>Ga0080064_1000035_pt1 | contig 419064 bp, 415 predicted proteins | sample Subgrocontami54m_FD_69260 | JGI IMG/M metagenome (GOLD analysis project Ga0080064, IMG submission 69260) | Subsurface groundwater microbial communities from S. Glens Falls, New York, USA - GMW46 contaminated, 5.4 m (SPADES assembly) (version 2) ... | reverse complement strand
CACTTATTTCGGAGACTAAAAATAAATGAAACTTAATTGGAAGTGAGGCTTTAGCCTCGCCATAGTGCGGGACTGAAGTCCCACTTCCAAGCAGATTCACATAAACAGGTAAACATATTAGGCTTTTTTGGCTTTTTTTTCCTTAAGTAAGTCCATTCTTCACCGGGGTGTAATTCGAAGTATGTAATCTTCATTATCTTTAATCATCCAGCCAAGCTTTTTAAATATTTGGTTTAAAATAAATGCTGATATATTAAAGTATTCTGCTATCTCTGTTACTCCAATATATCTTTCTTTATTTGTCATTTATATAGGTCCACTTTATTATTTTTATTTTTTTCCAGTTTCAATAGTGTGTCCATTATTATCAAATATAAAAGGTAGTTCAAGTTGTCCACTTTTTCTTATTTTAAGTTTTTCAAATTGATACCACATATTTTGCATATTGTCTGATAATTGAAATAAAGTTACTATTTGATTTATTTGAGCTGTTAAATGAGGGTTACCTATATCATCTGTTAATAATTGATGTAATCTTGCAGTTTTATTACCATTTTCACTTTTAGGTACATTAGCTTCTAATTCTTCCATAACACCTTTTGGTAGTTGTTCGTACACTAATGTCTTAGTCCAACTTCCAATTACTCCAGGTCTTTTTTTAATACCTTTAACTGTATATTCCCATCCATTTAATCTGAACAATTCTTTATAAAAAACATCTGGAAATTTTTTTTGCCAAGGAAGTAATTCTTCGCTTATATATTTTCTAAGTATTTGTTGAAGTTCGTCTTTTTCTCTTTCATATTGGTATCCAGTAGCTTCATCAACTAAGGCTGTTATACCTACTTTTGCGAATGCTCGAATTAGTATTTCGCATTGGTCAGCTATGATTTTTTGTCTTGATGATAATTCTATATGTTTTCTTGCTTCTAAAAAAGCATCACAAATATCTGCTAATACAGTTGCTTCATAACCATTTACTTTTTGCTCACCTCTATAGCACACAATTGGTTCAAAGTGTTTTTCGTCTTTATCTTTATATAAAAAGGGTTGTAAAGACTTTTGCTTTAAATGTCTATTATATCTTTGTCCTGATACTTGTTTACCTTCTTCTTCATCTACCATATTTAGGGCACTTTGCATTCCCCTACCAGATAATAATCTAGTTCCATCTTCCAATACATAACAAGATATTTTTAAACCTGCTAAGTCCAACTCACCTTCGTACGCTATTTTTCTTTTTGCCATAAGATAATCCTTTTTTTAGTGGTACTATGTTTTTCCATTTTACTTCAATTTAAACTTACCGTTACTATCTCTCTCTTTTACAACTGACACCCCTGAAGAGCCAACACCAGTGAGAATGAATCTCCACTTTTGTGATACACCTTTTTGAAAATATGCTCCGCCTTATCCTAACTCCCATCACCCCTCCAGCCTGCTCAAAACATCAAAACTTTCCATTTCAAACTTAGAAAAAGCTAACTATTTTTTGCCTAAATCTTTTATTACTTGCACCTATGTGGTATAGTTCTTTGCCATCAATGATGAGAGATTTTTTTCCTTTATACATCTTGACAAATAAACACTTCATCGAAATTAAATATAAAACAACTTAAAATAAGGTTTAATTTATAGCTTAAATTAACTTTATATTCACTTGACTTTTGTTACAATCGGGTATATAAAAATTATTGGAGATTCTTATGAAAACATTGACAATTCAGGTGGAAGATAATTTTATGAATGATTTTTTAAATTTTGTCGGCAGTTGTAAAGATAAAATCAAAATTACAAAAGACAAAAATTTGGAGTACGACCCTTATTTTTATGAGAGACAAGCCCAACTGCAACAAATCAGGGATGACATCAAAAGCGGTAAGGCTGAGATGATAAGTGACAAAGATTTTTGGGAAGATATTGATGTTTATGTAAGCTCATTGCAAAAATGAATATCATACATAATCGTACTTTTTCTAATGAGTTGAAAGATATTTTAAAATATATTGCAACCGATAAGCCGTCTGCCAGTTTGAAATTTAAAGACGAGTTAAAGCTTAAAATAAGAGAAATTTCTGCTAATCCATACAAATATAAACAATCACTTTATTTTAATGACAAAAATATTAGAGATATGACTTATAATACTTATACAATAGTCTATGAATTGAATTTTGAAAAAGATTTTGTTGAAATTTTAAAAATATTTAATAGAAACAAGCCCAAGCACTAAACCAGTTTAAATCTTAATTTTCACAACTCCACAACCCTCTCAAACATCTCTTTTATCTCCATCTCGTGGCTTATGAGAAATATCTGTCTATACTGCTCTTTAATCGTGTGGAAGGCTTCTAGTATCTCCATTCTTCTGCTCTCGTCCTGACTTCCGAACACTTCATCAAATGCCAAAAATCCAATGGAGCTTGCACCGCTGAGTTCCGTGAGGGTTTTAGAGATGGCGATGCGAAGCACCAAGTTTGCAAGGTCTATCTCTCCTCCGCTAAACCGCTCTATGGGGTACTTTTTGCCATCGTCATAGATGAAAAAGTCAAAGTCGTTGCTTACTTCTATGTGCTGATATTTTCCTTTTGTTATTTGAGAGTACATCTCTGAGGCGATGCTAGATATACGCGGAGCGACTTTTGCGTTTAGTTTGGTCTTGAACTCTGAGAGGCTTGTTTTTATCTTCTCATAGTCTCTCAAGTCATCTTTTTTAGTTTGGACTTTTTTTAGCTGTATTTCATTATTATCCAGTGCATTTTGGACTGTTTTTATCTCGCCCTCAATCTTTGCGATTTGCACTTTTATCTCATTGAGAAGTGCTGTTTTTGACTCCACGGTTTTGAGTATGCTCTCATGCTCGTCAAGCTGATGTTTATGCTTCACATCATCGTAGATTATGAGTTTAAACTCTGTTTCTTTGTTTTGACATGTAGCTTTTAATTCTTCTATCTTTTTAGTTACATTTTCCAAATCTGCTTTTACCAAAACGAGCCGCTTCAGCTCAGTTTCTAAGCTTAGAGAGTGTTTGTATTGCGCTTCTATTGCAGTGAGAGAGCTTTTGATGCTGTTATGCAGTTTCTCATCGTAGCCGTATTGTTCCAGCTCCTTTAGTTCTTCTTTGTTTTTAACCCCTTTTTGCTCAACATGTACAAAATATTCACGTGCATTTTTTAGGTCTTGAAGTTTGCTCTCAATAACTTTAATACTATTTATAAGCTCTGAAAACTCTTTCTCTTTTACTTTTGCCTCTACCTCAAATGCGGCTTTTTGAGCCACTACATTTTGAAGCTGTTTTTGGTACTCATATATCTTTTTTTGGTATGTCTCATTCACCGCACCGACAAGCGAGTTTATAACACTGTCATACTCTTCTATAAGCGGTCTTGTACATGTAGGACATGCCCCCTCGCTTCCAAGTTCATGAAGTTTTGCGATTTTAGCGTTTGTGATGTCTATCTGCTTTTGCTCAGCGGCTATCTCGGCTCTAAGCTCGTTTTCTATGGTATGTTTTGAGCTTATGGTATCTTGTAAAACGGCGATGCTTGTCTCTAGGCTTTTTGCATTTAGTAGAAACTCGTTATAGTTTTCGCACGCTTTTTCCAGAGCATAAATGTCAGCCTTAGACTTTTTCCACTGCTCCGTTAATTGCACTTGCTCTTTTAAAATCCCATCTTTTTTCAGATGAAACTCTTTTAATTTTTCCTGCTCTTTTAGTCTCTCTTGCAGTGCTAAGTACTCTGTTTTTATAGGTGAGAGTTTTTTAAGTTCTTCTTGTTTGTGCTCTAGTTCATGGAGTTCGGCGCTAAGTTTTACTTGGTTTAATATCTCTAAGCTTTTAGAGTTTTTTAGAAGTTCAAGCTCAGAAAAAACTCTTTGTTTTTGCTCTTTTGTTTTGGCAAATATTTCCAACTCTTTTTTTATCTGCTGTTCTCTGTTTTTTATATGCTCCAGCTCTTCGCTTTTACTAAGCACTTCCTTTGTAAAAGCCTCTTTTGCGGCAACGCTTCCTTTTATCTGCTCTTGTTTGAGCTTAATATCTTCTTCACCCAAAAGTACCTCCGCAAAAGCATCTATCTCCCGTTTTAGTTCTCTGCTTTTCTCGACTAGCTCTTTTTCCACAAAATCTATTTTTTCTAAGCCCAGAAGCTTTCTTATCATCTTTTTTCTATCTTCATTCTTTAAAGTGCTGAGGCTTGTAAGCTCTTTTTGGGAAGCAAAGAGGGTGTGCATAAAAGCGTCTTTGCTCATCTTTGTAAGTTTTACAATAGCGTTTGTGACCTCTTTTGCTCCTGTAGTTGTAAGAGAGCCGTTTTTGTAAAACTTTGCATTTGCGCTCATGGCTTTACCGCGAAACTCCCTAGCAACTCTGTACAAAACAGCTTCAAACTCAAACTCAAGCTCCACAACCACCGCATCTTTGTCGTTTGCGTTAGCATTTCTAAGCAACTCTTTGTTTCCTCTGGTTTTGGCTTCTCCGTAAAGTGCAAAAAGTATCGCCTCAAAGATGGTGGATTTTCCGCTTCCGTTTTTGCCGATAATGCCGATTAGCCCCTCGCCAAACTCAATCTCAAATGAGCTGTATTTTTTAAAATTTTCAAGTTTTAATCTAGAGAGAATCATCACAAACCTCCTCGTACTGCGCAAACAGCCCTTGTACTTTAAATTTCAGCCTCCCATACTCCTGAGGCGTGGCATCCTCTTTTATGTGCTCTAAAAAGTACTTCTCAAGCGAGAGAGCCTCTGCGTCTGAGATATCCGCACTATTTGTTACATGTTTGAACTCACGTCTCACCGAGACGCTCATCGCCTCGCCAAAGAGCTTTTTTATCTCTGAGTTTTGAATGTCGATGGATTGCAATACGGTTAGATTTGTGAGTTTAACTTCTACTATTGCATCTTTTGTGTCGCTTTTATCAACTCCCAAAACAGAATTTTCATAATCCTCGCAATCAATCTCTTTTAGGACAATCGGGCGGATTTTTATCTCTTTGTACTCTACATGTAGCTCATCGTATAAACTTATCTCTATAAAGCCTTTTGAGTTTCTTTTGTCGTTTAGGCTTGTTCTCTCAGTAGAGCCGCTGTAATAGACGTTTTCATGCTTGCCGACCTGCCCAAAACCGTGCCAATGACCTAGTGCTACATAATCCATCATCTTAAAAACATACTCTTTTTCACTCGGATATACCCACTCGCCAAACTCGTTCATAAGGTAAAATGCACCGACCGAACAGTGCATCATCATAATATTTTTCTTGCTTTTGTCAATTTGCTCTTCACATAGTTCTATCTGAGAGAGCGCCTTTGTTTCGTCGTTCATATGGGGCAGGGTGTGGAATATTACACTCTCAAACTCTATCTTTTTATACTCTTGATTGTAAGCTACATGTAGATTTTTAAAATTCTCAAAAATCTTTAGTATCGGCGAGCTTAGGTTTGTTCTTGGCGTTGAGTGGTTTCCTGCAATGAGGATGAATGGAATATTTAGCGCATCAATGATTTTAAACTGCTCAAGCGCAAAGGTTATGGCGCGGTTTGATGGGCTTGGACGGTGAAACAGGTCGCCGGTATGGATGATGTAGTCTGGCTTGATTATCTTTATCTGCTCTATGACTTGAGAAAAAGCGTCGTAAAAGTCTGCTTCTCTCTGGTTTACGTTGTTTTCGTTTAAGACATCGAGGTCGTTAAACCCTAGATGAGTGTCACTAAAGTGTATTATTTTCAAGCCAAACCCCCGATAGTTTTAATTATTCTATCAAAAAAACTAATATTTAACAAAAAAATCAGTATGTAATTTTGGCTAGATAAAGTCTTTAGCTTTGTGCAAGTTTTACTTTGTATTATTTTTGACACTTTTATATTTTGTTTATAACATGTTACTTTTTTAAGCTACCATTATAAGTGAAACCAATAACTCAGAAAGAATTTAAAATAAAGAAACTCAAGCATAAGTAATTAAGGATATTGTCATGACGATAGACGAGCTTAAGAGATACAACGGTCAAAATGGTGCGAAAGCTTATATTGCCTACAAGAGTGTGGTCTATGATGTTACTAACAGTCCTTTTTGGAAAAACGGCGACCATGTGGGAGAACATACCGCAGGGGTTGATTTAACTTCTGCCTTGTCCAATGCTCCGCATGGTGATGAAGTTTTTAAAGAGTTTGCCGTTGTAGGCAAGCTTGAGGGCAGCGAGCAGATTAGCTCGGTTACGCAAACTCCAAAAACACAAGAATATCAAAACGACTCTCACGAATTATTTAAATCAAAACTAAAAACTTGGTATAAAAAATACCATCCACATCCCGCAGCAGTCCATTTTCCAATCGCTTTGCACCTTTTTGCTGCCGGAATGGATATTTTATTTTTAATAACGCTAAACGAGGCTTATAATGCAGGAGTGTTTTACTCCTTCTTTGTCGCAACGGTAATGGGATTTGTAGCGATGGTGCCGGGAATTTTAAGCTGGTGGATAAATTACAACCTCTCAATGAACAGAGCATTTGTCATAAAGTTGATTGTTTCATCTATTACGCTTCTTTTAGGAGTTGTTGCAATCTACATCTACTACGAAAATCCACATGTCGTTTACGAAGATTCATTTAAAGGGATGCTCTATCATGCCATTGTTCTTGTAACTGGTCTTAACGTAATCATTCTTGGGTATTACGGCGGAAAAATAACTTGGGGCTACGGAAGATATCAGACTCTCTCTGAAGATAGTAAAAATATTCCCAACATAGCTAATCATGAAAGCGCTATGGCACATAACGGCGCCTCTCAAAGTATCTCCATACTTATCGGCGGTGCGGCTGGAACGGGCATCGCTACGCTTGAGAAAATAGTGAGTGAAGCGTTTAAAAAGAGTGGATTTTATATCTTTTCAACAAAAGAGTATATGTCGCGTGTGCGAGGCGGCAGCAACACAACCCTCATCCGAATTTCAGATGCTCCCATAGAAGCCCCGTGCTGGAAGGTTGATATCTGTATTGCTCTGGATTCACTTGCGTTGGAACATATGCAAGAGAGATGGCATGAAAACACGATAGTCTTTGCAGATGAGGCGTTTTCTGAGAAAAAAACAAATATGATTTTGGTAGCAATGAAAGATAGTGCAAAAAAATTCGGCAATGCAAAATATGCAAATACCTACATAGCAGGTGTGCTTTTTGGAGCGCTAAGGCTTGACAAAAGCTCTTTGCTAGAAAATATAGCAGAACATTTTAAAGATGATGACGTAAATAGAGATGTGGCTGAATCCGGCTATGAAGAGGGAATGAAATTAGAAAACATAACTCTGCCGAAGTTGCCAAAATCTGATTTGGAAGGTGTAAAAAAACTTCACTTAATGGATGGAACTACGGCATCTGGATTTGGCTTTTTAGCAGGCGGATGTAACATGGTTACGGCTTACCCGATGTCGCCCTCGACTGGAGTGCTCAACTTTATGGCGGATATGTCCAAACATTTGAGTATTGCGGTTGAGCAGAGTGAAGATGAGATTGCTTCTCTTAATATGGTGCTTGGAGGATGGTATAGCGGTGCTCGTGCCATGACTACGACATCTGGCGGAGGTTTTGCTCTGATGGGAGAAGCACTTAGTCTAAGCGGCATGACAGAGACTCCTGCAGTTATCTACCTTGCACAGCGACCAGGTCCTGCAACAGGATTGCCTACTCGAAGTGAGCAGGGTGATTTAAACATGGCACTCTACTCGGGACACGGTTCGTTTCCTCGCATCGTTTTAGCACCGGGAAGTTTAAGAGAGTGTATAGATTATGGTTATCTTGCTTTTGAGATGGCGGATAAATATCAAACTCCTGTAATTATTTTAAGCGACCAATACTTGGCAGATTCTATCTCCATGATAGAAAAAGTGGAGTTTTCATCGTATGAACAGCGAAGCTACATCGTAAAAAGCACTCAAGATTATGTGCGTTACGAAGATACAAAAAACGGTATAAGTCCCAGAACTGTTCCAGGTTTTGGAAAAGGTCTGATTTGTGCAGTAGGAGATGAGCACGATGAGCGAGGGCAGATTACTGAAGATTATAAAATGCGTGAAAAAATGGTCGCCAAACGCGCGCGCAAAAATGATGAACTAACCGCAGAAGCGATTGCACCTGAAATTGTAGGCGAGGGCGATATTGCCATTATCGGCTGGGGTTCGACCCGCGGTGCTATTTGTGAGACTCTGGAGTATCTAAAGAACCCTCGTCTTTCGCATGTTCATTTTGCTTGGGTGCATCCGCTGAGCAAAGAACAACTGAAATCACTTGAGAGGTTCAAGCATAGAATTGTCGTAGAGAATAGTGCAGACGGAGCATTTGCAAACCAGCTTAAGCTCTATGATGTAAAAATAGACAATCAAATTTTGCAGTCAAACGGTTTTAGTTTTTTTGTGGATCAGTTAAGTATTATGATTGAAAAATCTCTAAAGGAGCTGTCATGAGTTCTTTGTTTGATAAAGAAAATGTGGATATCGCTTGGTGTCCAGGGTGTGGAAATTTCGGTATTTTAAAACTTATCAAAGAAGTTTTAGAAGAATTGGAAGTCGATAAAAAAACCTGTGTAATCGTCTCAGGAATAGGGCAAGCCGCAAAAACTCCGTACTATATTGATGTCAATATGTTTGGAGTTCTACACGGCAGAGCATTGCCTGTTGCGACAGCTGTAAAACTTGGAAATCCAAATCTGTGTGTTGTGGCAGAAGGCGGAGATGGCGACATGTACGGAGAGGGAGGAAACCACTTTATACATACCATCAGACGCAATGTCGACATCGTGCATATCGTGCACAACAACATGGTTTACGGTCTTACAAAAGGGCAGGCATCGCCTACGAGCCAAAAGGGTTTCGTAACAAAAGTCCAAGTTGGCGGTGTCGTAAATGAGCCTTTTAACCCGCTTGCAGTAGCTCTTTCTTTAAAAGCAGGGTTTGTCTCACGTGTAAACATAGGCGACGCTCTGCATGCTAAAGAGGTCTTAAAAGCTGCATTTAGACATCATGGCTACGCGCTTGTTGATATTTTACAGCCATGCCCGACTTTTAACAATACAAACACACATCATTGGTTCAAAGAAAACAGTTATGTTTTGGATGATACGCATGAGAGTTCCGACTTTCATGTAGCACTTCAAAAAGCTTTTGAATTTTCCCCGATGCCTCTAGGCATTATTTACCAAGATAAGAGCAGCAGAGATATTTTTGAGAGAAGTATAAGAGGCGAAGATGCAAAATCGCTTCACGCAATGACACATGACGTCTCTAAGATACAGGATTTGTTTAATAGTTATTAGGACTTGCTCTGTAAAAGAGATCTTCTGTATGGGTGATGAGTCGGGTCAAATTACCTTTATTTAAGCAATCACGTCAGATAAAGCATCATTAATAAAAATGTCTATGATATCTATTCTCAAAATCAGAATACTTTAAGGAGTATATTACTATGATTTTGATTTTAATTATCAGATAAGGCAGAAATATGAGTTTTTTATCAATTGCACTTTCGTTTGAGAGATACTTTTTTTACAAAAGCATAAATTTAAATGAGCATGGGCTTGAAAAGATTTCGATGGCGGTAAAAAGATGAAAGAGCCTGTTTTGATAGATTCTGCAGAGATTTTTGCGGATGCGAAAGTTATTCAGATAATTCATAACGCTCAAGTTTATATACTCAGAATCACTCGTGAAAATAAACTTATACTGACAAAATAGGACTTCTTATGTCAATAACAGATAAAAACAGCATAAAAGCGGTCTTTGTCTCTCTCGTGTTGCATCTATTTATAGCTTTTACTTTTTTTTATGTGTCCTCAAGCAAGAGCATTTTAGAAGAGGAACCTCCAAAATTATTGAGTATCTCTTTGAGTAGTTTCGAATTGCCTGTTATACAAAAACCGCATAAGAGCGAGCCTGAGCATGTTGTGCAGAAGCAAGAGGTTAAAAAAGTTGTGCAAAAACCCATAAAGTCCATAGAGAAAAATGTGGAGGAGATAGTACAAAACAGAGTTGTTGAAAGTGCATCTGCGGTTCAAGAAACTCTTATTAAAGATTCCACAGAACACTTACAGGCAAAAGAAGCACAAAGCGTGGCGGAGTCCAAAGTCGAAGAAAAGAAGAGTGCAACAAATATGGAGTCGATGGAGAAAGAGTTCGCAAAAATAAATTTTCAAAGCATAAGAGATAAGGTTTTAGCAAACCTAAAATACCCAAATACGGCAAAAAGAATGGGAATACAGGGCTGTGTAGAGGTAACTTTGATTATAGATTCAAATGGAAAACTTTTAGATGTAATTTTAGAGAAATCTTCAGGACATGAGGTTTTGGATAAGAGTGCCATAAAAGCAGCAGGCGAACTTTACGCTCAAGCTCTGCCGGTACCACAAATTATTTCGAGGGTTACTCTACCGATTAATTTTACTTTAAATTAATGTTGTAATAGCCAGCAAATACAGAATTTCTCTCCTGTTCTTCTGTGAATAGCCAGCCAACTTGTAAAAATATCAGGAGATAAAAAAATGAAAATAAATCTAAGTGTTTGGGTCGCTATATTGTTAAGCGCACAAATTATCGCAAGTGAGAAAATAGAGTTAGAGCAGATAACAATTGTGACGAAAACTCAAAAAAATATAAACGGAGTTGCGGCTACGGTTGAAGTTATAACGCAGCAAGAGATAGAAAAGATGGCGGCGGAGAGCTTAAGAGACATTGTGGATAGAACACCCGGATTAAACGTGATGTTTGGAACATTTCCTAGTGCTTCGGCTCTTAGCAAATCATCTATAACCATTCGTGGCATGAGTGGAAACGGAACTCTTATTTTGCTTGATGGCAGACGATTGGCAGGTGAAGTTCAAAACCCTTACGACTTAGATCGTATTCCTGCTACGGTTATAGAGCGTATCGAGATAGTAAAAGGTCCTATGAGTTCGCTTTACGGTGCCGATGCCGTCGGCGGAGTTATAAACATCATTACAAAAAGACCTTCCCAAAAGCTAAAAATTGATGCAGGTGCCAGATACGGAGCTAACAAAGAGGGTGATGCGGATAACCTAAATCTTAACTTATCATTACAAGATAAAATAGATAAGTTTTCATACAGCACATATGCAACGCTCTCGACAAATAAACCTTATACTCAAAGAGAGAGCGAAAACGTATGGGTTTCTACGCCTGCAGGAAAGGTACAGCCTTCTAATCATCCAAATCCGAATGTCAGAACAAATATAGAAAACTCATACACTCAAGATGTGACTTTCCGTGAAGATAGCGAAGTTTATACACTCGGAACAAGGCTGGGTTATGATATCTCATCGGATTTGAGCATAGGTTTTGATGTGAACTACTTTAATGAACAAAGAGAAGGCGGCTACATAGGCTATTTTCATCCCTCAGCTTATCTAAGCGGCACTAATCCGATTCCGATTTTTAACGTTCCCGTAAACTCTAAAGATGAAAACAACAGATTGGATTTAAGTGTCGATGCAAAATACAAAGCAAGCGATGAGTTGGAACTTAGAGCGAGACTCTACAACAGCTCTTATGAGAAGAGAAATGAGACAAGTGCCAAAGAGTTCTCGGATATGGGTTATGCAAGCGAGAGTGCATCAGAGCAAAACGGACTTGATGCAAATGTAGATCTTAAAGTAGCCGAACTTAGTGCCACTTACATGGCAAATGAAGCACATCTTTTAACTCTAGGCACAGAGTATAGAGATGAAAAAAGAGATTCTACCGCTTTTGCTCAGCCAAATACATTGACTAGAAAAACGGTTGATTATAAGTCGGCATATTTGCAGGATGAGTGGCAGATTAGCGAGAAATTGAGTGCGATTTTAGGAGCAAGGCATGACTCCATAAGCAGTGCCGATAGTAAAGCCACCATTCGCATAGGCGGAATTTACGAGTTTGACAAGATGGCATCTCTTAGAGTAAATTTTGCACAAGGATATCGTGCTCCGGACATAAGAGAAATCTATATCCATAAGCAGACTCCAACGGGACTTCAAGTCGGCGCAGACGCCATGGGTTATGACTTAAAACCGGAGTCTACGGATGCTTATGAGATAGGACTCGGAGGGCATAATGATAGCTTGAGATATGATTTGGTCTTTTTCTACAACGATGTAAAAGATATGATATCTCAGGTTATGGGAAGTTACAACGGTAATGCGGCATACACTTTTGAAAACGTTGCCGATGCAAACACCAGAGGTGCGGAACTTTCACTTAAGTACAACATCAACAGAGACTTAAGCAGCAGTTTTTACTGGACTGAACTAAGAACAGAGAATGAAAAAACAAAAAAAGATTTGGATTTTCAACCTGAGAGAACGGTTATGCTCGGATTTGACTATAAATTTACAAATGTTCTAAATGGCGGAATCTTTGCAAAATATATAGGAGAGCAAAACTATACGCAGGTTATAAACAGAGGTGCACCGACTCAAATGACAAGTTTGACAACGACAGACGCTTTTACTACCGTTGATTTAAGAGCGGATTATGAGATAGATAAAACATTCCAACTGTATGGAGGCATAAACAATATAGCAGATGAAAAAGTGGATAACGTTATCGGTTCAAATGTAGGAACATACTATTTTGCAGGCGTAAGAGTGCATTTTTAGTATGTTGTCTCTGCCGCTTAAGTGGGCTTTTGTATTACTCATTTAAGTTTATAAAATTAATAAAAAGGATATTCATGTTAACGCAAAAAATGCTTCAAAGACTTAATGAACAAGTAAATCTGGAGATGTACTCTTCAAATATATATCTCTCTATGAGCGCATGGTGCGCAAATAAAGGTTTACAAGGAAGTGCCAATTTTTTAAAAGATCACTCAAAAGAGGAGCTAAGCCATGCTTATAAACTTTTTGACTACATCAACGAAACAGGCTCTATGGCGGTTATAGATACTATAGCCAAACCACAAAATGAATTTGCTTCACTGCAGGATGTGTTTCAAAAAACTTACAACCATGAGCTTGTAGTGTCAAAATCGATTCTTGATTTGGTAGATACTGCTATGGGTGAAAAAGATTACTCAACTTTTAACTTTTTACAATGGTATGTAAGCGAACAGCATGAAGAAGAGAAACTTTTTAAAGAGATCCTTGATAAATTTGAGATTATAGGAATGGAAGGCAGAGGGCTGTTTATGATAGACAGAGAAATAGCTGCTTTGGTGGGATAGAGTTTAAATGGAGCATGAAATATCTCTTTTCATGCTCTTAATTTAGTATCTGTATCTCAAAATTTTTCTCAAATCTGTATCTTACTCTGTTGCAGTCAAGAATGTATTGGATATCCAAAAATTCGTCTACTTCTATATCTCTGTTTAGTTTTAGATTTACAACCCTGTTTTTTGAATAATCAAATTTAAAAGTAACAAATCCGTTTATCGCATTTATAACTTGTTGTGCCATTTTTTACTCCTTTATCTGTTTTATATTACAATTAGCATAAGCATCGCAATCTAGGCACTCACTGCCCATAACTTTTTTGTATTCATCATAAAAACAACTGCTGTTGTGTTTAGAACATACAACCGGAAGATCTCGTTTTTTTGCTTCGCTCTTAAAGTGTTTCATAGCGTTATGATTTAAAAAAGAGGTAAGCATAACTACGCATTTTATATCAATGGGTATGATTTTTTTGCATGTGCTTGCTTTTTTTCTTGCATCCCAGTGAACTACGCAAGATACGCCGAAAACACCCAGTACAGATCTGATCGCATCGATTTTATCTCCGCCTATCACTAAAACACTCATGGTTTGCTCCTATCTTAAGAGTTCGTTTGCGATTGTGTAAACTTTAACATCGTCTACATTTGAGTATCTCATTTTAAATACACGCATGATTGAGCATAGCATCTTTGGATTTTTACTAAATCCAGACTCTTTTACCAACTTGTTTATCTCATTTTTTATTAAAATATCAGACATAAAATAGCTCCATTTATGATAATTGTTATCAAAATAATAGCGAACTAAAGCTTAAAGAGTTATAATATTGATATTTATTATCATTTTGTATGGTTTATGGGTTTCTGAAAGTAGTTTTGAGTGCACAGCTCTTGGTTTAGAGCTGTTTTTTTGCAAAAAATTTGTAGTAAAAATCTTTTATTATTCTGAGTTTTGCACTGCTGGCTGCAAGTTCTCCGCTTTGGATAGTTCCGCTTCTAACAGTTGTTCCCGCCGCCACCATAACATTGTCTTGAAGTGTTACCGGAGCTATGAGTTGGCTGTCACTGCCTATAAAAACATTTTTTCCGATAACGGTTTTATATTTGTTGATTCCGTCATAGTTACATGTAATCACTCCTGCCCCGATATTTGTGCCCTCATCAACCGTGGCATCGCCTATGTAGCTCAAATGTCCGGCTTTTACGCCTTTAAGAGATGATTTTTTAACCTCTACGAAATTTCCTATATGAGTATCTTCTATGTTTGAAGCAGGGCGGAGATGTGCCAAAGGTCCTACATCTGAATTTTTCACTGTGCTATCTTCTATAACGCTGTGTGCTTTGATGTGGGAGTCGATTATTTTAGAATTTCCCGTGATGCGGCAGCCATTTTCAACAATACACTCTCCCTCAAAAACCACACTCTCTTCTATGTAGATGGTTGATGGAAGCTGCATCGTTACGCCTGACTCCATTAGGCGTGTTTTAATCTTCTCTTGCATTATCTCCTCGGCATGTGAGAGATCTTTTTTAGAGTTTACACCTTTAAACTGCTCTTCATCGACTAGAAGCGGAGTGATTGCGATTCCATCGGCTCTTGCCATGGAGATTACATCCGTTAAATAGTACTCTTTTTGTGCATTGTCGTTTTTAAGAAGAGGTATATATTTTTCGAGTATCTCTTTAGAAAATGCGTATATTCCTGCATTTACCGTTGTTACCTTTAGCTGGGAAGCCGAAGCGTCTTTTTGTTCGACTATCTTTTGAACTTGAGCGTTTTCTATGATAACACGACCGTATCCGTCCGGATTTTGAAGATCAAAAATTGACATCACAATCTGACTCTTAGTTTGCAAAAAAGGCAGAAGAGACTCAGATGTTACAAGCGGCATGTCTCCGTTTAGAACAAGCACTTTTTCATGTTTAAAAGAGATATTTTTCATCGCTCCTCCCGTTCCGGGGAAGTTTGCGTCATCTTGGACGACAAAGTTTATATCCTCAAAATATGAGCACATCTGTTTCATTACCGCATCTTTTTGATGTGCAACGACTACCGTGATGTCATCGCTTATCTCACGTGATGATTTTATGATATAATAGAGCATCTCTTTGCCGCTTAGAGTATGTAAAACTTTTGCCTTGGAAGACTTCATGCGACTCCCTTTTCCGGCAGCCAAAATTACTATGCTGATTCTATTTTTGTTCATATTTACTCTTTTTATAAATTAGTGAAATTATACCCATAAGCCCTTATATTTGAAATAAAAGTGATTCAATTATCGAGAGCCTAATCTAATTTGTGGTATCATAACCCCAATATTTTTGTAAAATGTTTTGATTAATTTATTGAGAAAAATAAGAACTAAAAAAGTAAATAAACAGTTTTAAATAAGGTAGCAGATAGATAATGTTGAGATTTTTTTTGTTTTTTTTGCTGCTTGGAGTTATACCTGTTTTAGGTGCTGAGAGCGTAACCGTTCCTACTATGAATTTTGAGCTTTCAGCTCCTAAATCTCCAGAGCAGTTGGTTAGTTCGCTTAATGTTTTAGTTCTTTTAACGCTCCTCTTTCTAGCACCGAGCATGGTTCTTGTCATGACGACTTTTACAAGATTTGTCATTGTTTTTGGTTTTTTACGTCAAGCTATGGGTACGCAGCAAGTTCCACCTACACAGCTTTTGGTTATGCTTGCTATGATACTCACTTTTTTTGTTATGGAGCCTGTCGGCACAAAGGCTTATGAGGACGGAATTAAGCCTTATGTTGAGAAAAAAATCGGCTATGAAGAGGCTTTTGACAAGACGGCTATGCCTTTTAAAAACTTTATGATTAGAAATACCAGAGAAAAGGATTTGGCTCTATTTTTTAGAATCAGAAAGATGGAAAATCCTTCAAGTATTGCTGCCGTACCGCTTTCCATCATCATTCCTGCATTTGTGATTAGTGAGCTAAAGACTGCTTTTGAGATCGGGTTTTTACTCTTTTTACCGTTTTTGGTTATCGATATGGTTGTTGCATCTATCCTTATGTCTATGGGTATGATGATGCTTCCGCCTGTTATGATTGCACTCCCCTTTAAGATACTCATATTTGTTCTTATCGATGGATGGAGCTTGCTTATCGGCAATCTTATAGCTTCGGTAAAATAGAAAAGAGCAGATTATATGAATTGTAAATATTTCGGAGAGTGCGGCGCATGCAAGGTTTATGATGGCGGCTATGAGCGTCAACTCTCTTTAAAACTAGAGTTAAATAAAGAGCGATTTAAGCCTTTTTACAGCGGCGATATATCTATTTTTAAATCGCCTCAGAGCCACTATCGCTCAAGAAGCGAGTTTAAGATCTGGCATGTGAGCGATAATGAATTTTACTATGCGATGAGCCGCATGGACAAAGAGGGCATTGTTTATGTAGATGAGTGTCCGCAGGTAAGCCAATACATTGCGGCACTGATGCCAAAACTGCTAAAAGCCATAAAAGAGTATGGCATCGGTTTTAAGCTTTTCGGCGTTGATTTTTTGAGCTCCACCACAGGCGAAATCGCCGTTTCACTTCTTTATCATAAAGCGTTAGACTCTACATGGAGTGAGATTGCCGCTAAAATGTCGGCTGAGCTTAACATATACATTATAGGGCGAAGCAGGGGGCAAAATAGGGCGAAGCAGGGGGCAAAAAGTCGTTATCGGACAAGATTACATAACCGAGAGCCTAAACATTAACGGCGAAGGGTTTAGGTTTAACTACATAGAAAACAGCTTTACCCAGCCAAATGCCAAAGTAAACGAGCAGATGATAGCATGGGCTTTAAAAGATTTACACAGCCATGACGGAGACCTGCTTGAACTCTACTGCGGTGCAGGAAATTTCACCATACCTTTTGCAAAAAGATTTAGAAAAGTTTTAGCTACGGAGATATCCAAGTCGTCCATTAATGCGGCAAAAGCAAATATGCTTTTAAATGGCGTAGAAAATATAGAGTTTGTACGCATGGGCGTTGAGGAGTTTGTTCAGGCACTCGACGGTGTTAGAGAGTTTAACAGAATGAGAGAGATTGATTTAAAACTATATAATATCAATACCATATTTGTAGATCCGCCAAGGAGCGGAATGGATGAGGCGACATGTGAATTTGCCACTAGATATGAGAATATTGTCTACATCTCATGCAACCCTGAAACATTGGCGAGAGACCTTGTAGTTTTGTGTAAAACACATGAAATCTGTGATATGGCTCTTTTTGATCAGTTTCCTTATACTTATCATGCGGAGATGGGTGTCAAACTCGCTATAAAAAAGGTAGAAGAAGTATGAAAATTATATTTTTAACTCTTATGATAGCCTCGTTTTTACACTCTTTGGAAACAGAAAAAACAGATCTTCAAAACAAAAACAGAGAACTTACTGAAAAGATTAAAGAACTGGAAAAGTTGGTTCAAGAGCAGGAGAGAGTCTTAAAATCAAAAGAGTATTGCGATGAAAACACTTTTCCCAAGTTGATGATGAAACAAGATTATATAGAAAATAATAAAAAAGACGGAATATGAAAAAAATATTAATTATCGGTGACGGCGAAATTGCGGGACATTTTATAAGCAGAGTAATGGAGACTTACACCAGCGAAAATATCTATTATGTCATTCAAACAAAATCAGAAAAAAACAAAAATATAAATTTACCGAGATTCAAGTTTTACGAGTTTGACCCTACTAGTTTATATAAACTCTCAAATCTTCTAAAGATGGAGTTTGCTCAAGCGATTATTGCAATGGACAATCAAGCAGATGTCGAACATACCATAAAAAATATCAGAAGCATTAAAAAACAGCTGCGTATCATCATTTTAAACAAGTGGAACCTGACAAACGAAGATGCGAATGTTGTTATGATTAACATGAACGAGATTTTATCTTCCAGACTTATCGACTATCTGCCGAATGTTCCAGTAATCGCACAAAACGTAGGGCTGGGTGAGGGCGAAATCATGGAAGTTTTAGTTCCCTTTGGAAGCTCTTTTGTTTATAAACATATCGGCGTGATTGAGCAAAAAGAGTGGCGAATCGTTGCCATTTATAGAAATAGAAAACTTATCATGCCAAACCGCCGCAGAATGATTCAGCCAAACGATCTTTTACTCTTAGTCGGCGAACCTGCCGTGTTAAAATCAGTCTATAAAGCGATAAAAAGAGAGCTTGGACAGTTTCCTGAACCTTTCGGCTCAAACATCTACCTTTATCTGGATATGAATCTCTTAAACCTAAAAACAGTCGAAAAACTTGTGAAAAGATCTATTTTTGTGCATAAAAAGTTCGGTCATACACTAATCATAAAAATAGTCAATCCAAGCAATTTTGAGGTTATTTGGAAAATTAAAGAGTATAGAGATGAAAATATTATTATCGATATAAACTACGACACGGACAACATCAAAGCGAGCTTTTTTAAGGATATAAAATTTTATCATGTAGGCTTGATAATTGTTTCAAACGACATTTTTGAGGACTATGAGATGCGGACAACTCTCTATGAAGCTCAAATTCCGGTTTTGAAATTGACAAAAAAAGAGCTATCAAGCGTAAAAGATGCTTCGATTATTTTAGGCGACAACAGAGATTTGGAGAAAATCTCATCGATAATCTTTGACATCTCCGAGCAGATGAGCCTTAATATAGAGCTTTACAACTACCTAAACGAGCATCAAGAGGCAAAAGAACAGGTAATCGAACACTACTACAACCTTGCTACGATTTTTTCAAAAAGCATCAAAATCATAAAAGAGAGTGAAAATCCAATTAAAAAACTTAAAAAGAAAGAAGATTTTATACAAATCTTACCTTTTACGAAAAAGCTCACAGGCAGAAAGATCTTCTCTCTCTTGACAACAGACAGCGAAAGACTCTACCACAAACTTGAAGAAAACCATCAGATTTTTATACCGGTGCAGATATAGCAAAAACTGATTAGGAATAATTATCTATAAAATTATTAGCTACAAAAAGTATTACTTTGAAGAATTTAGAATTATAACATGGGCAAATAGTTCTCATCCATTCTTTTTTAGCCTTTTATCTTTTGTTACGACAAGGTTAAAACCTTGCTTCCTTTAGCTTATATGCTAAGATAAATCTTCGTCTACGATTTATGGCTTTTTTGGAAACGAGGTTTTAACCTCGTCTTTTCGCTAAATAAAAAACAAGAAATAGGTAAAACTCTTAAGTTTTATTGAACATTTGAATAAGTACAATTTAGAGATAAATTATTCCGTTTAAAGTTGTTATGGTTTGAGTAGAGGCTTACAAATTTTGCAAATACAAGATTTGAAGTCAGTGCTTCAATCTTAAAAGGCGTGTTACTCTTAAAAGAAATTATATTAGGAGAAAAAAGATGGATAGAAGATATTTCTTGCATTTTTCAGTGCTTACGGCAGGATATTTGTTGGCAGGGTGTGAAGAACGTGGTACTACTGATAAAAAGAAACCACAAAAACCACCAGAAGCCGGTTCAACTTTAGAGAAGATTTCAGTACAAGAAGAAAAGGTGTTTGAAAAGGTTATCCCTTTTACGCAAAAGCTAAAAATTCCCGATGAAATAAACTTCTCTAAGGTCGACAAGGCTCTATTTAGTGCACAAAAAAGTAAAGTTAATCTTTTTTCGGATGCTAAAACAGATGTATTGACTTTTCAGGGAGACTTGCCTAATCCCACGATTCGAATCAGTAAAGGCGGAACCTTTAATCTTGATTTTACCAATAATCTTACTGATCCGACTATTATCCATTGGCATGGACTTATAGTGCCAGAGGAGATGGATGGACATCCTAAAGATGCTATTTCTACTAATCAAAGCAAACATTATCACTATAAGGTTGAGCAAAATGCGGGTACATACTGGTACCATACCCATCCGCACGGCAGAACGGGAGAGGAGATTTATCATGGATTGTCCGGACTATATATTATAGAGGATAAGGAAGAAGATTATCTTAATCTTCCAAAAGATGAGTTTGAAGTTCCTCTGGTCATACAAGACAGAAGGTTTGATAAGAAACGTCAACTGTTGTATAAGAACCCTGCATTTCTACCGGACAACAACGGTGTGATTGGTGATGTAATACTCGTTAATGCTACACCGATTCCTTTTCATGAAGTAAAAACCGGAAAATACCGTTTAAGAATTCTTAACGGATCAAGTGTCAGAACATACAAGTTGGCATTTGACACGATTGAGCAATTTTTATTGATAGGTACTGATGCAGGTTTACTAGAAGAACCCGTGAGCGTTGAAAGTGTTGTTTTGAGTGTTGCAGAGAGGGTTGATATTATCGTAGATTTCAAAGATAAACAAGTAGGTGATAAAGTTATATTGAAGACACTTGGTTTCAAAGATGGAAATAATTTTGGACTGAATCCGGACTATCCCGGCTTTGATGCCGTTATGGATATCATGCAGTTTCACATTACAGAGAACTTCAAAGACACAAGTGTACTCCCTAAGAAGCTGGTGAGTATACCAAGAATGAAAGAATCTGAAGCGGTTAAAACCAGAAGAATTACGATGGAAGTTATCTCTGGAGGTATTTGGACGCTCGATAAGAAGCCTTATGACATGCATCGCATTGATCAAAGAGTGAAATTGGGCAGTACTGAGATTTGGGAGCTAAAAAACAGTATTCATATGGCACACCCTTTTCATATACATGGTGTTCGTTTTCAAGTACTTGATCGAGATGGAAAGATGGCTTTTCCCACTGATAAGGGATGGAAAGATACAGTGATTGTTATGCCTAATGAAATGGTTCGTATTATTGTGCATTTCACTATGCCTGGATTTTTTGTATATCACTGTCATATACTTGAACATGAAGATCATTCTATGATGGCAAACTTTTTAGTAGAATGAAGATTAATTTATCAATTTTAAGAAGTGAGTGTCAAAGAAACAAGTGTCAAATTTCTCTTGACACTTGAATCGAAGATGAAAAATTTAGCACTTTATTAGCATATTTTAAGTATTATCTAAAATTAAATTTTTATATTTTTACGGACATATTATGCAGGTACACATTTCTCTTAAAAAAGTCGTTGACGACTCTTACTTCATTACAATCGACACACTTCCAAAGCTTCACTTTGATACAAAAGTGGCGGTGGTTACCAACCAAACTGTTTCTAAATTGCATCTGGATTATCTTCTTGGCAAAATCAGTGCAAAAGAGCTTCATGTCATAGAGTTAAAAGACGGTGAAGAGTTTAAAAATCAAGAGAGCATAGATGCTATTTTGGACTCTCTTTTTGAACACCGTTTTAACCGCAAATCTATGCTTATAGCATTTGGCGGAGGCGTTATCGGGGATATGACCGGATATGCGGCAAGCATCTACCAAAGAGGGATAGATTTTATCCAGATTCCCACTACGCTTCTCTCTCAAGTCGATGCAAGCGTAGGCGGAAAAACCGGTATGAATAACAGATACGGGAAAAACCTCGTAGGCGCGTTTCATCAGCCTCGGGCAGTTTACATAGACCCATATTTTCTAACTACTCTTCCAAGCAGAGAGTTTGGTGCAGGTGTTGCCGAGATAGTTAAAATGGCGGTAACATTTAACAAAGACTTTTTTGAGTTTTTAGAACTGGCTGATTTAAAAAATCCGCAAGTTTTGCAAGAGGCCATCAAGCAGGCAGTTCAAACTAAAGCCGATGTCGTATCGCAGGATGAAAAAGAGCAGGGCATCAGAGCGGCTCTTAACTATGGGCATACTTTTGGGCATGTCATAGAGAACGAGACGGCATACAAAGAGTTTTTGCACGGTGAAGCAGTTGCCATCGGAATGGTCATGGCAAATGAAGTGGCTCTAAAAATGAATTTAATGACTCATGAAGAAGCCCATAGAGTCAAAATGCTTTTACAAAAGTACAATCTTCCCATAACTTATGTCATAGAGGACGTTAAGAAATTTTATGAAGCTTTCTTTTTGGATAAAAAGAGTTCTGATGCAGCGATAACGTTTATTTTGCCTCTTGGCATCGGTGATGTAGTTATTAGTGACAAGGTAGATATGGGAACCATCATGTGTGTTTTAAATAAGTTTGGAAAACTCTAATGAAAAAAATAGTTTTTTATCTTTTTATAGTATCGTCACTGCTTTTCTCAGACAATGTAAAGAGCGACGCAAACGCTCTCAAACAAGAGTTGGAACAAAACCGACTTGCAGAAGAAGATCTTAAAAGAGAAAAAATTCAGAGTTATATTTCTGAGATAAAAGATATTGAGCAAAAAATAGCGAAAAAAGACAGCGTTTGGATGAAAAGCTATGCCTCGTATCTAACATCTCTTGAAGTTAGAGAGAGTCTTGAAGAGATAAAGAGCAGAATTGAATTTCTTCAAAAAAAGAGAGATAAGTCATTTAGCGAAACGGACGAACTGAGTGCTTTAATATCACGTGAGAAGATCCTGACATCACAAATAGAGAAGTTAAAGAAAAAAGACAGTTCTCCTTTTTCAGATCTTTTGACTCCTCCAAATATTGATGAGATACCATCAATTACGAACCCTTTTGATATATTTGCCGGTATTTCACTTATAAAAACTTTGGATAAAAGTTTTGATGATTATCTTTTAAAAAAAGAGGAGTTAAAGCAGCTAGTTTCCCTTTTGAAGGCACAAGATCATATATATAAAGAGATAGGAATCATAGATGAACAGAAGGTGCATAAAGGAGCAGCTGAGCTAAAAACAAAACAGGTTGAGAGATTTGAATCTGCACTTGATACTATGAATGTTACGGCTGATGTTTATGAAAAAAGATTGGATGTCGTCAATGTCAATATCAACAAAGATGTTGAGGTTCAAATATTTAAATTAGGTAAAATCGGAATTACTATTTTAATCGTTTTTGCAGTTTTCTTTCTGCTTAAACTTATAGCTAAAAAATACATAACCGATCATGATCGATTTTATATGGCAAATAAGGTTATAACATTTATAAACTTTACACTTATTATTTTTATACTGTTTTTTAGTTATATAGAAAATGTGAGCTATCTTGTTACTATACTAGGGTTTGCCTCAGCCGGTATTGCAATTGCCATGAAAGATTGGTTTATGAGCATTCTCGGCTGGCTTGTAATCGTCTTTGGGGGAAGTGTGCACGTTGGAGATAGAATTCGTATTGATATGGATGGTATGCAGTATGTCGGAGATGTTATGGATATATCGCTTCTTCGTATGACAATTTTGGAAGATATTACTCTCACATCTGTTATGCAAAACAGGAGAGCAGGAAGAATTATATTTATACCAAATAATTACGTTTTTACAAGAATGATAGCAAATTACACTCATAGCTCTCTAAAGACGGTTTGGGATGGTGTTAACATTACCATAACATTTGATTCTAACCATAAAAAAGCTATGCACATTGCAAAAGAGATAACTAAAAAATTCTCAAAAGGCTATACAGATATTACAAGAAAGCAACTCAATAAACTAAGAAGCAACTATAGCCTCAAAAATACAAATGTTGAGCCAAGAATTTTCTCTTTTATAGAACCAAACGGCATCTCTATTGATGCTTGGTATCTGACAAATGCTTATGGAACGCTAACTCTGAGAAGCGTCATCTCGACTGAGATTATAGATGCTTTTTTGGCTGAAGATGATATCACCATCGCATATCCGACTCAAATGTTGCATCTAGAAAAAGCGGCTAAAAAAATTCCACCATTTCAAACAGAAGAAGTTTTATAAATGAAAAAAAAAGTATATTTTAAAACTTTCGGATGCAGAACAAATCTTTATGACTCACAAGTGATGATGAGCTCAATGCAGGAGTATGACGTTACGGAAGATGAGAGCCAGGCGGATGTAATCGTTGTGAACTCATGTACAGTTACAAACGGTGCGGATTCACATGTTCGCTCATATATCTCACATGTAGAAAACAGCGGCGGTGCTAAGATTTTCTTAACAGGCTGCGGCGCGCATACAAAAGGTGAAAAACTCTTAGAACAGGGCAGAGTTTGGGGCGTTTTCGGGCAGAGCGAAAAAGAGAAAATCGATGAGATGCTAAATAAAGATAAGCCTTTTTATGAGCCTGGCGACTTAAATCACATAGACGAGAGTGTCGTGGATGATTTTATCGGTAAAAGCAGAGCGTTTATAAAGATTCAGGAGGGGTGTAGTTTTCGCTGCTCCTACTGCATCATACCTCATGTCAGAGGCGATGCAAGAAGTATGAACGAAGAGAAGATTTTAGAACAGATCTCAAGGCTTGCACGCAACGGTTTTGGAGAGTTTATCTTAACCGGAACAAATGTCGGAAGTTACGGGCAAAAGAGTGAGAGCTCCATCGCTGCACTAATGAAAAAGATATCTCAGATACGAGGTGTTAGACGCATAAGACTTGGAAGTGTTGAGCCGATTCAGATAACGGATGAGTTTAAAGAGATACTGGACGAGCCGTGGCTTGAGAAACATCTTCATATAGCACTTCAGCACACTTCGCCTCAAATGTTAAAGTTTATGAACAGACGAAACATGTACAAACAAGACAGAGAGCTTTTTGAGCTTCTCTCAAGTAAAGGTTTTGCGATAGGTACGGATTTTATCACTGGACATCCGGGAGAGAGCAAAGAGATTTGGGATGAAGCGATGAGAAATGTAAGAGACCTTCCTCTTACACATCTGCACGCTTTTACCTACTCCAAAAGAGACGGTACGCCCTCAGCTACCATGAAGCCGGAGGTAAGCGGAGGGATTGCCAAGGAGAGACTGCATGAGCTTGAAGATATCGTAAAAGCTAAAAATTTTGAGTTCAGAGCGGCTTTTGGCGGTGAACTTAGTATTCTCATCGAGAGCCAAAAAGATGGATATTTTATCGGTTATGATCAGCACTTCAATAAAATCATGATTGAATCGGATGAAGATTTGATTGGCAATTGGATAAATATTAATAAATATGAAGTAAAAGAGGAGTCGAACTATGCGAGAGTCTAAAACAAATAGAGTCGTTCTCTATGCATCAGCTATTTTGATAATTATTTTAGTTCTCTTTGCTGTCTTAAGGGACAATGCAGATGAGATATCTCTAAAAAAAGCAAAAGAGATTTTAGACAACAGAAGCGTTAAAAGCGTTGTTGCATCTGCGGATTATATGTACCTTAAAACAGAAAAAGATCTCTACAAAATCGCATCTTCACAAGTGAAGCCTGAGATGTTTTTGGAGTATAAAGTTGAAGTAAAAAGCGGGCTGAATATCGTTGCATACTTTTTGTTTTTACTCCTTATTTTAGGTTTGGGGGCGCTTGCTCTTAGATGGTTTAAAAAAAACAGACCGCTTCTTGCGAGTGAGCAGAGCAAAAGAGAGAGTGAGTATCAATCCCTCTCCGGCAAATCCTATCCGATTGAGTCTATAAAAAGCGATGTGACGTTTAACGATATCGGCGGAATCAGCGATGTTAAAAGTGAACTTGAAGAGATAATAGACTTTATGAAAAAGCCAAAACGCTATAAAAGCTTTGGTGCAAGAATGCCTAGAGGCGTGCTTTTAGTAGGACCTCCGGGAGTCGGCAAAACCATGATAGCAAAAGCGGTTGCAAATGCGGCAGGAGTGCCATTTTTCTACCAAAGCGGTGCTTCATTTGTTCAGATTTATGTAGGAATGGGTGCAAAGAGAGTACATGAACTATTTGTTGCGGCAAAAAACAATGCTCCTGCGATTGTCTTCATAGATGAAATCGATGCGGTGGGCAAAAAGAGAGACGGACAGAGAAGCGATGAGAGAGAAGCAACGCTCAATCAGCTCTTAACTGAGATGGACGGTTTTGAAAACTCAAGCGGAGTGATAGTTATCGCCGCAACAAATAAGATAGATGTTTTAGACTCGGCACTTCTTCGTGCAGGAAGATTTGACAGAAGAATCTTTGTCGAACTTCCTACAAACAAAGAGAGAGCTTCCATCTTGTCAAAGTATTTAGAAAAAGTTCCGCATGAAGTGGATGTAAATATCGTGGCAAATATGACGGTCGGATTTAACGGCGCATCTTTGGCGGCTCTTGTCAACGAAGCTTCGCTTCTTGCCATAAGAGGGCATGATTTTCAGGTAACATTAGAGCATTTTCATCAAGTAAAAGACAAAGTTATGTTTGGAAAGAAAAAGTTGCAGATACTTACTCCTAAGCAAAAACAGTATCGTGTTACATATCAGGCTGCAAAAGCTATATGTGCCACTTACTTTGATCTTCCTTTTGAGAAACTGCTTCTATCAAACGAAAAACTGACTCCCTCTACAGATGAGCCTCTTATCAAACATGAGCTTGAATCAAGAGTTAAGATGCTCTTAGCAGGCATAGTAGCATGCGATATCAAGTACCACGAACATGCAAGCAGTGCTAAAGGTGATTTGGATGAGGCTAAAGAGATAGTTGAAAAGATGATTTCAGAGTACGGAATGGGCTCATCTCTGATTGCAAGTGAGAATGAAAAAGAGATTTTGATGAGAAAACTCTACGATGAGACAAGAAATCTTTTGGAGTCTTTGCAAAACATTATGAAATATGTGGAAGATGTTTTAAACGAGAGAGAGAGCATCACAAAATCGGAAATTAAAAAGCGTTTAGATGAAATTTTATAGTGGATTTTCTCTAAAAAACGAGCATCACTTTTTTGATGCGTATATAAATCCTTCTGAGTACACGGTTTGCGGGTTTAGCTATGGGGCGATAAAAGCTTTTATACATGTTAAAGAGCAGTTGTCGCTTAGAAAAAGAGTAGATACGCTACAGCTGTTCTCTCCTGCTTTTTTTAGTACAAAAGATGAAAAATTTAAAAAGCTTCAACTTCTTGGATATAGAAAAAGTAGAAATATTTACTTGAATGAGTTTATAAAATCCTGTTTTTTACCGTATAAAGAAAAAAAAGTAGAACATAATAACAGAGATAGCATAGAAGAGTTAGAAGAACTGCTTTACTATGAGTGGACTGTAGAAGAGTTGCAATATCTTATCAACAATGGTGTAAAGATAGAGGTTTATCTCGGCGGTGAAGATAAAATCATAGATATTGGCGGTGCGAGGGAGTTTTTTTTGCAAGTCGCAACAGTAACATATATCAAAGAAGCAAATCATTTTTTATTAACAAATTAGGAGAAATATTTTGAAGAAAATAAAAATAGGCGTAATAACGGCAAGTGACAGAGCAAGCAAGGGAATATATGAAGATATATCGGGAGTTGCGATTCAAGACACTATGAAGGATTATCTCAAGAGTGAGTTTGAGATAGTTTACAGATGTATCCCCGATGAGCAGGATATCTTAGAGCGTACCATGATAGAACTTTGCGATGAAGAGGGTTGTTGTTTGGTAGTTACAACAGGCGGAACAGGACCTGCACTTAGAGATGTAACGCCTGAAGCAACTGAGAATGTATGTCAAAAGATGATGCCCGGATTTGGCGAGCTTATGCGTCAAGTAAGTCTAAAGTATGTTCCGACTGCAATTTTATCCCGTCAGACTGCAGGGATCAGAGGCAAAAGCCTTATCATAAATCTACCGGGTAAACCAAAGTCCATCCGTGAATGTCTTGATGCTGTTTTTCCTGCCGTTCCATACTGCATAGACCTTATTGAAGGACCATATATAGAGATAAACGAAGAGGTTATAAAAGCTTTTAGACCAAAGGGCTAAGCAGTTATACTGCTTGCTCTTTGTACTTTTTAAAAATCTCCTTTAGCTCCCAAATCCATCATTTTATACATAGTGTCTCTAACATGTTCAGCTTTTTTCATCATTTCAGGCGGTAAAGTATGTCCACCAAAAAGCATGAGTTCCATAGCCATAGTCATTAGCCATCTATCACCATTGTCATCTTCAACTATAAGGATTCTACAAGGCATAAACGCACCGTAAGCTTCCGAATAGTCAATAAATGTCTTTGCAATATTTGGAGCACAATAATGTAAAATCCTGATATATCTTTGTCTTTTACCATTATGATCATACATCTCTGCCATTTTTGAGTCACCGACTTGAAGCATATTTGCATCGCCGGCTATGCTATTCATAGATTCTATAACATCATCCGTACTAACATTTGGATCAATTTTAACTCTTCTAACCATTGCATCAGCAGATCTTCCCGTTGTAAGTACTGCATTAAACATATTCATATATGCACTCATTGCTTTTGGATCTAGCTTTGAAGCTTTATCCATCTTGTCGTTTAAATCATATTTTACAAATACCACCAAAATTCCAATAATAACAATTGCACCAACAATACTTAAAATATTTTTCAATAAGTTCATTTAGATCCTTTAAAATATAATAATCACAAATAATAAAATTAATGTGATAAAAGTATTATATATAAGAAATCTTTATTTAAATATAAAAAGAATGATAAATATTTTTAATATAAATTATGCCACAAAGTATTTCAAGAAACATTTTACTAGTTCCACCTCTCACAAGGTGGAATGCATACTCTCACCCAAAATCCAACTTACCACAATATCTCAATTTCCACTAACCCGACCATGTCGTTATAATTCCTAGCACTACTGTATTTTGAATACTTTAAACTAAACCTGTTATTGTTTTAAAAACATGAGTAGAGTCACCCTTACTTTTTGTAAAATCAACAACGATGACAATTAGCTTATTACCTTCGATAAGATAAAAAAGTCTATAGTTTCCATAGTAACCTTCTAAATTGTCTTTTAGCTTCTTTATATTAGAACCAAAAAATGGATTTTCTCTAAGCTGGGAATAAACAAAATTTTTAATTTTAGAATACAACTTTTTATCTAGCTTGTTTTTAACTTTTTCAAAGGTTTTAGTTTCAGCGATTTGATACTTAGACAATGGGGTAATCACCATTTTTAAAGTCATTTAAACCGCTTATCAAGTTTTGGACAAGTTCTTTGTCATTCATGATTTCTGATATTTCATCATTTTCTACGAATTGAGATGATGTTAAGTATTGTATTGTTGCGAATTCTATAAAATTTGAAAGATTTCTTTTTTGTCCTTCAGCAGCAAGTTTTATCATATCATAGACAGAATCGTCTACTCTCATTGTTACTGTTTTCATAACCTAGTCCTTTGAATACTTATTAGAACTATTATATTCAAATATATTCATTTTATCAATTTGTTGTATCTGTTATACATTCACATAATGTTTGATTTGAGAAATAATTAGCCGCGAAAAATTAAACAAAAGACAAGAAAAGTTTCAAAATGGTGGCTGACAACGTTTTTGGTTATATCTGGATGTGTTTGAAACCGAAAAGTTATGGAAAATACTTATAAATTTCTCTTCGATGTTTCACAGTTTCGACAATTATACAATCGTTCTCTTTTTTAATTCCAACTCTATAATTACCGAATCTTACTTTGAAGTAGTTTTTATAACCAGTCATCTTTTCAACTTTGCCAATATCACTCAAACTTGAATAATTTGGTAAATCGTCAAAAACAAATTCTTCAATTGTCTTTGCATATTCCGCTGGCAACTTTGAAAGTTCTTTTAAAAACTTTTTTCTATATTCAACTTCCATAGTTGTTTAAGAGTCTTTTTTTAATGAAGCATAATATGCTTTTGCATCTTTTAAAGATAATTTTTCATCATCTTTATTTTCATCCATAAATTTAAAAAGTGCATAATTTTCCAGTGTCTCAGTGATTTTCTCATAGGTTTGTATATCTAACTGAACTGCTATTTTGTGGTTATGACTATCAACTATGTAGTTTGGTTGAAGTTGCATGATTAATCCTTAATATTGAACTAGAACTATTATAGCAAAACTCAAGTGAGTTTTGCTTGAGTTTATTTTTTGTTGCAAACGGCAATATCTAAACTATCTGTTGTTACTACCTTGTTTCCAAAATGCTGGTTTTAACTGATGAGATAAATTATCTTCAATTATTTGTATAATTTCTCTTGATATTTCATTGTCATATACTTTTATAGTTATTTTATAATTACCTCTAAACCAATATTTTAACTGTAAAGAATATGTACTTTTACTTCCATCTCCAATATGCTCTTTAATTCTCTTTTTTAATCCAGTTGTAGATGAACCTACATAAAGTGTTGAAGATGCATTATTGAGTTTTGGACAATTTCGCTCTTTTTTATTTTTGTATTCTTTTAATTTAGAAAATGTTTCTTCAATATTTCCCGCAATTTCTTCAATAATATAAATTGCTATAGGGATATTATCCAAATCAGATAAGTTATTAAATTCAAATTCTCTGTTTGGCTTTATATTTTTTGCTAATTCACAATTTTTTATTAATGTATCTATATATTCAAAATTCATATTACTCCAATGCCTAATTTAAGCATAACGGTTGAATATAGCCAATAAATTTCCGCTAGGTGATTTATTGGTTACTATGTTTTGTTATGTCTTTCTGTTATTTTTTTTGGATTTTGTTTTGTATGGAAGATAGCCAATATCATTATAATGTTCTCATATTGTTCATATATTATAATATATGGAAATTTTTTCATGACAACTTTTTGAGATGTCTTAGTTTCATATTTATATAAGTTTGGAGAATTTAAAATGTCATTGAATTGTTTGTCAATATGAGATAAAAATCTTTTTTCTAGTTTCTGGCTAATATCAAAATAGTAATTGAGTGCAATTTTTAAATCATTTTCTGCAAGAGGATGAAGTATTAAAGTCAAAACTATCTTTCTAAATCACTTTTTATATCGTTCCAGTCTCGACCAATAGAGCGATCTTTATGAAAAGAATTTATTCTCGAACCAAGCTCTTTTTTTTGTTGTTCGCTAAGTTCAGAGGTATTATTTACTTGAGAAAAATCATGTATGTCATTATCAACAATAAATTTCAATGCTTTCATAATCTCATCTTTTGAGCTATTAAAAAACTTTTCAATTTTTGGTTCTTCAATTGATAACTGTATCATAAATATCTCCTGCATTTTTAATATGCATTATAACACAAAGAAAGTTGTATATAAATTTTCGTTTTTGTTATACATTCACATAACGTTTGACTTGAGAAATAATTAGCCGCGAAAAATTAAACAAAAGACAAGAAAAGTTTCAAAATGGTGGCTGACACTGTTTTTCTTCATGTGTCAGTAAATAGTTCTTTATTATTTTTAATAAATTATTAAATTTGCTTTTTTCCCATAAGATATTCGTCATTTTTAATAATCCATATCTATACTCATTCTGTAAAGATAAAGTTTCATAATCAAAATATGATATTTTATACCATTGAGGAATTTTTATATGCATCATTATGAAATTAGTATTAATATAATTCATTCCAAATTCCAATCCCTTATCTTTTACTATCCAATTATTTCGGTTTACATATTTTACCTTAGTCATAAATCCTAGTTCATTTAAAGCAGAATTAAATGTACGAGTCTTAATATCAGATCCGTACATTGCCAATAAATTTTGTGTGCTGTCGTATTGTTCCAAAATTGCATCTTTTAACATTAAATATCTTTGAAATCGTTGATATAATAAATAAACTTTAGTTTTGTTTTCTATATTTTTCAACGCTATATCTCTTCCATAATTTACATTATTGTCTGAACTATTTTTATTCATAAAAAAGGGAAGGGAATATTCAAATTCTTTTACCAATAAATAGCCATTTGCCCATGCTTCATTTCTTTCAATTTCTTCTTTGTCAATTAGGTTATCGTATTTATCCATATCAAATAATTCTAAAAAATCAGTACACTCCGCATATCTGTTGTGAAAGAACATTTTTAATTCATCATTAAAAAAATATTTAGATAATTTATTTTTATGAATAATTTCAAGATTGTTATTATAATCCCCGTAATAACTTGTATAACTTGAATAAGTACTAGACCCAATATGAATATTAGTTCGATAACTATCTTCACAATCTAATCTAACATGCATTGATTTATGATGTTTTTTTGAAAATACATGCAAGCCTTTTTTATGTTTAGAAATATAAATAATAAAAGAATTTAAAATAATGAGTTCATCAAACCAATATAAATCAATACCATCCCTATCATCTCTACATGAAATTATTTTATCTTTAAAGATTTTTAAGTTATCAGGTATTTGCATATCTTTTATACTATAATCTTCATATTCAAAATCATATTTTGGATTAACTTCTAGAATATCAAATGATGCAATGATATGTCTACATAATCTTCTTGCATCATTTTTATCATATTGTTTTCTTTTATTTTTCCACTCAGAACAATTACAAGATAAATTATCTATATCAATCTTGTAATTTTCAATATCAACTTCTCTCTTGTCGTAAGATTTTATTATGAATCCACCACCTAAATCAGTATAAAATCCCCTATCATGGCTTCTTACCTTTTTCTCTTCCATAATTATAAAATTGATTAATACATTATAAGCTTCATTTAATTGTTGAAATTGTTCAGTTGTATCAAAATCTTTATTCTTATCAGGATGTAGTTCATGGGCTTTTTTTCGATATGCTATTTTGATTTCTTCAAGTGTTGCATTCGTAGCTATCCCTAATAATAAATAATATTCTAAATTAATCACTATAGCTATCCCAAGTTTAGTCTTTTTTATATCATTGTATCAAAAGTTATATTTAAAGTTTATCTGTACGCACAACTATTTATTCAACGAACATTATATATGAAACAGCTTGATATTAGCTAAATAACCGAACACGAAAAATGTTCATTTAAATGATAAAAATATTGCAAAATGCAATATTTTGGTTATATTCTAACTAATTTGATTAAAATCTTCAAAATATAAATGTACATTTAAAAATATTTTTGCCGTTATTTAAACATATTGTCGTTTAAATGGAATAAAAAAGTGTTAAATGTACATTGTGTCGTTTAATTTTTAGGAGTTTATGATGAAGAAAAAACTACTTGATATTGTTCGTGATAAAATTAGATTTAAGCATTACAGTATTTCAACGGAAAAAACTTATGTTTTTTGGATAAAACACTATATCTTTTTTCATCATAAGCAACATCCTATAGATTTGGGTAAAAAAGAGATAGAAGATTTTTTAACTTTTTTGGCAGTGAGAAAAAAAGTTTCACCCACTACGCAAAATCAAGCTTTTAGTGCTTTGCTCTTTTTATACAGAGTAGTTTTAGGCGTTGATATAAGTACATGGAACATTCAAGCTTTAAGAGCACAGCAGAGAAAACATATTCCTGTAGTTCTAACAAAAGATGAAGTGCAAAATATCATTTTAAATATGAATGGTATTTATCAACTTATTGTAAAGCTTATGTACGGGTGTGGACTTAGAATGAGTGAAGTACAAAATATTCGCATAAAAGATATTGACTTTGGATTTGAGAAGATTTATATATGGGATAGTAAATCACTAAAAGACAGAACTGTTCCGCTTCCTCTGAAAATAAAAGATGAGCTAAAAGTTCAAGTTGAAAAAGTTAAGGAGCTTCACCAAAAAGATCTAAAAGATGGATATGGAAGTGTATATATCCCTTATGCGTTAGAGCGAAAATACCCAAAAGCCAAGTATGAAACAAAGTGGCAGTATATTTTTCCTATGAATAGCATTGCAACAGACCCTAGAAGCGGTGAGCTAAGACGACACCATATTTTAGATGCTACATTAAGTAGAAATATTAAACAAGCGGTGATAAAATCGAATATTGATAAAAGAGTAACATCTCATATATTTAGACATAGCTATGCAACTCATCTGCTTAAAGCAGGGATAGATTTACGCTCAATTCAGGAGCTGTTAGGACATAAATCGGTTGAAACGACCATGATTTATACTCATGTTGTCGCAGAATTAAATAAGAGCAGGTTAATAAGTCCTTTGGACATGTAAAAAGTATTTTTCAAAAAACAGAGAGAAAGTCTCTCTGTTTGCAGTTTTATATAAAATTAACATCCGTAACATGGTGCTGTAGTCCAAGCTCTGCTGGAGTACATCCAAGAGCTAGTCCTACCATTTGCTGCATATGAAGAACAGGGAGGGAGACTTCTCTGCCTATGGCTTCTGAAGCACTTTTAGTTTGAGTGTCAAGTTTTAGGTGGCAGAGTGGGCATGGGGTTACCATCATATCTGCATTTTGGTCAGTTGCTCCGGCAATCGCATTTCCCGTAAGAACTGCTGCAGTGTGTGGTGCTTGAAGCTCAACATGGAAACCGCAACATTTATTTTTCTCTTCGTAATCAACATTTTTCGCACCACATGCAATGATGAGATCATCAAGCGAAGTAGGGTTGTATGGATTCTCCTTTGTTTTATGAGACTCGTTATGAAGCTCAGAAGGGCGGATGTTGTGACAACCGTAAAAAGGAGCGATGTTGAACTGGCTGAGTGGTTTTACAACCATCTCTTTGATTTTATCTAAGCCGAAATCATCGATGATAGCGTAAAGGAAGTGGATAACGTTTGATGTTCCTTTGTACTCTAAACCGATTTCTGCGAGTTTTTCATTTACTTTTGCTTTTAGCTCGGCATTGTTGTCTAGTCTATGTTTCGTCATTGCCGTATTTAGTTGACATGTGTTACAGATGGTAACCATTGTTAAACCGTGCTTTTCAGCATAAGCGATGTTTCTAGCGTTTAGTACAAGAGATAAAAAGTCATCATAATCTTGTAAGTGTGAAGCACCGCAACATGATGCTTCCGTTAGCTCTATCATTTCAATATCAAGTTTTCTAGCAACTGCCATAGTTGACATCATCTGCTCAGGAGTGCTCTGTTTTGCCGTACATCCCGTAAAGAGTGCGTATTTTAATTTTTTCATCTATTTTACTCCTAGAACTTTACTGTTGATGATGATTTGATAAGTTTTTGAATCTCATCAAGTTTATCGGATTTTGGCATATTCCACGGCATTACGATTTTGCCTTTTTTGAACATTTGAAGTGCGACAGGAATATGTTTTACGATAGATGGACCCTCTGAGTAGAGAACCAAACCACCCTCATCAAGCAGACCATGTTTTTTGATAGAGTGTAAGAAACCGACTGCATGGCGAGTTGCAACATTGTTTTTTGCAACACCTTTTTTAAATGCCATTTGATGCAGTTTCGTTATTTTATCAATCGGATTTATATCTTTTGGGCAAACTTCCGCACACTCATAACATTTAACACAATCCCAAACACCTTGCTTCTCTTCATTTACATATGAAAGTCTGTTTGCGTCATTATCACGAACATCAGCTTCAAAACGGTAAGCCGCAGCAAATGCAGCAGGACCAAAAAAGTCGCTGTTTATTTCAACAGCAGGACAAGCATAGTGACATGCACCGCACTGGATACATAAATCTGCTTCATTTAACTCTTCCGCATCATGTGGAGATACTAAGTTTTCGCAAGATGGACACTCATCAATATCTGCAACAAGATATGGAGTAACACTCGCATGTTTTTCCCAAAAATCGGCTTTATCGATAATCATATCTTTGATAGCTCTTTTTGTGCTTAGAGGCTCAAGAGTTATTTCGTTTCCAAAATATTCAATCATAGTCGTCATACTCTCTTTACATGCAAGAGTAGAGCGACCGTTTACTTTGATGGCACATGCACCGCAGATACCGTGGCGACAGCTTCTACGATATGAAAAACTACCGTCATAATCCCATTTTATTCTGTTTAGGATATCAAGAACAACCTCTTCGGAAGTAACATCCATAGTGTAGTTTTCATAGTATGGAAGGTAATCATTGTCTGCATTAAAACGAAATACTTTGAAGTTTACTTTTTGTGTAGTTATTGTATTTGTACTCATAAATTCCCCTTAGTAATTTCTAGCTTTAAGCTCATGTTTGCCCAGAACGACATCCATGTAGTCAAGCGAAATATTGCCTTCATTATCCATATATGCCATAGTGTGTTTTAGGAAGTTTTCATCATCACGAGTATCGAAATCTTCTCTAAAGTGAGCACCGCGGCTCTCATTTCTTGCAATCGCACTCTCAACGATAAATGCAGAGTAGTCAATCATGTGTCCGAACTCTATCGCTTCTTGCATCTCCGTGTTGAACACTTTTGATTTGTCTTTGATGCGGATATTTTTAAATCTCTCTCTTAGCTCTTTTACTTTCGCAATGGCAATTTCAAGAGTCTCTTTTGTTCTAAAAGCTCCTGCATTTGCAGTCATACACTGTTGCAGCTCTTCTCTTAGATTTGTAATCGTCTCATTTCCGTTGTTATTTAGTACGAAACCAATCTCATTAAGAGTTCTTTGTGCATCTTCTTGTGTTGCAGGACGAAGAGCGATATTGTCTATCTCGGTAACCATCGTTTTACCGACAAAGCGACCAAACAAAAGTGCTTCAAGTACAGAGTTTGCACCTAAGCGGTTCGCACCATGAACTGAAACACATGAACACTCACCCGCTGCATAAAAACCTTCAACAAATTCGCTGTTGTTTTTACGAACATTTCCTGCAATATTTACAGGGATTCCGCCCATCGAGTAGTGAGCTGTTGCAGAGATAAGAATTGGCTCTTTTATCATGTCAAGACCTAAGAAAGTGATAGCCAAATCACGAAGCTCAGGCAGTCTTTCCATAATCAAATCTTTTCCTAGATGCGTTACGTCTATAAAAACAGCATCTTTTCTAGGACCGACACCGCGACCCTCTCTGATCTCATTTAAAATTGCACGGCTAACTACGTCACGGCTTGCAAGTTCCATCGCATTTGGAGCGTACTTTTCCATAAATCTTTCGCCAAGTGAGTTTAAAAGACGTCCGCCTTCACCACGAGCCGCTTCAGAAATCAAAACACCGTTTCCTGAGAGACCTGATGGGTGAAACTGAACAAACTCCATATCTTCAAGCGGAAGACCGTGGCGAGCAACGATTGATAGCCCATCACCTGTGTTAGCATGTGCATTCGAGTTGATTTTGTAACTTCTAGCATATCCGCCTGTTGCGAACATTACCGATTTCGCATTGAAAATCGCTACTTGCATATCTCTTATGTGAAATGCTATAACACCGGAAACTTTGCCGTCTTTGTAGATAATATCCGCTACATACCACTCATCCCAAAATTTAACACCTACGCGAAAAGCTTGCTCATATATTGTTTGTAAAAGAGTAAGACCCGTTCTGTCTTTTGCGTAACATGCACGAGGAGAAGATTGTCCGCCAAAAGGTCTTTGAGCGATTTTGCCATCGGCAGTTCTGCTAAATGCAGCGCCCATTCTCTCAGCCCAGCGAATAGTTTCAGGTGCGTTTTTACACATAAACTCAACAGCGTCTTGATCAGCTAGATAATCACTTCCCTTTACCGTATCAAACTCATGCAACTCAACACTGTCTTTGTCGCTAAAAGCCGCATTAACACCGCCTTGAGCAGCACCTGAGTGGCTTCTAAGCGGGTGAAGTTTTGTAATTACAGCAACTTTTTTTCCTGCAATTTGTAACTCTCTTGCAGCGGCACAACCGGCTAAACCGGCACCGACGACAATAGCATCGTAAGTATAAATAGGAATACCCATTAGCTTTCCTTTGTTTTTAAGAATAAAATGAGGAAGATTGTACAACTTTTAGCCTTTGCTAATGGTAAAAAATTGCTACAAATGCAAAGAGTGTTCCGTATTCACTCACTTATAAGATAATGAAATAGTGTAGAATTTACACATATTGCTAAAAATTATGAGCGAAACATAGTTTTAGATCTATCGTTATAGCTCAGACTGAGCTAAATCTTTTACTTGGGAGATTCTGTTTTTGCCGTTTTCTTGGGCATGTCGAAGAACTTTTTTGGCTTGCAGGATTGCTTCTTCTAAAGAGAGGTTGTTTGGCTTTATAATATGCCCTCCGCTTAGTGTTATTTTAATTTCTCCCAGTTCCGGAGAACTCATCTTTAACTCAGAGATACTTTTGCGGATATTATCTATCTCAGTAAAGGACTCCTCTTTTTTTGCTCTTGAGAGAATAATAGTAAATTGATTATAATCAGTTCTTGCAATAACGTCGGCCACCTGTTCATGTAGAGATATGACATATGCGATTTTTTTAAGTATGGCTTGCGTCAGTTCTTGAGAATATGCTTTATTTGTGATTGAAAAATTATCGATTTCAAGTATGCTTAGAGATGTGAAATTCTCATCTTTCATTCCTCTCTTTTGTGTGTAAGAATTACTCAGTCCTTTTAAATTATTTATCTCCGTTACAGGATCTATCATTGTCTGGTCACTAATGACTACAGGCTTTTTCTGTATTCTGAGTGAAATAGCACCGACTTCTTCTGAAAATATCGTATGGTTTTCATAATTTATATGAAATAAAAATTCTAAATCTTTATAAATCGTTTCAAGTCTTTTTTTATACCAGATAAAGCCTGCTAGAATAAGAATAAACGCCAATAATGCGATGTTTTTGTGAATATCAAACTTTGCTTGGTTATATGTAAAAGCTTTTAAAACAATAGAATCAATTTTTGCAGTGAGCAAAGATACTTTTTTTTCCAACTCCTCTTTTGTTTCAGAGCCGTTTAGACTCTCTTTTTCATAGTAGAGAGAGGCTTCTTTGCTAAATGACACGCTAAGGGAAGCGAGTTCATCTAACTCTGAAAGATACTCTTTTGAGTTAGAGAACAGGTATTTTTCTATAAAATTATAACTGTATAAAGTACGAAGCTTTTCGATTTCAATATTGAGCTGTTTGCTTTTGCCGTTAAGTTCAATGAGTACTATTTCCATGCTGTTTTTAGGAAGGTTTAGAAGTGTGAAAACGATATTTTTTTGATTGTTTAAATTGTTGATTTTTATATGAGAATTTGCATTATCAATAGTGATTAAAAAAGAGATGCCGGCAAACAGAGATACTCCAAAAAGAAATAGAGATAGATTTTTAAATATTTTTTTTATGGAGTGTTTCATGATAAGTTTCCTATATAGATGGTATAATAACTGCTTATTTTATATAGATTGGCTTTAATAGCAACTTAAGGCACTGTAAGAAGTTTATTTGAATTTAGAAAATTATTTTATATCACAGTTTAAGAGTGAACATGTCGGTGACGACGGAGCTTTTATAGATGGTACGGTTTATTCAAAAGATGCGTTTTTTGAAGATATTCATTTTAAGCGTGGATGGATGAGCCATTACCAAATAGCCACTAAAGCGATGATGGTAAATATCTCAGATGCGATTGCCATGAATGCAAAACCGAAATATGCACTTTTAAGCGTTGCTCTGCCAAAAAATACTACAAAATCTCAGGCAAAAGAGCTTGCTTGCGGATTTGGAGAGTGTGCTTCTAAGTTTAACGTTGAGATAATCGGCGGAGATACTATCGCAAATGCGAAGCTGGATATAACTGTTACGATTATTTCTAAAACCAAAAAACCGCTTCTAAGAAGAGGTTTAAAACACGGGCATCTCATAGCCTATAGCGGAGATCTCGGCAGAAGTGCGAAAGATCTTAAAAAGTTGATGAATTTAGGCAAAATTCATAAAAAATCTAAATTTGTAGATATAAAATTAAGAGATAAGTTTATACATCAAAATAGAAGATTTTTAAGCTCCGGTATGGATATATCTGATGGACTTTTTAGCGATTTGGGTAAACTCTCATCTACAAATAGAGTCGGTTTTAGGTTTTATAAAAAGATTCCAAAGAACATAGGTTGCAGCGGCGAAGAGTATGAGATGCTTTTTAGTTTTGATAAAAGATATAAAAGAACTCTTTTAAAACGAGCCAAGTTAAGCAGAACACCGATAAATATTATCGGAGAATGTGTAAGAAAAAATTACAAAAATATGTGCAAAGCACATCACTTTTAATATAGGATTATTATGGACAGATTTTATTCACTTAGCCACTCAAGTATAGATTTTCATTTCAAGCAGACTCCAAGAGATTTCGTTGTTGAAGAAGTACCTCTTTATGAGTTTTGCGGGGAGGGTGAACATCTTGTTCTTTTTGTAAGAAAAAAAGGGCTCTCCACTCTTGAACTTGTTTCTATGATTGCCAAATATTTGGGTATTCAAAACAAAGAGATAGGCTATGCAGGGCTAAAAGACAAACATGCTATGACGAAACAGTATATCTCGCTGCATAAAAAGTATGAAGCGAAAATGGATGAGTTTGAGCATGAAGATGTTAAAATCTTGTCAAAAACTTATCATAACAATAAGATAAGAATAGGGCATTTAAACGGAAATAAATTCTATATAAAACTCAAAAAAGTAAACCCGACTTCCGGTAGAAAAATAGATGAGGCACTAAAAAATATAGCTGCTTTTGGAATGCCTAACTACTTTGGTTATCAGAGATTCGGAACTGACGGCAACAATCATATTGACGGTGAAAAAATCGCAAAAGGCGAGAAAAAAGAACGAAACCCAAAGGTAAAACAGCTCCTTATCAGTGCTTATCAGAGCCATCTTTTTAACCTATGGCTAAGCAGAAGATTGGAGATAAACTCTCTTATTCAAAATTTTGAGGTAAAAGAGTTAGAGCCGCTTTTAAATATGCCTCAAGATGAGCTTGTGAAGATGAAAGCACAAAAACATCCTTTTAAACTCATAACCGGCGATATTATGGAGCACTATCCGTATGGAAGACTCTTCGAGTTTTGCGGTGAAGAGCATGATTTTGCGAGATTTAACGAGAGAGATATCTCTGTTACAGGGCTTTTATGCGGTAAAAAAACAAAGCTGGCATCCGGCATTGCAAGAGAGATTGAAAAAGATTTTGACGATGAGATCAATGAAGACGGCGCAAGAAGATATGCTTTGGTTTTTCCAAAAGATATTGATGGAAGATACAAGAGCGAAGAAGCACAGTATGAGCTGAATTTCTACCTTCCAAAGGGTTGTTACGCAACGGTTTTAATCGAAGAGATAGCAAAAAGAGAGATAAGGGAGTAAACAGATGAGCAGACATATCACTTCGGCAATTTCACAATGTTTTGGCAAATTTGCAAAAATTGAATTTCCAAAACCTATTCAAAATTTTATAAACAGATCTTATGTAAACATTATGGGGCTTGATATGAGTGAATTTCACTCTCCTGAGACTTATGGCACTCTAAATGCGCTTTTTACGCGAAAACTAAGAGAAGATAGAACTTATTCGCTGGATAGCGAGGATTTTATCTCTCCATGTGACTCTTGGATATCTGAGTGCGGAGATCTGCAAGAGGAATATGCACTTCAGATTAAAGGGATGCGTTATAAAAGTGATGAACTGCTTGGCGAGCATTTCTCAAAAGAGGAGAGAGATCTGGTAAAAGACGGAACTTTTGTAAATTTCTACCTCTCTCCAAAAGATTATCATCGTTATCATATACCGACAAATTTAAAAGTACTAAAAACCGTTCATATTCCAGGTAAATTTTATCCTGTAAATTTGCCATCACTTAAAAAAAAGCTTAATCTTTTTATAGAAAACGAAAGAGTCGTTTTGCTGTGTGAAACGGCATCTAAAAAAAGATTTTATATGGTGCTTGTCAGTGCCTTAAATGTCGGTGTTATGCAGGTGTCTTTTGAGCCAAAAATCAAAACTAATGCCGATGCGCTAAAGAGCAGTGCATACAGTTATGATAACATGTACTTAAATAAGGGTGATGATTTTGGTTGTTTTGAAATGGGTTCTACCATTGTTATTTTGGCAGAGAAAGATATGTTGAATCTTACTATCAAAGTAGGTGAGAGTGTTAAGTACGGACAAACGATAGCAAAAATTAGATAATACTGCTTGTTGTAACAACCTCTTGGAGGGTGCATCATGTTTAAAAAAAGTTTAAAGTTTATTGTTTATATTTTTATAGCAGTTGCAGTCGTAACAGGATATAAATATATCAGTACTCATATAAATAAGCCTATAGTTTCCAAAGGTTTTGCTTTTGGAAACGGCAGAATTGAATCTGAAGAGGTCGGTATTGCGGCAAAAATAGCAGGCAGATTGATTCAAATCTATGTAAATGAGGGCGATATCGTCGAGCAGGGTCAGATGCTTGCTAAATTAGATACAAATGAGCTGGAAGCGAAGTTAAAGCTCTTTAATGCTCAGATACAGCAGGCAAAAGAGAGCAAAAATTACTCTTTGGCGATTGTAGAGCAAAAACAAAGCGAATTTGCTTTGGCAAATGAAAATTACTTAAGAGCAAAAAATCTTTTTGAAAAAAAAGCCATCTCATTGCTTCAGTATCAACAAGAAGAGAGTGCTTATAAATCTGCAAGAGCTGCACAAAAAGCTGCAAATGCAAATGTGGCTCAAGCAAATGAAGCTATAAATGTTGCTATGGCTCAAGCTGAGACTATTAAAGTAAATATAGCTGATAGCACGCTTTATGCCCCAATAAAAGGGAGAATTTTATATAAGCTTGCACAAAACGGTGAGATCATAGGAAGCGGTAAGAATGTATTGATTATGCTTAATTTACTAGAAACATATATGACGATTTTCCTGCCGACATCTGAAGCAGGCGTTGTTAACTACGGTTCAGAGGTAAGGATAATTTTAGATGCACTGCCAAATATTGCCATTCCTGCCAAAGTTACGTTTGTATCTCCAAAAGCACAATTTACACCAAAGCAAATAGAAACGCAAGATGAGAGAGAAAAGCTTATGTTTCGCATCAAAGCGACAATTGATTATAACCTCTTGAAAAATCATATTGAAGATGTAAGAACCGGACTACCGGGGGTTGCTTATATTCGTTTAGATAAAACACTAGAGTGGCCTAAAAACTTGAGCAATCTGCCAAAGAGTTATGTAGAAACATCGAAGTGATATGAATTTTATAGCTAAAATAAAAGATCTCTCGCACCGATACGGAGATAAATTAGCTTTAGATACGCTCTCTTTAGATATTCCGGCAAGCTCTATGGTTGCTTTTATCGGACCTGACGGCGTCGGAAAATCGACTCTTCTTTCTATTATCGCAGGTGTCCGTAAAATTCAAAGCGGAAGCGTAGAAGTTTTTGGCGGCAATATTGATAATGTCTCATTTAGAAAAAAAGTGTCTCCGCGTATAGCCTACATGCCTCAAGGGCTTGGAAAAAATCTCTACATGTCTCTCTCTGTATATGAAAATATTGAGTTTTTTGGCAGGCTTTTTGGGCTTGAAAATAAAGAGCGAAAGATTAGAATCGATGAACTTTTAAAAAGTATTGGGCTTTATGAGTTTAAAGATAGATTTGCAGGCAAACTCTCCGGTGGGATGAAGCAAAAACTCGGGCTTTGCTGTGCTTTGATTCATGATCCGGATTTGCTTATACTTGATGAACCCACAACAGGTGTTGATCCGCTCTCCAGAATGGAGTTTTGGAAGTTAATTGAGCGCATCAGAGAGAGTCAAAAAGGCATGAGCGTGCTTATAGCTACCGCGTACATGCAAGAAGCCGAGCTTTTTGACTACACAATAGCCATGAATGAGGGTAAAATTCTTGCAAACACTACACCAAAAGAACTTTTAAAAATCACTGACACAAACAATATAGACTCCGCATTTATAGAGCTTTTGCCAAAAGAGCAAAGAAGAGATTGCAATAATTTGAAAACTCATCTTAAAAGTCAGATACAAAAAGATATCTTGGCAATTGAAGCTACAAACCTGACTATGAAATTTGATGATTTTATAGCTGTGGATAATGTAAGTTTTCAAATCAATCAGGGAGAAATTTTTGGTTTTTTAGGTTCTAACGGGTGCGGCAAAACTACAACCATGAAAATGCTCACTGGTCTTTTAGTTCCAACGCATGGAAATGTCAAACTCTTTGGCAACTCTATAATAGAGAATAATTTAGAGATGAGAAAAGATGTCGGCTACATGACACAAGCTTTTTCACTTTACAATGAGTTAAGCATAAAGCAAAATCTGCTTCTACATGCACAGCTTTACCAAATAGAGAGCAAACTTATCGGAGCAAGGGTAGAGGAGATGCTCGAGAGATTCTATATTAAACAGTATGAAGAGAGTCTTGCGCAAGATTTACCGCTTGGAATCAAACAGAGGCTCTCTTTGGCGGTTGCCGTTATCCATAAACCAAAAATGCTTATACTTGATGAGCCGACTTCCGGCGTTGACCCGATATCAAGAGATATGTTTTGGAACTTTTTGATTGACCTTGCTAGAGAAGATGGGGTAACCATCTTTATATCCACCCATTTTATGAATGAAGGAGAACGATGCGACAGAGTCTCTTTGATGCATCAAGGCAAAGTTTTGGCAAGCGACACTCCAAAAGCTCTGGCACTCTCAAAAGATAAAAATAACTTAGAAGAAGCTTTTGTAGAGTATCTACATGTAGCAATGGATAAAGAGGAGCATTCGGATAAAACTATCGCAATAGAGAAAAGTAAATATAAAGAGAACTCAGGATTTTTCTCACCGCTTCGGTTTTTCGGCTATGCCTGCCGTGAGTCGCTAGAACTCATTAGAGACCCTATCCGTTTAGTGTTCGCACTTTTGGGAACTATTATTTTGATGTTTGTAATGGGTTATGGAATCAGCATGGATGTGGAAGATTTGAAGTTTTGTGTTCTCGATAACGACCAGAGTCCGCAGAGCAGGGAGTATATAGAGTATATTTCAGGTTCAAGATACTTTTTACAGCAAGAGAATCTTGTCTCATACTCTCATCTGGATGAGAAGATGAAGAGTGGTGAAATTGCCATTGCCATAGAGATACCGCCAAATTTTGGAAGAGATTTGAAAAAAGGAGTTGGTACAGAAATCGGCGTATGGATAGATGGAACACTTGCTTTTAGGGCAGAGACCATGCATGGGTATATCGAGGGGCTTCACAGCAGCTACTTAAGCGAGCTCTCAGATGTAAAAGCCCCTTCTTTAGTTTCCATTGAGATGCGATACCGCTACAATCAAGATTTTAAGAGTATTTACTCCATGGTTCCGGCAGTTATACCTATGCTTTTAATTTTCATACCATCCATTTTAATGGCACTTAGCGTAGTAAGAGAGAAAGAGTTGGGTTCTATCACAAATTTTTATGCCACACCTGTTACAAAGCTGGAGTTTTTACTCGGCAAACAGCTGCCATACATAGTTATAAGCATGATTAGTTTTATTGGGTTGATACTATTTGCTCTTTATATTTTTAAAGTTCCTATTGCCGGAGATTTTACAGTTCTTTTTTTTGGAGCTTTGCTTTATGTAACGGCGACAACAGGTATCGGGTTCCTAATGTCTTCTTTTGCAAAAACCCAAATTGCGGCACTTGGCGGAACAGCAATAGCAACAATGCTCCCGACTGTAAGCTTTTCAGGACTAAGAGACCCTGTAAGTTCATTGGAAGGCGTAGGCGCATTTATAGGCAATATTTTTCCTGCAACCTATTTTATCAATATCAGCAGAGGAATTTTTAGTAAAAATGTCTCTTTAGATGGGCACTATTTTGACTTTTTCGCACTTAGTTTATCGATACTTGTTATTACCGCTTTAAGTCTTCTGCTACTTAAAAAACAGGAAAAATAGTGTTAAAACATCTTTTAATTATTTATCGCTTGTTTCTTAAAGAGCTGATAACACTCTTTAGAGATAAAATTATGTTTTTCTTTATCATCTACTCTTTTAGTGTGGCAATTTATATTGGAGCTGCAGAGTCTTCAACAGAGCTAAACAATGCTCCCATAGCATTTGTGGATGAGGATAAATCTGTGCTTTCTCAAAGAGTTATGGACTCCTTTTACAAACCAAGATTTATGACACCAAAACTTATCTCTTATGATGAGATAGATAGAGGAATGGACGCTGGCATCTATACGTTCGTAGTCATTATTCCAAGCGGTTTTGAAAAAAACATCTTAAAAGAGGAGAGTGTGGAGGTGCAGTTAAATATCGATGCGACAAGAATGACTCAAGCAGGAATCGGAGCAGGGTATATCTCGGCTATTATTACGCAAGAGGTAAATACTTTTTTCCATAAAACTACTCCTGCATCGCCAATTAATTTAGTCACAAGCTACAAATACAACCCTAATTTAAATAGCAGCTGGTTTGGAAGCATAAACGAAGTTATCAGCAATATTATGATGTTTTCTATTTTACTTGCCGGTGCATCTTTGATGAGAGAAAAAGAGCATGGGACAATTGAACATCTTTTAGTTATGCCTATTAACGCTGCCGAGATTATGCTCTCAAAAATTTTATCTACTGTGCTTGTTATTATAGTAGGAGTAATTTTTTCACTTTTTATAGTAGTGGAAATGTTTTTAAATGTTCCTATAGCAGGCTCCCTCACTCTGTTTTTATTTAGCACTGGTTTACTTCTATTTTCTACAACATCAATGGGGATATTTATGGCAACTATCACAAAATCAATGCCGCAATTTGGGATGATGTTTATTTTGGTAGTTTTACCGCTTTTAATGCTCTCCGGCGGAATCACTCCATATGAGAGTATGCCTGAGATTTTGCAATATGTTATGTACCTTTCGCCTACTACCCATTTTATGGAGGTAGCACAAGCAATACTCTTTAGAGGAGCCGGTATTGAGATTATTTGGAAAAATTTAGTTGCGATATTTTTTATAGGTCTACTCTTTTTTATCTTTGCACTGCTTGCTTTTAAAAAAAGTTTGGAATTGAAAAATTAGAAGATTTAAAGTGCAATTTAATAAAGAACATCATACAATAGGGCATATATTTATACAAAAAGATTAAGAGGTATACGTTGAAAATTTTGATAGTCGATGATTCAAAGATTGGTAGAATGAGTGTTATCAAAAGCCTTAAAATCGTTAAACCGGATGCTGAGCTGTTTCAAGCCGCAAATGGACTTGAGGCGGTAGAAATTTTTAAAGAAGAGAAGCCTCATGTTGTTTTTTTAGATTTAACGATGCCTGTTATGGACGGATATGAAGCACTTAAGCATATCATGTCTATAGACAAAGAAGCTCAAGTTATCGTTGTGAGCGCAGATATCCAAAGTGAAGCAAAGCTAAGAGTTTTGGTGGCAGGGGCTAAAAATATGTATCCAAAACCTATTAACGACGAAAAAATGTTACAAATTTTTGAGCAAGATTTATTGCTATAAAGGTGGAAGTATTGAATCTAGAATTTAATGAAGATCAGATTGATGCGTTAAGAGAGTTTATGAATGTATCTATTGGTGCAGCTACTGCGAGTTTGGCAAATCTACTAGATGCTTTTGGGACTATGCATATTCCAAAAATTGAAATTTGTGACAGCAGTGAACTAAGTCAAAAGATAGAATCTACTATTAATCTAGAATCAATGTACTATGCTACAAAACAGCTCTTTACAGGCAAATTTGGCGGAGAGTGCATGTTTATTATAAGCGAAGAGTCCGCAAGAAATCTAGGTAAACATCTTTATAAAGCAACTACTCCCTCTAGAGATGATATCAGTGACGCTGTTATAGAACTTACAAATATATTAACATCAACAATAGTGAGCAGATTGACACAGGAGCTGGATACTCAGGTGCAGTTTTTTGTTCCATCTTCTCAGTTTATAGATGCACACTCTATAGTCAATAGTGAAGATGTTGCCGATTACTCTAAAATTATTATAATCAGTACTATTTTGGATTTTAAAGATCAGAAGATAAACGGTAATATTTACATACTCACAAAAGATGAAGCCATAAAGAGCTTAAAAGTGTTAATAGATAAAAAAATAGAAGAGATTTACGGATGATGGAAATCAAATACCCTGATGTGTTACTGGATTCACTTGAAAATGGTCATATGATAATTGATGATAAGTTTATAGTAAGTTACTGGAATAGATGGCTTGCCATAAACACACAAATCTCAAAAGAGGAAATCATAGGAAGGAAGTTGGATGAGTTTTATCCAAATATAAACTATAAAGTACTTCACAGAAAAATTAAGACGGCGCTTCTTATAAATACTCCCTCTTTTTATGATACAAATAGTAACGTTAAATTTATACCGATGAATCGGAACAAGGTAACAACATCTTCGCTTATGCTTATGCAGCAGCAGGTTACAATTTCACCTTACATAGCATGTGAAAATAAGGTTATGGTCTCCATTTATGACATAAGTGAACTATTTGAAGCAAAAATCTCTCTTAAAAAAGAGATAGAAAAAGTAAATAAACTAAATGATAAACTAGAAGCAGATCAAGAGATAATAGATAAAAACATAATGATGATGAGGACGTCTTTTGATGGGGTTATTATTGATGTAAGTACATTTTTTTGCCAGTTTTTTGAATTTAAAAAAGATTTTATTTTAGGTAAAAACATATCTACTTTTAAACAAGATGGCGGCTTTAGTACAACTTATAAAGAGTTGTGGGAGACGATTATAAATAAAAAATGCTGGAGCGGTGAGCTAAAGTTGAAAACATATAAAGGTGAGGAAAAGTGGGTTCAATCAAGAATTACTCCTATTCTTGATAGCGATGGAGAAGTGCTTGAATTTAGCGCCGTTTATCATGATATAACAAATGAGAAGCTTCTTGAGGAGCTATATATCACAGATCCGCTTACTAAACTCTACAATCGTGCCCATTTTGACGAAGTTGTAAATTTTATAGTAAAACACCAAAGAAAAGCAGATACTGACTTTGTTTTAGTAATTACAGATATAGATCATTTCAAATCAATCAACGATACATACGGACATCAGGTCGGGGATGAAGCTCTCATCAGTGTTGCAAACACTCTAAAAGATTCATTAAGAGAGGATGATCTTATTGCTAGATGGGGTGGTGAAGAGTTTGTTATCATGCTTAAAAACGTAACTCTCGATGAGGCAAAAATAATCATAGAAAAAGTAAGAGCAAGCGTAGAAAAAAATAAAATAAACGATACAATAAGCGTAACTGCCTCTTTTGGTATTACAAAATATATCCTCGGCGAAGACATCAAAAAAACATTCAAAAGAGTTGACGATGCTCTTTATGAAGCAAAAAAAAGCGGTCGCAACAGGGCAATCTTAAAATAAAACTAAGAGTTGTAAATCTTTAGTTTTATCAAAAGTTTATCATTTTCTTTGTAAATATCTAAATCACTTAGCATAGGTTGTCTAAGTTTTATTAAACTTCCTTGAACCGAGTGAAGCGTATGAAGAAATGTTTGAAACATAGGTACTACAATATAGTCAATCTTCTCTTTTTTAATAACATTTGCAAGTGCATCGACAACACAGTAATAGGCTCTCTTGTTTATGGATCTTTGAATAAGGTAATCATGCATAATTTGTATATTTTTCTCTAATATACTTTTGTCTTCTTCACTCAAAATCATATTTTCATGAGCTCTTTTAACCATATGCTCTATATCATCTTCTACATTATGGTTTTGAACGTTTATTAATTCATCAATGTTCGAACAATGTACACGCAACTCACGCAAAAGTTCATCATTTGATAGTCTTTGTGTTTTTATGTCATATGTATAGATTTTATCTTTTATATACTCATGATTTAGAGATTTTAAAATTTGAACCGCAACATTTAAATAGACATATTTATCCTCTTTATTGTTGTCAAACTCTATGCCTCTATGGGAAATAATTGGCTTTGGACCTGCATATTTTAAGTTCATTTTAAAATCCTCTCTTGTGAAAATTATTTTTTATACATTAAATCTAAAGTGCATGATGTCACCGTCTTGCACGATATACTCTTTGCCCTCAAGTCTCATTTTTCCTGCATCTTTTGCTTTTGCCTCACCGCCGCAAGCAATAAAATCACTGTAAGCGATAACCTCTGCACGGATAAAACCTTTCTCGAAATCATTGTGGATTACGGCTGCGGCTTTTGGTGCGGTTGTGTTTTTACGAATCGTCCATGCACGCACCTCTTTTACGCCTGCCGTAAAGTAGCTCATAAGACCTAGTTTGTCAAAACCTTTTTGTATGATTTGGCTAAGTCCTGACTCTTCTACTCCAAGAGAACTTAAAAATTCGGCTGCTTCTTCATCTTCTAAACCGACAAGTTCTTCTTCTATCTTTGCACAAAGCTTTATAAGTTCACAGTTATTTTTAGCGGCATGATCTTTTAGTTTTATAACAAAATCGCTATCTTCAACCAAACCATCTTCATCTACATTTGCCCCGTACATGATCTCTTTGCCTGTTAAAAGCCTTACTTCATTATTGAGCTGTTTATACTCATCCGTATCTGATTTAGGAAAATTTCTAGCCAGATTGCCATCAGCCAGATACTCTAAAAGCTCCTCAGCCAAAACCAATAGAGCAGCTGCATTTTTATCGGTTTTTGCCTGTTTTTTTAGTCTGTCGGCTCTGTTTTGTAAAACTTCAATGTCAGCTAAAATAAGTTCGCCCTCAATAATCTCAACATCTCTAAGCGGATCTATGCCTACTTCAGTATGAACTATGTTGTCATCTTCAAAACATCTAACGATATGTAAAATAACTTCTGTTTCACGAATATTTGATAAAAATTTGTTTCCTAAACCCTCACCTTTGCTCGCACCCTTAACCAAACCTGCTATGTCTACAAAATCAAGTGTCGAGTGTTGAATTCTCTCAGGATGTACTATCTTTGCAAGCTCCGTGAGTCTAATGTCAGGAACGGGAACGATTGCTTTGTTTGGCTCTATCGTACAAAACGGGTAATTCGCCGCTTCTGCATTTTGCGCTTTTGTGAGTGCGTTGAAAGTTGTTGATTTACCTACGTTTGGAAGTCCTACAAGACCGATACTTAAACCCATAATTGACCTTTTTTAGTTCATATAAATTGTGAAATAGTATCAAAATATTGCTTAGTATAGAGATAAAAAAGAGTAATATTTTTTTAAAAATAGTATCCTACATGTGCAGAGATAGAGTGGTCGCTTGCCGAAGAGCTTAATCCATGGTCATAATAAGCACCTATAAACCAGTTTGGATCTATGTCTAAAGAGTAGCCGATTCCAAGCGTTTGGATTGTTTTAATATTTTTATATATACTATCGCTGCTGCTGTATGATATGTTACATGTAGCATTTGAATTTGGGATATATCCGACACCAACGTTAAAATATTTAGTATTTTGATATGTCAGTATAGGGCGATCTTTGTCGTTTATCCAAGTGTAGCTATAGCCGCCAAAAAGATAATTTCTCTCGCTAATGCTATACTCAAAATTGACTGATCCTCTATAATCAAGTGCTTCATTGTTATATCCACTCTCATACGTCGGCAATGTGATACCGCCTCCAAGATTTAATGATAAATACTCAGTTGAGAGAAATTTGTAAAAGAGGTTTAAAACAGTATCATCCCATCCTTTTTCTTTGCTTGCAGATGTATAGGAACGGTAGTAGGAAGCTATTCCTTGAAAATACCATTTGTCAAAATAGATATCTGTTTGAACATAAGAGTTAATCGTATCCGCACTCTGCTGTGATGAGTAGTTTATTTGCGAATATCCGCTGCCAAAAACGATATCATAAAAAATCTCTTTTTTGCCGTTTTTTATGCTGCATCCATCATAGTCAACTAAATCACTTAGCGGTGTTTGAGAGCATTTGTCATAATAATCTTCCACTCCATCCATATCGCTATCTGTATAAGCTACAGCAAATGCGGTTGTCATATAAAGAGCAAATAGTGCTCTTCTCACTATTTTGCACCTTGATTATTTTGTTGCGGTGCATGTATATTTTTAGGTTGAGTTTGCCTTGTATTGTTAAATCCATCTTGATTCATTCTATGTTGTAAATGATTTTGTGATCTGTTTTTTGCATGTTGCATATTTCCTTGAAGCATTTGCAGTGCCTCGGATCTCTCATTTTCATTCATAGCGGCAATCTGTGTTTTTAGACGATTCATCATCTCTACTCTTTCATGCCCTTTGGCTGCTTTTATGGCTTCGATCTGCTCATTTATGTCATCAGCACTACTAACGCTAAGAAGAGCAAAAAAGAGTATGATTGAGTAAAATTTTATAGCCATAATTTATCCTTTTATAAGTAAGTATCTCAAAAAAAATTAGTGAAGCATTAGTTTATCAAAATGGAGAATAAAAAGAGTTCCTTTTGAGATCTCACTCTCTACTTCAATAGTGATTTTCAGCTCATCGCAAAATTTCTTAACGATGTGCAAACCGATACCGATACCTCTCTCTTGTTCCTTGTAAAAACGCTCAAAAACCCGTTTTGTATCTAAAATGCCTCTTCCGCTGTCTTTAATCTGAACTACTTTTTTGTTCAAATCTATGAGAACTTCTACAAAGCCCTCAGGTTTATTATACTTCGCAGCATTGCTTAGAAGATTATCTATGATGCGTACCATGGCATCACGATTTACATGTAGTAAAAATGTTTCATCATTAAGAGAAAATTTAATATTTGGGTAGAGTTTACTAAACACTAAAATTCTATCTTTCATAAGCAGATACAAATCAATATCATCTTTTTGATATTCATGTTCTTCAAGATAACTTCGCAAATTATCTCCAAGCGATATGATAGTATCGATACTTTGAGATATTCTTTTAACTTTTCTCTCATCTCCATGCGCAACATTAAGGCGACTGACATTTAGACGCAAAGCAGAGAGTGGAGTGCCAAGATCATGCAAAATATCACGACTAAACTCTTCTGTAAGGTGCAAAGCCCTCTTAAGCGGATAGAGTGCATAAAATGAGAATAGTATGGAGACTATAAAAATAGCGATAAGTCCTAAAAAATAGTGTTGCAAAACTGTAAATTTAGCACTGTCTAAATATGTTTTATACTCTTCATCCCCTAGACTCAACTTAAGTGCATATGTATCATTTTTTGGAATAGAAAAAAGAGCAAAAAGCTCTATAGGGGACTCTTGGAGCTGGTAGAGACTGTTTGAATCCAGTGGCACAAAATCAAACTGGTACTCACTACATTTGAGCGTATAACTGCAGATTCGCATCTCGTTATAGATTTTTTCTTCTATTTCATGTTTGAGTTTAAAATACTCCAAATATGCTAGCACTCCACTCAAAAGAGCCAAAGAGATAAAAAAAACTCCAAAGCTTTTTAAAAACGACTCCCTCTCAGCTCTTCTCAATGCGGTATCCTATGCCACGAATGTTTTGAATCTCCCACTCAGTAGTAGATTTGAGTTTATTTATTGCTACACGCAACGCACTATCGCTCGGGTGTTCCATAAGATCAAAAAGAGACTCTTTACTTAGCGTTCGTCCGATATTTGTTATAAATAGTCGTAAAAAAGGAAGCTGCACATCTCCTAAAGATAGGAGTTTGCCATCTTTTTTTACTTCATTATTTTGTGGGTTATAGCTAATTTTTCCATAAGAGACAGGAGACTCTTTACGCAAAAATCTCGCTTCAATCCTTAGCAATAGCTCCTCTGGATAAAAAGGCTTTTTTATATAATCATCCGCACCGACCTTAAATCCTTTTGATAATGCAGCCATATCGCTCATGGCACTGATAAAAATAGTCGGCGTTAAATCATCAGCGCCACGAAGTTGCTCAACCAGATCAAAACCGTTTATCTCAGGAACGTTTATATCAAAAATATAGATATTATAACCGTTTTCAAAAGTAGCATCGCAAGCCGCTTGTCCATCTCTAACCCAATCAACTTCATACCCGTTTTCCAGTAGCATTTCATGAATAGTTTCACCGAGTATAAGATCATCTTCTAAGAGCAAAATATTCGTTTTTTATCCTTTTTATTCATTCCGCACCTAGTAATATTACGAAAAAAAAGCTTTTCGAGAATCATGGGACATCTTACATTTTTTTAGCAACTATGCAATAGATTCAAATGCAGCCAGATGATTTTGTGAAGCATCCAAAAGGTGAGAGTAAACTTGCCCCAAAAGCGTTATATCAGTACTCTCTATCGCACTTTGCAAATCTGTAATATCCGTTTGCTCTATCAAAATCCCCACATCTACGGCATCTTCTGATGAAAGCGAACCTTGTGTAAGTAGCGTTGTGTAGAGATCTTGAATCTCACTATTTGTATAAACACCTGCTTCATCGCTAAAAATCGTTGTATCAACACCTGCTTTTGAAGCTACCAAAAGGAGTTTATCATAATGTTTCTGTTCAGAATTTGAAATAGTATCAAAAGTAGTGATGCCTGTTTGTTCAAAAAGTGCATCATAAATATCTCGAGCCATCTTCTCCTCTTCAATCATGTAAACAAGAGAAGCGACCTCCGTTTCATCAAGAGTAATATCTTGAATTTCTCCGTCTACAACCATCAAAGCGTTTAGTGAACCTTTTTGCATCTCTGCGTTGTTTCCCATTTTTACCATCTGCTTATTTTGTGTTTTTTTCATAATAAATCCTTACTTTTTAATTTGTACGATACTATTAAATATTTATTTACGCATAAATATCAACTAAGTTTCCAGAGTCTGTTTTTTGTTCTTCAAATGAAGACAATAGATCAAAAAGAGTTTGTGACAACTCTTCAGACGAAAGTGAAGTTACATCTATTTTTGCCATCTCTGTTTTAAAAGATTGACGATTCTCTGATGAGAGTGAAGCCATTTGTTCACGAACGGCAGTTCTGTCTTGTGGTGCGAGAGATTGCATCATCTCTCGCATTCCTTCGCCATTTGAGCCACCGCTACCGTCCATTTTTCTCATTTGCATTTGCTCTGTTGAACCGATTTGCATGTTGTTATCCTTAAATTTTATTTTTTAGAAAAAGATATTTGCCATTTTTTCCAGCCAATTTTCAATCTCTTCTAGCAACATTATCTACCACCGCGATACTGTTTTCCACCGCCGGTTCCGTTGCCGCCGCCTTGTCTGGTTTGTGTACCGGTTCCGTCTTGTGAACCGGATCTGCTTTGACGCATACTCTCTGATGCTGTTTTTCTTTCTTCGGGACTTAGTGCCTGCATGCGTGATTGCATCTCGCTTTTATATGCGCTGCGATCAGCTTCTGCAACCGTTCCTCGAGATGCCTTAAGCTCATCTGTACTCATAGCACTGTAATCAACTGCAAATACAGCAGCAACACTTAAAATAATCAAACTAATCTTTCTCATATTAACACTCCTAAATTTTAGATAGTGAAATTATGAGTTATTTGCATTAGTGAAGTGTTAGCGATTTGTTCTATTCTCTCAATGCCTCTCGTGAAGCCTTGTCTACAAGAGTGAAATATCTATCCACAACATCTTTATCTTCCATTTTTTTATGACCTTTTACTTTTATAAAGTCACAATCATAGAGATCTGTTATTTCATAAAATTTTTTGTAAAGTTCATGATTTTTTATAAGAGTATTTTTTTTAGTCATGTAGTTATTTTTTTTTAGCCGATTCTCTCGCGCTTTTAAAGTTATGATATTTTGGCAATCTGTATAAACAATGATTTTTAAGTTTGTTGTCGGTATCTCGCTAATAGCCCATAAAAAAGCCTCAAGTTCGAGCTTAGAGGATGTGGTGTTTTCAAATCTTTTTGTTTTTACGTCAAGTTTAGAGATGGGAGCTTCCAACTCATATTCACCCAATAGCAAGTATGCGCCGTAGCCGATGCTTGTTTGAGGATCTACGCTTGCATCGGTAAATAAAAAAATAGTGGGTTTATCTATGGCAACATACATGTAAAGCGTTTTCCCTTATATTAACTTAAAGGCTATTAGACTTATTGCCATTACAAGCATACCGATTGTTATGCCTACTATCGTCGTATGCGCATTTCCGTAAACTCTTGCAGCAGGCAAAAGCTCGTCAAATGATATATATACCATTATGCCCGCTACCATTCCAAAAGTTATGCCGAGTGTCGCTTCGCCCATAAACGGAAAAAGCAGGAAAAAGCCGACAAGCGCACCGACCGGTTCTGCCAATCCCGAGAGCGTTGCATACCAAAATGCACTTTTTTTGTCTCCTGTTGCATGATATATCGGCAGAGATACCGCCATGCCCTCAGGTATGTTGTGAATTGCAATTGCAAATGCGATGGTGATACCGATATTTGGATCATCCAGAGCCGAGATAAAAGTGGCAAAGCCCTCTGGAAAGTTGTGTATGCCGATAGCCAATGCAGTAAATATTCCGGTTCGTTTGAGTGAAGAGTTTTTTAAAACAGAGCTTTCGGTTTGCGGCTTTAGCTCCAAGAGTTCGCTGCTGCTTTTTGTCTCATGCGGATTTACATCATCTGGAATAAAATGGTCTATCAACGCACTGAGTGCAATTCCGGCAAAAAAAGATAAAACGGCTAAAGACTCGCCGATTAAACCATTTGCATAGAGCTGACTAAAAGCGTCTTTTGATTTGTCTAAAATCTCCACAAATGAGACATAAATCATAACCCCTGCAGAAAATCCCATACCGATAGACAAAATAGTATAGTTTTTACTTTTTGAAAAAAATGCCAACGCTGCGCCTACGGACGTTGACAACCCTGCAAAGAGAGTGAGCATAAAAGCAAATAATAGAGTTTCAACTGATAAGTCTTGCATGAAGTGATTATAGCAAATTTTTTATTTTTGACTTTATAATATTTAAAAACGACATAACCTTGCATTATAGTTTGGTATGATTGTCAGGATATTTTATAAGGCAAAAGCGATAAAATGAAAAACCATGACAAAATAGCTACAAGATTGGCACAGATTTTAAACAAACTTAACTCAGGCGAACGCTTTAGCGTCGAAGAGCTGGTCGAAGAGTTTAGCGTAACAAGCAGGACTATTCAAAGAGATTTAAACGAACGCTTATCTTACCTTCCTCTTAAAAAAGAGAATAATCTTTATTATCTTGAAGAGTATTATCTTGGAAAACTCAATTTTAATGATATAAAAAATTTTGCGGCTTTGAGCGGAGTGCGTGACCTTTTTCCCTCTCTCAAAGAGGATTTTTTAAAAAATATACTTGATGCAACCATAAATCAAGCCTATCTTATCAAAGGTCACAATTATGAAGATGTGAGCAGTGATACGGAAACTTTTTTACGCATAGAAATAGCGATTGTAAATCATACTATTGTTGAGTTTGTATATAACGATAAACCGAGAACAGTTAAGCCGTACAAGCTGGTAAACACTAAAGGCATCTGGTATTTAGCAGGCGTTGAAGATGATAAACTTAAAACTTTTTCTTTTAAAAAAATATCTAAAGTTGTAGATACGGATGTAGAATTTAAAATCGAAAACGAGATATTGGAGAGTATAAAAAACAGCGACAATAGTTGGTTTAGCTCAGAACCGATAGAAGTAGTCATAAAAGTGGATGCAGAAGTCTCAGGCTATTTTACAAGAAGAAAAATTTTACCAAATCAGACAATCGTTAAAGAGTTGGCAGAGGGCGGTTTGCTAGTCTCCGCAAAAGTTGCATTTGATGAGGAGATTTTAAAGCTTGTGAGATACTGGATTCCGCATGTAAAAATCATCTCTCCCACATATCTGCAAGAAAAGTTAGAAGAGAGCTTAAAAAAATATCTAAATTTATAAAAACGACACAACCGTACAGAGGAGATTGTTAAAATTTTACTATCTCAAAATAAGAGGATAAAAAGAGATGTTAAATGAACTTTTTGAAAAATGGCTTCAAACCAATCAAGATAGGTTTAGATACAAGCCTATAAAAGCTGGTTCGGATATATATAAATTTGAGGGTATTATCAATGTCTATTTGTTGCTTCAAGAAGAGACTACAGAGAGCATGATTCTTTATGATTATGAATGTGAATCTTGTGGCATTCTTGTTGATTTAGGATATCTTGAAAAAGTAAAATATATCGAGGGCAAGGGCTATACGGATCTTGGATGGCTAGATGAGTGTATACAATATTTTCTGACTTATGAAGAGATGGTTTATGCAACTATATTTGAACCTATTGTTGCATATTGCGATAAACATTTTATAGATGGCAATCATCTATATTTGGTTGATATGGACGGCATAGTTTTGCCCTCAATTGGTGGAGAGAGCAAAGAAAAAGAGATACAAAAGCTAAAAGAGAAATGTACTAAAACACCAAACCATAAACCAAACGAATGTGAAATATATAAATACGACTTATTTGATAACAAAGGTAAAAAATGAAAAAGCCATATTCAGAAGATATCCAAAGTATATCAATGTTTTTAGACGGCATAGTGTTTTACATTTTAAACAAAACGCTCTTTAGCATAGGAGTTTTTATAACATTTGTAGTGTTTATAGCAGCTGCAGGATGCGTCGGAAGCACGGTTTTGATAGACAAGCTTACTGAAGATAAGCATGTTCAGAGGGATGTCAGTAAGTGAAAAACTCACAAATATCGACATCTAAAACTTGTGCAATTTTTAGCAGATGTTCAAGGTTGAAGTGTTTAGAATTGTAGTAGATTTCAGCACCTGAGATAACTGAGACGGATTTGTAGCCCATTTGCAAAGAGAGGTCTAACTGAGACAAGCCTTTCTCTTTCCTTATTCTAGCTACATTTTTCCCGATAATTCGGTAAAAATCATCCGTTGAAACATTTTGCATCAGCTATACATCCTACTATAAGAGATTGTCTTATAGAAGTGTATCTATAGCAAAATAGTTTCTCAATCTTGGATGATACAATGTATAATATGAGATTGAGAAGCAAAAGGACAAAAAATAAGATAAAATGTTATGTTTTGTTAAAAATAACTGACATTCGTAATATAGCAACTTGGGGATAATAGGTGGAATTAAAATAATAATTCTAAAAGCTACATGAAATAAAAAATAAGGATTATAAAATGGAAATGTCAAAAGAACAAGAAGAAAAAGCTAGAAGACAGTTTGAGGAAGACATAAAAAATGTAGATCAAGATGATGTAGAGTACGCATCAAAAAAAGGTCAGAGTAAAATCAATGAATTTGGAAACAACCCACCAAATGCTTTAGTGAAGCTATGGAATGATATAAAATTGATGGTTGCACTAATAGCGGATTATGTAGATGGAAACTATAAAGAAGTTCCTTGGAATGTTATAGCATCAATTGTTGGGGCAGTTGTATATTTTGCATCACCTATTGATGTTATACCTGATTTTATTCCGTTGGTCGGCTACTTAGATGATGCTTTAGTTATAAAATTGGCTTTAGATTTTGCAAAGTCGGATTTAGAAAAATATCAGACTTGGAAAGATAGAAAATTAGCTCTTTAATAGAGTTAATTTAGTGATAAGAAAAGTGTTAATATAAAAAAATAAGGATAAGAAATGAGTGAAAGTGTTGGCAATATACAAAAAGTATTAGATTTTGCATATGATAAAGCTGTAAATGGAGTTGTAGGGTTAGACTCTGCTCAAGAATTGGCAGAGTCATATATGAAAAAAGAAAGTTCTTTAGAAGATAATGTAAATAGTTTAATCAGATGGCAGAATACAAAAGCAGGTACATCTGGGTTTATAACGGGATTGCCTGGGATTATGGCAATGCCCGTGACATTGCCAGCAAATATTACGAGTGTTTTATATGTTCAAATCAGAATGATAGCGGCAATAGCGTATATGGGTGGACATGATTTAAGAGATGATAGGGTAAAAACTTTCGTATATCTTTGTTTAGCAGGAAATTCTGCAAAAGATATTTTAAAACAAGTAGGTGTAAAAATAGGAGAAAAACTTGCAAAAAAAGCTATAGAAAAAGTTTCTGGTCCAGTTCTTGTAAAAATAAATCAAACAATTGGTCTTAAACTTATTACAAAAAATGGTGAAAAAGGGATTGTAAATTTAGGAAAAAGTGTACCACTTCTAGGTGGAGTAATTGGTTGTGCATTTGATAGTATATCTACGAATATAATCGGGAATGTAGCTAGAAATATGTTCATTGCAAGTAATTCAGTTTTTGAATCAGAAGAAGCAGTATCTGAGAATTCATATTTTAAATCAGAGGAAATATTACCTGATCCAATTTTAATAGCAAAAATAGAAGCTTTGACAAATTTGATGAAAGTTGACGGCACTAATCATAGTTTAGAATTAGAGTACATAAAAAGGCTTATTAATGAATCTTGGTTAAGCAGTTCATTAAAATCAAATTTATTGATAAACCTCGCATCAAAAGAATTTACTACAATAAATTATGATATTTTTAAAGAGAATAGAGATTATGCTTTAAATTTAATTACTGATTTTATAGCACTATCAAAAAAAGACGGAGAAGTACATATAGCAGAACAGCATTATATTCAGCAAATCGCACAGAAATTGGGTTTTTCTGATGATGAACTAAAAATATTAATGTAAAAAAATAGGATGTGTACACATGTACACGCTATCTATTAGTATAGTTTTTTATCTCTTCTTAAACCTCAAATACCCATCCAGCAAAGCTATGATATTTGCTTTGCCTACGGGGTTTTGAGAGTGTACTTTGTATGTGAAATCTTCAGCTAGTGGGTAAGTGCCGTTGATGTCCGCTTCTACAAGCCACTTTGCAAAATCAAAGCCGCTTTTTAGAGGTTGTCCCTCATCATCAGCTCCCAAATCATGGTCAAAAGATATATAGCTCATGTAACCATGTTCTTGAATGATACCTACGGCTTCTTCATAGCTTCTGGCTATAAAATCAAACTCTTCACTAGGCAAACGCAAATCATCTAAATACAGCTTCATTTTTTTCCTATACCTTTTCTTAGCTCTCTATTGTCAAACATCAACTTAAGAGTACAATGCTTGATTAAAAAATCTCTCAACTCATCCATGATACGCTCCATATTTGCCATATTTTTTTGTGAAAGCTGCTTTAGTTCTATGCGTTTTTCGAGGGTTGATATGTCATGCTCCTCATAGTTTGTCTCTGTTACATAAGCCCTTTCTCTATCCCACTCACTTGCTTGAGCAGGTTTAGCCCAAGGCAGGTAAATTACAACCATTACATCATCTTTGATTTTACCTGCGATATATGTTTGTTCAAAAAGTTCGCACCATCGGGTTTTACAACAAAAGAACCCTTGCAGATTTCCCTCATAACCAAAAGGGTCATGATAACTCCGAGCTTTTTTCACAAACTCAACGAGCGATTTTTGAACTTCCTTAAAATCTTCATTTGTAAAATGAACCCATTTTGCTCTAGGAGAACTAAACATTGCAGTTCCTTCACACAACACTTCATAGTCACGGTCAAAATAGTGTTCTAGCGATAAGCTCATAGCTTTATAAATATCTTCTATGCTCAAATACAAATCATATCCTGCACGACACATTCCCTTATCTTGATATAAAAACCCAGATTTCATGCTCTGTTTTATCTCTTCTAGCCCCTCTTTTAAGATACTCTCTACTATAAATACTACTTCGTTAAATAACATAGAATCTCCTTGTGTTCTTTCTCATTGTGACTATTTTAACAATAGCTACTGTACGGTTGTGTCGCAAGTCATAGAGTAGTGGAAGTTTTTTTATAACTTTGAAGATAAATATTGGCGTAAGAGCGGTTGTAAAGCCTGAGAGATTTTTAATGGCTTTATTTATCAATCCATTTAAAAATGTCGAGTATTGAAATTCTATTTTTATCTATTTCCACTAAATAAACTATCGTATAACCTTTAAAAATCATATCTCTAACATTCTCATCTTCGTTATGAATGGATGGTCAAAATTTATGTGGAAAGTTTGCTAAGTTGTTGATTTTGTTATCTAGGTCGCTTTTGAAGTTTAAAGCTCTGTTTTTACTATCTTTTGAAATGTAAGACAGTATGTTTTTGAGTGAATCTAAGTATTCTCTTTTTCGTACAATTGTCATCTACAGAGTCTTCATAAATTCATCTATCTCTTTATCGTATTCTTCTTGATTCAGTAATACAGTTTCGCCACTTTTTATCTCTTGGAGTGATTTTGCAACTCTTTTTTTTGCTTCTTCTTTTGTAATCGCAGGGTAGCCATCATCTAGAGAAAGCTTTACAAATTTTATAAAATCATTGATCAAACTTTGCGTGTCACTACCATATCTTGAAGCTATAAAACTTTCTATTTCCGGATTATTAATTTGGATGGTTTGCATGTTAAAACCCCTCTGTTAACTTTTTGTATTGTAACATTATTCTTTTTATAAATGGCTATTATATGTATATGTGTTATTAAAACGAGTCTTTTTTTAGAGTTTAGGTTGGTGTAAAAGCAGTCGTGAAGCTTGAAACATTTTTATTAAAAATAAGTTACAATAACAAAATTAGGAGTTTTTATGCATACGATACAGCTAAATATTGACGATTCTATTTTTGATAAATTTATGGGTTTGCTTGAAATATTGCCAAAAGACAAAGTAGAAGTTACGATTCAAAGGGAGTATCCGTCCATCTCTTTTGAAGAAGCAAAACAAAAAGTTCAAAAGGCTATAAATAGCATTTCAGAAAATAAGGGCATCCCTTTAAACCAAGCTATAGACAAAGTATTTCAGTCTTAAATGAACTACAATATAATTGTTGAGAGTGAAGCTTTAGAAGATTTACAAAACATTTATAGTTATATCTCTGAGCAAGATTCAAGAAACAAAGCAAGAAAATTTATCTTTGAACTTCAAAAAAAGATTAACTCTTTAAGCCAAATGCCTCATCGTTGCAGAAAAAGTTACTATATTGAGGATGAAGATACGAGAGATTTGATATATAAAAAATATACCATCGTTTTCAAAATCATTGAACAAAATGTTCATATATTGACACTCTTTAGACAGAGAACTTTTTAAAATTCTAGAATAAAAAAATTTAACTTTTATACATCCTAAATCTCAAATACCCATCCAATAAAACTATGCTCTTATTTTATGCTATTTTTGAAATAAAATTTTGCTACATTATGTTATTATGCATTCATAATGAAGTTAAAAAAGGAGTAATTAATGGCAATAAAAGTAGCAATAAACGGGACGGGCAGAATAGGTATGATAGTGGCAAAGATAATCGCTTCAAGAGACGATATTGAGCTAGTAGCGATTAACACGACGGCGACGCCAGAAATGCTTGAGTATCTATTTAAATTTGACAGTGTTCATAAAGGTATAGATGCGAAAATTATTGATGAAAAAACCATAGAACTTGACGGTAAAAAAGTAGCGCTATTTGCCACACGCTCTCTTGATGAGTTAGATTTCGGTTCAGTCGGTGCAGAGCTTGTCATCGAGTGTACCGGTGCATTTTTAACGACTGCAAAAGCACAAAAGTATCTAAAAAACGGTGTTAAAAAAGTTGTAATGAGCGCTCCTGCAAAGGATGACACGCCTACTTATGTACTAAACATAAATACCGACAGTTACAAAGGTGAATCTATCATCTCAAATGCAAGCTGTACGACAAACTGTTTAGCTCCGATTTGTAAAGTTTTAGATGATGCGTTTGGAATACAAAACGGTCTTATGACGACGATTCACTCCTACACAAACGACCAAAATATACTGGATGTAAAACATAGCTCGGATATGCGTCGTGCTCGTGCTGCGGCAATAAACATGATTCCGACTACGACTGGTGCGGCAAAAGCCATAGGTTTGGTTATGCCTCACCTACAAGGAAAGCTAAACGGCTATGCGATGCGTGTTCCGACTCCGGATGTTTCAGTTGTAGATTTAACCGTAAATTTAAACAAAGATGTAACGAAAGATGAGATTAACGAGGTGTTTGCAAAAGCTGCAGAGGGAGCATTTAAAGGGCTTCTGGAAGTAGATAATGACAAAAGAGTCTCAAGCGACTTTATAGGCTCAACTTACAGTTCAACCTATATTCCCGACATGACAAGCGTTGTAGATAAACGATGTGTAAAAGTTTTGGCATGGTATGACAATGAGTGGGGATACAGCAGCCGTTTAGTAGACATGTGCGTGTTTGTAGGAAATAGAAAGTAATAATCTCGTAGCAATCTTTTTAAAAAAGTATAAGGAAAAAAATGAATCTATTTTCATACGATATAAGTGAAAAATTTACAAAAAGCGTTGCTTACTTCTCGATGGAGTTTGCGATAGATCAGGCACTTAAAATATATTCCGGAGGGCTTGGTTTTTTAGCAGGTTCTCACATGAGAAGTGTTTATGATTTAAAACAAGATGTAGTCGGAATAGGGCTTTTGTGGAGCTTTGGTTATTACGACCAGTCACGCAACGAAGATAGAACACTTAAACCGCACTACACAAGAAAGTTTTACTACTTTTTAGAAGAACTTGACGCAAAAGTTACGGTAAAAATAAATGATGTAAATGTTGTAGTGAAAGGCTTTTTGCTTCGTTGCGATGTTTTTGGAACTGCTCCTATGATTTTGCTCTCAACCGATACGGATGAGAATGACTACCTCTCTCGAACTATTACACATAAACTTTATGACGGGAATGAGAGAACAAGGGTAGCACAAGAAATAGTTTTAGGCATCGGCGGAGCAAAAATGCTTGAAGCTATCGGTCATAAAGTGGACATTTACCATATGAATGAGGGACATGCGTTACCGCTTGTTTATGAGCTTTACAGTAGATTTAAAGATATGAAAGAAGTTAAAAAACATGTTGTGTTTACGACACATACTCCAGAAGCTGCCGGAAATGAGATTCACGATATAAATTTTCTGCATGAGATGGGATTTTTCGGCAGCTTAGATCTATCAGAAGTAAGAGCTATAAGCGGTTATGAAGAGAGTGATAATTTCAGCCTTACTGTCGGAGCGTTAAGAAGTGCAAAAATAGCGAATGCTGTTTCAAAGATACATGGAATGGTTGCTAATGAGATGTGGGCAAATGTAGAGAACAAATGTGAAATCATCTCCATTACAAATGCCCAAAATAAGAAATACTGGACAGATAAGACACTTGTTCGCGCACTTGATGAACATGAAGATTATGAACTTGTTGCAAGAAAAAAACATCTAAAAAAAGTGCTTTTTGACGTTGTTGCGGATCAGACCGGAAAAATGTTTGATCCTGAAGTTTTAACAATCGTTTGGGCAAGAAGATTTGCAGAGTATAAAAGACCGGGGCTTTTAAAATATGATTATGATAGATTTGTAAAGCTTATGACAAATAGTAAAAAACCTGTTCAAATCATCTGGGCAGGAAAGCCTTATCCTACCGATTACGGCGCAATTGAGATATTTAATGAGCTTGTTGATATGAGCCATAGGTTTAAAGGTATGGCAGTTCTTATCGGGTATGAACTCTCCCTCTCAAAAATTTTAAAGCAAGGAAGTGATGTTTGGCTAAACACTCCTAGAATTACTCGTGAAGCAAGCGGAACAAGCGGAATGAGTGCCAGTATGAACGGCTCTATTCACTTCTCTATAGATGACGGCTGGAATCCTGAGTTTGCAAAGGACGGTAAAAACGCTTTTACTATTCCTCCACTTGATTATAAACTCTCTTCTGCGGAACAGGACTCGATAGATAATAAAAATATGATGGACATTTTAGAAAACATTATTATTCCTACCTACTACGACAAACCAAAAGAGTGGGTTACTATCATGAAAAGTGCGATGAACGACGTGGAAGTAGCGTTTGATTCTGGTCGTATGGCAATAGAGTATTATGAAAGAATGTTTAATCTTTAAGAGGAGAGTATAGATGTCATTTGCTATTATGTGTTCAGGCGGAGATGCCCCCGGTATGAATCCGGCTATAAAAAAATTTGTAGATTATGTATATAAAAAAGGCTCTACTCCATATCTAATCTATGGTGGTTTAGAGGGTTTGATAGATAAAAATATTAAAAAAGCGACACATTCCGATGTGTCAGGAATACTCCATGACGGTGGAACTATCATCCGTTCTTCTAGGTCTAAGAGGTTTTTTGAGCATGAGTACAGAAAGCAGGCATACGACAACCTCAAAGAGTTTGGCATAACAAAACTTGTTGTACTCGGTGGAGACGGTTCTTTTAGAGCTATGGAGAAATTTAGCTCGGAGTTTGAACTCAATTTTGTAGGAATTCCCTCGACCATAGACAATGATATTTACGGAACCGACTACTGCTTAGGCGTGGATACCGCTTTAAATGTTATACGAGATGCGCTTGATAAGATTCGAGATACGGCATCATCTTTTAGTCGTGCTTTTTTGGTTGAAGTAATGGGCAGGGATTGCGGATATTTGGCTATTGTCTCCGCTATGATAAGCGGTGCTGAAGTTTGTGTCGTACCTGAAGCTCCGTTTGAGCCAAAAGAACTCACAAAAAGATTAAAAGACGAAATGCAAAATGGAAGAAACTATATTTTAGCCATTGTTTCGGAGGGCAGTAAAAAAACGACTGAAGTCTTTAATTGGCTTCAAGACGATATAGGTATGGAGACAAGAGTAAGCATCCTCGGTCACATCCAAAGAGGCGGAAACCCAACCGTATATGATAGACTTATGGCATTTGATTTTACTGTTATTGCAGTGGATCATCTTCTTCAAAACAGCAACTCAAACAAGATAGCGGTTTATAAAAAGGGCGAATTCGGTTTGATAGATATAGAAGAGGTGGTATCAAATAAGTATCAGTTGCCAAAGCACTATTTGGATGCCCTTCATTTACTTGATTAGAGCATTTTAGTGCGTAACATCAGTTAACAATAGATAGAGTGTTGTGATAAATAAGAGATAGTTTATAAAGATTTACATGCAAAGGTTGTTATGAAAGCAGTAGTTATGGCGGGCGGATTTGGAACAAGAATCCAGCCTTTGACACATTCAAGACCAAAACCTATGTTGCCTATAATCAATAGGCCTATGATGCAACATACTATGATGACACTGCGAGATTTAGGTATCTCAGAGTTTATAGTTTTACTCTATTTTAAACCTGAAATTATCCAAGACTACTTTGGAGACGGAAGTGATTTTGGAATAAAGATAACCTATGTAGTTCCCGATGATGATTATGGTACTGCAGGAGCCGTTAAGCTTGCGCAGGAATATATAGGGGATGATAATTTTATAGTTATCAGCGGCGATCTTGTTACCGACTTTGATTTTAAAGAGCTTTTTGAATTTCATAAACAAAAAAAATCAAAACTCTCCATCGGTCTTACCTCTGTTGAAAACCCTCTTCAATTTGGCGTTGTAATAGCCAATGAAGATAATATTATAGAGAAATTTTTAGAAAAACCAAGCTGGGGTGAGGTTTTTAGCGATACCATAAATACAGGTATCTATATAATAGAGCCTGAAATACTTAACTACATTCCAAATAGTGAAAATTTTGACTTTGCCAAAAATCTCTTTCCTATGCTTATGAGCAGAGGCGTTGCGCTCATGGGATACAACTTGGAAGGTTACTGGAGAGATGTCGGAAACCCTGAAAGCTACCGTGAAGTGTATGATGATATTTTAAACTCAAAAGTAAATTTTAAAATTTCAGGCGTAAAAAAAGAGTACTCTGAAGGTGTTTTATACAGCGATGAAGAGTATACATTAAATTCTTCTATCAAAATTTTAGGAACAGTAGTTTTAGGCAGAGGCGTAAAGATAAAAGAGGGCGTTAAGTTAAACAATGTCGTCATTGCGGACAATGTGGCAATAGCAAGCGGTTGTACCATCTCAAACAGCGTTATTTGGGAAGATGTAAAAATCAAAAAAAATGTAAAACTTGATAATGCCGTCATCTGCAATAATAATATAATCGACAAAAACGTAACGGCAAAAGCAGGGCTGATTCTTGCCGAGGGGTGTGAAGTCGGGGAACTTGCCACTTTTGAACATGACGTAACTATCTGGCCCAATAAAAAGATAGAGCCGGCTTCCATCGTTAGTCACAATCTTGTCTGGGGAAGCAGATATAAAAACTCTATCTTTGAAAACGGAACTGTATCGGGCAAAAGCAATGTCGAACTCTCATGTGAAATGGCTACAAAACTTGCAGAAGCGTTTGCGGCACAACTCCCGGTTGGAACAAAAGTAGTTGTCGGGAGAGACCATAACAAAAGCTCAAGAATGATAAAAAGAGCCTTTTTAGGAGGACTTCTCTCTGCAGGTATCGATGTGCTTGACTTAAAAAGCACGCCTCCTTCAGTTTTAAGGTATACGCTTGCAAATAATCCCGACCTTATCGGCGGTGCACATTTTAAACAAGATGTTTTTAATCCTACAGACTCTGAGATTACTCTTTTTAACGAAGAGGCTATTCGCATCGACTCAAACAGTGCTAAAAGTATTGAAAAAGCATTTTTTACTGAGAAATTCAGAAGAGTCGATTTTTCACGCATAGGAGAGATTAACGAGACTCTGCATCATCAAGAGTGCCATAGTTATAAATCTGCGGTAGAGAAAAAGATTGACCAAAACATCATAAAATGCGGTGCATTTAAGGTGGCTGTAGATTTGATGCATGGTTCAACAGCAGATATTTTTCCAAATATTTTAAACGATATAGGTGTAGAAAATATTATATTAAACGCATATCATGACGAACATAAACTCTCAAATTTTGCAGCACTTAAAAAACGTTCCCAAGAGAATATTTCAAAAATCGTATCCGGCTTGAACTTTAACATGGGAGTGATGATTTATCCAAATGCGCAAAGCATCTCTTTGGTAGCGGATGATGGTGAAGTTTTGGATATGATAAAAGGGCTTTTAGCGGTTCTGCACCTGCTGAATATGCACGCCAAAGATGAGAGAAAAAGAGTCTTTTTACCGTCATGGGCGCCTGATATAGTAAATTTTGAAAACCTTGATATCCAAAGAGGAAGATATGCCGACTTTAAAGCGGCAAAATTAAGAGAGTACGCTTTAATAGCAACGGTTGACGGTAATTTTGCATTTACGGATTTTGGTATTTCAAGAGATGCCATGTATGCAAGTTTGAAGATTATGGAAATGCTCAGTTGCAGCCATCTCAAGCTTTCGGATATATCGAAAATGATTAAAAATTTTTACTATAAAGAAGAGAGGATTAGTTGTACGCAAGCACTTAAAGGCAAAATGATGAGAAAATTTTTAGAGGATGCGAAGGGTAAAAAGTCATCTTCTGAAGATGGAGTGAAAATATGGGAGAATGAAACCGACTGGGTCTTGATGATACCTGATCAATATAATGAGCATTTAAATCTATATATTCAGGCAAGTTCAGATGAGAGTGGGGAAAATCTACTTGAGAGCTACACTCAAAAAATTCAAAAATATGCAAAAGAGGTAATGTGAATCTAAGTTTTATATGGCACATGCATCAGCCAGACTACCGAGACGAATCCGGCATCGTGCAGATGCCGTGGGTTTTTTTACATGCTATAAAAGATTACTATGATATGCCATGGATGCTAGAGCGGCATAGCGGACTTAAGTCCACTTTTAATATAACACCGCCTCTTATACGTCAGTTAAAACTTTATTATGACAATCCGCAAAATAGTGATAAATTCTTTAATCTCTGGCTAAGAGAGATAAGCTCTTTAAACATGGCGGAATATAGTTGGATGATAAAAATCTGCAAAAGCAGTACCTACGATACGGTTGTCTCTAAGATGCCTTCATATGATGTGCTTTACAAAAAAGAGAGCTATACTCATCAGGAATTTTTTGATCTTGAGGTTCTTTTTGTGCTCTCATGGTGCGGAGTTTACCTTAGAACAAACAGTGAAATCGTAAAAGAGATGTTACAAAAAGGCAAAGATTTTATTTATGAAGACAAACTATCGCTGCTTCATGAATTAACACATTTTGTAAGAGGAATTTTTGATTACTATGTAGAGCTTAGAGATAGAGATATTATTTCTATCTCAACAACACCGCTTAACCACCCAATACTTCCGCTTCTTCTTGATATGAACAGTGCAAAAGTGGCAAACCCCTCTACTAATATCCCAAAACATCCTATAAGCTTAAAAGATGACGCACTTTTACAGATAGAGAGGGCTAAAGAGCTTTTTGAAGATACTTTTGGATTTCAACCGGATGGTTTTTGGCCTGCCGAGGGTGCGGTAGATGAGAACAGTGTCGCTTTGCTTAGTGAGTGTGGTGTAAAGTGGATAGCCACGGATCAAGAGATACTTTTTCACTCAATTAACTCAAGAGATAAAGCAAATCTATACAAACCATACGATTATAACAATATGTGCATTGCATTTAGAGACCATGAACTCAGTGACCTTATAGGTTTTACCTATAGATTTTGGGAGCCAAAGCTGGCTGCAAAGAATTTTACGTCGCTTTTGTCATCCATAAACGACTCCCATAGTGACGCCACCGTTTTTATTATCTTAGACGGTGAAAATGCTTGGGAATTTTACGACAATAATGCTTTTGATTTTTTTGATGCACTCTATACGAATTTAGGTTCTACTCCTTGGCTAAAAACACTTCATATGCAAGATGTTTATGGACTCGACAAAAAAAGATTAAACAGACTTGCCGCCGGAAGTTGGATACATGGTGAGTTTAACACATGGGTAGGACATAAAGAGAAAAGCCGAGGCTGGGAGTTGATATTTGTCACAAAAAGAGATTATGAACACCACAAAGAGTCACTTGATGAAGCTACAAAAGCCAAAATTACAGAGCATTTTCTAGCCTCGGAGTGTTCGGATTGGTTTTGGTGGTACGGCGATGATCATTTCACTGAATTCGGACTAGAGTTTGATACGCTTTTTAGATCTCATCTAATTGCCATCTATAATCTTATGAAGATAGCACCGCCGTTGGATTTATTTGAGCCTATTATCCAAAACAGAAGTTCGGTCGATTTTTGGCTCAAACCAAAATCCTATATCTCGCCTGACATAGACGGAAGACATGGGTCTTTTTTTGAGTGGATAGGAAGCGGCGTCGTTTATGAAAATAGAACCTCATCAACCATGGATATACCTAAAGGTCCTGTCAATAAGATATTTTACGGGCAAGACGATGAGTGTATATATTTTGCCTTTGACACAGACATAGAGATGATGAAACGTTGTAAAATACTTCGTCTTATTATAGATCCGATTGGCTTTAACGAAGAGATAGATATAGATTTTACTACTCAAAAACAATATTGCCGAAAAAATGGCGGAATCGTTTTTGAAGTTGCGTTTGAAGATTGGCTTGAGATAAAGATAGACGCCAGCTCCATAGAGAGCCAAAAGCTTGATTTTCGCTTTGAACTCTCAAGCGGCGATGCAGTTATACAAACTCTACCGAGCTTTGGCGAGCTTGAAATTGACATGGAAAATGATTTTAGTGACAGATGGTTTGTGTAGAAAATATGGCAAAAGACCTTAAAAAAGAGTTTCCTGACATTCAAGGTTTTTCACGAACAAACCTTTTTCATATCAAAAAATTTTATGAATTTTATTTTAGTCATTTAGTCCACCAAGATGGTGTACTAATACAAAAATTGGATTTTAGCTAAAATACATCCAATTTAATTAACCACATTTTTAAGGATTTTAATGTCATTACAGCAAATATTACAAGAAAGCGACTACAAACTCACGCAATTTAAAAGCGAACATATCCAAGAACTCGAACAATACATTTTTGAAAAAGAAGTGAGGGGTGAAAACAAATGGCACAATTAATAGAGCCAAAATCATATAAACTCGAAGACCATCTCAATGATTGGGTTAAAGCAAAACTTGATGTACTAAAACTAAAAAATCAAAAAGATTATTATACAGAATCTGCAATTCCTGACTATCTTAAAGAGGCATTAAAAGGTCGTGCTAAAACTGAAAATAAAACCAACTTTGGCAAACCTGATTTTAGTATCACTGGGTATAAACAAGCCCCAGTTATTATTGAAAATAAACTTGGACTAAAAAAACTCATTGCAGAGACAAAAGACGGAATCAGATTTGACGAAAAATCAATTAAAGATTATGCTGTAAATGGAGCTTTATACTATGCCACAGGTATGATTGCATCGGGTAAATACCATGAAGTTATCGCTATTGGGATAGCTGGTGATTCAGATGATACCATAGAGCTAAAAGTTTATTATGTTTATGGTTCTGGTGAACATTCGTTTAAATTAATAGAAAATGTGTCTACATTAGATTTTCTAGAAAACCAAAAAACTTTTGATGTGTTTTATAAAGATGCTAGTTTAACTGATGATGAAAAACATGATATTCTCATAAAATCACAAGCAGAGTTGCAAAAATACGCTAAAAGCTTAAATAAACTTATGCACAATCACAATATCACCGCTCCACAGAGAGTACTATATGTATCTGGTATGTTGTTATCAATGCAAAATGTAGTCGATACGGCAGGTACCAAAATCCAAGATGGCTTAGTTCCTGAAGATTTAAAAGGGATACAGACAGAATCAAAAAGAGATGGGATACAGATTGTAAATCAAATCAAAGAATTTTTAACTGCTCGACATATTCCAATCGAAAAACAAAATCTTATGTTAGCTAGTTTTGGCGAAATCTCAAAAGATATACAAAGAGATGAATTAGAAATACTAGACAAAGAAGTCTCCAAACTCATTGATGGCAAAGCTAGTATCAATAAACAAATTTTTACATTTATCTATCACAATATTTTTCTCTCGATTGATTCAATGGCAGGACATCTTGATATTATGGGTGAGATGTATTCAGAATTTTTAAAATATGCTTTGGGTGACGGAAAAGAGATAGGAATAGTTTTAACTCCCCCTTATATCACTAAAATGATGACTACGATACTAGGTGTCAATCAAAATAGTAAAGTTATGGATTTAGCAACAGGTTCAGCTGGATTTCTTATCTCTTCTATGGAGATGATGATTGATGATGCAGAGGCAAACTATGGCAAAGAAACAACCTCTGCCAAGGATAAAATTAGTTCTATTAAAAAAGAGCAATTATTAGGAGTGGAACTCAATGCCGAGATGTTTACACTAGCAGCTACGAATATGATTTTACGAGGAGATGGAAGTTCTAATATCCATAAAGGCAACACATTTAATACTCCAGAACAACTTTATACAGATTTTCAAGCCAATAAACTACTACTCAATCCACCATTTAGTTATGATGAAAACGGTATGCCATTTATAGCTTTTGGTTTAGAGAAAATGGAAAAAGGAGGACTTGGTGCAATCATCATCCAAGATTCAGCGGGGAGTGGAAAGGCTGTTAAATCAAATCAAGCTATGCTTAAAAAACATACCCTAAAAGCGAGTATAAAAATGCCTACGGACTTATTTCAACCAATGGCAGGAGTGCAAATGAGTATCTATGTTTTAGAAGCACACAAACCACATGATTATGCGACAACCGTTAAGTTTATTGACTTTAGAAATGATGGTTATAAGCGAACGAGTCGAGCTTTACAAGAAATAGATAAACCTACAAAACGATATGCCGACATCATCAAAATCTATAAAGCTGGTCGTAATGCGAAAGTTGAAGCAAATTGGAACTTAAATGAGGTCTATATAGAGGACTTTATCACTTCTAGCGGAAGTGACTGGAATTTTGACCAGCACAAAACTATTGATAGTAAGCCAACTTTAGAAGATTTTAAAAAAACAGTAAGTGATTATTTGGCTTGGGAAGTATCAAATATTTTAAAACAAAGAGGTGATGAGGGAAAGTAGATTCCCTGCTTAACGAAATGCTAAATAGTGTTGAGTGGGGTGAGTTTAAATTGGGTGACTTATTTGAAATACAAAATACTTTGAGTTTTAACAAGGATAGCCTTACTGTGGGTTATGAATATGATTATGTCACAAGAACATCTCAAAATCAAGGAATTTTACAAGAAACAGGATTCGTTAATCAGGAAAATATAAATTCATCAGGTACTTGGAGCTTAGGACTTTTACAAATGGACTTTTTTTATCGCGAAAGACCTTGGTATGCTGGACAATTTGTCAGAAAAATAATACCAAAGATTAAACTTACAAAAAGTGCAATATTATATTTAACAACACTTTTAAATAAAGAAAAAAAGAACTTGTTATCAGGACTTGTTAGAGATGTAGACAAGGCATTTATATATGCCAAAATCCAACTTCCCATTAAAAATGGGAAGATAAATTTTTCATTTATGGAAAAATTTATAGCGGAGCTGGAAGCAAAGCATCTAGCGGAGCTGGAAGCTTATTTAGTGGCGACGGGGCTAATAGACTACACTTTGACTGCCGAAGAACAACGGGCTTTAAAAGATTTTGAAAATTTGAAATTTGAGGAGTTTAATATCATTGATATTTTTGATGTAAAAAATACAAAAAATATTTTATCAAGAGACATTGTCATAAATAGTGGAAAAATCCCTTACTTGTGTGCAAGTAGTGAAAATAACGCAGTAAGCTCTTATATCTCTTATGATGAAAATTATCTTGATAAAGGAAATTGTGTTTTTATTGGAGGTAAAACTTTTGTAGTAACCTATCAAGAAAATGATTTTTATTCAAACGATAGTCACAATCTAGTTTTATATCTAAAAGATGAAGAAAAAAACAAATTAAACCAAATGTATTTAGCAACTTGTATTAATAAAAGCTTGAAGCATAAATACTCTTGGGGAGATAGTATCAGCAATAGGAAAATTCAAACAGATAAGGTTTCTCTACCAACACAGAACAACCAACCAAATTACACAATAATGGAAACCTTTATCTCAGCTATCCAAAAACTTGTGATAAAAGATGTTGTTTTGTATGCTGATGAAAAAATAGCTACCACAAAAAATGTTCTAAACAAATAGGCATTAGGAAATAAAATGAGCCAAATGATTATTTATCAAAATGAAAACGGCGATATAAAAGTAGATGTACGGTTTGAAGACAACTCTATGTGGCTATCTCAAGCACAAATTTGTGAGCTTTTTGGTAAGGCAAAAGCAACTATCAGCGAACATATCAAAAATATTTTTGATGAATGTGAGTTAAGTTCAGATTCAACTGTTCGGAAATTCCGAACAGTTCAAGTCGAAGGAAATAGAGAAGTTTCAAGAGATGTTGAATACTACAATCTTGATATGATTATCGCTGTTGGGTTTCGTGTTAAATCTGCTCAAGGTACAAAGTTTAGGATTTGGGCAACGGGGAAATTAAATGAGTACATTACGAAAGGTTTTGTGCTTAATGATGAGAGATTTAAAAGTGGTTCAGATATGAACTATTTTGATGAACTCCAAAAACGACTAAGAGAAATACGATTATCTGAAAGGTTTTTTTATCAAAAAATCAAAGATATTTATATGACAAGCATAGACTACAATTCAAAAGATGAAAAAACGATAGAGTTTTTTAAAATCATCCAAAACAAACTTCTTTGGGCAGTATCCGAGCAAACGGCAGCAGAACTTGTACACAATAGAATTGATATGAGTTTGCCACTTCTTGGAATGCAATCATTTGATAAAGAAAGCAAAAACATCACAAAAAAAGATGTCAGCATTGCTAAAAATTATTTAAACGAAGAAGAGATAAAACTACTTGGGCTTTTGGTAGAGCAATATTTGGCATTTGCCGAAACGATGGCAATGCAACAAAAACCGATGACTATGAAAGAGTGGTGTGAACGACTTGATGTTATCATCTCGCTAAATGGTAGAGAGCTACTTACTCATGCAGGGAAAATTAGCCATCAAATTGCTCTTGAAAAATCAAATCAAGAATATGAAAAATATAAAATAGCCGAAAAACAAAATCAAAGAGTAGAGAGTCTCAAAGAACTTGAAGATGATATAAAGAGGCTCAGATGAGTGCTTTAATAGCTATATGCTTCCTAAGCATAGAAGGAAAAGCAGCAAATTTGCTATATACTACATTATCAAAGGGCATCCGTTTAATGATGGCAACAAGCGACCCGAAACAAAAAGATACCGTGATAAATTTGATAGTCAATATTTTAGCAGAGGAGAAAAGATGAAAAAAGTTAAGTTACTGTTTGGCGTACATATGCATCAGCCTGTTGAGAATTTCGGTGATGCAGTAGATGAAGCGATAGAGTTGTGTTATGGTCCGTTTTTTGAGACGATGAGAAAATACAGTGAGTTTAAGTTTGCAGTGCACTCTAGCGGATGGCTCTTAAATGAGATAAAAACAAAGCATCCAAAAATATTTAAAGATATGGAGTATCTAACAAAAAAAGGCTCTATTGAGTGGGTTGGAGCAGGATATTATGAACCGATTTTAAGCGCAATTTCTTCAAGAGACAGAAGAGCACAGGTAGATAAGCTTAGTTCATATTTGAAAAAAAATTTAAAATCTACTCCTAAAGGTGCTTGGCTTACAGAGAGAGTATGGGAATCCTCAATAATTCCTGATTTAACGGCATGCGGCTTAGAGTATGTGGTAGTGGATGATTATCACTTTTTAAGCAGCGGTTTTGAGGGTGAGGGGATGGATGGATATTATGAGAGCGAGGAGGGTGGAGAGAAAATAGCACTCTTTCCTATCTCTGCTTCACTTAGATATGCTCTTCCATTTTTTAGCATAGAACGCTCTATTGAGGCGATTGTAAATCATGCTAAAAGTGACGAGAGTGCCGCAATCATATTTGACGACATGGAGAAGTTTGGGCTTTGGCCGAAAACACATGAGTGGGTATATGAAAAAAAATGGCTTGAGAAATTTTTAGAGGCTGTTTTAAAAGATGAGAGAATCGAGACGATGCACTATAAAGAGTACCTCAAAACACACCGTTCAAAAGGTTTGGCATATCTAAACAATACATCATACTTTGAGATGGGTGAATGGAGCTTAAAGAGTCATCAAAATCTTGCACTTGAGTCGCTAAAAAAAAGTGTTGGAGATGACTATTTTAAAAACGGAGGAGTCGCACTTATTAAAGGCGGTATTTGGAAAAACTTTTTTATCAAATATCATGAGAGCAACCATATCCATAAAAGAATGACGGAACATTCGCTTTTTCAAGATAGACTTAAAAAAGATGCTATAGAGAGTCTTTATAAACTTCAGACAAATGATGTTCTTTGGCACGGCGTCTTTGGAGGTTTGTATCTTCCAAATCTGCGAGATAACGCATACAAATATCTTTTGGAGATAGAAGCTTCTCTTGCTAAAAAGAAGCCTGCCATTGCATTTTATGATATAGATAGAGACGGATATGAGGAGCTAAAGATTTTAACTAAAGAGTTGAGTCTTCTCTTCTCGTCTAAATACGGGGGGCAGCTCATAGAGTTTGGCTCGCTAGAGAAGCTCTTTAACTGGCAAAATACACTTATGCGTCGCCATGAAGCTTACCATGAGAAGATTTTACATCCGACTCCAAAAATCCATAAAGCAAGCAGTGATGAAGATGGGATAGCAACCATACACAACGATGAGGTTGTAGTCGATGAAAATCTAAAAGATGCACTGATTTATGACTGGCATCCAAAATACTCTCTTATAGACCATATTTGTTACGATGCCTACACTTTGGAGAGCTTTAAAAAAGCAAATTTTAAAGAGGTCGGCGATTTTGCAAATCAGCCTTTTGAATTTAATGAAGCGAAGATGGAGTTTAAGAGAGAGGGCGGAGTATACCTTGAGCAAAAATATAGGACTTCTCTTAGCAAAAAGTATAGTTTTGAAGAGGTAAAACTGGGAGTAACTCTTGGTATTGAGAGCGATTTTAGCGATAAATTGTACTATGCGATGGAGTTTAATCTTCACTTTGCACATCCGCATAAAGTTCTTATAAATGCAGAACTTGTAGGAGACGGAATTGTTTTAACAGATGTAGAGAGTATCGTTTTAGAAGATGACTTTACGCAAAAAGCTTTAAAAATCACTATGAGCAAAAAAACTACTTTCTATGCCTATATACTAAATACCGTTTCACAAAATGAAAGCGGTTTTGAACTTGTAGCACAACAGATTTCTCTTCTCTTCTCTCTAGAGTTTTCAAAATCACTAGATTTAAATTTATCACTTGAGGTTTGTAATGTCTGAAATAAGAAGAGATCGCATTCATAACGAGTATGTCCTAATCGCTCCGGAGAGACTTCGCAGACCGGATTTGCATGCCAAAATCCAAAGACCAAAGGGTTTAAAGTCAAAATGCCCGTTTTGTGAGGGCAATGAGTCTCTTACGCCAAAAGAGCTATATGCGATAAGAGATAATGAGCCAAATAAAACAGGCTGGAAAACAAGAGTAATTCCAAATCTTTACAAAGCCGTACAGGTAGAACTTGAAGACACTTCTCTAAGAGACGGTCTCTTTGAGTATATTCCGGGAGTGGGTGCACATGAGATTCTCATAGACTCACCATGTCATGACTGTGATATACAAAATCTTAAAGCTGAGGCTATTGAGAATTGGTTAAGAAGTATGATTATAAGGATTGAAGATCTTAAAAAAGATAGAAGGCTTATATATCTTAGCATTTTTAAAAATCATGGCGCAAGTGCCGGATCTACACAAGATCATCCGCATACACAGATAATCGCACTACCCATGACTCCGCAGAGTGAGCAAAATTTTTTAGAGCAAAATATGCGATACTACCGCCGTCATGGCAGAGGAAAGATTGAAGATATTGTTTATAATGAGATAGAGGCTAAAAAAAGAATAATCCATAATGAGGGAAATTTTGTGGCTTTTTGTCCATTTGCGAGTGCCTATCCGTTTGAGATTATGATTGCGCCTAAAAAAAATATTACAAGTCTGCAGATGTGCTCCAGGGATGATGTTGCATCGCTTAGCGAATGTATAAAGGTCGTTTTTAGAAAGTTACATATACAGTTGGGCAATTTTGAGTACAATATGTACTTTGCTCTTCCGCCGATAAATTCAAATTTTGAAAATGAGAGTTATATCCCGTATCTCGAGAAAAACTATCGCTTTATAATTAGAATAATTCCTAAAATATACAGTTTAGGAGGATTTGAGATGTCTACCAATATGGCAATAAATCCTGTATCCCCTGAAGAGTCTGCAGTGTTACTTAACTCAAAGGATTAAAAATGAGAGTGCTTTTTTGTGCAAGTGAAATATTTGGACATGCAAAAAGCGGCGGATTAGCGGATGTAGGGTACTCTCTTCCGCAAGCGTTGATCGAACATGCCCAAATGATAAGCGTCATGCCTTTTTACGCTTTTATGGATAAAACTTTATATCAAAAATCAGATATAAAGTTCAGTGTCAATCTCGGCGGCATCGAATATAAGATATCCATATACGAATCAACTGCCAATAACATAAAAACCTATTTTATATACTCTTCAATTCTAAGCTATACAGAGCAGATGTACGGTGATAAAAGCGGAGAATACGCCAATAACGATATCCGCTTTGGCATTTTTTGTGCGGCAATAGTAGAACTTGCGCTTATTTTAAAAGTAGACATTATTCATGCAAATGATTGGCATACCGCACTTGTGCCTCTTTTTGTAAAAAGGGCAAATTTAGCCATAAAAACAATCTTTACCATTCACAATTTGGCATATCAAGGAGTTTTTGAGAAAAATTCACTCGGCAGGTTAGGCATACAAGAGAGCTATTTTCATATGGATACTTTGGAATTTTACGGGAAGATAAACTTTTTAAAAGCCGGTATTATATTTAGCGATGCCATAACTACGGTTAGTCCTACATATGCCAAAGAGATAGTAACGGAGGAGTTTGGCTGCGGTTTAGAGGGACTTTTATATGCTCACAGGGATAAGCTGTTTGGTATTTTAAACGGTATAGACAACACTATTTTTAATCCAGAGACCGATAGTGCTCTTTGGCACAATTACACAGCCCAAACACTTCAAAAAAAGTATGAGAATAAAAAACTGCTTCTAAGGGAGGTTGGTTTAAAAGATGATAAAAAACCGCTATTTATAATGATTAGCCGTCTTGTGCATCAAAAAGGGTTTGATCTTCTCATAGAATCACTCACTGCTTTTTTAAAAGAAGATGTAAACTTTTTGCTTCTTGCAAATGGATCAGATATTTATGAAAAAGCGCTTGAGCCTTTTGCTGCAGAGTATAAAAATTTTAAACTGCTATCAGGCTATGATGAAGCTTTCTCACACAGAATATACGCTGCGGGTGATTTTTTACTTATGCCCTCACTCTTTGAACCTTGCGGGTTAAATCAGATGATAGCGGCAAGATATGGAACGATTCCATTGGTACACAGTGTCGGCGGCTTGTCGGATAGCGTTCATGAGAAGAAAAAAACATGCATAAGAGGTGTTGTTTTTTCTAAACCGACTAAAAAAGCACTTCTTTTAGCTATAAAAAGAACATTAAAGCTAAGAGAAGAGAAGAAAAAATTTAATGAAATCATATCTTTTAATATGAATTGTGATTTCTCTTTTAAAAAGAGTGCTCTTGCATACTATGAACTCTACAAAAAGGTACTCTCTTGAATTTGGCAATCGATGCGGGCGGAACAAATCTAAGAGCAGAGATTTGGAATGATCATACATGTATCGCAAAAAAAGAGGCAAAAAGCGTTGAAACAGGGCTTTATGCTTGGATTGAAACACTTTTGGGCGAGTTTAAAGATGTGAGAAGTGTCGGAATCTCTTTTGCAGGGCAAGTCCAAAACGGCATAATCGTCTCTGCGCCAAATATTTTGATAGATGAGCATGATATAAAAAAAGTTGTAGAAGCAAAATATGGAGTTACTCTTAATATAGATAATGATCTCAACTGTGCGGTTTTAGCCGAAGCAAAAGAGTTTGGAGCTCAAAATATCTGTGCACTCTATGTTGGAACAGGGATTGGTCTTGGAGCGATTGAGAGAGGAGTGCTAATCCGCGGTTTTAAAAATGTGGCAACCGAGATAGGGCATATTCCTTACAAAAAAGCTCCTTTTTTATGCGGATGCGGACGAAATAATTGTTTAGAACTTTACGCTTCAGGCTCCGGCATTGCAAAATGGATAGAGCACAAAAAACTCTTATGCGATACATCTTTGCAGGAGCTTGAGCGCACGGGAGAGAGCGAAATAGTGGATATGTTTCATGAAGCGCTCTTAAGTGCCATAGGAACGACTCTGACGCTATTTAATCCGCAAGTTTTGGTTTTAGGCGGAGGCATCATAGATGCAAACCCGTATCTGGAAAGCTTCATACTAAAAGATATTAAAAATTACACGCTCTCAAATAGCCTTGAGAACGTAACTATCTGCAAAAGCAAAATTAAAAATGCCCCGATAAAAGGCGCACTTTTACTAAAGGATTATAATGATTAAAAAAAATTTAAATATCTTGTTTGTAGCTTCCGAAGTTGCACCTTTTGCAAAAACCGGAGGTCTGGCCGATGTTGCGGGAGTGCTTCCAAAAGCACTAAGCGAGATGGGACACAATGTCGTAGTCGTAATGCCGAGGTATTATGCGATAGACAAATCAAAACTGACTCACATAGAGGGACCTTTATGTGTCTCTATGGGTTTTATGGGCGAACTTTGGGCTGGGGTTTACAGCTCAAAACTTCCAAATAGCGATGTTTTGATTTACTTTATAGACCATGAAGAGTATTTTGGAAGAGGCGGTTTATACGACCATTTCGGCGAAGCCTACATGGATAACGATAACCGCTTTATATTTTTCTCAAAATCTATTTTTGAGCTATGCAAAATGATAGGTTTTAAGCCCGATGTCATACATGCAAATGACTGGCATACTGCAGCCGTACCACTTTTGGCACAAACTAGATTTGGGCAAGATTTCAGCGATACTGCAACTGTTTTAACACTTCATAACCTAGAGCATCAAGGCATTATTTTTAAAGGTGCAATGGATATTTTGGAATCAGGCTGGGAGCATTTTCGTCCTGAAGCGTATGAGAGTGTAGGACATGTAAATATGTTAAAAGGCGGTATAGCTTACGCCGATGCTGTAACGACGGTCTCTAGAAGATATGCGCAAGAGATAAAAACAAGCGAGTTTGGATTTGGACTTGAGAGCCACATAAGAGCTCATGCGTATAAGCTATTTGGGATTTTAAACGGAGTTGATTATAGCGAATGGAGTCCGCAAAAAGATGACAAAATAACCTCAAAATATAGTTCTAAAGATATGAAAGGGAAACTTCTTTGCAAAAGGGATATCCAAAAGTATTTTAACCTTGAACAAAGAGACGATGTCGCGCTTATCGGCTTTGTGGGCAGATTTGCAAAACAAAAAGGGATAGAACTTGTGGCTGAGGCTATAGAGGGTCTTCTAGCACAAAATCTTCAGATAGTTATGCTTGGGGCAGGCGAAAAGTGGGCTGAGGGATTTTTCAGTCATATAGCCGCTCGCTATGGAGGCAAATTTGCACTGCATGTAGGCTATAGCGATGATTTGGCACATAAGATAGAAGCCGGAAGCGATATGTTTTTAATGCCATCTCTCTTTGAGCCTTGCGGACTTAACCAAATCTACTCACTTGCATACGGCACACTGCCGATAGTGAGAAAAACGGGCGGACTTGACGATACGATAGAAAATTTTGATGAAGCCTCAAACAGAGGGTGCGGATTTAAATTTGAATCTGCCTCCGCCCATGCACTCTATCATACCGTAATGTGGGGAGTCCAAACCTACTACAATAACCCAAAAGCATTTAAAGAGATGCAAAAAAGGGCTATGGGTATGCACTTTGGATGGGATGATGCCGCACAATCGTATGACGACGTTTACAGATATGCGATATACAAAAAGAGAGTTTCTAAACTCCAATAAGGAAAATCAAATGAATGTTTTTTATGATGTGAGCAAATTTAGCGAATTTGATATTTATCTCTTTAGAGAAGGAAAGCATACAAAGCTTTATAACCATTTTGGCGCACATCTGATGCATAGAGAGGGTGTTCTTGGTGTCTATTTTGCACTTTGGGCTCCAAATGCAGTCGGTGTCTCAGTGAGAGGCGATTTTAACGACTACGATATAAATTCGCACCATCTAAAAAAAAGAGATGACGAATCAGGTATTTGGGAGGGGTTTATTGAGGGCGTAGATATTGAAACCACTTACAAATACCATATTTATACAAATGAGCACAATGCAAATGCCGACAAAGCCGATCCTTTTGCATTTTATGCCGAAGTTGCTCCGGCTTCTGCATCAAAGGTCTGGTCTCTAAATAACTACAAGTGGCAAGACAAAGAGTGGATGCATGGGCGAAAGAAACATAACTCACATACATCACCCATATCTATATACGAAGTTCATTTAGGCTCTTGGAAGAGAAAAATAGAAGAAGATAATAGATTTTTAACCTATACCGAGTCTGCACATGAGCTATCAAAATATTTGGTCGAGATGAATTTTACGCATATAGAGCTGCTTCCTATAACAGAATATCCATTTGAAGGTTCATGGGGGTATCAAGTATGCGGATATTTTGCTCCCACAGCCAGATACGGAAATCCTGACGAGTTTATGGAGTTTGTAGATATTATGCATAAAGCCGGCATCGGCGTTATTTTGGATTGGGTACCGTCTCATTTTGTGATGGACGGGCATGGGCTTATGAACTTTGACGGAAGTTGTCTTTATGAGCATAAAGACCCAAGGCAGGGTTATCATCCGGAGTGGGGAAGTGCCATCTTCAACTACGACAGAGATGAAGTAAGATCATTTCTTATAAGTTCGGCAATGTTTTGGCTGGAGAAGTATCATCTTGACGGTATTCGCGTTGATGCGGTATCTTCAATGCTATATCTTAACTATGCAAGAGAAGAGGGCGAGTGGATTCCAAACAAATTTGGCGGAAACGAAAATCTTGGAGCTATAAAATTTTTAAAAGATTTAAACACTTCCGTTTATGGCGTATTTGATGATATTATGATGTTTGCTGAAGAGTCGACTGCATATCCGATGGTAAGCGCACCTGTAGATCTGGGCGGTCTTGGATTTGGGTTTAAGTGGAATATGGGCTGGATGCACGACACGCTAAAATATATGAAAAACGATCCTGTCGTACGCAAGCACCATCACCATGAGCTTACATTTAGTTTTGTCTACATGTATCATGAGAACTACATGCTTCCGCTTAGCCATGATGAAGTTGTCCACATGAAAGGCTCGCTCATCAACAAAATGGCGGGAGACTATAATCAAAAATTTGCAAATCTAAGAGCTTTGTACAGCTTTATGACAGCTCATCCTGGGAAAAAGCTTCTCTTTATGGGAGGCGAAATAGCGCAGTTTTCTGAGTGGAACTATAAACAGAGCCTTGATTGGAATGTTTTAGGATATCCAAATCATGCAGGTATACAAAAGATGATTAAAGAGCTAAATCGGCTATATAAAGAAGAGCCGTCTCTTCATAGATTTGACACAGATATTCACGGTTTTGAGTGGATTGATGAGAGGGATTATGAGGCAAACGTTATAACTTTCATCCGCAAAGGCGACTCTAAAGATGAGCCTATTATAGTTGTGTGCAACTTCTCGGATCATCTAAGAGAAAACTACCCTATCGGTGTTCCAAAAAGAGGAACATACCAAGAGATTTTCAACTCTCAATCCAAAGACTTTGAGGGGTGGGGCGCAACAAACCCAGAGCCTATAAAAACTACGGCAAAAGAGCAACATGGAAGAAAAAACAGACTACTTGTTACACTTCCTGCTCTTGGCGTTATTTTTTTAAAGAGGGTTTAAATATATTATTTTTATCTTTGATTATAAGTTAATTACATTTATTAAGAAAAAAGTGTGTATATTGTCTACCGAATTTCTTATGCAGTGTAAATTTCGAATCAGCTTTATGATTCAATTAGAGATTCTCATAAAATACCATATATATGATTTGCAATTTTAATGCAAATCCAAAAGATTTACAAATATGAATATAAAGCTCAAAATATTTTTTAGTGCAATTTTAGTTGTCAATATTTTTTTAGTTATTTACTACCAATCTTTTATATACAGAGCTTTTTTTAACTCTGATGCGGCAATCGCAAATATATTGGCACAAGAGATAATAAATCAAGATTCTTACTATCCAAGCAGTTGGTGGTATGTTAACGGTGACATTTGGACTCTGTTTAAACACACTTTGGTCATTCCTTTGACTCTGTTTGGATTTGAGGCATACGATATTCATACTATCGTAGTTATCAGTTTTTTCTTTTTTTCGCTTTTTGTAACATACAAGTACCTAAAAAAAATCGGTACCGAGACAAAAGGGATACTGGTAGCATTTGTCGGGATGTCGACTCTCTACTCACCGATGTATGCAAGAGAAGTTTTTGGAGAGAGTGCCTATATTTGGTACTACACGGCAATAATTTCATATTTGTATTGTTTTTATATCCTAAGTCAAGAAGAAACAAAAGAGAGAAAAATCTGGATTGCAGGTCTTTTCATTGTTTTTTTAACTATCGGTCTTGTTGCTGAAAATCCAAGCAGATTTGCAATATATTTTATAGCCGCGCTATTTATCCCTCTTTTTCTATTTTATCAATATATCAATATAAAATATAAAAAAATTGCTATCTTTTTTACATTAGGCATACTTTTAGGCATAGCATATAGGTACTCTATTCTCGGGCATATCCTAATGCAAGTTGGAGTCGGGAACACATATTTAATCTCATATGATGATCTTCCGACTCATATTTGGAGATCTTTTATAGGTTTGGCAAATTTTTACGGTGCCGACTGGGGGGAGAAAACTGCCTTTACATCACTGGATGGCATTACATTTATACTTAAGTCTATGCTGTATCCTATCGCTTTTTTTGCACCTCTTTATTATTCGCTAAAAAACAAGAGTTCTCTAAACTCTTTTGAAATATATACTATTAGCATCGGATATATAGCTTTTTTCATTGTTTTTGGAATTTATTGTATTACATCGCTGCATATTAACGGTTTATATGCCGCAAAAGAAAATATTAGATATATAATTCCATTTGTATTGGTCATCTCAATGACAAACGGTATTATGTGGAAGTTTTTTTCACAGAAAGTTAAACTGTTATTGATACTCTCAATATTTCTTGCATACGTCTCGATTTTAAATACACTTCAAAGAGAGCTATCTCAAGAAGTGGTTAAAGACAGGCATGAAGTTATACAAACGCTACTTGATAATAATCTGACAAAAGGATATGCACCTTACTGGCATTCACATATTTTTACGGTTCTAAGCAACAACAAAGTAGAGATACGACCTCTTGAAAATTCAAGTACAAGAAAGATAGGCAAATGGCTTACAAACAGTCGCTGGTATGATAAAACATATATAGATAAAAATACTTTTATTCTTATCCCGAAAGAAAAAGTAGATGGGTTTGAAAAGACTTCAAAAGAGTTGGATTTGTTAGAGGCGATAAAAAAAATCGAGCTTCGCAGATATAACATATATATATATAATAAAAACCCTGTTAATGATAAAAATTAAAGGCTAGCAATTTATGGAAATAAGTGTAGTCTCTCCCGTTTACGGATGCAGAGAATCGATAGAAGAACTTTATGAAAAAATTACCGTAACTGTGCAAAAGCTTTGCTCAAATTATGAAATCATATTTGTAAATGACAATTGTCCTCAAAACTCTTGGGAAGTAATATCTGCTATTGCAAAAAGAGATAAAAATGTAAAAGCTATAAAACTATCAAGAAATTTTGGGCAGCATTATGCGATAACTGCCGGAATAGATTACTGCAGTGGCAACTATGTCGTTGTTATGGATTGTGACTTGCAAGACAGACCGCAAGAGATAGAAAAACTTTATAAAAAAGCATTAGAAGGTTATGATGTCGTTCACGGCAGAAGAGTCCATAGACAAGATAGTTTTTTTAAATCTTTTTCATCAAAACTATTTTACAAAACTTTAGAGTATTTTACAGATACGGAACATGACTACACAATTGGTAATTTCGGAATATACTCAAAAAAAGTGATAGAAGCCATAAAAGGGTTAAAAGAGAAGAGCAGAGACTTTTTACTCCTTGTTAAAATAGTAGGTTTTAAAAAAACTGAGATTGATGTAGAACACTCAGAAAGAATTTACGGTGAATCATCTTATAGTTTATCAAAGATGGTTGATTTAGCGATTGATTCGATTGTATCTCACTCAAATAAGCCTCTAAGACTTATCGTTCAATTCGGACTTAGCATCTCTTTAATCTCTATTCTTGTAGCCATAGGGCTTATGATTGCCCATTTTACATACGGTTTTAGCGTTGAGGGATGGACAAGTTTAATGGTTTCTATGTTTTTCCTATTTGGAATGCTATTTGGTATTCTTGGGATAGTTGGAATTTATATAGGAAAAATCTTTGATCAGGTAAAAAACAGACCTCTTTATATAGTAGATGAGATCATAAATTGAAAAAAGTAGCTATTTTACAATCAAACTACATACCTTGGAAAGGGTATTTTGAGATGATAAATATGGTTGACGAGTTTGTTCTCTACGACTGCGTGCAATACACAAAAAATGACTGGCGAAATAGAAATCAGATCAAAACACCTAGCGGCGTTGCTTGGCTCACAATTCCATGCCGCTTTGAGTCAATGAGCCAAAAGATAAATGAGACAAAAGTAACCGATAAACTATGGGCAAGCAAACATTTTAAAACAATTGTCCAAAACTACTCAAAGGCAAAGCACTTTAAAGAGTATGCACCTGTTTTTGAAAACCTTTACAAAGAGGTGGCAGAAGAAGAGTTGCTAAGTGTTATAAACTATAAGTTTATTACTGCTATCAATGAAATTTTAGGGATAAAAACAAAAATCTCAAAATGCGAAAATTTCAATCTTATAGAGGGGCAAACTTCAAGACTTGTGCAAATCTGCAAAGACGCAGGTGCTACTCACTATCTTAGCGGTCCAGCTGCGAGAGACTATCTTGACGAGAGTTTGTTTGAAGATGAAGGTATCAAGGTGGAGTGGATGGATTATAGCGGTTATGGCGAATATGAGCAGATGTATCCGCCGTTTGTTCACGGTGTAAGCATCATCGATCTGATATTTAACGAAAGCGGCAATGCTGCAAAATATATGAAAAGTTTTAAGGAAGCAAAATGATACCGTTTAACAAACCGCCACGAACCGGAAATGAAGAGAAGTATGTTTTAGAGTCAATGAGAAGTACAAAGATCTCCGGAGACGGCGAATTTACAAAGAGATGTCATAAATGGTTTGAAGAGAGACTTGGATGCAAGAAAGCACTTTTGACAACAAGTTGCACACATGCACTTGAGATGGCAGCTATTTTACTAGATATTAAAGAGGGCGATGAAGTTATTATGCCATCATTTACCTTTGTAAGCACGGCAAATGCTTTTGTTTTAAGAGGTGCTAAAGTAGTTTTTGTCGATATTCGCAAAGATACTCTAAATATAGATGAGACAAAAATAGAAGAGGCAATTACGCAAAAAACAAAAGCTATAATACCGGTTCATTATGCAGGCGTAGCATGTGAGATGGATACTATTATGAATATCGCTTCAAGACACAATCTTTTTGTAGTTGAAGATGCGGCTCAAGGAATGATGAGTACATATAAAGGCAAAGCACTCGGAACTATCGGTCATTTTGGAACATATAGCTTTCATGAGACTAAAAACTACACAAGCGCAGGCGAGGGTGGATTGCTAATTATAAATGATGAAAAGTTTGTACAAAGAGCCGAAATCATCAGAGAAAAAGGGACGAACAGAAGTCTTTTTTTCCGTGGAATGGTAGATAAATACTCTTGGGTAGATATAGGAAGCAGTTATCTGCCAAACGACATGAGTGCCGCTTATCTCTGGGGAGGGCTTGAGAGAGCCAATGAAATAAACGAAAATCGCCTAAATTCATGGAAGAGTTACCACGAAAAGTTAAGCTTTTTAGAAAAAGATGGTTCTATCGAACTTCCGAGCATTCCAGAAGGCTGCATCCAAAATGCTCATATGTTTTATCTCAAAGTTAAAGATCTAGAGACGAGGACTAAGCTTTTAGAAGAGTTTAAAAAAGAGAATATCGGGGCTGTTTTCCACTATATTCCGCTTCACTCGGCACCTGCAGGACTAAAGTACGGTAGATTTAACGGGGTTGATGAGTTTACAACAAAAGAGAGTGAACGACTCATAAGGCTCCCCATGTATTACGGCTTGAACAGTAGTGAGATAGAGACTGTTTGCAATATAATTAAAATTTTTTACGGTAAGTAACGATGGGATATGTATATATTTTTGGGACTATATTGTTTACAGTTTATGGGCAACTTATCATTAAAATGAGAATAGGAAATTACGGTTCTCTCCCGAGTGAATCGTTAGAAAAGTTGTTCTTTTTAATGAAACTTTTTTTAGACCCTTTTATCTTTAGCGGATTTATCAGTGCATTTTTAGCATCTATGTGCTGGATGGCGGCAATGACAAAATTTGAACTAAGTTATGCTTACCCTTTCATGGGACTTACATTTGTTTTAGTTTTTCTTTTTGGAGTGTTTTTTATGGGAGAGAGCCTTAATATTTACAAACTGCTTGGACTCTCTTTTATTGTTTTAGGAATTATTTTGGCATCAAAAGGATAAGAAATTATTTTTTAAGTTCGCCTAGAACATCGAGTATATTCTTTTTTGTCGGTTCATCTAAAGGTGTGTCGTTAGAAATAAAAATATAAAACTCCACCCGTCTGTTTTTAGCACGATTCTCTTCATTATTATTTTGTGCGACAGGTTTTGAAGATCCAAAACCGGCACTGGAAAGGCGGTCTGCAGAGACTCCGTTTTTAACAAGTTCCTGCATAACAGCTGCTGCTCTATTGTTTGACAAATCAATATTATCTTTAAAAGCAGAATCTCTTGGTAAAGGTTGATTATCTGTATAACCTCGCACAGAAACATCAACATAAGGCGGAAGCATATTTATAATAGTAGCTATACGCTTAATAAAGAGTTGTATATCTGCATCATTAATTGTTGCGCTTGATCCGTTAAAAGGGACAAAAGCGGGGAGTTTTAGCAGTACACCATCAACAGATTGCTCCAGTGGGCTACCGCTTAACGAAGCGTTTTTTAACTCTTTTTGAATTTTTTCTATCACTTCTGATACGGTTTCAGAAGCAGAAGAAGGTGTGCTCATCATAGGCACACTACCGCCAGACGCTGAGGCTTCCGTCGGATTATCCGTCTTTTGCCCTGTATCTTTATCTTCTTGTTGTAAATTTATAATAGGAGTTGCCGTCTCCGGTACGGCTGCAAAGTCATAGATTTTGACAAACTCCTCTTTTAATGCTTTTACTTTTTCTTTGTTCGTAGATGCAATCGCAAAAAGTGCGATAAAGAGTGCGAGCAATAGACTGAAAAAGTCAGCTGTCGGAACTGCCCACTTCTCACTCGGCGGACACTCTGTTTTTTTGCATTTACACTTTTTGCTCATTAAGCTTTCTCAAATTGGCTATGCTTCTCTTCTGCAGGAGAGAGGAAATTAAGTAGTTTTGCTTCAAGGGCACGAGGGTTGTCACCACTGGCAATTCCGGCAATTCCAACTAGCATCAGTTTTTGTTCTTTTACTATATGGTGTGCCTTGGCTTTTAATTTTGCTCCCATAGGGCCAAATAAGACGTAAGCACTAAAAATACCGGTAACGGTAGCTGTAAATGCCCCTGCAATACCTTTTGCCATTTCTGGAGGATTGTCAAGTTTTTGAAGTGCCAAAATAAGTCCTAAAACAGCCCCGACAAGACCTAAAACGGGAGAAGTTTCTCCTGCTAAGATCCAATAATGGGCACATCCGTGATAATAGTGTTCAGTCTCTTCGATTACAAGATCTAAACTCTCAACAATAGTATCTATCTCATTTCCGTCTATTGCCATACTCAGACCCTGCTTTAAAAATGCATTGTCAATCTGCGAGACCTCTTTTTCTAGTGATAATATACCATTGCGTCTAGCCAGCGATGACAGCTCTACGATTTGTTTAATTCTCGCATGTAGGTCAACCGGGGATTTTTTGAAAATCATACCGACACTCTTAAATGCACCGCTAATATACTCAGCATCCGTACTTACCATCGACGCCAAGAGAGTAGTAGGCATAATAATAATTAATGAAGTTATATGGACAACATGCAGAGGATTTCCACCCTCCATTAAGTCACCGATAGAAATAGAGGCAATTGCTCCTAATATTCCTAAAACAACCGTTAAATCCACGCAAGCCCTTTCATTTGTGGTAATTTTACCACTTTAATTATCATATTTTTCCAAAGATTATACACTATTTAACCAAAAATAAAAATTTTATTATCCAAACACTCTAATATAATATATTTAGAATACGATAGCGATGCTATCGTATTTATATATGATTTTTACAGTAACACACCCGTAATTTATATAGCAATACCTACGCTATTTTCATTATTGGGGTGTCTACTATTTTATAGTTTCTTTCTAACTATTTTAACAGCTTCAACCATATTTTTCAAACTTGGTTTTACTTCTTCCCATTTTCTTGTTTTTAGTCCGCAATCAGGGTTTATCCAAAGCTGCTCTTTTGGCAAAACCTCAAGCAGAAGCTCTATCTGTTTGACAATCTCTTCTACGCTTGGAACTCTTGGGCTATGGATATCATAAACCCCTGGACCCACCTCTTTGGTGTAACCTACTTTTTTAAAGATTTTCAGAAGTTCATTGCCGCTTCTAGCCGTCTCTATAGAGATAACATCCGCGTCCATATCTTCTATGGTGTTTATGATGTCATTAAACTCGCTATAGCACATGTGAGTATGGATTTGCGTCTCTTTTTTTGCACTGCTAACGGCAATCTTGAAGTCTCTCGTCGCCCACGCTTCATACACTTTTATCTTTTCGCTTCTTAGCGGATAGCCCTCTTTAAATGCTGCTTCATCGACCTGTATGATTTTTATCCCAGCTTTTTGCAAGTCGTCTATTTCATCACTAAGTGCAACGGCTATCTGCTTTGAAACCTCACCTCTAGGCATATCGTCTCGCACAAAAGACCAGTTTAAAATCGTCACTGGACCCGTTAACATCCCTTTCATGATGTGTTTAGTTTTGCTTTGCGCATAGGTTATCCACTCAACCGTCATTGACTTTGGTCTGCTTATGTCTCCATAGATAAAGGGCGGTTTGACACATCTGCTGCCGTAGCTTTGCACCCATCCGTTTTGGCTAAATCCATACCCCTTTAGCTGCTCACCGAAATACTCTACCATATCATTTCTCTCAGGCTCACCGTGGACTAAAATCTCTAAGCCGCACTCCTCTTGAAATGCCACACACTCATCTATGTACTTTTTTATCTCTTTTTCATATTCATCTTTTGAGATAAAAGCGCCTTTAAAATCACTTCTGGCTTTTCTAATCTCGGGAGTTTGCGGAAATGAGCCTATAGTAGTCGTTACCAAATCGCTGTATCCCAAAATCTCTCTTTGGAGTTTTAGTCTCTCTTTTGCATCACCCTCTCTTTGGAGCAATGCGCGGTTTTTTACTCTCTCTTGCACGGCTTTGTCATGGATAAGAGGCGAATTTTTTCTATCTTCATTTGCCTTTTCATTGCTTTTTAGAGCCTCTTGTTGTGCTTCATCCAAACTGCTTTTGCCGTCAAAAAAGAGTTTTGAGATAAGTGATATTTCATCCAATTTTTCAAGTGCAAAACTTAACCACTCTTTTATCTCACTGCTCATCTCTTCTTCATACTTTAAAGTAAAAGGTGAGTGAAGAAGCGAGCATGACGAAGAGATAAAGATATTCTCTTTAGTGACAACTTTTGAAATATTTTCTAAAAGTGTAATTGTTTTTGCAATATCGCATCTCCAAATATTTCTGCCGCTCACTACTCCTGCTATAAGTTTTTTATCGCTCTTTGCAATAATTTCAAGGGATTGTAAATTTTCATCTCCATTTAAAAAATCAAGCCCTAACGCCCATATGGGCGTATGAACCAAAATCTTTGTTGCCTCGCATGAGTGCTCAAAATATGTAACGACTGCAATTTTTATGTTTGACGAAACGGCTGCCAACCTATCGTAAGTCGGCTTTATCATACTAAGCATTTTTGTATCCGGTTCTTTTACAAAAATCGGCTCATCAATCTCAATGGTAATCTCATCATCTAGAGTGCTTATAACTTTTAAAAGCTCCTCATAAATCGGCACTATTTTGCCCCAAAACTCATAAACATCACCGCCGTCAGCTCTTTTACTAAGCCCCAGATATGTAATTGGTCCAATGATATTTATCTTTGTTTTTATACCTAAGCTTTTTGCTTCATTATATTCATCTACAATTTTTGAAGCATTTAAAGAGTAGTTATCTTCTTTGCTAAGTTCTGGAACTATGTAATGGTAATTTGTGTTAAACCACTTTGTCATCTCCATAGCCACGGTCGATGCATTGCCCCTTGCCATTGCAAAATATAGTTCTTCATTTTTCAAGTTTGCAAATCTTTTCGGAATAGCTCCTAACATGAGAGAAGTATCAAGCATATTATCATAAAGCGAAAAATCATTTGAACTTATAAAGTCAATTCCTGCATCTCTTTGATACTCCCAGTGTCTCTTCTTTAACTTGCTTGCTACATTTTGTACATTTTCAAATGAGCATTTTTTTGCCCAAAATTCCTCTAAAACTCTTTTTAACTCTCTTTGTTCCCCGATTCTTGGGAAACCTACTATGTAATTTTTTGACATGAAAATATCCTTGTATTTTTTTCTATTTTGTTTTTTTGTAATAATTTTGTAAAAAAAAGGGTATTAAAGAGGAGGGTGTACGCCAGTGCGTCGAAACGCAAAGTAAGTTGTATAGTATGGACATCTAGGAATGAAATGATTAAGCAAAATTATGAGTCTGGTTTTTATTTTAAATATTTTATTACAATGGCAAGGTTTGTCTGTCTGCGATAAAGTGGCGAAGAGAAAATTAATAGGCGGATTATTTTCTTCTTTATCGCTTTTATAAATTAGAATATTTTTTAAAAAAGATGAAAAGGTATTAGAGATGGATAGCAGTGTTACTTCTTGAGAATACGCTTGAATTGTCATTAATGAGAAGTAATTTTTTCCAAATCCTTTAGGGTTTTTCATCTGTTTAACCTATTTTATATCTTTCAAAAACTCACACATTAAACGCACTCCGGCACCTGTTGCACCGTAAACATTGCAATCCCATGGTGTTTCGGTATAAGCGGTTCCGGCTATATCAAAGTGCATCCACTTGTTTTTATTCTCATCTTTTATAAATCTATCCAAAAACAGACCAGCCGTAATCGCTCCGCCGTAAGGTTTTGAAGCCGTGTTGCTTATATCGGCAATTTCACTTTTTAGAAGTTTTTTAAGGTATCTGTTAAACGGCAATGAGCTTATCATCTCTCCTGCGTCGCTTCCTGCTCTTCCTATATCATGTTTAAGCTTATGAGAGTGCCCCATTAAGCCTGTCGTATATTGACCGAGTGCAATCATACATGCACCCGTAAGCGTTGCAAAGTCAAATATGTAGTCTGCTTTAACTTTATCTTGCGCATAATCAAGAACATCGGCTAAAACCAAACGACCCTCTGCATCGGTGTTTCTTACTTCTATAGTAGTTTTGCTTCTTGAGACCAAAACATCATCAGGTTTATAAGCATTTCCGCCGACCATATTTTCAACCGCACCGATAAATGCGTGAACTTCGATGTCAAGCTTTAGTTCGCTTACCGCTTTTATGATTCCAAGAACTGCACATGCACCGGCTTTATCCATTTTCATGGTAACCATCGATGTTGCAGCTTTCAGGCTTAATCCCCCACTGTCATAAGTTAAACCTTTGCCTACCAGCGTTATTGTCTTTTTAGGATTTGTCGGTTTGTATGCCAAATGAATAAGCGTACTTCCGTGAACGGAGGCACGACCGACTGCAAGCATCGCACCCATATTCTCTTTTGCCAAATCATCTTCTTGAAGTATTTTGCACTCTAAAGAGTTTTCATTTGCTAATTTTTGGGCTGCATGTGAGAGTGTTTGCGGGTTGATCTCTTGCGGTGCTCTGTTTACAATGTCGCGAGTGAAATTAGTAGCATCGGCTACGATAAGCGCTTCATTAAAAATTGACTCTAAATTGCCAAAATCAATATCGTTTGATGCTAAAATAACCTCTTTAAATTCACTCTTTTTCGGCTCTGATTTATATTCGTTAAACTCATATCCGCCAAGAATAACACCCTCAACCAATGCACCAATCGTTGATTTAGAGATTACTTCCATTTTTGCCGATGTGAAATTTGATGTCTTTAGAGTTTTCATAGCACATGCACACGCGCTTCTTAAATCATCACTTTTTTTACTATCAACTCCACAAAAAAGCAACCCTTTTTCATATAGAAAACATGTAGTGTCTTGTTCGGCTTTAAACCCGGCTTTTTGTAAAATATCAACATGTTCACTCTCTGTAAGTTCATCTTTTTTTAGAAAAACAACCGTTACATCTGATGAAACTTCGTTTAGATCTTTGTTTAGTAATTTAATATTCATTTTTTCTCCATTTTAATTGTCAAAATTTAAAATCTCTTTTGCCTGAATCATATCTTTGTCGCCTCTGCCTGAGATATTTACAATAATAAGTTTATCTTTTATATTTGGCATTTTTTTAAGGTATGCCACTGCATGCGCACTCTCAAATGCAGGAATAATTCCCTCTTTTCGTGACAACCATACAAACGCATCTAGCGCTTCTTGGTCTGTTGCATGGTCATAGCTTACAGATTTGTTGTCATGATGAAAGGCATGCTCAGGTCCGATTCCCGGATAGTCAAGCCCTGCAGAGATGGAGTGGGCTTCTAGTATCTGACCATCTTCATCTTGAAGCAGGTAGCTCATCTGACCGTGCAGTACACCGGGGCGACCCTGATTTAGCGAACAGCCGTGTTCACCGGAGCCGATACCTTTTCCGCCTGCTTCTATACCGATACACTCAACCTCTTTATCTTCTAAAAAGTGCTGGAAAGTTCCGATGGCATTGCTTCCTCCGCCGATACATGCAATAACATGATCCGGCAAACGACCCTCTTTTTCAAGTATTTGTGCTCTTGCTTCGTACCCTATAATCGCTTGAAAATCTCTTACCATCATTGGGTATGGATGAGGACCTGCAACAGTTCCGATAATGTAAAAGGTATCTCTTGCATTTGTAACCCAGTGGCGAATTGCGTCATTCATAGCATCTTTTAGCGTTTTACTTCCGCTCTCAACGGAGTTTACTTTTGCACCGAGGAGCTTCATGCGAAAAACATTCAGCTCTTGTCTTGTCACATCTTTTGCACCCATAAATATTTCACACTCTAAGCCCAAAAGAGCACAAATCGTTGCAGTTGCAACACCATGTTGACCTGCACCTGTTTCTGCTATGATTTTTTTGTATCCAAGTCTCTTTGCCATAAGCCCTTGAGCAATAACATTGTTGACTTTATGTGCACCCGTATGGTTTAAATCTTCTCTTTTTAAGTAGATTTTTGCGCCAAGCTCATCTGAAATGTTTTTAGCATAGTAGAGCGGAGAAGGGCGACCGACATAATCTTTTAGATAGTAGTCAACCTCTGTCCAAAAATCTCTGTCAAAGCGAATACTGTTATACTCCTCTTCGAGTTTTAAAAGTGCAGGCATCAATGTTTCAGGAACATATCTACCACCGAATATACCAAAATGTCCATGTTTTGGATCAAATTTTGAAGGAGAAGGAATATACATTAGTTTACCTCGATTAATGAGTAGACATTTGTCGTCTCTTTTAAATTTTTTTGTCCGTCTAAAAAGTTAAGACACACGATAAAACAAGCCTCCACACATGAAGCGCCTGCTTGCTTGATAAGTCTTGCGGCTGCATTTGCAGTTCCGCCTGTAGCGATTAAATCATCTATGAGAAGCACTCTTGCATTTTGAGTCTTGCTAAAAGCATCTATGTGAATCTCTATCTCGTCTATACCGTACTCAAGTGAATATTTCTCACTGATTGTGGTGTATGGCAACTTTCCTTTTTTACGAATCGGAACAAATCCGATCCCAAGCATCTGTGCGAGTGCTCCTCCGAAAATAAAACCTCTGGCATCAATACCCGCAATATAATTTAAGTTGTACTCTTTATATTTTTGATAAAGGTGATTCATAAGCACACCATAAGCCTCCGCATCATTAAGAAGAGTAGTGATATCTTTAAATACAATACCCGGTTTGGGAAAATCTTTTACGTCTCGTATGGAATTTTCTATGATTTTTCTCTCTGTATTGCTAAGTGTCATAATTCTCATCCTTATATAAGAGCGTCAATTCGACCCTCTAATGCTTTGATTTTATTATTTAAACGATCTGTCTCTTGTCTATGTTTCGTATTTCTCTGCTTGAGCGCTTTGAGCTCATTTCTTAATTTATTAAGTTCGTCACTCAAGATATCAACGTTTCCTAGTGCTCTTTGAAGTTGTATTTGATATTTTCTGATAAGTATCTCTGCCTCTTGAAGGGTTAATTTCATCAAGTCATTGTTTCTTTGTTCTTTGTTTGTAATGCTTTTAAAGTAAAACATCTTTACAAACAAATAAACGGATAATATAGAAAGTGTTGTTAAAAGTGACCATTCCCAAAACATAACTTTTCCTTTTTATAAATTATAACTCTTCTGACTCGTTTGCGTACATATTAATAAATTGCTTCTATTTTTGCTACGCGTCCCATGTGGCGTCCACCTTCAAAAGTACCGGCACACCAAGCATCTAAGATAGATTCCGCAACACCTTTTCCTATGATTCTCTCTCCAAAGCAGAGTACATTTGCATCGTTATGTCCACGGGCAACAACCGCTGTGTAGGCATCATGGCAAAGAGCCGCACGAATTCCGGAGTGGCGGTTTGCTGCCATGCTCATGCCGATTCCTGAGCCGCAAATAAGGATACCTTGCGAACTCTTATCTGCCAAAACCGCTTCACAAACTTTTATGGCATAGTCAGGATAGTCAACTCTATCTTTTGAAAAAGGTCCAAGATCTATGACTTCATGACCTTTTTCTTTCAATAATTCAACCGTATAATCCTTAAGATCTATTCCGGCATGGTCTGTTGCAATATAAAATTTCATTTTTTTCCTTTTTTATGAGATTAGCAGATTTAAAATTGTCTGTACAGGCAAAAGCAGCAGATAGTTTTTTAAAGGCGTCATCAAAATAATTAAAACCACAATAATTCCGTATCTCTCGTATCTATCAAAAAATTCAGCAACGGAGTTGATGTTATACTTTAGAGAGAGATGTACAAGAAAGTGCGCACCGTCAAACTGAGGAATCGGTAGCAGGTTGAAAACACCCAAAACGACATTGATGATAAGAAGTTGAAATATCAAAAGATATGTAAAAATATAGATTAAACCGTCATCCGTATTTGGCTGACTCATGTAGACTATGGCAATAGAAGCAAATGCGGCTAGAGTAAAGTTATATACAATTCCGGCTAAATCAACCTGCATTGCACCGTTATAGCCTGCGTTTCTAGCGACTGTTCCCATGTTGATAGGTACGGGTTTTGCCCAACCGAATAAAAATCCGCTATCAGCACCCATAAGCATAGGCAAAAAATAGGTAGCAGCAGGAACTAAAATAGTACCTACCAAATCCACATGCGAGATAGGATTTATAGTTAATCTCCCTGCATTCTTAGCCGTAGTGTCACCGTACATGTAGGCAACCCATCCATGCATTATCTCATGTCCTATGATGGCTATTGCCAATGCAAGAACTGCAGCTAAAATTTTTAGTAAATCAATAGATTCCATGATCATCTTTATCTGTCATTAATCTCTCTGCTATGGCTTTATCCAAATAAGCAGGCATCTCAAGATCAGTCGGTGTTTTACCGATTCTATCCCATCTGATTTCCCAGTTATCGTCTATACTAAAATAGATGAACCAAGGCGTTCCCTCTATATTTTCATAAGGAACAGCACCCCAAAAACGGCTATCATTTGAATGATCACGATTGTCACCCATCATAAAGTAGTTATCTTCATTCACCTTAATCGGAGCAAAATTAAATATCGGCATAGGATATTGACCGTTATCTATAATTTTATTGTCATGGTGGATTCCGGGATGCTCTTTCATGTATGGATTTTTCACCCAAAGTTTTCCGGCAAAAACGACAAGATCATCTTCATTAAAGTTCTTTTTAATCCACTCGTCACCTTCATTATGGTGAAGATATAAATCTTTATCGAGGACAAAAAGCTCATCGTTCGGAAGTGCCACACATCTTTTTACAAAGTGCTGTTTTGTGTTACCGGGATATCTAAAAATAACGATATCGCCTCTCTTTGGTCTATCTCCGTCCATCAGGCGGAGGCTGTCACTCCACGGCATAATAGAAGTTTCCAAAAACGGGAGATGCGGCATAGGAATACCGTATGCAAATTTTTTGGCAAAAAGATGATCTCCGATAAGCAGAGAATCTTTCATCGAACCGCTTGGAATTCTAAAAGCCTGAGCCACAAAAAATATAACAAAAAGAACTATGATTACAGTTCCCGTCCAAGAGTTAGAAAACTTATAAGCTTTATGTAGAATTTTTTTCATTTACTCTCTTTCGTTTGCATGGGCTTTTGTTGCTTTAAGTGTATTGCTAAGCAGCATAGAGATTGTCATAGGTCCTACGCCACCCGGAACAGGAGTTATATATGAACATTTTTTGCTTACTTTTTCAAAATCTACATCGCCTACAAGCTTACCGTCATTTGCACGACTAATACCTATGTCAACTATAATTACACCATCTTTAACCATATCTTCTTTGATTAGATTAATAACACCCACACCTACAAAAATCATGTCAGCGTTTAAAGTATGTTTTTTCAAATCATCCGTAAAAATATGGCAGATTTCAACCGTGGCATTTGCATTTAAAAGCAGAGCCGCCATAGGTTTTCCGACAATATTAGATGCGCCTACGACTACACAGTTTTTGCCTTTTGGGTCTATGTTATACTCTTTTAAAAGTTCCATAACTCCAAGCGGAGTACATGGAACAAAACCATCAAGTCCCGTCGATAGTCTTCCGACATTGTATGGATGAAAACCGTCTACATCTTTGCTCGGGTCTACAAGTTCAAGTATCTTTGTAGTATCTATTTGGCTAGGAAGCGGAAGCTGAATCAAAATCCCGTCAATATTAGGATTATTGTTCATCATTTTGATTGTATTTTCGATTGCATCTTGAGAGATATCCTGCGGCATTTCATGTGTTACTGAGTAAAATCCAACTCTGTCACACGCTTTTTTCTTCATATTTACATAAGCCGCACTTGCCGGATCTTGACCGACCAAAACCACTGCAAGCCCCGGGACTAAACCTGTTTTGTTTTTTAGATTTTTTACTTCATTTGCTACATCTGCTTCTATTTTTAAAGAGAGTGCCTTACCGTCAAGAAGTTGCATTTAAACCTCATAATATTATTTTTTTGTTATTATACCTTTATATATTTAAACTTTTTTCAAAGCAAGTTTATGAAAGAAATTTTCTGCCTTTGTAGAATGCAAACTTTAGTGCCATAGCGGCTAGCGTAACAAATTTGGACTTTGTTCAAATTATGTCAAAAACAAAAAGGGAAAACGCTTTATGAGAGATATATTGTTACTGTTACTCCCTTTTTCTCTCTTTGCCCAAACCAGTTTTATCACCCCTATGGAGTATGCTTCATCACTCTATAAAAATCCAAGAGGAATAGGGTGCCAAAACTGTCACGGTGACTCCGGAGAGGGAAGAGTCGTAGCTAGATACGAGGATAAAAAAGAGAAAAAAAGTTTTGTCGGTCCAGAGATAAACAGTATGGATTTTAATAACTTTTTCACAGCACTCAATGTAAGAAAAAATGGAATGCCGAGATACTTTTTAACACACAAAGAGATTCAAGCGCTCTACTTTTACGTGCAAGAGAAAAAGAAAGAAAAAAATTCAAATGTTAAATAATTTACAAGAGATAAAAAATGCTTACGAAGAGAGGGATTTGGTTGCACTTGATGCACTTGCAATTCCCACATATAGAGTAATAAACAAAAGAGAAGATTTCAGATCGGCATTGATGCTCTCATGTAACAAGATAGAGCATTTAGCAAAGATTGAAACCATTGAAGCCGACTGCATTATTTTAAATCTTGAAGACGGAGTAAGCAAAGAGGATAAGCCATTTGCACTTGTTTTATGTGCCATATTTTTATCTCGTCATAAGAGATGTGATAAAAAACTAGTCGTTCGAGTAAATGCACTCAATGAAGGCGGATATGAGGAGATTACATACCTAAATCAGTTTATGCCCGATGCTATCAGGATCCCAAAAATTCAAAATGCAATAGAAGTAAAATCAGTTTATGAGCTTTTAAACAAAGATACCGACTTGCACCTTTCCATAGAAACAAGCGGAGCATGGAAAAATTTATCATCACTTAAAATTGATAAAAAAGTCACTACGTTTTATCTAGGTATTTTAGATCTTTTTGCAAACATGAAGCTTCCACAGAGCTTGATTAATGTGGATAATCCTACAGTTTTATATATCTTGTCGCACTTTTTAGTTACATGTAAAAGCATCGGTGTAAAACCTGTCTCTTTTGTATATCAAGAGTTTAAAAACCTAGATATGTTTGAGAAGTGGATATCTCTGGAAAAGGCAATTGGGTATGATGCAAAAGGGTGCATCTCTCCAACACAGGCAAAACTAGTAAATGAAAAATTTGCCGATGAAGAAAGAGAGATTAAGAGAGCAAAAAATATAATCAAGCTCTTTGAACTAAACAAAGAGCTTGGCGTTACCGGTTTTGAAGACGAAGAGTTCGGATTTGTAGATGAGCCTGTTTATAAAGGGGCTTTGGTACTGTTGGAGAGAAATATGTCTAAATAACTCTGTTTTAGTGTCTTGCTAAATTATAAAAAACATTATATCTAATCAATATCTTTTCACTCGGTCTCGGGTATCTGCTGTATGCATACTCAATCGTCTCTTTTGTAGTATCGTCAAGTACGTAATATCCACTATTTTTAAGAAATTTAAAGTCCGTCATGTCTCCGTTTGGATGAAGATAAAACTCTACAATATTTGTTCTGTTTACATTTATATCTTTTGTGAGATTGACTTGTGCAACTCTGTTTAAAACCTCTTGCGTAATTCTTCTCATAATCTCTTGATTATCAAGCAGATATTTTTGCTGACCAGGTGTAAACTTGCCGAATTCATCTCCGTAAAGCTCTTTTAAATCAGAATTTATGCTGCTGCCGCTTTTTTGCTTACTCTCCTCTTTCTTAGCATCTTGTTCCGATTTATCCTCATACATCCAATCAAGAGCATCACTTTTGCTTTTTTTCTCCTCTTGCGGTAATTTTATATAAGGTTCTTTAGGCGGAAGCGGTTCTATTTTAGGCTGAGGCGTTACCTTTGAAGACTCTGCCTTTTGTTTTTCAATATTAATAGGCGGCTTATCCACGCTCATCTGCTGTTTAATCTTTTTAGGTTCATAGTTTATATGTGGCTGCTTAAGAGGTTCGGCAATTTTAGTAAGTTGACTTCCCTTAGGCATAGGAGGAGCGACTTCCGATGGCTTTTGCATAACATCTTCTATGTCTTTAAGAGGTTCGACTTTTTTTGGCATCTCTTTGAGCGAAACCTTGATTTTATTCTCTTTTGGTTTTTGTTCTTCTTTGATTTGAGGCATCATTATTCCTAGAAGCCAGAACAAAAGCAATAATAAAAAGTGGATTAAAAGGGCGACAAAGAGTGCAAAATATGAACGGTTCAAACTATTCCATGTGGTTATAAAATTTCCGGCAATTATAACCAATATAGATTAATAGTTATTAGCTATAATTACAAAATTAAACATAACTATAAGGTAAAAAATTGAGTATAGAGAATTCATTAAAAGCTTTCAAGCAAGCGCAAACTTTAATTCCCGGCGGAGTAAACTCTCCTGTTAGAGCATTTAAGAGTGTCGGCGGAACACCTATTTTTATTGCAGAAGGAAACGGTGCATATTTGACTGATATTGACGGTAATAAATATGTAGATTATGTTCAAAGCTGGGGTCCGCTTCTTTTTGGACACAGAGATGAATCGATTGAGAGTGCAGTTATAGAAGCCGTAAAACATGGTCTAAGCTTCGGCGCTCCCACTCAAGCTGAGAGCGATTTAGCCGAACTTGTGATTTCCATGTTTGACTCTATTGATAAAATTAGATTTGTAAGCAGCGGAACAGAAGCTGTAATGAGCGCAATCCGTCTTGCTCGTGGGTATACAAACCGTGATGACATCGTAAAGTTTACGGGATGCTACCATGGGCATAGCGATTCGCTTTTGGTTCAAGCGGGAAGCGGAGCTGCGACTTTTGGAAACCCAAGCTCTCCGGGAGTTCCAGCTGATTTTACAAAGCACACACTTTTGGCGGAGTATAACAACATTGAGAGTGTAAAAAAATGTTTTAATGATTCTAAAAATATCGCATGTGTTATTATAGAACCGATTGCAGGAAATATGGGTTTAGTTCCTGCTGATAAAGAGTTTTTGCATGAATTAAGAGAGCTTTGTGATTCAAACGGAACTCTGCTTATTTTTGATGAAGTTATGAGCGGTTTTCGTGCAACGGTTCACGGTGCAGAGTCGATAACCGGAGTTAAACCGGACATCGTAACACTCGGAAAAGTTATCGGCGGAGGAATGCCTGTAGGCGCATTCGGTGCAAGAACGGACATTATGGCTAAACTTTCACCTGAGGGTCCGGTATATCAGGCAGGTACGCTTAGCGGAAATCCTGTCGCTATGGCTGCAGGACTTGCGGCAATATCTAAATTAAAGAAAAATGCCCTAGTTATATCTGTGCTCAATGAGCGTGCAAAGAGATTGGTTGAAGGGATGCAAAAAGAGGCTCTTGGGTGTGGAATAACTATGCAGATAGACACAAGAGGCAGCATGTTTGGTTTCTTTTTCAATGAAAAACCTGTCAAAAACTTTGCCGATGCATGTAACTCTGATGCGGAACTGTTTGCAAAATTCCACTCTATTATGTTAAGAGAAGGCTTCTACTTCGCATGTTCACTTTATGAAACCGGCTTTATATCAACTGCCGTAACGGATGATATGATTGAGGATACGATTAAAGCAAGCGCTAGAGTTTTTAAAGAAATAACCAATGGCTAATGAAGAAAAAAAGGAGCATGAAACTCCGAGAATAAAACCTATCATCGAAGCAGCCGATCACCTCTCTTTGGGAATTTCGATAGCTGTAGCAGTTCTGATGGGTGTCGGAATCGGTTTGCTGCTAAAAAACATGACAGGCGCTTTCTGGACGCTCTGGATAGGAGTTTTTATAGGCATTTCAGCAGCCGTGCTGAATGTTTATAAAGCATATTCTAAACAGTATAAGGTGTTTGAAGAGTTGGCAAAAGAGCCACGTTATGCCATTAAAAAAAAGCTTGAGGATGACGAAGAAGAAGAAGACGATGAGTATAACCAAAAAAACTATTAATCTTATAGTGGGGGCAGAATTTTTTATTCTGCTTACCTATCTCATCTCTTTTAAATTTTTCATAAACCTGCAAATAGCATTTTTAAGTAGTTTTTTTATTATAACAGGCTCAATATATGCCTATAAAAGAATGGTTAAAGAAGAGGTTAATGCACAAAATATAGAGGAGAAAAGAGATTTTTACGATGCACAGGAAGATCCTTACGAACTTTATGACGAAACACCTATAAATGAGGCTCCTACTGAAGAACTGGATTTAAAAGAAATTGTCAAAGAAGAGAAGAAAAAGATAAAGACATTTAATTTTCAGGATATAAAAAAGGGAAGCAGGGCAGGTGTCTCACTATTTAGACTAATTCCATATATACTTTTAATTCTGGGTTTTATCGCACTTAAAAACAATGAACTCCTAGATATTTCTATCTATCTTCCATCACTCCTTAGCGGCATCATAGCAGGTTATATGGTTTCAAAAGATTTAGCTTAAATCAAGCTGTTGTAATCATGGGAATATTTATGATTATCTTTTTTTGAAAGTCTATATAAAAATTTTTGTCTGCGGAAAATATTTTTAATTCGTTAACTCTCTCTTGGATAATGTTTTGCGAACTAACTTCAATGCAGAATAGACTATATTTTTTCTCCTCAAATTTTATATGTTCACCGACTCTATAAAATATTTTAGTTAAAATTTTCTTATTATTTTCATAGCAAGCATATACTTTGCTTAGTGCTTTTATAAAGTTATTTGAATCTATAATTATTTCAGGAATTGTCGGGTCAAAATCTTTTTCAAAAATAATTTTTGAGTTAATAGAGTAAGTAGAGATACATAAATCTACGAGTGTGTATATATTTGTCATTTCACCGAGAACTTTTGGCTTGTTGAGCTTAAAAGAGGGTGCTTGATAGAGTTTTATCCCTATTTCATCATCATTCTCATACCCAACCGTAATAGCAAAAAATTTATAGCGTCCAAAATGGAGCTCTAAAAATGTTGTTTTAAAGCCAAAGGATATATTTGCATAGGTAGTTGCAAGATTAAAAAGCTCTTCCGTTGTAACCGAACCAAGCAAAAATTGTGCTTCTGCGTTTAGCGACACAACCTTTGAGTTCGAACTAAAGAGTATAAAAGGGTTATAGTCATACTCTATCCACTGCTGCTCAAAAGTCATTTTTGCTACTTACTCTTCTATATAATTTTTAAGTTTTCTTCCAACTTTAGGGTGTTTTAGCTTTTTAATCGCACTTGACTCTATTTGACGCACTCTCTCACGTGTTACGTTAAGCTCTTTACCTATCTCTTCAAGTGTTCTGTCACTCTCATCATCCATAATTCCAAAACGAAGTTTAATAACCGCTTTTTCTCTCTCGTTTAACTGCTCTAAGACGTTCTCTATCTGAACTCTTAAATCATCTTTTAGTATAGCATCAGATGGAGAAAGTGATGTTTTATCTTCAATAAAGTCACCAAATCTTCCATCATCTTCACTGCCTATAGGAGCTTCAAGGCTTATCGGCTCTTTTGTAATTTTTATTACATTTTTAACTTTTTCAACCGATAAACCGACTTCTAGCGCTATAACTTCAACATCAGGCTCTCTGCCATGCTCTTGTAGATGTTTACGCATAATTTTATTGATGCGGTTTATAGTTTCAATCATGTGAATCGGAATACGAATCGTTCTTGCCTGATCTGCGATTGCACGAGAGATAGCTTGACGAATCCACCAAGTTGCATAAGTTGAAAATTTATAACCTTTTTGGTATTCAAACTTATCAACCGCTTTCATAAGACCGATATTACCCTCTTGAATAAGATCAAGGAAAGGCAATCCGCGGTTTGTATATCTCTTTGCGATGGAGACGACAAGTCTTAGATTTGACTTTGCCATTCTTGTTTTTGAAATTTCAGATATATTTTTTCCGCGTTTAATCTGTTCCAAAATATCTGCAAGCTTTTCAGGTTCCATACTAAAACTATTTTTAGAAGCCTCTTTTGTCTGTACAAGTTTTTTTATCTCCATGTACGTACTTACCATCGTAGCTTCAGGAACCATACTTGCAATATCTTCTTTTGTCAAATCACAAATTTTTTCAACTAAAACTTTATGGTTAGCCTTAAGAGTCGCATTAAACAGTGGAAGTTTATACTCCAATCTTTTTAACTCTTTGTCATACCCTTCATCACTTTTAAGTGCGGTTTCCATTGCTTTTACAAGTTCATTAATCAGTTTTGAGGTTGGTCCAAGATCAAGCAGACTCTCTTTTAATATCTTCTTCTTATATGTCAAGGTTAAAAAATATAAAACAGTTTCAGGCGTAGGTTCTTGATTTATATCATCAGGTGCTTTTTCAACAAGCTTTGCCCACTCTTTTTTTGCCTTTTCGAGTGCTTTAAAACTAATAGTTACTTTTTCAACTCTTGTTTTATCTTTTGCAGTTAATGGCTTTTCAACTTCGCCACTCTCTTCATCTTCACTCTCTTCATCTTCATTTACATCTATATCGTCAACATCTTCTTTTTCATCTTCAAAACTTTTAAAAAGCTCTTTAACTCTTCTCTCACGGTTAATAAGCGGCTCTTTGTAGTCCAAGATATAGTCTATCAAATATGGAACAGAACATATTGCATCGATAATAATGCTCTCTCCGTTTTCAATTTTTTTAGAAATCTCTATCTCTTCTTCTTTTGTTAAAAGCGGAATCTGTCCCATTTCTCTAAGATACATACGAACCGGAGAGTCAGATCTAGACCACTCTAGTAGTTCATGCTCTTTTAAAATATCAAAATTATCAGTTTCGTTATTTTCAATCATCTTTCTTTGAGCGCTTCTTCTAGCTTCAGCTTCTTTATCGTTAAGAAGTTTTGCATGTTCTGATGATGTATAAATGCATGCTTTATGTTTTTGGATAAGCTTATGAATGGTGCCGGCTTGCGCAGAAGTAGGTTGTTTATCAAAAAGTTCCATTAACGACTCATATGTTAAACACTCTTTTGGTTTTTGATTTGTAAAGAATGTTTCAATAGCTTTGTTGAGTTCTTTAGCTGTCATATAAAATACACCTTGTTGGTTCGATAAGATTTTTTAAAGGTGGATTATACCCAAACACTCTTAACCCTTCCTTTCTCTTATATTGGAACAGTGATTGCTTAAAGTGATAAAAAAAAGATTTAAAAGGTATTTTATGCAGAGCGGATATTATAGTTCGGCAGCAGGGATGGTTACTCAGTTTAACCGCCTTGATACTATTTCAAACAACCTTGCTAACGTAAATACGGTTGGTTTTAAAGAGGACAATCTTATAGTCGGTGATTTTTTGCGCCTATATAAAGAGGCGAGAGACGAACTACCAAATGCCAACCACACAAAAGAAGCAGCTCAATTTTTAAACAGGGCTATGAATAAAGCTCCGCAAATTGTAGATTCATATATAGACCACTCCGTAGGAAATATGGAAAAGAGTGACAATCCTCTGGATATGGCGCTCTCTAGAGAAGGACTTTTCTTTTTGGTAAAAACTCCTGAGGGGATTAGACTTACAAGAGATGGAACATTTACTAAAGATGATCAGGGCAAACTTATAACAAAAAGCGGTTATGAGGTGTTGCCGAGTGATTACTTTATAACTAATCAGCCGATAATGTTAAATCCCGAAGATAACATCATTCAAGTTGATAAAAATGGGCAAATGTTTAAGAATGTGCCGGGGAGTGTAAACTTTACTGCCGGTTCTAAGCTTTTCGTGGTACAGCCCGACAATATTGCCATGCTTAAAAAAGAGGGCAACAATCTCTACAGATATGACGAAGAAACTCAGTTCCAAAATATAGAAGAGAGTGGTGCAGTTTTGCAAGGTTTTGTAGAGAAGAGCAATGTAAATGCAGTAAAAATGATGACACAAATGATAGAGACGAATCGTTTAGTCGGCATGTATCAAAAAGCGATGGATACACAGATGAACGATATGAACCGTGACGCAATTGAAAAAATTGCCAAAAAATCTTAAGGAGCTTAGACCATGATGCAATCACTTTATACTGCTTCAACAGGAATGTTGAGTATGCAGACACAAATAGATACTACCGCAAATAATATTGCCAACGTAAACACAATAGGTTTTAAAAAGTCCCGCGCGGAGTTTGCGGATCTTATGTATAAAGTTATGGAATATGCCGGTACATCAACGAGCGATGTAACTAAGAGTCCTACCGGCATAGAAGTCGGACTTGGTTCAAGACCTACGGCTATCAATAAAATTTTTTCCGAAGGCAGTTTAAAGCAGACGGATAATCAGCTTGATATAGCAGTGACAGGCAGAGGTTTTTTCAAACTTGAACTTCCTGATGGAACTGAAGTTTACTCAAGAAACGGAGCATTTAAAGTTGATGCAGATGGAATAATGGTAAATAGTGACGGTTATAGACTTGTTCCGGAAGTTGTTATTCCGCCTGATGCGACAAATGTCAGCATCGGTACGGACGGAACGGTAACTGTTGTACAGACCGGTCAGACTCAGGCAACGCAAATAGGTCAACTGTCATTAACAAACTTTATAAATCCTGCAGGTTTACACTCCATGGGAGACAATCTCTATCTTGAAACAGACAGCTCAGGTCAGCCTGTAGAGGGAACTCCCGGATCTGACGGTCTTGGGGTTATCAGACAAGGGTTTGTAGAACTTAGCAATGTTGAACTTGTTGTTGAACTGACAGACCTTATTACGGGTCAAAGAGCTTATGACTCAAACTCAAAAGTAATTACTACAAGTGATGAAATGCTCCAAACAGTAAACGGTTTAAAAAGATAATAACCATATAAAAGCAACTTGATACGAATTAATATCAAGTTGCTTTTGACTTCTCACTACTCCTTTTTAGAAAACTAAAATATCATTTTAGATATAATCGCAAAATCATTTTAAATATAGTTAGGAATTTATATGCAAAAAGCAAATATTGAGGGTAAAGTTTGGAAATTCGGTAAAGATATCGATACGGACTTGATTATAGCAGCTCGTTATTTAAATACATCAGTTGCTGAAGAACTTGCAAAACATGTTATGGAAGACGCAGATCCTGAGTTTGTAAAAAAGATGAACAGAGGTGATATTATCGTTGCAGGTGAGAATTTTGGCTGCGGAAGCTCTCGTGAACATGCTCCTATAGCACTAAAAGCTGCAGGCGTTGCCGCAGTTATAGCTCCGACTTTTGCAAGAATATTTTACCGTAATGCTTTTAATATGGGGCTTCCTATATTTGAGCTTCAAGAGAGTGCCGAGATAGCTGAGGGCGATGAGATAAGCGTGGACATGAACAACGGAACTATTACAAATAAAACTTCAGGAAAAGTATACAGCTTTATCCCGATTCCTGCATTCATGCAAGAGCTTATCGATGCCGGCGGTCTTATGAATTATGCACAAAACGAAATCAAAGGAAAATAATGAAAACTTACAAAATTGCACTTATTAAAGGTGACGGAATAGGTCCTGAAATCATAGATGAAGCCGTAAAAGTTTTAGACTCGGTTGCGTCTTGTTTTGATTTTGATTTTGAGTACGAAGAGGCTTTAATGGGCGGTTGTGCTTACGATATGACGGGCGACCCGCTTCCTCAAGAGACGATTAATATATCATTAAACAGTGATGCCGTACTTTTCGGTGCAATCGGCGGACAAAAATGGGACAATCTGCCTCGTGAAAAAAGACCTGAGAGCGGACTTTTAAGATTCCGTAAAGAGCTTGGTGTTTATGCAAACCTTCGTCCTGCAACTGTTTTTGACGAGCTTATCAATGCATCGTCACTAAAACCTGAAGTCATAAAAGGTGTAGATTTGATGGTTGTTCGCGAACTTATCGGCGGAATCTACTTCGGTGAACCAAAAGGTCGTGATGAAAACAGAGGCTGGAACACTATGGTCTACACTCGTGAAGAGATTGTAAGAATTGCTCATCAAGCATTTAAAATTGCCATGACAAGAAGCAAAAGAGTCTGTTCTATAGACAAAGCAAATGTTTTAGACGTTTCACAGCTTTGGAGAGAAGTTGTTATAGAAGTAGCACAAGAGTACCCTGAAGTTGAACTAAGCCACATGTATGTAGATAATGCAGCGATGCAGCTTATCCGTGACCCTAGACAGTTTGACGTTATGCTTACTGGAAATATTTTCGGAGACATTTTAAGCGATGAAGCGAGTATGCTCTCAGGCTCTATCGGACTGCTTCCATCAGCGTCAGTCGGAGCTAAAATAGGAGTTTACGAGCCTATACATGGATCTGCACCTGATATTGCTGGGCAGGGAATCGCAAATCCGATAGCAACTATTTTATCGGCTTCAATGATGCTTAGATATGCTCTTGGCGAAAATGATGCGGCAGACAAAATAGACGCTGCCGTAAAGAGAGCGCTCAAAGAGGGATACAGAACAAAAGATTTAGCTCAATATGACGCAAAAGAAGTTTGTTCAACGAGTGAAATGGGCTCTATTATCGCTAATTATGTAGCTAAATGAAAACATTAACTTTAGCAAACATTTATGAATTACAAGGCTTAAAAGAAGAAGCGCTTGAAATTTACAAAGAGATTTTGAAAAAAGATCCCTCAAATAGTGATGCTAAAATTGCGATAAGACGACTCTCAGGCATGAGAAAAAAATTTTTAAATGTAAATACTCAAATGAAAGAGTATTTTATAAAAATGGAAGAAGAGATTGAGTTTAATGAATTTGAAAGGTGGTTATTGAAATTATGGAGTTAAAAGATGTAATTCTCTCGACTTTAGCAGAGATGGAAGATATAAAACCTGATATAAATAATCAAAAATCAATAGATGATTTTCAATTGGTAATTAAACAAGAAATTAAGCCAGAAGTCAAACAAGAGATTGAACCTGAAATAGAAGAAGAACAGGTTATCTGCAATGAGATGCTTTTTTTGACATCCATTAGAGAGAGACTGTTAGTGCTTTTTGAGGGTTTTCAAGCACCAAATAATACAAATATAGAGGCTAAAGTTGATATGACTCTCAATTTTTTAGAGTATGTGTTAGTAACTATTGATTCTAGAATAGATGAGTTAGAAAGAGGGAGTCGTAAATGAGTCAATACCGAGTGCTTATCGATGCAAATGATGAAAAAGGTTTGGTACATAAAGTATCTACCGTTTTTTATAAAAATGATTTAAATATCCTGACAAATAGTGAATTTGTAGATGCCCAAAATAATAAATTTTTTATGAGAAGCGTTGTTGAGGGTGACATAGAATTAAATAAATTGCATCAACTAATCAGCGACGTAATGCCGATTAGTGCTAATATAGAAGTTATAGCACCGAAAAAGAAAAATATAATTATTATGGCTACAAAAGAGATGCATGCTCTAGGCGATATTCTGATTCGTCATGAAGCAGGAGAGCTTGAAGCAAATATTCTATGCGTTATATCTAACTACAATGATTTAGAGTCTCTAGTTAGCAAGTTTAATATTCCATTTATTGCCATTTCACATGTGGGACTTGACAGAGAGCAGCATGAAGATAAAATATTAGAGTGTCTAGATGGATTTGAAGATATAGACTATATCGTTTTAGCGAAATATATGAGAATTTTAACTTCAAAATTTACAGAAGCTTACGAAAATAGAATTATAAATATCCACCACTCTTTCTTACCTGCTTTTATTGGTGCAAATCCTTATAAGCAAGCCTACGAGAGAGGCGTAAAAATTATCGGTGCTACTTCGCACTTTGTAAATAACAATCTTGACGAAGGTCCGATTATCGCTCAGGAAGTTATACATGTAAACCACGCTTACGGCTGGAGAGACATGCAGCGCTCTGGCAAAGACGTTGAAAAAGTCGTACTCTCACGTGCTTTAAAACTGGCACTTGAAGACAGAATATTTGTTTATGCAAACAAAACCGTAATTTTTTAAGGCAACAGTTGTTTAATCTAGTACTTGTAAATCCTCAAATACCAAACAATACCGGTGCAATAGGACGACTCTGTGTAAATGCCGGTGCTGCTTTGCATATCATAAAACCTATAGCATTTGATATTGACGAGAAGGCTGTAAGACGTGCAGGACTTGACTATTGGCATAAACTGGATCTTCATGTATGGGAGAGTTTAGATGATTTTTTTGCAAATAACGAGATCTCAAATAACGCCTATTTTGCAACTACAAAAACAGACAAACCATATTTTGATGCACAATTCAAAGATGGTGATTATATCTTTTTTGGAAGTGAAACTGCCGGTATACCAGAAGATATTTTAAACAGATATAAAGAGCAAAACATAACTATACCGATGACAAAAGAAGGCAGAAGCCTTAACTTGGCTATAAGTACCGGAATAGTTCTTTATGAAGCAATAAAACAGAACTACACCACATTTAAGGAAAAAATATGAGCACCTTTGTAGATATAGTAATGTTGGCTTTTTTCCTGCTCTTTATGGTTTTTATTTTTGGCGGATATCATAAAAACAAATCAGCGCAAAGAGAAGCACAAAGAGAGGCTGATGAAAAAAAACTAGAAGATAAAGAATCTCTCTAAAACAGAATATCTGCCCATCTCTCTAATGCACTTTCAAATTTTTCAAGCAGAGTATCTATATTTTTTTTCATGATTTTCATTTCAAATCCTTTATTTTTTGTTTTAATATTACACATAATTTCAAATATGGATTTAAAATATTGCATTTTGTCATATAAATTTTGACTAAATTGCAAAAAAAGTATATAATTTTTTAATATTTGCTAAGGAAGTAATATGAAAAGTTTTCTTGAAATAGTAGAAGAGATAAAAAATATCGTCTCTAATGAATTTAACGGCAAAAAAATATATGATAAAGACGTTGCCGATCTTTTATCTATCTCTCAAATGAATTTTGCAACTATGAAAAAAAGAAACAAGATACCGTTTGGTGAACTTTTAGATTTTTGTGCCAAAAAATCTATATCTATCAATTGGATGCTCTACGGTCAATCACCGGAGAGTCTTATTGAAGCAACCAATAGATTTTTTATGATTAAGTATTTTAGCGGTATTAGTGCATCTGCAGGCGGTGGAGCTGATTGTGAAACTGAAAATACTCAAACAATTGAGATTCCACATGAGTTTGCAATGCTTCTAGGTGGCGAGAGGGAGCTAAAAAACATAGAAGCCATCAATGTTTCAGGGGATTCCATGGAACCTACATTTAGCTACAACGACATAGTTTTTATAAACAGAAGCAAAACGGATTTGCAAAGAGGCGGTATATTTACAATAAGAACAGAAGCAGGACTTTTTATTAAAAGAGTTCACAAAAGAATAGACGGAAAAATAGATATAATTTCCGACAATCAAGTTTACTCCACTCAGACATTAAACCCAAGTGAAATAGAGGTAATCGGAAGAGTAGTTAGTAGATTTGGAAGCGTTGATTAAAGGTTGATATAGTGAAATATGTTTTTATAATTTTATCAATTGTTCTATTTGCAGGATGTTCCCTAAAGGATACTCAAATTAAGACTTCCAAAACTGTAGAGATATATGATTTAGTTAATATACCTCAGGATGTAACATTTTTTTCAAAAAATATTGAAAAAAATGCACCATTATATGAAGCTCAAGTCAGATACTCTCAGCGATATTTTCATATATGGAATATTGATAAACCAAAAGAGAATCTAAACTCCATAAAATGGCCATTTATTGCATTTCGTGCAGGCAAAAATTATGGGGAAAATCTACAACCCTTAGAACAAAGCTTCTTTGATATGATGCTAGAGAATGCAAACTTTGAAGCTTATGCAACTTTTAATGCAAAAGCCCTAACGCTAAAAGAGGTTAATTTAAGAGTTTTTCCAACCATCAGACCTCTGCTTAAAGATCCGTCTCTTGCAGGGGAGGGATTTCCATTTGATTATCTACAAAACAGCACGATACATGCTAACGAACCTATCTTTATATCACATTATTCAAAAGACAGAGAGTGGGCTTATGTTTTTAGCAATTTTGCCTCAGGCTGGATAAAAACAGATAAATTTGTAATTTTAGAAAAAGAGCATATAAAAGCTTGGCAAAACGCTCAGCAGGTTGCTATCATAAAAGAGGGCGAACCCATTTATGATCTTGATGGTAACTTTCTATTTAAGTCAAAAATAGGCATGATGTTTGCACTTATTTCAGAGGATGAAAAAGCATATACCGTTTTAAGCGTAGCATCGTATAAAAATTCAAAGCCACTTTTTTTAAGATCAAAAATCTCCAAGAATGTTGCTACAAAAGAGATACTGAGATTAGATGAAAATAGTTTAACAGCCATTGTTAATGAAGTGTCAAAAACAAATTATGGATGGGGCGGCATGTACGAACAAAGAGATTGCTCTTCAATGCTTCGAGATATGTTTGCACCGTTTGGTATTTGGCTTCCTAGAAATTCACTCCAACAGAGTAAAGTCGGCAGAGTAATATCTTTGAGCGACTTAAGCGATGAAGAGAAGATAAACATTATAAAAGAAAAAGCTGTTCCTTTTCAAACGCTTCTTTACAAAAAAGGGCATGTTGTTCTCTATGTAGGAACTTATAATGGTGAAATTATCATATTTCATAATACTTGGGGCATAAAAACAAAAAAAGATGGTGTTGAAGGCAGAGTTATAGTCGGAAAAGCTGTTTTTAGCTCACTAAACATTGGAAAGTATGTAGAAAACTATGATGAAGAGAGCTCAATGCTTAAAAATTTGATTAGCATGAATATTATTACCCAATAATGATTCTCTTTTACACAAAATCTATAATTTTCCAAAGATATAATTTAAAAATATAATAATTATAAATTTATTATAGTACAATTTTTACCTAAAAAGATATGGAGTGTAGATGAAAATTATTATAATGTTATTATTGCTTTTTGGGATAGTGATTGAGGCAAAGTATTTAGATAGTCAGTCGTGTAAAGAGTGCCATGAAGATATCTATTCTGAACATGCTACGTCTATGCACCACAAATCTTCTATTTTTGGCGATGAAGTTCATAAAAAAGTAAAAGAACTCTCAGCTGAAAATAACTATGCATGTGCATTGTGTCATATGCCATCAACTAAAAATTTATCTGCAATGATTCGTGGAACAGAGCAGCCTGATTCAAGTGACAAGAGACAAACAGACGGTGTTTCTTGTTTTTATTGCCATCAAATCAGCAAAGTACATCATGCAAAAACTCAAAATATAAATTTTTCAAGTGCAACTTCGGATGATAAACCGACAATGTTTGGAAATTTAAAAAATCCCGACTCAAGCGACAAGCATCATGCTGAGAATAATGAGATCTATAAAAATAGTGAAGTTTGTATGGGATGCCACTCTCATAAAGAGAATAGCCATGGCTTTGAAGTTTGTAATACTAAAAATGAGCATGATACTAGAAGTGATTGTATAGGATGCCATATGCCAAAAGCAGCCGGTGGAAATGAGAAGTTCAATAAAAAAGGCAGAGATGAGTACGCAACTCACAAATTTTTAGGAATTCGTTCTGATGAGATAATTAAAAAAACTGTTAAATTAGAGCTGGCATATAAAGAAAATAGTATAGAGCTTACTATTGTAAATAAAATGGGTCACTCAATTATTACACATCCGATGCGTCTTAAATTTGCTAAAACGGTTGTACGCAGAGGCGGTAATGTTATCTGGAGCAATTTCACGGAGAGTCCTATAGAAGACAAAGAAGCAACATTTATAATAGCATTTAAAGACGCTGAAGACAAACCATCAATGCCTCACACTGCGGTAGGATATAAAATAAACCAAAATCTAAAAGCAATGAGCTCTAAAGTTATAAAATACAACGTGCCAAATCTTCAAAAAGGTGATGAAATAGAATCAACTTGGATAAGCTATGTGGTAAACCCTCAAATAGCTAAAAAATTGGAGATAACTACAAAAGAAGTTATTGAACCGTATATCGGTGTAAAAGAATCGATTGTTGTGAGATAAATAAGATGAGAGTGTAAAGCACTCTCACTCTATTTTTAAGCCTTAATATCTAAAAGAGAGCCTAACATTTCATCCTGCGTTTTTATAGCAGTAACATTTAAAGCTGTTGCATCTTGAGCAGCTATTTGATCACTCATCTCTTTAGCTAAATCCGTTTGACTCATTTTTGAACCCGTACCATCAGCCTTTCTACTGCTAGCCTTCAATGAATCCTCACCACCGACTACTTTAGTATCAGTAGGCTTGAACCCATTTGTATTAATATTCGCCACATTATTAGCACTGTTACCCATCATTGTTTGATGTGCATAAATTGATGAAACATTATTTGAAATATTCATTTTGACTCCTTTTAACTCTACTTTATATATTTTAGTCTTACTAAACTAAAATAATTATTATTTAAAAAATAACGAAAAAAACATAGAACTTACATTAACTCTAAAGAAGAACTATGTTTTATATCAATATTTAGTGTAACTCAGCGTTTAGCTTAACTTCTCTCGTACTTCTTTGAACCACATATTGACCTGTTTGAGAGTTTTGTCTAAAATGAAGTCCGTTAAGCCCTGCAAGTTCCGATGCTTTCATGATATTTTCAAGTTTTACATTTGGATTAACCTCTTGTATCTCAGCCATCTCTTCATCGTTTATACGTACTTTTATGCCTGCAAGAACTGCTAAACCGCCATCAATAATACATCCATCACCCAATGGAATTCCACATGTAGAGTTTGCGCCAAGCAGCGTATTTTTACCGATAGTTATAGGGTTTCCGTCTGTTCCGCTAAGTACACCGAGTATGGAAGCTCCGCCGCCTACGTCGCTACCTGCCCCAACTACTGCAGAGCTTGAGATACGACCTTCAACCATTACCGGACCTGTTGTTCCAGCATTGAAATTTACGTACGAAGCACCAGGCATAACGGTAGTTCCTGCAGCAAGCTGTGCGCCAAATCTGACTTTAGAAGTATCTAAAATTCTAGTATTATCAGCAGGAATAATATGCTGTAAAAATCTTGGGAATTTATCTACAAAATCAATATGAGGGTACTCACCTGCAAGCTTTAATTCTATTTCAAATTCACGAAGATAATCAAGTTCGATTGGTTTACCGTTTGACCACGCAACATTAGGAAGCGCTCCAAATGCGCCGTTTAAGTTAATGCTTCTAAGTTCAACCTTTGCTTGTGAAAGTGCATAAAGTTTTAAGTATGCTGCTTCAACATTTTTTAGTGGTTCATCCGCAAAAATAAATGTTACTTTAAACTCTCCTTCTAAAGAACCTTTACTCATCATTTGATTATAAAGTGCAGATACAACTTGAATATTTTTATGAGCATCACCGTAAGCTTCATCCGAATAAGGAGTAAACGCGTTTAAACAACTCTTCAAAAAAGCAATATTGATATTACAAACTGCTTCACTTTGAGTAAAATCCACCTCTATACCTTGTTCTAAAAGTGCTTGAATAAAAATAGCCGCACTTCCAAAGTTCTCATTCCAGTTAATTATAGGATATGTTGCCTGAAGAGTTTTTCCAAGATTTAACTGTCCTAAATCTACCCTGCATATACCAAACGCCAAAGGGTCTTTATATCCCTTCGTTGATGACTTGATGTTTTGGATAAGTGCTTTAAAAGCATCTGTAGTTTGAATGATTTCCATGAGCTCTCTCTTAAATAATTTGTTAAAAACATTATACTTAAACATTCCTAATAGTAATTTTAGTATATACTTCCGTTATGAACAAATGGATAGAACTATTAAAAAACAATGATTTTTTTGGTGTTAAGAAATATATCAAAGATGGTGCGGATATAAATGAAGCAAATGAAAGCGGCGAGTCGGTTTTAGCTTCATCTTTGCGATATAGATGTGATTTAGATTTAGTAATGCTTTTGATTGAAAGCGGTGCTGATATTTACGATTTTGATGAAGAGGGTGTTACTATTTTTGATATGGCAGTAACCTATGATAATATTGAAATGGTAAAGTATATGATTTCAGAAGGGATAGATGTAAATAGTACAAAACGAAAAAGCAGATTTACCCCTTTAATGGCAGCTGTTTGTTACGGCAGAGCAGAGATGGTAAAATTTTTAATAGAGCAGGGTGCAGATAAAAATGCCGTTGATTCAAAAGGAATCAGCGTAATTGATTTTGCAAGAAAAACAAATAAAAAAAGTATCCTAAAGTTGCTTGATTATGATGAGCATGCACCTAAAAATACAAATTACGCAAGGTAATCATACTCTATATTTGAAGCATCCAAAAACTCCGTAAAAAGTTTAAAATATTTTTCTACATCTGATTTATCAGACGCATATAACGATATTTCCACGGAAGCATTTGCATCTTTTAGTATAGGAAGTGAAGAGAGTTCAATATCTTTTGGAATTTGCTCCATTATAGTTATAAGCGTATTTTCACTTGTTTGTGCCAAAAGCGTCAGCCTAAATTTTTTTACTGAATTGTTAAATAGTTTTTCTATAACAGAACTTATCATGGGGTGAGACATCTGCGGAAATCCGGGAGTAAAAAAGTATCTATTTTCCAAAGAAAACCCAGACATGTTGTTAATGGGATTGAATAAAAGTTCAGAGTTTTGAGGTAAATCAGCCATATGAACTCTATGAGGATATGCTTCTGCTCCAAATCTATCTATAATATTCTGCTCAAATTTTTTATGTCTCTCTAGCGGCTGAGAAGTGAAAACTTCAGCAGCAATTGCTCTTGTCAAATCATCAGGCGTTGCGCCGATGCCTCCAAATGAGAACATAACGCTTTGTTTATCATCTTTGATAAGCTTATATGTATTTCTAATCAGGTCTTCATCATCTTTTATAATAAAAGATGCAAAGAGGTCATGTCCATATTTTTGAAGTTCATTTTTCAAAAATTCAAAGTGTTTATCAACTCTGCGACCGTTTAATATTTCACTTCCGATTATACAAGCATAAAAGTTCATTTTTATCTACCGTTTCATATTTTTTAAGTATTATACTGAAAACAATTAAGGAAGCTGTATGTCATACGCACAACAACTAGAAGAACTAATAACAAAGAATGTTATTCCTGATATCAACGAAAGATTGGATGAGATATTTGAAGAAATTGCCGACAGCAAAGAGGCAAGTGAAGAGGCAAAAGAGGAGATAGAAGAGCTTCGCGAATTTAAAGCAGATCTTCAAGATGTACTAGAAGATATTAAAAGCGGAGATATCGAAGAAGATGAGTGCAAAGAGCTTATTGATGATATTTTAGAGGCAAGAAACGGCGAAGATGATGACGATTTCGGATTTGAAGACGAATAATAATCTTACAAAACTACTCTATACTAGCCTCTTTTGAGGCTTTTTCCCTCGCTTTATCTTTTTTACTTTTGCCTTTGCCTTTAACCGGTTCAGGTCCTTTTACTTGAATTGGAGCTTCTCCGGTTAATTCAAATCCTTCTATTTGCTCTCTCTTTAGATTTACCTTGCAACGCTTTTCTATAATCCTAAAATGGTCTTTATCCTCATGTGATATAAATGAGATTGCCATTCCTGATTTTCCGGCTCTTGCGGTACGGCCGATGCGGTGGATATAATCTGTCGGAGAGCGTGGCAAATCAAAGTTTATAACACATGAAACATCGCTGATATCCAATCCACGTGCAGCAATATCCGTTGCAAAAAGTATCTTTATTTTTTTTCTCTTAAACTCATCTAACGTAAATGTGCGCTCATCCTGAAGCAAATCCCCATGAAATGACTCTGCCTTGTAGCCGTACTTTTTAAACTTAGCCGCTATGTTGTCCGTGGCTCTTTTGTTTGCCATAAATACAAGAACTTGCTCTAACTTTTCAGTATCAAGCAGATGTCTTAGAAGCGGGCCGCGATTTTCTCTATTTACCTGAATTGCGCGCTGGACAACACTCTCTACCGTCGGCACCTCTTGCTCTAGCGTTACTTGGATTGGATTTTGCGTGATTTTTGAGGCAATATCTAAAATCTTTTGAGGGTAGGTTGCCGAGAAGAGAAGATTTTGACGCTTTTGCGGAATTGCTTCAAGGATGGCATTTAGCTCCTCCGCAAAACCTAGATTAAGCATCTTGTCCGCTTCATCCAGAACAAAAAACTCTAAGTGTGAAAGATTTGTCTGTTTTTTACTAAGCACGTCAAGCAGTCTTCCCGAGGTCGTCACCAAGATATCGCATCCTTGCTGAATGGCGTAAATCTGCTCACCGATGCTCTCTCCGCCGATAATGCTGACTACTTTTGGTTTTCTACTCAAATCCGCGCCAAAAGTGCAAAAAGCATCCGCAACTTGAAGAGTAAGCTCCCTTGTAGGAGTAATAACAAGAGCTTTTATCTTCGACTTTCCTTCGCTAACACTTTTAGACCAAAGCTCTAAAATCGGCAGTACAAAACTTGCACTCTTTCCGCTCCCCGTCTGCGCCATTGCCATAATGTCGTTATGCTTTAGCACAAGCGGGATAACTTTTTCCTGGATTGGAGTAGGTGTTATATAGCCGCTTTTTTTAAGCGCACTTTGGATTTGCGGTGATAGACCAAGTTTAGAAAATGGCATTTGTATTCCTCTAGTTAATTAAACGTATTTTATGAAATTTAGGCTTCAGAGGAGGTTTATTTATAGCTAGTTTTAACTACATTTATATATAATCACGTCAATAAAACAGATAGGATAAATATGAGAATAATATTACTGGGAGCTCCGGGTGCGGGTAAGGGTACTCAAGCAGGTTTTTTAACAAAAAGATATAACATTCCTCAAATCTCTACGGGAGATATGCTTCGCGCGGCCATTAAAGCAGGTACAGATATGGGCAAGATGGCTAAAGCAGCTATGGATGCCGGCCAGTTAGTGACTGATGAGATTATTATTGGTCTTGTAAAAGATAGAATCGCTGAGAGTGATTGCGCAAACGGCTACCTTTTAGACGGTTTTCCTCGTACACTTCCTCAAGCTGATGCCGTTACAAATGCGGGTATAGCGATTGACGCGGTAATAGAGATAGATGTTCCAGATGAAGAGATAGTAAAACGTATGTCGGGGCGTCGTGCACACTTGGCATCTGGGAAAACTTACCATTTAGTTTATAATCCGCCAAAAGTTAAAGGTAAAGATGATGTGACTGGCGAAGATTTGGTTCAACGCGATGACGATAAAGAAGAAGTCGTGCTCGATAGGCTAAAAGTATATCATGAGCAGACAAAACCTCTTATCGGATACTACAAAGAGCAGGCAGAAAAGATAGAGTCTCTGACATATATAACTGTTGACGGAACAGCGGATATATCTGAAGTTGAAGCAGCTATCGTTTCAAAACTAGGTTAATAAACTTCTACATGTAAGTGTCCAGAATCTTTCTGGGTGCTTTTTAGTTTTCTTTCTTCTCTTATAAATTATCTCTCTTTTTTATATTTCTTTTTGTTGCTATAATGTTTGTTGAATAAACAGTTGATTTACAAAGGAACAAAGTGGTAGAAAAATTTGAATTTATTAGACCATCAAATGCACCAGTCGCAAATGAAGAGATAATTGATGATTTAAAAGCTGTTGCTAAAAAATTGCAAAAATCTACTGTAACTCAAAAAGATTATGGAGCAAATGGAAATTTTGATTGCACTACTGTAAGTCGTAGATTCGGAACATGGAATAAAGCTTTGAAAGTTGCACAACTATCTTTTTCAAATGAAAGTAATATTTCAGATGAAGGTTTATATGAAAATATTTTAAACTTATGGCAACATTTTGGTCGTCAACCAAGACGTAGTGACTTGACATCTGAAATGTCAAGTTTTTCACAAAGTCCATACAATAGACGATTTGAGACATGGACAAATTCTTTACAAAATTTTGTTAATTATGCGAATGGTGAAGATTTAGATTTACCAAATTTAATTGATAAAAATAAGAATGGTAAAGCAAAAAAGATAGGGCGAGACCCATCGCTTAGATTAAGGTATAAAGTTTTATTAAGAGATAATTTTACTTGTAAACAATGTGGAGCTAGTCCAGCGAAAGACCAAAATATTGAGCTTCACATTGACCATATTATTCCATGGAGTAAAAATGGAGAAACTACTTTAGAAAATCTGCAAACTTTATGCTCAAGTTGTAATCTAGGCAAAAGTAACTTATGAAAAGGCTAACAAAATTTTTTTATCGCTCCAATGCTATACTTGGGAGTGTATATATCTAAATTCTAGAATTTATAAAAGTTCCCATCTCAGCGACTATCTCTTCAATAGTCCCTTCGCCGCTTATTACATGTAAAAGATTTTTGGCTTTATAAAAAGCCTGTATGTCTGCCAAAGGCTCAGTGTAAACCTTCATACGGTTGTCAAAAACTTCAGTGTTGTCATCAGCACCGCGGTTACGGCCAAGAACTCTGTCTCTGGCAGTCTCTTCGCTAACTGCCACCTCTATAACGCTTGCAAGATACAGAGACGAATCTACATGTAAGTATTCATCAAGGGCGTTTAACTGCTCCATACTTCTTGGATATCCGTCAATGATGATTATATCCGTTGGCGCGTTTTTGATGGCGTTTACTATTGTCTCTATTGCTATTTTGATAGGAACTATTAGACCTTTAGATATGTACTTATCTATCTCTAAACCAAGTTTACTACCGCTTGCAACTTCCGCTCTAAGCATATCGCCGGTAGAGTAGTGTGTTATTTTATCATTTTGTTTGGCTATTAATTCTGCATCAGTAGTTTTACCGGAGCCGGGCGCTCCGATAATTAAAAATAATTTTTTCATAATGTGAAGTTTATTTTACTTGTTCGCGAAGACGAATGTGCAAATCTCTTAACTGAGTAGCGTCAACCGTACTTGGTGCTTTTGTTAAGATACAAGAAGCTTTTTGTGTTTTAGGGAATGCTATAACGTCACGGATACTTGATTTTTTAGAGATTAACATCATAAGTCTGTCAAACCCGATAGCAAAACCGCCATGCGGAGGTGCACCAAATTTGAGTGCGTCAAGCAAGAAGCCAAACTTCTCTCTGGCTTCTTCTTCTCCGATGCCAAGAAGTTTGAAAATCTCCTCTTGCATCTCCTCTTTATGGATACGAATACTTCCACCGCCAAGCTCAGTGCCGTTTAGAACAATATCATAAGCGATAGAGTCTATCTCTTCTACATCGTCTTTATCGGTGTCTTTTGGCTGTGTAAATGGATGGTGAAGTGCTTTTACTCTTCCCTCTTCAACTTCAAACATAGGGAAATCAACAACCCATACAAATTCAAAAGCATCTTTGTCGGCAAGATTCATTCTCTCATGTTCTGCTATAAAGATTCTAAGGCGACCCATGTAATCCCATACTGTTTTTTTATCTCCGGCACCGAAAAATACGACATCGCCAACTTCCATGCCAAGTCTCTCTACAAGAAGAGCAATATCTTCATCTTTAAAAAACTTGATAAGAGGACCTTTTAAACCATCCTCTTTCATCTGGAAATATCCAAGACCCTGTGCACCGAACTGACGAACAAAATCTTCAAAAGTCTTCATCTCTCTTTTTGAGAAAACCAAATCTGCACCGGGAACTCTAAGAGCTTTTATACGGTTTTTATGTGGTTGCTTTGCAATATTTGTAAATATCTCATTATCGCATCTCTCAAATATATCGATAACATCAACCATTTTTAGGTCATATCTAAGGTCTGGTTTGTCAGAACCGTACCACTCCATCGCATCTCTGTATGCTATGCGGTTAAAAGGAGGCTTGATTTCAACACCGCAAGCACCAAACATAGCCACTAAAAGTTTTTCCGCAATAAGCATGACATCTTCTTGATCGCAAAAACTCATCTCAACATCTATTTGAGTAAATTCAGGCTGACGGTCAGCTCTTAAATCCTCATCTCTGAAACATTTTGCAATCTGAAAGTATCTGTCAAATCCGCCAACCATTAATAGTTGTTTGAAAAGTTGTGGTGATTGAGGAAGTGCATAAAATTCGCCGCTGTGAACACGAGAAGGTACTAGATAATCTCTTGCTCCCTCAGGAGTTGATTTTGTTAAAATTGGAGTTTCAACCTCTAAAAAGCCGTTTTCATCAAGTACGTTTCTAGCAGCGATTGCAGCTTTTGAGCGAAGACGAAACGTCTCATACATGGATGGATCTCTAAGCTCTAAATAACGATATCTAAGTCTTGTCTCTTCACCTACATTTTTATCGCCGATTACAAACGGAACTGCAGCTGATCTGTTCTCTATGATGAGTTCATCTACTACAATCTCTATTGCACCTGTTTTAAGACGTGGATTTACCAAGCCCTCTCCACGGTGACGTACTCTGCCTTTTGCAACAAGAACAAACTCATCACGAACGCTGCTTGCTATTTTGTGTGCCGATGCACTATCCTCCGGATCACATGTAAGCTGAATCAATCCGCTCTTATCTCTTAAGTCGATAAAAATAATTCCACCATGATCACGGTAGCTATTTGCCCAACCAGCTAGAACAACACTCTGTCCTACATTTGCTTCACTTAAATCTGTACAATAATGACTTCTCATAAACATAGAGTCCTAGTAATAATTTTTGCGATTATATCCAAACTTGGCTTATCGGTTAATTAGATTATTATTTGGACTAGAATTTCTTTAGCACGATGGGATTATTTTTAACGTACTTGTTGAAAATTACTCCTATCTACCTCTACATGCTTTTTTTTTAAAAAATATTTTTATTTATACCATAAGTTTTTTTGTAATATTTGCAACATGTGCACCTTGAAAACGTGCTCCCGCAAGTTCATTTTCCCTCGGATTGCGACTCCCGTCACCAACGATGGTTGATGCACCGTAAGGGGAACAGCCACTGATGCCATCCATAGTCATCTGTCCTTGAAAAGTATATGGCAAACCGACAATTACCATGCCTTGATGAAGCAGTGTAGTGTGAAAACTTAGAATTGTAGATTCTTGTCCTCCATGCTGGGTATTTGAACTTGTTATAACGCTTCCGACTTTGCCGACTAACGATCCTTTCATCCACAGCTGCCCTGTAGCATCAAGAAACTGGCGCATTTGTGCACACATGTTCCCAAAACGGGTAGGTGTTCCAAAGATAACTGCATCCGCCTCACTTAGTTCATCCAAAGTACAGATAGGAATATGTGCCTGCTGTTTTTGGGCTTCTTTTGCACCCATTTTTTCCAATACTTCATCCGACAAAGTCTCCGGAACTCTTCGAACAACCGCTTCCATACCTTTTACGGAGTTCACACCTTCTGCAGCTGCTTCTACCATTTTGTGAATATGACCATACATAGAATAATAAACGACTAATACTTTCATGTAAAACTCCTCTGTATTTAATTTAAAAAGATTGTATATTATTTAAGCTTAAGTATTTAAACACCATAAATCCATTTGCTTTTTAATGTCAAGAGTGTATAATTTACGAAATTTTTTGATAAAGAGCTTATTTGAACAGTAAAATAGTGAAAAAAATCGGCATCGTTTTAAGACCATCAACACCAGAATTGAAAGATGGCTATATTAAAATGGAGGCTATCTTCAAAAATTACGATATAGAAGTTATGCTAGAACAGCAAAGTGCTAAAATGATTGGTATAGCAGGCAGCGATTTTAAAGAAATATGCCAAGAATGTGACTGTTTAGTAAGTTTTGGAGGTGACGGTACGTTAATCTCTACCGTTAGAAAATCATTTGACTTTGATATTCCCATACTTGGCGTACATGCCGGGAATCTAGGTTTTTTAGCAGATCTCTCTCTTGATGAACTTGACGATTTTGTTCAAAAAATAATTAAACACAGATATAGAGTTGATGAGAGGGCAGTTCTTGAAGCAACAGTTATCAAAAATGACAAAGAGGTAAAGTACTACGCTTTTAACGATATTGTACTTACTCGCACCAGAGTCTCAAACATGATACATATTGAGACATTGATTGATTCACGCTCTTTTAATACCTATTACGGTGACGGTGTAATAGTATCAACTCCTACAGGCTCAACGGCATATAACCTCTCAGCAGGCGGACCCGTACTTTTTCCTATGTCAAATGTTTTCGCACTTACTCCCATCTGCCCACACTCTCTGACACAAAGACCGATTGTGCTTCCTGGAAAATTTGCCATAGAGATGAGAACATCCGAAGAGAGAGCTTTGATAATCATAGACGGACAGGATATGCATGAGCTAGAACTTGGCGAGAGCGTACATATAAAATTGGCTGCTAAAACGGTTAAATTGATACATAAAGAGGAGTATAACTACTTTGATGTTTTAAAAGAGAAACTTAGGTGGGGAGAGTAATATTTTATTTCGCATCTAGTGCTTTTATGAATTTTTTAATACTCTTTTTTTTGATTTTTTCACCGTCAACTATGGCAGTTGGCATCAATTTACAGTATTTACACATCCCGATACAAGATTTTATTTTAATCTCTGTGGAGGGATAGTTTAAAATAATTTTTTTTACAAGTTTCTTTTTTTTAGGATATTTTTTACAAATTTTTATCTTCATTTTTGTTTCTCTTGTTTTTTTATTTTAGTTGATAATATGACAATTTGCAATAAATGCAGCTTAATATATTTAAAAATTGCTACAATCCCCAATCTTTTAGATTTTTAACAATAAAAAAGTATAATTTTAAAATAATTTTTAAGGTACATAATAAATGATAGAGAGATTTTACTTAAAAGATTATCTTAGTTTTAGAGAGGTTGAGCTTGACCTAAAATGTGGACTTGTAGTCTTTACCGGTCCTAGCGGAAGCGGTAAGTCAATACTTATGAACTCTCTTTTATCTTCGCTTGGTGGCGATGCGTGTGATGCTTCACTTTGTGAATCTACCGTTACATGGGAGCTTAGCTCAGAAGATGTCGGCATAGAGTTTGACGATATAAATGTTTTTAAACATATAAAAAAAGAGAAATCAAGATATTTTATAAATAATCAAAGCATCTCAAAAAAAGCTATGAGAGATTTGTCATCAAACTACTTAAGACACCTCTCTTTAAGAGATTTTAGTGATTTTGAAAATGAAAATCTCCTTTTGATTTTAGACAATAGACTGGATAAGAAAAATCTCTCTGCAACCAAAATCAGAGATGAGTACGGTGAACTTTTTTTAGAGCACAAAAAAATCCAAAAAGAGCTTCATACTATAGAAGAAGAGCAAAGAAAAATCATTGAACTAAAAGAGTTTGCAACATTTGAGATAAAAAAGATAGAGAGTATAAACCCAAAAATATCAGAGGATGAAGAGCTTTTAGAGATCAAAAAAGAACTTTCAAGAAAAGAGAAAGCTTCAGAGAACATATCCAAAGCCAGTGCTATTTTTGAGCATGAATACAATGTTTTTAGTGCGTTGGATTCACTAAACATAGACAGCTCTTTTTTTAGTGACGCCATGAACGAACTACGAGCAGTTATGGAGAATGCGGAGGAGAGATTTAATATGCTCGATGAAGTAAATGTGGAGGATGTCCTAAACCGCATTGAAGAGCTTAGTGACCTTAAAAGAAGATACGGAAGCATAGAAGATGCCCTAAGATACAAAGAACAGAAAATTTTAGAGCTTGCTAAGTATGAAAATATTGAGATAACAAAAGGCGATTTAGTAGCAAAAGAGTCCAAACTTGATAAAAAAGTAAAAGATTTGGCGTATCAACTGAGCCAGCTTCGCAGCAGTGAAATAGAATCATTTAGAGATGATTTAAACAAATATCTAAAAGAGCTCTATCTCAGAGGTGCGCAAGTTGAGATAATAGATGCTGAATATGGATTTTTTGGAAAAGATGAAGTGTTGCTAAAATTAAATGAGACTAATTTGCAAAAGATTAGTACAGGGGAGTTTAACAGGCTTCGTTTAGCAGTTTTGGCTCTTAAATCAGAGTTTATGAGTAAAAATGGCGGAGTGTTGATGCTTGATGAGATAGATGCAAACTTAAGCGGTGAAGAGTCTATGAGCGTTGCAAAAGTTCTAAAACAACTTTCACAATACTTTCAGATATTTGTAATATCACATCAACCGCAGTTAACATCTATGGGTGATCAGCACTTTTTGGTTTATAAAAATGAAAATGAGTCACATGTACGAGAACTTGGATTTGATGAGAGAATAGATGAAATAGCCAGAATAATAAGCGGCGAAAGTATTACACAAGAGGCTAAAGGGTTTGCAAAAGAGCTTTTAGGACTAAATAAATAGAGAGAGTTCAATATGATTATAGATACACATGTACATCTTGACGACGAGAGATATAAAGATGATTTGAATGAAGTTTTAAACAGAGCAAGAGATGGCGGAGTAGAGCGTTTTATAATCCCAGGAGCAGACCCGAAAAACCTCAAAAGAGCCGTAGAAATAGCAGAGAACAATAGCGATGTTTACTTTGCCGTAGGAGTACATCCATACGACATGGATTCATTTGAAGAAAGCTATCTTGAGAAATTTATAAACCATAAAAAGTGCATTGCTGTAGGCGAGTGCGGACTTGACTACTTTAGGCTAGAAGGCAGCGATGAAGAGAAGGAAAAAGAAAAAAGCAGACAAAAAGAGGTATTTATAACTCAGATTGAACTGGCAAAAAAATATAAAAAACCGCTTATCGTGCATATAAGAGATGCTTCAAGAGATTCTAAAGAGCTTCTTTTAAAATATAATGCCAAAGAAGTAGGCGGTGTTTTACACTGTTACAATGCGGATGAAGAACTTTTAAGTTTGGCAAATGATGGTTTCTATTTTGGAATCGGCGGTGTTGTGACATTTAAAAATGCAAAAAAACTTTTACATGTGTTACCAAAAATCCCACTTGATAAAATCTTAATTGAAACTGATGCTCCGTATCTTACTCCAAATCCCCATAGAGGCGAGAGAAATGAGCCTATATATACTATATTTATTATGAAAAAAATATCTGAATTTTTAGAAATCTCCGAAGAAAATATAAAAAAAATAACTACAAAAAATGCCCTTTTATTATTTAATATTTCTTAGTATTAAAGTAGCTTAACTATTTTTAATCTTGATTCAGCTAAAATCAATTCCCTAAACTTACAATAAAGGTCACAATTTTGAGATACATTTTACTGCTTTTATTACCGTTTTTACTCAGTGCAAACCTTACATACAGTTCTAACTACGCTAGGGAAATAGCCATCCTAGACTCTTTTGACATAGATGCGTCTTTCTTATATGATCCAATAATGAACCAATATAAAAATAGTAATATTGAAATTTTTAAAGATGAAAAGTTTTTTGAGGCTATGAATGATGCATATATTTTCATTCCTGCCATAAAAAATATTTTAACTAAGTACAATATTCCGCCGGAATTCCTATTTCTTTCAATGGCTGAATCGGAATTTCTAATAAAAGCTTACTCTGTTAAAAAAGCTTCCGGCTTATGGCAATTTATGCCTCCGACAGCCAAACAATACGGTCTTAGAATTGATGAATTTGTAGATGAGAGAAAAGATTTTATAAAATCAACGGAAGCCGCCGCAAAATATCTCTCAAGCCTTCATAAAAAGTTTGGCAAATGGTATCTAGCCGCAATTGCTTACAACTGCGGAGACGGAAAACTAAGCAAAGCAATTGAAGTTGCCGGAAGTGATGAGTTATCTATTTTACTTGATCCTAAAATGACATATATCCCAAAAGAGAGCAGACTTTATCTTAGAAGGATTGTAGCACTTGCTATGATGGGTAATGATGAGCATTTTTTACTAAAAAGTGAGTATGAGTATCTGTTAAATAGGGCGAATGCCTATTCTATATCCACGGTAAGAGTACCAGGCGGTGAGTCGTTATCAAGAGTTTCTAAACTTATTGGTATACCTCTTGGCGAATTACAAAAACTAAATCGTCACCTAAAATATGATTTTACGCCGTCCAATGTAAACAGCTATGATATATACATTCCGTATATTAAGCTATCAGAATTTAAGCAAAAATATTTTGAAGAAAAAGTCAAAAATATATATAAGATACATGTAGCAAAAAAGAACGATACCGTTTTTAATATAGCAAAAGCGTATGGTGTTCCATTTAAAGCCATCATGGACTTCAACAATCTAAATAGTGCTAGAGTAAGTTCAAATGATAGAGTTGTTATACCCATGAATAGCAAAGTTGTCGATACAAAAACAAATAAAAGTTTTTCCTACTTAGTTAAAAGAGGAGATACTTTGGAGTCTATTTCAAAAGCATATAAAATTAGTGTAGAAAATATACAAATACAAAATAAACTCAAAAGTGTATCTATTAGAGAGGGTGCAAGATTAAAACTATAATGAATAAACTATCTATTTTTACGATTGCACTCACGGCTGCTACATTAATCTTAAGTACTGGATGTAGTTCAAGAACTAAAAGTATATATTCACATTCAGAAGATAAAGACTCACTTAGTCCTGTTGTAAGTCAAAAAGATTATACACATCCGACTATGAAACCTTATGTCATCAGAGGAATAAAATATTACCCTACTACTGTAAGTGTTGGAGATGAGTTTAAAGGAAATGCAAGTTGGTATGGTCCTGATTTTCACGGAAAACTCACTTCTAACGGTGAAATATACAATATGTACGACATGACTGCTGCACATAAAACGTTGCCAATGAATACCGTAGTAAAAGTAACCAATAAAAGAAACGGTTTAAGTACGGTCGTTAGGATAAACGACAGAGGTCCTTTTATAGATACAAGAATTATTGATTTATCAAATACGGCAGCTAAAAAAATAGATATGTTAGGTACAGGAACGGCACCTGTAACAGTTGAAATACTTGGTTTTAATGCAAAAGGTATTCAGCAGATTCAACCTAAGCAAGATTTGCAAAATTCTCCACAGGAACAGCCTGCAGATGCATTTGCTATTCAAATAGGATCTTTTTCTAAGATTGAGGGTGCACTTATAACACAAAAAAAACATAATGATACCGACGGATATAAAACAGTGATTAAAGATATACAAACCCAAAACGGCAGAATGTTCAAAGTTTGGCTAAAAGGGTTTAGAAGTGAACAAGAAGCTAAAGATTATATAGCACTTGGAAATTTTAAACATTCGTTTATTGTGAGAGAGGATTAAATAATGATAATTAAAAACAGAAAAACAAAAGAGACGGATATAACTATTTCACTCTCTATAAATGGAGTTGGAAAAAGCCATATAAATACCGGTGTAGGATTTTTGGATCATATGCTAGAGAGTTTTTCAAAACACTCTTTGATAGATCTTGATATTACATGTAAAGGTGATACGCATATTGATGATCACCATAGCGTAGAGGATGTGGGTATTGTTCTTGGTTCTCTTTTGTCACAAGCTATCTATCCAGTTTCAAACATGGAGCGTTTTGGGAGTGCAAATATCGTTATGGACGAAGCATGCGTAAGTTGTGATTTGGATTTGAGTAATCGTCCATATCTTGTTTACGAGGTTAATGTTGCCGGAAAAGTAGGAAATTTTGACACTGAGCTAGTTGAAGAGTTTTTTAAAGCTTTTATTTCAAATGCAAAGATAAGTGCTCATATCGTAGCTCTTAGAGGAAAAAATAAGCACCATATCATAGAAGCAGCTTTTAAGGCGGTTGCAGTTGCTCTTCGTCGTGCAATGCAAAAAAATGAGAGAGTCGGTATTCCAAGCACAAAAGATGTACTGTGATTAAGCTTATAGTTCTTGACGTTGACGGCTGCCTAACAGAAGGGAAAATAATATACTCATCTGATGGAAGTGAGACAAAAAATTTCAATGTAAAAGACGGTCTTGGCATAAGTTCTTGGATTAAGATGGGTTATCATGCTGCTATTATAACAGGCAGAGATTCTCAAATTGTTCAAAGGAGAGCCAAAGAGCTTCATATTGTACATCTATTTCAAGGTGTCAAAGATAAAGAAAAAGCATTAGAAGATTTAATTAATTCGCTTGGATTAAAAGATTATGAAGTTGCTGCCATAGGCGATGATTTGAATGATTTAAGAATGTTAAAGAAGGCAGGAAGAAGTTTTACGCCAAATGACGGAGTAAAAGAGATTAAAGATATTGTTGATACTGTTCTCTCAAGCAGAGGCGGGGATGGTGCTGTAAGAGAAATGATTGATATTCTAGTAGATGAGAATGATTTAAAAGATGAATTTTTAGCTATTTGGTTATAAACATGAGTATAAACTATTTTTTTCTTTTTATCTTATCTTGTTTGGTGATGATACTTTTTTTATTTAAACCCCTAGATATAACACAACAAAAATTTAATGATGTCCCTCTCTTTAGCATCTCATATTTTACAATGCATGAGTTAAATTCAAAAGGGCTTATTACGCTTATGAACGGTGACACAGCAACTAAGTATAAGGATAGATATACGGTTGAGAAAATGAATTACACGGATAAATCTAGAGAGTATCTTGCAAATATGCAGTCAAATAGCGGTATTTACAAAGATGATATTGTTTATTTAGATGGAGATATCGTATATACAAGAGAAGATGGATTGACTTTTGAAACGCAAAAGGCAGTATATGATAAAAAAACGACTATTGCTACAACAGAGGGAGATTATGTGCTTTATAAAGGTTCAAATAGAGTTAAGGGAGAGGAATTAAAGTATAATAACTCTTTAGAGATCGTAAAATCAAAAAATGTTGTAGTAAAGTATCAATTAGAAGAGAGAAGTAGATGAAAAAAACGATTTTTTTAACAATTTTTTTAGGAGCAGCACTGTTTTCACAAGAGCTAAAAGTAAAAGCAAAGCTATTTAATGCAGATCAAAAAGCAGGTATCTCTGTTTTTGAAGGTGATGTAAATATAGTAAAGGGTTCTGACGAATTAAATGCATCTAAAGTTACGATTCATACAAATAGCAATCAAGAACCGACAAAGTTTACTGCGGAGGGAAATGCTTCTTTTTATATACAAACCCTTGAGGGTGCGATATATAGAGGCAAGGCACAAAAAGTAGTCTATCTTCCACAAGAAAAAGAGTACCATTTTTTCAAAGATGTTCATTTAAAGCAGATTAATGAAAAAAAAGAGATTATAGGTGAAGAAGTTATTTTAAAAACAACAGAGGGTAAAGCCCATGCCAAAGGTGCTGAGAAAGAGCCTGTTATTATGATTTTTGATATGCCTGAAGATAAAAAAGAAGGTAAAAAATGATTGAAATCGTTGATGCAAAATTTGTAATATCTGCTCCAAATATTGCAAATGCACCGCAGAGCCAAGAGCAAGATGAAGTTGTTTTTATGGCTCGCTCAAATGTTGGAAAAAGCTCTCTTTTAAATGCTTTAGCAAATCATAAAGGTTTGGCTAAAGTGTCTTCAACTCCTGGAAAAACAAGACTTATAAACTATTTTGATATTACCTTTATAGATAGAGAAACTGCTCAAAAGAGTTTGGCAAAATTTGTTGATTTACCGGGATTTGGATATGCAAAAGTTTCCCAGTCTATAAAATATGATTGGGAAAAAAATTTAACTGACTATATTTCACAGAGAAAACAGATAAAACTTTTTATTCATCTGGTAGATTGCAGACATCCTTTTTTAGAAATAGATAAGTCGGTAAGTGATTTTTTGCTTGAGTGTTCAGATGAAACTCAACATATATTGCAAATTTTTACAAAAATAGATAAGTTAAATCAAAAAGAGCAAAACGCCCTAAAAAAAGCGTTTCCTGAAGCTATCATGGTTTCAAGCTCAAAAAAGAAAGGTTTACAAAAAGTCGTAACTCTTATACATGATATTTTAAAAGGAAGTTTTGATGAGCGTTGAATTAACAAAAGCAAATTTATCAGATATTGAGAGTATGCAAAAACTCGTTATACCTGAAGTTGAAGCCGGTGTAATTCTAGCAAGAAGCTCTGATGAGATTGCAACCAATATAAGATCTTATATAATTGCGAGAGAAGATGGGGAAATTGTAGGTTTTTGTGCTCTTCATATCCATACTCCAACATTGGCGGAGATTAGATCTCTTATCGTAAAAGAATCCAAAAGGGGTATGGGGATAGGACAAAGTTTAATAGATGAAGCTATGCAAGAAGCAAAAGTTTTGGGTCTTAAGAAAGTTCTTACTCTAACATACAAACAGTCATTTTTCGAAAAACTCGGGTTTATAGAAATTCCAAAAGAATCAATTCCAGAACATAAAATTTGGGCTGATTGTATAAAATGTAAGCACTTTCCGATATGCAACGAAGTATCTCTAATAAAAACGCTTTAAAGCCGTATATTTACGCTTCTGTATTTGTAGTATACACTGCATTAAGCGGTATATATCTATTTTTACCGCCTTTACTTGCAATACTATTTGTGCTTTTTTCTAAAGCACTAAAAAAAGAGGATGCAATATCACTACTTTTAGTCTCATTCTGCTTAATAATTTTTGAGGCACAAAACGGATATGTACTATTTAGTACTATTATATATTTTGCATTTATTTATAAATATGTAGTCCCAAAATTGAATCAAAATTTCAGTTGTAACATATGTACAAAAATGGCAACGGTAATCTTAGTCTATATAGGTTTTTTCATGTTTCATCTACTTTTATCAAATATATTTTTATTCCCACTTCCAAACATAAACTATTATATAATCTACTACATAGTGATTGAATTTTTTATTGTGAGCATATTGTGAAGATAAAATTTATACTTTTTGCATTTATCGCTATGTGGCTAGCACTCATCGTACGAGTATTTTTACTCTCGGTTGAATCAAATGATTATTATAAAAGACTCTCATATAACAATACCATTAAAATAGAGCAGATAGCCCCTGTTAGAGGCGAAATAGTCGACATTAATAATAGACCCATTGCTATTAACGAACTTGGATTTAAGATACAGTTGGCACCACATTTAGGGCTAAAAAAGAATCTACAGATATTTGAAGAGGAGATTAATAATCTTATAAAATTGTTGCCAAACCTTGATAAAGAAAAAATGATTAAAGATTATAAAAAAGTTGATTCTTACTACAATCACAACTTTATTGATATTGTTCATTTTGTCTCCTATGAAGAAATCATGCCTGTATATTCTATACTTAATTTAAGAGAAAATATCAATATCATATCTTCTCCTAAAAGATATTACCCTTACAAAGAAATTGCATCGCACTCAATCGGCTATGTTTCCCGCGCAAACAAAAGTGAAATTGAAGAGGAAAAACTTTTAGAACTAATAGGCTATACTGGAAAAACAGGTATAGAAAAATACTACAATACGTATATGCAGGGTTTAGCCGGTAAAAGGGAAATAAAAGTAAATGCCAATAATCAAGAAGTGGAAGAAATTTCCATTGAACAAGCCGTAGAAGATAGAAAATTAACACTAAATATTGACATAGAGCTTCAAAAATATATCTCATCGCTTTTTGAAAATAAATCAGGTGCTGTCATAGTTATGGGAATAGACGGCGCTATATTATCTGCCAGCAGTTTCCCTGAGTATGATTTAAATACTTTTGTTTCCGGTATCAGCAGTCATACTTGGGAGAAGTTATCTACAAGTCCAGATAAACCATTTACAAATAAACTAATTCATGGACTCTATCCACCAGGTTCAACAATTAAAACGGGACTCGGACTTATCTATATTTCATCACCGGAAATAGGTCCAAACTGGAATACCTACTGCACCGCATCACTGCCGCTTGGACAACGGGTGTTTAGATGTTGGAAAAAAGACGGACACGGTTCTGTAGAGATTAAAAAGACTATAAGAGAGAGTTGTGATGATTTCTTTTATAAAGGAAGTCTTAAACTCGGTATTCAAAAAATGAGTGACGGACTGATTCGCTATGGTCTTGGGAGAAAAACTGAAGTAGACCTGCCAAATGAGTTTGTGGGCACTGTTCCTTCTCGTGAATGGAAGAAAAAAAAGTTTAATCAACCGTGGTATATAGGTGAAACTGTAAATACTTCTATCGGGCAGGGCGACTTCTTAACAACGCCTATGCAAATGGCAAGATTTACCGCTCTTACGGCTACCGGAAAACTTCCTCATCCACACTTTGCAAATATGCTAGGGTTACAAATTGTAAAACCAAGATTTGAAGAAGTACTTGACGAAAACGAGTTAAAAAACCTACCAATTATCCAAAAAGCAATGTATGAAGTTTGTAATGCACCCGGCGGAACAGCAGTAAACTATGTAAAGTCAAAGGTTAAAATTGCAGGCAAGACTGGAACGGCTCAGGTTGTAGGTATTTTACAAAATATAAAAAGTAGAGAGCTAGAACATGAAATGGATTATTATTCTCGTTCACATGCATGGTTTACAACTTATGGACCGTATGAAAACCCTCAATACGTAGTCGTAGCCATGATAGAACACGGTGGACACGGAGGTGCTGCTACCGGAAAGATAGTATCAGAAATCTATGATAAATTATTAGAACTTGGCTATATTAAACAGTAAAAGCATCATTTAAAACTTAAGTTTAGGTAAGTAAATTAGCCCTCTGTTCTAACAATTAAGCTTTGCGGCAGATTGAATTTTTTTATGAGTTGAGCTTCTTTTTCTCTCATCTCACCGTTATCTACTTCATGATCATATCCTAGCAAATGCAGCAAACCATGAATAAAGAGAAGAACGAACTCATCATCTATCGTATGTCCAAACTCTTTTGCTTTCTCCTCAACATAAAAAGACGATATAACTATACTTCCAAGCGGACTCATAGGCATATCTTCATACGGAAAGCTTAAAACATCAGTATCTTTATCAATATTTCGATGAGTTTTGTTTATCTCCCTCATCTCATTAGAGTTTGTAATAATAAGCTCTATATCTTTTTTTGTAAGCGAATCTGAGATTGCGTCAATAGTGTCAGTATTAATTTTGATTAAGGTTCTGTTATCAAGTTCTATCATGGAAAAGATTATATCAAATATGAAGAGGTTATAGTATAAAATGACCTTTTGATTTGCTCATTTTATACTCTCAGTCCTCAACCGGCGATATTTAGGTTGCTTCCAAGACCGGTTTTTTGCGCCGCAACTTGTTTAGATTGCTCATTTGCACTTTCTAGAATCTTTAAAACCTGCTGTTCCTGAACTTCAATAGCTTTTTTAATAGGATCTTTTGAACTCTCTACTTGAGAGTTTGTTGAAGATAATACATTCATAAACTACTCCTTTTTATTTATATTAAGCATTTTATTTATAATTTCTTTCAAAAGAGGTTAAAATATTATGTTAAAATATTTTTATGATTAAGAAAAATAAAAAAGCACTCTGCATCATGAGCGGTGGGATGGATTCTACCCTTAGCGCTTACATGATGAGAGAAATTGGATATGATATTATTGCCGTGCATTTTAATTATGCGCAAAGAACAGAAGAAAAAGAGCTCTTATGTTTTCATACTATTTGTGATGATCTTGATGTTTTAAATCGGTACGTGTTGGATTTGGATTTTTTTGCCAAAATAGGAGCTTCCGCATTAACAGATAAAAGTATAGAAGTTCCAACAGGTGGTTTAGAAGAGGGTGTTCCTCTCACATACGTACCATTTAGAAACGGGATTTTTCTTAGCATCTCAGCCGCCATAGCAGAAAAAGAGGGTGCAGAGGCTATTTCCATAGGAGTAGTAGAAGAGGATAGCAGCGGATATCCAGATTGCAGAGAATCTTTTATCAAAAGTATCCAGCGTAGCATCAACCTAGGCACTAAAGATGAAACAAAAATAGAGATTTATAGGCCGCTTGTACATCTTAAAAAATCTCAAATTGTTACCAAATCACTAGAGCTTAAAGTTCCACTACATCTTACATGGAGCTGCTATAAGAGTGAAGATAAGGCATGCGGAGTTTGTGACAGCTGCCGTCTTCGCCTCAACGGTTTTAAGCTAGCCGGAGTAGAAGATCCAATTGAGTATCAATGAGATAAGTTTTAATAATTTGAGAATCATACATGTATGCAAAGCAAATTTAAAAAACAGTTATATAAGTGTTAAAAAGAATGGTGAGATAACTCTTAAAACACCAAAGGTTTCAAACGATTTTATTCAAAAACTTCTCAGAGATAGAGAACTATGGATAAGAAAACAGCTAAAAATAGTAGAAAATAATCCACCAAAAAGCGTAAACATTCAAGACGAAGTTTTGCTATTTGGGGAAATTTTCAGCATTGATTCAACTGAAGCTATAGAGCTAAGAGAGGCTCTTGAAAAAATAGACATATCAAATATTTCTAATGTTTTGAAAAGCTATGATAAATTTTATAAAAAATATGCACAAAGTTATATCGTTCCAAGAGTGGAGCACTATTCAAATATAATGAATTTAAGTTATAGCGAAATAAAATTTAGAAAAATGAGAAGTAGATGGGGAAGTTGCAGTTCAAGAGGTGTCATAACTTTAAACATCGAGCTTATAAAAATAGATAGAAAGTTAATTGACTTTATTGTAGTTCATGAACTCGCACACCTTAAACACATGAACCACTCAAAAAAATTTCACTCTCTTGTCAATGAGTATATTCCTGATTCTTCGGTGTTAAATCAAGAGTTAAAGCGTTTTTCTCTCTTGTAGAAAAATGATTAATATCGTACTTGCTAGATGGCGACCACATCATCCATCCGCTTGTTTTTATATCCTCGGCCGCTTTTATCTGCTCTTTAATCTCAAATTTTTTATACTCTCTTTTTGAGTGTGCATAATCTTTAAATGATTGCAGCCAAGGTCTGACTCTTTTTATATCTATTTTATGTTCTATATTTTTAATACTTTTATAAATAGTCATGTATGGATGATCGGCAGGATATTTTACGCCAAATGAGCCTTTGGCAAATCCTGAAGGGTAGAGCATAGGAGCGATATAATCTGCATGTTTTGACAGTGACTCTATTTTTTGCCCGATTCCGGTGTCATCTTCTTGCCAACAAACATTTCCGTATATCGAGGCTGATATAAAAGTACCGTACTTTCTAAGTCTGTTTTTAGCCAATAGCAAGAAATCTTCTATCGCACCTACTCTGTTTGCTTCCGTGCTCTCTTTTGCGAGCTTTAACTCTGTTTTTGCAGGAAAACGAATATAGTCAAAATTTATCTCATCAAACCCGACATTTGCTGCATCTTCAGCGATATCAATCGTATACTCATGGCTTCTTTTGTCAAACGGATCTATCCAAGCCATTTTGTCATTATCTCTGGAGAACTCATTATTTTTATTTTTTATTGCATATTCAAAATTGTTTGAAGCCTGCAACTCATCCTTAAATACAACAACCCTTGCAATCGTATATATATTTTTCGATTTCATTAAAGAGATAAAAGATTGTATATCTTTAATTGTTCTATTTTTTGCAGCTCCATAGCCGTTTGCTTTCTCAGAAGATGTTCTGTATGAGGTTGAGCCATATTCGTTTTTCACATCCACGATAATTGAGTTGATTTCAGTTTTATCAATAATATCAAGAATGTTTTTGATAGTTTTAGAGTTTATATTTGCACCCCAAAATGTTAGATAAAGTGCTTTTACCGTTATCGGTTCAAGTTTTATTTCAGTAATATTTTCATCAATATTAAGTTTATAAGGTCTATAACCGCAAGCTTTTATAAATAGTGTTTTTTCATTGCTATCTATAGAATAAGTTCCGTTTGTATCACTATTTACGCTTATATTTGAATCGCTTACAATCGCATCTGTAACAGGAAGAGAAGTTTTTGTATCTCTTATTATTCCGCTATAAGATCCGGCTAAGCCGATTTCAAATGAAAAAAGTGTAAGTAAAATATATTTCAACATGATATATTGCCTTTTTTAGCAATTATTAAAAAATTTCTCATATTCATATTAATAAAAATCCATTGTAAGTTGAGTTTGGTTAGATAACGGTCTGTTTAATATCGATTTATCGACACCTATAATAAGTGCAAAATTAAAATTATTGTTTCGCAGAATATTAACAATATCTTTTTCATTTTTATAATTAAAGATATCTTTACCCTCTTGGAGCTTAGTGTTAAACGGAGCTATAAAAATAATTTTTGCCCACGAAGCATGCCGCTCAAGAAAGAGCATCTGAGGATCTATCAACTCTATATTAGGCTCAAATATAAGAACTTTATCGCTAGTACCAAAGTTTTTTATCTCAAATTTTCTATTAATAAAAACTGCTTCAAAATGTTCTATCGGAGTAAACTTTTTTAATCTGTACTCAATTTTTAATATTTTATAAAGATGCAAAAGCTGTTCTAAGTAGGAAATAAAAAATGGAGATATCAGCTGTCTTTCATAGAAAACATTCTCATAAATAAAAGACGTCTCAAAAAGCGTCTGTTCTATTATATCAATCGGCGACAAAGAAGTATCAGGAATTTTTTTTACAGTCGCAAAAATAGTTTTATCATTTAGGGCAGGGCAGAAAAGTATGATAGTTTTATCTTCTATATTCCAAAGAGATCTAAAAATAGACTTTAAATCTCCGCTTAACGCAAGAAAATTTGATTGGGTTATAACTTGCAAGGAGAGTTTCAATACTATCTCATTGCACTCATACGCTACAACATCTTTTTCAATCATTTTAAAGCGAAGCAACTTCTTTAATGCATAGTCTAAACTATTTACTTCTATCCAAGCTATTTCACTGTCTTTAACTTGTGCTGTTCTCTCAAATACTACACCGTAAGCACCGTTTGCAATCGCAATATCTATCTCTTCATGATTGTAAGCAAAAAAAAGATCACCTCTTTTTACTCTAGAGGCTTCAAAAACAATATTCTCAAAACTGTTTATACAAGGTTCATTTGCAAGAACAGCTTGAGTAAGTGCTAAAAAGTTTTCAAGTCTCATCCAATCGGCGTGCCTGCTTTTTTAGGTTTTTCAGGTCTGATTAAACATAGACCATCTTCATCCTTAGCAGCAAGAAGCATTCCCTCTGAGAGCATTCCCATGAGTTTTGCAGGTTTTAGGTTTGCAACAACGCAAACATGACTATTTATAAGTGATTCAGGAGTATAAAATTCTCTTATTCCGGCCACCACTTGTCTTGGATTTTCTTCACCCAAATCAACTTTTAGTTTTAAAAGCTTGCTACTCTTTGGAACAATTTCGGCTTCTACTACGATACCGATTTTCAATGATGTTTCAAAAAATTGACCAATCTCTATTAGATTATCTTGCTCTTTTTTAATGTCTTTTACCGCGCACTTCTCTTTTTGAGGGTTTGGCTGAGCAAGCGGAGCTTCAGGCATCAAAGGAGCTTCTATACGAGGAAAGAGGGGAGGCGTCTGTTTGATATTAAATAATTTCAGCATTCTTTTTTCTTCAATTAACTCTTTATAAGATGCATTATCTATCTTAAAACCAAGCGTATCTGCGATAATATTTGTAGTATTAGGCATAATAGGATGCAGCATTATAGAGGCTTTTGCAAGTATATTTGCAACCAGTGCAACTGTCGCTAATGCCTCATCTTTTCTCTCTTCTTTCATTTTTACCCACGGGGCATGCTCTTCTATAGCCTTATTTCCGATAGAAAAAAGTTTCCATAACTCTTCAAGATATCTATGAGTTTGAAAATTTTCCATAAACGTATTAAGTGAATCAATAACCAGATTCATAGCATCAATCTCTTTTTTGTGGTACTTCAAAACATCTACACTATCTATCTCAAAGTCTGAGTATTTGCCACTCATACCGATAATACGGTTTAAAAGATTTCCCAAATCATTACTAAGCTCTGAATTTATTCTATCAATAAACGCTCTTTGAGAAAAATCGCCGTCTTGACCAAAAGGAACCTCTCTAAGCATGAAGTAGCGTAAATTTTCAACACCGTAAGCATCTGCAACCTGTTTTGGAGAGATAACATTTCCTTTTGATTTACTCATCTTTTCGCCATCTCTCGTCCACCAGCCATGTGCACCGATGTGCTTTGGAAGAGGGAGATCTAGACTCATTAAAAATGCAGGCCAGTAGATAGCATGAAAACGAAGTATATCTTTGCCGACAAACTGAACAGAAGCAGGCCAATAACGCATATTTTCTTCAGTAGTTCCATATCCAAGAGCCGTTACATAGTTCATTAAAGCATCAAGCCAAACATACATAACATGTTTGTCATCCTTGATTGAATCAGGCATTTTAACACCCCATGTAAAAGATGTTCTTGTCACTGAAAGGTCACGAAGACCGCCTTTTACAAAGTTAATAACTTCATTTGCACGAGAACGAGGCATAATAAAATCAGGATGTTGGGCATAGTGTTTTAAAAGTGCGTCTTCATATGTAGAGAGTCTAAAAAAATAGCTCTCTTCTTTGATAATATTAGTGCTTCTACCGCAATCAGGACAAAATTCTCCATCAACAAGCTGAGTTTCAGTAAAAAATGTCTCACAGCTCACACAGTAGTGACCTTCGTAAAAATCTTTATAAATATCACCTTTGGCATACATAACTTCAAAAGCTCTCTGTACGCCTTTTTTATGGTCTTCATCCGTTGTACGAATAAACTTGTCATAGCTTATATCGAACTCATCCCATAAATTTTTAAAAGTAGCACTTATCTCATCGGCGAACTCTTGAGTGCCTTTAGAGTTTTTTTGAGCCGACTCTTCTATTTTTTGACCATGTTCATCCGTGCCTGTTAAAAAGTATGTATCTTCCCCTTTTAACTTTTCGTATCTAGCCATGCTATCAGCTATAAAAGTAGTGTATGCATGCCCTATATGAGCCTCGCCGTTGACATAATAGATTGGTGTCGTTATATATTTACTCATTTTTTTCATTTCCTTAAAATTCAAATCCGCCGGTATCGCCCTTGGACATGCTGTTGTAAACTGATTTAACATAGTCGGTTCTCAGTTCACATCTCAGATAAAATTCGCAGCTGCTGCAACTTTTCAACTCTTTAACTTTCTGGCAACTCTGTAATTTCACAATCATCTCATCAAGATGAAGCTCAAATCTATCTTTTTGCTGCATAAACTTCTTTTACTCTTTGTATCTCATATTTTGAGCCGAAAAAACATGGTGAAGTGTCATGCACATGTGCATAATCAAGCTCCATCAAATCATTTACACCGTCAATTGCTTCTCCGCCTGCAACTTTGTAGATAAAAGCAAACGGAAATACCTCAAAGAGTTTGCGAAGTTTTCCATTAGGCTTGTCAGAAGTGCCCGGATAACTAAAAAGCCCGCCGCCTTTTAAAAGTATTTGATGCAAATCCGGAACCATGCCGCCTGAATATCTTAAACGATACCCCTCTGCAAAAAAACTATCAATAAGCTCTTTATGATATGGTTCCCAGTTTTGCTGAGTCCCACCCGGTGCATTTAATTTTCCTTTTTCATTTAAACGAATCTCTTTTACAAACTCAAAATCTCCACCTTGAAGTAGATGAAGCTTTGTCTTATTGTGAGCAAAAACCATCTCAACCCTTGGACCAAAAACTACATAACAAGAGGCAACCATATTTTTAGCACCAAAATCGTTCTCATAAATTCCAAATATTGAGCCTACACTCAAATTTACATCAATCAAAGAAGAGCCGTCAAGCGGATCATAGGCAATAAAATATTTGCCACCCTCATGAAGTACTTCTTGATGCTCTTTCTCTTCACTGGCAATCGTATGGATTGAAGGAACGTATGAAAACTCCTCCTCTATAATCATGTCACACTTGATGTCAAGCTGAAGCTGCGTTTCACCGGAACTGTTTTCTTGCTGCGAATAACCAATATCTTTCGTATCTATCGCATCTTTTATTCTTATGGCGCTTCTTTGTATAGCTCTAAATATATCAGTCATCTATTTATACTTCCTTTGCATTTTTAAATATCCACGAAATTACGTCATCGGCGCTATTTATATCTAAAATATCAATATTGCTCGGTAAATCATACTCATTCAAATTGATACTGCCATCGATAGCCAAAGCATTCATGTATGGAAAATAGTCGCTATCCAGAGAGTCTCGAAATATGCTGATTCTCGGTAGAGGCAAATTTTTTAGCCCTTCAACCAGTAAAATATCGAAATTGTCAAAGAGCCTAATCATCTCATCTAAATCTTTGTGTTTATTGGAAAAGTAGGTTGTTCGATTTGGGGATGTAACAATAACTTCAGCACCCGTATCTGAAAACTTATAACTGTCTTTTCCCTCAACATCAAATCGAGCTTTATCTTTTGGATCATGCTTGATTATGGCAACATCTTTTTTATAATAATGTATAAGTTTTCTGGCAACTTTTAGTATAAGCGTAGTTTTACCGCTATTGGAGGGACCCGTAAATGCAACTGCTAATCTTTTTTTCAATGTATATACTTTATTAAAATTTGGGTGATTATACAAAATAGTCGTTAAAAGCTTGTTTAATAAGATATAATTCTGCGACTATTTATAGGATTTTAGATGAAAACTTTTTTAATAATTTTAACTTTTTTAACACTCTTTAGCGGCTGTTCAAAAAAAAACGCCTTTTATGAATTTAAGATGGATAAAGAGCAAGAGTTAGCGATATCAAGTCTTAAAAGCAGCAAAATCGTATCAAAAGACGGTAATGTGAGCGGTATCTTTTCTGCAATATATTTAAATGAAGTGTATCCTGAAACATTTCATAACGATGAAACTTTCTTTATATTCTTTTTTACAAAAAAAGAGAAAAAGGTCTTTGACCAAAACAAACCATCAGATACAGATCTAAAAGTTATGCTAAACTCAGAACTACCGATTCAAGTAGAAGAGTTATCACAAGAAAACAGATTTTCAAATCTTGTGGATATAAAAAGTGATTGGAACAGATACTATATAGTTACATTTGAAAAAGCAGATAAAGCAGATTTAGTTCTTGAAGATGCAAATGCATCTTCATCTATACTAAAATTTAAAAAGTAAGGGCAAACGTGCTTAAAGAGCACGTAAAAGTGCACCAAGCAGTACGGTAATGATTTGCAATCCTATAATAATTATAAGCGGTGCTAGATCTAAACCATTAAAATTGGTTTTTACATATCTTCTCACAAGTGTATATGCAGGATTTGTTATCCTATATAAAAATTGAACTATAGGGTTAAATGGATCCGGATTTACAAAACTAAGCAGAGCCGTTATAATAACTACCCATATATAAACATTAATGAGTCCAAGTGCTATTGCTCCGATGCCTTGAACTATCTCCACTAAAATACTCATTTTACAATCTCGCCTATATAATTTTTGATACATTTATAGACAGCGGCAAGGTCTGGACCATGCTCGGCACCGGTTAAGAGAAGTCGTAATGATTTAAAAAGGTTTTTACCTTTAATTCCAGACTCTTTCATTATATAATTTTTAAAATCTTCATATTCATCGAAGTAGGGTGCATTTTTAATAATTTCAACTATTGTCTGCGCTGCTTCTTTAAATTCATCAGGAACCGTTTTCTCGGCAAATACAAGTGCTATTTTAGATTTCAACTCTTTTGTCGTATTTACTTCTTCAAGATAAACCTTTGCAAGCTCGCCTATCTCTTCATCGGCAAAACCTACATATCGAGAAAGCTCTTTTGCATCGAGCATTTTAAGATGTTCTCTGTTTATATGCTTTAACATATTCATATCGAAACGGGCAGGGGACTTAGATATATTTTCTAAACTAAACCACTCTATAGCTTCTTTAATATCAAAAATCTCTTTTGGAGGCTTATTACCGATTAATATTAAATAATTTGCAATTGCAGACGGTAAATATCCCTCTTCAAGAAGCCATTTTACACTTGAAGCATCATCTCTTTTGCTCATTTTTTTACCGTCGTCATTTAAGATAATCGGCAGATGAGCATATTCAACATTTTTCTTATATCCAAGTGCTTCTCTTATAAGAATCTGCTTTGGCGTATTACTTACATGGTCTTCACCGCGAATTACAAGAGAAATATCACTTAACATATCATCCACTGCACATGCAAAATTGTACATGGGCGTCTTGTCTTGTCTCATAATAATAAAGCTGTCAATATCATTAGGTTCAAATCTTATCTCACCTTTTATATGATCTTTTACAACTATTGCTTCTAATGGTTTTTTTATTCTTATCGTAAAAGGATTCATATTATCTATAACAAGTTCATCAGGTAACTCTACGCATGCATCATCATATCTATAAGCAGTTTTACTTTCTTTTGCTTCTTCTCTTTTTTTATCAAGCCATTCTGAAGAACAAAAGCAGTTAAAAGCCTTTCTGCCATGTAAAAGTTGCAGTGCCATAGCAGAGTGAAAACGCATATTTTCACTTTGATACATAACTTGAGAGTATTCGATACCAAAAAGATTTAAAATATCAAGTATCTCTTTATCTTTACCTTCTATATTTCTCTCTTTGTCTGTATCTTCAATTCTGATAATGAGATCTTCATTTCTTTGTTTTGATACAATGTAATTAAATATAGCAACTCTTAGGTTGCCTATGTGCATATCACCAGTCGGACTAGGTGCAAATCTTAACATTAAAAATCCTAAAAATAATTTTCGAAATTTTATCTTATTTTAGCTGAGGGTATGTTTTAATTTTTGATGATTTTTTAGAAGAAGTGGTGACCCCGAGGAGAATCGAACTCCTGTAACATGGATGAAAACCATGGATCCTTACCGCTAGACGACGGGGCCACTTAACAGTATTAATTACTGAGCCGAAATTATATAGATTTATTTCTTAATAAATTATAAAAGTATGCAAACTCAGTAAAAAAAATTTAATTATTCATAAAAACTTCGAAGTGCTCTGATGATTACAGCATTTTTAGATATGCTCTCAGCCTTAGCATTATCATTTACAACTTCATATAAATCTAATGGAAGAGAGATAGAAAAGGTTTTTGTCTCAATTTTTTTCTTTTTTGCAACCATAGTTACAACACTTGTTAAAAGCTCAATGATTTTTTTAGTGTCAATCGGCTTTTGAATAAAGCTATTTACACCGACTTCAATTGATTCAGATATTTTCTTTATATCATTACTAGCTGAAATTACAATGATAATTTGATTTGGATCAATTTCGCGAATCTTACGAGATAGTTCGATACCATCCATCTCAGACATGATAATATCAACAAAGACAACATCCGGAGCATATTTAAGATAAGCTTCTAAAGCCTCTCTACCATTAAAACACGACTTTACATCCGAGAAGAAATTTTTAAAAGTAGAACTTAAAAGTTCGTTGGCAACTTTTTCATCTTCAACAACCATAGCTGATAATTTTTTTGTTTCTTGTGTTAATTGAACTAAATCTACATTAGACATAATAGAATCCTTTTTTAAATATAACAGAATTATATCAGATAATTGGGTAACAAACCAAACAGATTAAATTAATTTATATTAAAAATTAACATAAACAAACGGAATCTGTCACTACGAATTATGCTTTTTGAATTTTTCCAACCATTCCAAATCAGACTCTTTTGCATCTTCTTTCTGACTTAAAAGCGAATCTATAATACTAATCAAAGTGTTTTCATCCATAAATTCTAATAAACTTGGATTAATTGATGTCTTATGAATACCTTCATAACTATTTAATAAGTTTTGTATATCAGCTATTAATTGTTCTTTTCTATTCATGTCTCTTTCTCTATTTTTGCATAAATTTTATAGTTTTTAACGCACTGGTTAACATAATGTAAATTCTCTTGAAAAAAATAGGCTTAAAAATGCCTATTTTTGGGCTTTTCCCTTTTTATAAAAAAGGACAAAAAATGTTTATAACCGTCCAAACCGTTGTTAATTCTTGCGATTATGAATTAACTTATTTTCTTAAGGTTTTAACTCGAAATGGTATAAAAAACCATCATGTTCTTACTCTTGATGATTTGTTGAAGCTGTATTATAACGAAAAAGTAGTTTCTCAAAAGTCTTACACTCTTAAATTGTATCTTGAAAATCTACTTTCTGATATCCTCTCGGAGCAAAAAAAGTTACAAAAGGTTACATCATGAGTATTTTATCAAAATCTTTTAAATGTAATTTTACTCAAGTTCCAAATGAGATAATTAATGATAAAAATGTATCTCTTAAAGCTAAAGGATTATATTTGTATATGGTTTCAAAGCCCGATAATTGGGAGTTTTCTTTAAATGGATTAACTTCTCAATTGCAAGAGTCTAAGCCTGCTATATTGAGAATTCTTGACGAACTTATTAAATGTGGTTATTTAGAAAAAATAAAAAATCGTATCAATGGTCGTCAAGCTTTAAATGATTATATTTTGCATGAAAAGTCTTGTTTTTCGTCTGAGTATCAAAATGAGACTCAGAAAATGAGACTCAGTAATTGTGACTCAGTAAATGATACTACAAGTAATACTATAAAAACTAATACTAAAAGAGAAATAAAGAATAACTCTCTAGTCGAGAGTAAAGAGAGAGATTTTAAAAAATTTAAAATAGATTTTATTTTAAATAATAAAAACATTCTCTTCTATACTCAAGGTTTGGGTTGGCTTCCTGATACTGCATTTGTGATCAATGAAGATGATTACATTTTAAATACTGTTAGTCAAAAAATACTAACAGCTGATGAGGCTTTCAAAATTTGGAAGTACTTATTTCAAAATCAAAAAGGTTGATAATATGGGTCGCCCTGCTCTCGCTGAATATGATTTAAAAAACAAGCAAATTAAAATAAATTTGACTAAATCAGATTTAGAAAAATTCAATAGGCGGAAAAATAAGCTTTTGGAGTACTCCCCTACCCTATCGGCTAATGATGTACTTCGTTTAGTTGTTCAAAATATAGATGATTTGGCTTTAATTCAGTTTTTAAAATTGGATAATAGGCATCCTATCAAAACTATGTTATTAAATGATTTTTTATTTACACATACTAAAAATATAAAGGATTAATATGTCTTTATTTTCTAAAAAAACTTTTCCTGTTGTTAGTGGTTTAGTTGGTATGCCTATTTTAGATACTTCTCTTTCTTCTTTTGATAAAGATGATTCATTTTTCAATGATGCTTCTTTTGCTGCTTTTTCTATTCTTGGTGCTTTTGCTTTAGTTTGGGGTTTTAAAAAAATGATTGATATTGTTAATCGTCCATCTAAATTAGAACTTTTTATGTACTCATATACTATTAAGTCTAAAAGAAAATGTAAAAAAGTTAAGTTTCGTAAAAATTTTAATAAGAAGTATATTCTTAGTAGTTCTCGTTTAAAACAGATTACTAAATATAATCAAGAACAAAAAGAAAAAAATATTATGAAATATAAAAATGAAGAAAAAATAAGACAAGATAAGTTAAATTCACTTCGTAAAAGATATGGTTTAAAAGAAATTGATTATTCTACTTATTGTAAGTGAAGCTTTTTAAAATGATTTTTGACATATTTATTAATTATTTGATATACTTCTCTTCGTAATACAAGAGTAATCCGTCTGCGTAACTAACAGACTACGGAAGTAAGGGCTAGAGCTTCGGCTTTAGCCTTTTTTTTTGCCTTTTTTTTGGCAAGGATGGGGCGGGTGGGAGCTTTCGAAAAAGGATTATTCCTTGTATTATAATTTGATAGTGGTCTTTTTAGCGTTGATGGTGTTCGCACCCTCTCTACATTAATCAAAACAGAGGGATTAGTTACCCCTCTGGCTACTATTTTTTAAAAAATCTCAACTTCAAAGCATCGCAGATATAGGACGTAGTCCGTTGTGTCCCCTCGCTAAGGTTATAAAAATTTCAACTTACAATAAAAAAACAGACGGATTAAAATCCGAAAGTGGAACACTTTCTCTTACTTGCACTCTCCTTTAAAATATACCTACTTTTAAAAATGTTTTCCTGCGGAGGCTTAGGATACGAAATTGCGTAAATACCAAATAGCTACTTAAAAAAAGTTATCCAGCGGAGGCTTAAGAAATGTTCTTACTTTCTTCTCTTCGCTCTTGGCTTAGGGAGCATTATGCAAGTGTAATACAGTCTAAAAACATTAATTTGGGTGCTAATTTTTGTTTGTTTGGTCACGTTGCGGTCACGGCTGAAAATAATATGTCTATTTAAGCCCTATAAATAGGTATTTGTAGTGGATAGGTACAACTATAAGCCGAGTTTTGTTTTGATAGCATTAATCTACTTTACTATTTACATAGTAACTCTAGCGAAACAGTAGCATAAGCAATATCATGATATTTCTACCATAATCTCACCCTTAAGACGCTGACCATCTGTTTCTTGCTGCCATGTTGGGTTTACAAGCTCTCTATATTGCTATAGAGACTGGTGGGCTCTTACCCCACCCTTTCACCTTTACCGCCCTAAAGCGGAAGTTTAACTTTCTGTTGCACTTTCCCTCGCGTTACCACGGCCATTAGTTAAATGGAACACTGTCTTAGAGCAGCTCGGACTTTCCTCTTGAAATACATCAAGCCGCTATCTGTTGTACCTTCGAAATTGTACAAAATTATTCCTTTGTATCTCTTTTTTTAACAAAAGAACAACTGTTCATTTATAGGCTTGCTAATATAAATATTATATGAACAAATGTTCTTTTTATATAAGCTTAAATTAACAACTGTTCATTTATAATTCTACGTACATTAACATTCGTTCATATAATAAAAAGGTTGACACATGTCCGAAAATACGACAAATAAAAAAACAACAGGTACTAAACAAAAGATATTAAAAGTTTCATCAGCCCTCTTCTCGGAATATGGATTTAAAGCTACAAGCGTGCGAAAAATAGCTTCGGAAGTAGGAATTAGAGAGAGCGCTTTATATAATCATTTTAAAAACAAAGAGGAGATATTTTTGTGCGTTGCAAAAGAGATTTTTACGACACCCTTCTCTCAAAACGATGGCGATATGAAAGAGTCGGCGTTAAAAGGAAAAGCATTTTTACAGAAGTTTGCGATGCAGTATAAACTTCTTACATTTGATAAAAACAACGAAAATATGTTTAGACTGCTCATGATAGAGCTTTTTCAAAATAGAGAGCTTAGAGAGCAGTTTATGAATGAATTTCATAATGAAAATATAAAGATTTTATCTGAAGTATTTTTTATAATGATGCAAAACTCCCTGATTCGTTCTGCGGATCCTATGATGGTCGCTTATGAATTTTTATCCACCCTCTTCTACATTAGACTTCAGATTACGCTTTTGAGATTTGATGGTGGCTCTACCACAAATTTGTCTACTCAATTTGAAAAACATGTAGAATTCTTTTGGGAAAGCATTAGAGTTTAATATTTTATAATATTATAGATATTATTTAGTATTAAATACGTATTTAAAAAAAGAGCAACCTTTTTACAGGTTGCTCCTGAAAAACTAAAACTATTTAGCCATAGCTTCTTTAGCATATTTTTCGCCAAGTTCATACGCTTTTTTATTTGCGGCATGAACTTTTTCAGGAACTTTTGATAGCATTGTATTTATCAAAGACTGCTTATCAAGCACATTTGTCATTGTATTTGTAATCGCCAATGCTACAACAGACTGTGTAATAACATTACCAACCTCTTCTTTTGCAATCGTAATAATCGGTATCTCATGGATAATCCATTTTTTACGATCTTCTTCAGTCGGATGAACAAGATTTGGATCAACAACTATTGTTCCACCTGGTTTAACACCGCTTTTGAACTGATTGTAGCTTACATTTGCAACTGAAAGCATAAAATCAATTTCACCTTCATTTGCGTATGGATAACGAATTTCATCATCATCTAAAGTAATATCAACAACTGTCGCACCACCGCGAACTTGAGATGTATAAGTCGCAGTTTTTAAACCATTTCCACCATTTTCAATCTTACATGCAGCCATAATTTCGCCCGCAAGCAAAACACCTTGACCGCCAACACCGGTAAATCTTAAAGAACTTCTCATATCAGGCTCCTATATCTTTTTCGCAAAATCAGCTTGTGTGATTTTACCACGCTTGCCTTGAGCAGCTTTAATTACCTCTTCATACATGTCAGTGTATTCCGGTTGTACAACTTCTCTTAAAATACCTGTTGCAAGTTTATTCATCTGTTCTTCAGGTGGAAGTTCATCCCATTTTTTCTTTGATACGGTAATACTATCAATCCAGCTAAGATTTTCCATTGCGCTTGCCATCTTATTTTTACGTCCAAGATTAATATGGCAGTTAGAAAGCACTTCCATAAAACTATAGCCTTTGTGCTCAAAACCTTTAACTAACATTTTTTCAAGTTTTTTAGGATCATTTACAGTTTCACGCGCAACAAATGTAGCCCCTGCTCCAATAGCCAGGTTTGCGGCATTGAAAGTCGGGTCAATGTTACCGTTTTGTGCAGATACACACCACATACCCTGAGGAGTTGTTGGAGAAATCTGTGAATTTGTAAGACCGTAAATAAAGTTATTAATAAGAATAAAATTCAGGTTAATATTTCTACGACATGCATGAATCGTATGATTACCGCCGATTGCAAGAGAGTCGCCATCACCTGCAACAACGATTACGTTGATATGCGGATTTGCAAGCTTAATTCCCGTAGCATAAGCCATAGTACGACCGTGAGTAGTATGAACTGTATTACAGTTTATATATGAACTAAAACGACCTGAACAACCGATACCTGATACGACACAAACTTCTGTATCCATATCCCAGCCCATCTTTTCAATAGCACGAATAGTCGATTTTAAGATAACACCATCACCACAACCCCAACACCAAAGTGTCGGCATCTTATTTACGCGTAAATATTTATCATAATTGAATGCCATTACATCATCTCCTTAACTTTTGTTACCATCTCAGCAGGTGCTATCGGGCGACCGTTTGCTTTTAATAATGTAGTAAAATCATTTCTTTTTATAACTCTTTCAATCTCTTTAGAGTATTGACCCATGTTTAGCTCTGTAATAAAGATTTTATCTTTAAATTTTGCACCGATTTCAGCAATTCTTTTTGCAGGTGACGGCCAAAGTAATATTGGTCTAAACATACCTGCTTTGATACCTTGTTCACGAAGTTTATTTACAGCTTCATAAGCTCCAAGACCGATTGAACCGTAAGCTATAATACAAACTTCTGCATCATCTAACATATACTCTTCATAATCAGGCAGATCATCAAGTCCGTCATTCTCTGCTGCGACTGTATTAATTTTACCTACAAGTCTCTCGATATTAAATTCACATTGAACAGCATCTTCTGTAGGGAAACCTTCGTGTCCATGGTGAAGCCCTGTAATATGGTACTTATAACCTTTGAACATCGGGTTTAATACAGCCGGTTTATTCATAGGAACATCGTACGGTTTATAATCAGCCGGCGCACCGTCAAAAGTTGCACGATTAACAATACTCGCTTTTACTTCCTCTAAATCAGGAAGAACAGCTTTACCGTGCATGTGACCGATTGTTTCGTCTAAAAGTATAAATACCGGAGTCATATATTTTTCAGCCAAGTTAAAGGCACGAACAGTTTGTGTATAACACTCTGTTAAACTACCTGCACATAAAGTAATAGAAGCATAATCTCCATGAGTCGGATACTGTGCTTGACCGATATCTGCTTGAGAAACACGAGTCGGAAGACCAGTCGATGGACCACCGCGCATAACGTTTACAATAACCAAAGGAATCTCTGCAATAAAACCAAGACCGATTTGCTCAGCTTTAAGTGAAATTCCCGGTCCTGAAGTTGCAGTAAAAGATTTTACGCCGCTCATTGAAGCGCCAAAAGCCGCACAAATACCTGCTATCTCATCTTCCATTTGAATAAATTTTCCGCCAACCTCAGGTAAAAGGTCAGATGCAACGTGCATTACTTCAGATGATGGAGTGATTGGATAACCACTAAAAAATCTAGCACCGGCATCAATAGCAGCTTCTGCAGCTAGCTCATTACCGTTTCCGATTACTTCTCTTGCCATTATTTAACTCCTTTTTCACTAAGTGACATATAATTATTTGCAATAACTGCAGCCTGACGCACTTTTGATTCATCAGTCAGTTTTGCAAATTTAAAATCTTTTTTATCTGCTACATATATAGCAAAATCAGGACATGAGAGTTCACACTCCATACAGCCGATACAAGCTTCCGGATGCTGAACTGAAATCATCGCTCCAAGTGTAGAAGTAACTTCATACACCATTCCCAAAACACCCGAAGGACACACTGATACACAAATGTCACATGCTTTACAGTTACTTGTGTTCACCCATACCGGTTGATTACCTGGATTTACAGTTTGAAAAGTTCCCATTTATACTCCTATTTTCAATTTTTTTAAATCAGTTTTGTTACATTTAGTAACAATAATTACAGCGCGAAACCTATTTTTCACAAACAGATTAACTAACTTTTATTAATATCACTCTAAATTGTGTTATTAACGCCTCAATAAACAACAAAACTGTTACTTATTGAGGCTCACACACAGTAAAATTTACTTTTTTAAAACTTCAGCTATCGCTTTACCTATTTCAGACGGTGACACGACAACTTTTACGCCTGCCGCTTCAAGAGCTGCCATCTTCTCAGCCGCAGTCCCTGCTCCACCACTTATAATAGCTCCGGCATGACCCATTCTTTTTCCCTTTGGTGCAGTTTGTCCTGCAATAAATGCAACAACAGGTTTTGTAATATGTTCTTTTATATATGCCGCCGCTTGAATCTCAAGATCTCCGCCGATTTCACCAATCATAACGATTGCATGAGTCTCTGGGTCTGCTTCAAACATCGGAAGAAGTTGTTTATATGAAAGACCGATAATCGGATCTCCGCCGATACCAACCGCAGTAGATATTCCGAAACCTTCTCTGCAAACTTGATTTGCACCTTCGTAAGTTAATGTACCTGACTTAGAAATAAGTCCTACATTTCCTTTTTTGAAAATCATTCCCGGCATAATTCCGATTTTACACTCTTCTGCCGTGATAATACCAGGACAGTTTGGTCCGATTGTTTTCATATTATGTTTAGTCGCATAAGCTTTTGCAGCCTGCATATCTCTTACCGGTGCACCCTCTGTAATGATAACAGCAAGTTCGATTCCTGCATCTGCAGCTTCCATTACCGCATCTGCAACGAACACAGGCGGAACAAATATCATAGAAACAGTAGCTCCGGTTGATGCAACAGCCTCTTTTACAGTATTAAATACAGGCTGACCTAAATGCTCAGTTCCGCCTTTGTTTGGTGTTACACCGCCTACGATTTTAGTTCCGTATGCCAAACACTGTTCAGCATGAAAAGAACCCTCTTTACCCGTAAAACCTTGAACGATTACTTTTGTATCTTTATTTACTAATATACTCATAAAAACCTTTCCTTACTTAGCTTGTTTTGCAGCTGCTACTGCTTTTGCAGCACCGTCAGCCAAATCCGTAGCTGCTATAACGTTTGCGATATTTGCATTTCTTAAAATCTCTGCCGCTTCTGGCGCATTTGTGCCGTCAAGTCTAACGATAACCGGAACATGTACATCTACAAGTTTTGTAGCTTCCAAAATACCGTTTGCGATACGGTCACATCTTACGATTCCACCAAATATATTTACAAATATTGCTTTTACTTTTGGGTTTTTAAGAATTATCTCAAAACCTTTTGCAACTGTTTCAGCATTTGCTTTTCCGCCAACATCAAGGAAATTCGCAGGAGTTCCGCCCATATAATTAATAGTATCCATAGTACCCATTGCAAGCCCTGCTCCGTTTACCATACAACCGATTTCACCATCCAATGAAACATAAGAAAGACCATACTCTCCAGCTTCTCTCTCATCAGCATCTTCTTCGCTTATATCCCTCATAGCTTCGATGTCAGGATGACGCCCAAGAGCTGAATCATCAAATCCCATTTTTCCATCAAGTGCTAGAAACTCACCGCTACCAGTTTTTACAAGAGGGTTAATCTCTATCATCTCTGCATCATTTTCCATGTAGAGTTTATAAAGTTTTGAAGCAAAACTTATAAGTTTTTTTTGCTCATTTGAATCTGTAATTCCTAAACCGAACACAAGCTCTCTTCCATGAAAACCTTGAAAACCGATAGCAGGATCAACTGCGATTTTGATGATTTTCTCAGGAGTGTTATGTGCAACATCTTCTATCGCCATACCACCCTCAGTTGAAGCCATGATTACAGGCATCTCACGTGCACGGTCAAGAACAACGCCAAGGTATAACTCATCTTTGATATCCGCACCGTCTTCGATATATAGTTTTTGAACAAGTTTGCCCTCAGGTCCTGTTTGGTGAGTTATCAAAGTCATTCCAAGAATTTCGCGAGAAAGTTTTTCAACCTCTTCTATTGAACGAGCAAGTTTAACCCCGCCGCCAAGTCCGCGACCTCCAGCATGTATCTGAGCTTTAACAACCCAAACAGGTCCGCCTAGAACCTTTGCATTTTCAACCGCTTGCTCTACGCTCTCTGCCATTAGCCCTTTTGGTGTCGGTACGCCGTACTTAGCAAAAATTTGTTTTGCCTGATATTCATGTATATTCATCTATTTTCCTTCTTTAAATTTAGTTATGCTTTGACAGAAAAAAATTTAGTTTTTTTCTGCACTGTCCTTTAGGCCTTGGGTGAAATCATATCTTGTGGTATAACATATTTATCAAACTCTTCAGTACTCAGCAGACCTAAATCTATTGCTGTTTGCTTAAGAGTTGAACCATTTTTATGTGCCGTTTTTGCTATTTTTGCCGCATTTTCATAACCGATATAAGGGTTAAGCGCAGTCACAAGCATAAGTGAATTGTTGAGATAAAAATCTATTTTATCCTCTACCGGCTCTATTCCTACCGCACAATTATCATTAAATGAAACGATAGAATCTGCTAACAAACGGCATGATTGTAAAAAGTTATACGCAATTACAGGTTTAAATACATTTAATTGAAAATTTCCCTGACTTGCCGCAAAACCGATTGTCGTGTCATTTCCCATAACTTGACATGTAACCATAGTTACCGCTTCGCTTTGCGTAGGATTTACTTTACCGGGCATGATGGAAGAACCTGGCTCATTTTCAGGAATCGTAATCTCCCCTATTCCGCATCTAGGACCTGATGCCAACCAGCGAACATCGTTTGCTATCTTCATCATATCTGCCGAGAGTGCTTTTAGAGCACCGTGAGCGTAAACCAAAGCGTCATGAGAAGTAAGCGCATGAAACTTGTTTGGAGCGGTTACAAAATCATGTCCAGTAAGCTCTGTTAGTTTTTTGGCAACTCTCTCTCCAAGCTCTGGATGAGCATTAAGACCCGTTCCAACCGCAGTTCCGCCAAGGGCTAGTTCACGAACAGCCTCAAGAGAATCTTTAGCCATTTTTTCACACTTGTTTAGCATTTCAACCCAACCGCTAATCTCTTGACCAAGAGTTAAAGGTGTAGCATCTTGTAAGTGAGTTCTGCCGATTTTTACAATCGAGTCAAATTTAACCGACTTCTCAGTCAAAGTTGCTTTTAGTTTCGCAATCGCAGGTAAAACACGAGTTTCTACCGCAATAACTGCCGCTACATGAAGAGCTGTCGGGTATGTATCATTTGAACTTTGAGATTTATTTACATCATCGTTTGGATGAATAAGCTTCTCAACTCTAAAATCACCGCCAAGAATTTCCGTGGCACGAGAAGCTAAAACTTCATTGTTGTTCATGTTTGACTGCGTGCCTGAACCTGTCTGCCAAACTACTAGCGGATACTCACCATCAAGTTTTCCAGCCAACATATCATCACAAGCCTGTGCGATTGCATCTGCTTTTTTTGCGTCAAGTTTTCCAAGATCTTTATTTACAAGGGCAACCGCTTTTTTTAGGTATGAAAACGCTCTTGTAATTTCATAAGGCATTTTCTCTTCGCCGATTGCAAAATTCTCAATTGATCTTTGAGTCTGTGCAGCCCAATACGCATCTATCGGTACCGCAATCTCTCCCATTGTATCTTTTTCTATACGCGTACTCAAACTTCTACTCCCCTTTATCAAAAAATTTATTTTTATTTAATGTATCAATCAAAGTTCTAACAGAGTTGCAAGAGCCTTCAAACATCTTCTTTTCAGCTTCATCAAGAGATATTTGTATAATCTTTTCAGCTCCGTTTGCTCCAAGCATAACCGGTACGCCAGAAACTACATCAGAGTGACCATACTCACCCTCTAAAAAAACCGCACATGGATAAATCTGCTTTGTATCTTTTAAAATCGCCTCTACCATAATAGTCGTAGATCTTGCAGGCGCATAATATGCCGAACCTGTTTTTAAGTGACCCACAATCTCAGCACCGCCATTGCGAGTGCGCACAACAATCTCATCAATCTCATTTGCACTTAAAAGGTCAGTCAAAGGAATGCCGGCAATAGTAGAATAACGGGGAAGAGGAACCATGTCATCGCCATGTCCGCCCATCACCGAAGCACGAATTTGACCGCCTCCGAAGCCTAGTTTTTCTTGAATAAAACTTGCCATTCTAGCACTGTCTAAAACTCCTGCCATTCCAATGACACGACTTCTCTCAAAACCGCTCTCTCTAAGTGCAACATATGTCATAGCATCTAGTGGGTTTGAAACCATAACTATAATTGCATCAGGAGAATATTTAGCCACTCCTGCAATTACATCTTTTGTAATGTTTGCATTAATCATTAGCAAATCATCACGACTCATACCCGGAAGTCTCGGGCTTCCTGCAGTTACGACTACCACATCACAGTTAGTCAAATCCGACATATCTTCAGCAACGCTTACTATCGTATGACTTCTTACGGCTGCAGCAGCTTGACTCATATCAAGCGCCTTGCCTTTAGCAACATCTATCTTGTTATCACGAAGAATTATTTCATGACAAGAACCAAGCATTGCCAGAGAGTATGCTACCGTTGCACCGACATTTCCGGCACCGACTATTCCTACTCTTTTTCCCTGATTCATTCGTACTCCTTGAGATAAAATTATAATGAATTACTTAAATATACTTAAAAACATAATGCTATCACAAATGAGTTTAGTATATTTCTAAAACATTACATATAAAGACATTTTTGCCTTTTTTATAGAGCTGTAAAAGTTCCATAAAAAAAGAAAAATATATTATAGATAGAGAAAATTCTCTATCTATTTCTATTGATATTAGATGCTATCAATAATTTTATTAAGCGTTGCAGACGGTCTCATCGCCTTATCAGCTTTTACATCGTCTGGTCTATAATATCCGCCGATATCTTGAGCTTTGCCTTCAACAGCCATCAACTCTTCCATAATCTTAGCTTCATTCTCTTTTAACGCTTTTGCTACAGGAGCAAATTTAGCCGCAATAGATGGAGCTTTAGTTTGGTTTGCCAAAGCATCAGCCCAGTATTGTGCTACAAAGAAGTGTGAAGCTTTGTTATCAGGCTCGCCTGCACTTCTTCCCGGAGATTTATTGTTATCCAAATAACCTGCATTTGCAACGTCAAGTGCTTCTGTTACAGCCTCTAGCTCTTTTGAGTTATGTTTTTGTGCTATAAATCTTAGAGATTCAGCAAGTGCCAAGAATTCTCCTAAAGAGTCCCATCTTAAGTGACCCTCACTCATAAACTGCTCAACATGCTTTGGAGCAGATCCGCCTGCACCTGTTTCAAATACGCCGCCACCTGATAAAAGTGGAACGATTGATAACATTTTTGCAGAAGTTCCAAGCTCTAAAATCGGGAAAAGGTCTGTTAAATAGTCTCTTAAAACATTTCCTGTAGCCGAAATCGTATCAAGCCCTGCTCTTACTCTTCTTAAAGAGTATTTCATAGCTTGTTTTGGAGCTAATATCTCATACTCAATTGGAGTTTTTGCCAAATGAGCCGGTAAATAAGTCATCAACTTTTTAATTAAGTTAGCGTCATGTGCTCTAAAAGTATCAAGCCAGAAAATAACCGGACTTCCTGTTAAAACACCTCTCTCGTGAGAAAGTTTAATCCAGTCTTTGATAGCAGCATCTTTTGCTCTGCTCATTCTCCAGATGTCACCTTTTTCAACATTGTGTTTCATTAAAACAACACCGTTTTCATCAACTACTTCAACAAGACCATCTTCAGAAATCTCAAAAGTTGTAGGGTGAGAGCCGTACTCTTCAGCTTTTTGTGCCATTAAACCGACATTTGCGACATTACCCATAGTTGTTACATCAAATTGACCGTTTTTAACACAATCATTAACTATCTCTTCATAAAAAGTTGCATAAGTTCTATCTGGAATTACAGAAACACACTCTTGAACTTTACCCTCAGCATTCCACATTTTTCCGCCATCACGAACAACAACAGGCATAGAAGCATCAATGATAATATCATTTGAAGCGTGAAGGTTTGTGATTCCTTTGTCAGAATCTACCATCGCCATGTTTGGCTGAGTTTTGTAAGTTGCCATAATAGCAGCTTCTATTTCAGCTTTTTTAGATGATTTTTCAAGCTTTTTGTATAAGTCTCCAAGACCCATATTTGGATTTATACCAAGAGCTTTAAACTCATCTGCATACTTAGCAAATACATCTTTGAAGAATACTTCAACAGCATGACCAAACATAATAGGGTCAGAGATTTTCATCATAGTTGCTTTTAGGTGCAATGACCAAAGAACATCTTTAGCTTTTGCATCGTTTAACGTCTCTTGATAGAAAGCTCTTAATGCTTTCGCAGACATAAAAGTACCGTCTAGGATTTCGCCATCAACCGCATTAATCTCTTTTAAAAGCTTACCGTTTAAGTTAATAGAAACTTTTGAGTTGCCACTTTTAATAACAGACTGCTCATTTTCATAAAAATCGTTTCCTGACATATGTGCAACATATGCCTTAGAATTTTCACTAAATGCTCTTAGTTTGTGCGGGTTCTTTTTAGCAAAGTTCTTAACTGCTACAGCTGCACGTCTGTCTGAATTTCCCTCACGAAGAACAGGATTAACCGCTGAACCAAGACAAGTCGAGTATTTCTCTTTAATCGCTTTTTCTTCATCAGTTTTTGCATCTTCTGGGTATTCAGGAAGATCATAACCTTGAGACTTTAACTCAGCTATACAAGCTTTAAGCTGTGGAATTGAAGCTGAAATATTTGGCAACTTTATAATGTTACATTCAGGGTCTTGAACTAATTCACCAAGTTCGCCAAGAGCGTCTACTTGTTTTTGTTCCGGTTTTAATACACTAGAAAATGTAGCAATAACTCTTCCTGAGAGTGAAATGTCACTCAACTCTACATCTACGCCCGCATCCTTTACAAAAGCTTTTACGATTGGTAAAAGTGAATAAGTTGCTAAAGCCGGTGCTTCATCTATTTTCGACCAAATAATTTTTGACATCTTTCGTCCTTGGTTAATATTTTACTGTTTTTACTCAGATAACACTCTCTGATAAAAACTTACAAGGTGTATCTTACCATTTAAGATAAATAATATGTGTTTAGACTACTCAACTATTAAGTTTTATTTTGAATATGTTTCATTTGGTTACACGCTTTATATTGCTTAAATGTGTAGAATAGTTACTCGTAAAATCATGCGTTCCATCCTTTGATTTCATAAAATATAGATAATCACTCTTCGCAGGAAATATTGCAGCCTTAATGGCATCAATGCTTACAGTACACACTGGATGCTCTGGAATGCCGCTGTGCAGGTATGTATTATAGATAGAAGTGTCCTCTTTTATTCTCTGAGGAGTTACCTTTACATGTGAATATTTACCATAATTAAGTGTACCGTCCATCTGAAGTTTCATGCCAAGTTTCAATCTATTGTAAATAACTGAACTTACAAGCGGCATCTCTTCTATATTTGCTGATTCTTTCTGAATAACAGATGCTAATGTTACGAAATGAAACCATTTTTTCTCATTGTATGTTCCAAAAACTTTCATTGAGACTTTTTTCATTTGAGATAACGATTCACTTAGTAAAATCTTGATTATAAGTTTTTCGCTTATACCTATTGGTATACTGTATGTATTTGGAACAAAGACCCCCTCAGGATATTGCGACTGCATTTCATACTCGCTCTGCAGGGTATCTCTATCGAGATTAAGCCAAGTTGCGAGCTGATCTAAAAATATGTGTGTTGTTTCTCCCGGTATCAATATAACACTTTGCAATGCAGCTTTTGAAGTTGTAAGTTTATATAAAAAATCTCCTCTGGTGTTGCGGATGGATCCGATATTTATCCATCCACTTTGGGGAGAACCTATAATTCTCAGTAAAAATGCATCAAGTTTGCTTACATCATAATTATTATTTTGCATTTGTGTTATAATCTTGCTAATAGAACCTTTAGAAACATATATGATTTTGGGGGAATTAATAGGCTTATTTAGGTAGTAGATGAACGACAGCATAATTATCAATGCAATATCAAAAATCCAATTTATACTCGTTAGTATTTTTTCTTTCATATTTTTAGTACTCTTTATCTCATTTATAGTTCTACAAAAGGGAATATATATAGATTCTATATCTTTCCAAAATGTTAAAATCGAGAAATTATACATTAAATGGGATGAAAAGGTAAGCCTCATTGCAAACGAGATTCATATTGCAAATAAGGAGAAGAGTAGTGACTCTGAAGTTGCATATGAAAAAATACTTAGTTCGATAAGCACTACACTCCCGTTTCTACTTTGGTTTGAGGATATATTTATCGAACATATATCAGTTGGTGACACAAAATATACATTTGAGTATATTGACAATCAACAAAGTCTCTCCATCTCCTCATCAGATTTTATTTTATATAGTTCACTTTTTTCAAATGATAATTTGCTTCATCTAAAGATTGATATATTTAGAGACTTAAATAAAAATATACAACTAGACGGGGATCTTATCTTTGATGCAAAAAATAACTTTGAGTTGAGTACAAAGCTAAATATAACTATACATGACGATACAAAACTTCATCTTTTTGCCCACGGCGATAGACATAAACTCTCATATAAAATAGAGTCTGATGAAAATATAAAAAATACAAGAGAGATAATAGACCTCTTTAATGTAAATCCGAATGTTAAATACTGGATATATGATGCTATAGAGATGTCTAGCCTCTCGCTTAATACGCTTTACGGCTGGTTTGAGTATAAAAATCTAGATAAAGCTTATCTAAATCTATATGCAAAAGCGGTAGCTAACGATTTAAAATATACATACGATAAAAAGGTAGACTCGGTTCGCACGACTAAAACTGATTTAGAGTTTAAAGAAGGTGTACTCTACATAAAACCGCAAAATGCCTACTCATATAACTTTTTTCTTGATAAAAGCTGGCTAAAAATTGATTTTTCAAAAAAAGAGGAGCTATTGACACTCTACCTGCTATTTAAAGGTCAAGTCAATAAAAATCTGCTCTCTTTGCTTGAGAGATATGAGATAAAGTTGCCATTTATCCAAAATAGCGGTGCAGTCGATACAAATCTTACACTAGATATAAATCTTATCACTTTAGACGTAGAAGCAGTCGGCGATTTTTATGCAAAAGAGGCTCAGATAAACTATTTGGGTCTGGATATTGATATATCTGATGCCCATGTATTTTTAAACAACTATGATGTAAAAGTAAAAAATATGGTGGCAAAATATGGTGATATTGCAACTTCTCACGTAGATCTTGATTTTGATGCAAATGAGTCAAGCGGCGCTCTGGCATTTAGATTTGACACTATAGAGGTAAAAGAGAGTGATTTCAAGCTTTTAAAAAACGAAGATGCTCTCTCTGCAACTTATGTTATCTCTCCGAAACAGGATTATATAACCATAGAAGAGTCTACTTGGAGTCTTAAAGGGCAGACGCTACATGTGAACGCAATGCAAATACCTTTTGACATAAAAGAGCTTGCAGCAAAGATTCCGCTCACTGCCATAGAGTCTCCAAATCTATTATCTGCTCTTGTATCTGGAGAGATATTTTTTAATTCTAAAAAAGCCAATCTTAATATTGAACTCTCAAAGTTTAGCTATCTTGATATATTGCTGGACAAAAAAGCATCTTCTCTTAACCTTTTATATGATACCGACAAGTTTACGCTCTCTTCAGCAAAACCGATTCAATTGGATGTTGCAAAGAAGAAAGCAACACTCGATAATTTTATAATTGATATTACACCTGAGGCAATTAAAGCTAAAAATCTCTCTTTAAATTTTGAAAATATTTTAAGTTCTAAGATAAGCATAAAATTCAATGTAGCTGATTCAAGCATGTCGGTTGATCTTAGAGATATAGATTTTGAAAATGACAATTTCGGCGAAATTTTTAAAAATAGTGAAAACATACGACTTTTTGTTGAAAATAGAGACAACAGCACCACTATACGCTGTGACGAGTTTAATTTTAATTACCTGATTAGTAATGACGGATGGAGGATAGAGTTAAACTCAATAGATAAAATTACAGAGCACTCAAATATCCTTAAAAAGTATAATCTTACAAACGGAAAGTTTGTCCTTTATAAAAAAAATGATGAAGCAAAAATGAAATTTTCTCTTAATACAGACTATAAATATAAAATCCTTGTTATAGAAAACACTCCTTTAGAAAACTACACTATTAACGGAGAATATGAAGAAGGCAAGGAAGTCAGCCTTAAAATAAATGATTTGGTTGATGTAAAAATAGAAGATGATATACATATAAAAACAGCCGATATCGGTATAAATTTGGATGAGATTTTAAATTTTGCTGCCGATAAAAACAGTACAAAAGAAGAGGATGAGAAAGAGAAAAAGAGCAGAGATATCTATTTTGAGGCAGACAACTCCTATTTATATCTAAGCGAAAACAGACATATAATCTCAGATGCCATTCATATTCAATATATAAATGAAGAACTTAACGCAAAACTTACACATAAACAAGGAAAAGCGACTCTCAAGTTGTATGATGATGTTTTAAACTTATATGGAGAAAATTTTAACGATGAGTTTATGGGAAAACTTTTTTCACTCTCAAAGTTTAAAGGCGGCTTTTTGGAGTTTTACATCAACGGCTCAACAAAAGAGTATAGCGGTACTCTTTATGTAAGAGATACAACTATTCTTGATTATAAAATTTTAAATAATATTCTTGCATTTGTAAATACCGTTCCCTCTTTAGTTACATTCTCTCTTCCGGGGTATAACCAAAACGGAATTGCTGCAAAAAGTGCATATATGAACTTTAAATACAAAGATGAGATCTACAAAATAAACGACATCTATCTGAAGTCAAAAGAGATTGAAATTGTGGGGCTTGGTGAAGCAAGTATAAAAAATAACAGTATCAATATGGATCTAAGTTTAATAACCGGTATTGGAAGTTCGGTTTCTAAAATACCGTTTATAGGACACATCCTACTAGGCAGAGAAAATATATCTACCACGTTAAAGCTAAGCGGTGCTCTTGAGAATCCAGACGTAAATACTCAAGTAACCAAAGATATAGCTGCAGCGCCCTTTAATATTATTAAAAGAACGCTTATGTATCCGTTTGAATTCTTTGACGATGATAAGAAATAAGTAAAAAAATTCTACTCGTTTCTTAAAACTGTTAAAATATCCACTTCACTTGCTTTTTTTGCAGGGTAAAAAGAGGATACAACAACGATTACAAATGCTCCAGAAACGATAAGCAGAAAATCTTTAACACTCAAATCAAGCGGCAGAGTAGATGTAGGATAAACATCTTTTGGCAGGTGAATTATGTCAAATGTACTTAGCACCCATAAACCGCTCATGCCAAGAACTATTCCTGCTAAAATACCGCTCACACCGATAACAATACCCAAATATAAAAATACTTTTTTGATCTCGGCAGAGGTGGCACCGAGAGAAAGGAGAAGTGCTATTTCGCTCCTTCTATTCATTACAGTCATAAGAAGCGAAGAGATAATATTTATTGCCGCAATTAAAATAATAAGCATTAGCACGATAAATAGCGAAACTTTCTCTAGCTCAAGGGCAGCAAAAAAGTTTACATTCTCTTCCCACCACCCTTTTATGGAGACGCTCTTTGGAAGAAGTTCTTTAATCTTGAGTATATCTTCTTGCGGATTACTTGAATAGATATGAATCCCGCTGTAGTGGTCTTGAGGTAAACTCATTATTATTTGGAGTGATGAAAGAGTTGTATAGTTATAGGCCTTATCATAAGCAGATAGTCCAGAATCAAAAACTGCACTTACGTTAAATCTCTTGATTTTAGGAGTAACGGACATTCCTCCCGGTTCTACATGAGTGAATATGTACATCAACTTGTCGCCCTCTAAAAGAGCAAACTCATCTCTTAACGTCTTACCGACTAACACGTCAAATTTATCAAAATCTTTATCTTTTATCGCCTCTTTAAGTACGCTGTTTACCTTGGCTTCTCTCTTAAAATCAACACCAAAAATATAGCCGCCTTCCAGTCTTGAGCCGCTTCTAGCCATTACCGCAGATTGAACATACGGACTAAAACTCAGAGTTGGAAACTTTGACTCCAAATTTGAGAGCAGCTCATCATTTACTGCTCCGTAAAATTTAGGAATTATCGTTAGAGGATAGTTCATTATGGTTAATTTTTTTCTAAACTCATTATCAAAACCGTTCATAAGTGCCATAGCTATCAAAAGCACCATCACGCCGAGTGATATACCTAAAAATGCTAAGAGTGCAGATAGAAAAATAAAAGGCTGCTCTTTATCGAATCGTAAAAATCTCTTTACCAGATATGGAACAATTGATGTTTTCAAGAGGCAAATACACCTTTTTTCGGACCGCTTTTTCCACAGCATTGTTTATATTTCTTCCCGCTTCCGCATGGGCAAAAATCATTTCTGGAAACCTTTTTTTCTATACTGTTCTCTTCTTCATTATGATAAAGATTAAACTGTATTGCAGCCTCTTTTATTTTTCTCTGAATGTCTAGCTGCTCGGCAACTCTTTTAGCCTCTTCTTGGGGATCTTCAACCCTAAATCTAATAATTTGAAGAGTTTTTATAGTATTAAATTTTATATCGGATATAAGTTCTGTGAAAAGGTTGAAACTCTCTTTTTTATATTCAACCAGAGGATCTTTTTGATTGTATGCTCTTAGTCTGATACCCGTTTTCATATTATCCATAGCATAAAGATGTTCTCTCCATGCACTATCAAGCTCTTTTAAGTATAGCTCTCTCTCGATCTCGCTGCAAACACCGTCATTAAGAACACTCATTTTTTCATCATAAGCTCGTTTTACGCTTAGTATGACTTTATCAAGCAACTCTGCATACTCTAACGAAGCAAATTCGCCTATCTCAAGTTCTATATTAATCTCTTCATGAAGCAGTTTTAAAACTTTTTCTAGATTAAAATCTTCTCTTGAACCACCGTTAAAAATACCGCAGCTATTTAAAATATGCTCTATGTATTCGGCTCTTAATTCATTAACTTTTGACGAGATGTCAAATTCAGGGTCAAGAAGCTGATTTCTAAATTTATAAACAATTTTTCTCTGCTCATTTGCAACATCATCATACTCGACAATCTGCTTTCTACCTTCATAGTGCATATTCTCGACTTTTTTCTGAGCTTTCTCAACAGCGCGAGTTACCATTTTTGATTCTATATATTCGCCGTCTTCAACACCAAGTCTCTCCATAATGCTTTTAATCTTATCACTTCCGAAAATACGAAGAAGATTATCTTCTAGTGAAAGATAAAACTGAGTAGTACCTGCATCACCCTGACGTCCGCTACGTCCGCGAAGCTGATTATCGATACGTCGGTTTTCATGTCGCTCAGTTCCTACGATATAAAGACCACCCATCGCTTTTACTTCATCATTGACTTTAATGTCAACTCCGCGTCCTGCCATATTTGTAGCAATCGTTACAGCGCCTTTAGCTCCTGCACCCTTAATGATTTCACCCTCTTGTGCGTGATTTTTAGCATTTAAGACGGTATGAGCAATTTTCTCTTTTTTAAGCAGTTCATGCAATGCTTCAGATTTTTCTATAGAAGCAGTTCCGATAAGAACCGGCTGACCTGTTTTTGAGAGATTTTTTATAGTATTTATAACAGCTTCGAACTTCTCTCTCTCAGTTTTATAGATCAAGTCATTAAGATCTTTTCTGGTAATAGGTATATTTGTAGGTATTGATATAACATCCAAAGAGTATATTTGGGCAAATTCAGATGCTTCAGTTTGAGCAGTTCCAGTCATACCTGCAAGTTTATCGTACATTCTAAAATAGTTTTGGAATGTGATATCTGCTAAGGTTTGCGTCTCTTCTTTTATCTCTACATCCTCTTTTGCTTCAAGTGCCTGATGTAAACCTTCTGAAAAACGGCGACCCTCGCTTAAGCGACCTGTAAACTCATCTACGATGACTACCTCTCCGTTATTTACAACATAGTCAACATCTCTTTCAAATAAGTAGTTTGCTTTTAGTGCCTGATCAAGGATATGCGAAAGTGAAGCATTTTCGGGACTGTAAAGATTCTCAACCTTAAACAGCTCTTCTGCTTTAGTGATGCCCTCTTCTGTGAGAAGAACGGTTCTATCTTTTTCATCAACGCTAAAGTGCTCATCTTTAATCAGTTTAAGTGCGATTGAGTTTGCGTCATTAAAATCTCTAAGCGTTCTGTTTGTCGGTCCAGAGATAATTAGAGGAGTTCTAGCTTCATCTATTAAAATACTGTCAACTTCATCGACTATAACAAAGTTGTGACCTCTTTGAACCATCTGTTCACGAGAGTAGCTCATGTTGTCTCTTAGGTAATCAAATCCAAATTCGTTATTTGTTCCATAAGTTATATCAGAACCGTATACTTCTCTCTTTAAAGAGGAATCATTCATATTTTCTAAGATAACGCCAACGCTAAAGCCTAAAAACTCATAAAGCGGACGCATCTCATTTCCGTCTCTCGAAGCTAGATAATCATTTACCGTTACAAGATGCACGCCCTTGCCGCTGATTGCATTGAGAACTATCGGCAAAGTTGCTACCAGCGTTTTACCCTCACCGGTTTTCATCTCGGCGATTCTGCCCTCATGCAGAACAATTCCGCCGATAAGCTGAACATCGAAATGCCTCATATTTAGAGTTCTGATACTCGCTTCTCTTGTTATAGCGAAAGAGTCTGCTAAAACATCGTCTAGACTCTTTTCACCGGACAAAACACTCTCTTTAACCTCTGCAAAAGCGGTTTTAAGTTCATCATCACTTAAAACTTTATACTTGCTCTCAAGTGCATTTATCTTTTGAACTATCTTATAATATTTTTTTAATTCACGATCATTTGAAGTACCGAAAATCTTACCGATTAATGCCTGTAGCATCCGCAACCTTATTATAGGCAGGCACATTTTGCGTGGCTGCCACTGAATTTCTTTTTATTTTATCACACATATAATTATACTTTGCATAAATTAAGATATGATTTTTTTAAATCTCAATACTAAATAATATGTAAACGGTCACTTGGATATAATTTTTTAAAAAAAGGATAAAAGTGAAATACTTTTTTTTAGTTATATTTACAGGCATACAGCTATTTGCATCATTAGATGACATTACTTCGTTTGAAGCGGATTTTACTCAAAGCATCACTGATGAAAAAAATAAAACATTGGTTTATAACGGCAAAATAACCGCATTAAAACCTCAAAATGCAAAATGGAGCTACACGAAACCCGTAAAAAAAGATGTATATATAAATGATTTCGAAGTAACAATCGTTGAACCGGAGATAGAACAGGTTATTGTTAGAACATTAGAGTCAAATTTTGATTTTTTTAAAATGATATCCAATGCTAAAAAAATTTCCGAGAACAAATATTTAACACACTATAAAGATTCAAAGTTTACTATTATCAAAAATGGATCTTTAATAGAGTCAATCTCCTACTTGGATGAATTTGAAAATAAAATTCAAATTAATTTTAAACATCAAAAACAGAATCAACATGTAAACAAATCTATTTTTACTCCGTCATTTCCTTTGGAATTTGATATTATAAGGGATTAAGAGATTGTTACTTCAACTCTATTTCGTCCCTCTTTTTTAGCTCTGTAGAGTGTTTCATCAGTAATTTTATATATCTCATCAGGTTCCATGATACACTCTTTAGCGATAAAAGTAAGCCCGATAGATATAGAAACATATTTTGATACACTGCTTGCCTTATGTTCTATCTTAAGATCTTCTATATTTTTACGCAGATTTTCTGCTCTCTCAAGTGCATTTTTTGGATTATTTGTATAAAAAGTTATAGCAAACTCTTCACCGCCTAAGCGATAAACATAGTCGTTTGCCCGTTTAAAAAATAATTTCATTGAAGAAGATACCGACTTTAATACTTCATCACCTCTTTGATGTCCATACATATCATTATATTGTTTGAAAAAGTCTATATCAATAACCAGTAAAACTAAATTTTTATCTTCTCGTTTGGAAATTTTGTACTCTTTAATAAAATTTGAATCATAAAAACGTCTATTGTGAAGTCCCGTCAGAGCATCCGTAATTGAGTACTCTTCTATCCTTTTTTTATCCGTTATATCACGTATTATTGCCGAAAATCCCAAAATATTATCGTACTTGTCCATTTGCGGAGTAATTGTTGTTTCTATCCAATAATCTTTACCGTTTTTGTTAAGATTTTTAATTTCACCTCTATATATCTTTCCACTGAGAATAGTATTCCATAGATTTTTATACACCTCTTTTGGTGTGTCAGGGTGTGCAATTATTGAGTGTGATTTCCCTATAATCTCTTTTTTTGAATATCCTGAAATTTTTGTAAAAGCATCGCTTACATCGGTAATAACGCCTTTTATATTTGTTTTTGACGTAATTACATGTTTATCTATAAGTTCAATATATTTTTTATTAACTTCCGAATATTTTGCATCACGTAAGAAGCTGGTAATCATATCTATAAAATAGGCAAAATCATCATTATGAACTACTTTATTCTCTTTAATAAAACCAAGTTGCAAAACACCAAATATCTTATCGTAGCTTATAAGCGGAATCGTACATATGCTTGTAGGCTCAATTACTATGGATTCTATACCAAAATATCTCTTTTTATCATCACCCAAATATGTTTGAATATGTCGCATTTGTGCAGCAACTTCCCCGATTAGTCCCTCTCCAAGCTCAACAATCGGTTTCATCTCATTTGTGGCATAAGAAGATGCAAGATATAGCTTATTATTCTCTTCGTTAAAGATATATATCACACCTTGAACAATATTCAATTTTGTGGCAAAAAAGTAGAGCGAAGAGGATGATATTTCAGCAATTGTTTTACATTTCTCAAGATCATTTTTAAGCTCTATAATAGATGTTAAATTATTTTTTATCTTATTCTCGCTGCGGGTATAGAGCATGTAGCCTCTTATCATGGATATAATAGTTACGATTATAAACAGAACAACGACCGCACCTATGATGGTTCCATAGAGTTTTGTTTTCTCTAAAACTTTTAATTTTTCATTTAATTTTTGGCTTAAATATTCAGAGTTGGCACTGTATAACTCAAAAGATTTATCAATTACGCTTGTAGCTACCGAAAAGAAATCAAGTGCATCAACATCTGTATGATCGGAGACAAACGTTTTTTTTACATATTCTCGCACCTTTTTTGTCTCGTTGTTTACATTTTCAAGCAAAGAGAGCAATCTTGTTTTTTTATCATCCTCCTCTATTTCACTTATTGTTTTATAGATAAGTTTTGCATTTTCATCACATACCATGCAGTTATTTTGAAGAGAATATTTCAGCTCATCATCTGTATATTTATCTAAAATAGCTTTAGTTGTTTTAGCTCTGATTTTTCCGACAGTTTCTATGTAATTTGGTATATGCTTAAGCATAGTTTCTATAAGAAAATATTTGTCGCTATCTGATTCCAAAAGAAGTTTAGACTTAAATCCAAGATAGTACATCTTATCTTTTAGCTGTTCAATAATATACGTGTATCTTTGGTAAAGTAAATTTTTATCATCTTGAGAACTCTGCAAAAGACTTTCAATCTCTTTTATAATATGATCATAATCGCTATCGTATAGTTCCGGATAAGTTTTATCAAATTTTTTAAATAAAAATATATCTTTATCGACATCAGCTTTTATTAGCTGAACACTGTTTTGTATAATGTTCCAATTCAAATCAGTTGAAGAGATCTCGTCAAACTGACTGTAGCCTCTTAATTTTTGGAGTTTTAATATAAATTTCTGTATTTTTTGTGCAAATTCAACACCGTCTAACTTATCTTCTATCTTTTGGATCTCTTGATTGTAGTTAGCCACAAAATTGTTGAATAAAAATAGAGTTCCGCCTATCAAAAACAGAACCAACACCGCAAATTTATATATTTTTTGCATTTACATCTCTTATATAGAATAATTTTAAATGATTGTAACTAAAAAAAATAAAAATATTAATTAACGAAGGAGTGGAAGCTGATGTAGATGGTGCAGAAAATCTCTGCACCCTATTTTTAAAGTTTGTAATCTTTTATGAGATTAAAGTTTAGATATTTGTATATCTTAGCCTCTTTGCCTGCTATTTTCTTAGGTACGATTTCATTATACTCAGCTGCACTCGGTAGACGTCCCAGCATCGCACAAACTGCTGCAAGCTCTGCAGAACCTAAGTAAACTTGAGCACCCTTTCCTAAACGGTTATCAAAGTTACGCGTTGAAGTTGAAAATACTATAGCATTATCCGCAACACGTGCTTGATTTCCCATACAGAGTGAACATCCCGGGATTTCAGTTCTTGCACCTGAGCCGCCAAATATAGCATAGTAACCCTCTTCCGTAAGTTGTTTCTCATCCATTTTTGTAGGAGGACAAACCCACAAACGTGCAGGAACTGCGCCCTCGCCTCTTAAAACTTCACCAAGTGCACGGTAGTGACCGATATTTGTCATACATGAACCTACAAACACTTCATCTATTTTAGTCGGGCGGTTGCTTGCTAAAACTTCACTTAGAGTCGCAACATCATCCGGATCATTTGGACAAGCTAAAATCGGCTCTTTTATCTGATTGAGATCTATATTTATAATAGCAGCATACTCAGCATCAGCATCAGGCTTCATAAGTGTTGGATTAGCCAGCCACTCATTCATCTTATCTATACGACGTTTAAGCGTTCTCTTGTCTTCATATCCAGCTTCAATCATAGACTCTAAAAGAGCAACGTTTGATTTTAGATACTCAATTACAGGTTCTTCGTTTAAAAGAACGCTACATGCTGCCGCACTTCTCTCAGCAGATGCGTCTGAGAGTTCAAAAGCTTGCTCCGCTTTAAGATTCGGAAGACCTTCAATCTCTAAAATACGACCATTGAAAATGTTTTTCTTATCTTTTTTCTCAACCGTCAAAAGTCCTTCTTTGATAGCTTGATAAGGAATAGCATTTACCAAGTCACGAAGCGTGATACCCGGTTGAAGTTCTCCGCTAAATCTTACAAGAACAGACTCAGGCATAGTAAGCGGCATACTTCCAGTTACAGCTGCAAATGCAACGATACCTGAACCTCCCGGAAACGATATACCGATTGGAAAACGTGTATGGCTGTCTGCTCCCGTTCCCACAGTGTCCGGAAGAACCATTCTGTTCAACCATGAGTGGATAACTCCATCACCCGGGCGAAGTGCTACACCTGAACGCTTAGAGATAAATTCAGGAAGCGTGTGGTGCATAATAACATCTGATGGTTTTGGATATGCCGCAGTGTGACAGAATGACTGCATAACAAGATCAGCACTAAAACCTAAAGCCGCAAGTTCTACAACTTCATCTCTAGTCATTGGACCTGTTGTATCTTGAGAACCGACAGTTGATGTTATCGGTTCAACATACATGTTAGGACGAACACCAGCCATACCGCAAGCACGACCTACCATTTTTTGTGCAAGAGTATAACCTTTGCCGCTATCAGCAGGCTGCTCTGCACTTAAGAATATATCTGTAGCACCGAGTCCTAAAACACCTCTTGCTTTTGCAGTTAAACCGCGTCCGATGATAAGCGGAATACGACCGCCTGCACGAACTTCATCAACGATTGTATTTGGGTTTAGTTTAAATGTTGCGATACATTTACCATCTTTATGCGCTTCACCTTTGTATGGATAGATTGTGACAACATCACCCATCTCCATATTTGCAACATCAAGTTCTAAAGGAAGTGCGCCTGAGTCTTCACATGTAGCAAAGAAAATAGGAGCGATGATTCCTCCCAGAACTACGCCGCCCGTACGCTTGTTTGGAACACCATCTATATCTTCACCCATGTGCCACTGAACAGAGTTGACACCCGATTTTCTTGAACTTCCTGTTCCCACAACGTCGCCTACATAAGCAATTGGGTGACCTTTTTCTTTTAGTTTTTTGATAGTGTTGATTGGGTCATCCATCTTTGCAACTAGCATTGAGTTTGCATGAAGTGGAATATCTGAACGCGTAAATGCTTCAGATGCAGGAGATAAATCATCCGTATTTGTCTCGCCGGCAACTTTAAATACAGTAAGAGTCATAGCTTCCGGAAGTGACGGTTTTGAAGTAAACCACTCAGCATTTGCCCATGAATTCATAACTTCAACGGCTGCCGCATTTCCTGCTTTATATAACTCTTCTACATCATTAAATGCATCGTAAACAAGCAGAGTATGTTTTAGTGCCTCTTTTGCAGACTCTACAACTTCGCTGTTTTTCGAAGTAAGTGCTTCAACCATAGGTTTAACATTGTATCCGCCAAGCATCATGCCCATCATTTTTATAGCTTGTGGTGCTGAAATAGCACTTATGCTAATCTTCTCTGATGCAACATCATTTAGAAATGCAGCTTTTACATATGCCGCATCATCAACACCAGGTGAAACACGGTTTGTAAGAAGATCGACATTTTGACTCATGTCGCCTTGACCGGCTTTAATCATCTCAACAAGTGCTACAGTCTGCTCTGCTGAGAGCGGCAATGGTGGAACACCCAACTCTTCTCTTTGTGCTATATGCGTTTTATACTCATCTATAAATGCCATTGTTATTCCTGTGTTTTAAATATGGAAAATTATAACTAAATAAGTAAAGGAGATTTTTCATGTGTTACAAAAATAAACACTAATTTTGGATTTTTTTACAAGATTGTTTATTTTAGTAACACTACTGTTCTCTAAATTTCAATTCAGCTTCTATCGTATCCCTATCTTTACCGATATAGTTACTTTTTAGCCATAAAAGATAAGTGTCCGGAATTTCTGAGTAGCACATTCCTTTATACTTTCCATACTCAATTCTCTTTTTTTGTTGTGAACTTGAACTTTGCTCTTGACATATTGCATTTATGGAGCTTTTTTCTATTAATAAAACAAACTCGCTAAATTCCAATCTTTTTTGAATAGCAAATGTATAGGAGTTAAAATCAAAAATCCCTTTTCTTGCATTGACAAAAGCCTCTATATCTCGAATTTGCTCTACGCGAAGCTCTTCCAAATTCTTTACATGTACACTAAATGAGTTGGCAAATTTGCTAAAGATAAAGTATGGAACCGCCATTAAAGAATATCGCGGATACCTTTTGAATTTGGCGAAGAGAGTATCCCCTCATTTTCCAGCTGTTCAATAAGTCTTGCAGATTTGTTATAACCGATTTGAAGTTTTCTCTGAAGATATGAGATCGAGGTTTTTCTATCTGTTAAGATAACATTTTTTGCCTCATCAAAGAGAGGGTCTAGCTCTTCGTAAGTATCACCAGATGAAGAGTAACTGTTTTCACTCTCTTCAATTAAAAAACGCTTATCATAGTTAGGCGCTCTTTGCGATTTGATGAAGTTGACGATTTTTTCTATCTCCTCTTCCGTGCTCCAAGGCGCATGAAGACGAACAAGTCCCGTTGAACCCGGAGGAGTAAAAAGCATATCGCCTTTGCCAAGAAGCGACTCTGCACCTTGTTGGTCTAGTATGATTTTAGAGTCTACTTTCTGCCCTACTCTGTATGATATACGAGACGGAAGATTTGCTTTGATAAGTCCTGTTACAACATCGACAGAAGGTCGTTGAGTTGCTACAACTAGGTGAATTCCGGAAGCTCTTGCCATCTGTGCAAGTCTCGCGATGGAGTACTCCACATCTTTTCCGCTCGTCATCATCAAATCCGCCAGCTCGTCTATAATAACAACAATATAAGGAAGATGCTCGCCGCCCTCTTTTTTAACCTTTTCGTTATAGCTCTCTATGTTTTTTGTTCTATTTTCACTCATGAGAGAATATCGTCTCTCCATTTCATAAACCATGTTGTTCAGAGCTACAATCGCCTGTTTAGCCTTTGTTATAACAGGAGTTAAGAGATGTGGAATATCGTTATAAATAGAGAATTCAAGCATCTTTGGGTCAATCATAAGAAGTCTGAGCTGATCTGGTGAATTTTTATATAAAAGAGAAAGTATCATGGCATTAATACCCACACTTTTGCCGCTTCCCGTTGTTCCTGCGATGAGAAGATGCGGAAGTTTTTTAAGGTCGGTTATAAAAGGTTTGCCTACAATATCTTTACCCAAAACGATAGTCAGAGGCGAAGATGACTCTTTAAACAACTTGCTATCAAGCAACTCTCTTAAGTATATAGTATCTACGGTTGCATTTGGTATCTCAATACCTACAACATCTTTTCCCGGAATCGGGGCTTGAATACGGATGCTCTCCGCACTTAGCGCCATTGCCAAATCATCTTGAAGGTTTAAAATCCTTGAAACTTTTACATTTGCGGCAGGCTTAAACTCAAATGTTGAAACAACAGGTCCTGCATAAGTTCTTACTACATCACCGTCTATTTTAAAGTGTGCCAGTTTTTCTATAAGAAATTTTATCTTGCCGTCTAATTCGCTCTCATCAACACTGTGAGCCTTATTGTTTGGTTTTTGTAAAAAATCAACTGAGGGGAGAGTGAAGTTTTTAGGCTTCTCAACCGCTCCTTTTTCTATGGAAGCGAGCAGTTTTGCATTCTCTTCGAGCTCTTCAACGACTATGGCGTTTTTTTGCTCTTTTATCTCTTGAACTAGCTCAATAATATTGTGTTGTACTGTTTTTGATGGCTGCGATTTAGGCTTAAGAGGTTCTTCTTTTCTTAAATATGTCGGTACGTCAATCTCTTCTTCAACCTCTTTTACGGTCTCTTGCATAATAGGCGCTATTTTTTTCTCTTGTGCAATAATTTTATTGCTTTTTTGTTCTATTTTTTTCTCTGCGACATCTGTAAAATCTCTACTTTTACTCTCTATTTTTATCTCTTTGAGAGTAAATGTATTATTTTTTGAAAACATATCTTTAATATTTTTTAAAAAAGCATCTACTATCTCATGTGCATTTTTATCTACGAGAATCACCAGCGAAACAGACGTGATAATCAGCCAAAATGTCCAAAGCCCGAATGTCCCGATATATGGAGATAGAAAATCGGCAAATCCTGCACCAATTTCCCCACGTAAATCATTTTGTACAATCATTGCCTGAGCCAAAAGAGAAGAAAAAAATGCTAAAAACGAAGATATAAGCAACTCTAATTTTCTTATATCAAACTCGCTGTCTTTATAGAAAATATAAAGAGGAATCATAAAAGCAAATATATAAATGTAAGAAATATAACCGAAATATTTGTGATTATAGGATGCAAAAGAAGCGCCGTAACTTCCCATTAACGCAGTATCGCCAAAAACTGTTGCAAATCCAAAATAGATAAATAGACCAAAAATTATTATATATAGGGCATCTTTCAAACTGCAACTTCCTTTTTTATTTCAAAAAAATCTATCAAAATAGGTATAGCCTAAAGGAAGAAACTCCCCTGGCATAATAAAAATGAAGTATAACAAAAAATGCTTTATAAAGGATTTTTTGAAATAATCTTAGAGATAGTTTACTAAACTCAATTGTGATATTTTACCGACAGTTGAGAGCATTGCTTCGTAATTTAACTTCAATTGAGACAACATAAGCTGCGACTCTGCAACATCCGTGTCAATAACTGAAGAACGAAGTGTAATAGAACTAATCTGAAGCATCTCCGTTCTTTGTATCGATACGTCAAGCGCATTAGACTGAGCACCGACTTTTGCATGAATCCTCGATACATGTACATTAAGATCATCGATAACCTGCATAGCTTCTTGAATACCTATACTCCTTGGAGAACCGGTAGTTCCATCAGGATAAACTTTATGCTCTTCAACTGCTCTGATCGCTTCATCTATGGATTTAAAAAAATCTGTTTTTGGGTCTCTTGTAGTAATCGCGTTATTAGCATTGAATGCCATAACCGACGGCGCTCCAAGCGTCGAGAAATTTCCGCTATTTGCGTCATGAAGAGCTATGTCGGCATGAGTGTCTGTAGAATTCATATCTTTAAATTCTATTTTGCCGTCATAAGTTAAGTATGTTTTAGCATATTGATTAGATGATTCTATGGCACTATCATAAGATGCCGCGTGATTTGGCAGAACAGGAAGTTGAGAAGTCGTAACCATGTTCATAACATCCATGAGCTGCTGATATGTCATATCATCTGCATCTATTGCACTTCTTGGGTTTTCCATATTAAATATAGTATAGTTTGTGACTCCGCCGTCTAGTGAAAAAGTAGAACCGCCATTTGCCGTGCTTTTAAGATCTATCTGTGCATCAAACGCTGTGCCTTGAACACTTACTCCTGAAAGTTTTAGAGATGTACCGCCAAGAGTTCCTGCGTTATTTTGTGTTATATCAGCAACTTCAAAAAGTTTAGTTGAAGCCGTTGCAAATGCATTTGTATCTTTAACTATTTGAGGTACATTGGATGTCAGTTTTGAGCCATCCTTGCTAAAACTTGTATCATCGTAAAAAATATTTTGCATATCGCTTAAAATTGTCTTATTGGAAGTAATGGTGCTTGTTGTCACGGCAAGATTGTCACTTGTTAAATTACTGCCTATCGCAACACCTTTTGCTATACCCTTGGATGTGGTATTTAGCGTAATAGTGTCTCCGCTTACAGTTACCGAAAAATTACCGGTATTTTCAATTTGAGCCTTTAAGTCATTATAAGTTGTTGCGGCATCAATATTAAAAGCTTGAGTAATGGTTGATGTAGTGCCGTCCCCGTTATCAATTCCCATAGATAGAGTCTCACCAAAAGCTACCGGTGCACTCATTGAAAATTTTGCGCTTACTAGTTTATTTTCAAACTCATTAGCAGGAGTAAAATCTGATTGAACGAAATTTTTTATATATAAGTTTGAATGTATGGCAGAACTTGTACCATTCATGATTTTACCAAAATTACTCTCACCGCTTATTAAATTCTCAATCTTCCCTAGCTCTGCAACATGATAAGCTGATGCATTCATAATATCTGCTTTATCAACAGCAGGAAACCCGCTATAGTCCAAGTCTGTAGCTCCGACCATATGAAAATCCAATTTGCTAGAACCTTTTAGTTTATCCTCTATGACAATTTGTCCATAGCTGTTAAGCTTTACATTGACAACCGTTAAATCCGGAGTATTGCCGTATGCTTCACCTATTTGAGATAAAAGTTCATCAACGCTTTCGTCATCTTTCATAGATATCTGCTTGTTAAAAGCGACACCGTCACTTAAAGTTCCCCTAACATAGAAGTGATGTTTTGCATTGTTAGCGTCTATGATATCATCCGTATCACCCATCAAATCGCGAATAGTGCTGGCTGAGGTAATAATCTCATCCTTCGCGTCGATATTCTCACCTTTTAGTTCAGGATACTTTGCCGTTAAACTATAATTTACAATATTGGTAGATATCTCTTTTTTTTGAGCCAATTCCTCACCTAGAAAGAGTTCAGACCCACTTATGTTATATTGCTGTACAACACCTGAGCCCGTAAAAGCATTCAGTGCATTGTCATTACCTTTGTAAGTGCCGTCGCTTGCTATCGGCTTTGTATCAATAGCAGATCCTGAAAAAAGGTATTGCCCATTTATGGATGTATTCGCCAGATTTTTTAAATGCACTTCTATACTTCTCAACTCTTTTGCTACGGCATCCATTGAAGCATCGTTTTGAGATGCACTCGCAGATTGTACAAGAAGTGTTTTCATACGATCTAGACTATCTTCAAAATCGTTGAGAATTACGTCCGTCTGATTTGAAATCTTATAACCGCTTTCAGAACTTTTTTTACTCTGGCTAAGTACCGTAATCTCGTTATCAAGCCTCATTGTTTCAGAAAATATCCGTACATCATCTTGTGCATACTGAATTTTTGATGTAGAAGCTATCTGTTTATTTACGTTAAAAAGTTGCTGACTTATATCACTATTACTTTTGCCAAATATATTTCTGTAATACATACTGTTTGTAACTCTCACGGTGCACCTCCGACAAGTTTATTATATTTCACTTAAGCAATATAAGTTCCATTTCAACTATATCGGCAAAAATCACTTCCGCATAACTTAAATTTAAGCAATAAGTCACTATTATTTCGCTCTTAAGCCTGCGTGGTGAAATGGTAGACACGGCGGATTCAAAATCCGCTAACGCAAGTTGTGGCGGTTCGAGTCCGCCCGCAGGTACCACAATTATTTTACGAGCTTTAAAAGCCCTTCTTTCTTCATTTAAAAAAACTTCAAAATCAACTTTTAACTAAAATTTAACAACAATTACAGAACTTTAAGCAGCTCATATATGTACATAAAAAATAGTTAGTTTATCTAGGCTGGCTAAATTGTCTCTATGCTCTTTAATGTGTTCTTTGTGATACTAAATCTCTCCAAAAATATCTCTTTTTTTTATCATAAATACTGAAACAATATAAGACTCTGCCACCATTAAACTCTCTAAAACGTGAAGATTTATATCGAAAATGCTTAATAAGAGTTTGTACGTTTGATGCATATACCAAATTTTTCCTACCAAGGGGATTGAGTTTTTTGATATAAAGTGCTAAAATAAACGGTTTAACGATAGTTCATTAAAAATTTATTGTTAATTTATTTTAGTTGGAAAAAGAGTCTAGAATACCTTATTTTATGGCTTGTTGATTTTTCCAGACCGCTATTTTTCTTACTTGAACCGACACATGTGATGTATTTAAACAATGGTAGCATTGATTGTTTATCTTTCAATTTTAACTTGAACCGACACATGTGATGTATTTAAACTAGGTATAGTTTTCAATTATTAGTTTATACACATGCTTGAACCGACACATGTGATGTATTTAAACCTAAAAGCCTGAATATAATCTAGAGTCTCGAACTCCTTGAACCGACACATGTGATGTATTTAAACTATAAAGCTCTTCATATCATGTTCTGAAGATTTTTACTTGAACCGACACATGTGATGTATTTAAACTAGCTATCGCAAGCGGTAATGGATTAAAAAGTGCAACTTGAACCGACACATGTGATGTATTTAAACTCGCTATGAGAGGTATATAAGTATATAGATTAGACTTGAACCGACACATGTGATGTATTTAAACACAGAAACACCAGTTACTTTCTCCGCTAACCACCTTGAACCGACACATGTGATGTATTTAAACATGGCTAAAGACTCAGCGGTCTTGTACAACGCAGTTACTTGAACCGACACATGTGATGTATTTAAACTGTGTTGTATGCCAAACTCTTCTGCAAAAATACGAGCTTGAACCGACACATGTGATGTATTTAAACTTATGCGGATAAAATGAAAAATATGTTAGACTTAGCTTGAACCGACACATGTGATGTATTTAAACTTTGTTTTATAGTATTTTGTATCTATATGCTTATCACTTGAACCTACACATGTGATGTATTTAAATCTTTCTTCGTCTTTATATCTGCAGTTTTTGCAAGCTCTTGAACCGACACATGTGATGTATTTAAACTCCGATAAACGAATAAATGGAGAAGTTAGATACACCTTGAACCGACACATGTGATGTATTTAAACCCACCTGTTACATGCCTGTTGCTGGCATAGGCACCACTTGAACCGACACATGTGATGTATTTAAACGTTCATCCTCGTAAAGACAAAAACGGAAATGAAATGCTTGAACCGACACATGTGATGTATTTAAACCTTGCAGAACTAACAGCTAAAGTGCTATCTACCGCTTGAACCGACACATGTGATGTATTTAAACCTAAGTTTAGCGGATGCAAAAACATTTATGCGAATCTTGAACCGACACATGTGATGTATTTAAACTAGAGACTCATACGCCTCGAATGCAGAATTGTATGCTTGAACCGACACATGTGATGTATTTAAACTAGAGACTCATACGCCTCGAATGCAGAATTGTATGCTTGAACCGACACATGTGATGTATTTAAACGTCGATGAGGGAACTCTTAAAAAGTCAATCGGGATTCTTGAACCGACACATGTGATGTATTTAAACAAGGATTCTTAGACATTGTATGCTATACAGGTACGCTTGAACCGACACATGTGATGTATTTAAACTACGGCACAAACTCGCCGTTGTTGTCAAGACCCTGCTTGAACCGACACATGTGATGTATTTAAACCCGCCAAGAGCATTAATAGGCTCAGGTGCGTTAGTCTTGAACCGACACATGTGATGTATTTAAACGTTAATCCTCGTAAAGACAAAAACGGAAATGAAATGCTTGAACCGACACATGTGATGTATTTAAACTTATGCCTTTGAGCCTTCATAAGTAAAAACTCTGGCTTGAACCGACACATGTGATGTATTTAAACCAATCAGCAGAACCTGAAGAGGATTATCCTTGTATTATCTTGAACCGACACATGTGATGTATTTAAACCATCCATATTGTCAAAGTCTCCTCTAAGGGTTATCTCTTGAACCGACACATGTGATGTATTTAAACCTAAATGTGAAGTTTGTCGTAGAGCCTTTTGCAAGCTTGAACCGACACATGTGATGTATTTAAACTATTATCGAAAGCTTTTGCTGATAAGTCTAAATCTCTCTTGAACCGACACATGTGATGTATTTAAACAAAGCTCATCTTTTGTTGTAGTTTCATCAACTTTACTTGAACCGACACATGTGATGTATTTAAACGAGGTTTTATGGGTATGTAAAAATGCAGATGAAACACTTGAACCGACACATGTGATGTATTTAAACACGCTACAAAAACCAAGAGTGCGAGGCTTATCTCTCTTGAACCGACACATGTGATGTATTTAAACAAATCCTTTTATCTTAGTTCAAGACGGTAAAGAGTCTTGAACCGACACATGTGATGTATTTAAACTGAAGATAAAAAAATTGCTTTGCAGAGTGTTCCATCTACTTGAACCGACACATGTGATGTATTTAAACGATGAAAAATTTACAACTCTATGACTACTTTCAAAACCTTGAACCGACACATGTGATGTATTTAAACTTAGAATTTCAAGAAGCTAAAAGATGGGAAGAACGACTTGAACCGACACATGTGATGTATTTAAACGTACTTGTACTTTAGAATGTTATTGCGGAGATTCCTTGAACCGACACATGTGATGTATTTAAACTTCTTTCTGTGGCTCGTAACAACAGATGCGGAAGAACTTGAACCGACACATGTGATGTATTTAAACAGAGAAGCGTTGCTGATGTCATATTTTTTATATTCTTGAACCGACACATGTGATGTATTTAAACTAAATACGAATCTAAAAAATATAAATTTCACACCCTGCTTGAACCGACACATGTGATGTATTTAAACAAAAAGTAATTATTGTTTCTGATTATACTAAAGAAACTTGAACCGACACATGTGATGTATTTAAACTTTTCAAAAGGGAAACAAAAAGGTAAGTTGAGGGGGCTTGAACCGACACATGTGATGTATTTAAACCAGCATGGAAGTCTGCTTGAGAGTATTATGCGCTACTTGAACCGACACATGTGATGTATTTAAACAAGAAGATGATATCCGCAGGAGTATCTGCAAATTTTTCTTGAACCGACACATGTGATGTATTTAAACAACAAACAGTCTCTTATGAAATATACAAAGAGCTTGCTTGAACCGACACATGTGATGTATTTAAACCCTTGCATACAACTGGTGTGTTAATTTAGTTGCCGCTTGAACCGACACATGTGATGTATTTAAACTCAAATCCGCACAATCCGCAAAAGACTTGCTTGTCTTGAACCGACACATGTGATGTATTTAAACCTCCCACCCCCTACCTTGCTAAAAAAATTAGCAAAACTTGAACCGACACATGTGATGTATTTAAACAACTCTAAGTTTACAAAATATGAAAAAGCTGTGGCTTGAACCGACACATGTGATGTATTTAAACATTAGAATTTATTTTAAACATATTTGTTAATTTACTTGAACCGACACATGTGATGTATTTAAACGTTTATGATATTTTTGAAAAAATACAGATGCCAATTCTTGAACCGACACATGTGATGTATTTAAACATATAGCTATCATGCATGGTCAGTTTCATTATCAACCTTGAACCGACACATGTGATGTATTTAAACTAGGGCAGGCTAAAACTTCTACGAGTGCAACGGCGAGCTTGAACCGACACATGTGATGTATTTAAACGTTGCAGCAACAACACTTACAATAGTAGATGATACCTTGAACCGACACATGTGATGTATTTAAACATGATTTATTAGATGTTATAAAGAATACTCTATTTGCTTGAACCGACACATGTGATGTATTTAAACTAGCCGTTTGAAGCTTATTGCCCTGCAAAAGAACTCTCTTGAACCGACACATGTGATGTATTTAAACCCGTATGCTTCTCTTTCGTATTCTACAAAAGAATCCTTGAACCGACACATGTGATGTATTTAAACCAGCAGTATGACATACCAAAAGAGCATTTGAAAATCCTTGAACCGACACATGTGATGTATTTAAACAATCTTCATCACCGGTCAAAGTCTCATCAACTTCTCTTGAACCGACACATGTGATGTATTTAAACATCGGCATATATGTCTTCAACAAGCGGCATGGGACTTGAACCGACACATGTGATGTATTTAAACTACGTTAAAGGAATTAAAAACTCTCCAATTGCGATGCTTGAACCGACACATGTGATGTATTTAAACATATCATCATCGGTAGAATTTGGAATGCCATCGCCACTTGAACCGACACATGTGATGTATTTAAACCGGATAGTGTTCATCTTCGTAGATACCGTCTCGCCTTGAACCGACACATGTGATGTATTTAAACAATAAAAAAGACCTGAAAACGGGTAGCATCGTAACTCTTGAACCGACACATGTGATGTATTTAAACTTGTTTATATGGTGGTATCTGATTGCTTCGTGTTGTTTTTACTCAAGGTTAGCAGCTTACTTGGATATAGTTGTATTATAAAAATCTTTAGATTAATCTCTATCAAAAATCAGAAAAAATCTTGTGCGTTTGCTACATAATTCTGGAAAATTTATATAAATATGGACTCTGTTTCTTTTTTTTGTGTGCCTATTGTGTTTTCTGTAAAACTTCCTGAGTTTAGAACTTTTATGATGGTGATAAAGTCCAGATTTTTATCTATCACTTTTTTAAGTTCGCTGTCTAGTTTTATCTGATTTGACGGGGTTATGCTTCCTCTGAAGATGGATTTTTGATGGTGCTTTAGGTACTTTTTGCATATTTTAAAAACTTTTGCAACTCTGTATTTACCAACATCGCTGAACTCGTCTGCTATGTCGTAAAACAGAAAAACATAGTTGTAGTTGATGGTATCTTTTTTCACTGTTTCTCTTTGAGCAAAAACGGAACAAACTCACGCTCTTCTAAAATGTGCTTTATAAGTTTATAGCCGTCTAGTTTCAAACACTGTTTATATGAGACTTTTCTTTTGAGTTTTGGGTGCATGAATGTTTCGTTTATTCTCGTCTCAAAAGCATTGATAAATATCTTTTTTCCTGCTTCGTTTAAAAGTGCAAAATTCAAATCTTTGTCAAAATGTTTCGCCACTTGAAGCTGTTTTCTCCCCACCAAATCAAAGATGGTTTTAAAAACTATGATGGGCTTAAATGCCTCGCTCAAATCCAAACTCAAGCTAAATCGCCCCTCTCTTGGTGAGTGCAAAAAGCTGATAGACTGGTTTAAGTGCGTTTGGTGAATCGCTGAAATTGTTTTTGTATAAAGTAGCGTATTTCCAAAACTCACAAGCGCGTTTATGGGGTTGTCAGGCGGTCTTTTTACCCGTTTGTTCATCACAAAATCTTCGGGCAAAAAGTGCTTAAAACTGTCATAAAACCTATGCCAAATCTGCCCCTCTATAAACATCGTTTGCTCAATGGTTAACTCTTTTTCCAAAAATTTTACCACATCGTTTTTGAGCCAGTCAAGATAGGGTTTGAGCTCTTTTGTGTCGTGTCGGTAGTAGTGGTAAAGCACTTCATGAATGTTTTTTGAGATGGCTAAAACGATGCTTTTTGCAATAACCAAACGATTCTCCACAAAAGCATAAGACTGTTTTATGGTCAAATCTCCGCTGATGTAAGTATCTTTTGGGTAAAAAGTTCCGCTGTAGTTGCCGTGGTAGTTAAACAGATGCAGAGTGATTCTCGCGCGCGAGATAAAGTCTAAAAACTTTGTGTTGAAGCTCACTTCATTTAGGCAGTAAAGCTCCCGTGTGTCTTCGATGGGAATATAAAAGTTCCCTTTTTCGTTCACAAATGCGATGGAGTTGTCTTTGCGTTTGAGTTCTCCCATCGAAAAAATGTATCTTGTGTGATTTTTTGCCATAGTAACTCCTAGATAAAACAGTATTCATAAGAAGCACATTTTTTACACTTATTTTCAAATTTCGACGCCGGCGGTTTTGGTAGATTTATGAGACTTTCTATAGCTTCAAGCACTCTCAACAACTCTTTTTCATTTTGCTCATCAAGCTCTAAAATCTCTGTTTTTGTGTTATGATTTTTTTCATGATAATCAATCTTCCCTTTTCTATCAATCCCTTTTTGTTTTAGTTTATAAAGATACAAAAGCACCTGCCACTTCACCGCTTCTGGGTCGGAATCTGATTTTTTAAACTCTACCAAATACTCTTTTGTAATCTTATCTATCTTTACATTGTCGATTTTTATCTCAGCTTTTTTTGTTTTTTTTTCTTGTATCTCATGCAGCACTTTGCCGATGCGAACATCTTCAGAGTTGTCTTCAAGGTTGATGCGGTTGGCATGGAGCCATAATTTTGTTTTACAAATGAAATAGTAGGAGATGAGCGTACCGTTAATTGATATTTTTTTCACAACACAACCTTTTAATAGCTAAAAGAGATAACTTTTTCTATCATACTTCCGAAAAACATAGAAGATTCGGAACTGTACTTCTGAATATCACAAGTTACAACATAATTAATCAGGTTTATTCTCCCAATTCATTTAAACCTATCTTTTCATCATCAAATATAATTCCTTCCTCAAAAGAATATTTTAAATTTAGAACTTCATAGTTTGTTTCTGTCTGTGATGTGTACAAATACTTTCTTTCAAGATAGTAAGGCAAAGAAATAGTGTAGTCATATTTAGTTTGCCCATCCATATAATCATCATAAAGTAAATAATCATTTTTTTGAAATGTTATATCTCTTAAGTCATAGTTGTCTTGAGATTTATTAATACCTGATAATTTTTTTATGGTCTCATCATATTTTTTGTATGCGTCATCAAATAGTCTTGAAACTTCATTATTAACACTTTTATCCATTTCAAAAAGTTTGTTATAAACAATATTCAGCCATTTTACATACTCTCCCAACTCAAAATATCCATCTTGAACAACTTCAAATGTTAAATCCAAAAGATATGAATTAGTATATGGAAATGCTTTAGAATATTTATAGATATAAATTTCACCTTTGTTTTGTTCATTTTTTTTACGATTAACTCTTCCAAATCTTTGAATTAAGCTATCTATCGGAGCATTATCTGTAAACATTACATCAAAGTCTATATCAAGAGAAACTTCCACAATTTGCGTAGCAACAAGAATAAAAGGTTTTTTAGAATCTAATTTCTTAAAAATTAAACATTCTTTTTTATTCTTATCTTTTTTTTTGAATGTTGAATGATAAAGTAATATTTTTTTGTTATTTAATGAATATTTTTCTTTTAAATATTTGTATGTATCAGTTGCACTTTTAACAGTATTTCTAATGATTAATATATTTTTTGATTCTTCAAATTTTTCAAAAATAAAATCAAAATCATCGTCTAATTCACAATCCATTTTTCTAATTTCATTTGCTTTTTTCTTAAATAAATCATTTTGAGTAATAATTGGATAATCTTTTATGTTTAGTAACTCTTTTATTTTATTTGGTATGGATGCACTCATCAAACAAACTCGTACATCATATTCGTAACAAAGCTCTAAAAATCGTTTTAAAAATCCCATTAATTTAAAATCATACGAGTGAACTTCATCGATGATAATGACTGAATTTAGAAAATTTTTAGTTGCAATATTGAATCTTCCTATGTTGATAAAATATTTGAGTAGTGAATCTATCGTGGAAACAGTTACTGGTTTATTAAAGCTTTTACTAACCAAAAAATCACTTTTAAAATGCTCATCGACAACTCCATTATCTCTTTCATACTCTTTTTCTAAAAATATTTTTGCATTTGAGTGGATCAATCCACACTCATTTTTATCAAAAAAGTTTTGAACCCTTTGATAGAGTTTATTGGAGGTAGTTTGTGTTGGCAGTGTATAAATTATTTTTGTATTTTTATTGTATATATTTTTAATTGCCCACAATAAAGAACCTTCCGTTTTCCCCTCACCAGTAGGAATCTCAACTAAAATACTTTGTGTGGAATCTGATAAATTTTCTTGAAAATCTCTTAATCTATCAAAAGTTAAATGCGTAATAAAATCTTTTTTTGAAGGAATAAATTCAAATGTTGTAAGCGGTGGTGTAGTTTGAGTAAATCTTGCACTAGCTATCCAATCAGCTAAATTTAAAATACCTGATACATAAGTATAAAGCATTCTAAATTTACTTGTATTATTGATTTTTGCATGTTGTTTTTCTAATATATCAATGTATGCTTTGAAAGATTCTTTTTTTACTTCTTTAAAATCAAAGTTGTATAAACACTCTTTATCACATGTTTTTTGGTAAATCATTTTATATTTATTTTGGAAATCCATATAATTAGATAAAAAAGTAAATTCATAATTAGACTCATTATATTGTTTTGGGAATAATGAATGATGAGACAATACAACAACAACTAACAAATTACTAAAACCATCATCTTTATAATCAAAATCTTTAATACCTAATAATAAAAAAGCACCATACAAAGGATGATATGATTGTGTACCACTTTTAATTGTATTTTGAAATTCAATAGTTGCTTTACCTATATCATGAAAGTAAGCACTAAAAAATATCAAATCTTTGATTTTTTCTGTACTCCAACCAGAGATATTGGCTACTTTTTGAAGTGTTTTATCATCAATTTGTTTTAGTGCTTCATCACAAACCCATAAAGTATGTTCTTCTAAAGTTTGATACTTATCGTCTAATTTTTTAGCCCAAATATCCATCAATAAAAAACCAATCTATTGTTATTTTCTACATCCATATAACTTACCACACCATCAATTTTCATATCACAATTAATATATTCAACTTGAGGATATTCTTCAACAACCTCTTTTGAGATTCTATTTCCTTTTTTATCAAATGCAATAAACTTAATAGGTATCAAATTAGGTGTTGGTAACTCTATTGGTTTATTTATCTCTTTTATAAATGCTTTGTAGGTGTAACCTTTATTTAAAAAAACAGAATTAATCTTGTTTGTATCGTTTGGTTTTATAAATTCACTTACATTTTTTACATTTTTTATAATCACAAGCTCATCATCAAGCCCTAGAGATGGAGTATTTTTTGGATTTTTGAGAGATTCAAAAATATCATCAAAAAGTTTTTGCTCTTTTATATAAATATAAATAGTGTATTGTGATAAAAAGAGCTTATCTCTTCTGATAACACTTTTCCCCATATTTCCTTTTTCTAAAGTTTTATAACTCCATAAATCCTTAGTTTTGCCACTAATCTTATCTATCACAACTGACACATCAATTAGCTCCTTATCCAGTATTTCAAAAAAATCTTTTTGCGGTTTTAATGAAATATTGCATAGCATTCCTATAACTGTTGTTTTTGGTGGAGCTAAAAAAGTTTTATGATAGGTTCTGAAAAAAGGGATTCTAAATGAATTTAATAACCCCTCTAATTCAAATCTTATAACTTTCATTTTAAGCTTCTATACTATTTTTGTACATTTCAATAGCTTGCGCAACAGTTACAACATTTGGAAATATATCTCTTATCTCTTGTTCATTTGCAAAAATTCCTTTTGCTATTCCTATTGTATATTGCTCAGTCGTATTATCCGCCAAAGCTTCTTTGATATTTTCAATATTGATATTCTCATTATTATCTACACTAAGAGCATTTAATAAAAATGGGTTTCCTGTTTTTTGTTTTGAAATAATAATAAACTTTGGTGCAATATCTTCAAGATTTCTAGCTTGTTTAGCTCCACCGTTAAATGATTTGATTGCATCAAGCAATACATTTAATCGTTTATTTTTCTCTTCATCCCTTAATATCTTTTTTACTTCATAAGTGTATTCATTGATTTCATTTCCTACATGAGCAGTATTTATCATAATATTACCTCTCATAAAATTTAAAGTATCTATTTCTACTTGAACTATATTGCCACTTTTCTTACTTTCATCTTCCGTTTTTTGTTTTCTTGTAAGATAATCATATTCCCCTTTATAAGGTAACAATGAAACTAAAGGACTAACTTTTACAGGAGACCATCGTCTTCCGCCTTGTGGTAACATATATCCAAATAAATCTAAGTCACAAACTGACTTATACATTTTATTTAATATATCAGCATCTATTTTTTTATTTAAATCAAGAAAGGTTTCCTTGCCATTTTTATCTTTATCTAAAAATGTTGGATTCCCTTTTTCATCAACACTACTGATTTTTTCTTCAAGTTGCATGAGTGTCTCTTTTAGGTATCGTCGTAAAGCTTGACCAGAAACATAAGCGAACTCATCACCGTTTGCATTTGAAATCTTTTTCATTACCGTGACATTTCCACCACTACTTTCTCCGCCGTTAAGTGATGCTACATTTACTTTTGTGATATATGCGATATTTAAAAACATTTTTATTTATTTTGATTTTTTGCAAAACTAACAGATTTAAATTTATCTATTGCATAAATAGCAATATAATCTCTCGCTATCTCCCAATTTTGTTCTACCGTTTCTAAAATCATCTCTAGTGACTCATTAAACTCATTAGTAAACCTTGCTTTCTCTGTATTTTTGAGACTTGTAAACTTCAAATCTTTAAAATATGACACCAACTGTTTATAATTTTTAACACTTCGTAATTTAAACAGTAAATCCTTATCTCCAAGCTCTGCACAAAAATGACCTATGCCATCACCTACTATTTTTGAATTTTCATGAATACCCATATCCTTACCTCCTAATATATGATTTAAATAACTTTGTTCAAGCTCAAATAACAATTTTCCAAAACCTTTTGAATCATTCTTCAAAATATTAAAACTAGTCAAATAATATTCTTCTCTTAGATTTAAAAAGTTTAATATTTTTTGACACCAATGTTGTATATTTAAATTTATCTCCTTGCTTCCTTGTGATAATGAAAATGCAATCAAGACATTTTCTAAATATTTGAATAGATTATTCTCTTTCAATATTTGAAAAAATTGAATTAACTGATAAGCTCTTGTAAATTCATTTAAAGATGTTTTAAATGTTCCGTCATCAGTATAAATAACAAAACTCAAGTATTGTAATAATTCAAATAAAATTTGAGAATATTCTTTAACATCTTCATCAAATAAAAAAGCTAAGTCATTATCTCCAAAAGCTTTATGCTCTTCTTCAATATGATACATCATAGAAAATAGATACATAAAAAATTTAAGTTCAAACTCCTCTGCACTTTTTGAGATATAAAAATGCTTATTTATAATCTCATCTTTACTTAACACTTTAAAGAAATCAATATTTGAAGATGTGTTTGATACCTTGCCCTTTTCATCTCTATATTCTATTTTGTCATCGCCAATTTGCAAAAATTCTTTAAACTTATTCAAAGCATCTAAATTGGACGAATTTGGATAGATAAAATAAGAAAAATTGTAAAACCTTTTTGTCCTCCCACCAAACCAATAAATGAGTGCATTCCATTTATCAAGTTTGTAACTTTTTGGCTGATTTAACATATCATGAAAATAACCCTGCCCATCTTCAAAGGAATGTATTTTTGAATCAATAGATAAAATATCGTTACTTACTAAATCTTTCAATTCCTTCATCAAGTGTTATAGCAACAATAACTTCATTCTTTTTATTTGGAACTTTTAATTTTCCATTTGATTCTTTTTCGGGTTTAAAATTTGTTCTTTCACAAAAATCAAGATAAAGCCTTTCAACTTCTTCTCGTGATAATCCTAGCTCTGAAATCTTTTTATATAGATAAACGCCATTTCGCAAGTCATTTTTTTGACCACCTTTTGTATCAAACTTTTTATCTAAAATAAAATCCATTTTAGTTTCGTCAAAATACCATCTATCATTATCTGTTTGGTAAACTATTTTGTTATCTTTTAAAAAGGTATTTAAAATTTGTGTATAAATTTCATCCTGTTTTTGTGAATCTATTTTAAAAACAAGCTCATTCTGATTTAATTCATACTCAAATTCAAAATCTCTCTCTTTTAAAAATTGATATAAATTGACTATTCCATTATTAAAAAACACATCTTTTGAACTAAACTTTTTTACCACTATTTCATTTGTCATATCCAATAAATTTCCTTGTTTCATCTCATCCCCCTCCCAATAACAAATCCGCCACCGTAACTATTTTTTTCTCCTGCCCCACATGCTAAGGCAACAAACGCCAATTTCTGAGATGCTTCGTCTTCATTTGGAACTATTTTAAACTTATTTCCAAAGAAAGTGACCTTTTTTCCTTCTTTATGGGTTCTTATATTTTGAGGCACTCTGTTTTTTATTTCTAGCAGTTGTATGAAATTTTGCTGTGCTTTTAACTCTTCGCCAAAAAAGCTTTGGTACTTTTTTTCTAGGTTGTCATGAAGCTGTTTTTGGAGTTGTAAAATGTCGCCGCTTCGTTCCATAGTCCAAAAGTCACCGTTTTCTGTGGAGACTACAACGGGAGTTGCACTATAGAGTTCGCTTATAAAGAACTGGTTTACTATTTTTTTATCTGTTTGGAGAACTAAAAAATCACCATTATCTATATTTTGTCTCAGGGAAGTGGCTAAAGTGTTTATAAAAACTTCATCAAGTGAGCGGATAGTAAAGTTGCAGGTTGAGCCTTTTTTGTAAATTTTATCTTTTTCTAAGGGTAAAAATCCGCCAAACGCATAGTGCTTAAATCCATCTTTTTTATGAATCTCTTCAAGCCCACCTCTTGCCATGGAGAAACTTATATATTTTGAGATAACCTCAAAACTTTTCTCAAAAACTACATCTACTTTTATATATGCCATGCATTTCAGTTCATAATATTTCACAAATACTACCTTTTTTTAGATACAGCTATATTACTATTTATTTTATTATTTTTCAAACTTTGTGTACGATAAAAAATTGAACCATTTGAGTAAAACAGGCTATCTAAAGCTGTATCAGAAGTTAATTGACTGCTTGTGTTTGGGTATAGAAGTATAGGTTATCGGGGGATTGTTTTGCATGAAATGTTGATTCTCAACGAACACGGCGTTCAATGATACTCTAAATGTGTAGCCAAAAAAATTTGGCTACATCTCTTTACTCTTGGTATATCTTTTATTTTACCAAATATGGTTCAATTAAAAAATTAATTGTCACTGCTTGGAAGTTTTAAAAACCCGTCTCTAAGTGCAATGGAGACTTTTTTAGTTGCATTTTGCAGTACTATTTTAGTATCGCCTGCTACATCTCTCTCATTTTTAAAACCTAAAATTTTTGATTTATCTATAAGAAGTTCGCTTTTTGAACCTGCATTTACTTTTCTGCCGTCACTGCTCGCATGTAGTGTAATCGCCATTGAAAGCAACTCTTCTTTCTCTTTTTTAAAGATATTTTTTTCAACAACCTCTTCTGTTTGCTGCAGAGTAACTTTTGCATTGAGTACATACTCATTATCATCTGTTACGGATTGATTTCTATTATACGGAGACACTTTGAAACAGTTTGTCTCTTTTAGTGAATTTATAAGAGCACCTCTTATCTCATCCGGAGCTATGTTAAATGTTTTTGAGCTGTTTTTTATATCAATCTCTTTTAAATAAAGCGTTGCTATAGGTGCTTGGCATAAATCTAGGTTATTGATATACAAAACACTTTTTTTCTCTGTACATCCTGCGAAAAGTAGAAGTAAAAGCACTGCAGATAGAATTTTTTTCATCGTGGTATCCTCTTTTTTTTATCCGAAAGTATAACACACATTTCTATAATGCTTAAAATTCCATAATATGTTAAAATAAGGAAATTTTTTAGATTGGATCTCCTTCATAAATGCTTTTTAAACTTCTTATTTTTATGCTTTTATATTTTAGTCTAAGTGCAGATATACAACTCGAAGATACTTACTATGTTGATGACACAACCGTAAAGGCATCTACTGTAACAAAAGACACAAAAAACGACTTTACAATACTCTCTATCGATAAAAACTCTCATATAGAAAAGATAAAGGGTAAAGACCTCATAAAACTTCTAAGCGAACATGGATATAAAAACTATAAAACCAAAAAAAGTTACATAAACTTCATTTTAAAAAGCCCTGTCGACATGTTGCCTCTAAAGTTAAAAATCAAAGAGTATTATGAAAAAAGCTATGAAGACATAGATATTCATGATATTTCTGTAGAGCCAAGAGGTCACATAACGACACTTCCAAAGAACTATATTTTAAATATAAGAAGTCGTGATTTTTTATCAAAAAGCGGTGTTGTAAATATCAAAACAGAGGATGATAAAAAGATATTTTTTGATTACTCGGTGCGGGCGAATGTCATAGTTTACGTAAGCAAAGAGAGCATAAAGAAAGAGTCTGAAATCTCATCCCTAAACTATATAAAAAAGAGCATCACTTTAGATAGATTTAGAGCAAAACCGATTCAAAACATAGATAAAACTACACTTCAGGCTAAGAGGCACATCCCAAAAGATACTATTTTAACACTTAACGATATCGAGTCGTTGGATGTCGTCAAAAGAGATGCCATGATCAATGTAAGCATGTCAAAGGAAGGCATGAACATTATATTTAGCGCAAAAGCACTTCAAGATGCAAAAGTAGATGATATAATAAAAGTTCAAAACAATAACGGAAAAATATTAAAAGCGAGAGTTACTGGCAATAACGCGGCGGAGCTAGAGTGAAAAACAGAAAAATAGTAGTAGCATCAAGCGGTGCAAGCGGTGTCAATTTGGGACTAAAGATTATACAACTGCTTCCGGAAAATATAGATAAACACTTTATTATGACGCAAAATTCTGAAGTTGTTTTAGATAAAGAGATGCATATAACGTTTCATGATAACAATGATATCTCGGCTAGCGTAGCTTCAGGCTCTTTTGGAGTGGAGGCTATGATTATCGCACCGTGCAGCATGAATACACTTGCAAAAATAGCATGCGGCATTGCCGACAATCTGGTTACAAGATGTGCAAGCGTCATGATAAAAGAGCATAAGAAGCTTATTTTAGCTCCAAGAGAGATGCCTTTTTCTGCAATTGCACTTGAAAATATGCATAAATTAGCAGCTTTAGGCATCATCATCGCTCCTCCCGTCATGGCATACTATTCAGAGCAGCAAACACTTGATGAAATGGAAAATTTTATCATAGGCAAATGGTTTGATCTGCTTGGCATAGAAAACAACCTTTATAAAAGATGGGAATAATGAAAAAAATAGCACTCTATCCTGGGACTTTTGACCCGATTACAAACGGACATTTTGACATAATTGAGAGAGCACTCAATCTTTTTGATGAGGTAATAGTAGCCGTTGCAATCTCTGAGGATAAAAAACCGATGTTTACGCTTCAAGAGAGAATCAACATGGTAAAAGAGTCCGTAAAAAATCTAAAAAATGTAACAGTTTTAGGGTTTAACAATCTTACAGTCGAGCTGGCTTCAGAACATAATGCAACGGTTTTGATTCGAGGTCTTAGAGCAGTAAGCGACTTTGAGTATGAACTCCAGTTGGGATACCTTAACAACTCTCTTGATGACACTATTGAGACGGTATATCTCATGCCAAAACTCCAACATGCATTTATCAGCTCTTCCATCGTAAGAAATCTTCTAAAATTTAATTCAAAAACTGAGCATCTTGTCCCAAAAGAGGTTCAAAGAATCATTGAGAGTATGAAATCATGTACATTGCAATAGAGGGAATCGATACTGCCGGCAAAAGCACACAGATTAGTAAACTAAAAGAGCACTTTCCCTATGCCATCATAACAAAAGAACCCGGTGGTACTGAAGTCGGCAAAGAGATAAGAGAGATAGTTTTAAGTACAAAAGCGAAAAGTAAAAAGGCTGAGTTTCTACTCTTTTTGGCTGATCGTGCCGAACATGTAAAAGAGGTGATTGAGCCAAACAGAGATAAACTTATCATCTCCGACAGAAGTGCCATAAGCGGTATAGCTTATGCCCTTGTTCAGGGAGAGATAGAGGAAAAAGATTTGGTCTCTCTTAATCACTTTGCTACAAACGGCATATATCCGCAAAAAGTTTTTCTGCTCTATCTTACAAAAGAGGAGCTTGAGTTTAGGCTCTCTCAAAAAAAATTAGACGGAATTGAACTTAGGGGAAGTGCGTATCTGCTAAACATACAAAAAGCTATTATAGAAGCGGCGAACCTGCTAAATATAGAGTTGATTACCATTGATGCAAAAAAAAGTATTGATGAAATTAGAGACGAGATATTAAACAATATTAGGAAACACTAAATGAATAAAATTATCGGGAAAGTGCTTTTTGTAAAAGTCGGTAAAGTTGTTTCAAATGATTCTCTTAGCAAAAATAATCCTCATTTTTTATCGGGTATAAAAAAGTATCCGGTTACTAAGGCTTATCTTACAAAAACAGGATTTAAAGATGATGAGCAGGCTGACACTCTTCATCACGGCGGAGAGACAAAAGCTGTACTCTTTTTTTCAACAAATACATATAAAAAATTGAATGAGTTAAGCAGTAGTGATTTTAAGTATGATGAAATCGCTCATTATGGGGAAAATATAGTTGTTGAGGGTATAGATGAGAGCGATATATGCGTTGGTGATATTTTAAAAATTGGTGATGTAGAAGTTCAAATCTCTCAACCCAGACAACCTTGCTGGAAACTCTCCGCAAATACAAAAACAAAGCAGATGACAACTATTATTTACAATAACGGCTTGAGCGGATGGTATGCAAGAGTGCTAAAAGAGGGAGAAATTGAAGAAAAAAGCGATATTGTTTTAGTAAAAAGATCTTATCCAAAACTTACAATCACTGCTTTAAACAAAATAATTATAGATCCTCTTACGGATATAGTTCTAACAAAAGAAGCTCTGGAGTGTCAAGTTTTGGGAGCTGCATTTAAAGCTTCACTTGAAGGAAGATCTAAGCTCAAAGATGCAAAAAATGAGCCTTTTATATACCACAACGAACCAAATTGATATACATCAACTCAAATCACTAAAAACACTCCTATCATAACAAAAAAGTTATGAGGAGGTGTTAATTGACAAAGAGATACCTTCAAAGAATGATGCCAAAAGGTGTACGACCTTCCAGAAAACCTGCAGGCAAAATTTTCTGGTCAGTTATAGGATCATTCGTCGGCATCTATGTCATGTCAATTTTTAGCAACTCATTTTCAACACAAGACAGTTTTTTTCTCTTAGGATCTTTCGGTGCTTCTGCTGTTTTAATATATGGAGCACCGGAAGTCCCTTTTTCGCAGCCTAGAAACCTGATAGGAGGACATCTTTTTTCTGCTATCGTTTCAGTATTTTTAGTAAAAAATTTTGGAAATTTGCTTAGCTTAGAACTTCTGTGCGCACTAAGCGTCGCACTCTCCGTTTTAGTAATGCATTTAACTATCACCATGCATCCTCCGGGAGGTGCTACGGCTCTTATTTATGTTATAGGAAGCGAGAAAATCCAGTCTCTTGGCTGGATATATCCGCTTTCACCGATAGCCCTAGGCGTAACAATGATGCTTCTTATCGCTCTTGTCGTAAACAATATATCAAATAACTCAAAAAGACACTACCCGACATACTGGTACTAAAGCGTTACCCTGTTTTTTACGTTTACAAGCCAGTATGCGACCGCCAATCCAACGATAACAGTTCCGATAACCAAAAGATCATTTCCTTTTTCAGATGATAGCGAGTAGATAAGCACCTTTCTGATAAGTGCCGCCATAGCAAGCATGATAAAAGCTCCAATGGCAAATCCTCTGCCTTGAAGGTGGTTTATCTCTTCATGAATAAGCTCTATTGCCGCCCATAAAACAAGCAAACTTCCAAGAACCGTTAAAATCCCCTTCTCTATCCCTATATCTGAGAAAAAGAGCAGATAGATATCATATACAAAAAGACCTATGGCAAAAAAGGCCACCAAAGCCAAAGAGCCGGCTAAAAAAAAGTTTATATATGAGTTGAACTTCTTTAGCCCCAATAGAATCGTTTTTTCAAATTTAGACAGAGATAAAAAATTTCCAAGTTCCTCTTCTCTGTATGAACTTGTAAGAACATCAAGATTCATATCTATGATTTTCTCAATCGCACTGATCTGTGCTATATATTGTGTTTTATCCTCAGAACGCTCTTCCATGCTTTTAAGTATAAAAGTCCTCACAAATGTAAACGCAGAGTTTACAAAGTGCGTAGGAAGACCGATACTAACATGCGTTTCTCCTATTTTGTATAGGTATGTAAAATACTCCAAATCATACTTTCCGGAAAAAAGATTTATAAACCACTCTTTTACTTTTTTGCGGTGGTAATCGATTATTTCTTGATTTTTAAGAAATTTTGCGGTTGTTCCAAACCCCCATATATAGTCATAAAACCCGTCTATAAAATCATCCGCAAGCTCTTTCATCCTCGGTTGAAGAGCTTCTAAGATCAGAGCCTCCTCTTTTGTAAATCTATAATGCTCTTTTAAACTCTCATGTTGTTGCACTTTAAGCCTTTACTCTATTTTCAACTCATCACTCTGTTTTGATTTTGAAGTTCATCCATTATCGCACAAAAAGGATCGTGAATATCATTGCAAGGCTCCGTACCGACAAAAATTTCATTATCAGTCTTGTCAAACGCTTCTCTTGCAAAATCCCAATTAATGTGATTCCAAAACTCTTCGAGATATTTTGGACGCAAGTTCCTGTAGTCGATGTAGTACGCATGCTCCCATACGTCACACACAAACAGAGGTATAAGATTTGAAGAAAGAGGAGTCTGGGCATTACTTGTTTGTTTAACTGCCAATTTTCCTTTTGGTTCTCTAACAAGCCACACCCATCCTGAACCAAAAAGTGTTGTTCCTGCTTTTATAAACTCCTCTTTCAGCTTCTCTACAGAGCCGAAATCATTATTTATTTTAAATAAAAGTTTACCACTTGGAGCAGATTTTGAACTACTAAGGCTATTCCAGTAAAAAGTGTGATTAAACACCTGTGCAGCGTTATTAAAAATAGTTCCATCCGAATCACGGATAATTGAAGAGAGAGACATTTTGTCAAACTCAGTTCCTTTGATAAGTTCGTTCAATTTGTTGACATAAGTAGCATGATGTTTGCCATAGTGGTACTGCATAGTTTCTGCTGAGAGAAACGGGACAAGTGCATTTTCTTCAAAAGGCAGTTTTGGTAATTCTATCATCGTGGTATCCTCACTTATTTAAAATTTACTTTCTGGCATAAGTATAAGATTCTATTATTAAAATTTATTTAAACTAAAATTGCCTATTGAATAAATAAATAAGTTAAAAAATGGTTTAATACTTATTATTAATTTTTAATCACAAAAATGAGATTTTTATATGAAAAAAGCCATCTACAAACCCACCAACCAAAACACTATCATCATCAACGAGTTTGACGCATACTGTGAGATACTGCTAGAGGGTGAATATGTCAATGTTCTTAGAAGCGACATAGAGTTTTTTGAGTCACAACAAAAAAGCTCTTCGCTCAAAGAGCTAAAAGAGAACATCTTTTTAAACTGCATCAAAAACCCGCTTAGCGATATACTCTACTCCTACAACACAAACCGCCTTACACCCGAGATGCACCAGTATAAACCGCTTATAAAGTTTCTAAACTCCCAAAACAGCCGTATCTTGATAGCCGATGAAGTTGGACTTGGCAAAACCATCGAGGCAGGGATGATTTTTAAAGAGGTCGATAAACGCCATGAGCTTAAAGTCTCTCTTATCGTTGTTCCCTCTTCTCTTACGCTGAAATGGAGTGAGGAGTTAGAAATTCGCTTTGATGAGCGTTTTGAAATCAAAAAATCAAATGAATTTTTAGCTTTTATCGATGAGTTTGACGGTTATAAAAGCACAAAATCTTTCCATGAAAAGATTATTATCTCTTACCATACTTTGCGAGATGCAAGAGTGATGCAAAAGCTAAAGAAGAGTTTTTTTGAGGTTGATTTTCTTATCATGGATGAAGCACACACTATGAGAAACTTAGGAACGACAACTTTTGAGAGTGCCGAGATTATCACGGCTATGGCGGAGCAGATAGTATTTTTGTCCGCAACTCCCGTGCAAAACAGTCTTGAAGACCTCTTTAACATACTCTCTTTGCTGGATGGGGATTATTTTAGAGATTTTGACTATTTCCAAAAGATGCTAGAACCAAATAAAATCATCCATAAACTCATCGCACTCCTTAGAAATAATCACTCTTTGTATGAGTTACAAAATTTTGTGGCAGAACATGATGAAGCAGTACTTCCCAATGAAGTAAAAAATATTTTTACACAGATACAAGAGCTTCAAAATATAACAAACCATCAAAAAGTCTATTTTATCGACGCACTGACAAAAGCCGACCATTTAAGTTTTATCATCAACCGCACAAAGAAAAAAGATGTCGGCAGGTCTATCCCAAGAAACGCAAAATCAGTAATTGTTGAAATCACTGAGCAAGAGAGGGAGTATTATCAAGCCGTTATAGAGTTTGTGAAGTTTTTAAACCCATCTACTCCGCAAGGTTTTATAACCATCATGCCAGAGAGGATGGCGAGTTCTTCCATGATAGCCTCACTTGAGAGCTTCAAAGAGATAAAAAAAAGCGGCAAACTTTTTTTAAAAGATGTTGATGAGCTTGAAGATTATTATGAAGATATAGATATCAAAGAAGAGGCTATGCGTTATCTTGATACCATCATCAAAAAAGGTGAGTGCATCGGAGAAAAAGACTCTAAATTTATAAAATTTGAAGAGTACCTAAAAGAGATTAAAGAGCAAAAAATCAAGCAGGTTATCGTCTTCTCTTTTTTCAAAAAAACACTCAACTATCTTGAAGTAAAACTCTCGGAGCTAGGTTATAGCGTTGGTAAAATACATGGCGATTTTAGCATAGAAGAGAGATATGCAAAGATAAAATCTTTCAAAAAAGTGGAGTTTGACATCTTGCTCTCTAGCGAGGTAGGAAGTGAGGGACTTGACATGCAGTTTTGCAATGTCGTCGTAAACTACGACCTCCCATGGAATCCCATGCGAGTGGAGCAACGCATCGGGAGGATTGACCGGATAGGGCAGAAGTTTGACAAACTACACATCTTCAACCTCTGTATCACGGGTTCTATAGAAGATAGGATTTTTAATCGCCTTTATAGCAAACTCAATATTTTTGAAGAGTCCATAGGCGAACTTGAGCCGATTTTGGGCGACCTTGAAAAAAGTCTCAACCTAGCACAGCTCATCACACTTTCGCAAGAAGAGATAGACAAAAAGCTTCATCTTCAAGAACTAGCCATAAAACGCCAAGAACTAGAGATACAAGAACAAAACCAAGAGATAGAAAAACTCATAAATGATGATTTTTCTTTTGAAGAGAAAAAAGAGCTTTTTTTAAACCACAAAAAGATAGAACAGCTCCAAGAGCAAAGCAGAGAGATTTTTTTGGATTTTTTAACATGTAATGAACTAAAATATGTAGAACTCAAAGACAGAAGCATAAAATTTTCCTCTGAAAATCTCAAAAGCCTCTTTAACATCTTAAGAGCAAAGATGAGCGACAAAAAAACAGAACCGCATCGCTACAACGAGCAAAGAGCAATCCTACAAAAGATGAGCAGAATCCAAGAGCTAAAGATAAGTTTTGCTACAAACAACAACGATGAGTTTCAAACTCTCTACCTCTTCATGAACCATCCTCTCCTTTTGATGATAACAAGAGAAAAAACACACAGAGAACTTTTCGCCGCTTTATGCCATGAGAAGTATAAAAACGCTTATGCCATCATCTACAGAGCAGACATCATGCACTCAAAACCCATATCTCTACTCAAAACTTTAGTGCTAGATGAGCAGTTTGCACCTTTAGAGGAGATGGACTACTTTGAGTTTATAACCCAAGTAAAAGAGAGCCAAAGCACAACAAACACCAACCCACAAGAGATAAAGTCAAAAGCCATGCCCCACATCATCCAAAGCGTAGAAAAGCTAAAAACCCAAGAAGCACAAGCACAAAACAACATCCTAAACATAAAGATAGAGTCCATAAAAAACTACTTTGACAAACAGATAGCCAGAGCACAAAAACTCAAGCAAAAAGTAGAACAAGAAGATGTCCAAAGAATGAGAATAGGTGAGATAGAAAACCTCCAAGAACAAAAAGCAAAAAAAGTTCAAGAGCTAGAGAGTAAAAAAGAGATTAAGAGTAGTTTTGAGATTTTAGGGGTGGCGGTACTACAAGTTTGTATATGATAAAAAAATTTATTATAAAGTTTCAAAGAGATAGAATATTTTGAAATTTAATAGAAGTTATTTTTTTGATTTTGATAAACTTAAAAATAAAATTAAGGAGAAGATACAGTGGAGTGGAAGAATGAAAAGGATTTTGTTTGTAGAACAAAACACAATTTAAAACTTTATAAAGAACATAAGCAAAACAAATCTCAAGGTTTTGATTTTGAAGTAACCCAGTTGGTCAACTCTTTTTTAGGGTTGATAGTTTTTATCAAAGAAGAAGGTTTTCAAGGAAATCAAGCTTTAGAGAAGTTCTTAATTGATAATCAACCAGAGACATGGGACTATAAATATAAAAATAAAAAAACTAAAATATGTGAAGATGAGTTAAAAATATTTGAAAATTATTTGAAACACTTGAGAAATGCAATCGCACATTTAAATTTAAAAATCATTTCAGAAAAAAAAAGTAATTGTAAATATGTAGAGATAGTTAAGATTGAATTCGAAGACAAAAGTAATTATAAAAAACATCAAAATATTTTTAAAGCAACTCTAACAATTGAGCAAATAGAAAAATTGATAGAATTGCTATATACAGCATTTTTAGATAATGATAAATGTAAGCCAAACGGAACTATATGATGGATGATTATAAATTAAATATAAAAAAATCAGTCCAATCTGATTATAAATTTTGTGAAAAAATAGATAAAAAATGTTTAGGCAAAATAAAAGAATTAGAAGAACAGTTGAAGCTAGCAGATGATAATCCCGATTACTTTATGCAACTGCATGGAAGAAATACAGAAAAACACAAAAGGTCAGAGATATATAGACTAAAATCATTGCAAAAAAATCTAATTTCTAAAAAATATATTTTTGAAAACAAAGTTGTTTATATAACTTACAAATCCTATTTATTGGGGGATAGAGACCAAATCGAATATATTGAAGATATTGAATATCTTTCAAAAGATCATGAACATGGTAGATTTTACCTAAATTTTCAAATAAATGAAGCTCATGAAAAACTAGGAAAAGTTCTTGAAGTGTGGGAGCAGTATGAGATAGAACAACAAAATAGCGAACTTCATGATCTGAGAAATATTCGTTTTGAAACTCTAAACGGGCGTGATTTTTGTGAAAGTTATAGAGAACTTATTTTTAGAGAAAATATTGATTCTAAAAAGATAAATATCAAGAAAATTTTTAGCTATAAGAACATAATCCAATCTCCAGAACAAAATAAACTTTATGATTTGATAATCGAAGATAGAAAAAAATTTATTTTAGTCAATGGACAAGCTGGGACAGGAAAAACAACCGTAGCTATAGATGCTCTAAAAAATACTGTAACTATTTTTATAGTCTTGAACGATACAAAAAAAACTGAAATAGAACAATTTTACAATAATAAAAGAAGTACATCAGTTATTTTATTTGAAGACATGCATTCTTTTTTAAATGAAGCATTAAGTATAAAGATAAACAATAACTATAACTCTGTTTTAGAGCAAGTAGAAACTTTAGCTAAAAAAATTATCAGTGAAAATGATAAATTATCAAAATTTTTACAATTAGATGAGATAGTTATTCGTGATGAGTTAAAAAAACCATTTGAAATAGTTCAAGCTCTTATTTTAAATAATAGTATCGAACCAATCAATATGGATGACTTGATAAAAAAACTAAAAATAAAACTCTCGAACATGGCTATTAAAATAAATAATATTTATGTTTCTACCAAAGTACCATTCATTAAAACTTTTGATTTGAAAAAAAATTCCAAAATAAAATTTAGAGTTGCAAAACCAGAAACAAGTAAAGAAATAAAGAGCTATAGAGATATAAAAGTTGTTTTAGAAGAAACGATAGCAAAGAAAGCTCTAAATGCTGAAAATATAAAATTCACTCATAAAAAAATAACTTTTGATTTTTTAAATAGATTGCTAAATAAAAGAAAAAATAAATTTGACAAAAAAGCTTTTGAAGATATAGAAAAAATTATATATAGTCAGCAATTCATTAGTAAATATTTTTTTCAGTATCAAAATCCTGATATTGTTTATTTAACAAAATGTTATTTGGCTAATAGCACAAATTTTACATTTTTTAAAAAAATTGATAAATCAGTTTTGATTGATGAATATCAACAACTAAAGCAACCTGAAATTGTAGAGATGTACAAAATGGTGTTTGAGAGGGTCATACTAGTTGGTGATGACGCACAAACCAATCAAAAATCTATTTATACTCCAAGAAATGACAAATTTGAAAAGTTGATTTTTACAAGAAACTTTAGACAAACTTATCAGCTTGCCGTAGCTTCTTTAATTATTCGCAATCTTATAACCAATGACATTATTGAGATTCCAAAAGAAAACGATTACTATAGAGATCAGATAGAATTCAATGGAGAAAGATATAAAAAACCATATTTTTATCACAATATAGATTCAAAACAAGAAGTAATTTTAGAAAAATTAATTGAAATCAAAAAAAATCAAATAGATAGCTATGAGCATGATTTTCCAGTAATGATAGTGTTTGAAAAGTCTTCAGAAAATCAAATTAGATTACTCTATAAGAATTTAAAAGAAAAATTTAAAGTAGTTTATTTTGAAAATTTAAAAGAGAACAATTTAGAAGATTTTGATTTTGTCTTTTTGACTGTAAAAGATATTCAAGGAGAAGAAGCACCAATAGTTGTATATATTTCCGAAGATGAAAAAATTAATTTATCGAGTTTGTATATTTCAATCACAAGAGCGCAGTTTGAATTTTACAATTTTTCAAAAGATTTGCCTATTTTTAAAGATGAACATAAAAACTGTTTTGAATTATTTAAAAAAAATGGAAATAATAATTTTGTAATTAAACAAAAAACACTCCAAATACCTGAAAAACATTTTTATGAAAAAAAAGAAAAAGATGAAGATAATACTCAAATTGTAGATGTTAAAAATGTTGAACCTGAAATAAAAAAAGACGACAGAAGCAAATTGGAGAAAAAAAATTCTAATCAAAATATAAAAATTAGGGTGCATGAAATCGCAAAAGAGTTAAATCTTAGCAGCAAAGATGTAGTTAAAAAAGCCAAAGAGATTGGTTTAAATGTTAAATCGGCAAACAGTTCTCTATCTGTTAAGGAGGCTGAGAATTTTAAAAATTATATTAGAAACTCTGAGCAGCAAGACGATGAAGATAAAAAAGCATTAACCACTAAACAAAATATTGAAAAACATAAATCAGAGACTAATCAATGGCAGGAAGATATAGACCCAGATATTATTATTGATGAAGAGCAGTATAAAAAAGACTTTATAAAAAAAGTAAGTGAGGATATACAAAACTATGAAGCAAGTAGTAAACAACAAGAGATTATAAAAGAAATTGTGATTCTTAAGAAAACGAATATTACGGATAATGAGCAAAAAAATAAAATAAGGATATTTTTAGCAAATACTTATAAGGGTTATTGTCAAATATGCGGATTTACATTTAGAAAAGTAGCTGATGGGCAAAAGTCTTTTGAAATGTATAGTTGGAACGATAAGAGAGTCGTAAAAAAGAAAAAGAGTTTTATTTCTACAGCTGATAGCCTCAGTTTATGTAGAAATTGTAGTGCAAATATAAAATGGGGTGCTTTTGAGCCAACATTTTTGGAGCATATAAAAAATATACAAAATTTTGAAACCGCAACCATAGAAGATATAAAAAAAGAGATACATAAAGCTGTAGATGAAAATCTACCCGATATCTTTGAAGGGTATTTGAATTTTAATGATATGTACGCTTTAGAGATAAAACTAAACGATGAGGCTAAAAATATCTATTTTACAGATATACATCTTGTGCAGTTTATAGCATATTTGCAGCTAGAGAGTAATTTTGCAGAATCTCAATGAAATTTTACAAACTATACAAGAGTCAAAACAATATCTTTACCGCTAGAGGTTTGCAAGTAATGTTTGATACAGAAGATGAAATCTTGAGGTCGAAAATTTCGACTTCAAATTTAAAAACTCTTGATGAAAATAAAGATGAAAAATCAGAGGACAAATAACATGCTAAACATAACAAATCAAAATTTCAACGAAATCTTACAAACCATACAAGAGTCAAAACAAAAAGCTTACGCACAAGTAAATGCAACTTTAGTAGAGCTGTATTGGAATATAGGAAAACATATATCTGCCAAAGTTAAAGAAAAAGTATGGGGTAAAGGTGTAGTTGAAGAGTTGGCAAATTTTATCAAAAATAAAAAGAATGAGTGCCAGACACTCCTTTGAAACTTTTCTTATTTTTTTCTTATACTTCTCTTCCTTTCTTTTCCTCGTTTGTATGGTCTGGGTAAAGTGGGTCAGAGTTTTACTTTAAACTAAATTTTTAGAGAGTTGATATGAGAAATGTAGCAATATCGTGCTACAATTATACAAAAGATAAAAAAGGATTTCACAATGATGCTTGATGCTACCGTAAGAGCAAGGATAGATAGCGGTTTGAAAAACGAAGTGGAGGCTATTTTCCATGAGTTGGGGCTTACTACATCACAAGCCATTACACTTTTTTTAAAAAAAGTAAAAATAGAAAGGGGCATACCTTTTGAACTGAAAATCCCAAATGAAACTACTATAAAAGCGATGAATGAAGCTAAAAACTTGGAAGGTGAGACCTGCTCGCTAGAAGAGTTTATAAAGTAAGTTTAAAACTATTTAGGACAAAGATATTTTTAAAAGAGTATCAAAAACTATACTAGACCATCATCTCAAAGGAAATTTTCAAAACTACAAAGAGTTTCACATAAGCGGCGATTTGCTTGTAATATATACGATAGAGGAGAATTACCTAAAACTCATAAGAATAGGCACTCACGCACAACTTTTTGAATAAACTTTACATAAGCAACTTTATAATATACACAAGATACCATAAACTCTCAAGCAAAACATAAAATAGAATATAAAGGTAAAAATGGTATTCTTTCAAACTTAAAAACAACGCTGTATGCAAAGGAAAAAGATGATTAGTTCGCTAAGAGGGATGAATGATATTTTAAGTGATGATTATGAGAGATTTACATATTTTATAAGCACTGCTACAAAGATTGCTCAGAGATACGGTTTTCATTTTATTGAGACCCCTCTTTTGGAAGAGACTGCTCTTTTTAAACGCTCTGTAGGCGAATCAAGCGATATTGTCGGCAAAGAGATGTACCAGTTTATAGATAAAGGCGAAAATGATGTCTGCCTTCGCCCAGAGGGAACTGCAGGTGTTGTTCGTGCTTTTATACAAAAAAAACTTGACCGTGCAGGCGGAATTCATCGCTTTTTCTATCACGGTGCCATGTTTCGATACGAGAGACCTCAAAAAGGTCGTTTGAGACAGTTTCATCAGTTTGGAGTCGAGAGCTTCGGCGTTGATAGCGTTTATGAAGATGCTTCGATGATAATGATGGTCAGCGATATTTTAAAAGCTCTCGGAATCGGTTACAGACTTCAGCTCAACTCACTTGGCTGCAATGAATGTATGCCTCCTTACCGCGAAAAACTTATAAAATTTGTAAAAGAGTGTGTAGATAATATCTGTGAAGATTGTATCAGAAGAGTAGATACCAATCCGATCAGAGTGCTTGATTGCAAGAACGGCTCATGTCAGGAGCTTTATGTAGGCGCTCCAAAGCTTCTGCACAATCTTTGTTCAGGATGCAGTGACGATTTTGATACACTTAAAAAAATCCTAGAAAATAACGGCATCGAGTATGAGGTGAATACAAACCTAGTTCGAGGGCTTGACTACTACTCAAAAACTGCATTTGAATTTGTAAGTGACAACATAGGAAGCCAAAGTGCAATTGCAGGCGGTGGACGATATGACAGACTCGTTGAGTTTTTAGACGGACGCCCTACTCCTGCGGTCGGCTTTGCTATGGGTATTGAGAGATTGATGGAGCTTATCGTCATGCCGGAGACAAAAAAAGAGGGCTATTACATCGGTGCTATGGATGATGAAGCACTCGATTTAGCTGTTAAAATCGCACATCAAAAGAGAAACAGCGATGTAGTTTCAATTGACTATAAAACAAAAAACCTTAAAAACCATCTAAAAGCAGCCGATAAGGAAAATGTAAAATATTGTGCCATAATCGGGTCCAATGAGATGAAAGATGGGACTATCTGGGTAAAAAACCTAGAAGACAAAACGGAACAGACGCTTTTGCTAGAGGACTTCTAGTTGCAAATATTGGATTTTATATGGGATGCATTTTCTAATTTCATAGAATTTTTTATTTTAGCAGGTTTAATCGGTCTGGTTTTTCTCTATATTCACGACAAATATGTCCAAAGAAACCATGCGCTATTGATTAACTATCCCGTAATCGGAAGATTTAGATATTTTTTTGAAGCACTCAGAGAGCCGCTTAGACAATATTTTGCGGAAGAGACTTTTTATGACTCTAAAGATAAAGTCGACTGGGTTTATAAAGCTGCCAAAAATGTTCCAAACTATAAATCTTTCTCTATCTCACAGCCCTTTTTAGGCTCAAAATTTATCTTAAAACATGTTTCAAATGTTTTAAACGACAATGATGTCAGCGAAGAGACATCTGTCGTATTTGGAAAAGACAGAGAGATTCCTTTTGTCTCTCATACTCCTATTATCCGCTCTGCCATGAGTGACGGAGCATTGAGCCCTGAGGCCGTTCGTGCATTTTCTATGGCTGGAATCGCCTCAAACTTAACCATAAATGCAGGAGAAGGCTCTCTTACCTCAAATCATCTTTTTACCCATAAACCAGACTTAAGCAACTGTGAGTATCTTGAAATTATTGGAAGCACCCCTTTTGCAGAATTTATGCATAAGATGGGCAAACTGCTCTTTAACAATGCGATTGCGACAAAATGGTACAGAACAGCTTTGTTAAATAAAAAAACACAAAATACCTATATTTATGATGAGGGTTCTCATGTACTGTTTCGTGTAAATTGGGGTGCGCCGCTTAGTGTTTTCCCAAAAGAGATTCCAAGCGACATTCCAAATATGATTTTTCAAATCGGCTCAGGACTCTACGGTGTTCGTGATGAAGATGGAAAATTTGATGAGTTGAAATATCAAAAGGTTATGAAATTTTGCCGCATGACCGAGATAAAAATTGCTCAAGGCGCGAAACAGACAGGCGGAAAGTTGGCAGGCACTAAAGTAACAGCTGATATAGCATACTACAGAGGTGTTCCTGAGGGCAAAGATGTTTTTTCACCAAACAGATTTCCTTATGCGGATACAGCATCTCATCTGCTGGACTTTGTAGAAAAACTGCAAAACCTTTCAAAAAAACCTGTCGGTTTTAAGATAGTCATATCTGATGCCAAAGCTGTTGAAGAGATGGTAAAAGACATTGCTTCAAGAAAAGCGGAGGGCAGAAATATACCTGATTTTATCACTATCGACAGTTCAGACGGCGGAAGTGCCACTGCACCGTTAGAGTTGATGGAATCTGTAGGGCTTACAATCGACAATGCACTCTACTTGCTAGATAGCATGCTTAAAAAGTATAATATACGCAATGATATAAAAATCATAGCAAGCGGAAAGATATTGACGCCGGATGATGTTATTATTACGATGTGTTTGGGAGCTGATGCAGTTGGAATTGCAAGAGGTTTTATGATGAGCGGTGGCTGTATTCGTGCAAGAATGTGCTCTGGTTTCGGTACACATGTCTGCCCTGTCGGGATGGCGACACAAGATGAGAAAAAAAGAGCTTCGTATCTAGTTGTTAAAAAAAGCGGTGAAATAGCAAACTATCATGTAAATCTAATCAAAGGAATGAAGATGATATTGGCGGTTATGGGAGTGAATCACATAAGCAAGATTGGGAAATCCAATCTTACTTTCAAAAATAAAAACGATGATATATATTTTGATATAGATAAATATTTTCATCATAAATTACATGCATAGGATATGAATATGAACAACTTCGGTCTTGATATTTGGTCAAATAATAATTTTATAATTGAAAACGGTCAAATTAGGTTAAATTACAAGTGTATGCCATCACTTCTTCAAATCGTTGAAGAGATTCGTGCAGAGGATGTCAGAGGTCCTATTTTGCTAAGGTTTCCTCATCTTATAAAAGCTCAAATCAGAACTCTTTACAACTATTTTGACAAAGCTATACAGCAAAACAACTATAAAGGCAAATTTCATGCCGTTTTTCCTCTAAAAGTAAATCAGTTTCCGCATGCTGTTGAAGCCGTCACATCTCAAGGTGCTCAATTCAACTACGGTTTAGAAGCAGGTTCTAAAGCCGAGCTAATACTTGCGATGAGCAAAACTCCAATCGGTGCAAACATCACTGTCAACGGTTTTAAAGATAAAGAGATGATAACGCTTGGCTTTATAGCGGCTCAAAGCGGACACAATATTACCATCACGATTGAGGGTTTAGGTGAACTTGAAACTATTATAGAGGTTGCAAAAGAGTGCGACTTAAAAGTACCAAATATCGGGATTAGAGTAAGACTTCACAGCACCGGAAGCGGCATCTGGGCAAAGAGCGGCGGCATGGATGCAAAATTCGGTTTAACATCTACAGAGATTATCGAAGCAATAACGCTTCTAAGAGAAGCAGACCTTTTAGAGTATTTGAGCATGATTCACTTCCACATCGGTTCGCAAATGTCAGATATCGCACCTCTTAAAAAGGCTCTGCGTGAAGCGGGAAATATCTATGCAGAGCTTAAAAAAATGGGCGCGACAAGCCTAGACAATATCAATATCGGAGGTGGTTTGGCAGTTGAGTACAACCAACATGCGCATCTTAATTCAAGAAACTACTCCATCGATGAGTTTTCAAGCAGTGTTGTTTTCCTCCTCGGCGAAATTATGAACGCTAAAAATGTTTCTCATCCAAATATTTTTACGGAATCCGGTAGATTTATCGTTGCCTCTCATGCTGTTTTGATAACTCCTGTTTTAGAGCTTTTTACGCAGGATTACCAAGAAAAACTACTCAATTTTAAAACAATCAATCCGCCTCTTATCGAAGAGTTGGTTGAGCTAAACAGACTTTTAAACAATACAAACTGTATAGAGTACCTTCACGATGCACTTGACCATATGGAGTCTATGTTAACACTATTTGATCTAGGTTACATAGATCTACAAGACCGTTCAAATGCAGAGATTTTAGTTCACAATATCATTAAAAGAGCGCTCTATTTAAAGTCGGCAAACCCTACCGATGAGCTGGCACAATTACAGGTAAAACTTCAAGAGAGATATCTCATCAACGCTTCTATTTTTCAGAGCTTGCCTGATTACTGGGGTTTAAATCAACACTTTCCTGTTATGCCTTTACATCATCTAAACTCAACGCCTCTTCGTGCGGCGTCACTGTGGGATATTACATGTGACAGCGACGGGGAGATAGGGTTTAATCCCGACAAACCGCTCTATCTTCATGACGTAAACCTCGATGAAGAGGAGTATTTTTTAGGTTTTTTCAATGTAGGCGCATATCAAGAGACGCTTGGGATGAATCATAACCTTTTTACCCATCCGAGCGAATATACGATTACAATAGACGAAAATTCGTATGAAGTTAAAAATGCCGTAGAGTCAAAAAATATTTTAGATATCTTAGACTCGATAGGATATGATTCCGCTATTTTGCATACAAAGCTGAAAAATGATTTGTCAAATTCAGAGTTTATTTCAGAAAAAGAAAAAAGTGATACACTTGCGAAATTAGAATTGTTTTTAAAACAAAACGGTTATTTAAGAACTACAAACTAGGAGTTAATTTTGGGACTTTTTGCTGAAATCAGAGAAGATTTTTCGAATGCTTACAACAACGATCCGGCATTAAACTCTAGACTCGATTTTTTATTTAACTACCCCGGTGTCTGGGCAGTTGCATGGTATAGAATAGCTCACAGACTCTACATGGCAAACTTTAAAAGTTTAGCCAGAATCATTATGGGACTTAACCAGATTATTACAAATATAGACATCCATCCCGGTGCCGTAATCGGCAAAAGAGTCTTTATAGATCATGGAACTGGTGTCGTAATAGGACAAACCGCAATCATTGAAGATGATGTTTTAATCTATCAAGGTGTAACTCTAGGCGGTGTATCTCTCACGCAGGGAAAGAGACACCCTACTATAAAAAAAGGTGCCGTTATCGGTGCAGGAGCAAAAGTTTTAGGAAACATAGTTATCGGTGAATATGCAAAAATTGGTGCAAATTCCGTTGTAGTAAAACCTGTCCCAAACAATGCGACGGCTATAGGTATTCCAGCACATGTAATAGAAAAAGGGAGATGTAAAGAGCCTCTAATGCACAACTTGCTGCCTGACATAAACAAAGAGATGTTTGAGTATCTGCTTAAACGTGTCGCCGTTTTAGAGCATATCTTAGTTGAAGATAACAAACAACTTCTTGAACAAGATTTGGAGCTTGAAAATATTTATGAATCTTTCATTAGAGCAATGAAAAATTAAAATTTATTTTAGTATAATTCGCCAAAAAAATTTCTTGCAAGTTTGCAAGAAGTTCTTCTGCCGCTTTATGCGGCAAGCTTTAGTGCCATAGCGGCTAGCGTAGCTAAATGGGCTCTGCTCATTTAGCGTGATAAATTTAAAATAAAAAAGGGTTCTTATGCTTACAGATCGCGTAAATACACTATCTGAATCAATTACAATTGCAATCTCGACACTAGCCGGCGAGCTTAAAGCACAAGGCAAAGACATACTTAGTTTCTCTGCCGGAGAGCCTGACTTTGACACGCCTCAAGTTATCAAAGATGCTGCAATTGCGGCAATCAATGAGGGTTTTACAAAATATACCGCAGTTGAAGGTATCCCTGCACTAAAAACCGCAATAGCAAACAAACTAAAAAGAGATAACAATCTTACTTATGCTCCTAATCAAATCATCACAAATAACGGAGCAAAGCACTCTCTTTTTAACCTTTTTGCGGCAGTAGTTCAAAAAGGAGACGAGGTAATAATCCCATCTCCTTACTGGGTAACCTACCCTGAGCTTGTTCTCTATCATGGCGGAACGGTTGTAGAGATTGAGACAAATGACGAGAGTTCATTTAAAATCACGCCCGAGCAGCTTAAAAATGCTCTTACTCCAAAAACAAAAATGATAGTTTTAACAAGCCCTTCAAACCCTACAGGTTCTGTATACTCAAAAGAGGAGCTTACGGCACTCGGTAAAGTTTTAGAGGGAACTGACGTACTTGTTGCAAGCGATGAGATGTATGAAAAACTTATATACGACGGCGAGTTCACATCTTCTGCGGCCGTAAGTGAAGACATGTACAAAAGAACGATAACTATCAACGGTCTTAGCAAATCAGTAGCAATGACAGGTTGGAGATTTGGTTACATGGCTGCCCATCAAACGGAGATTATCCAAGCGACTAAAAAACTTCAAAGCCAAAGCACTTCAAACATCAACTCAATCACTCAAAAAGCGGCAATCGTCGGTTTAAACGGTGATGCGGATGCGGATATCGAGAAGATGAGAGTGGCGTTTAAAGAGCGTCGTGATGAAGCGGTAAAACTTATCAATGCAATTGATGGTTTAAGTGTTTATAAGCCTGACGGTGCTTTTTACCTTTTCATTAACATCAAAAAAGTAAGCAACGACTCTATGCTGTTTTGTAAAGAACTTTTAGAAAAAAAAGGTGTAGCTTTAGTTCCGGGTGTAGGCTTTGGAAGCGAAGGATATGCAAGATTTAGTTTTGCAACTGACATCGAAAGTATCCGCAAAGGAATCAAGAGAATCGAAGAGTTTGTAAAAGAGATGAAAATCTAAATTTTACACTCTACATAATCAACATCTTTAAGCGTTTGACGAATTTCCAAAAACTTTTCGGTATTTTTTAAAAATAATTCGACTAGTTTTGGGTCAAAATGCTTACCGGATTCCTCTTTTATGAGTTTTAAAATAGCATCCATTTCCCACGATTTTTTATAACATCTATCACTTCCCAGTGCATCAAAAACATCTGCAATAGCAGTTATCCTTCCGTAAATATGTATCTCTTCACCTTTGAGTCCTCTTGGATAACCGCTTCCGTCATACTTTTCATGATGTTGATACGCAATAGTAGAAGCAGTTTTAAAAATCAGCCTCTCAGAATGGCACAGCATATCGTAACCAAGCCTCGAATGTGCCTTAATGACATCAAACTCATTAGGTGTCAATTTTGCAGGCTTATTTAAAATATCATCGGGAATACCTATTTTTCCTATATCATGCATTGGGCTGGCATCTTTGAGGATTTTGCACTCCTCTTCATCCAATCCGTAAAACTTTGCCAAGAGATAGGAATATTCAGCGACCCTCTTAACATGGTTTCCAGTCTCTTTAGATCTTGTTTCACTAACTGCGCCGAGTGTTTGAACAAGCTCTCTTTGTGTGTTTTCTATCTCAATATTAAGGTTATAAATATCTGTTATATCATGCCGAATACTCATATACTCTACAGTTTCTCCGTTAAGATTTAAAATCGGAACAATTACATTTTCTACAATATATGTTGAACCGTCTTTTTTAAGGTTTTTTACTTCACCTCTCCATATCTTTTTGTCTTTAATAGTTCTCCACAAATCTTCAAAAACACTCTTTGGCGTTTGGGGATGTCTTATAATATTGTGTGGCTTGCCGATAAGCTCCTCTTGAGTATATTGGCTAATCTCTGAAAATTTATTATTTGCGTAAGTTATCCGACCGTTAAGGTCCGTTTTTGAAACGATATCACTCTCATCTACAGCATTTTTATACTGTTCAAGCAGAGAAATATTTTCATTAAGCTGCTCTTCGAGTATCTTTTTTGCTCTATAGAGTTTAGTATGTGTGCCAACCCTTGAAATAAGCTCCGGAGGATTAAAAGGTTTTGTTATATAATCCTCTGCACCGCAGTCAAACCCTTTTTTTATACTCTCAGAATCTGTAAATGCAGTAATAAAGATAATCGGAATATCCATATACTTGGGGTCTGATTTTAGGATGGTTGCAACTTCAAAACCATCCATGTCAGGCATCATGATATCGAGTAAAATAAGTGCTATATCATTTTCTTGAACTCTTTTGAGCGCATCACTTCCGTTAAATGCAAACAAAATTGTATAAAGATTCAATTTTCCTAATATATTTGCCACAAGCTGAATATTTTTTGGCGTATCATCAACCACCAAAATAGTAGATTTGCTTTCCATCTCTACGCCTTTGTATGCACAATTTAATAATTTATCATTATAATTGTTTTATAATTAACTTTAGTATAGTTTATGCGGAGAGATTAATGATAAACAATAGTATAGAGCTAAATAGTTACACATCTCGTATGGTTAAAGATGATTTTAAAAAAGCTGATAAATATGTATTAAAACTTCTGTTTGCTCACTGGTTTCTAGCAACATTTATTATTTCAATAGAGTTTAACACTTACATGTTTGGCTTTATTATAGGCGGACTAATTTTTGTGGCTGTATATTTGACTTATATATTTTCAAATAATTCAGCTCTTTTTAGAAATATATCAGCTATTGCGCTTGTTAGCTACTCAGCACTTTTCATACAGCAGTACATGGGCAGATTGGAGTTTCACTTTCACATATTTGTTGTTTTGTCATTTTTAACTATCTATAAAGATCGGCTTCCGATGGTTAGCGCATCCATATTTGTAATACTGCATCACCTTTTATTTAACTATCTACAAGAAAATAATATTTTTATTTTCAATCAGCCCGTCATGATATTTAATTACGGCTGCGGCATCGATATAGTTTTACTGCATGCAGTTTTCGTTATCTTTGAGGCAGTTGTTCTATACCACATTATAGGCACCAAAATAGAAGAGTTTAAAAAAGTAGTTGAGTCAGAATTTAAAATGATGCATCTCAATCAAATACTTGAAGATAAAATTGCAAAGAGAACAAAAGAACTCAAAGATGCAAAAGAGGAAGCAGATAGAGCAAATAGTTTAAAATCTCAATTTTTAGCAAATATGAGCCATGAGATAAGAACTCCTATGAATGCGGTTATAGGCTTTACTGATATTTTAAAAGACAGAGAAAAGGATGAGCTAAACAAACAGTACATATCATCCATTCAGACAAGTGCACACTCTCTGCTTGACATTATCAATGATATTTTAGATATATCAAAGATAGAGGCAGGAAAGCTAACCATACAAAAAGGAGTTGTAAACCCTTATGTTTTTTGTAATGACATTATGAGTATTTTTAAATTTAAAGCCAAAGAAAAAAATATAGAACTTATACTTAATATTGATAATTCTATACCGAAAGCTCTCATATTTGATGAAGTCAGAGTAAGACAGATACTCATAAACTTGATAGGAAATGCTCTTAAGTTTACAAATATAGGTTTTGTAAAAGTTAAACTCTCCAAAGAATCGCTATTATCAGATCCGAGTATTTTAAAACTGATTTTTGCTATTGAAGACAGTGGAGCAGGAATAGAAAAAGAGAACTTGGAGAGCATATTTGAATCATTTACGCAACAAAATTCACAAAGTATAAAACAGTACGGAGGAACAGGCCTTGGGCTATCAATTAGCAAAAAATTGGCAGATCTGATGAATGGCACTATTGCGGTTTCAAGTGAAGTCGGCATAGGTTCAAACTTTACTCTTGAGCTAAATGAAGTCTATACAAGCTCCATACTCTTAGAAGAGAAATCTTGCGAAAACAGAATTAATGAGGCCATATTCAAAAGAGCAAAAGTCTTGGTTGTAGATGATATTGAACTAAATATTGAACTTGTTAAAGGTTTCTTTTTAAAGAACAAAAATATGGTTTTCGATGATGCACTCAGCGGTGAAGAGGCGGTTGAAAAGGTTAAAACAAATGATTATGACTTAATTATCATGGATATAGCTATGGGTATCATGGATGGACTTGAGGCTAGCAAAATCATAAAATCTATAAAAAATATACCTATAATCATTTTAACTGCATCTCTTCACAAAAAAGAGACTATAGAACATGTAGATTTCTATGATAGTTTTCTCTCAAAACCGATTTTAAAATCTACTCTGCTTCAAGAAATGGCAAAATATCTGCAGACAGAGCAAAATCAGGAAAAATTAGATACATATCTACCGTCTTTACGTATCTCAAATAGTGAGAAAGAAGAGATTAAAATTTTTATAGAAGAGATAAACAACTGTATCGCAAAAGGCGATATGAACTGTGCGAATGAAGTGTTAAAAAATTTCAAATTGCATAGCGAAGAAAAAAAGACAACTATCATTTTGGACTTTATCAATAAACTAGAGGTAGGAGTTGATGGATTTGACCTGCTATATATTCAAGAAGTGCTTAAAGATATGAAAAAAAATTTAGATGAGTAGAGCTGATATTTTAAAAATCATAACTATTGTTGTAACCTTTTTACTATTTATTCCACTTTTTCAATCTCTGCTTTTCCAAAATATGGCAGATGGAAAAATATCTATAAACAGAGAAATCAAAGTTCCTTTTCTGCCTTATAGTGAGAAAAAGCTATCTTTACTCTTTTTTGGATACTACGGTTGCAGTGATGTATGCACCCCTTTTTTGGAAAAATTAAGCACTATTTACGAATCCGATGTATTTAAATCATATAAAAAGGATGTGGACATCTATTTTGTAAACTTAAACCCTGCGGTAAAAAAACATAATCCTGATGAGTTTGCAAAATATTTTAACCAAAACTTCCAAGGAATTTATCTCACACATAATGAGATTATGAGCATAGATAGAGAATTTGGACTTTATCACACTTCATCACTTCGGGATAAAAGCAAGATAAATCATACGGACAATCTCTATCTGCTTGAAAAAAGTAACGGAAAATTTAAATTAAAACATATTTACTTTAGCAAATTATTAAAAGCAGATGTGCTAAGCAAAGATATTGCAGCTGAAAATTAAAAATCTTTCATGTAGTATATGCTTACACCTTGCCCTGTCTCTTTTATATCCACGTCAATTCTAAGTGATTTGTTTAAACTATACTGCAGTATGACAGATGAAATCTCATTATTTTTATACACAACGCGAATTTTTTTGCTAAATCTTGTTCCTATTTCATATCCAAGCGTTCCGTCTTGATTTGTCAAGATATTTAAAGTGTCTATCTTTAGGTTTGTAGATTTGTTAAGCATCTCTTTCAATCCAGCACCAAGAAGCACGCTGCTTAGTGACGCTGTTGAGCTGCCGGTTGTAAAAACAGATGAAGCAGTACCGCCAAAGAGAATATAGGACAGTATGTCGTCTTGGCTCATCTGCGGATTTGAAGCAAATATTATCACAGGAGAATTTAGTCTGTTTGTTATAAAAATTTCTATATCTATATTATCAAGCGTATAATAATGCAGGTTTAAATTTAAGTGTGGATTTGTGTATTCACCATCATAAAAGTAGATTTCACTCTCATCAACCTCAAAAACTTTATCGCTTATTTTAACTTTTCCGTCATGAACTTGCAACATCCCAAAAAGCTGCATTTTGCCATCTAATTCTTGATATATAGTCAGGTTTGGAGTAAATGTGATATCAGCCTCTTTTATCTTGTAACGAATAGGTTTTAATGAGCTTATACGAATATTTAGATCTCTATTTGCCATCTTTTTTTGCGTTTTTATATCTTGAATGATGATAATATCCTCATCGCCTATGGCATACTCCCTCTGTGGAGCGTACATGATAGTAGCATCTAAAACTGTTATCTCTCCATCAACTTTTTGAACTCCACTGCCATCTATAAAAAGTTGCAGATTCGCGCTCAAAGTTACATTTATATCTTTTGTCTCGTAATGAAAACTATCACTTTTCAAACGCAAATCTGCACTCATGTTTGATGGAATAATCTTTCCGCTAAAGAGAAGATTATCATAAACCCAAAACTCTCTAAGAAGTAAATTTCCATCTTTGTCTATTGTTATTTTTGAAGGTTTTTGTGACTCTATCTTATGGTTTGAAATCTCAAGTCTATATCTTTTAAGCATGATTTCATCGTTTGTATAAAAAAATTCAAAAAAAGCATCTCTGCCGCTATATATATTTTGAGAATCAAGTTTGAGCGTATAATGCGACAAATCAACCTTTGTCGTTATTTCAAGTTTATCTTTATAAGAGATAAGAGAAGATGCTTTTAGCTTTGCGTCAAATGGCAGTTCTTTATCAAATAGTTTTAAGTCAACTTCACTAATAAAAGTTTTTAACGAATCTATATTTGAATCTACTTTAAACTCTTTTGTCTTTAGGTTTCCGTTTATATAAAAACTGTTAGAGCCTACTTTTGCGACACCCTTAATCTCATCCGTTTTATTTTTTTCCAGTGCCAAAGAGAAGAGGTCTCTTGATAAATCGGCTTTTATAACATCTTGATTTTTAGATAAAAAAAGATTTAATTTTGGAAATTTCTCAAGTTTTAGCTCTTTATAATATGGCATATCTTTTTTTGGATAAAGCTCTCCGGAGATTGAAAATAGATTTTTGCCTAACTCTAATTCTCCATCCATATTTGCATAAATAGTATCTGCCTTAAATGAGTAGTTTTTATAATCTTTCGTATGTCCCTTTACAATGAAATCTTTTGCGTCAAAATCTGCTCTACTGCCGTTATCATCCATTTTTATTTTTAGAACAAAACTTTTAAAAGGTAAGTCATGTTCATCTCTTGTGATATCGACATCCAGTTTTAGCTCATAAGTATCGTTAAACCTTATTAAGCTCTCTTGCTTTACAAGAGCTTCAAAATTTTCATAAAAAGCACTGTATTTACTAAGTAGAGTTAAAAAATCATCCTCAAAACTGTAAAGCAGCTCTATGTCCGCACTCTTTAGTTCAAGGTTCTCTATATTTTTAAGAGTCAACTTATTGGCAGATGTTTTTATGTGCATATTTTTGGCAGATATATCTACATCTGCATATAGTTTTTTAGGCTTCTCATCCATAAATTTTAAGTACTTCTCATCCACAACAAGAGTGGATTTTCCTATTAGACGATTTGAATTAATTTTACCTGTTACGGATGCTTTGGCGTATGGCGAATTTAAATCAAGCTTTACCCTCTCAATGTCTAGCACATCTCTAATACTCAAATTCTCTCCGCTAAGATCAAAAGTATAAGACTCTCCTTTATAGATGATATTGGCTCTTTTTAAATCTACATGTGAGATATTTAACGCAAAAATTGGTATCTTAGAGTCTTGATTTTGAAGTTGTAAAATTTTATCAATGTTTACATGAACTCCATCGGCACTGAGGTATTTCAATCCTGTAGTAGGATTAAGGAGCATTAAGAGATTGTAAGAGACTCTTATCTCATCTATTTTTATACTATCTTTGTAGTTTAACTCTTTAATAACGATTCCGTCAAAGAGCCTGCCTTCAACAGTTTTGTACTTAATAGCATTTTCACTTAAGTACTTTTGCGCCAAAAATAAAATAGCATCTTGCCCAAATAGGATAAAGAAAACAACCGCCCCAAAGAGCATTAGCAATATAGAAAGATTTGAAAAAAAAAGGTAGATTTTTTTTATCAAAACAACTCTCCGATGTGGAAATGAAATGCATACTGTTTTGTAGGATCTGCAGTATCAAAACCAAAGTCTATCGCAATCGGACCGATAGGAGTTTTATAGCGAAGCCCAAAACCTACACTGTAATACCCGTTATCATAACTAGGAATTGAGCCGTTTCCCAAATATGTATTATCGCTAAAGAGCACTCCCCGCAAGTTGCCGTAGATATCAAAACGTATCTCGGCTGTTGCTTCTAAAATGGAGTCCGAGCCGAGAGGATCATTTTTAGCATCCGTAGGACCAAGTTTCCTGTAGCCGTAAGCACGGTTGGAGTACATTCCTCCTGCAAAAAAACGATAAGATGCGGGAATATATCCATCGCTAACACCAAGTGTGCCAAATGTTGCTCTTAGACCCAAAATAGAGTCATTTATGGGCAAAATATAGCCGCCGTTAGCTTTAAATTTGTAGTAGGAGGCATCTGAGAGAGCACTCTTTAGAGAGCCTGAAATCTCCGCATTTACAAAATAACCGCTTGTGGCTTCAAGTATCTTATCTCTAGTATCATAGCTCAATTCAAGCTGAGGAGACACTATAAAAAGAGAGCTCTTTGGAAAAAGTGTCTCATCGTCGCTGTCGTATGTTCTTGATTTATCAAAAAGTAAACTCTCTTTAAATGTGTAAGGCAGAAATTTTTGCTTTAAAAAAAAATCTGCTAAAACTCTGTCTTCTCTAAAAGTCTCAAACTCCTCATTCTCGTATCCGACTTCTATACCGGTAAAATTTTTATTTAAAAGAGGCATATCAAAATTCGTTTTAATGCTCTGCTTTACCTGTGTAACTCTTGTCTCGATACCGAGTGTTTTAAGATTACCAAAAAAATTTCTATCTTTAGCCCCCAGCAAAAACATAGCGCCCTCATCACTGCTAAATCCTGCTCCGACTTGCGTACGAATCGGTTTTTCATTTTCAAACACGCTCAAAACGATATCTACACTTTTGCCGTCTGCATCTACATTTGTATCTATGATTGCTCTAGAGATACCTTCATATCCATAAAGGCTCTCGTAACTTTTTGTTATTTTTTGAGTTGAAAACAGCTCATCTTCTTGAATATAAAGAAGAGATTTCAATATATCTGCGTCAATATTTTTTGTTGCCTTCACATCTATTTTTCTAAAATAACATATCTCATTTTTTTTAGCTTCGTATGTTAAATAGGCGTAGTTCTGTTCTATATCTATCCATGCTTTTGCATCAAGATAGGCATCACAAAAATGGTTATTTGCGTAGAACAGCTTTATATCTTTCTTACTTTGAGTAAATTTGTTTGCATCAAATATATCTCCCTCTTTAAAGGGAATTTTTTTTGTTATATCTAAAGCTGATATATGAGTTACACTTTTTACGATAATCGGGCTGTTTTCTTTAATGAAGATTGTAATGGAGTTATCATCTTTTGCATGTAGTATGAGAGAATGATAAAAACCTCTTGATTTATAGTAGTTTTTAAGAGCCTCTTTTGTAAGCTCAATATCTTTAGGCTCAAGTACCGGCTCGTCAATGTAAAACTCATAAAAATAAGGTTTGTAGAGGCTTAGCGCATCATAAAGTTCTCTTGAAGAAATCTCTTTGTTTCCGCTAAAAAAAAGTAAAGAATCTTGGGCAAAAAGAAGAGTAGAAAACAAAAAAAAGGCAAATATCTTCTTTTTCAACTACGCTCCCATAAAATATTATTTTAACTCTCTAAGAGCCTCTATCAATTCATCTAAATTTTCTAGTGGAATATGAACTTTCCACTCAGGTTCATTCTCGTTTCCGACTAAAGATATGCCTATGCTTGCCACACTGTGTGTGCCTTTACCGTACGGTTCATCTAATTTTTCTATAGAGATAACACCTTTTTTTGTTCCGTTTAATTGGATTATCTTTGACATCTAAAATTTCTCCTCTTTTTATTTTATTAGAATGTTAAGCGAACAAGTCCGCTTAACTACACCCTCAACGCTATGTTGAGTAAAACTTGCTTCTATAAAGCAATACAATTTCTTACAAAACAAAGTTTTACAAGAAATTTATTTGATTAGTCTAGCAATTTTTGCCTGAAGTTTAAGCCATATCTTGTGCTCAACCAAAGGAAATCCTGCAAATGTCATTCCGCTTTGCTGGATACTCTTCGTAACTCCGCTTCTAGCAGCCATTGTAGTAAAAGGGGCAATGCTTAGATGTCCTGCCGTAGCACTCTGACCGCCCATAACCACATTTCTTCCCATTGTTGTTGAACCTGAAATTCCGGCTTGTGCAACAAGAACAGAGTGCTCCCCTATAATACAGTTATGTCCGACTTGAACAAGGTTGTCAATTCTTACGCCATGTTTTATAAGAGTAGTTCCAAAAGCAGCTCTATCTATGGTTGTAGAACTTCCGATTTCAACATTATCTTCTACTACGACATTGCCGTTTTGATAAATCTTTATATGTTCACCTAACTTGTTTGTCGCAAAACCAAAACCGTCACTTCCGATTGTCGTGTTTGCATGGATGATGCAGTCACTTCCGACTCTGCAATCTCTATAAACCGTTACGCTCGGATACAAAACAGTATTATCACCGATTAGAGCATTTGCGCCTACATAAACATGTGCCATAATCGTACAGTTTTTACCTATTTTAGCACCTTTTGCAATCTCAGCTTTTGGCGAAACCGTTGTGCCCTCACCTATTTGAGCCTCGCTTAGAGTATTATCTTCAATTGGGGGAGCAAACTGTTTTGAGAGTATCGCCATTGCCAAGTATGGACTCTCAACCACTAAAGCGATACAACCTGATGGAACGAACTCTTTTGTAGATTTATCGACTATTATTGCACCGGCATTTGAATTTTGGATATCTTTTATATATTTTGAGTTTGAGACAAAAGAGATTTCACTTTTAGTCGCATCACGAAGGGTATTCATCTTTGTTACTTCAAAGCTCTCGCCCTCAAAATCACCGCCTACTATTTTGGCGCACTCTCTTAAATCCACTCTATTACCCCTTTTCTCAAAAAAGCAGCTATCTATCTCTCTAGTGCCACTGCACCGCTTCTTACAATCTCTTTTGGATTGTATCTGCTAATTATTTTCAATAAATTTTCAACTCTTTTTGGCTCGTCTGCAACCATTGCAATAAACACATTATCGCCAACATTAACTATTTTCCCGTTATATGCCGCACATAATGTTGCTATATCGGTTATGTTTTCTGAGATTGGAAACTTTATCAAAGCCATCTCTTTTTCGACCAAATCAGCATGCTCGTAAACTTTTAAAACAGGTATAAGCTTATGAAGCTGTTTTGTTATCTGCTCTATAACTCTAATCGAACCTGAAGTTACAATTGTAAGCCTTGAGTATTTGCTCTCAGGAATCGGAGCAACCGTAAGCGATGTGATGTTATATCCACGACCGGAAAAGAGATCCGTAATGCGAGACAGCACACTTGCTTCATTTACAACGATAACTGATATAACTCTTCTAGCACTTTCATCTTGCATTATTTTTTCTCCTTTCTCTCTAATAGCATCATGTTAAACAAAGATCCGCCAGAGGGAACCATCGGCATAACGTTCTCTAGTCTCTCTATGACAACTTCTATAAATGTAACGATATTTTTCTCTACCGCATCTTTTAGCGCCGCATCAAACTCCTCTTTAGTATGGACTCTGTAGCCGATACCGCCGAATGCTTCTGCAAGTTTTACAAAATCCGGCTGAACGCTTAAGTCTGTTTCACTATGACGTTTATTATAAAAAAGTGTCTGCCATTGACGAACCATTCCAAGATAGTTATTGTTTAGAATGATATTAATTACGGGGATTTTTTTCTCAACCGCAGTCATCAACTCCTGACAATTCATCAAAATCGAGCCGTCTCCGGTAAAGTTTATACTTACCTTATCAGGCGATGCCACTTTTACACCCATAGCAGCCGGAAAACCAAATCCCATAGTTCCAAGACCGCCTGAACTTATGAATTGGCGTGGACGTGAAAACGGATAAAATTGTGCTGTCCACATCTGATGCTGTCCGACATCCGTTGATATATTTGCACCATCTCCCAAAAGCTCGCCTACTCTTTGTATAACCCATTGCGGTTTGAGTCTGTCCGTATCTTCGTGGTACGTTAAAGGATGAAGTGAATCAAAGTTTTTTATCGTATCTCTCCATGATTCGTACTTTGAAGGATTGATTAACGATACCGATTCCAACATCTCTTTTACAACATTTCCAACATCACCGACTATAGGAAAGTCAGCTTTTACAAGTTTTGAGATACTTGCAGGGTCTATATCTACATGTATAACGCCTGCATTTTTGGCAAATTCGGAGAGTTTACCGGTTACTCTATCATCAAATCTAGCACCCAAACCGATAACTAAATCCGTCTCACTCATAGCCATATTTGCCGCATACGAACCATGCATACCAAGCATAGAGATTAAAAGTTCATCGTCATGGCAGAGCGTTCCCCTTGCCATAAATGTCTCAACTGCAGGGATTCCGGTAGCACGAACCAACTCTCTAACCTCATAAGCAGCATTTGAGTTTATAATACCCCCGCCTAGATAGAAAATAGGTCGCTTAGCTTTTGAAATCGCTTCCATCGCTTTTTTAATCTGACGAGGATTTCCCTTTGTGTGTGGTTTATATGTCTCCAAATTTAGCTCAACAGAGTAGTCAAACTCAGCGATTTGAGCAGTCACGTCTTTTGGAATATCGACATGAACAGGTCCGGGGCGTCCGCTTGAAGCAATATAAAATGCCTCTTTAAGTACACGTGCCAAATCAGTTGCATCAGTTACAAGATAGTTATGTTTTGTACATGAGCGACTGATTCCAACGGCATCTATCTCTTGAAATGCATCCGTTCCGATAAGACTCATAGGAACTTGCCCGCTTATAACAACTAACGGAATAGAGTCCATATATGCGTCTGCCAGCCCTGTTACAGCATTTGTAAACCCTGGACCGCTTGTTATCATTGCAACGCCGACTTTGCCGCTTGCTTTTGAATAACCCTCGGCAGCATGCACCGCAGCTTGCTCATGTCTAGTCAAAATATGTTTAAAGCTATTTTGCTTGTAAATCTCATCATAGACATTCATAATTGCTCCGCCTGGGTAGCCAAATACTGTGTCTACACCCTCAGCAATCAAAGCTTCAATGACCATTTGCGCGCCACTAATCTGCATGAAAAGTCTCCTATCGTAAAAAATTTCGGTATTATATTTAATCTAAGCTATACTGCAGGTTAAAGGCAAATCTAATATTGATTTAATAATCATAGACGGTCTCCAACTCTCTATAGAGCCTTTTACTTGGGACTCTAAGTTTAGTTTTGTCTCTGGATACTCTTTGCAAAAGAGATCAAAAAAAGTCACTATCTGATCACTCAATCCAAAATACAAAATATAATTTTTAATCCCATTTTCTATAGTCTTTTGATCAATCTTGCCTTTTACAGCACGGTTCAACTCTGTAATATAGCACCATGATATCAAAGTGCCTATCGCCATATACTTAGATCTTATTTGAATATATTTGCTTAATCTGTATTTAACACTATCTACATCTGATTTTGCCGCGGCTTCACTAGCCTTATCGTAATCTTTTTCCCACATTTGTTCAAGTTTTATACCGTCTTGGCTCGATTGCAGTTCAAATGATGCATCTAAAATATTGTAAGCAGTAACCATATCGTTCTCTTTTAAAGCATTGAAAAATTTATGCTGATTTTCTATCTCGAGAATAATCTCTTTTGCTTCCTCTTTAAAATCATCAAAATCAAGCAGCATTCGATAAAATTTGATGGCTGCATGTGTATCTCCGCTTTTTTGTAGCTCTTGAGCTTTTATATAGAGAGAATCAGAATATCTAATTAATATACCGTACTCTGCGGATTCCTTTAAAAAAGGATATTTTTTTACATATTCAAATGCCATTTTGAAATTTTTATTGACCATTGATGTCTTAAATCTATTATAAACCATCGCATTTAAAAATATATCCTGAATTATTATGGTTTTTTCCGGAATACCCCTATATGGGGCAAAAATCTCTTTTACTTTATCTTCGTTGTTTGGGTTTAGCAGATATTTTTGAGCCAATGCAACGCTTTTCTTCCACTGCGATTCAATGGCTAAGTACGCTTTTGTTTCTTGAAATATCGAATTGCTCTTTGCCAATCCGTATGCCAGAGGAAGTTTATTTTGTTTTACGAGGACAAGAAATTTATCATAATCTTGGTATTTTTCAAAAAGTTTTTGCATTGCTTGTCTTTTTGATGGAATCTCCATAAAATTTTCAAAAAGTTTTGTAGCTTTTTGCTTATCGCCATCCTCTATAAACTCTTTTGCTCTCTCAAGAGTCTTCTCCCATAAAGTATTAAATGTGACATACGCATCCGTATATATCAGAAGCGGATTATTATCTATAAGACCCTGAACCAAAGAGTATTTTTTATATGTCAATGCTTCATAAATAGCGTTTTGATCTTGAAATATATCATAAATTAAAAGATCTCCATCTTGGGTGCCTATTAAAAGGTTTTTATTTGTCTCGTCAAAACCCAAAGCAGATATAGAGCTGTTTAACTTTATATATTTCATAGTTATCTGCTCATAACTTTTTAAATCATACACTATGACATAACCGAGTTTTGTACCTATAAACAGGAATGCATCATCATTTCCCGTTACTATTTTTGTTACATCGTCATGTATGCCTTGAAGTCTTGTTATTACCTTAAGATTTGCTATATTCCAAATAATCGCACTGCCTTTTTTATCTATACTCAAAAGCCTGTTTTTATTTAAAAATTGCACCTTTACGACAGGAGCAGAGTGTGCTCTGAGTCTATCTCTGGGTGTCATAGTAGCAAGATTAAAAAGAGCTATATTTTTATCATAACTGCCAGTAGCAGCCCAACCGCCATTTTTACTAAACGCAATATCATTTACGGTATCTACATGTCTTGGAAGAGTAAATGCAAGTTGACCACTCTTTATATCTACGCCAAACGTTAAACCATCCTCGCCACATGAGAACATATATCTATTTTTAGGATCAATAGCAACACAAGAAACATAACCCTGATGTCTAGTAACTGCCGCAACTAATTTTTTTGTTTTTGTGTTATATAGTTTTGACTCTTTTGCTCCTGAAGCTATAAGTGCAAAATAGCTGCTATCTGAGGAAAAAGCAACACTGTTATTTACAAAACTTGTTTGAATGGCATTTGCTTTTAGTTGATTTACAATTTCTAATGTTTCAATATCCAAATATCTTACGGTGGTTAAAGCATCTACAACCAACAGATATTTGTTATTTAAAATTTCTACATGTACAACTGCTTTATCAAATTTACTGCTTCTTATAGGTTTCATTTAATCTCTTATGTAATTTTCTTCTTTTAAAACTTTATATATTGCTCTTTGATGTTCTTCACCTTTTGTTTCTACATGTACGGTCACATTTGCATCGCCGTAATCAAGCGATATAGATGTTCTATCGTAGGCGATATGAACAATGTTTGCATTTAAGAGCTGAAGTATCTCCGTAAAGCGCATCAAAGAACCGGGTTTATCGATTAGTGTTACCGTAAGTTTCATTTTTCTGCCGGATTTTAACAAACCTTTTTCTATTATGACGGATAAAAGCGTTACATCCATGTTACCGCCGCTAAGTACAACAGCTACTTTTTTACCTTTTAAGTGTTCAAGTTTATTATGCAAAAGTGCTGCAACTCCAACCGCTCCTGCACCCTCAACCACAAGCTTTTGTCTCTCTAAGAGAAACAAAATCGCACTTGCTATCTCTTCATCATCCACGCTTATAAACTTATCTACACTATCTAGCATGTAACCTAATGTTATGGGCGACGTATCACGGACGGCAATTCCATCTGCGATTGTTCTTACACTCAAACTATCAACCGGCGTTTTAAGATCAAACGAGTTTTTAAGCGCAGGAGCGCCTTTTGCGCTTACACCGATAACTTCTATTTTAGGATTTATACTTTTAAAGGCACATGCCATACCGGAAATGAGTCCTCCGCCGCCGACAGGTATAACAACTGCATCAAGATCCATACAACCATCAAGTATATCCAACGCCAGAGTTCCCTGACCTGCCATTACCTCATCGTCTTCAAAAGGGTGAACAAAAGTTAGTGAATTTTTTTCACCGTATGATTTTGCATAGGCATACGCTTCATCATAGTTTGTTCCCGCAAGTATAACCTCTGCACCGTAGTGCTTAACACCGTTAACTTTTGTAAGAGGTGTTGACTCCGGCATAACGATAACCGCTTTTATGCCAAATTTTGAAGCAGATAGTGCGACTCCCTGAGCATGATTTCCTGCACTGGCAGCTATAACGCCGCAAGCTTTTTGTTCATCGCTTAAAGTTGCGATTTTATTGTATGCGCCTCTTATCTTAAACGCACCAGTGACTTGAAGATTCTCTTTTTTTAAGTAAGCTTCACATCCGCTTACATGGCTTAAATGCGGTGCATATGATAGTGGCGTATCTACAACCACATCTTTTATACGCTCTCTTGCTTCGTAAATTTTATTTATATCTAACAACTAAAACCTCTCTTATAAAGCACGATGTTCTACCATCGTACACATATTTTGAACAACTCTCATTCCGGCATCTTTTGCTTTTTTAGCCGCCGCATTGTTTACTATCTCTTTTTGAGCCCAAAAAACTTTTACGTCGCCTCTTTGTATACATGCGTCAGCAACTGCATTAAGTGCATCGGGCTTTCTAAAAATATCTACCATGTCTATTTCAAAAGGAATCTCTAAAAGCGAGCGGTAAACCTTCTCACCAAGAATAGTCTCCTCCTTAGGGTATATCGGAACTATCTTAAATCCATGTTCTTGAAGGTATTTTGCAACTCTGTAGCTTGCCTTGCTCTCATCTGGAGAGAGACCCAAAACGGCTATAGTTTTAGTAATATTAAAAATTTCTCGTATCTCTTGTTTGTTTGAATTGATTGTCGGAAATTCACATTCCATCGAATATCCTTTTAAAAAAATAGTTAGAGATTATAACAAACTAAAGCCTAAATAGTCATTCGGCAAATAAGTATTTTTTGTATAATAATAAAAAATTATAAAAATCCAATACATGTAAAGAGTATGAACAAACCAATATTAAATAAAAATATACTAGGGTTGGGAGCCAACAGCTTCTTCACCGACTTTTCTACGGAGATGATTCTTCCGCTATTGCCTATCTTTTTGGAGCGGTTTTTACATGCGACTAAAACGCAAATCGGTCTAATCGAGGGGCTGGCAGAACTCTCCGTCGCTCTGCTTATTGCACTCTCAGGGTTCTACTCGGATAGGCTCGGACGAAGAAAAGGGATAGTCGTATTTGGATACAGTCTCTCAAATCTCATAAAACCTCTTGCTTTTTTTGCCCAAAGTGCGACTATGATTATGACAATTCGCATCGGTGACCGCTTGGCAAAAGGGATTCGTGTTGCTCCGCGTGACGCACTTATCAGCGCTTCTACACCGAATGGTTCCAGTGGTTTTGTTTTTGGTTTTCATAAAATGATGGATGGTGCCGGTGCTTTAATAGGTTCACTAAGTGCATTTGCTCTTTTATGGTGGCTTGGAGAGAGCGAAGAGACATTTAGAACAATCTTTGCTCTTAGTATCATACCCGGTATTATCTCTATGATTATCCTTATCTTTCTGATTACGGATGTTCCGTTTCTCCCTACTCCCGTAAGTCGTTTTCGCCCAAGTGCGCTTCCTACACAATTTTACTGGCTGGTTGGGTTTCAGACACTCTTTAGTCTCTTTGCAATGAACTACTCGTTTATGATTTTAAAAGCAGGAGATAACGGACTTGCATTGGCTGTAATACCGCTTGCATACACTCTTTATAATCTTACACAGGCTCTCTTTGCGATTCCTATAGGCAAACTTGCAGATAGGCTTGGCAAAGCAGCTCTGCTATCTTTTGTTTACTTGGCTTTTGGACTTGGAGCAATGGCAATGTCAACGGGCAGCGTTTGGGGAGCATGGCTTGGATTTGCTATATATGGATTTTTTGCAGGAGGATTTAACTCTTTAGCAAAAGCAATTATTTCAGATACGGCACCCTATGATTTAAAAGCAACGGCGTATGGAGTTTATTACACCTCTGTCGGCATTGCTACACTTGTCTCTTTAGCCGTTGCAGGATGGATGTGGGATAACTATGGAAGTACTCTTTTGTTTGTAATAGCATCATCTTCTGCAGTAGTTTTATCATTAACTCTTTTTATGATGAGAAATCGATTAGCTCATTTCTAGCGACAACTTCTCCTGCCCTATGCGATAAAGCGCAAAATCGTACTTCAGAGGGTCATTTTTATCAAACTCTTTGAGCTTACATGTAAGCTCAACAGCAGCCTCCAAATCGTAACTCTTTCTTTGAAGCAACCCCAATTTTTTTGATACATTAAAGGTATGAGTATCAAGAGGAATTATAAGGTCACTCTTATCTACGCCGTTCCATAAACCCATGTCTATATTATCCTCTCTTATCATCCAACGCAGGTACATCATCCAGCGTTTAAGTGCCCCTGCTCCCTTTGTTTTTAAGGTTACTTGAGAGATTAAAAAGTTATATCCCATGGATGAATGCGGATAAATCTCTTGCAGAGTTTTTATAAGAGAGTTTATCCCCTCTATAGTACTTCTGTTTTTAAGATAACCGCTTTTAAAAACCTCTTCCAAAGTACTTTTTTCGTTTAAGCGTTTTAGAGCGATAAAAATAGCTATAACATCTTCGCTTTTTTGAAATCTGTAGTAGTGGTTTTTTAAAGACTCTCTTATTTCATCATCACTTTTTTGCAAAAGAGAGAAGTCAAGCGAGTTTAAAAACTTTACTATCTGCTTTACATTTCCGTATGCAAAAAGTGCACAGATAAGCGAGATAGTCGGGTCTTTGTAACGATGAGCAACCATGATGGGGTCAAGCCGCTCTTCGCAAACTTCGCCCTCGCAGTTGCGTTTGGCGACTTCTAAATCAAGTAGTTGTTTTATGTTTATATCGCTCACTTGTCAAACCTCAAAAATATAATTATTTTTTTGCACATTCTTATTCATTTTTTTAAGCGTATGCTATCACAGAATATAAATATTTGAATAAAATTTATTTCAATTTTCCCAAAATATCCAAAGCTTCCATTTCAAACTTTGAAAATGCAAACCATTTTTTACCCAAATCTTTAAGACTTGCTCCGATGTGATATATCTCTTTTTGGTCAATGATGAGAAATCTATCATGAGCATTTTTGAACTCTTTTAACTCTATGTTTTTATATTGAGAGTTGTATTTTTGATAGTCAAGACGAAGTTGTTTTGAGATAGTTTGTGTGTAAATCTTTATTTTTAGGTTTTGGTATTTGCTAAAAAGTGTAAAAACAGTATCATTGACTCTATACCCAACTGATATAACTACATCAAGATTATAATGTTCAACTTCTCTTTTAACATTTCGCTTTCCCTCTTGTTAAACTATTAAGTATTTCTGAATAGTTCGATTTTCAAAAAGTTCCTCTTCTTTGTAAATAGCCTTTATGTGCATATTTATATTTGGAACAGTGACTTCAAAAAGCGCAGCTATCTGTTTTTGTGTAAGCCAAATCGTCTCATTTTCTACTGAAATATTTAGCTCCAATTCACCATCATCATAGATAACCATATCTGATTTATTTAACTTGTTCATAGTTGAGAGTTCCAAGTATTGATTTTATACATCATACTAAAATAATTTATTTTCATTGAAAAGTATGTCATTTTGAAATATTTTTATTTTTGCCTCTGTTGTAAAAAGCTCCGCCAAATCACAACCTAGCATCATGGCATGTCCTCGGATGGTGTCAGTGGTTGTGGTTTGGTTAGTCATTTTAGTTGAATATCCCTTTTATCAGTAGAAATATTAATATTCTCTTCATTCATTTTAAATTTTTCTATTGTTGGAAGAACCACTTTGTACCAATGAATAAAAAGTTTTAAATCATTCATTTTTGATTCTTCAGTTCTTAAAACTGAAATCAATCCATATGAAAAGTATGTAATAAGTAAAAGGATAAAGAAAAATATCCACAAAATAGGTAATTCAGTTTTATCAAATATACTGTTTATTAACATACCCCACACTGTCAATAACCCAATAAAAACTGGTGTTTTTAATATTTCAAATTTTTTAAAGTTCAGTTCTTTATCAATTGTGTCTAAAATAATTTTTTCATCCAATTGAAGCTTTTCTTTTTGTATGTTTTCAAAAAATATTAATGCACGAACACCTCGCCAATTTACTTCATTTTGTTTTATAAAAGCTCTACAATTTTCACCAAAATAGCTTGTTGCTTTGTTATTAATATATTTAAAATAAAAAAATATAGAAGTCATCATAATCAAACCAAACACATTAATAATCCAATTACTATATTCATTGCAGTAAAAAATACTACCAACTGATACAATTAAAAAAACTACTAAAATTATTTTAAAAATATATCTATTGCCAAATTTTGTCTCAATCGCCAATAAATTGGAGCTATTAAACTCTTTTAAAACCTTTAAATAATTTGCTTCTTGATTATACATAACTTACCTCTTACTCGCCGATTCTCTCTTTGTTGCATCAATTACAACAATATCAGGCAGTTTATTATCTAAAGTCTCATTTTGTCTTTTATACTCATAAACTTTTTCTATTTTCGCACTATCTTTATCATAAAGTTGAACGATAACAAATTTGCTTTGATTTGTTTTTTCTGCTTTGTTGTAGATTGCTAGTTGGGATTTATATCCATGCAAAAGTTTTGTATTGGTTGATAGTTTCATTTCAATATTTATCTTGTCATTAAATCCTTGACTAATTTTAAAATCTATCGGTCCATTACCTGAATTTGTCTCTGGGCTTATATCTAAATTATTTGTTTCACAATATGAATGTGCAATAGCAAAAAATAGCATTTGTGCGAAACTCTCTTGCTTATGTGTGCCATCACTATTATGAAAAAATTTCCACATGCCATTATTTTCAATCAAATCTTGATATTTATCACAAATTGCATTTACGATGTCAATAGGTCTTGATTGTTTTATTAAAGTTAGAGAATTATTTTGAACTACATCAGAAGCAATTTCTTTCCAAATAAAATCACCTTTTGGATCATTGTCAAAATCGTAATTCTTCCCTTTGTCTTTGTAAGTTTTTATTGTTTCTTCAATTATTGACGGATTATTTAAAATTAAATTCTTAAAATTTCTTTTTATAAACGCTCTTGTTTGTTTGTCAAAAACCTGTCCAATAACTTCATTAACTCTATCTCGTAATGAACTATTATGAATACATACTCGGTCAATATCATCAGCATCAAAAGCAACTGGTAAATCTGTTAAAACACTTCTAGGACAAAAAATAATTGGTTCATTATTCGGATTAAAAGGTAAATTATAAACTGTTGAACTGTATGTAAATTTTTTTGTTTTGAGTTTTAATTCTAGTGAAACTCTTTGTGTATAAAGCAAAAAATCTTCTTGTAAAATCCATGCTGTCATATCACTGATTCTATCTGGTCCTATTTTTTCTTCAATGAGCCCTACCATTAAAAATATTTCAGGATTTTTAATACCAGCTTTTACAAACTGAAATGCTGTTTGAGTTAATTTAGAAGCAAATATCTTGCCGATGCCAGAACCATTTTTACCAGTTATTGAGTAACCCAACCCAATATGTCCAAGTTCATGAAATTGAAATTTTTTTTCAGCTTTTCTATAAAATATATCATCCCCATTTGATTGGTCTAAAATAGTTATAATATTTGAAAAATATTGCTTATATTTCTCGTATGAGTTTTTAAATTCATCAATTTGTATATTCTCAAATTCATAAGGCAACATATAATAAAGAGCATCTCTATTTACAAAACCATTGAAAACATCATGTTTTTTAAAACTTGTAGATTTAATCCCAAAATACTCGTTGTAAAGTTTATCTTTCATTATTTTTCCATCCTATTTATAAAATTAACATTCCAATAAATATCAAATTTTTTTAATTGCTCAAAATAATAATTATCTTGAAACCCTAGTTGTATTTTTGTAAGAGATTTACTTTTATAGTAATTGACAGTACAAATAAAGCTTTGATTGCTTTTCAATAAGGCAAATCTTTTTCTCTCATTTGATTTAAAAAATACAGAAATACAAACAACATCCGCTTCAACTGTCCCATACTTTATTTTTGTAATAGGATTATATTTATTTTCCAAAACTCTAATTTTACTTATAGCTTGAAAAAGTAATTTCTCTACAGCTTCTTTTGTGATTGAACAATCTTCTATAACAACTTTTGCATTAAATCTTTTTATTCCATCCAAACTAATATCTTTAATTTGAATAATATCCCATCCTATACCAGATATTTTAGGAAAAACTTGAAACTTATAAGAGCGATTATCTACATTTGTATTTTGAATATCTGGAATTAGAAAAACTGAGTCTTTTGACAAAATATCGTCTAATTTTGATATAGATTCTTCATAAATAATTTCACTAAGCTTAGAATTCTCAAAACTTATCATTCCACCAATGCTATAAGGATGCGTATAATTTATAAAATATCGTTTATATTCTGGAAATACAATATACAGTATTTTCCCCATCAAAACTAAAAGATGAATTATCTGATTTTTGTCATTGATGTTTTTAATATCAATATGCAGATTTAGCTGAGTTGTACCTATCATGCCTTTTGAAAATGTTTTAACTCTAATATTTTCATTATGCAAAAACAATTTCACATATTCTTGTGTCATTTTTTCATCAATAGATGCTAAATATTTTTCGTCAATAACATTGTTTTTGATTAAGACTTTAAATATTCCCAATATACAACCACTTGCAATATCAAGTAAATTATTTTTTATTTCTTCTAGTTCATATGATTTAATCGTTTTAAAAATTTCTTCTCTTGTTGCTTGTTCTTTATAAGAATAAATAATTTCATTTGCATTAATTTCAACTTGTCCATGACTGATGGCATTTCTAAAATCAATATCAATATTAGTCAAAAATTTGTAGTCAAGCTTATTTAAACTACCTTTTAAAGAACCAAGTTTATTTTGCTCTTTATAATTCTTCCCAGTCACAAAATCATCTGAAATATACAAAATAAATCTATATAAATGATTTAGACAAAATTCCATCAACTGAGTAATAATAGGCAAATAGTATATTTTAATTTTTGTTGTTTCATCAAAGCTAACATCATCAAACTCATTATATGTTTCTAAAATATGATGATATAAATTAATTGCACTAAATAAATTATTTTGTTGCTCAAGGAAAGCTGTTATGAATTTTTCATTATCTTGTAAAAAGAGATTATCTAAATTTTGGAATACTTCACTTTCAACATCTCGATTAAAATAATATTGTGGTTGAGTTTTGATAAAATCATATAAGATTCCAATAAAAAATAGCTGTACACTATCTTCACTTATAGAAAATTTGTCTTTTATTATATTTACCTTATCTATCAAATTAATATTATTTGATACTATGTTATATTGTGCAAATAAAGTAGATAATAAATTCTGCATTTTTATTTCCCCGTCATCTCTTCATACATTCTAAAGAGGTGTTCTAGTCGCTCTTCGCCGCTTGCAAACGGTTTATAGCGGTAGTATCTTTCTATTCCTATAATAGTCATTCATCGCCTTGTAAAATTTATAATTGATTATACTGTTATTTATGATAAAAATTAATAGATAAAAACAGAATCAAGTTGTAATATCAATGCAAATGGTAGAGTTTTTTCCTCTCGCTTGAACCTGCTATGTTTAACTGTTTTCTGTACTTTGCAATGGTGCGCCTTACCATCTGAACTTTGAATTTGTCTTGTATAAGTTCCAAGAGTTTCATGTCGCTCAGGGGTTTTTTTCTATTTTCTTGTTTTACAAGATTTACCACAAACTCTTTTATGGCAGCGTTTGATACATCTTCGTCTATGGCGGTTGTGAAGAACTCTTTCATGGCAAATATGCCTCTGTTGCAGGCAATGTATTTGTTTGCGATTGCTCTTGAGATGGTTGATGGGTTGTGTCCGAACTCATCTGCCAGAGTTTTAAGAGTTAGCGGCATAATCGCTCCGCCGGTAAAGAACTGATACTGATACTCCACTATCATCAGTCCGACTTTATAGAGCGTCGCTTTTCTCATATCAAGAGCATCAACTAAACTTTTTGCTTCTTTGATTTTTTGCGACACAAACTCATGTTCTACCCCATAGTTTGTATCAATAGTTATAGTCGGGTAATAGGCATCGTTTAGCTTTACCTCTATGGATTCATCCTCATTGAAAAATATCATCAAATCGGGGATAATTTGAGAAGACTCTTCTTGGTACTCTATGGCAGGGGGATTTTTAAACGTTCCTAAAACACGCATGACTTCGGCAAAATTTTTCTCATCAGAGTAAGCATAAATATTTTCTATATCAGTTATAACCTTTACAGCCAGCGGATATGCCTCATCACTGACATCAGAGTCATCAAGCTGAAATATAAACGATTCTGAGAGATTTTTTGCTCCGACACCTATCGGCTCAACATAAGCAAATCTGGCTCTGACTCTCTCAAACTCTTCAAGCGTTATGGAGTTTAATTTACAAAAATATTCGCTATTGCCCTCATAGTAGCCGTTTTCATCAAGATTTGCAACGACAAAGTAAGCTATCTCTTTTGATTTTGGAGTCGGAAAAAGAGATGAGTCTATCTGTTCATCCAAAACATCATAAAGTGAGCGATTGACAATAGTGAGAGCTTCTATCTGCTCTGTTCTAGTGTTGGCAACGGAGTTACTCATAATCTTTTTCGGAATCTTCTGCTCAAAGCTCTCTTCAAATCCTGAAGCTACTACTATAAGCGGATTTGACTCGACAAAGGGCGACATAGCCTCGCCAAGGTCACTTAAGCTCGAATGCAAGATTGGCAGCCAATTACGCAGAGTGTTTGATAGTTTGTGCTTATTCTCTACGCTTTGCGTCTGTTTTAATGCCGCCATCTTTTTTTAAGCCCTAAAGCTTAAACTCCTCGCCAAGATAGTGTTTGCGAACATCGGCATTTTGTCCTATCTCGGCACTTGTTCCGCTAGCTAGCAGCGAACCTGATTTTATAACATAAGCTCTGTCGCAAACATCCAGCGTTTCACGAACATTGTGATCCGTTATCAAAACACCTATTCCATAAGATACAAGCTGTTTTATGACTGTCTGGATATCCATAACGGCAATGGGGTCTACGCCTGCAAAAGGTTCATCAAGAAGTAAAAATTTCGGCTCATTTACCAAAGCACGGGCAATCTCGACACGGCGACGCTCTCCGCCGCTGAGGCTCACTCCCTTGCGATAGCGAATCGGTTCTATGTTGAACATGTCAAGCAGTTCTAAGATCCTCTTCTCTTGCGCATCTTTGTCTTTTATCTTTACCTCTGCGGCGATGAGAAGATTTTCTTCAACAGTAAGGTCCTTAAAGATGGAAGCTTCCTGCGGAAGATAACCGATACCCTTTAAAGCTCTTTGATGAAGAGGCATTCCTGAGAGATTTTCATCATCAAAAAAAACTTCTCCGCCGCTTGACTCCACAAGCCCGCAAATCATATAAAATGTAGTAGTTTTTCCTGCTCCGTTTGGTCCTAAAAGTCCTACAACTTCACCGCTTCTCACCTCAAGGCTCATACCTTTTACTATCTCTAAATCTTTTATCTTTTTCTTTAAATCTACTGCTTTTAGTATATGCATGTCGTGTACTCTCTTTTGTCATCGGAAATTTTTTCTATATCTATCGTCATGATGTCTATCCCTGCAGAGCTGAGAATCTTAACTAACTCATCATCACCCCACTCTACAAAATGAAGTCCGTCCCTCTCCAGCTCTTCTAACATTCCCAAAGAGATAAAATGTTCCCGTCCATGGTTGTACATGTCATAATGAAAAACTCTCTCTTTGTAACAGTGTTGAAGTGAAAATGTAGGCGATGTAACTTCTTCGTCAACCCCCAAAAACTTAGCCATTTTCTTTACAAAAGTTGTCTTTCCGGCTGCGAGATCTCCTCTTAAAATAACTACTCCATGTGTAAAATCTTTAGCGATATCTTCTATCATGCCGTCCATTTCATGCAAAGCGACTATATACTTTTTCATAATTTATTTGATATCTCGATAATTTGTTTTAATTTCTCTTTTGCTTTTGTGCTTTTAATAGCTTCTCTTGCCATTTCTAGCCCATCTTGCATATCACGTGCCAAACCGTCCACTATCAAAGCCGCCGCCGCGTTTATAAGTACGATATCTCTTTGTGCATCGCTAGATCTGCCATCAAAAACATTATGCAAAATCTGTGCGTTCTCTGCACCGTCGCCTCCTATAATAGCACTTAGAGGAGCTTTTTTTATGCCGTACTCCTGCGGATCGATGATAAACTCATGTACAGCTCCGCACTCAAGCCGTGAAGCGTATGAAATATCGCTTATGCTTATCTCATCCATACCTTCTAACGAACTGACTACTATCGTAGAAGTTGCACCGTTAATGCGCAGTGCCTCTGCTATTTTTGGAACAAAAGATTTGTTAAAAACACCAAGAAGCGACTTTTTTGTTCCGGCAGGATTTGTAAGAGGTCCTAAGATGTTAAATATCGTCTTATCAGGTATGGTTTTTCTGATAGGCATGATAAATTTCATGGCAGGATGATGATTTTGTGCAAACATAAAAGTAAATCCGCACTCTTCTAAAAGCCTCGCACTATTTTCAATACTCAAATCAAGACGAATACCCAATTTTTCAAACATATCGGCACTGCCTGATTTTGAGGTAACTGAGCGGCTTCCATGCTTTGCGACCATGCTTCCGCATGATGCCACAAGCAGGGAGACGGTAGATGAAATATTGAAACTCCCTATTTTGTCGCCTCCCGTGCCTACTATATCTATGACTTTAGAGCGAAGATCGTCCGATATGGGGAGAGGAATCGCATGAGAGCGCATAACCTCGGCGGCAGCGGCGATAGTCTCTACATTCGTGCTCTCATCAAGCTTTACACTCAGTAAAAACTCTCTCATCTCCTTATCGTTCATCTCATGATTGAAAAGCAGCATAAAATATTGTTTTGCTTCGTTATAATTCATGCAATCTCCTCAATGTACTCATTTTGTAAACTCTTAGGCGTTGATTTTGCAGTCGGAATTTTTAAAATTTTATACTTTTTCACCGACTCAAGATAGTTTATAGTAATGACAGAACCAACTTCAATATTTTTGCTAGCCTTTGCGACTACGCCGTTTACCAGCACTACACCGCTCTCTATCATATCTTGAGATACGGAGCGTCTTTTTGTAATATTTACGGAATTTAAAAATTTATCTACTCTCATATACACCTGCAAAATAATGTTTTTTGTATTGTAGAGTATTAAAACTGAAAAGAATGTAAGAGTTGGAACATTTTTTGCATTGACTGTTTCTTATCTGCTTGCCAAGTCGTTCTTAAATATTAAAATGTGATTTTTTCACTCAAATTCCACTCCCTTAGGAAGTTTTTTCGGTGCTTTTATGCGAAGCTGCTTATGGATGCTTTCTCGTCCGTAAACCACCTCAAAGTTTGATGTGCTTACGCCAAACTCTTTTGCCAAAAAATTGACCATGTAGTCGGTTGCTTTTCCTGCTACGGGCTGGGCTTTTACGCTTACTTTTAGCTGATTGCCCTTTACCTTTCCGATGGCATCTCTCTTTGCCGCAGGCGTTCCTAAAATGTTTATAACAAGTACATCGCCCTGCCACTCATAAAAAACATGAGCTAGATTTTTTGCTTTCATTAGAAAAACAACCAAACAAGAAGTGCTAAGCCGATAGAGAGATTTAAAAAACTCATTCCCTCTTCAAAGAGCATAACCAAGAGTTCATAATACTGTTTTTCTGAAAAATCATGAGGTAGTAAAAGCTCATTTTTTGCAAACTCTGTAATATCAGCACCCCAGATGTAAGCAATGATCTCGGGAGCGATAAAAAAAAGCAAAACTCCGCTTATCCCCCATAGATTTTTCTGTGGTTTCATCGACTGCAACGCTTTTTGAGTATGTGGATTTTTGGCTATCTCCATGGCTTTTGCTTTGATTTTATGTCTCATTTTATATTTTCTCTTTTAACATGTAATGATTTGCAACTCTTTACAAAGCTCTTTTACAAGCTCCTCTTCGCTTGGCAGATAAAGTTGGTATTTACTTGCCAAAATTGTTTGATTGTTTAAAATCCTTTGCCAGATATGCCAATAAAGCAAAACTCTTTGATAATCAACCGCTCTTATCGCCTTTTCTTGTGAAGTGGTTATAAGATTTTTGATGTCATTTGTTAAGTTTGTAGTTTGTGGTTCTATGTTCATCATTGCGACTAAAATGCCTCATTACAAAACTTATCTTTTAATTTTTGCAAAAAATCACTATGGACTTGAGTTAATTTTTTATCAATTACTTTTGAATCAATCGTGAAGCATTTATCATATTTTACAAACGATGTAAGTTTTAATGGCTCTTTTGTTATATCTTCTGAATTGATTTGCACAATATTTGACTGATGTTTCTTTGAGGTAATTTGAAAACAGACTATATCACCGTACTCGTTTTCATCTTTTACCACCAAGACAGGTCTTTTTTTTGAACTACTCAAATCGGTAAAAGGAAAATTTACAAGCAGTATATCCCCTTTTTTATAACTCATCCCATGCCTCATCTTCGCTGTTATCCCAAGTTTTTGCCATGGATGCTATTTGTAAATCTTTCATATCTCTCTCTTTTGGTTCACCCAAAGGTACTATAATAACTTCGCTTGGAGTTTTTATCTCTTTTAAAATCTTTGCAATATGCAAAATATCATCATTGTTTCTTACTATTTCTCTATAGACTACCATTTTGCTCTCCTTGTACGATTTTTATCTCTTCATCACTTAAATTATACAATTTGTAAACCAACTCGTCTATTTTTCTCTCCTTGGTTAATTGAGTTTTGTGTCATTTTTTTACCTCTGAAATAAATCATCAATATTATCTATTGAGTTATGTATTATATCCCTATAGTCTGGCTCATAATCATCTGTATTAATATAACTTTCAACAAGTCTTTCATTTATTTTATCTTTGTCGATTGAGTCTAAAATTTTTTGTTTATTAATAATGATTTTTTTATTTAAATATAGGCTTTTTATAATTTCATCAAACCCATTATGCATTAGTTCATCTATTTGCCCATCTTCAACAGAATACCATTTTGTTACCATATAATCCCAACCATCTTCTAATTCAACATCTTCATGTTCTTTAAAATCTACATCTCCAATACTCATATCACTCATATAGCCATCTAGTTCCTGTTCTAAATATTTATTTATGAGTTTGTTAATTTCTTGAATAATTTCTATATCAGTTATATTAAAAATATCTATCAATTTAATAATATTATTAACTAGTTCTTCATCCAAAAACTTAGCATTATCTATAATTTTTACAATAAATCCAAAATTATCAATTTGTAATTCATCCAAGTCTACATATTCTATAATAGATATAAATTCATCAATTAAAGTAAAATCTTTTGAATCAGAAATAATAGACTGAATCAACATATTTCTTTTTTCAGTGTTAATATCATCTCTTCCAATATTTATAAATTCAACTAAATATATCAACATAAGACAATAGTCAATATTTTCAGTTCTAATATCAAGATTTTCATATAAGCATAGAATAACTGCCTCGTATATTGTTTTATCATTTTTTTTGAATCTAAATTCTTTTAAAGATTCTATAGTTTTTAAAGATGTAAAAATATCTATTAACTTTTTAGTGTCATTTTTATATCTATTTAAAACAAAATCTGCGATTGATGGATTAAATAAAGAATATTCAATTTTTTTACTATATGTTTGATTTCTATTTAAAAAATATTTAACAACTTCTTTGATGATACTGTCAAACTCTTTTGATGTATGAGAGTTGTTAATTAATCCTGTCAATTCAATATATCTATTATAAGAATCTCTAAGTTTATCTTCTTCAATTTTATTACCATTAAAAACAGTTAGCATTACTATTATACGATTAAACTCATCGCTATCTTTATCAAAAGCTTTTTGCCAAACATCTTGTGGATTATCCAACTTATCAACTGCATAGTTCCAATAGTCTTTTGCTTCGATTTGCCCTAGTTGTATTTTTTTAATATCAGTTATAAATTCTATCAAGCGAGGATTAAAGTTTTTATGTTTAATGATTTGCTTATATCTTTTATCAATATAAATCTCATCAATAAATTTTTCATCTAAATCACTATGCCAAATATGATTGTAAAGGATAACCGCCTTGTCAATATCTTTTAAAGATTCAATTTTTATGATAAACTCTTCATTTTCTATATTTTTACTTCTAAAAGTATCACTTAGTGCCAAACTTTGATTAAAAATATTTGTTCGACTTGTAAGAATAAATCGTTTTGTTTTATCTTTTTTTATTCTATCCATGAATTTCATAATATGAGAATCTTTTTTATTTTCTATTGCACTTAGATAGTTTGCACCTAAAAAATCATCAAAATAAAATATTTGTTTTTCATCCCTTTTGTAAATATTTTCTGCTTCATTGATAGAATCTTCTATATTGTAAAATTTAAAATCTTTTTCGATGTACCACAAAGCCAAGTGTTCTGCTAGTGTAGTCTTGCCGATTCCTGGCTCTCCTGCAATTATTATGATATGTGACTCTTCAAGTTTATCTATAGCTTTTTGGTGATTTTCAGTTATTGCATAGTATTTAGATTTTTCTTTTATATCTTCAAGTAAAAATTCACTTCTACTCTCTATTGCATTATTCATAATCCTATCTAATACAACTGTACTACTTAGCCAAAGTTTATAATGTTTTTTCTCAATATCTGGATGATTTCCAAGTATTTGATTTAAATCTTCTTGCCCGTAAATATCATTATCGTTTTTTATGTATGGGTCAAAAAGCTCTTTGATGGTTTTTTTGTTTTCAGCAGATAAAGGTAAAGATATAATAAAAATATATTTTGATGGATTCAATTTTTTTACTTTGTCAATCTCATTGATACCTTTGTCACTTTTATTTTTTAACGAACTTATCAATCCTTTAAAACCAGTTTTTAAATAATGTTTACATTGAACTATTTCCTGTGAGCTATCATCATGATAAAACCTTCCATCGCTTCCACCATCTTTTCCAGCTTTAAATCTTTCAAATCTTTTGTTTTTATCTTTTGAAATTAAATCTATAGATAAATTTTCAAACTCTTTATCATTTAGTGTTGAAAAATCATAATCGACCATTCTATAATTTCCTCTTTCTCAAAAACCCAAGTAATTTTTAAATTCTCTGCTTTTAATCACTCATGCACCTAAAATATCCACAAACTCATTCCCGTCAAGTGCAGTTATAAGTTTGCTATCTACCCTGATTGCCGAGTCGATGACTACATTTTGAAGTTTTGAGATTATGGTAAGTTTTAGTTCTCTGTTGCCTGGGTTTTGACGGACAATTCTGTATAAATCTTCTAAAACTCTCATGTCAGTATCTAGTTTTATTGCAAGATTTATCGGCTCTTGCGGCGCTTGCTCGATCTCTCTTACTTCTTTTTTCGTCTTTTGAGTCTCTTTTTTTGCTTCTTTAAGCGTCATAATCTTGCTTACACTCATTCTCGTAAACATATCCGTATGAGTTATTTTTGCTTTGATGGCTATCGGCTCTTGCAGATTCATTTGGCTCAGTTCTTCAAGTTTATCGCTAAAAAGCATAACCTCGATGTTTCCGTGAAAATCCATAAGATTTACTATGCCGAACTGGTTTCCTTTTTTGGATGTTTTTTTGGTTATCTCTTCCACTTTTCCTATAAAAATAGCGTATGAGCCGTCTTTGACGCTCTCTATCTCAGACGAAAGCGTATAGTCCAGCTCATCAAGTTTTTCTCTGTACTCATCAAGCGGATGACCCGAGATGTAAAAACCCATGGTCTCTTTTTCAAACTCCAAAATCTCTTTTAACTCATATTCGTCTGAGTTTGTCAGTTTTAACTCAACGCTTGTTATCTCGCTGTCATCTCCAAAAAGGCTTCCGATGGCATTTTTTTTCGCATTTGAGGCATCTTTTGCGGTATCTACAATCTTTTCTATCTGGTCTAATAGTGCCTTTCTAGAAAATCCGAACCTGTCAAAACCGCCGGCTTTTATGATTGACTCTATAACTCTCTTATTTACTTTTGACGGCTCTATTCTGTTTACGAAATCCTGCAGCGAACTAAAATCACCGCCCTCTTTTCTTGTCTCCAAAATGGAGTAAACAGCCGCTTCTCCTACTCCTTTAATCGCACCAAGCCCAAAAAGAACGATTTCTCTGCCCTCTTTTGTTATTGCGGAAAACTCCAACCAAGAGTCGCAGATATCAGGAGGAGAGAGTTCAATACCCATTCTTTTTGTCTCGTCGATGTAGCGAACGACCTTGTCCGTGTTGTCTTTATCTGATGTTAAAAGTGCCGCCATAAACTCATTTGGATAGTAAGTTTTTAGCCATGCCGTCTGGAATGTAATCATCGCATAAGCAGCTGAGTGGGATTTGTTAAAACCGTATCCTGCGAACTTCTCGATTATATCAAAGAGTTTTGATGCTTCGGCATAGTCAAGTCCCTGCTTTTGCGCTCCCCTTGCAAACTCATCGTTATAGACGGACATATCTTTTTTCTTACCCATAGAACGGCGGATAATGTCAGAGTATCCAAGAGAAAATCCGCCTACAGTCTGAACTATCTGCATAACCTGTTCTTGATAAACGATGACTCCGTAAGTGTTTTTAAGTATCGGCTCCATCGTATCAAAAGTGTACTCTATCTTCTCTCTTCCATGCTTTCTCTCGATAAAACTGTCAAGCATTCCCGACTCCATCGGTCCAGGTCTATAAAGTGCCAATACCGCAATCAAGTCCTCAAAACTATCTGGTTTTAAACGTTTGTTCAAGTCCTGCATACCCGAACTCTCTATTTGAAACATTCCGACCGTGTTTCCGCTGCGGATAACGTCATAAACCTTTGGGTCATTCTCGTTTATCTCATGCCAGTCGACATCTTTGCCGTATCTTAATTTGATAAGTTTTATGGCATTATCGATTACATCAAGGGTCTTTAATCCTAAAAAGTCAAATTTGATAAGATCCACATCTTCAAGATAGTTAAGTGAATATTGCGTTACAAAAACATCCTCACCTGAGGGTTTATAGATTGGTGTTTTTTTCCAAAGTTCTTCATTGGAGATAACGACTCCGGCTGCATGGATGCCTGAATTTCGTTTTAGTCCCTCAAGTCTTTTTGCAAACTCCCAAACTCTTGCGGCGTTTGCATCGCTCTCTATGAGTTCTTGAAGTTTTGGCTCTTTTTGAAAAGCTCCTGCTATAAATTCACCGTTTTTCGTCTTGCCGTTTAGCGTGATTCCAAGCTCATCTGGGATAAGTTTTGCCATTTTATCAGCTTGAGAGAGCGGCATGTCAAGTACACGGGCGACATCTCTGATAACCCCTTTGGCAAGAAGCGAACCGAAAGTTATGATTTGCGCAACTTGATTTCGCCCATATTTTTTTACTACATAATCTATGACTTCCCCACGGCGAGCCTGCATAAAGTCCATGTCGATATCCGGCATACTGATACGTTCAGGATTTAAAAATCTCTCAAAAAGAAGATCATACTTCATAGGATCTATATCCGTAATCTCTAGCGAATAAGCAACCAGACTTCCGGCGGCACTTCCACGCCCCGGTCCTACAGCTATGCCCATCTCTTTTGCAACTTTAACGAAATCCCAAACGATTAACATGTAACCTGGGAATTTCATAGAGTTTATGACATTCATCTCAAATTTCAGTCTGTCTCTATACTCTTCATGCTTCTCTTGCGGCACATGCTTAAGCCGCTCTTCTAATCCAAGCTCACAACGATAGATGAAATACTCGGCATCATTCTTATCCGCCGCACCTCTCCAAGCTCTTTTTTGCTCTTTTGTGGCATCACTCTCTAGGATCTCATCATCTTTATGGTCGATATTTAGTCCGTCTGAGAGAGCATACTCCTGAGTAAATTTGAAGTTAGGAGGAATCGGGTCGCCAAGTTTGAGTTCTAGATTACACTTATCAACTATCTCTTGCGTATGAGTGATGGCTTCTGGGATATCTGCAAAAAGTCTTGCCATCTGCTCGGGGCTTTTTAAGTAAAACTCATGAACGGAGTGACGCATGCGTTTTGGATCGTCATAGAGTTTATTCATACCGATACACATAAAAGCCTCATGATACTGTGCATCATCATGGAATGTGTAGTGAGTGTCGTTTGTAGCGACTATTTTTATGTCTAGCTCTTTGGAGAGCTTAAGAACCTGCTCATCGATAAAAAGCTGGTCGCCTATGCCGTGACGCATAAGTTCTAAGTAAAAATCATCACCAAAAATTTCTTTATATTCTAGTGCAACGGCTTTTGCACCATCATATCCGAGTGCGCCGTTTTTTATATTTCTCTCATTTGCCGTATTTAAATGCCAACTAACCTCGCCTTGAAGACATGCAGAGGTACAAACAAGTCCCTCGCTATGCTCACGAAGCTCTTGTTTGTTTATACGCGGATAGTAGTAAAACCCCTCTATAAAAGCTTTAGAAGAGAGATACATAAGGTTTTCATAACCTTTTTGATTTTTAGCATATAAACAGATGTGAAATCTCTGTTTTGTGCTCTTGTCATCAATAGCTTCGCCGTTATGGATATAACCCTCAATCCCTATAATAGGCTTTATACCGGCTTCTCTCATCTGCTTATAAAAATCAATAGCACCAAACATATTGCCGTGATCCGTCATAGCAACTGAAGTCATACCAAGTTTTTTAACCTGTTTTACGAGATTTGAAAGTTTATTTGCACCATCTAAGAGTGAATATTCCGTATGAAGATGAAGATGGGTAAATGGCTGAGCGCTCATAGTATATGCAACCCTTTTTGGTTTTTGATTTTATCTGATTTATAAGAGTTTGAATTATAGTATGAATGGCTTTAATATGAGGTAATAGCCGGATTTAAAAAAATCTAGCTATTAATCGTAAAATTATTTTGCGGTCTACCTATATGAAAACCTTGAAGATAGTCTACACCCATCTCTCTTAGGGTTTTTACAATCTCTTCATCTTCTACATACTCTGCAACGGTTTTAACATTAAGCTCTTTTGCGAGTGTTAAGATACTGTGTACAAAAGCTTTGTCTTTTTTATCTTTATTGATATTTATAATAAATTCTCCGTCAATTTTTAGATAATCAATCGGGAATTTTTTGATATAGTGAAACGACGAGAAGCCTGAACCAAAATCATCTATGGCAAATTTATATCCAGCCATTTTAAGATTCATCACAAATTTTTCTAAAAGAGAGAAATTTTTAACAGTCTCCCTCTCGGTAATCTCAAAAACTATATGATCTTTGGAGATTTCATACTGCTTTATAAGTTGAGTAATTGAGTCTGCGTAATTGCCGACAATAAGAGATTTCGGAGATAAATTTATAAACAAAATCCCTTGATAATTCTCCGCTTTTATCTTAATAAATGCATTTTCTATCACCATCAAATCCATACGATTTATGATACTCATGCTCTCTGCAACCTCTATAAACTCGTAAGCAGATACTACCTTGCCGTCTACCTCGATTCTCATAAGAAGTTCATGTATCTCATTTTTACCGCTAATCGTGGTTTGAATAGGTTGAAAATACGGAACTATGCGGTTATTTGCAACGGCATCAACCAAAAGTGCTGATTTTGCTTTTTGCTCTTTTACTACAGAGATAATATCATCGCCCGAAGGAACTCTAATACTATTTTTACCGTCCTCTTTAGCCTTATACATCATGCCGTCAGCTATTAAAAAGAGCTCTTTTTGAGTTTTTGCATGTTCTGGGTAGATTGATATACCGATGGATATGGTAACTCCGGCATAATTTCCATCTGTCGTTAATAGTTTGAAACTCTCTACCGCTTTTGCCAGTTTATGAGCAACCGCAAGAGCACCTTCCAGCCCGCATTCAGGTAAGATTAAAGTAAATTCATCTCCACCGTAGCGAGATAAAATATCTTCATTTCTCTTTGATTCACCAAGAATTCTTGAAAACTCCTGCAAGAAGAGATCCCCAAACGCATGTCCGTATCTATCATTTATAGGTTTAAAATTATCACAATCTATAACCATTAAAGCAAACTCATAGTCATGCGTTTGGGCACGCTTAATTTCATACTCTAAAAAGTCGACAAAAACTCGTTGATTAAACAGGCTTGTCAATGGATCATGTGCTGCATAGTACTCTAAATCATTCGTATATTTATTTATAGCTTTAACTGAACCGACAAGATTCGCCATGGTTGTTAAAATGCTGTCTATTACTATGTGCTTTATCGGATCCGTTGCCATTTCTGATTGAACGCTAAGCCCTACGATTCCACCTATTTTCGGGGTATCTAAAAATAGCGATTTTGTTCTATACGCAAAATTTTCATAATCATTTATATTTATGCATCTGTTGTACTCGGATATATTATGGCGAATCGTATAGTCGGTATAACCTAAAAAGTGATTGCTTTTTTGGACAGACTCTCTTACATACTCTTCAAACTTCTCTTTAACTTCGCTCTCTGGAATACCGTACCAAAATATATCAACCTCGAACTGGTCATCACCGATTCTAAAAATAGTCATAAGAGTATATGTCTGCATAACTTTATTTATATCAACCAAAAGCTCATTTATAAAGTCACGCCAATCTTGAACAACTTCCGAAGTAATTATAAACTTATCTAAAAGCTGTACTTCAAACTCTAGAAGATCCTTATCAACTGCAATAACTTTTAACTTTTGAGCCAACTCGTTTACATTTGCGATAATCGCATTAACTTCCTCAAACCTTGAATCAATGTCGGTAGGATCAAACTCTTTGAAATCCTTGATTGAGTTGATACATTGCACTTTTTTATTGAAAAGCTTTAGCGACTCTGTTATCTTTGATGCAGTATATCTAGAACTTATATATGCTGCAAATATAAAAATCGGCAATACAATCAAGAAAAAATATACATAGTCTAAAAATGTCTCTTTTATAATCTCAACAAAATTTTGCTCTACATCTATAACACCGAGAGTATCTCCTACATTTGCGTTGACATGACAACTTAGACACTCCTGTTTTGCATTAAGCGGCAAAAGATTTCTAAGTTTTCCCATATCGGTAAGTGTTATTTTTTCACCGCTTGCTAAAACAGTGTTAGCTAACTCATCTTTTTGCTTCTCAGACACTTCTCCGAAAAGCTCTTTGATTTTATCTCCGCGGTAAATATTTACAGAGTAGTAACTATCATCAAAACTTTCTTTAATAGAGTGCATAAAATCATTTAAATCTTCTCTACTCCACCCTTTTTTCATAACCTGATACATAGATGAGAAAATTTGATTTGAAACGGTATTTGCATGTTTTTTGGCATTTTCTTGTGCCAATGTCGTATGAAGATATGTTGTAAAAAGTAAAACTACGATAAAAAGAGTTGATAATAAAACAATGTTGATTGAAAAAACAAAATTTTTTAGTGTTTTAGGCATAAAATTTTCCCTATTGTTAAATATTTTTGAAAGGATTAAATTATATCTACAATTTATTTTTTTAAACTTAATTTATATTAAAAAATTAGAAATATTTATATGAATAGCATAAAATATTTGACAGAGGAGAGAAGAAAATTGATACGAGAATTCTCGTATCAAAGAGGATTATTTAACTTTTTCTAAATATTCGCAGTCTACCGTATTTACTTTAATAGTATCACCCTCAAGTACATGATAAGGGACTTGAACAACGGCACCCGTCTCAAGAGTTGCAGGTTTTCTGCTTCCGCTTGAAGTATCGCCTTTGAAGTTTGGCGGAGTATCCGTGATGAGAAGTTCCATTACTTCAGGAGCAGTTACGGATATAGCGTTTCCTTTATAAAAAATAATGTCAACGTTAATTCCGTCTTTGAACCATTTTGAAGCATCGTCACACTGCTCATACGAAAGAGAGATTTGCTCATACGACTCTTGATCCATAAACTGAAACGCTTCACCGTCATCATAAAGATACTGCATAGTTTTATATGTTATTTCAGGAACTTCAAACTTATCACCGGCATGAACAGTTTTTTCAACAACTTTACCGTTTAAAAAGCTTTTTACCTTCATACGTACAAACGCTGCGCCTTTACCCGGTTTAACATGTTGAAACTCTACCACTTTATATGGTACTTCGCCGATAATAAGACGAATATTTTTTTTAATGTCACCCATTCCAATAGTTGCCATAAATACACCTTAGAAAAATTTTTTCGGATTTTATCCTAATTGGACTTAATTTCTTTTGTTATAATGTCAAAAATCTACAAGCTTTAGGAACTAATATCTATGGAATTTACTTTAGAAGCCACATCAAAGAATGCTCGTGCATGTACAATCAAAACAGCTCACTCAACGATAACAACACCTGTTTTTATGCCTGTTGGAACTCTTGGCAGCGTTAAATCACTCGACATGCAAGATGTAGTAGATTTGCTGGGAGCTGAGATAATTTTGGCAAACACCTACCACATGTATCTTCGTCCCGGAGATGAAACAGTCGCTAAGATGGGCAAACTTCATGGCTTTACAACCTACCCTAAAAGCTTTTTAACTGACAGCGGCGGTTTTCAGGCATTTAGCCTTAGCGACATATCCAAAGCTTCACAAAACGGCATTGAGTTTCGCTCTCACATAGACGGAAGCAAACACTTCTTTACGCCAAAAAAAGTTATAGATATTCAGCACAATCTCGGCTCTGACATCATGATGATTTTAGATGATTTAGTCGCACTTCCTGCAACTCAGGAGCGCATTGCGCTAAGCATTGAGAGAACGACTGCATGGGCAAAAGAGAGTATTGAGTATTTTAGAGCAAAACAAAAAGAGGGTATCGGCTTGGAACAAAATATATTTGCAATCATCCAAGGCGGAACGGACAAAGCATTTAGAACAAAGAGTGCGACGGAGCTTTGCGAGCTTGATTTTGACGGTTTTGCCATAGGAGGCTTAAGTGTCGGCGAGTTAAATCAAGAGATGTACAACACAGTCGAACACACCGTGCAGTATATGCCGCTTGATAAACCTCGTTACCTCATGGGTGTTGGAACTCCTGAAGATTTGATAGAAAACATCGAGAGAGGCATCGATATGTTTGACTGTGTTATGCCCACACGAAACGCAAGAAACGGAACTCTTTTTACATCTTTTGGAAGATTAAACATCAAAGGTGCGTCTTATAAAGATGATTCATTGCCGATTGATAGCGAGTGCGATTGTCTTACATGCAAAAGATACTCAAGAGCATACCTCAACCATCTTTTCCGTGCTCGTGAAATAACATATTTTAGACTTGCAACCATTCATAACTTGCATTACTATTTAAATCTAATGAGAAAAGCAAGAGAAGCGATTTTAGAAGATAGGTACAGCGAGTTTAAAGCAGAGTTCTACGCAAAAAGAAGTTGATTTTTTTCAGATTTTAGAGTTTTATAACCCATCGAAAGATGGATTATAGATTGTGCTCTTTTTTATATTTTAAGATAATTGCATAAGCTTCATCTTTTAAAAGTAGTTTCTCTTTTTTAAGGGTCTCTAGCTCAAGATCTGTTAATAGAGTATCACCCTTTTCAGCCTTTGTTATTTGGTCGTCAAGCTCGTTATGCTTGTGAAATATTTTTAAAAAGTGAGCGTTTGCAGCCTCATTTTCTTTCATGTGAGTAATAATATCGCGATATTCATGTAACATTTTGCATTCCTTAATTTTTTTGGAATGTTATCATATTCTTAATAAAAAATCCTTTTAATTTCACCGTATAGTGCTTCGCCGTCATAAAGAGAGAGTTTTTCATCCATTGTAACAACTTTAGCAGGATCAAAAAGCATGGCATTTGCTTTTTGCCCTACTTTTATCTCTCCACACTCCTCTTTTATAGCATCTGATGGATTTTTTACGCAAAGCCTAACAAGCTCTTTCATAGAGACGATACCGCTTTTTACAAGTTTTGTATAGTAGAGACTCATTGCATTTTTTAGTCCCTCACACCCATATGCCGCATCATAAAATGCAACCTCTTTATTTACGGGAGAGCTTGGCTGATGAAGAGTTGTTAAAATATCTATTTGAGAGTTTTTCAGAGCTTCCATTAGCTCTATTCTATCGCTCTGACTCGCTAAAGGAGGATTTAATTTTGCCGTAGTATTAAAGTTTTTACAAGCCTCGTCTGAATTTAACAAATGGTGAATAGAGACCTCACATGTAACGCTTACTCCATCTTTTTTTGCTTTATCAATTAGATAAATTGAGCGAGGCGAAGCAATAGACTTAAAGAGAATTTTAATTTTGAAATGTCTTGCTATCTCTATCATACGGGATACATGTAGAACTTCGCTAAGATCAGGTATGCCTGCAAGCCCGAGTTTTGAGCTTACGTCACCTTCAAGCATAACACCGCTTGAGATAAGTGAGTTATCCTCCGCTTTACAAAAAAGAGTTACGTCATACATTTGGCAATACTGTGCAATCTTGATAGCCAAATCATTTTTTGCAATGGTACTCATATATGGCACAACCGCTCCACGCTTCAACAATATTGCGATATTGCTAAGCGTTGCATCTTCTCTTAGAGCGTTTATCATAAGATCTACTTTGGCACCGCTTAAATCATGCAGTCCGTTTTGAGCGAACTCTAAAACTATCTCATTATCTATCGCCGGAGTGCTGTTTGGGTTTAAAACTATATGCCCTATTCCGCCACTAAGTGCTTCATCAGAGATAGCTTTTATATTTTTAGCATTAAGGGCTGAATCTTGAACTCTTATATTTGTATCCACCAAAAGAGGCATAAAATAGAGACCTTCTGCGTCTATAATCTCCTCACCGTTGAGATTTGAGCCTATTTGAGTAATAATGCCATTTTCTATGCAGACATCAACCTCTCTCTCACCGTCTATATCACAAACTATCGCATTTTTTATTACCATCTCTTCAACCTTTAACATATTGGTAAAATTATAATTTATAAAGGCTTATAAAATAGATTTTTTTTATAAGCCTTTAGTGAATTTAGGTTATACTTTAGGGAGTAAATCTGGGGAGAGGGGCTATTATTTGCGGTATTCATTAAATATGATTCGAGTTTTTATCATAGTGCTATTTTTATTTCTCTACTCGAGCGTTTACATAATTACGACAACCGATAAAGATTCACGTATCAGGCTTCTTTTAAATCAGCAGATAATAAATCTGGAACACAACTACAATGTTGTTATTGAGAGATATCATGTAATCTCAAATATTATTAATAATGAAGTTTTCAACAACACTCGTATCATAAACCTCTTTTATAAAGCAAAAAATGCACAAAATCAAGAATATAAAAATATGTATCGCACAATGCTTTATCATGAAATGAAACCGCACTACGATGATCTTAAAAATGTGGGTGTAAATATCATTCAATTCTCATTTTCAGATAACACATCTTTTTTAAGAGTGCATCAACCGAATCTGCATGATGATGATCTCTCCCATGTTCGATACTCTTTTGCATATGTAAATTCAAATATGAAACCTATAAGCGGATTTGAACAAGGCAGAGTATCACATGCCTATCGCAATATTTTTCCTCTCTTTTACGAAAATGAGTTTTTAGGAAGTGTCGAGCTGTCGTTTGCATCCCAAAGCATGCAAGACAACATGATTACTCTTCACAATACTGATACCCATTTTATAATCAAAAAAAATGTTTTTAGCTCAAACCTCGATAAAGAGGAGATGGAACAAGACTATATAGAGAGTATTGAACATAAAGATTTTTTATTTGCAAAAAGTGACGCTGCAATAGCCGGACACAAAAGAAAAATCAATTTGGAACTAAAAGATACAATCGCATCAAAAATTAAACAAGGAAACTCTTTTGCTCTCTACCATAATGTCGAAGACGCAACTTATATCGTCTCCTTTTTACCTGTAAAAAATGTTATAGACCAAAATATTGTTGCCTATTTAGTCACCTACACAAATAACCAATATCTTCAAGAGATGCTCAGTGAGTATCTATGGATAAACAGTGCCGCTTTTTTGGGTTTGCTTCTTTTATCCATCGTTATCTACTCAAATATAAAACATCGTATGAACCTTGAAATTCAGGTTAAAGAGCGAACAAAAGAGTTAGAGAATGAAAAAACAAAAGCACAAAAAGCGACACAAGCAAAATCCCAATTTTTAGCAAATATGTCACATGAGATTCGAACACCGATTAATGGTGTTATCGGTATGAGTTACTTGCTTTTGCAAACAAAATTAACAAAAAAACAGAGAAGCTATTTAGAAAAAATTGACAACTCTGCCAAATCACTTTTGGGTATTATCAACGATATTTTAGATTTTTCAAAAATTGAAGCAGGAAAATTAACCATTGAAAAAATAGAATTTAACCTTTACCAAACCATAAATCATCTCATAACGCCGCTGGAGTTTATTGCAAATAAAAAAAATATCAATATCAATTTAAATTATGCAGATAATGTGGGGAAAAACTTTATCGGAGATGGTATGAGGATCTCTCAAGTTCTTACAAACCTTATAGGCAATGCTATAAAATTTACCGAACAAGGCGCCATAAATATAGATATATCTAAAGCAGATAATTCTATGCTGCGCTTTGAAGTCAAAGATTCCGGAATCGGACTAAGTGAGAAGGAGCAAAAAAAACTCTTTATCTCATTTTCCCAAGCGGATAGTTCAACAACTAGAAAATATGGCGGAACAGGGTTGGGACTTGCTATATCAAAACAACTTGTCGAACTTATGGGCGGAAAAATTTGGGTTTATAGCAAAGAAGGAGTCGGCAGTAATTTTATCTTTGAACTTAAACTCAAAGAAGTAAAATCGAATCATTTAAAACATGAAGATAAAAAAACAGACTTAAATGAAAATGTTTTTAACGCAAATAAGATACTTGTTGTAGAAGACAATCTAACAAACCAGCTCGTACTTTTAGGGCTTTTAGAAGATTGTGTAAAAGAGATTGATATTGCCAAAAACGGAAAAGAAGCCGTAGAGATGTTTCAAATAGGCAAATATGAGATTATTCTTATGGATATACAGATGCCTGTAATGGACGGATATGAAGCGACTAGGATTATCAGAGAGATTGACAAAGAGATTCCTATCATAGCTCTCACGGCAAATGCGATGGTTGAAGAGATAGAAAAAACAAAAAAAGCAGGAATGAATGAACATCTTATCAAGCCGATAAATATAGAGAATTTTTTTGCTACTTTAAGTAAATATATTACACAAAATTAGAAATAATCAAATTTTACAAAGGTTTTAAAGTGCGTTATCTATTTTTACTATTTTTACTGTTATCGTCCATGGAAGCCTCAACGGCTTACGAATCTGGAAAGCGGCTCTATATGCAAAAAGGCTGTTTTAGCTGTCATGGGTCGAAGCTTGAGGGTATGCACCAATATCCATACCTTGCAAACCGCGCAAAAGGGTATATGAAATATAAACTAAAACGATTTAGATCTAAAATCTCGGATAACCAGCAACAAGAGATGATGATACCTTTTGCACTCGGATTGAGTGATGAGGACATTGAAAATTTAACTATTTACATGAATGAATATGTAGAGGAAAAGAATGAAAAAAAATATGACGACAAATATCATACACAAGGAGACGGCGGTTCATGAAGATTTTAGTTAGCGCACTTGAACACTCGGCAAACGTTCATCTTAAATCTCTTAAACAAGAGCTAAGCAGTGATGTAGAGTTTATAGGAATATTTGACAAAGAGCTGGGAGAGAGCATTATAGATCTCAGAAGTTTGGCTATTATGGGCTTTGTAGATGCAATCAAAAAACTTAGATTTTTTATAAAGCTAAATAACAAAATGGTTGATTTAGCAGAAGATGCGGATAAAATCCTGCTTATAGACTCATCAGGCTTTAACCTTCCACTTGCCAAAAAAATTAAAAAAAAGTACCCTGAAAAAGAGATAATCTACTACATTCTGCCTCAAGCATGGGCATGGAAGAGAAAACGGATTCCTGTTTTAGAAAAAACCATAGATCATCTAGCTTCAATTCTTCCGTTTGAAAAAGAGTACTACTCAAAAAATGCACCTATTGAATATGTCGGACATCCGCTCTTGGATCAGATACATAAGTTTAAAGATGAGTTAAAAGACGAAGTCAAACATATCGCTTTTATGCCAGGAAGCAGAAAAGGCGAGATTAGAAAACTGATGCCGATATTTAAAGCGCTTCAAAAAAAGCTTGATATCAGCTCTACAATCATTATTCCAAAACACTTTACAGAAGATGATGTAAAAGAACTTTATGGCGACCTTGAGGGATTTGAGATAGCTCATGATGCACACAAAACGCTTCTTGAAGCTGATTTTGCTTTTATTTGCAGCGGAACTGCCACTTTGGAGGCTGCTCTCATTGGAATACCGTTCATCCTTACATATATAGCAAAACCGCTGGACTACTTTATAGCAAGCAGACTTGTGAAACTTGAGTATATAGGGCTTGGCAATATAATGTTTGAAAAGTTTAAAAAAAGAGCTATGCATCCAGAGTTTATTCAAGAAAATGTTACTCTGCAAAACCTTCTAAAGGCTTACAAAGAGTTTGATAGAAGCAGATTTTTAGAGGATTCAAAAACACTAAGGGACTATTTGCAACACGGCAGTTCAAAAAGAGTAGCCTCAATTATAGAGGAAAACAGATGCAAAATTTTATAAATCGTATTGATTTTAACCCCATCTTAGAGTACTCTCTTCTCATAAGTTTGAGTATTATTATCTCAATTATAGGTTATTTAATAGCCAAAAAATATGTTATAAAAGTTATACATAAATTGATTTTTAAAACAAAATCCAAGTGGGATGATACGCTTATAAAAACAAAGTTTTTTGAAGAGCTTGCCTATATTATTCCGCCGCTAATTCTTCTTTATTTTTCAAAATTTTATCCGCAGAATATAAGCAGTATCGTCTCCCAGATTATCGGGTTTTGGATAATTATCGTTATTATAAAAGTGATTGACAGCCTTTTATCTGCTGTTTTGGAGATTTACAATACATTTGAAATATCCAAAGACAAACCTATAAAAGGGTATATTCAACTATTTAAATTACTCGCATATATTTTAGGTGCGATAATAGCTCTTTGCATCCTTTTTGACATCTCTCTCTTACATGTTCTGAGCGGTGTAGGAGCATTTACGGCTGTCTTGATGTTTATTTTCAGAGATACTATTTTATCTCTTATTGCAAGTATACAAATCGTTGCTAACGATCTCTTCAAAGTAGGAGATTGGATTGAAGCCCAAAACTTTGGAGCTGACGGAGAAGTCATTGATATTGCCCTGCACTCTGTAAAGGTTCAAAATTGGGATAAAACGATTGTTACGATTCCAACCTACAAATTTATGGAAAACTCATTTAAAAACTGGCGTGGGATGGCAGAGAGCGGAGGAAGACGCATAAAGAGATCTATCTTTATAGATTCAAACTCCATACACTTTTGCACACCGCAACTTTTGGAAAAACTTAAAAGCATAGATCTCATCAGAGATTATTTAGATGAAAAATCAGCGGTGGTGGATACTACTGCAGAGATTACGCTAAACAAAAGAAAACTTACCAACATAGGTACTTTTAGGGAGTACATGAAGAGATATGTACAGAGCAATCCAAACATTGACAGCAAAAACTTTACATTTATAGTAAGACAGCTTGAGCAGACTTCAAAAGGAGTTCCTCTTGAAGTGTATGCTTTTAGCAACAAAAACAAATGGGCAGAGTATGAGCAGATTCAGTCAGATATTTTTGACCACCTTTTAGTTGCCCTTAGAGAGTTTGATTTAAAACTCTACCAAGAGCCATCAGGCGAGTTTGGCTCTTCTAAATAGAGAGGTTTTTTATATACTCTTTTACTTCCGAGGCTGTGCCGCGGAGTACGACTCTTTGAGAGCGTTTTTCTATCTGATAATCGTACATAGGGTCGTAATACTCCCGTAAAAGATACTCTACCCAATCTTTATACTTCTCATATGAGCCGCTTTTTATCTGTTCATGGAGTGCATCTTCAAATAGAGAAGAGACTACTCTGTATTTCTCGCCTCCAAGCCGTTTTTCTATCCGTTTCATAGAGTTTTTTATACTATTTTCCCATTCAAGAAAACCCTCTGCACCGTAAATATTTTGTGCTTCCATGACATACTCTCTAAGTGTTATCTCAACCCTCTCATCCATTGGAGTCTCTAAAACAAGCAGAGGTGCTTCTTGCATTGCCGAAATAAAACTATTTGGCATAAAAACGGAGCCGATATGTTTTCCTTCATCCTCAAAAACAAGATAGTCCGCTCCCCGTTCTATCTTTTGAATCATTGCATAAGCGAGATTGTTTTCAAAATCAATCTGTGAAGTTTGCGGCGTAATCCTCTGACCGAACGAAGAACCTCTATGATTTGCAAGAGCTTCAAGATCTACAGCATTTGAGATCTCTTTTAGCTGCAAAGTTTTACCGCAACCGGTTCTTCCCCCAAGTATAATAGGCTTAAAGTATCCATAAGCCTCATCCAGAGATTGAATCAAAAAATTTCTAAACGCTTTATATCCGCCTTTGAGCCGCACAATCTCTCTGCCATGCTCATGTAACCACATTTGAGATATTTTAGAGCGTTGACCTCCTCTGAAGCAGTACAAAAGAGCATTCGGGTTTGCATCAATAAACTCTATCCATGCATTAATACGATGCTCTCTTGCATCACCGCTCACAAGCTGATGTCCAAGCTCTACTGCTTTTTCATTGCCGCTGTTTTTGTAGCATGTGCCGACTAGATGTCTCTCTTCATCATCCATGATAGGAAGATTTACGGCATTTAAAAATGCGCCTCTTTTAAACTCAACAGGCGCACGAACGTCAAGAAGCGGAGTGTTGCTTAAGACTATGGATTTAAAATCATCATACAGTTTCAACACCTATAGAACCTCTACCGCATAAATACCTTTTGATATAGTTTCACCTATCGGTTCAAGGGTTAAATCCATTTTGCGAATGAGGTCATAGAACTCTTCTGCTCCATCCTTTTTAACAAAAACAAGAAGTCCTCCCGATGTTTGCGGATCACAAAGTATCTCTTGCTGCTGCTGTGTCATCGTACTTATTTTATTTCCATAACTTAGAAAATTTTTACGAGACCCTCCTGCTATACACCCCATAGCTCTGTATTTTTCCACATTTGGCAGAAGCGGAACTTTATCAAAGTATATCTTAGCACTTATATTGCTTGCCTCACACACTTCGCTTAAATGTCCCAGAAGACCAAATCCGGTTACATCCGTCATGGTTGCAACACTCTCCAACGGTGCAAGGACTAAGCCTATTTTGTTTAATGTTACCATCGCTTCTATCGCCGCCTCAAGTTCTGTGGCTTCAATCTTTTTCTGCTTTTGTGCAGTTGTCAGTATCCCAATACCGATAGGTTTTGTAATAAATATAAAACAATCCTCTTTTGCACCGCGGTTCATCATGAGATTTTTATTTTCAGCTAAACCCGTAACCGCAAGCCCAAATATTGGTTCCGGCGAATCTATGGAGTGACCTCCTGCAAGCGGAATGCCGCTCTCTCTACAGACGGCTCGACCGCCCTCTATAACTTCACGTGCCACTTCTGCAGAGAGTTTGTCGATAGGCCATCCAAAGATAGCAATAGCCATAAGCGGCGTTCCTCCCATCGCATAAATATCACTAAGGGCATTTGTAGCGGCAATTCGTCCGAAAGTAAAAGGGTCATCAACTATGGGCATAAAAAAGTCGGTAGTTGATAAAACGGAAGTACCGTTGCCTAAATCAAATGCCGCCGCATCGTCTTTATGCTCATTTCCGACAAGAAGCTCTGGATAAAAAGTTTCAAAAGAGCTGTCTTTTAGTATCTCCTCAAGCAACATCGGAGAGATTTTACATCCGCATCCTGCTCCGTGGCTATATTCTGTAAGTTTTATCTGTTGCATCTGTTTCCTTGATTATTTATTGTGAAGTGCCAGCTCTTTTTCTAAATATTTACCTGTATAGCTTCCTGTCTTCTCATGACTACCAGCCACCTCTTCAGGAGTTCCCTCTGCGATGATTAGACCGCCGCCGTTTCCGCCTTCAGGTCCCATATCTATAACATAGTCGGCATTTTTTATCATGTCAAGATTATGTTCTATGATAAGTACCGAATTTCCAAGCTCTACAAACTTATGAAGAACTCCGGTTAGTCTATCGACATCTGCAAAGTGAAGCCCAGTTGTCGGCTCATCAAGGACATATAGAGTTTTACCGGTATCTCTGCGGCTGAGTTCTTTTGAGAGTTTAATTCTTTGAGCTTCACCGCCTGAGAGCGTTACCGCGTTTTGCCCGAGGGTAATGTAACCCAAACCTACATCAACAAGCGTAGAGAGAATCTGGTGTATTTTTGGAATCGGTTTGAAAAATTCAAAAGCCTCATCCACACTCATATTTAGCACATCAGAGATAGTTTTGCCTTTATATAAAACTTCCAAAGTCTGCTGATTGTATCTTGTGCCGTGACATGTATCACATTTGACCATAATGTCCGGCAAGAAGTGCATCTCTATCTTGTTTTCGCCCTCGCCTTGACACTTCTCGCATCTTCCGCCTTTGACGTTAAAGCTAAATCTTGAACTTGTATAGCCTCTTATCTGTGCCTCTTTTGTTTGAGCAAAAAGATTTCTTATCTCATCCATTACACCCGTATATGTTGCCGGATTGGATCTTGGAGTACGTCCGATTGGGCTTTGGTCTAGGTAAATTACTTTATCCACATGTTCAAGACCTGTTATCTCCACACCGGCAACTTTATTTACTTTTCTCGCATGGTTTAGCAACTCTCGAGCAGTCGGAAGAAGCGTTTGAAGCATCAAAGAGCTTTTTCCGCTTCCGCTAACACCTGTAATACATACAAAATTATTTAACGGTATTTTCGCACTTAGATTATTAATATTGTTTAACGTTACATTTTTTATCTCTATAAATTTCTCTTGTTTGCGTCTATAAAAATACTCTATCTTTTTTCTGCCGTAGAGATAATCAGCCGTAAGTGTTTTAGCTTTTTTCAGCTTATCCAAAGTTCCGGCAAAAACAACCTCTCCGCCAAATTTTCCCGCACCGCTTCCTATATCTACTATAAAATCTGCATTTTCTATAGTCTCTTTGTCATGTTCGACAACGATAACGCTGTTCCCCTTTTCCTGAAGACTTCTAAGCGTTCTGATGAGTTTTAAAGTATCCCTTTCATGAAGCCCGATACTCGGTTCATCTAAAACATATAAAACACCCGTCAAACCGCTTCCAATCTGCGAAGCAATGCGAATCCTTTGTGCCTCGCCGCCGCTTATGGTTCTTGCATCACGACCTAGCGTTATGTAGCCGAGTCCGACATCAAACAAAAAGTAGAGCCTCTCTCTGATCTCATTTAAAATCGGCTCGGATATTTGCGTATTTTGTTTTGTTAAATTGATAAAATTATCTTTATTTCCAAACCATTCGTAACTTTTTGAAATAGGCATATCCAAAATTTCAGCGATACCTCTCCCTGCAACTTTTACGGCTAAAGACTCTCTTTTTAATCTATGCGAATTACATACGCTGCATGTTTTTTCACTCATGTAGTCTGAAAGCTCTTTTTCATCTTTGAACATATCGTAAGCTATCTTAACGATTCCTGGCCATACTCTTTTTACTTCATGGCTCTTCCATAAAAAACTTACTTCATCGATTCCGCCGTGTAAAATAGCCTTTTTTTGGTACTCTTCAAGATTAAAATATGGAATTTTAGTATCAATACCGTTTGCTGTACAAAACCCTTTTAAAAATGTGAAATAGTATCCCTTGTTAAAGCCGTAAATTATCTTGACCGCACCACTCTCTATGCTCAAATCCCTGTCGATTATCTTGTCATGGTCAAGCGCATAACGAATCCCAAGTCCGTCACACTCACTACATGCACCCTTTGGAGAGTTAAAAGAGAAAGAAAGCGGCTCAAGCGGCTCAAAACTTATCTTACAGTCAAAACATGCATTATGCTCGCTGTAGTGGATATGTGAGTGTTTTAAACCCAACTCTTCGTGATTTAGTATCTCAACTTCAAGTTCGCCATAGCTCTCTTTTAAGGCTTTTTCAACATCGGCAGCTATTCTCTCTTTGTTTTCCGGCTTAACTACAACCCTGTCAATTACTACCTTTATGGTATGTTTTTTTGTTTTAGAGAGCTCTATCTCCTCATCCAAACGCACCATTACACCGTCTATCATAGCTCTCACATAACCTTTATGAACTAAAGATTCGATTACATCGGCATAAGCGCCTTTCTTTTCATTTACAATCGGAGCCATGATGACAAGTTTTGCATCCTCCGGGAGTTTTGCAACTTGAGCGATAATATCCGAAGCACTCATCTGGGAGATCTCTTTATTGCACTTATGGCAATGCTGAGTCCCAACACGAGCGTACAGAAGCCTCAAGTAGTCATATATCTCGGTAATTGTTCCTACGGTTGAACGTGGATTTTTAGAGGTTGTTTTCTGGTCTATGGCAATTGCCGGCGTAAGTCCCTCAATTTTATCCACATCAGGTTTGCCGACGCGATCAAGAAACTGCCTTGCATAGGAAGAGAGTGACTCCATGTAGCGTCTTTGTCCCTCGGCGTAAAGCGTATCAAAAGCCAAAGTTGACTTCCCGCTTCCGCTTAATCCAGTAAAAACTACTAGCTGATTTTTCGGTATCTCAAGCGATATATTTTTTAAATTGTTCTCTCTGGCACCTGTTATCTTGATGACATCTCTATTTTTCATTTACTGCTCATTCCCTCTAAAAAAATATTCTTTTTGTTAAATATATTACTATTAAAAGATAAAAACCTACTAACAATTTTTTTTGCAATACTGCATCTACTTTATCCTTAAGGTGTATTCCTATATATACTCCTACAAGCGATGATAAACCTATAATTATACCGCTGTAAAAATCTATCTCTCTGCTTAATGAGTGAGAAACAAGACCGGAAACAGATGAAAAAACTACAAAAAAGAGACCTGAAGATATTGCTCTTTTAAGATCTACATGTAAAAATCCCACAAGTATCGGAACTAAAAGTATACTTCCTCCAACACCGATTAGCATTCCCAATACCCCTAAAACTAGACCGATGGTAAAAAGAATAGCTCTATTTACATCTTTTTGTACAGCACCCTGCTTCGTTTTAAAGAAAAGTCTAATAAGAGCAAAAGCGGCAAAAGATAAAAATATAACTTCTAGAGTTTTATCATCAATTTTTGATACTATAAACCCGCTCAAAAGAGCACCTATAAAACCACCGCTGCCGATAACCAAGCCCATAGAGACATCTAGAGTTTTGTTTCTCCTGTTTAAATAACTGCCATAAGCAGAACTAAAAACCATCTGTATAACAGAAATACCTATCGCATCTTTTATTTGATGTCCAAGCAACATGAGAGAAGGAACAAGTATGGTTCCGCCGCCGATGCCGAAAAATCCCGATAAGAGACCGACGCCTATACCTAAAAAAATCAACTCTATCATATGCTAAAACTTTTTTTTCGAATTATATCATCTAAATCAGCGTTTAATTTTACTTTGAGATTCATTGAAGTATAATCATTTCAAATAGGGGTTAAAGAATGTTAAACATAATTATGGAAGCTTCACAAAATTTTTGTATTCACCAAATCAGAGTTCCACATGAGATTAACGATGAGACGGCTCAAATGAGAACACTTATTGCTTATATAGATATAGAGACGATAAGCTCAAAAAAATATAGAATTTATATCGCTGCATCACTCGGTTTTGCACAAAGAGTTGCGACTGCTCTTTTAGAAGAGGATGAGAGCGATGAAGAGACTTTAGTTGATATGATGCTTGAGACAACAAACTTGATAGTCGGAAGTGCTAAAGTTCTAGCACAAAAGACTAATGAATATGCTTACAATATGTTTACTCCGCATTTTGAGAAAATAGGCAGTTTTGATCTTGAGCATGATGAAATAAAAGTTTTAAAAATTGAGAATGATGAAATGATTATTGCTATCAAGGAATTATAGTTGAGACATAAAAAATACAATTACGGAGCAAAAGAGTCCGTATTTGATCCTGATGAAGAACTTTCATGGATGGACTATTCGGGACTGTTGGATATGGAGGTTGAATTCATATCTGATTTGGGTGAAACTGAACTCTCTATCGGGGAGATTTTAAAACTTACAAAAGGTTCTATTATAGATCTAAAAAAACCTGCCGGAGAGAGTGTGGAATCTTATGTAAACGGTCGTATATTAGGCAAAGGCGAGGTTATGGTATATGAAAAAAATCTAGCAATTCGTATTAATGAAATCTTAGATTCAAGTGCCGTTTTATACCATCTTGCAAAAGAGCGATTATGATTAAATATTTTCTTATTTTTATTCTTCCCTTAGCCCTTTATGCTTCAAAAATTCTAAGTTATAATATTTATGACAGAACTGATAGAGTAGACGTCATGATTACGTTTGATACTCCGTATGACGGGGTTATAAAACAGAGAGTCGGTGATTCTTCTATCTCTATTAAGCTTCAAAATGCCTCTATAGAGTCATCAAAAATCAAACAACTTACATCAAAATATATAAAATCAATCACTATTACGCCTATGCAAGATTATACGGAAATAGTTGCAGAAGTACCGCCAAGTGTAACTTTGCAAGCTTCAAAAACATCTGATGCTTACGGGCTAAGGCTCAGATTCGCCACAACATCTCTGCCGACTGCAAACGCTCAGGAGGCAAAAGAAGCACAAACTCCTTCTCTAAATTCTCTTCCCACAAAAAAAGATGATGATATATCTGCTAGCTACTACATAGTTGTAACTATCCTTATATTAGGGATTATAACTCTCTTTTATATTAAAAAAAGAATCTCTGCTACTGCCCAAAACAGGAAAGAACCTTCTTCTTGGCTTTTTAAAGGGGACAAAGAGAGCCCAAATAATGAACAGATTATAGAAAATTTCAATTTAGACAGTAAAAATGTAAGCATTAGATTTCAGAAACCTCTTGATGGTGAGAACACTGTTGTTATGCTCGACTTTGGAGATCAAAGCTACCTTGTTTTAATGGGCAAAGGGAATATTATTCTTGATAAATTCACAGATAATAGACCAGCTTCACAGGATGATTTTAACACTATCTTGCAAAGTAGACACCATGAGCTTGAAAGATTTTTAAGCAGTGACACGAAGATTAAAGAGCCTCTACAGACATATAAAGAAAAAGCGGCTTCTATACTGTATGAGGCTTAACTCTCAGTTAAGGTTCTCTCTTGAAGAAGTTTTTTAATTGTATGAAGATTTGATATATTAAGTTTATACTCTTCACCCATCATTTTGCTTATGTGATATACCTCTGTTATGGTAATACCGTATGGATCTTTCTTCTCTTTTACGATTTTTTGGTTATCGTCATATGAGTAGAGATAGAGATTTTTACGAGCTTGTTGCACATAGTAAGTTAAAACTATCTCTTCTGAGTGCTTCTTCTCTATCGCCACAATCACTCTGTGATCATCTTTATAATTACTATCCAAAGCCAATTCGTCTCTTATTTCAACCGCATCAATATAGCCGATATAAAATTTATTATAAAGGTCATGGTATCTTTGAACTTTTTCACTCATTAGAAAATTCATATCTAAAATATGTTTCTTATGTGCTCGCAAGCTTTTTGTTATCCATGAAATTGTATTGTAATATCTAAAAGGATAAAGTTTTAGAGTGTGTGCTTCTATCATCTTTGGAGATTTTGGTCTTTTTTTAGGAAGAAGCTTTTTAGAATCAGTATCTACAATATACTCAAGTACGGCTTTGGCAGAAAACTCCTCTGTAAACCAAACATTACAGTAAGAAGGAAACTGTCTGGCTCCGGTAGCACCATCATTTAAAATAATTAATGCTTTTATCACATAATTTGGAAAGATAATCTCTAAAAGAGCTTTCTTTTTTCTAAGTCTTTTTCTAAGTTTTAAAACTGATTTTACAAGAGTCATCTCTACAAAATAGAGCTCTTTGTCTTTTGTAATAAACATAGCATCAAATTCGCTAATCTCTCTGTTTTTAGTTCGATAAACAATCTGCTGCTTTTCACTTATAGAGAGAGTATTTGCATGTGCTTTTATTCTATCTTGATGGAAGCCTTTTAAAACAAACTTTTCTATATTTTCATTTTGAGCCGCATATATCAAAAGTTTTTCATAAACAAAATTCTCAAACACTTCTCCCTCAAAAGAACGGTAAGAGCTTAAGAAATGAGGGTCATCCTCGCTTATGCCTTTTCTTATAAGAGTTAAAAGATGTTTAACATTATAATCATAGTGCAGTAGGTTATCTCCTATATCACTCTCATCTAACGTCTTAATTGTGTTGCTTATTTTTAACAAACTGTCTCACTATTTTTAAAAAAATCATCTATTAAAGCGCGATACTCTTCAGCATCCACTATGCGGTTTACGCCATCCCTAAGGAGCGAAGCGCCTCTGTAACCTTTAGAGTAGGTATGTGTATGTTTTCTAAACATAGGAACACCATGAGCACTATGGAACTCTATCATCTTGTCAAAATGCTCCATGATTATAGCATGCTTAATATTTTTGTCAATGTGCTCAGTTCCGTTTTTAAGCTGATGAAATATCCAAGGAGCACCGATTGCACCTCTTCCTATCATAACTCCATCAGTTCCAGTATGCTCCAGAACCCACTTTGCCTTTTCGTAAGAGTCGATATCTCCGTTTGCAATTACCGGAATTTTTACAGCTTCTTTGATCTCTCTTATTGCATCATAATCAACTGCCGATTTAAACTTTCCGGCACGTGTTCTGCCATGAACGGCTAAAAAATCTGCTCCGCTGTCTTCAACCATTTTTGCTATTTCTATATGATTTTTTTTCTCAAAACCAAGTCTTATTTTTACACTTGTAAGGCTCTTATTGGACGTGTCTTTGATAGTTTTTATAATATCACCCATAAGAGGAAGATTTAAAAGAAGAGAGCTTCCACTTCCGTGACCTACTATTTTAGGAACAGGGCAACCGCAATTAAGATCTATTATATCTATGCCATCTTGCTCATTTAAGACTTCGACTGCACGTTTTATAATATCTACTTCGGAGCCTGCAATTTGAACGGAGTATGGATCTTCATTTGGACTTTTTTCTATCATGTGAAGTGTTTTTGCAGAACCGTAAGCCAGAGCGTTTGAACTAAGCATTTCACTTACGGTCAAATCTGCTCCAAATTTTTTAACAACGCTTCTAAAAGGCAAATCGGTATACCCTGCAAGTGGAGCTAGGACATATACCGGCTTATCGAAAGAGAGGTTTTTTATCATTTGGTAAACAAGCTATACAAAAAGATTAATATTGAAATTTTTTCCGCACTCTTTTAGGGAAGCATAAGCTCTAAAACGCATATACTCATTTGGCTGTGAAAGATCTAGAATATCTTTTGCAGGTGTTAACATCTCTAAATCAAACAGGGTAAATAGATACGCTTCCATTGCAATATCACTCTCATTGCTTAGCGTTTCAAATAGCTTAATTCTCTGTTCCGGAAGCATTGCATGAGACAACTGTTTTGATGCCTGTATATAATTATTTGAATCTAATTCCAAATCTTTAAAAAACTGTATCAATGAATCATTTGGAATTACTATAGTATTAGCATCTGCATTAATTCTTGACAAAATTATAAGAAGTGACTCTTTTGTCATATAACTCTTATACTTCTCAATTGCTTCAAGTTTTGCATTTTTAACAAAATCGACATAAGCCTCTTTGCGTAAACTCACATCATATCTATCTTTAGCGTTTAATATATCATCAGCACTGATATCGCCCTTTTTATATCTATTTCTCTCATTTTGTATAACAAGTGCATTTGACGGAGAGAGTGAATATTTTTTCAAATCAGCAACAGCTCCGTTTCTGATATTGTTTATTGCACTAAGAACTTCATTTAACTTTCTGTTATCACTGATTACGTTAAACTCTTGAGTAGGGAATATTACTGCATTATCAATCAAAGAGCCTAAAAGTTTATATTTATCTGTTTTAAAGAGATGAGAACGGTTCTCTTTTGAAAGAAAAGCATCCATAACCGCTTCGATGATTTTTTCATAATCTTTCTCATACTTACGGAGTTTCAAGCTGCCTAAGAGTGAGTAAAATGACATATGCATTACACTTGCTATATATAAAATCACAAGAGGCACAACAACCCACATTGCCACTGAAAGTGACGGCAGCGTTATTCCGAAAAAATCAATACTCATGCTCTCTTGCGTTATAAAAGCATAAACATACCAACCGACTAAGACAATTAATATAAATGCCGCTACAGTGTATTTTTTTATATGCATAATTTACTCCTTACTTATTTTTTTCTACGATTTCTCTACAATCTATACAATATATGGCATGAGGTTTCACTTTTAGCCTCTGAAATCCTATCGGATCTTCACACATTTCACAAATTCCATAATCACCGGTTACAATTTTTCCAAGTGTTACATTGATTTCTCTTAACTCTTTTTCTTGCTGCTGTATAATTGCACTCTCTACCATAGAGCTATTGTCTACAGATGCATGATCACCTTCATCGTTTAATTCTAACGAACTCAACTGATCCAACTCTGCGTTTACGCCCCTAATGTTTTTAATAATCTGCTCTTTTCTACTTTCAAGAATCTCTTTAAAATACTTTAACTCGCTATCTTGCACTTGTATTCCTTATTTGTGATATGGATGGTTACTTAAAATCGAAAAACCTCTATAAATCTGCTCAAGCAAAACGGCTTTTGCAATTTTATGGCTCATGGTAATATTTCCTAAACTTATAACGGCATCACTTTTCTTTAAACAGTCGTCCTCAAAGCCGTAAGCTCCACCTATGAAAAATTTAATCGCAATTTTACCATCTAATAGCTTACTAAATTCATAACTATCTATTATTTTTCCATCAGGATGCAGTGTAACACTAAAATTTTTTGATATATAAGGTTCTAAAATCTTTGTATATGCCATTTTAGAGGCTTCGGGTGAGATAGTGTGTGCTTTTGTTACATCTTTATTAAAAAGTTCTATATCTTGCACTTTTGCAAAACGAGAAATCATTTTTATTAGCTCTTTATAAAGAGGGTCATAAATAGAATTCTCTTTTTTTGCGATTGATATTATCTCTATATTCACCGAATTAGCCCACTGCCTATAACGTGATAAGTCACATGCAAAAATTTATCATCTTCTTTCACACCGCCTATTGCTGCGACTAAATGTTTGGAATGTAAAGCAATTTCATCAAGTTTTTCTCCAAGAACGGTTAATACGTCGCTCTTGGTATTTGTACTTCTGTATGCACCTAAACCTATATAGTTTAAATCCATATCATTTGCTTGTAGGACTTCTTCTTTGTTGTGCGTAGATATGCCTAAAATCTTATCTTTTTTTATAACACTTCTTAAGATTTTAACGGCTGTAAATATATCTTTGTCTATCTCTTTAAGGTCTTCTTGCCCTACATGAACGCCATCGCAAAACTCTATAAGTTCATATGCATCATTAACTATCAAAAAACCGTCATATATTTTTCTAATTTTTATAAGCTGCTGTTTTATAAATGCAACATCTGCACTTTTGTTGCGATACTGGATAATTTCTGCATTTTTTTGCTTTGCTATAGAAACAAAATCCTCTAGAGAGAGACCTCTCTTATCTAGAAAATCTTGATCACAGAGTGCATAAAGCCGCATTAAGCAACTTTGAGAAGTGTTAGTAAATCTGAGAGTGTTTTTTTAAGGCTATTTCTATTTACAATCATATCGATAGAACCTTTTTCTAGTAAAAACTCAGCTCTCTGAAAACCGTCCGGAAGGGCAGAACCGATTGTTTGTTCTATAACCCTTTGCCCTGCAAAACCGACCAATGCACCCGGCTCAGCTATGATAATATCGCCAAGCGTTGCAAAAGAGGCACTAACTCCGCCCATAGTCGGATCTGTAAGAACTGAAATATATGGAAGATTATGACTTGAGAGTTTTGCTAAAGCTGCGGAAGTTTTACTCATTTGAAGTAGTGAAAATGTACTCTCCTGCATTCTGGCACCACCGCTGGCACTAAGAATTATCAAACCTTGTCTCTTCTCTATTGCACGATTTACCGCACGAACAATTTTTTCACCTTCTACAGAACCAAGAGATCCGCCCATAAAAGCAAAATCAAATATTACAAGCTGAGCATCAACACCGTTCATTTTACACTCGCCGCTCACTACAGATGATCTCTTACCTGTTTTTGCATATGCCTCTTCAAGTCTCTGCTTGTATGATATTTTATCTACAAATTTTAGCGGATCTATAGGTTTTAAATTTTCATCATGCTCAATAAAAGTTCCATCATCCGCTAAAAGTTCAATTCTCTCTTTTACGCCGATTCGAATGTGATAACCACACTTTGGACAAACATGTTTCTGATTTTCAACCTCTTTATAAAACATCAAAGATTGGCAAGATTTACACTTTACCCAATGAGACGGAGCTTCACTTTTAACTGGTTGATTTTTATTTGTGCTTCTAGAAAAAATGCTAAGTAGGTTCAAAAAGTATCCTTTTTTATAATAATGGTTGGGATTATATCAAATTTATACTTTATTTGATGAATATTTAAATAGGAGTGTTTACTTGATTGAGAATATTTTTCACATGTAATTTTAAGTACATGTGAAAAAAAGTAACTATTTTAAAAGTAATTTAACAATACTTCTTGCAGCTTCACGACCGTCATATGCGGCGCTTACGACCAAATCGGCACCTCTGTAACAGTCGCCGCCTGCATAAATACCTGCAGTGGTTGTTTCATGAGTATCTTCATTGATGACGATGCCGCCCCACTTATTTGTCTCGATACCGTTCTCGTGCAAAAATGACGGAACTTCAGGATCAAAGCCCAGTGACATGATAACTACATCCGCACTTACTCTAAACTCACTCCCTCTTATCTCTTCCATTTTTTGACGACCGCTTTCATCTTTTGCACCAAGAGTAGTTCTTATAACTTCAACTGCGATTGCGTTGCCTTTGTCGTTTAAAATTATCTCTTTTGGAGAAACAAAGAATGTAAAATCAACACCCTCTTCCATAGCATTTTTATACTCTTTTTGGCTTCCAGGCATATTGTATGCATCACGACGGTAAAGACATGTAACGCTCTTTGCACCATCTCTTTTTGCAGTTCGCAGACAATCCATTGCAGTATCGCCACCACCGACTACCACAACATCTTTATCTTTAAAATCGAACTTTTTATCATAAGAGAGTTTGAAATTTTTTTTCTGAATCGCTGTCAGGTAGTCCATTGCTTTATAAACATTGCTTGCTTTTTCACCATTTATAGACGCTATTTTAGCTTTTGTAGCCCCTACCCCGATAAACATCGCATCATGCTTATCCGCTATCTCTTCAAAAGTGATATCACGACCAACTTCACAGTTAAGCACAAGCTCCATTCCAGCTTCTAAAAGATACTTCACACGACGTTCTACTATCTTTTTATCAAGTTTAAAATTTGGGATTCCATATGTTAAAAGCCCGCCTGCCCTGTCGCTTCTCTCATACATTGTAACGGCTATTCCCGAGCGAAGCAGATATGTTGCAGCAGAGAGTCCTGCAGGTCCGCTTCCTATGATTGCAACTTTTTTATCTGTTGTAATTCCTGGAAAATCAGGTTTAAATCCAGCCTTAAATCCCTCTTCTGTTATAAAAGTCTCAACAGAACCGATTGTAATCGCACCATGTCCGTCATTAAGCGTACAATCGCCCTCGCAAAGCCTGTCATGAGGACAAACTCTCCCCATAACCTCAGGAAACGGTGACGGCTCATTTGAGAGTTTAAAAGCAAACTCCAAATCTTTTTCACTTACCGCTTTTAGCCACTGTGGAACATAGTTATGCAGCGGACATTTGTTTAGACAAAAAGGATCTCCGCACTGAATACATCTCTCGCTTTGAGTTGCCGCTTCACTCTTATCAAAAACCTCATAAATCTCGCCAAAATCTTTTGTTCTCTCAACGACTAATCTTTTTCTGGCTTCTATTCTATCTATTGTTAAATATTCTCTCATGATTAATCTCCAATCTCTAAATTCATTGGTAATTTAGTTAAATTTTTAGGTTTTACAAGCCAGAAATTTCTAACTTCAACTCTAAAATTATCAAGCAGTGCTTTTGCTTTTTTACTCTGGGTCTCGACAACATAATTTTTCAAAAGTTTTTTGAGATAGTGTCTTGCTTCATCCGACTCATCCGTGTCAATTCTTACAAGTTCTACCAGCTCACGGTTTGCATTTTCGACAAATTTATGTTCTTCATCGTAGACAAAGCTGATTCCGCCTGTCATACCCGCACCGAAATTGATTCCTGTTTTACCCAAAATTACGACGACACCGCCAGTCATATACTCACATGCGTTATCTCCCGTTCCCTCGACAATAGCAAGTGCTCCTGAGTTACGAACTGCAAATCTCTCTCCAACGCTTCCAGAGATATATAGTTTTCCGCCGGTTGCACCGTAAAGACATGTATTTCCGCCGGCAGCATACGCTTCTCCGTCGTTTTGAGATGTTATAACTATCTTACCGCCGTGCATGCCTTTACCGATATAGTCGTTTGCAACGCCTCTTAGATATATCGAAATTCCCGGAATCAAAAATGCACCGAGAGCTTGACCTGATATTCCAGTTAAATTTATGCGGATAGTATTTCTTTCCAACCCTTTATTACCGTAATATTCTGCTATTTCACCGCTGATAAGCGCACCGAAGCTTCTATTTACATTTGTAATATCTCTGTTGATTCTTACAGGATTTTGCGGATGTTTAATCGCGCTCATCGCCTCTTTTAGAACATCTTTTTCAAAAGCGTTATCATCAAACGGGTGGTTAAACTTCTGCTGACATGTATTAACACCTGCTTCTTGATGTAAAACTGCACTAAAATCAAATTTTTGAGCAAATTTATCATCTACAACTTTTAAGAGATCGCTTCTGCCTACCATCTCTTCTATAGTTCTAAATCCAAGCTGCGCCATAATTGAGCGGATATCTTCTGCTAAGAGCGTAAAATAGTTTACAAGTTGATGTACATGTCCTTTGAAAAATTCTTGACGAAGCATCTCATTTTGCGTTGCAATACCAACACTGCATTTGTTTACATGGCATATACGAAGCATCTTACAACCGACAATCGTTAAAACTCCAGTACCGAATGCGTAGCTCTCCGCACCTAAGAGTGCGGCTTTTACAACATCAAGCCCAGATTTTAAACCACCGTCTGCTTGAACTTCTACAAGACCTCTAAGGTTATTTGCTTTTAGAGCGTTATGTGCTTCACTAAGTCCAAGTTCCCAAGGATTTCCTGCAAATTTTATAGAAGTAAGAGGTGCGGCACCCGTTCCACCGTCACCGCCTGAGATAATAATTTTATCTGCATAAGCTTTTGCGACGCCTGCCGCAATCGTTCCTACACCAAGAGTAGAAACAAGTTTAACCGCAACTCTTGCTTTAGGATTTACCTGTTTTACATCAAAGATAAGCTGTGCCAAATCTTCAATCGAATAGATATCATGATGCGGCGGAGGCGAAATAAGCGTAACGCCCGGAACCGTATAGCGAAGCTTTCCAATAAGCGGAGATACTTTATGCCCAGGAAGCTGTCCGCCCTCACCCGGTTTTGCCCCTTGAGCAACTTTTATCTGGATCTCCTCGGCACTTCTTAGATATGCCGGAGTTACGCCAAATCTGCCTGATGCGACCTGCTTAATCTTTGAGTTTCGATTAGTTCCGAATCTCTCATCATCCTCTCCACCCTCTCCGGAGTTTGACTGAGCACCTATTTGATTCATTGCCATTGCAATAGTTTCATGTGCCTCGGGAGAGATAGAACCAAGACTCATAGCCGCAGATGCAAATCTTTTAAATATAGCCTCTTTAGGCTCAACTTCAGAGATATCTATAGGTTTTTTATCAGATTTAATCTCAAAAAAGTCACGGATAAATTTCAGTCCTCTTTTGTTTACAAGATTTCTTAATCTATCATAATCCTTCTTGCTTCCGCTCTCTGACATGGCGTGAATAGCCTGAATTACAGCAGGACCGAAATCATGATGCTCCTGATTTGTATAAAATTTATAATATCCACCGATATTTAGAGGGAAAATTTTATTAAATCCGTCACTGTTGTATGCTTCTGTGTGATATTTTAATAGTTTTGCATCTATATCATCATATCCTAAACCGTTCAGGGCGGAATTTGACATCTCAAAACATTCACGAACTATTTCACGGCTAAGACCCATCACATCAAACAAACCTGCATTTCTATATGATGCAATAGTTGAAATTCCCATCTTAGACATAATTTTCAAAATTCCGGCATTTAGGGCACTGTGAACCGATTTTAAAGCCGTATGGCAATCAAGTGTAATTGCATTAGATCGCTTTGTATGTTCCACTACAGTCTCAGCCAATAATTTTGGGTGGATTGCATTTGCACCATAACCTATAAGCACAGCCGCAGCATGAGGATCATACACTTCTCCGGTAACCGCAACCAAAGATGCAAGATGGCGAACTTTTGCTTTTAAAAGTGCTATATTGATACGTCCGATTGCCATAGCCATCGGTATAACTCTCTTTTTCTTGCTAAATTCATAATCATCCAAAATAATAATTCTCGTGCCATCATTTTTTACAGATTCAATAACTCTAGCAACCAAAGAGTCTAAAGAGTTTTTCAAATCTTTTTCATACGCCGTAGAAAATGTTTTACTTTGATAAAAATCTTGATAACTAGGTGATTTTTTATCTCCGAATGATTTTAAAATATGCAATTTTTCACTTGTAATAATTGGTGAAATAGACTTTAGACGGTGTGCATGGAAAGGAGCTTCATCAAGGATATTATGAACTTCTCCAAAGCCCGTATTTAAACTCATCACCACTTTTTCACGAATCGGATCTATCGGAGGATTTGTAACTTGAGCAAATTTTTGTTTAAAGAAATCGGTAAAAGCTCTCTGTTTGTTTGAAAATGCCGCAAGAGGAGTATCATCACCCATAGATCCTACTGCTTCTTTGCCCTCTAAAATCATCGGCTCAATTACCTGCTCGATTACTTCATGTGTAATATTGAAATATCTCTGTCTTGCGATAAGCTCATCTTTATCATATTCAGAAGCCGACATGTATTGATCTACAACATGCTCTTGAAGATAAATCATATGCTCGTTAAGCCATTTCATGTATGGATTTGAACTTTTTAAATAATCATTAATCTCGCTATTTTTAAGTATTTTTCCATATTTAAGGTCAAGTCCCAGCATCTCGCCTGACTGCAGACGTCCTCTCTCTTTGATGTTCTCTTCGGCAATATCTACAACACCATACTCGCTTGCAATCAGAAGAGTATCGTCTTTTGTTATTATGTATTTTGACGGGCGAAGACCGTTTCTATCAAGAACACATCCTACATATCTTCCATCCGTTACAGAGAATGCTGCAGGACCGTCCCAAGCTTCAAAAACCGTAGAGTGAAACTCATAAAATGCACGAAGTTCAGGGTCCATGTGCGGAGCATTTTGCCAAGCTGCAGGAATAACTGCACGAACAGCTTTGAAAAAATCCATTCCATTGACTAAAAGAAACTCAAAAAAGTTATCCGCAGAACCGCTATCTGAGAGTCTAGGCTGTAAAATCGGCAATATTCTCTGTATCTCTTCATCCGTAAAAACTTCACTCTTTATAGACTCTGACTTTATCTCAACATTAAAACGATTTCCCTCAACAGAGTTGATTTCACCGTTATGAGCTACTGCACGAAACGGTTGTGCTAGTTTCCACTCAGGCAAAGTATTTGTTGAGAATCTTTGATGAAAGAGCGAAAAAGAGATTTTGAAGTTTTCATCTTGTAAATCTTTATAGAACTCTTTGATATGCGTTGGCATAACAAGACCTTTATAAGAGATAACTTTTGAGCTCATTGATGCTATGTAAAAATCTCTATCATCTATAAGTTTATGCTCGCTCTCTTTGCGAGAGAGATACAAAAGCGCATCAAATCTATTTGTAGCCATAATCGAGTTTGGAGTAATAAAAAGTTGAACAATATTTGGCAAAGATGCTAAAGCCTGTTCTCCAAGTGCGTTAATATCGACCGGAACAACTCTGCGAAGAACAACCTTAAGATCATTCGCCTCACAGATCTCTTCTATAACATCTAAGTTTTTCAGATTTTTTGTAAAAACTGATGCCACAGCGAACTGTTTTGGCAACTCAACACCTCTTTTTGTCGCTTCTGCACGAAGAAACTCTTCCGGAAGAGATAAAAGCAGACCGCTGCCATCCCCTGTTTTACCATCAGCTGCGACAGCACCGCGGTGCATCATTCTCTCTAATGCAGTTACCGCATCATTTAAAACTTTATGTGACGCTATGTTTTTAATATTTGCTACAAGTCCAAAACCGCAATTATCTTTGAATGATCTCAGTAGATCATGATGCTCAACCATATTAACTCCTAAAATTTACATTTTCTTGTAATAAAATTACAAATTTAATCTCTTTTTAAAGAAACTTAGTCTATTTAGAGACAAGAGCTGCATTATACTAATTAAAGGTTTAAAAAAATATAATATCAAGATAATTTTTTAGTAAAAAATAAAATATGTGTATAAAAGAAGCGGTTAATGCAGGGTTTTATTCTAAATCTTAACAGAGTTAAAGATGAAGATTTAATAGTAACAATACTATCAAGAAATAACTTAGATACTCTTTACAGATTTTACGGTGCAAGACACGGTGTTATTAATCTTGGATTTAAAATAGATTATGAAAAAGATAGCTCATCTAAATCAACTATTGGCAGATTAAAAGATGTGATTCATATCGGATTTAAGTGGATAAATGATTATAAACTTTTAAAAAACTGGCAAGATTTCGCAGCACTCTTTTACAAACATCTAAAAGATACCGATACCTTGGATCCGTTTTATTTCGAGCTATTAGATAGTGCCTCGCAAAACTGGAATAAGCAAAATTCAAAAAGAGTCGCTATAGAATCCTATGTAAAACTGCTAGAACATGAGGGCAGATTGCATAATGAATTTGAATGTTTTTTATGTGCTTCTTCTATTATAGAAGATGACATTTCACTTCTTCGTGCATTTTTGCCAACACACAAAATATGTTCTCACACATTTAGCATAAAAAAATCTGCACTCAATGAGCTATTTCAAAATAAATCTACACTTTTTTTAAATAATAACGAAGTAGATAGGCTCTGGTATATTTTACTAGAGGGATTATAATAAAGTTTTATGAAATTATAATTGTGCTAAAATGATGACAATTTTTCATTATGGACGGTGTAAATGTTAGTTTCAGTCAAATCTCGTATTATTGTTACAATTCTATTTTTCGGTGTGCTTGCGGTCGGTTCAATGTATACTTATATTTCATATACATTTAACGACTTTTCAAATAAAACAGCAAAACAGTCTCTTGACATGTTAAGCCAATCTATATTTCAAACAGTTACACAAAGTATGCTAGCAGGAGATCCTGCTGTTGTTGAGAATACGTTAAACAAAGCTAGAGATATACATGGAATTGAATCACTAGATGTTTCGAAATCTGAACTTGTGCTTGAAATTTACAAGCGAGAGGGTGAAACATTCACTAACGATGCAATGATTAGAGAAGTCTTCGCCGATAAAAAACCTAAAACTATTGAAAAAATAGAAAATAATCATCACTCTATTCAACTTCTAAATCCTATGCAAGCGGATACAAGCTGCTTATCATGCCATGCCAACGCAAAAGAAGGAGATACACTGGGGGTTATGAATCTTGTTATCTCTCTTGATTCAAATGATAAACAGATAAGTAGCACAAAAATGATTTTACTCATTACGCTTATCATAGTATTTGTTGCGTTTGCTGTTATTATTAGTGTGTTTTTTGGAAAAGAGGTCATTACACCTTTAGATGAACTGCGTTCTAGAATTCGTGCTCTTGTAGACGGAGACAAAGATCTAACCAGAAGAATAGAGGTTCTACGTGAAAATGAGTTTGCTCAGTCGGCTTATGCAGTAAATGACTTTGTAAGCACAATACAGGATACGATTAATGATGCTAAGTCTCTGGGCAGTGAAAATGTTTCCATTGCAAACACAATAACAGAGTCTTCGCATTCAATCCATAAAAGTATAGAAGAAGAGAGTGCAATAGTTTTAGATACTACACATAAAAGCAGATCTATTAAAGATATTCTTGATAAATCTATCGCCATGGCAAGAGAAACTCAGCAAAAAGTTTCACAAGCTAATTTAAACTTAGATTCATCAAAAGAGGCACTTGATCAGCTTGTTAATGAAGTTGCTATATTTATAGAAGTAGAAAATGATCTTTCCGGTCAATTAATACATCTAAAACAAGATGCGGATCAGGTAAAGAGTGTTTTACTCGTAATCAAAGATATAGCTGAACAAACAAATCTTCTAGCACTAAACGCGGCAATAGAGGCAGCACGTGCAGGTGAGCACGGACGCGGCTTTGCCGTTGTTGCTGACGAGGTTAGAAAACTGGCTGAGAGAACACAAAAATCACTATCTGAAATAGAAATGAGTGTCAGCACAATCGTTCAATCAATTAATGATGTAAGTGATAAAATGAATGAAAATGCTAAAGGCATGGAAAAACTAACAACAATATCAAAAGATGTTGAAGAAAAGATAAATTATACATCTTCAGAAATGAAACACTCTATAGAAGTCGCGATTAAATCTGTTCAAGATTCTGAGATGATAGTAAAACATACAGATGAAATTATATGTAAAATAAGTGAAATCAACCATCACTCTTCTTCAAACAGAGAGAGAGTTATCAGCATAGAAAATGACTCTAAACGTTTACTTGAAGTAGCCCATTCGCTTGATTCTCGCATTAACGAGTTTAAAAGTTAAAAGCAAATTTATGCCGAAGAAAACTATTTTCTTCGGCAATTTTTGTAGTTCTGTTATACTTTTTTAGCCACTAAAGAGGCTACTTTTACCTTCTCGCCTCTCAGGTTTATATCGATTCTCTCTTCATAGTAAATTACATCAAGTCCTATAAAAGAGTGTAGAAGTTCATTTTTTCTTAAAAGATAATCTAAATTTGTAGTAGGAATATGAAAATCGCCATGAGCCACTATAAAAGTTTCAAACATCAAAACTCCACCGCTACAAAGAGCATCTTTCATCTGAGAAACTAAACGACGATTTAGATAATTTACATTTACAATCAAATCATATCTATTTGGTGCCAAATTATATTTATCTAAATCTGCATCGATTTTCGTAATCATTGCACTGTTTTTAACTTTATCAAGTGCATAATCAGAAATATCTACGGCATCAACCAAAAAGCCTAAATTTGCCAAAAAATGCGTATTTCTACCTGTTCCGCAAGCAACATCTACAGCTTGACCCACTTTTGCATGTGAGATGTATTTCTCAAGCAGCGGAGAAACACTCTGCGGCATCGGGTTATCTAAATATCTCTCATTCCATCTTTGCTTATCTTCTTGCATTTTATTTTCCTTTATGAAAGTCTATTTCTGTAATCTTGATATCCAAACTCTTTTATAAGATCTACTCTTCCATCTTCTCTTTTTATAACTAGTGATGGTAATTTAATACCGTTAAATGTAGTATTTTTCACAAATGTATAGTGGATTTGGTCTTCAAAAATAATTTTATCACCAACTTTGAGTGGTGCGTCAAAAGAGTAATCTCCCATGATGTCACCAGCCAAACACGTATTTCCGCCAAATCTGTAAGTATATTTTTTCTCTCCAGCCTCGCCGCTTCCTCGCACCATCGCACGATAAGGCATCGCAAGAGTGTCTGGCATGTGAGCCTCCGCCGAAGTGTCTAAGATGGCGATATCCATACCGTTATGGACGATATCAAGAACACTACTTACAAGTTCGCCTGTCTGCCAACCTACCGCTTCTCCCGGTTCTAGGTAAACTTCAACGCCGTATTTGGCTCTAAAATTTTTGATGATATTTATAAGCTTATCAACATCATAACCCTTTTTGGTTATATGGTGACCGCCACCGAAGTTTATGTACTTCATACCTTTAAAGTACTTTGAAAACTTTGCTTCAAACGCCTCTAAAACTTCTTCAAGTGCATCAACATCCTGTTCGCAAAGTGCATGAAAATTAAGACCGTCAATCAGACCCAAAACTCTCTCGTCGAAATTTGCAAGCGTTGTTCCCAAACGGCTGTAAAGTCCGCAAGGATTGTAGATATCTTTTGGAGAAGATGACTGTTCAGGGTTTATTCTTAGCGATAAACTCACGGCAGGATTTATCTTTTTTACCCGTTGAGAGTACTTAAAAAGCTGATTTGGCGAGTTGAAAACTATGTGGTCGGATATGCGTGCTATCTCGTCTATATCTTCATCTTTGTATGCAGGCGAATATGTGTGAACCTCAAGATTTTTATCATCTTTTGCAAACTCTTCTCGTGCTAAAAGTGCCTCATGGAGTCCGCTTGAAGTACACCCTTTGAGATACTGTTTTACCAAAGGGAATGTGCTCCACATCGCAAAACCCTTTAGAGCTAAGATGATTTTAGCTCCGCCCTCAATCTGTACACGATTTAAGATTTCAAGGTTTGCACGAAGAAGAGACTCCTCGCACATGTAGTATGGTGTAGCGATTTTTTCTAAACTCTCCATCGACTACGCTTCTAGCTCTTTTATCTGCCAAGGAAGCCCTTGAATGTTCATCTCTTCCATAAACGGATCAGGATTCATCTGTTCCATGTTAAACACGCCAACTCCGCTCCAGATGCCTTTTAACATAAGTTTTGCGCCTATCATCGCAGGAACTCCGGTTGTATATGAAACACCCTGTGAGTTAGTTTCACGGAAGCACTCTTCATGCTCTTTTACTTGATAGATGTAGATTTTTCTCTTTTTGCCGTCTTTGATACCCTCGGCAACTATTCCTATATTTGTTTTTCCTTTAGTTCTTGAACCCAAAGATGCAGGGTCAGGCAGAAGTGTTTTTAAAAACTCAATCGGAGTTATCATCATGCCTTTATGCTCAACCGGTTCGATGCCTAACATGCCGACATTTTGTAAAACTTCCATATGCTTTATATAGCTCTGTCCGAATGTCATAAAAAATCTTATGCGCTTTAGCCCTTTTATATGCTTTACAAGCGACTCCATCTCTTCATGGTAAAGCAGGTAGCTGTCTTTTGGTCCTACTTCAGGATAATCCCAAACTTGCATAATCTCTAACGGCTTCGTCTCAATCCACTTGCCATTTTCCCAGTATCTGCCGTTTGCGCTAACTTCACGAAGATTTATCTCAGGATTAAAGTTTGTTGCAAAAGCGTAACCGTGATCACCTGCATTACAATCAAGTATATCTATGGTGTGTATTTCGTCAAAATAGTGTTTTTGGGCGTAAGCACAAAACACATTTGTAGCCCCTGGGTCAAAACCGCTTCCCAAAAGTCCCATAATGCCAGCTTCTTTAAACTTCGCATCTCTCTCCCACTGAAGCTTGTACTCAAACTTAGCCTCATCCGGATGTTCATAGTTTGCAGTGTCAAGATATGGCGTTTTTGTAGCTATACATGCATCCATAATCGCTAAATCCTGATAAGGAAGTGCAACATTTATAACAATACTAGGATTACATGAGTTTATAAGTTTTATAACCTCTTCAGTTGAGTCTGCATCTACTGTTGCCACTTCTATATCAGCATTTGGGAGCTCTTCTTTTATATCTTGGCATCGCTTAAGTGTTCTGCTTGCTAAAACAATTTTTCCAAAAACGTCCGCATTTTGTACGCACTTATATACAACTACGCGACTTACTCCACCTGCACCAATAATCAATGTTGTTCTCAAATTTATATCCTTTTTAAATTTATTACTATCTCTCTTAGCTCATCAGCCTTTATATCATGAGATATCGGCTCGCCAAAATAGAGTGTTATCTCTCTTTTTCTAAAAAAATTCCTCTTATACTCGCCTTTATGTCTTGCAAAAAGACTTCCAAAAACACCGTCTATGTAAAATGGTACAATCGTAGCACTGCTTCTATCGATAAACTTATAGCCTCTATAAAATTTTGCGATATCAGAACTTCTAGATATTTCACCCTCCGGAAATATTGCCACAATTTTACCATTTTTTAATTTCATTGAGGTTTCAATAAACGAATCTTTTGAAGCTTTTTGCGATATAGGAATCAAATCGCCTAATTTAAAAATCGGTTTTAGAAATTTGTTGTTATATATATCCTTATCAATCAAAAAAACAACTCTTTTCTCAAGAGGAAGTTGAACAATAAACCAGTCAATCCAACTTACATGATTCCCTGCCAAGAGTATCGGTGAATCTCTCGGAATATGCTCAAGTCCTATATATGTGCATCTATAACGAATTTTTAAAATTGACTCAAAAAGAGTCCAAACCGCCATAACAAAATATCTCTTTAAAAGCAGATATAGCAGGTACAGTGCAACAATGCCAATAATAAAAAAGAGGACTTTTGCATTCATGCCAAAGTATGCGAAGATAGTTGTGAGCACTAAAAAAGAGAACATAAAAAGTGTTTGAACAAAATTATTTCCAGCCAAAACGGTTCCAAGATGAATGTCAGGAGAGAGATGCTGGATTTTTGCATTTAGCGGAACTAAAAGTATACCGCTAAATAATCCAAAGAGAATAAATTCAACTCCTAAAAGCAGAGTGTTTGTTGTAAATGGGATAATAAAAAGTATAACCGCGATTCCAAATGCACTAAGAGTTGAGAGTCCGATATTTATATAATACTTTGAAAAAGCAGACGATAACATTGAACCAAATACTATACCGATAACAGAAAAAGTCATTACACCTTGAACGATAATCGTATTTGTAATGCCAAGCTCACTCTTTGCGTACTCGCCGAAAATCGCCAATACGACCTGAGAGATAGACCAAAAAAGGCTGAGTGCTATTACAGAATCAAAAACCTCTTTTTTTCTTCTAAGTATTATTAGGTTTTTTTTCAGATAAAAACCCTTTATATATTTTGCAAACTCAAATTTTTTGCGAGTTATCTTTACGCTCATGTTTGGCAGTTTTAAAGCAAGCAGATACTCAACAACCGAACCCAAAACCAAAAGCCAGCCAAGCGGTGCTATGGTTTTTAAGATATCCTCTTTTGTACTGAAAACATCGCCTAAAAGCGTCTCAAATAGTATCGTATAGATAATTATTCCAAGCAAAATTGCACTGGTCGTAACTGCTTGAACTGCACCGTTTCCCTCACTTATATACTTTATACCGACTAACTCTTTTATATATCCGTATTTTGCAGGACTATACAATGCACTCTGAAGAGCAAGTAAAAAAGTAAGGGCAAAAGCGGTAAAAAACCAACCTTGATAATAAGAAAAAGTAATTGCAAGAGTGATAAAAACAGCTAAAAGAGCAGCATGCTTCATTATAATATTTTTTGCAAATCTATCGGAGAGATAGCCGGAGGGCGAAAATGCCAAGATAAAAGGAAGAAGCATCAAAGCATTTACAATCGCGCTCAGTATTATCTGAGTAGTTCCGTCATAAACTTTAAAAACTGTATTTTGGATGATTATTTTATGACCCAAATCTGTAAAAGCATTTAAAAAAACAACCGCCAAGTAGTTTATAACTCCAACGATTGCAAACATCTTTTTCATGTTAAATTAGTCGTCGCTTGTTACCAATACGGTACTCCAACCCTCATAATAACCATGCTCTTTTTTAACAAGCTCGTAGAGATCTTCCACAACTTTTCTTACTTCTTCGCTCACTACAGAATGTTTTTTTATAAGTGCAACGCCATGTTCAAACTCTTCAGAGCTGATGTCATCTTTAAATTCAAATCCGAAGTCCAAAGCATTCTTAACAAATCTCTCTTTTTGAGTAGCGGTGTCAAAAGATAAATAATGCTCTACATCTCTAGGAATTGATAGGTTATCACCCTCTTCTTCTAGTAAAAAAATAATTTTATCACTTTGAATATTATGAAACTCCAACTCACTCGGAAAAAGATTTTTATGATAAAAATCCCACTTTGCATCTTTTACAACACTGCACTCATACTTATATCCGCTGCCTTTTAGCATTTGTGCAACGACTGTTTCTAGATTTTTTGAATCTTTTGCATAAAAATAAAATTCATGCCAGCCTTCATTTACTCTCGTACCAACGTATTTAGCCTTTTTTTCATGCTCTAATGCTATTATCAAAGACTCTTTTGTTTCTAAAAATTCATCAAAACTATCACTGTTTTCACTAATATTATCTGATTTTACAAATACGCTAAACAACCAAGGATTAGAACCCTCAAAATCATCTGCTTCAACATCAACTTCTATACTAACCGCATCATTATTTTCAACTCTGTTAAATATTTCTCTCATATACCGACTTTATATTAAACTTTTTCTATCAATACTAAATATCTACAACTTCGTTTATTTCTAGTCCAAATCCGCTAAGTCCGACAAACTCTGTTGTTTTAGCAGATGTGATAAGATTCATTTTAGATACGCCGAACGATTTAAGTATCTGAGCGCCTATTCCAAACTCTTTCATAGCTGCATTATCGTTATGAGTCGGCTTATTTATAAATATCAAAATTCCGCTGTTTTGTTTTAAATACTCTATGGAAGCTATAAGATTGTTGTATTTTTTCTGATTTAAAAGAAGCTCAATATCAGGAATTACATTATGAACTCTTACGTTTGCGATAGAAGCTACATGATGAAATACTATCGCCGTATGCTCTATCTTATCATGATCTAAAAATATATATTTTTTAACTTTTGTACCAAAAAACTCTACATCTTCGACACCGATTTCATTTACAAGTCTCTCATTTGCAAGACGATATTCAACTATATCGGAAATAAAAACAGTTTTAAGATTATGCTTTTCACCGAAAATATCCAAATCATCGCGTCGTGCCATAGTACCGTCTTCTTTGATGATTTCACAGATGACCGATGATTCGCTAAGACCTGCCAAGCGGCACAAATCAACAGATCCCTCAGTATGTCCGGTTCTTACAAGCGTTCCGCCCTCTTTTGCTATTAGAGGAAAAATATGACCCGGTTTTACAAGCTCATCTGCATGGCTTATAGGATTTGCCAAAATCTTGATAGTTTCATCTCGCTCTGAAGCAGATATCCCTGTTAGCGCATTTTTAGCATCAACCGAAACCGTAAATGCCGTCTCGTATGAAGATGTATTTGAACTTACCATCGGATTTAAAGATAAACGAGTTGCAATACTTTTGCTAATCGCTACGCATATAAGCCCTCTTGCATGTGTCGCCATAAAGTTTACATGTACCGGAGTGGAAAAAGCGGAGGCATAAACCAAATCACCCTCATTTTCTCTATCTTCATCATCAACCATGATAACCATATGCCCTTTTTTTATCTCATCAATCGCTTCCAATACTCTTTGCGTAGGTGTCATATATACTTCTTTATTTTAATTGCGCGAATTATATAGAAAAGTTGATTAATTTTAGTTCAAAGGACATTTCTAAATTTAGCCGTGATTTCCTTGACAAAGTAACCTTATTTACCTATAATTTCGCTCCAACAAACATACTAGAGTAGTTTGTTAGTGACGCGGAATAGAGCAGTTCGGTAGCTCGTCGGGCTCATAACCCGAAGGTCATAGGTTCAAATCCTATTTCCGCAACCAATTCTTTTTCTTTTTTATTTTGGGGTGTCGCCAAGCGGTAAGGCACTGGTTTTTGGTACCAGTATTCAGGGGTTCGAATCCCTTCACCCCATCCACAAAAATCCCCTATTTTATAGGTATGTCGCGGAATAGAGCAGTTCGGTAGCTCGTCGGGCTCATAACCCGAAGGTCATAGGTTCAAATCCTATTTCCGCAACCAATCACAATTTTTTCATTTTATTCTATTAAACATTCAAAACAGGGCTTTAAAAATGGATGGATATATATTACTTTCTCACGGAAGCAAAGTTCAAGAGTCAAACGATGCAAATAAAAAAATATTAGAAACCCTCAGATCTACGATTCAAAATATAGAACTCGCTTTTTTAGAGCTCTCAAAACCTGATTTTGAGCATGCAGTAAAAAATCTTAAAGCATCAGACGTCACTTCAATAACGGTTTTACCTCTATTTTTAGCTCCGGGAAAACATGTAAGAGAAGATGTTCCTCATCTTGCCTTAAAGTTTTCAAAAGAGTATGAAATCGAAATTAAGGTTTTAGAACATATTGGTGCTAAAAGTGAATATATAAAATTGATAGAAAGCATCTTACTCTCAAAAAAGTAGAGCCACTTCTGCTCTATCATAGCAGAATCAGTTTTGCCAATCCTAAAAAACTAAAAAATCCCACTATATCAGTAACGGTTGTTAGCAGCACCGAAGATCCGACTGCCGGATCTATATCTGCTTTTTGTAAAAGCAACGGAATAAGCGAACCGAAAAAACCTGCTGTAATAAGATTTATAACCATAGATGCTGCGATTACAACGCCTAACATTGGCATAGAGAACCACACCCAAGCAATTATTCCTATTGCTACAGCAAAGATAGTACCATTCATCAAAGAGAGATAAACCTCTTTTTTAATCGTTTTTTTAGCGTCGTCACTGCTGATATCTCCAAGCGCCATCTGTCTTACGGTAACAGTTAGTGTTTGTGTTCCGGCATTACCGCCCATTGAAGCAACAATCGGCATTAAAACTGCAAGTGCAACCAAAGACTGAATCGTCGTATCAAACAATCCTATTACTACAGATGCAGCAATAGCAGTAACAAGATTTATCGCAAGCCAATATGCACGGTGTTTACCGATATGAAAAAGACTCTCTTCTTGCTCTGCTTCATCATTAACACCGGCAAGGTGGTAAAGTTGCCCGGTAGCACGCTCTTCTATGATGTCATAGATATCATCTGATGTTATACGCCCAATGAGTTTGCCATTTAAATCTATAACAGGAACAACACCCATATCGTATCTTGAAGCAATCTCTACAACTTCATGTATATCATCTAAGGCATTAACTGAAACGCTATTTATACCCTCTTTTACTAACTCATCATAATTTACATTTGGTCCAAGGAGTATGAGATCTTCTAGTGGAATTGAGCCTAAAAATATATTTTCTCTTGTAATTACATAAACTTGATAGACACTATCTAGCTCTTTTTTAGCCTTTAAATGTTTTAGCCTATAGATAGACTCTCCAACTTGCTCATCTATAAAAGCAGAAAAAAGCTCAGTTTGCATATATGCACCGGCTTCATACTCTTCATAAGAGATAAGTGTCTCTAGATTTTGTCTATCTTCATGCGAGAGGCTTTGAAGAACCTCTTCAGCTATATCTTCATCTACATCCTCAATATTACGGATAAGCTCTGCAGCATCATCAGTATCAAGAGTATTTGTTAAATCTGCCAGTTCATTTGGGGTAAAATATTCTACTATCTCCTCATGACAATGCCTTGGCAACTCTATCATAATGAGAGCTTTTAACTCATCGGGAAATTTAGAAAGCTCCTCAAGATAGAGTGTTTCATCATGCTCACGCAACTCAAGGAGAAGTTCTGCTATGTCAAAAGGATGAACATTTGTCTCAAGTCCATCTAAATATTTTTTCACATCCTCTTGAAGTGCTTGAATAAGTTCTTGTGATGACAATTTCATTCTATCTCCATTTAACTATTGTATATCTAATTTCATCAGATAAGCATCACACCCATCAAGATAAAAAGCTTTAAGATTTTTTACTATACTAAAGCCCATTTTTTTATATAAAGATATCGCTATGTCATTATCTACTCGAACTTCAAGAAATAAACGCTTAAAACCTAAAAGTGCCAACTCTGCATACATGGTCTCTAAAAGTTTTTTTGCAATGCCCATAGCACGGTAACTACTGCCCACTCCTATAGAGTAGAGTTTAGCATTAGCACGCTTAATCAACACCAAAATATAGCCTGCTGTATCTCCTTCAACTTCTGCAACATAGAGGAGATTATTTCGCACATGATATGTAAAAGAGGCTCTTGACAAAGGAAAATTTTCTACACAAAAAAGTTTTTGCTCCAACGCAAAAAGTGAAGAAACATCACTCGGCTTTGCTTTTCTGATTATCATTTTTGATAAATTGTATATTTTGGCACAAGTTTAAACGGACGATACGACATTTTAACTTTACGAAGATTCTCAAATCCCATATCATCGCCTACATTTATATACTCTACGCCGTAATGCTCTTTTAGCATCTTTGAGAACTCTCTGAAAATGAACTGGGCACATCCAAGAATTTCAAAATCTGTTTTTTCTATAATAACAGTTGCCATGTTTTTATTTATTCTCTCGCCTACTGTAAAACCTTTGAGTTCACCGTTTATATATATAACTATTCCTATAAGTGAAAGTTCTTCATAATATTTCAACATATGCTTTATTGCATGTCTCTCTTGATGGATGCCCTCCAAAAAAACTTCAGCTTCCTCTTTTGGCATATATTTTATTCTATCAGAGACCCATTTATTAAACAGATTCACTATTTCGTCTTTATGTTTTACGCTATCTAAACGCTCTATAACATAACCAGAATAGGATTTTACAAACTTATTTATCTCTGTTCTTTTTGTATGGTAACTGTTTCCGCGAAGTTCAATAAGAGCATTTACTTCATAAATATAATCAACCAATTTTTTTTCTATAACATAGGATTCAAGCATCTCAAACATACTTTCAGCTTCATCACTATTTTGCAAAAATTCTTCAAGCATAGATCCTTGAACATAATCGATTCGAGAGTAGTATGGTGAACTGTTGTTAGCATTCATAACTTCAAAACATTTGACAATTGCCTCGGTAATATGTTTCTTTTTTCCCAAAGGAGGCAAGAGCATGGTGAGTTCGCCGCCTGTCATTATAAATAAACAAAAGCATTTGTTTATAACAGCATAAAATCCGCTGCAGTTTGCAAGCCATATATAATTTGCGGCAAAAGTATAATCACTTAAATCTACATCTATTTTTGCAAGATATTTTTCCATAATAGGTTTTGTAGTTATAGTAAATGGTTTTAATTTCTGTTTGTTAACCGTTAAACTTCCCATAAAAAATCCTGTTTTTTTGTAAATAATAGCGGAATAATACATCTTTTTTTTATATTTGAAGAAAAAAAAATTAAATATCTCTAAAGAAGCTTATTATAGGCGTTTTTAAAGACATATCAGTTACTGAGTTTTGTATAAAATATTCAAAAACTTCTACATAAAGTAAAACTTGCCCCTCTATAATTAAGGCGATTATAAGGCGATTATATTTATAATTCCACCCGTTTTACAAATACGAATACAAAAAATATTTACTGCGTTTTTGTTTATATAATATTGGGGTGTCGCCAAGCGGTAAGGCACTGGTTTTTGGTACCAGCATTCAGGGGTTCGAATCCCTTCACCCCATCCACAAAAGAAGATAATCATGGAAACTACAGACTTTACCGAATTAACCGTAAGAATGGTTATATTTATCGTTATTGCAGCACTCTTTTACTTTATACTAAAGAAGAAAAAGTAAAAATTTTATAAAGAAGCGTAATTTCATCAAATATATTTTGGAATTAGACTCTTTATCTTTTTATAAATTTTAAGAAAATCAGTCGAATAAACTCTATTTTGAACAATGGTAGTCATAAAATTTGTATCTTTTTCCCATCTCGGAACTAAATGCATATGAATATGCTCGGCTATTCCGGCTCCACCCGCTTTTCCCAAATTCATACCGATATTTACGCCATTAGCACCAAAACCCTCTTTTAAAAGTCTTACCCCTTTTTGAGCCAAATCACTCATGTGAAGCCAAACATCACTTTGCAGCTCTTCAAGTTTGTCTGTGTGAGAATGGGGAATAATCATAAAATGTCCCGGTGTATAAGGATAGCGATTCATAACAATAAAGCAGTGCTCATCACGATAGAGCACATGTAGCATTTCATCTTCTTCTACATGAGCGCTGATATGACAAAATACACACCCCTCTATTTTGTCATTTGTTATGTATTCATCCCGCCACGGAGCGTATAAGATATCTTGCATAGACTCTTCTGCCTTATATAAAATTCGGTGCGTCGTTTGCAAAGAGTATGATATCCCCTGCTCTTGTCTCAGAGATGAGAACTTCTTGCATTTTTGACTTATCTGATAGCATAATCTTATTTTTTACTTTTAGATTTTTATCAAAAAGATCTGCATTTAGCGAACCTGTTACGATTGCGATGTCAAAGACACTGTTTATAGCTTCAATAAATTTCAGGTTCAACTCATCACTGCTCTCAACCAACCCAGGAGTAACTATAACTTTTCTTCCGCCATGTAAAGAGCATAGCCTTAGAGCCTCTAACATGCCGTCAATATTTCCGTTATAACCATCGTCAAGAATGAGTTTTCCGCCCGCTTTTATCATCTGAAGTCTATGTGCGACAGGGGTAAGTCTACTCACGGCACTTTGAATCTCTTCATCGCTCATGCCAAATCTTTTCGCGATTTGAACTGCAACGGAGATGTTCATAGTTTGAAAAGAGCCTAAAACGTTTGTATGAAGAGAGAGAATATTTCCATCCAAATTTAACTCAAAGTCTGTTCCATCTAGGGTTGCATTTATGTTTTGTATCTCATTACCGAAAAATGTAACTTTTTCATGCAGCTCATCCGTTACGGAAGTGTGGATAAAAGCCCGCTCCAACCTTGGAGATTGCATAATTTCAAGTTTTGTTGCAATGATATTTTTCAGTGTTTTAAAATACTCTACATGAGCAAGTCCCACACGTCCTACTACTACATTTTGAGGTTCCAAAAATGTAGTTATCTCATAGATATCGCCGCTCTCTCTGGCACCTGCTTCGCAAACATAGATTTCTGTGTCACTCGGCAGAGATTCATTTACATCTTTAACTATTCCGCCTATCGTATTTACACTTCTTGGCGTTGCGTAAACTCTGTACTTCTTTGATAAAATCTCTGCAACAAAATTTTTGATGCTTGTTTTACCGTAACTTCCCGTAATTGCGACAATTTGAAGTTTATCCATACTTTTTAGCTTCTTCTTCGCCTCTTTTTTAAACGCAAAAAAGAGAAACTTCTCTATCATAAAACTTCCCATATAAGCCAGAGCAAGCGGCATAAAAACGCCGTATGTTTCGCATGCAGACTTTAGGGTGCAGAGAAAATCTTGAAAAAATACCAAAGAGACAAGAAGAATCAAAAATCTTTTTACTCTCCATGTAAGAACCAATTTTTTATCAAGATTTTTATGCCAAATAAACAGAGCAGGCAAAAGTGCAAAAAAGAAAAATATGCCAAAATATTTGCCTGTCATGTAGTAAGCTATAAAAGGAATGAAGAAGTAGATGACATGCCAGTGCGGCTTGTGGTGTTTAAAGAGGGCACGTGAGAGCTTGTAGTCATACCACTGAAGATTTGTGATTAGATACCATCCCAAGGCACTCACAAAAAGAATATTTGTGATGAACGCTATAGCTATTTCGTAATTTTGCATTATTTATGCTCCAAAGTTTTTAAAAAAGACTCTTCTATATTTTTAGATATATCTTTGGCATGATTCATAAAAAAGTAGTGATCACCCTCATAAACCACAAGAGAAGAATCTTTTATAAGCTTCTCTATCTTCTTCGCACTGCTAAGAGGTGTGGCGGTATCATCCTTGCCCCAGCATAAAAGAGCTTTTCCCTTATAGAGGGAAAATTCATCAGAAAAATCTTCATCTACGACATTTTTAAAAGTTTGATACATCGGTTCACTAAGTTTTTTTGCATCATTTGCTACAAAAAACTCTCTAAACTTTGCAAGCCCAAATAGTTTTAAGAGTTTAAAAAGTGCTATTTTTGCTCTTACTTTAAAGGATTTTTGTATGTATATTCCGGCACTTGCAACCAAAACAAGCACTCTAGGCTCAAGTAAAAGTGCTACTTTACCGCCAAATGAATGACCGAGAACTATATCTTTCGAAGCGTTTAGGCTAACCATAAGAAGTTCTACTACTCTTGCATAGTCATTTGTGCTAAGAGCGAGATTACATGTAGAGTTTCCAAACCCCGGGAGATCTATATAGATATGGCGAAAAGCGTCCATGTAAGGCGAAAAAGATTGCTTCATCAAATTTTTATTACTGCCCCAGCCGTGCAAAACAATCAAGTCAACTTCAGCCTCCGGATTTAGTATCTCATAACTTATATCTAAAGTATGTTGATGGAACTGGATCGACTTTATCGCCATTACTTCCCTTTTGCTTTAGAGATCGAGTGAATATAGTCATAATTCACTCTTGCTCTTTTTGCATGCGGCAGGGAGTTTGCAAGAAGTTCTATAGAATCTTTAAAATCTTCAAAAAGATAGTTTGCCATAGACCCCGGAATCGGGTTAATCTCATTAAGGTAAACTTCTCCCTCAATGACAAAAAAGTCACATCTAATCAGTGCGCCTTCAAAGAGATCTTTATAAATTTTCTCAAAATTTGCTTTGAGTTTTGAGATAAGCTCATTTGGTATTTCTGCTTTTAAAACCTGTTCACTTCTTGAAAAATCCATATATTTTTTTTCAAAATCCAAGAACTCCTCTTTATGCGGCTCTTCAACAATAGATAGATAAATTTTACCGTTTGCTCCAAAACCAGCCAAATTGTACTCTTTGACACCATGTATAAACGGTTCGACTATAACACTGCTATCAAACTCAAATGCAGTGTCAAGGGCATAGTCAAGTTCGCCCTCCTCTTTTACAATGCTGACTCCGATAGAGCTTCCAAGTCTTGAAGGTTTTATGATTACCGGATACGGGATTTTTATATTATTGTGCTCTTTTAAACTTAACTCTTCATGGTTTAGACATTTTATACCTCTGGCATTGCAGAGCCATTTTGTATATCTTTTATCATACGAAAATACACTAGCATCAACTCTAGGACCGATATATTTGATAGAGAAAAAATCCAAAAGTGCCGCAATAGAGCCATCTTCTCCATCGGCTCCATGAATAAGATTTAAGATTACACCGCCATGCTCAGTTGAACCAAAGAGTCCTTTTTGAACAAAAGCACCGTGCGAGAAAGAGAGTTTAGGCATCTTTTTATGCTCGCCTTTTGAAAAAGTGACCGCTTTCATTTTTGATGGCTCTATAAGATAAAACGTATGATCTTGATCACAAAAAATAAAACTCAACTCAAAATCTGATAACTTCTGTTTTAGTGTAATCGCACTTACAATGCTAATCTCATGTTCAAAACTTGCTCCGCCGAATAAAATAGTTAATTTCAATATATATTTCCTTAATTAAATTGTTTTTAAAAGTCTAAGAGCCTCTTTTACGAGTGAAGCCGTGTCGTTAGAACTACACTCGCTTAATGCTTTTAATATCTTCTCTTTTTTAAATCCAAGCGACTCTAATGCTTCGCTTGCCTGATTATACGCTTGATTTAACGGTTCGTTTTGCGATGCTACAAGTTCCACATCAAAACCGCTTAACTCAACTAAAATTCTTCCGGCATTTTTAGGTCCGATTCCGGGAACTTTTTTTACGCCGTTTATATCTTTGTTGTTTATTACAACTCCAAATTGTGCAGGCGTATAGGTTGAACAGATAGCCATAGCAACTTTTGGACCTACTCCACTTATTTTTATAAGTCTCTCAAATAGTTTTTTTTCACTTATCTCCAAAAAACCGTAAAGTAACTGGGCATCTTCTCTAATGATATGAGACGTAAAAAGCTTTACTTCATCACCGCTTAGAGCAGAAAAACTACCAAGTGAGATAAATACCTCATAAACCACGCCACTTACATCTATGTGTACAAATGACGGCTCTTTATATAAAATTTTTCCTCTTAAACCGACTATCACTTATGCACCGCCTGAATTTCAAAAACTCCCTCTTCAGTCTCTACAATAGCAAATATCTTATCATGAGAACCCTCTTTTGGCTTATAAACAAGCTGAACAGGTGGGTCAACCAACTTGAAAATCAATTCATTATGTCCAACCCATCTATCTCTATTGATAATTCTAGCATCTACTATATTATCTTGAAAAGAGACCGTTTTTGTTGCTAATAGAAGAAGCTTATCATTTTTGACATTATACTCTTGCATTATATTTTCCAGATGCTCTTGTATTTTATTGAACTGTTTATATTTTGTAACAAAAGATGCTGGCATTTTTATACCGTTTTTTTTATAATGAAGCAATCTCTGTTTTACTTCATTAAAAGAAGCAGAATTATCTTTAACAAGTTTTTTATATTTATCTACCTCTTTTTTTATCTCATCCACACTTATTCTGAGCTGTTCTATTTCATGCTTATTCTCGCTAAGTCCATCTTTTTTATCTTTTTGTACTAGCGGGTCAATCGTAAATACGTTTTCGCTTCCCTGAAGTTTTTGAATTTCTATCAATCTTGAAGCAGTTACTTTAACATGAGATCCGCACAACCCTATTTCTACCTCTTTTGCTCTTATATTTCCTCCGACTGCTTGAGAAATTTCTACTTTTTTTCCATCAACGGTTCCGCCTTCAAGTCTGTTAATTTTTATATTATCTCCGACTGCGACACCTTTATGAATATTTATAGTCAAATCATCTGCAATCATTTGAGAATCTCTATGAGTTTGTCCTTCTACCGTAGCTCTTTTAGCATGTACTTTGGCATTTGGTCCTACATTCCCTTTAATATCAATTTCACTAACCTCGACCTCCATGCCTGTCCCGATAGCATCTTTTAATGAATCATTCTCTTTTACACTTATAGCCACATCTGAGTCTAGTCCTGTAAAAACAGAACCAGTCGTCTTAAAACTAATCTCTCCAACATCCATATCAGTTTTAATCTGATATACCTTTGCTTCTTGAGCTATATATCCGCTTACTCTTGCACGGTATAAAATGCTGTCTTTATTATCTATAACTTCTATCGTATTATCAACATTAAAATCCGGTATGTTTTTTATTTCAGGCTCTGCAGGCTCTAAAAATTCACCGCGGCAGTTTCTGCCCGGTTTGCCTTTTTTCGGCTTAATATACTCCATGACTATATCACCCTCTAAAACACTATGAATAAAACCTCTCTTGGCATAATCTACTTTATCGCCATTACTTGCTGGACTCTTTTTGTCATAATGAACTATAAAATCATCATTTATTGTAGCAGTAGGCTCATATGCATCTGCAATAAGTATTGTTTGATTTTTATCATATTTTATATTTCCGCCGACTTTTGCAAGTGCAGAAATTTTAGAAACAACATCCTTAACCATCTCATCAAAAATATTTACCAATATCCCTGCTCTGATTTTACTTTTATTTATATATCTTAAAAAATCTTCTTCAAAGTTCGGATGAGCTACTATTTCTGAACCGGCTTTTATGCTCAAATATATTTTACATTTTGTCGCATTTGCTCCAATAGCAGCATGCAGGTTTTTAAATACATTGTCATCTTCTTTAGTAAATATCTCGACTTCATACTCTTGCTTAATTTGAAAATTTTCATTTAAGAGCATAGAAGCATCATCAAGCTTATGCATCTCCTCTACGCTTATCTCTTCCCAATCTGCATTTGTTCTGTCTTTATTTACTCTTGTATATGTTTGAATTTCTAATATATCAAAATCTAAGGTGTTGAGATTTACGTTGTTTTTTCTTGCTATTTCAGCCATCTCTTTAGAGACATTTTGCGTTCTTATAACGGTAGGACGAATCTTATTTGGTGATTTTTCTATTTTCTTATCTGAACTAAACAATCCCATACTTTCTACCCTATATTGAATTTCTTAAAAATTAAACCATCCATTTTAATCTAATATTTGTTAAAATTTCGTAAAATCAATATATCTTTATAAAAGAAGCCCATGTTTAAAGCAATTTTCACCAATAGTTTTGGAATTTTATTCTCAAGAATTCTAGGATTTTTAAGAGATTTAATGACCGCTTCGGCACTTGGCGCAAATATATACAGTGATATTTTTTTTATAGCATTTAAACTTCCAAACCTTTTTCGACGCATCTTTGCAGAGGGTGCATTTACTCAAGTTTTCATTCCTGCTTACGCAAAATCAAAACACAGAGCAGTTTTTTTGGCAAATATTTTTATAATTTTCTTATCCGTAATTATCATCTTATCCCTGCTTGTAACTATATTGCCGAATATCGCCACACAAGTTATGGCTTTTGGTTTTAGCGATGAGATCATAACCATCGCCTCACCCTTTGTAGCTATAAATTTTTGGTATCTTCCGCTCATTTTTTCAGTCACTTTTTTAGCCTCTATGCTTCAGTACAAACGCCATTTTGCTACAACCGCGTTTTCAACTGCACTCCTAAATATCTCGCTTATTTTTGCCCTCTTTTTCTCTCAAGACAAATCTGGAGAAGAGATAGTCTACTACCTAAGTTTTGGAGTCGTAATCGGCGGGGTTTTACAACTAATCACACACATTATCGCTATCCGCCAATTAGGGCTCTCAAAACTGGTATACGGCGGCTTTAAATACATGAGAGTAAAATCAAAAAAAGTGGCACATGAGACTAAAAAGTTTAAAACGCAGTTTTTTCCTGCAATGTGGGGAAATTCCACCTCTCAAGTCAGTGCATTTTTAGATACTTGGCTTGCCTCATTTTTAGCTGCGGGATCTATCAGTTATCTCTACTACTCGAACCGTATTTTTCAACTTCCACTGGCTCTTTTTGCCATCGCCACTTCAATCGCTCTTTTTCCTAGCATCGCAAAATATATTAAAAACAGTGATGAGGACGGGGCTATGCTCTACCTAAAAAAAGCCTTTTGGTTTTTGGCATATCTGCTTACGCTAAGCACCATCGGCGGATATATCTTAGCACATGAAATAGTTTGGGCACTTTTTGAAAGAGGCGCTTTTAGTACGATAGATACGCAAAATACGACGGTAGTTTTACAGATGTACATGATAGGACTTCTACCCTTTGGTTTGCAAAAACTCTTTTTACTTTGGCTCTATGCAAAAGAGGAGCAGTTAAGAGCTGCCAAAATCGCCACTCTATCTCTTGGCTCAAATATCATTCTTTCGCTTATTCTTATCATGCCAATGGGTGCTTCTGGACTTGCTCTTGCAGGAACAATGGGTGGATTTGTAGGCTTTTTTCTAACCATAAGAGCATTTGGAGTAAAAAAGTTTTTTGATATACTTCGCTCAAAAAAAGCTCTCTATCTGCTTGGAAGCTCAGTTTTATTTACGATTTTACTACTTATTTTTAAGGATTTTATGAATGCAGCTATATGATTCGGTGCAAAAAACAAAAAGAGAGTTTATCCCGCAAGAAGAGCCAAAAGTAAGCCTATATGTCTGCGGTCCGACTGTTTATGACGATGCACATTTGGGACATGCTAAGAGTGCTTTGGTTTTTGACCTGCTTACTAGAGTTTTAAAAGCCAACGGTTTTGAGGTAATTTACGCCAGAAACATTACAGACATTGACGATAAAATCATAAACAAAGCAAAAGAGCAGAACAAAACCATAAAAGAGATAACGGACTTCTATACAAATGCTTACCATGCGGAGATGAGTAAACTCGGAGTTAAACGTCCAGACATTGAGCCAAAAGCAACCGAATCTCTTGAAGCTATGTTTGAGCTTATAGAAAAACTTCTACTTAGTAACCACGCTTATAAGACCTCCAACGGGGATGTTTACTTTGACACTTCAAGCGATTGCGACTACTTAAAACTCTCTCTCAGAGTTCAGGATGAGAGCCAAAAACTCCAAAGAATCGAGAGTTTTAGCGAAAAAAGAAATAGTGCGGATTTTGCTCTTTGGAAAAGCGTACATGATGATGGCATCTCGTTTGAATCACCGTTTGGCAAGGGTCGCCCCGGTTGGCATATAGAGTGTTCTGCCATGATAGAGAAACACTTAGCGAAAAAAGGTAATAAATTTGCCGTAGATATTCACGGTGGCGGAGCGGATCTGCTCTTTCCCCACCATGAAAACGAAGCTGCACAGACCAGATGTGCCACCTCACATGTACTCGCTAACTACTGGATGCACAACGGCTTTGTAAATATAGACGGCGAAAAGATGAGCAAAAGTCTTGGAAACAGTTTTTTCTTAAAAGATGCGCTAAAAATATATGACGGCGAAGTTTTAAGATTTTATCTCTTAAGTACGCATTACAGGGCTAACTTCAATTTTAATGAAGAGGATTTGCTAAGTTCAAAAAAGAGACTTGATAAAATTTACAGACTCAAAAAACGTCTATTTGGTTTATCTCATAAAAATGAGAAAACATCATTTCAAGAGCAGCTTTTAAAGGCTTTAAGCGATGATTTAAACATCTCTGAATCTTTGGCTCTTATTGACGAGATGACAACAGAGATAAACGAAAAACTCGATAACGATGCAAAAGCAAAAGAGACTAAATCACAAGCGCTCTCAAACCTTGCCTACATAGAAGAAATTTTAGGTTTTGGAGGAAAAAATCCATATGACTATTTCCAGCAAGGGATTGACTCAAAAACAAAAGACGAGATAGACACACTCATAGCCAAAAGGGGAGAAGCAAAAAAGGCAAAAGATTTTGCCCTATCTGACTCTATCCGTGATGAAATTTTATCTTACGGCGTAAACATAATGGATACTGCGCAAGGAACATTTTGGGAGAAAATTTAGCGAGTTTTTATCCTGTTTTTATAACCCGTATTTATGCGAAGATGAAGCCCTAAATAGTACATGTATGTTATGGCTTTTTTAAGTAGATAAGCTAAATAACCGCTTACTTTAATAACACCAAAAAGCTCTCCTGAAGCCCATCTTCCGCCAAGCGCTATAAAAACACCAAGAACTGAAGCATCAAAAGGCTCTAGCTCTTGTTTGTCTATTTTTTTACGAATCGCCCAAGCTACATACTCTGCACTTCTCTCGGCAGTTTGTGCAGTCGGCGGCAATATATTTCCCTTTATATCCCGAATCTCTACACAATCCCCTATAGCAAAAACATTTTCCATGTCACCGATATTAAGCTCTCTGTTGGGTATAAATTGAGATATTTTATTTTTTTGTACACTTATCTGTTCATTTAGGCTTGATGCTTTGATACCACCCGTAAATATCATAAAATGGTACTTTAATTTTTGAGAATTTTTAAAATAGATATAAGAGTCGTCAAGTTTGTCTATAAAAGTGTCGGTGAGGATATTGACACCAAGTGATTCCAATCTTTTTTGGGTATTTTTCACTAGAAAATCACTCATTCCCGGAAGGATTGTTTTGCTTGCATCGATAAGATAAATCTTTATATTTTTTGCTCTGCGTCCGATGGTTTTACTGTAAGTATGGATAATATGAGCCATCTCAGCCGCCACTTCGACACCGCTTAAACCGGCTCCGCCGATAGCTAAATTTATATCTTCATTATTGTCTTCGTTTTGAAGCTTTTTATAGATTAGATTTTCAAATTCAACTCTAAAGTTATGTGCTCTATGAAGACTTTTTACACCGTAACTGTGTTCTCTTAGACCCTCGATAAATGAGAAAAAATTTGTTCTTGCCCCGGTTGCAATTATCAAATAGTCATACGCAATAGATTCGTTTGAAGTCTGCACAAACTTTGCTTCAAAATCTATATTTTTAGCTTTATCATAAATAAAATGAACATTTTTACCAAAACCGCTGCACCAATCTTCTAAGTCAATCACTACGTCATGCATATCAAATCTTCCTGCAATATAACCGTATGCCTCAGTTTGGAGGTAGTGATAAGGATTTTTATCTATAAGTGTTATTTCAATATCTTTATATTTTGCCAAATGTTCTACAGCACGCAAACCGCCATAACCACCGCCTATAATTACTACATTTTTATTCAAACTTTGCCTTTAAAACTATAAATGGCTAAAATTATACAAAAATTATTAGGTACATTATGACAATTGAACAATTAAAGGCTCTTCTTTTGGAAAATTCCAAAGATTTAACTTGTGAGTTTAAAAGGCTTTTTCACGGACGCGGCGGACTCTATGAAGAGTGGAAACATTTAACCATAGACTCGATAGATGAGATTTTAAACGTAGCTCTGTATACGCAAAATGTTTTAGAGAATGAACTTATCGAGATGTTAAAAGAGTTTGTTTCTAACTCAGGACACAAAACAGTGGTTATCCAAAGAAGATACATAAAAGGCTCTCCCAGTGAAGTAGTTATCGGAGATCTCAAAGAAGATCTCTATGCGGTAGAAAATAGCATGAAGTTTAAACTCAACCTGCTCTCAAACCAAAACAGCCTCTACTTTCCTGATATGAAAAACGGCAGAACATTTGTGAGAGAAAACTCAAAAGAGAGAAGAGTCCTCAACCTTTTTTCCTATACATGCTCTTTTAGCGTTGCCGCAAAACTCGGTGGTGCACTAAGCGTCTCAAATATAGATATGAGTAAAAGCGCCCTATCAAGCGGAAAAGCCAACCATCATCTAAACGCAGTTGACCCAAGAGGAGTAAGTTATTTACCGTACAATATTTTAAAATCATTCTCCCGTATCAAACAAAACGGACCTTATGATCTCATCATCATAGATCCCCCTACTCTTCAGAGGGGAAGTTTTGAAGCTACAAAAGATTACGGAAAAATTATAAAAAAGTTACAAGAAATAGCCTCTGATGAGTGCATAGTTTTGGCTTGTTTAAACTCTCCAGAACTTGATAGCAATTTTTTAATCTCTCTATTTAGTGAGTTTGCACCGGAGTTTAAATTTGAGAAGCGGCTTAAAAATGTTGATGAATTTGCAAATGCAGATGAAGAGAGAAGCCTGAAAAACTTAGTTTTTTCCAGAGGTTAAGCACTAAAACTTCTAGCATACTTGCCCAAGAACAGCACATAGAAAATATGCAGAGCTATCTGCATGTTTATTGCCTTACTCGCAGAAATCGGCCAACAGTCCGCCCTTTACATCCTTATAAACACTCTCCCCTTTTAGCTTTTTAACGATTTGCAATGCAAAGCAGATAGCAGTTGCAGGACCCCGTGATGTCATAATATTTCCGTCTTGCACAACCATTTTTGTTTCATCAAATCCATCTTTTCGTATCTGCTCCTCTATGGTCGGGTAGCATGTATAGTTGTGTTTTAGCACGCCTGCTCTCTCTAGGGCAAGCGGTGCGGCACAAATCGCACCTATGTTTTTGCCTTTTTTATCCATTATTTTGAGTATATTTTGCACGGTTTCATCATCACACAGAGCAAGAGTTCCGCCCCATCCACCCGGAAGAACAATCATATCAAGGTTATCTACATCCACATCTTTTATCTGCATATCAGATAAAACAGTGACACCGTGAGCACCCTTAACCGCACTGTTTTCATTCAAAGAAGCAACCAAAACTTCAATTTTCGCTCTTCTTAGAACATCAATGATATTTATCGCTTCAATCTCTTCAAATCCGTTTGCCAGCGGCACTAAAACTTTGCTCATGTAACTCTCCTTATATATTTTCATCTCCTTAATTCTATACTTTTTTATCAATTTTTACAAGCAAATTGATTTTTACTATCAACTGCCCTTTACCTTTTTTTTAGTATAATTTTCAAATTTTTTAAGGTAAAGAGACAACTATATGATAAATTATCAAACACTAAGACCTTGGCTATATAAACTAGACCCTGAAGTTGCTCACAATGTCGCTGAAACAGCACTTAGAGTGCCTAATATCTGCCCGATACTTTTCAACCCGTTTTTAAAATCCCACTTCATCACAAACGAAATCTTAAAACAAGAGCTTTTCGGTCGCACTTTTTTAAACCCTATCGGGCTTGGAGCAGGATTTGACAAAAATGCGACAATGATTCGCGGTATGCAGATTCTAGGATTTGGTTTTACTGAAATCGGTACGGTTACGCCAAAGCCGCAAGCCGGAAATCCAAAGCCTAGAATGTTTCGACATATAGAGGAAGAGAGTATTCAAAATGCTATGGGCTTTAATAATGACGGACTTTTAAGCGTTCAAAAAAGATTAAAAGAGAGATTTCCATTTACTACTCCAATCGGCATAAACATCGGTAAAAATAAAACTACATCTGATGCCGAAGCGATAAATGATTACATAACTCTTATCAAAGCACTTCATGAGTTGGGTGATTATCTGGTTATCAACATCTCATCTCCAAACACTCCGGGACTTAGAGATTTGCAAAACGAGGAGTTTATCACAAGACTTTTTGCAGAAGCTAAAGAGATCACAAACAAGCCGATTTTACTCAAAATCGCACCTGACATGAGCAAAGAAGATGCGGTCTCACTTACGACTTTGGCGGTTGCAAAGGGAGCAGATGGCATCATTGCTACAAATACCACTGTAGATTATTCGCTTGTTAAAAACCCACAAAGCATCGGCGGACTTAGCGGAGCTGTTTTAAGAGAGAAAAGTTTTGAGATTTTTGAAGCGATAGCAAAAGAGCTTTACGGAAAAACGACTCTTATCTCAGTTGGCGGAATTTCATCTGCAAAAGAGGCATACAGACGCATAAAAGCCGGAGCTTCGCTTGTAGAGATTTACAGCGGACTTATATTTCATGGATTTGACATGATAAAAGATATCAATACAGAACTCACAGAACTCATAAAAGCTGACGGATACGCAAATATCACAGAAGCAATAGGAAGCGACAGAAAGTGAAAATTTTCTTAGCTATCACACTAACCATAGGAACTTTAATGGCATCATCACTACCGAAGTATGAAACAAAAACTCTAGAAAATGGACTGCAAATTGTCGTAATTCCCCTAAAAAACTCTACAAATGTCATTAGTACGGATATTTTTTACAAAGTGGGAAGCAGAAATGAAGTAATGGGTAAAACCGGAATTGCTCACATGCTGGAGCATATGAATTTCAAATCTACAAAAAACTTAAATGCAGGCGAGTTTGATAAAGAGGTAAAGAGTATCGGCGGCGTAAATAACGCTTCAACCAGTTTTGACTACACGCATTACTACATAAAATCAAGCACGCAAAACCTTGGCAAATCACTGGAACTCTATGCCGAACTTATGCAAAATCTAAATCTAAAAGACAAAGAGTTTCAACCTGAGCGTGATGTCGTAGCTGAAGAAAGACGTTGGAGAACTGAAAACTCTCCGCTAGGATATCTCTACTTTGCGATGTTTAACAACGCTTATGTATACCATCCGTACCACTGGACACCGATAGGGTTTATGAACGACATACAAACATGGACGATAGAAGATATTAAAAAATTTCATAAAACATACTATCAACCAAACAATGCAATCCTTATGGTTACAGGTGATGTAGATCCCGATGAAGTTTTTAAAAAAGCCAAAAAAGAGTTTTCAAACATTAAAAACGGGACTAAAATTCCTGAATTTAAATTTATAGAACCTGAACAAAACGGTGCAAAAAGAGTGATGATTAAAAAAGAGAGTGAAGTTGAAATGATTGCCATAACATTTCATATTCCAAATTTTAAACATGAAGATCAAATAACACTCAGTGCAATATCAGAGATTCTGTTTTCTGGAAAAAGCTCAAGGCTATATAAAGAGTTAATGGACAAAAAACATCTTGTAAACAGCGTTTATGCGTACAACATGGAAAGTATTGATCCGGGGCTTTTTATATTTTTAGCAACATGCAACCCTGAGGTGAAGGCAGAAGATGTTGAAGCGGAGCTTATAAAGCAAATTGAGATTATAAAAAATGAAAAAGTAACAAAAGAGGAGATTGAGAAAGTTAAAATCAACTCTAAGTCTGATTTTATCTACTCTTTAGAGAGCTCGACTTCCGTTGCAGAACTTTTTGGAAGTTATCTGGTTCGCGGAGATTTGACACTTCTTTTAACACATGAAGAGAATATAGAAAAAATTACGCAAGAAAAAGTTCAAGAGGTTGCAAAAAAATATTTCAACTTTGACAAATCAACAACTCTCATCTTAAAAAAAGGTAAATAACTTTACTTTTTTTTTCTTTAATTTATTTAATGCATTAAAACGAACAAGTCCGTTTTAACGGCAGGGACAAATGTCCCTTGCAACCCCGTAAAGCTACGAAAAACAAGTTTTCGAGATCTAATGAGTATCAAATTGCACTTTTTAGCCAAAGTGCGTAAGGTCAGTAATTTATTTAAGGTTAATAGATGTAGAATCTTACACTAACAAATGGTTAGCCGTACTTAAGAAGCAAGTTACAGTAGCAAACGCAACTTGAACAATCCATATTATATGAGGAGTTTACGATGAAAAAATATCCATTAGCAATGTCTGTATTATCAACTGTCCTATTTCTCTCGACAGGGTCATTGTCGGCAGCAGATCAAAATCAGTCCCAAAAAACCACTCAAACACAAGAGCAAGAGCAGGTATATGGCAGCCAAATTATGACACAGCAAGAGCGTATAGAATACCGTGATAAAATGCGCGCCGCTAAAACTGTCGAGGAGCGAGAGCAAATCCGTAAGGAACATCATGCGCTTATGAAAGAACGAGCAAAAGCAAAGGGTATTACACTACCGGATGAGCCGCCGGCTAGAGGCATGGGCGGTGGAATGGGACCGGGTGGTGGAATGGGACCGGGTGGTGGAATGGGACCAGGTAGAGGTTACGGTCGTTAATCTCAAATAACACCTTACACAACTCACTCCCATCTTTTTCTAGTGGGGTGAGTACCGCAATATTTCTACCAAACACAATGCCAAACTCCTCCCTTTTAATACTTTATTTGCTATAATCGCATATTAATTTAACAAGGCTATATAGATGAATATCGTAACCGGTTCGACAACCGCACTCATTACCCCGTTTAAAAACGGAAAATTGGATGAAGAGAGTTATGCTAAACTAATCAGAAGACAAATTAAAGGTGGTATTAATGCCGTATGTCCTGTCGGAACGACTGGAGAGAGTGCTATGCTTACTTATGATGAAGATAGAAGATGTATCGAGATAGCAGTAGAGGTATGCCGTGGAACAAATACTAAAGTTTTAGCAGGTGCTGGAAGCAACTCGACTGCAGAGGCTATAGAAGCTGCGAAAACTGCACAAAAATGTGGAGTCGATGCTATATTTTCTGTTGCTCCATACTATGTAAAACCATCTCAAGAGGGACTCTATCAACACTATAAAGCCATAGCCGAATCGGTAGGTGAACTTCCTTTTATGCTCTACAATGTTCCGGGACGCACTGTCGTAGACATTAGTGCCGATACGGTTATAAGACTATTTGATGATGTAAAAAATATTTACGGGATTAAAGAGGCAACTGGAAGTCTGGAGCGAACTATCGAGCTGCTATCCCGCAGACCTGAACTTAAAGTATTTTCTGGTGATGATGCGATTGACTTTCCTATACTTGCAAATGGCGGTGCAGGCATAACGTCGGTAACATCAAACCTTCTTCCTGACCTTAAAAGCCAACTTGTAGATAAAGCGTTAAGCGGCGATTTTAAAGGCGCAAAAGCTCTAAATGATATGTTATTCCCAATCAACAAAGCCCTCTTTTTAGAGTCAAATCCTATTATGATAAAAGCTGCAATGTATATAGCAGGGTTAATAGATACGCTAGAATATAGGCTTCCTCTTGTCCCTCCGAGTGTAGAAAATATGAAAAAACTTGAAACTATTATGAAAAATTACGAAATTAAAGGATTATAAATGACAGGTAAAACTCTATTTGTAAGTGGCGGAACTCGCGGAATCGGAAGAGCTATTGTTTATGCTTTTGCACAAAAAGGGTGCAATGTCGCATTTACTTATGCTACTAACGCAGATACCGCAGACGAAATTATCGCTGATGTTGAGGCAAAATACGGCGTTAAAGCTCGTGCTTATCTACTAAACATATTAGAACCTGAAACATATAAAGATGTATTTGTTGAGTTTGATAAAGATTTTGAGAGACTGGACTTTTTTATATCAAACGCAATTATCTCAGGTCGTGCCGTTGTAGGCGGATTTGGTCCATTTATGCGACTAAAACCGAAAGGCTTAAACAATATCTACACTGCGACAGTAGACGCGTTTGTAGTCGGTGCACAAGAATCGGCTAAGAGAATGGAAAAAACAGGCGGAGGAAGCATAATCAGCATGAGCTCAACAGGCAATCTTGTTTATACTCCAAACTATGCAGGACACGGAACAAATAAAGCTGCAGTTGAGGCAATGGTTCGTTACGCTGCAGCTGAACTTGGAGAGAAAAACATAAGAGTAAATGCAGTAAGCGGTGGACCTATAGATACAGACGCACTAAGAGCATTTCCAAACTATGAAGAGGTAAAAAGCGAAGTTGTGAAGCGTTCTCCGCTCTCTCGCATGGGTGAAGTCGAAGATCTAACAGGTGCATGTCTATTTTTATGCGGCAATGAATCTTCATGGCTCACGGGTCAAACTATCGTGATAGACGGCGGAACAACATTTCAGTAAATTTAAGCTAAATATTTTTCAAATTTTTTTGAAAAATATTTACCGATATGATGCTAATATCTACTTTATGAAAAGCATAGAAAAACTAATTGAACCCTTAAACCTTATCTATTATGAGTATGATAAAAACAGCAACTCTTTTATCCTTGATAGAAACTACTCAAATGAGCATATATTTGAAGAACTTATCAAGATAACATACATGCTCAGCAAGCAAAATATAAACTTTTTTGTTGATGAAAATAAATCGCTGGTTTTAAACAGCCGAGATTCTATTGGATCAAAAATAAAAAGACATATAGGTTCTTTTGTACAAAATATAAAAAATAGCAATTTAAATATCTATATACTAAGCGATAAAAAAGTTAAATGGGCAAAAAATTTGCCTGTTTTTAAAATAGAGCCTATTAAGGCAAATTTGGATTTTTCATCTTATGATGCTCTTATCTTTACATCAAAAAATGCGGTAACTTCACTCAACTCATACAACCAAGCATGGAAGAGCAAACCTCTTTATGTTATAGCTCCACAAACTGCTAAAGTAGCAAGCAATCTAGGCGGAAAAATAAAATTTGTCGGTAAAGAGAAGCATGGGAATGAGTTTGCCTATGAATTGCTTCCTCTTTTAAAAAATAAAAAAGTTTTATATGTATGCGGTTCCAAAATTGTTTCAAATTTGGTAGAGACATTAAATACAAACGACATAATTTGCGATGAAGCCATAGTTTATGAGACGGTATGCATCAATAACAAAAAGAAGATTAAACTTCCAAAAAATTCTACGGTTATTTTTTCTTCACCATCAACGATAGAGTGCTTTTTGAAAAATGCACTCTGGGATGATAGCTACAAAGCAATTTCAATCGGGCATACAACAGAGAAATATTTTCCATCTTACATAAAACCGATCGTCTCAGAGACAACATCTTTAGATTCATGTGTAAAAAAAGCTTTAGAATTAAGAAATTAACTTTTTGTTGACTATAGAGGTATATATTACTTACTTAATTATAAACTAAAAGGAAATTTCAAATGAAACCGATTACAACTATAACTTCTCTAGCTGTTCTTACTCTTTTACTATCTACTTCTGCACTCGCAAAGCCAAATCTTCCTCCACCGGTAGAAGATGTTGTTAAAATGGAAAAAGCAGCAGGTCCAGCCGGAGCTTTTACAACAAAAGAAAATTTTCCAAAAGATTACTTTTTAATTCCAAAGAATCTTCCTTACCTTGTCGGAATGACACTTTATGACCCATCAAGTTCAAACTTAGAACTATCCAAAGAGCAGATAGATGCTATTTTAAAAATTAAAAAAGAGTTAATGGCAAATGCGATTGAAAAAGCCTTAAAGGTAAAAAAACTTGAACTTGAAGTAGTTGAGAAGATTGCTATTAAACATCAAGGCGTCAAAGCAACGGATCTTCATGCAACTATTGATGAAATCGCAAAATTAAAAGCAGAACTTACCAAAAATCATTTAGATTGTATCGAAAAAATAAAAGCTGTTCTCACTCCGAAACAATTTGAAGAGATGCTGGACTACGGCATAGTAAATATGTTTTAAAAAAATAAAACAAGAAGAAAAAACACATTATTACATTTTAAAGAGCATTGAATGGTTTCTTCCCAAATTCTGTTAAAAGCGTTTCAATCTCTTTTTCCGAAGCTAATTCATTATGAATGTCTCCTTGTATGTGCTGTGCGGAAGAAACTCTTTTTTTATCATCAATTTTACTCTCAAGAAGATTATTTGTATAATTTGAAAGGGATCGCATAACATTTATAACCCTTTCAATTTTTTGGCGATGAATATCTTGATACTGCATGATATCCATAGTGTCGATTATAGAATCACCGCTAGTTTGTAGCATTGCTAAAGTTTTATTTGCATCATTAAGTATGGAGTTGTTGTTTTTCAAAGCACTTTTAAAAATTGCTATATTTGAGAATTTTGTACTTAAGGTCGTAAATAGTTTAATATTTTTATTTAATACCTCTGTAATTTTATCTATCTTCTGCTCTGTCTCTTGTAAGTTATTGCTAATATTTTCTAGAATATCAAAAATTTCTGTTGCTTTCTTTTCACTCTCTTTTGTTAGATCATCAAGTTGATGGACCATTTTATTTTCATCTGTAGCCGGATATGGTAAATAGTGTTCTTCCTTTTTTATATTATTTGGCAGTTCATTTTTAAAGCTTTCAGAAGATAAATTTTTTGTATTACATTTTTCTTTTGAAAAATCTTTTTCTAAATTTTGATTATTTTGATGCATGAGAGTTTCTCCATTTTATAAAATTTGCTTTATTTAAGTTTTAAAGTAATTTAAAAGTTAAATTTTTCTAATTTATTATCTATTTTTTTAATGTGAAAATTTACATCGATAGTGTTGCATGTTTGTTGCATTAAGTTATTTAATAAAAAACAACAGGTTTTTGATTAAAAAGGATAAGCTTGCAGCGACAAGGTAGTATCACTGCAAGAAATATTAAAACATTTTTCTTTTTCGGAAACGAGGATTTATCCTCGTCTGTTTTAACCTTGCTTGTGTGTTTATTAAAAACTCTCCCAAACATCGCTTTCATGTTTAGAGCTGTTTTTAGCAATAGCGTTTGAGGCATATTTTTGTTTAACTACAACGGGTTTAGCAGCTTGAACAGGTTTAGCGTTTGTTCTAGTTGCAGTCGCTCGTATATTGTTCTTACCCACAAACTCCTTAGATAATGCATCTTGAACCATAGCTTCTGCTTTAGAGATAGTAGCGTTTGCAATAGCATCTGCTTGAGCTGCTACTTTTGCATTCTCTTGTGTCATTTGGTCTAGTTGAGTAACAGCTGTATTGATTTGACCGATACCTTGCATCTGTTCACGGTTAGCATTACTTACATCTTGAACCATTGAAGCAGTTTGAGCTATCTTGTCTGCTATTACTTCAAACCCACGTGTGAGTTCTGTTGCTATATTCATTCCCTCATTAGACTTATGTGCTGCTTGAGATGCCATAGCTTTTATCTCTTTAGCTGCATCGGCTGAACGGTTGGCAAGGTTTCTTACTTCTTGAGCTACGACTGCAAATCCTTTTCCTGCATCTCCTGCGGTTGCTGCTTCAACTGCAGCGTTTAGACTTAGTATGTTTGTCTGGAATGCAATGTTCTCTATAATAGCTACTGCATCATTAATAGAGTTAGTAGCACTTTGAATCTCTGTCATAGCAGAAGCTGTTCTACTTGCAAGAACTGCACCGTCTTTAGCGGCAGAATCTGTTTGAGTTGCCATAAGAGCCATATCGTTTGACTTAGCAACATTGTTTTGGACATTAGATGTCATCTCTTCCATTGCGGCTGCTGTTTCTTCTAGGGATGCTGCTTGTTGGTTGGATGAAGTTAACAGCAGTTCTACTGATTGTTTTAGGGTTGATGCTTCAGTCTGCAGTTCTAGACCGTTTGTTAGAGAAGAAGAGAGCATGGTTGAGATTTCGTTACCAAGGTTGTTTATGCCGTCAATCAAACTTGCCACTTCTCCTTCAAGTGAAGCTTTATCGGCTCTTGATGTAAAATTATTTGTTGCATATACTTTTAATGTATTTAAGCTTTTTTCTATATTTGCATTTAATCCTACCAACATCTCATTTAAAACATTGCGAAGCTCTACAAGCTGAGGATTGTTTGGTACAACATTAATTTGTACATTTAAGTAACCTGCTTTTACTTTATTGGCAGTATCTACTGCATTTGCTACAGTGTTTGCATCTGCAAGTAGTCCTTTTTCGATTGAAGAGATGTTTTCATTTATGACTTTTGCCATCTGTCCGAATTCATCTTTAGAATCAAGGTTTATTGATTCGGCTTTATCTGTTTTTTGATTAAGAAAAGTAAAAAACGAGAAAAGACCTGCTTGAATATTTTTAATACTATCTGTAATATTTTTAAATATCATAATAACTGATATAAAAAATAGAAGGAGAACGATAATTAATGACAATAATAACACAGCAATATCATTATTTGTTTTTTCTATTTTTAAATCAGCTAACTTTAAAACATCTTTGTATAATTCAAGTTCAACGTCTCTTAGTAAATCTATAGAAGCCGTTGCTTCATTAAACCACATTGACGGTTCCACTCCAAATCCACCACTCATTCCTTTTGACCTTGCGATATCCATCATAGCAATGATTTTATCTACAGATTCGCCTTTATATGAATCTCTATAAAATCTCTTTACTTTATCTGATGCCAATACGTCAAATTTGGCTAAATTCACATTATAAGCACCTAAGCTACCGCCAAATTTAAAAAAGGTATCGTCTACAAAACTATTTTTACTAAAAGCACCGTTTAGATTTGCTCTGATTTGCCCCAAAGATTCCTTAGATGTAGCTAAATGCGTGTATGCCTGAATAATATTTCTTCCGTCTTTATCATTAATAAGTGGTGGTATAATTAATGCTACATCTAAAAATGTTTTAATATTTTCTGTAAAATATGCACCGATATTTGTGGGAGTTATGGATAGTGAATCTATAGAAGCTCTTTTTTCACTTAAATCATTTAACGAATTTAAAACGGAACTGTCCCCACGAGTAGAAGTATAAATTTTTTTTATACCTTCTAAAGAACTATCAACTTTTTGTCTTATTGATAGGAGTTTATCACCATTATTTTTGCCGCTGCTTGCTAGAAATCCAACACTAAGTCCTCTCTCGATCTGTATAAAATGTACAGCGGTTGCTAGTACTTCAGCTTCTAAAATGCGGTTCTTAGTTATTTCAAGGTTTTCTTTTACACTTAACGTTTCTACTATATTAATTGATGATAATATTAAAATTAGCATTAATGGAACTGATACTAAAATTAATAATTTGATTTTTATACTTAAATCTTTCATTTTTTTCCTTATCATTTTTTTTAAGATATATATTCAAGTTAAAAACTAGTGCGTTATATGAAGTTTCCATTCAATATCTTATGTGCGATAAAGAGTAAAATTATTTTTTGTGAAGGGTTGCCTTTTATGTTTTTGATCAAAGGAAGTAAGTTAGATTTGAATTTATAGATATTTTTTTTGATAAAAATAGAGCCTAAAAGTAAATATTTAGAGTGCATTAGATTACGATAATTGTTATCGTTATTTCCTCGTCTCTCTCTCTATCATAAATGATATTAAAAAAAGCTTAAGTGCATAATTTTTTGCAGAGTTAGTAAAAAACATAAGAGTAAATAATTTTATTAATTTACGTGTCATAGAACTATTTACCTCCTTAGTTACTAACTTACGGCGGGAGTATATAGCAGTATTGTTGCAAATTTGTTGCAAAAAGTTTTATTTTATGTATGGAAGTCAATAAATTTTTAGTTTCTATTGTAAAAAGGTATATTTCAAATGAATTACAAACCTGATGAAGAGAGTATTTGGCTTACGGTTCATTACTAAAAGCAACATAAAATAAGGGTAGAATTCCAGAACTATTTTAGAAGGATTTTGTTTGAAGTATTTTAGGTTCTCTTTTCTTTTTACATTTGTTTGTCTTCTTATCGCCGCATGGTGGGGATATAAGCTCGGAGGCTGGGCAAATGCACTAAATCTTGTAGCAATTGCTGTAATTTTGGCTCTTATGGAAGTTTCGCTCTCTTTTGACAATGCAGTCGTTAATGCATCCATTTTAAAAACTTGGGATGAGTACTGGAAAAAGCTTTTCTTAACCGTGGGTATTTTGGTTGCGGTATTTGGGATGAGACTTCTATTTCCTCTAGTCATAGTCGGGCAAACCGCTGATATGTCTTTGATAGAAGTTTGGAATTTGGCACTTGATAATCCTTCTGAATACTCAAGCAAACTCATAGCGCATCATGCCGAGATTTCTGCCTTTGGAGGAATTTTTCTGCTTCTTGTTTTTCTTAACTTTATGCTTGATGAGGAAAAGAGTATTCATTGGTTTGAAGTTATTGAAGAGAAGCTCGGTCTCTTAGGAAAAATTGAAGCTATCTCAATATTTATTGCTTTAGTCGTTCTGCTCTCGTTTAGCTCTTTTGTAGATCAAGAACATAAACTGGCGGTTCTTGTGGCAGGACTTTGGGGGATTGTTATCTATGTAGCCGTCGACATCATCGGGTTTATTTTAGAAAAAGAAGAAAATGATGCTCCTGTTGCCGACATAGTTAAAAAAGGGAGCATAGGCGGCTTCTTATACCTTGAAGTTTTGGATGCATCTTTTTCGTTTGACGGTGTTATAGGCGCTTTTGCCATTACAAAAGATATCGTAATTATCATGATAGGTCTTGGTATCGGAGCTATGTTTGTAAGATCTTTGACTATCTATTTGGTAGAAAAAGAGACTCTGGATTCTTATATCTATCTAGAACACGGTGCACACTATGCAATAGGTATTTTGGCGTTTATTATGCTGTTTGGAATGAAGTTTCATATACCTGAAATATTTACAGGGCTTATCGGTATCGCCTTTATAGCTCTCTCACTCTACTCTTCAGTTAAACAAAAAGGAGTCTCTTTTTAAGGAGGCTCTGCTTGTACGCAGAAACCGAGTAGTAACTTAAATTATGGTATACTTGCGTCCTAAAAAATTTAAAGGAATTTTATAATGACCCAAAGCGACCCTGCCTCGCGTAGTTTCCCCCCTGCCTACATAGGACTTTCTCTATGACGCTACTGATAATTTATCTTTCAATCGCTCTTTTTATATCGTTTATTTGTTCGATGCTTGAAGCAGTTTTACTCTCAAGTACCAACTCTTATGTTGAGAGTTTGTCTAAAGATCATAATGAAAATTTAGTCAGTAAAATCAAAAGATTAAAAGCCGATATCGACAAGCCAATCTCATCTATTTTGACGGTAAACACTTTCGCCCACACTATGGGTGCAGCAGGTGTCGGTGCTCAAGCTCAGATTGTTTTTGGAGATGAGTGGCAAACATTTATTGCTTTTATAGTAACGCTGCTTATTTTATATTTTTCAGAGATTATTCCTAAGACGTTCGGTGTTTTGTACTGGAAAAAACTGCTGATTCCATCTGCTCATTTGATTTCGTTTTTAGTGACTATTACCACTCCTTTTACTTGGATTTCATCATTTTTAACTAACTACATCTCAAAAAATAAAAAGCATCAGAGTAATTTTTCTCGTGATGAGATTATGGCAGTTGTTGCGATGGGTGAAAAAGAGGGAACAATTTTAAGCAAAGAGAGTGATTTGATTGAAAATCTTTTAAAGCTTAAAAATATAAAAGCAAAAGATATCATGACTCCAAGGAGTGTCGTTTTTTCAATGTCTGCCTCTACTACCATTGAAGAAGCTATTGAAGATGACCGCATGTATATTCACTCGCGTATTCCGATTTTTAGAGAAACGCTTGATGATGTCGTAGGTGTCGTTTTTAATCAAAGAATTCTCGAAGAGAGTGTTGAAGATAATGATGAGATAACGTTAGAGAGTATCTCACATGAGGTACATATGGTTTCTGAAAATGTACCGGTTCCGCACCTTATAGATCTTTTTGTTAAGAGAAAAACTCACCTATTTATAGTCTATGACAACTATGGACAGACGGTCGGTGTTGTTACTCTTGAAGATGCTATTGAGACGCTTTTGGGAGTTGAAATTGTCGATGAGATGGATGAGATAGAAGATATGCAGGTTTTTGCAAAAGATAGAAGCAAAAAATTTCAAGACCGTATGAAAGTTGAGAGAAAAAAGCTCGAAAAAGCTAAGATAGTTTAGTGAGGTAGACGATGGTTAAAGTAAGTGCGATTCAGATGCAAATGAGCGAAGATAAACTCTCAAATGTCGATAAAGCTGAGCAGTTGGTAAGAGAAGCGGCAAAAAATGGTGCGCAGATTATACTTCTACCTGAACTATTTGAGGGTTACTACTTTTGCAAAGACATGGATGAGAAATATTTTTCATGGGCAGCTCCTAGAGAGGGCAATAAGCTTATAGAACGATTTAGCAACCTTGCAAAAGAGTTACATGCAGTTATTCTAATCAGCTATTTTGAGAAGAACGACGAGGGTTATTTTAACTCTTTAGTCGTTGCGGACGCTGATGGCAAAGTGATGGATAACTACCGTAAAACGCATATTCCGGATGGTCCGGGGTATGAGGAGAAGTTCTACTTTAAACCGGGAAATACAGGCTTTAAAGTATATGACACGGCTTACGCTAAAATAGGTGTCGGTATCTGCTGGGATCAGTGGTTTTGTGAAACGGCAAGAGCTTTAACGCTTATGGGTGCGGAGATTATCTTCTACCCGACTGCCATCGGAAGCGAGCCTGAGATTCACCTTGATTCAAAAGAGCACTGGCAAAGAGTTCAAATGGGACATGCCGCTACAAACACAGTTCCGGTTGTAGTTGCAAACCGCATTGGGGAAGAAAAAGGTGCTACATGCAGTCTGAATTTTTACGGTTCTTCTTTTATAACGGACTATACGGGAGCTAAGATTGCTGAGGCTTCAAGAGATAAAGAAGAAGTTATTTATGCAGAGTTTGACATAGAAGATAACCAAAAACAGAGACACTATTGGGGACTTATAAGAGATAGACAGCCAAAAGCGTATGGCAATATTTGTAATATCGGCAACTAAATATCTGTTATAATCTAGAAAACAGATACAAAAGGAAAGATATGAAAAAGATTGCAATTTCAGCATTTTTAGCTATGGGTTTGCTGAGTACACATTTAGTCGCGCTTGATATGGGGTCAATGCTAAAGTCTGCCGCACCGATTGTAGCAGGCAATTTGGCACAAACACCGACCGTACAAAACAACTCTCTTATAAGTTCCTTAAGCTCTTCTTTAGGTGTCACGCCAACTCAGGCAATCGGTGGAACCGCAGTACTTTTAAATAGTGTAAAAAGCAAAATGCAGCCTTCTCAATATTCAGAGTTGACAAAACAGACTCCGGGATTAGGCGATATTTTAGGCGGCGGCTCTACAGCTTCATTGCTGAGCGGAGCAAGTGTTGCAAACCAGTTTGAAGCATTAGGAATGAACCCCTCTATGGTTTCTCAGTTTGCCCCTATAATCCTAAACTATGCAAAAGGCTATGTCTCTCCTGAGATAGCAACTGCACTTTCTGCCGCTTTATCGTTTTAGGATTAAAAACCCGTAGAACTCATCTGCTTTCTCAAAAATATAAAGATTGGAACTGTTATTGCTTTAAATAGCAAAACAGTCCAAAAGAGGTTATGTTTATGGAGATTGTACTAAGAAATAATCTTATTCTCGTTACTACCGACTTTGATACATTAAATACTCAGTGGATGAGGGATTTTTTAAGCAATCATTCAAGGGGTATGCTTTTTTTGGAAAAAGCCGTACTGGTATTTAGAAACGAAACTCTAAGTGAAGCTAGAGAGGAGTTTATAAAAGAACTAAGCCAGTTTCATGCCGCAAAACACGACTTCTCTCATGAATTCTTTTTACGTTCAATGTTAAAATTTGGAAATCAGCCAATCCGTGTCGAACTTAACAAAGATGAAGAACCGCAAAATGTCAAAGTAAATCTTTATGCCTACAACAGCGATACGGTACTTATTTCGCTTGATTATCCCAACTCTTGGGTTTTAAGCTATCTTCGTTCTCAGCTTGAAGTCTATGTTGAGAGAGGAACCGATACATCTTTGGTGCTTGATGTATCTGATTATGGAGCAAAAGCAAGGCTGGAAAAGGCTCTAAATAAACGCCATGTCCTGCATTATCAAATCAGTTACAGCTATAATGAGCGTTTCATCAGCAAACTTTACAGCGACTTTGCAAATTTCAGTTTTGGAACTCTTTGCAGGGATGAAGATGACGTTCAAAAAAACCATTTTTACACAGTTTTACAATGCCCAATAGGAGCGAGTCAAGATGCTCTAAAAGATAGTTATAAAAGATTAGCTAAGGCGTACCATCCGGATAAGATTCTGCAAGAAGCACCGCACATGATAAAGCACTATACTCAAAAATTTCAACTGCTTCAAGAGGCTTACTCGGCACTTCGCATAGTCAGTTGATTATTTTTTTTATAAATTAGAGTTTGATCTTTTGATAATATTGTCTATCATATTGCTAAATATCAAAAAATGTGCAGGAGTCAAAGCATACCAATAGAGCCTGCCTATGATGCCATTTGGATAAAAATAGGCACTTTGTATAAGCTTATTATCTTCGATTATAAATTCAAGCCAAGCTTTGCCTGGAAGTTTCATTTGGGCATATAGCAGCAATCTTCTGTTTTGCACTACATCGACAACTTTCCAAAAGTCGACTCCGTCACCAATTCTTAGAGAACAGCTGTCTCTTCGCCCTCTGTTTGTACCATATCCACCAAATAGTTTATCTATAAACCCGCGTATCTCCCATAAAAAATCATATCCAAACCACCCATTTTCTCCTCCGATACACATAAAAGATTCAAATATTTTTGAGCTATCTACGTATGATATATCTCTTACCTGCCTATCAACAAACACCGCATTTGCAATGTCTTTTACGTGATCTTTTTCCCAGACATCTCCAAAGCTGTCACTCCATCGGCTTAGCACTTGGTTTGTTTCTATCTCATGAAGTGCCTGAAAAACGGCATCATTAAAACTCTTTGGAACAATATTGAAATATTTTATAGCATTTTGATTTTGTACTATAACCTCACTCTTTAACCCATCTATCAATGAACTTGCTATGTTATATGGCACCGGCGTAAATATGGCAAGCCAATATGATGAGATTTTAGGGGATAAAAAAGGCACAGGAAATAGGTATCTTTTAAGACCCATAATCTGTGCTGTTTTTAGCATCATGTCTCTGTACGACATCTGCTGCGCTCCAATATCAACAACCAAATTTTTATCATATGATAAATAGAGACCTTGATGTAGATACTCTATAACATCATCTACGCCTATGGGTTGAGCTAAAGTTTCTACCCATTTTGGCGTAATCATAATCGGCAGTTTTTGTATTATATTTCTAATTATCTCAAAACTTGCACTTCCTGAACCTATGATGACACCTGCTCTAAACCATATGGTTTGTATATCCTCAGGATTGCTTGAGAGTATCTCACCTGTTTCAATTCTGCTCTTTAGATGGGTTGAAGCTGTCTCTTTTTGTCCAAGACCGCCAAGATATATTATCTTTTTTACACCACATGCGACTGCTGTTTGGAGAAAGTTTTGTGCACTCAACCTATCTTTTTGCTCATAGTCTTTTGAGGTTAAACTATGCACTAGATAGTAAGCAACATTAACACCGTTTAAAGCATTTTTGAGTGAGTCTATATCAAATGTAGAGCCTTCGACTATCTCTATATTTGCAAGATTTGAAGAGAGTGAACTCTTATTTCTCACCATCACTCTTAAATCTATGCTTTTATCCTCTAAAAGTTTATGTTTAAGCCTTCTCCCAATATAACCATTAGCACCAGTAAGAAGTACTTTCATCGCTTATTTCCTTTTTTTTTAATAAAATAACTTTATAGATTGTCTCTGAAAAGTCTCTCGGCTCTTTCGTCCCTTTTTACGTTTTTCAAAAGTGCTTCAAAATCCTTTGAACAGTAAAGCGCCAGCTTTTTGCCCTGATCTTTTGTCAGCTCTTTTGAAAATCCTCTTTTTGAAAATATAACAATTTGAGTCGGCTCAATTTGTAGCTTTTGACACTTCTCAACCACTCTATGCCACTCGCTTTTGTTTACTTTATGGTTTGTCCATTTGCACTCTGCTACATATATTTTTTCATCTTTTGTGATTGTGAGTATATCTATCTCCACATTCACATCCCAGTAACTGCCTGAACTTAGAATCTGCGAGTTTCTGAGATTGTAGTTTAACAGAATTTCCGAAAGTTCTTCAAAAACTAAACTTGTATAGCCGCTTTGTCTAATCTCAAAATCTTTAAAAAAAGTCTCATATTCGCCCTGTTCTATTTTTTTGGCATGTGGAGCTACAAAATAGAACCAAAATCTTAAAAAAGGATGCGTAAATAACACTTTATGAGAAATTCTGTATCTTGAAATCTCTCTTTTGAGTTTACCTTTTGGGTTAAGACTTTTGGCAGGCTCTTCTCTTGAGAACTCTATTTGGATTAAGCCTTTTTGCTCCAAGTAGTTCAGAGCGCTTCCGCCGTTGGCATTGTTCAGCCCGGCTCTGTTAAAGGCGGAAAAAATTTTTCTATCACCAACCGCCAAAGCACGTAGAAGTCGTAAACACTCTTTGTTGCCGAGAGTCAATTCTTCTATCTTTTTATGTAAAAGTTTGTAGTTTTTAAGAAGAAGCTCTTCTATCAAAACTGTTATCTCTTTGCTTGTGTCTATTTCCAAGTCAAGTCCGCCAAAAACTGCAAAATACTCAATTTGCGTCTCCATGTCATCCGGATAGTTTCTTGCATAAAATGAACGAAATTGCTCTAATAGTTTAGTTTTTAACATAATTTTATTTTATCATAATTCACTTCCCCATTTCAACATATCAATCCCGTACTTTTCCCGTATACTTTGAGAATGCTCCGTAAGTTTGTGCATCTTTAACTCATCATGAAACCCTATAAGGGAAAGCTCTTTTTTTGACTCTCTTGTAAAGCTTGAACAGTTTATGCTGATTCTAATTGCATGAAGTCTTTTATAAATATCTGCTTCGTTAAAAAGGTTCAAACATAAAGAGTCGAACTTTTTTTCCGTAAAAATCTCACACAAGCTTATATTTTTATGAGATTTTTGATTCATCTCATAAGCGATGCTTAGATGAAAAACGGTAGGAATAACTTTTAGTTTTAAGATGGCAAAACTTAGATGACGAGCAAGTACATGTACTCTTCTTCTTAACTCGACTCTATCATAAAGAGGGTCGAAAGTCCGTGATATTCCGATAGATTTTCGTACATGTTTTGTCTGAATTTCATCGTCGCTTATCCCGCAAACTCTGGCATACAACTCTTTTGCATAAGGACTCCACGACTCAAGCGTTCCTCTTCTTCGCTTTAGCTCTCCAAGTGTGTGAATCTGCACGCTTTGAAGCTTCTCTTTCATGCTTTTGCCGATTCCTGCAAACTCTCCTACTGGAATTTTCTCTATAAAACTTTCCAGTTCATGCGGATATACGACTTTGCATCCAAAAGGTTTGGCATGTGTTGTGGCAAGCTTTGCGATGTAGCGTGTTGGTGCAGCTCCGATTGAGACGGGAAGTTTTATCACATCTTTTATCTCATGGCGCAAATCATCTATAAAACTCTCAATATCGCCATCTTCAACCCAGCCGCTTAAATCCCCGTAAAATTCATCTATACTTGCCTGTTCAACAAGCGGTATCTTTGTTTGCAAAAACTCGTGAAGCTCGTGAGAGAGTTTTTGGTAGAGTGACATGTCGGGTGCTTTAATGATGAGATGCGGACACAAACCCAAAGCCTCTTTTATGCTCATTGCCGTTTTTACGCCGTAAGCTCTAGCCTCGTAACTTGAAGTGGTAAGTATGCCTCGCACACGCCCGTCTTCATCCCTAAAAGCATCTATATCATCGTCTTTTTCTTCATAAGCTTTGTAAAAAGTAGGCACAAAAGAGCCTGAGTTCTCAAGATTTACGCTCTGGCATTTTGCCTCTTTGTTAAAGATCTTCGTATCGCTTCGCCCACCGATAGCAACAGGCTTACCTTGTAAAAAAGGCTCTTTAATCCGTGCGGCACTGACAAAAAAGCAGTCTATATCTATGTGTATTTTCATAAACGCAATTGTAGGTAAATTTATACATGTAGGTATAAAATATGGCAAATTGCAAAGATATTTTTTACTTGTTTATATTTTGTTATAATAGCCGTATGAAATATGAATTGACGCAACATGCTATAGATGTAATGTTATCAAGAGGGATTCAAAAAGAGTGGATTGAGTTAGCAGTAGAGTTTCCATCCTGCCATGAAACAATCTGTGGCAGTGAAGAGCACTTTTTTAGAACTATAGATGAGTTTTCAAACAGATGCTTAAAAGTTGTTGTCAATCCGACAAATCTAAAAATAGTAACTGCATATTTTGACAGAAATATGAGAAAGAAAGGTTGTAAAAATGAAAATCAAATATGATAAAGAAACGGATGCAATTTATGTAATCTTGTCATCAGATACAATAGTAGAGAGCGAAGAAAAATTAAAAGATGTCATTGTTGATTATAACGACAAAGATGAAGTTGTTGCAATTGAAATTTTAAATGTAAAACAAAATACACATGAAATTGATTTGCCCTTTATTTTAAAAAGTGCTTAATTTTATAAGTGAAAAAAGTGTACATTTTTCTTATGGTCAGAATGCATAAAAAAGTAGTTTATCTAGAATTAAAATAATTTTTACAAGGCGGTGTAGAATATGTATGAAGTAATTGAAGCAGTTGAATATGTCCCTAAACCTAATGATATAGGAACAAGTAAGTGGGTGCTAATTAAAGCAGAGAATGGCATCACTTATCAAATAAAATTCAATGAAGAAGCAGTTAATCATAATACATATGAATTTATAGGTAATTTTATTGGTAAATCAATTGAAGTTCCCGTTTCCAATGGTATATTTTTACAAATACCTGAATTTCTATTGACTAAATGTGAGGAAGACTTGAATTTTACAATTGATAGAAGTAAAGTTATAGCTAATATTTTCTTTGGCATTGAGTGGATTTATGGACAAGTTCAATTTAATGATATTGAGCTACTTTTAGAAGAATTGCAAAATACAATGAACTATGAAGAGTTTCCATCAATTTTTCCATATGACCAATATCTAAGAAATTATGATAGACATATTGATAATCATTTGATTATTAAAACTGATAAAAAACAGCAATTTTACTATTCTATCGATAGTGATAAAATTTTTGGAGGTTTTCCAATTACTGATATACTAGTTGAAAAAGAAGTATTTGATTGTTTTGGAAACCCTGCGTATAAACCGCTTTATGATAGTATTAACGACAAAATATTTAAAATAATATTGATATATTCAAATAAAATTGAGGCACTAAAAGAAAGGGAATTAAATATGCTTGATGAGTATTTATCAGATTTTTATGGCATAAACTTAGATGTAAGAAATAATATCAAAGAGTTTTTAAATTTTAGAAAAACTAATTTTAGTGAGCAATGCATCTAAAATCAATCGTGCTATGAAAACATACACCGACCAATTTTAATAGGAGGCTGAAATGGAAATTCCAAGAATGAAAAATTATCCAAAAGGTGAGTATTCTTTAATTCAAATTTCACCAACAATAGACTCGCAAGAACTTATTAACATAGGTGTCATGCTTAGAGATTTTACGGATAATATACCAAAAATTAGACTTTTTGATGATATGAAAAAATTATTAAGTAGAGTTCATATTGACAATATAGACTCATTAGAATATGGGCTTGATGTCTTAAAAAAAACTGTATATAAAAATAATGAAGACTTGATATACAAAAATTTTACAAACAGCATAAAAATCAACTCTCCAATGCCAATAAGCATAACAGAATCTACGGTTGAAAAACAGTTAGAAAAGCTATTTTACGAAAAAATTACATTGCTAAAAACCTTTCCAGCTGATGGTAGAAATACTGTAAATAATATCCTTGATAAAAACCATATTATTTCAAATATAAATGATTTTATTAAATTGAAAAATTTAGATAATACTATTAAAATAAGAAAACAAATGAATACGACTCTCGGTATTTCAAAGTTAATTGATGCAATAGGTTATAATCAAAATGGAGCACCAATAATAGTGTCTGATATTATCTCACCTGCTACTTCTAAGATTGATGAAATGTATGCTAAAAGTCTTTTTACACTAAATAATTTAGTTGATAAAACTATAAAAAAGAAAATTTTCTATATTCCAACAATGGATGGAATAGAAAAAGAAAGATTAGAGCAAGTAGAACATATAAAAGCACATATTAGAGGAGAAGGTCTTATTATAAATGATTCAAAAGACCCAAAGGAGTTTATTGAATCAATAGTAAAAGACCTTCAAGTACATACTGCATAGTTTCTTTCAGAGCTTCTTCTCTAATGGGAATGCATACAGGCTATATTACTAGAAAAACTCTATGAGTTTCCGTCACCCTAAACTTGATTCAGGGTCTAGTTCCTTACGCCCGCCTTTAGCAGAGTTTTTAATTGCTTCAATACCAACTGAAATAATCAAACAAATTCCGAGCAAGACTGCAAAAATGAGCAGAGGATTTTTAAAGCTGTATATAAAATTAGGAAAATAGTAGTAATAGATAAAAGTGTGAAACAAGAAGATATTAAACGAGTGCACACCTATAAACTCCAGCGCTTTTTTTGCACTGCTTGAGATTAAAACTAGCTCTGTCGTCCAAAGAATAAGCAAGATTCCAAAAAAAGTATCTGCACGGACACTATCAAAAAAATAGCCGTTTTGTCTGTACCACGCTGCAAAGAGAGTCAAAACAAGCAATATTAAAAATCTTAAATTGCCTTGTTTTTGCAACCATCCAAAGAGTCTCACAAAACCGTCTATTTGTGAAAGATAGATGCCGACGGCAAAAGGGAAAATCCAATCATTTACGAGTGGAATCGGAACAAAAAGCAACACGGCGCAAAAAGCTAAAAACCACAACTTGAATTTTTTAGTAAGATAAAAAGCAAAAGGAAAAATAGCATAAAGGACGATAATAAGGCTTATAAACCACCAAGTGGCATTGTACCCATAGCCTACATCGGTAAACATATGAATACCTATCATCTGAATAAAAAGACCAAAATATGCATCTTCTCCAAATACACTCTCCAAAGAACGTCCCATGAAAAGCATCCCAATGGGAATAAATATAAGCGCAATAAGCCAATAATTCATATAAAGTTTTATCGCTCTTTTTTTATAAAAAGAGAGTATTTCCAACTTTTTTTTCTTAGCCGATTCCGCTAAACCATAGCCGCTAAGCAGCACATAAATGCCGACGCAAACTTTTGCCAAAAGTGCCGTTTGAAAAACAAACCATCCCATTTCAGGTTTTTCATAAAAAAGATGATGCCAGAGAATAAGCATCAGCGCCATGCCTTTGCTTGCGTTAGTTATGGAGAGATCAAATTTTTTTAAAGTCATAAAGACACCTTTGTAGTTCTCGAAAAACAGATGTGTTCGTTTTAGTGCGTAACATCAGTAAAATCATATCAAAATACAGATATGTTTTACGATTTGTAATTTTATGTCGGTACAATTTGCTTTATGAAATATACATTACTAATTTTTGTTCTCTTTTTTGGTGCATGTGCCACTAAAAATTATGAGCAAACACAGACGAAAATCGTTACCATAAAATCACCCAAGATTAAGTTTTCCGATGTCGGATATCTAAGAAACAGCGATAGAACTATAGAGCTGGAACTCTTTATGGCAGGGAAATGTATAGAGAAAATTGCCATTAACCACCTTGTTTGTACCAGTGACGGGTGTATGAGCAAAAGTGGATTTAATAAAGATTATCTCATATCGATCTACCCTGATGACACAATGCAAAATATGCTTCTCTCTCATGCTATTTATGATGGAAAAAACCTGAAAAAGACAGACGGCGGATTTGAACAGCAGATAAGAGATGAAAATGTAGATATTTTCTACAAAGTAGATTTAAATACGGTGCAATTTAGAGATAAAAAAAATGACATAATATTTAAGATGAGGGATACCGATGAGTAAATTTGTAGGAGCACATGTAAGTGCAAGCGGCGGCGTTTTTAATGCGGTTGCAAACGCACAAGCCATAGGCGCAAAAGCGTTTGCACTCTTTACTAAAAACCAAAGGCAGTGGAATGGCAAAGAGCTTGACGGCGAGACGATAGACAAGTTTAAAAATGCGCTCCAAGCAAGCGGTATTTTACCTCGTCACATACTTCCTCATGATTCGTATCTTATAAATCTTGGTCATCCCGAAGATGAGCAGAGAGAAAAATCCATGGAAGCTTTTTTAGATGAGGTGCAAAGATGTGAGCTTTTAGGACTTGATAAGCTCAACTTTCATCCGGGAAGCCATTTGAAAAAGATAAGCGAAGATGAGTGTTTAACTAAAATTTCTGAGGCTATGAATATTACGCTTGATAAAACAAAAGGCGTAAGTTTGGTTATTGAAAACACGGCAGGACAAGGAAGTAACCTTGGCTTCAAGTTTGAGCATCTGGCGCAAATCATCGACAAAGTAGAGGATAAAAGCCGTGTCGGAGTTTGCATAGACACTTGTCACATGTATAGTGCAGGCTACGATATACGTACACGTGAAGCGTACGATAAAAGCTGGAGAGAGTTTGACAAAATCATAGGTTTTAAGTACCTTATGGGCATGCATATAAACGACTCAAAAGCGAAATTCGGCTCACATGTAGACAGGCACAACTCTCTGGGAGCAGGTGAAATCGGCTTGGATGCGTTTAGATTTATCATGAATGACGAACGTATGGATGATATTCCTCTTATACTTGAGACGATTGATGATAGCATCTGGAAAGAGGAAATAGCACTTCTTTACTCTTTTGTAAATTAAGCGAAATTTATATAGAATCAACAGTTTTTAATAAAACGCCAAGGAGAGATAAGTGAGAAATATTACTCTATTTTTAATGTTGGGAAGCACTCTGTTTGCAGGTGGATATAAAATACCTGAGACTTCACTCAACTCAGTTGCGCTCAGTTCTGCAAATGTCGCACACGCTTTTGGAGCAGATGCGGCATACTATAACCCTGCAAATATGGCTTTTATGAGAGATGAAAATATTGTAGAGGCAGATTTTATGTACATCGGGCTTAGCGATGTCGGTTATAAAGGTTCATATACTACTGCTTTTGGCACTACAACCGGATATGATATAGAATCAAAAAAAGAGAACTTTTTTGTTCCCTCACTTCACTATGTTTCGCAAAATATAAGCGGTGTTCGTTTTGGACTCAGTGTTGTTTCTCCTGCAGGATTGTCAAAGAGATGGGATTCGGCTCCTGCAATTTACAGTGCGGAGGAGTTTACACTCAAAACTGTTGAGGTAAATCCAAGTGTTGCCTTTGCAGTTGGAGATAAAGCGGCAATTGCAGTCGGTCTTAGAGCTATCTATAGTGAAGGCATAGTTAAAAGCACTTCTGCCATAGCTTCTCGTGATATGGACGGCGATTCTATAGATTTCGGGTACAACTTGGCACTTTCGTGCAAACCGACATCCGAGCTGGATTTGGCTTTGACATACCGTTCAAAAGTTGATTTAAGCTTAAAAGGCGATGCCGCTCTCTCTTATCGTGACGTAACTAATGTTTTTGGCGGAGGAGCAAGCAGTGTGTACGCTTCACAGAGCAGTGCATCCGTGAGTGTTCCAGTTCCAGCTCTGCTAAATATTGCAGCAGCATATACCTTTGCTACAAAAACCACGATGGAATTTGTTTATGAGAGAAACTACTGGCACTCGTACAGAGAACTGGATTTTAACTATGGTTCTGGGGTAAATCCGGCAACAAACATTGTATTTGGCGCACCGATAGCAAAAAACTGGAAAGACACGAATGTTTTTCGTTTGGGTATTACTCAAAAGTTAGATAAACTTACTCTAATGGGCGGTCTCGTAATAGATGAAACGCCTGCACCGACGAGCACAATCGGTTTTGAATTGCCTGATAGCGACTCGGTGTCGGTATCGTTTGGCACAAGGTATCAGATAAACGAGAAGATAAATATAGGTCTTGGCGCACTTTACTCCATGAGAGATGAGAGAGCAGTTTCAAACAGTGCGATAAACGGGGAGTTTGAGGATTCAAATGTACTCATAATCTCATCTGCACTAGAGTATAAATTTTAAGGATTTTTTTGGAAACATTAATTGATTTTTTAGAGGCAAAAGATGTAGAGAAATCTCTTATTTTTGCCCAGTTAAAATGTAGTAAAACGGAAGCGGTATTGTTGCACACTCTTGCAAAAAGATATATCAGAGGAGAGGATGATGTCATAATCCTTGACCTTTTGCAGGAGATTTACGGCGAAAAGAAATATGAGGGAATCAAACACCTTCAAGAGGTTAAGATTCTTTTAGAGTTAGGCTGGCTTCATCAACAGAGCTTTACGCCTGTTAAAATTTCTGAAGTTACACCGCTGGAGTTATTAAACAATGCTGTAGGTTTGTCGCCCTCATTTCTTAAGATTCTTCAAGACGGCGCTGTTGAGAGCGAATTGCCCGATATCAAACCATACTCTGACCACCTTGAATATCTGCAAGATCAGTTTCTTCGCATAGATCTCTACCAAAAAATGAGTGCAATTCGTCAAAACGTACATGAACACTCACTTGGAATAGACAGAATGCAAACAAAGCTCAAACTTTTGGAAAAACGCATAGAAGACAGAGTAGGGCAAACAACCGGAAAACTTGTGCTTGACAAATTTTTTAAACAAAAAAAGATGGATTCAAAAGAGCAGGTGATTTTTCTGGCACTTCTTCGCGAAGAGTATAGTGCGACTGATGCCTCTTTGCGCGAGATGAATGCGTTGATAGAACTTATTTCGCTTGACGAGTATGAGCGAATCAAAAACCGCTCACTTTTAGAAGACGGCTCAAATCTTATAAATGACGGAATTATCGATTATGAAGAGATGCTCAACCCTTTTGGCGGAATTTCAAGAGCTTTTTATATCGTAGATGAGGTTTTGCATAACATCATACATCCGCAGAAAAAACAGAAAGTTCGCCGCATAAAGCTAAATACGCTTATTAGCGAGCAAGATATTTTTGAGCTTGTAGATCCGGAGACTTCGCTTGAAGATGTTGTTTTGGCACATGAGACGCAAGAGACGCTTAAAAATCTTATGAGACAACTCGATAAAGAGGTTATAGGCAGACTTGTAGAGTGGGGCGTAAAAGATAAAAAGAGCGGAATTGACGCAAGAATTATCTTTTACGGTGCGGCAGGAACAGGTAAAACTATGACGGCATATTCGCTGGCAAAATCGCTTAAACGTCAGGTTTTGGCGTTTGACTGTTCAAAAATCCTCTCCATGTATGTAGGTGAGAGCGAGAAGAATGTCCGTAAAATTTTTGACACTTTTTATGATTTGTGTGAAAAAACAAAATCAGAACCGATACTTTTGTTAAATGAAGCAGACCAGTTTTTAGGAGCACGCTCAAGCGGTGTAAACAGCGGTGCAGATCAGATGCATAACCAGATGCAAAATATCTTTTTAGAGCAGATTGAGAAGTTTAAGGGCGTTTTGATAGCTACGACAAACCTGCTGGAAAACATAGACAAGGCATTTTCAAGACGTTTTAACTATAAGATAGAGTTCAAAAAACCAAACAAAGAGCAGAGACTCTCTCTTTGGAAAAAGATGCTTCCAAAAGATGCACCTTATGAGAAAGGCTTTGATGCAGAATCACTCTCAGGCTACTCTTTGACAGGCGGACAGATAAACCTAATCATAAAAAATACGGCATATAAAGTGGCAGTAAGAGAGAAGCCGCTCTTTGCTTTAGAAGATTTTGAACAAGAGATTAAAAAAGAGAAAGACGCAAGTTTTGACAGCGAAAAATCGATGGGGTTTTTAAATAAATAGCATGAACGGGTACATGCAAGAAGCTGTAAAAGAGGCATTTAAAGGGGTTTTGAAAAATCATGGCGGACCATTTGGTGCCGCAATTGTCAAAGATGGCAAAATCATCGCAAAATCTCATAATAAAGTTTTAAAATCAAATGACCCAACCTCTCATGCAGAGATGAATGCCATAAGAAAAGCTTCCAAAAAACTTGGAACTTTTGACCTTGAGGGATGTGAAATTTACACAACATGTATGCCATGTCCTATGTGCGTGGGAGCTATACGCTGGGCAAATATAAGAACTGTTTATTTCGGTGCAACAAGCCAAGATGCGGATGATATCGGCTTTAGAGATAAAGAGTTTTATGACAAAGAGTTTCTGAATATAAAAAACATAGATAGAGATGCATGTCTTGAACCGTTTAAGGCATGGCAGGCAAAAGAAGATAAAATAATTTACTAAAAAGAGAGATATTAGATGATATTGCTGCAGATAGATTTTCCGTTTGAGGGAGCAATGGGCGAAGAGATGAGCAAGTCTTTTAAGGAACTTGCAGAGTCAATCAGAGATGAAGAGGGTTTAATCTGGAAGATTTGGACTCAAAACGAAGAGACAAAAGAAGCAGGCGGAATCTACCTTTTTAGCGATACCCAAAGTGCGAAAAAATATATTAATATGCACATAGAGCGACTAAGCGGATTTGGGGTAAAAGATATCAGAGCAAAACTTTTTGAGGTAAATGAACCTCTCTCCAAAATCTCTAAAGCACCTCTTTGGTGAAGTTTTTAGATAGATAGGCTAAGCATGTAACCTTTTAGTAATCGCACTGAAACATTTCTGTAACACTTTTTATGCACAATTACACCATAAAATTTGCTACGAGGTGTTTTTATGCTAGTTTTTTCAACAAAGATAATCGACTATATATGTAAGTATTACAACATAAACAGAGATGATGCAAGGGCAATCGTTGAGGATGAGTGGAGCAATATAGAAGAAGAATTTGTGGCTCAAGAGCGTAGCGCTGAAGATGTGGCAAAAGAGCTTATATCTTTATATATGGTGGCTTGAGTTATGTCCCTTAGCGTAGAGAACTACTTTAACCACTACTACCGCTCTTTTTCAAAATTGCCGGATTTAGTTCGCATGACAACAATCTCTTTTTTTAAAAAAGTATTTCATGAAGATGAGATAAATGATGTTTTGGTTAACAACAGACACCTTGATGCGTTTGATTTTATCGAGTTCGTGCTGGATTATTTTAACATCGACATTGCGATAAATAAAAACCAGCTCCAAAGAATCCCCTCTTACGGAAGAGTCGTTATTATCGCAAACCATCCTCTTGGCGCACTTGATTCGATTGCACTTTTAAATGTTATAAAAGATGTGAGAAAAGATATAAAGATAGTCGCATCAAATTTTTTAAGTGAATTTAAAAATTTGGACGAGATTCTTATTCCGGTAGATAATGTAAACGCAAAGATGACAAGAAGTTCCGCAGAGGCTATTTATGATGCACTAAACAAAGATCAGGTGATTGTAATGTTTCCTTCCGGTGAAGTCAGCCGTGCAGGACTTGAGGGCATTAAAGACACAAAGTGGAAAAAAGGATTTTTAAAAATAGCACAAAAAACAGAGTCGCCGATTTTGCCGATTTTTATAGATGCCAAAAATTCAAAAACATTTTACTTTCTCTCAATGCTAAACAAATCCTTAGCAACTGCCTTGATACCGAATGAAATGTTTAAATATTACAATAAAAAAATCGCATTTACCATAGGTAAAAGTATTCCGTATGAGAGCTACTACACTCCGTCAATCAGCATGGCGGATAGAGTAAAAATGATTCGTAAGCATTTTTACATGATTTCTAAAAATCAAAAAGGAATTTTTAAAACATATAACGGCATCGCACTTGCGCAAAATAGACAAGAGCTAAAAAAAGAGCTGGAAAATGCAAAACCAATCGGCGAGACGACGGACGGCAAAAAAATATATCTATACGCAAATGCAGGAGACAATGTTCTCATCAAAGAGATAGGCAGACTCAGAGAGATAAGTTTTCGTCAAGTCAAAGAGGGAAGTGGGAAGCAGAGAGACATAGATGATTTTGACTACTGCTATGAGCATATTATTCTCTGGGATGAAAAGGATTTAGAGATTGTCGGCTCTTACCGTATTGTAAAATCAAGCGAAATGATAGATGCTTACGGTGTGGACGGACTCTACACCTCGACTCTTTATCGATTTGATAAAACATTTGACAAATATTTTTCAAGCTCCATAGAACTGGGACGCAGTTTTATTCAGCCAAAGTACTGGAATTCAAGAGCACTTGATTATTTGTGGCAGGGAATAGGGGCATATCTGAGATCAAATCCCGATATCAGATATATGTTTGGATGCGTCAGCATATCTGCTTCTTACAGCGAAGATGCTATGGCACTTTTAGTCTATTTTTATACAAACTATTTCGGTGCAGAAACAAAAAGCGTAAAACATCGTGATAGCTATATTTTACATGAATCTAAAAAACGAAAATATGATGAACTCTTCTTTAAAAATGATTATGCGAAAGATTTGATAACTTTAAAACGGGAACTCGGTCTGATGGGTTATGTAATTCCGACACTCTTTAAACAATATAGTGAATTATGTGATGAGAGAGGAGTTGAATTTCTTGATTTTGGAGTAGACAAAGGGTTTGGGAACTGTGTTGACGGCTTTATATTAGTTGATATAGATAAATTAAAACCGCAAAAGAGGGGGCGGTACTTAGGTAATTAGTGTTACAAATCTACTTTTTGTAACTTTTTTATCTCAAAAAGTGTTTCTATCCTACACATAAGACTACATCATTAAAAAAAATGTGTAGTGTTTTGTAACAACAATCATTTCAAATAACATCATAATCTTTTATTTAATACTCTTTTTGCTACAATCTTTGCAACTGTTTTTTCTAAAAATATGTGAAAATATTTAAGTCAAACGGCTTATGTTTTTGTGCGTTTTAAAACAATAATAATAACAAAGGTGGGTTATATGGAGCATATTAGTACTGCAAATCCGTATTTTGGGGTATTTGTACTTTTTCTCGTAACATTTGGTGCATTTACGATGACGACAATTGTCGCTCGTTTAGCAAGTCGCGCATTGGCAGCTAAGAATAGTGAAAAAATCAAATTGTCGGTTTATGAGTGTGGACCTGAGGTTACGAAACAGCCAAATAGAATCTCCCCTCAGTTTTATTTATTTGCACTACTTTTTTTACTCTTTGACGTAGAGATAGTTTTTATGTTTCCATGGGCAGTTGATTTTAAACTACTTGGATGGTTTGGCTTTGCAGAGATGTTAATGTTTATACTTTTATTAACAATCGGATTCGTATATGCATGGAAAAAAGGAGCACTTGAATGGCACAACATAAAGTAAATTATACGCAAAACGGCGGTTTGCCGGTTGCACTTACAAGTATAGACAAGATTGTAAACTGGGGGCGTTCAAACTCTCTTTGGGCACTTACTTACGGTCTTGCATGTTGCGGTATCGAGATGATGGCAAGCGGTGCTTCAAGATATGACTTCGATAGATTCGGAACAATCTTTAGAGCGTCTCCTCGCCAAGCAGACGTTATGATAGTTGCAGGAACGCTTACGAAAAAACATGCCGAGTTTATCAAAAGACTTTACGACCAGATGACAGAGCCGAAATGGGTTATCTCTATGGGTTCATGTGCAAATACTGGCGGTATGTTTAACACTTATGCAACGGTTCAAGGCGTGGACAGAATTATTCCCGTAGACTTGTATCTTCCGGGTTGTGCGCCAAGACCTGAAACGCTTCAGTACGGTGTAATGTTGCTACAAAAGAAGATTCGTGCAAATCAAGCTTCAAGAGCGCAAAAAGCTAAAAGGTTAATGTAATGAGAGCTTATAAACCTAAAGACAATGTACAGGCAAAGCCGTACTATACGGATAGATTTTATGTTTCCCCGCAAGTTTCGAAATTCGAAGTAGAGAGCGATGAAGTTTTTGCTCACGATTTGGAAGCGATAAAAGCAAAATTTGATGTTTTGGATGCTTATATTCAAGTAGGTCAAATGGTTGTTTTCATCAATCCAAAAGACAACTATAAAGTTTTAGAACTCCTTAAAGATGAGCTTGAGTATGTTCAGTTAAGTGAGATGAGTGCGATTGACTGGCTCTCTACTAGAGGCGGTTTTGAAGTTTTTTATCAGATGCTCAGCATGAGCAAACGCAAACGTGTACGTATAAAAATGTTTATCAATAAAGGCGAAGTAGTAAACTCTGTTGAGAAACTCTTCCGCTGTGCTGACTGGTCTGAGAGAGAGATGTTTGACATGTTCGGCATCGAAGCAAACGGACATCCGTTTATGAAGAGAATCCTTATGCCTTACGACTGGCAGGGACATCCGCTTCTAAAAACTTATCCGCTTCAAGGCGATGAGTTTGCAGCATGGTATGAAGTTGACAAGATTTACGGCAAAGAGGCAAGAGATATTATCGGGCCAGAACTTCGTGATACGGCAAAAGTCGACAGATACGACAGTGAGAGATTCGCCCGTCTTGGACATGAAGTGCCGAAGGGAACAACGATTACGGGCAACGAGCCTAAGGTAGTTCAAAACTATCAAGAAGAGGGCGGTGTTTTCATGATTAAAAAATTCGATAAAAAAGATTCGGTCGTTATTGACGATCCTCAAAGATAGGTAGTAATATGCAAGTAAAAAATAGATTAAACCCGTTTTTTGAAAATATCACTTTTGATAGAGAAGATAATGAGATAATCCTAAACTTTGGTCCTCAACATCCATCGGCTCACGGACAGCTTCGTTTGATGCTTCATCTTCAACAAGAGATGATTGTAAAAGCTCATCCGGATATCGGGTATCTTCACCGCGGTATGGAGAAGATGGCTGAAAATATGATTTACAATGAGTTTATGCCGACGACTGACCGTATGGACTACATCGCATCATCTTCAAACAACTACGGTTTTGCTTTAGCAGTTGAGAAACTTATCGGTCTTGAAGTTCCACGCCGTGCAAAAGTAATCCGCATGATGCTCCTAGAGATTAACCGTCTCATGAGTCACCTTTTCTGGTTGGCAACTACTGCGCTTGATATCGGTGCTATGACAGTTTTCCTTTTTGCATTCCGTGAGAGAGAATACTTGATGGACATTATCGAGGGTTATTGCGGAGCTAGACTTACTCATGCCGCTATTCGTATCGGAGGAGTTCCTTTAGATATTCAAGATAGTTTCATAACGCAGCTCAAAACATTTTTAGACAAACTTCCTGCAAATATCAAAGATTATGAGGATTTACTTGATACTAACCGTATCTGGCTCATGAGAATGGAAGAGGTCGGAACTATCTCTAAAGAGATGGCACTCTCTTGGGGATGCAGCGGAGTAATGCTTAGAGCTTCAGGTGTTGCTTGGGATATCCGTAAAGAAGAGCCGTATGAACTTTATGATGAAGTGGAGTTCCGTGTTCCTTACTCTGACAAGGGCGATAACTTTGCAAGATACCGCATGTACATGGAAGAGATGAGAGAGTCTGCAAAGATTCTTTATCAAACTATCGACATGTACGAGAAATGTGTAAAAGACGGGCAAACTGAACTTATGGCACATGCACCGAAATATGTTTCAGCTCCAAAACTAGACATCATGACTCAAAATTATTCTTTGATGCAGCACTTTGTTCTTGTAACGCAAGGTATGAGACCTCCGGTCGGAGAGGTTTATGTAGCAACTGAATCGCCAAAAGGAGAGCTCGGTTTTTACATCAACTCTCAAGGCGGACCATACCCGTACAGACTAAAACTTCGTGCGCCGTCGTTTTGGCATACAGGGATTTTAACAGACCTTTTACCGGGACACTACATCCCAGACGTTGTCTCTATTATAGGTACAACAAATATCGTATTTGGAGAGGTTGACCGCTAATGAAAAGATATGATTTAAGACATTTAAAAGATGGTTTTGAGCCTCGCATGAGAGAGATTTTGTCTTCTCATAAAGTTGGAGAAGTTGCAATCTTTTTATTTGAGATAGGGGATTTTACTCCGATTCAAAAATCGGCGGATTTGGTAAAAGAGTGTGGATATGAGTTGCTTAACTCTTTAAAGTTTAACGAAGTCGACTGGACTATCGTTACAAAAAAATAGGCAGGATTTAAACTTTGAGTAAAGTATATTTTTCTACTTGGAACGGTGAGTTTGTAAATAACATCAACACGCCGCAAGAGGAGTGGAAAGAGTCAGCTTATAACCTGCCGGCACAATATGACAGCCACCGTGCCTCAAAAGCCTTTATAGGTTGGGACGGTGTAGCACTTTTTGATAAAGATGTCGATGTAATCCGTCTGGCGATGGAATACGCTGCTCAGTATCAAGAGTACTCTGAGGCATGCGGAAGATGCGCACCCGGACGATGGGGCGGCAGAATTCTGTATGATCAGTTGGATAAGATTGCCCGTGGTGAGGGAAGCAGAGCTGATTTGGACCATTTAAGGGAGATTGGCAAAAGTATGCAAATCACTTCAAAATGTGAGATTGGAAAAACTGTTCCAAACCCTATTATTGATCTGATGACGCATTTTGAAGCTGAGTTTTTAGAGTGCATAGAGAAACAAAAACCATCAAAGCACTACCATGAAGAGATAGGGTATATCGCAAAGATAACATCTCCATGTTCGGATGCTTGTCCTTCACATGTAGATATTCCGGGCTATATCGAGGGTGTAAGAGATCTTAGAATGGACGACTCTTTGATGGCGACTCGCCAAACAATGCCTCTAGCGCATGTTTGCGGTCGTGTTTGTCCTCATCCATGTGAAGAGGCTTGCAGAAGAACAAACCTTGATGAGCCGATTTCTATCATGTCGCTAAAGAGACTCGGTGCCGATTGGGAAACTGATCACGGATATGATTTTTTTCATCCGATGCCCAAAAAACCAAGCAACGGCAAAAGAGTTGCGGTTATCGGCGGAGGTCCTGCAGGACTCACGACGGCTTACTATCTTGCAGCCGATGGCGTTGAAGTTGATGTTTATGAAGAGCTTCCTGTTTTAGGCGGAGAAGTTGCAGTAGGTGTTCCTGAGTACAGGATGCCGATAGGCAAATACAACAAAGATATCGAATGCGTTAGAGATATGGGTGTAAACTTTATAGTAAACTCTAAAATCAATGCAGACGATATGAGAAGATTTGAGCAAGAGTATGATTCTGTCATGGTTGCAACGGGAACAAGAATCTCTAAAAAAGTTTATTGTAACAACGAAAGAGCAGAGATAAAAGGGTATTGGGGTGCGATAGATTTTCTTGATAAAGTAAATCTTTATGAGAAGTACGGCTACAAAATTTCAAAAGAAGAGCAGGAGAAAAACCTCCTTACTACTGACTACGTTGATTTGACCGGAAAAACTCTTGTTTGCGTCGGCGGCGGATTTACATCTATGGATGTCGTGAGATGTGCAATCAGAGCAAATGCAAAAAAAGTTTATATGATTTACCGTAGAGATGAGAAAACTATCATAAAAAATACGACGTACGAAGAGTATCATGAAGCAGTAGAAGAGGGTGTTGAGTTTCTATTTCACTCCGCTGTTGCAGAGATGGTTGATGAAGAAAATATCTTAAAATCTCTTCTTATAGATAAGTTTGAGTTAGTTCCAGATCCAAACGGCGGTCGTGCAGAGCTTGTTAAGGTTGAGGGCGCTTCTTATGTTATAGAGGCGGATTATCTTATCCCTGCGGTTTCTCAGTCGGCTGACCTTAAACTTCTGCCTCCTGAATGGGAGATTGAGTTGACTTCATGGGCGACTATCAAGACAAACGGCAAGGACTACATGACATCTCGCAAAGGTATTTTTGCTTCAGGAGATTGTGAATACGGTCCTATGACGATTGTAAATGCAGTCGGTCAAGCAAAACGTGCGGCTTCGGTTATGAGCAGATATCTTTTAAGCGGTGAAGTTACCCTAAGCGATGATGAGATTATGGAAGATCACCTTAGAAAACTCAAAGTTTATGATAAAAAAGAGAAGATTACGGGCTGGTTAAAAGGTGTTCCAAGAGAGCACTCGGAAGTTCTTGAAGTTGAAGATAGAAAATACAACAACAAAGAAGTGAACTTAGGCTTTACGCAAGAAGAGGCTATGAGTGAAGCAGAGAGATGTATGCGTTGTTACTATATAGCTATGGTGCAGGCGTAGAGGATGGGAGATATGAATAAATTGATTAATTTTAAAATTGACGGTATCTCTGTAGAGGCTCAAAAAGGCGAGACAATTTTAACTGTGGCTCGCAAAAACGGCATCTATATCCCTACCATGTGCTACATCTCTAAAACTTCGCCGTGTGCGTCATGCCGTATGTGCGTAGTTGAAGCTGAGGGAGTTGAGGGTTTTATTCTTAGCTGTAACACTCCTCCGACTGAGGGCGTCCAGATTACTACAAATACGGATGCATTGCAAAACGAGAGAACGAACATCATGAAGCTTTATGATGTAAATCACCCTTTGGAGTGCGGAGTTTGCGACAAATCTGGAGAGTGTGATCTGCAAAATAAAACTTTAGAGTTTAATGTTGAGCGTCAAAATTTCTCTGCCCGTGATCAGCATCGTCCTCTGCAACATTGGGGACTTATAGATTATGAACCGTCACTATGCATTATGTGCGAAAAGTGCGTACATGTATGTAATGAAGTTATCGGCGATGATGCAATCGAAGTAAAATTCGGCGGATACAGCTCAACTATCATTCCAAAAAACAGCGAAACTCTTGATTGTACATTCTGTGGCGAGTGTATTGCGGTTTGTCCTGTAGGGGCGCTGACAAGCAGCGGTTTTAAATATAGAGCAAATGCGTGGGAGTTAGAGAGAGTTCCTTCAACATGTGCTCACTGTTCGGCAGGCTGCCCGTTAGAGTATGAAACAAGACACGCTTCTTTAAACGGCGCTGATGAGATATTCAGAGTTAAAAACAATTTTGAGTTTACTTCACTTTGCGGTGCAGGGCGATTCGGTTTTGATTTTGATAACAAAGCACTTAAAAATGAGAATGCATTTAACAAAGCAATTGAAGCGTTAAAAAATGCAAAAGCTATAAGATTTTCGTCTATGATTACAAATGAAGAGGCGCATATCTTAGAGCTTCTAAAAAATAAACTTGGCGTAAAACTCTTTAACGAAGATGCAAGAGTCTATGCAGAGTTTATGAGATCTTATAGTTCAATCAGCTCAAAACTTCACCACAGCGGTTCGCTTGATGCGATTAAGCAATCAGATGCGGCAATAGTGATAGGAAGCAGAATCGCAACCGATAACCCTGCCGTGAGATATGCTCTTACTACGGCTTCAAAACATAACGGTGCAAAAATACTCTATGCTCATCCTCTGGAAGATGTTTTAATGCAAAATGTCATAACTCAGATGATGAAGTACGAAGTGGGAACTGAAGAGGGCGTTATGGCACTTTTGGCTCATTCGATATTAAAAGATATTGATTTGGATGAGGATGAGAGAGCATTTTTCGATGAGCTGGATTTTGGTTATCTTTATGCCGAAACAAACATCGGCGAAGAAGAGTTCTCTCAAATGATAAAATCATTCTCAAGAGCGAAAAAACGCACTCTTATCATCGGTAATGACCTTATCGCACATGAACGTTCATGCAATATAGCAAAACTTGCGGCACTCATAGAGAAATACAGTGATTTCTCTTTAGTTATAGTTCCTAGAGACGTAAATACGCTTGGCGTATCGCTTATTAATTCGCTTGATATGGATGAAGAGATTTCCGGAGTTGTCGGTTATAACGCTAAAGGCGATTTTGTTATATCGTCGCTTGACGGTGCTGATTTGGCAGCTCCTGCACTTAACCAGCAAGAGGGAACTTTTGTAAATATCGACAACAGGGTATTGCCTACAAATGTGGCTCTTGCATTTAGCGGATACAACTTAAACGATATCGCAAATGCGCTTGGAATAACTAATAAAAATACCATTGACTATACGCAAGAGCTTAATAAAAACGTAGGATTTAAGCCGGTTGCTTTTGATGATTTAGAAAATTTCCTCTCACCTCTAGGCGAAGAGCGCCGCGGTTACATACTTGATGAAGTAATTTGCAGTGCTGAGGGTAAACTTGAAGAGCTTGATGATATGCCCGAGTTTAACGGCACGATTATCTACCACTGTGATCCGGTGCTTCAGTTTAACAACTATACTTACAAAACAACTCAACTGCCTAAAGAGAGTTTTTTAGTGGGTTCTGCCCAATTTAGCGTAGCCGCTAAAATTTCTGATGGAGACATTGTTGAGATAAGTTACGCTGATACAAAAATCCAAAGAATTTTTAGAGTAGATCGTGAGCTTAAGGGAACTATAGCACTTAATCCTACTTTTGATATAAGCGTAGATGCAAGCAGATATAGATTTGAAAAATCCAAAATTAAAAGAGTAATACATGAGTAAAATTACTATAAATATTGATGGAAAAGAGATACAGACGCAAGAGGGCGAGTATATACTCAATGCCGCTCGTGCAAATAATATCTTTATACCGGCAATTTGTTATTTAACGAGATGTAGCCCGACGCTTGCATGTCGTTTATGTCTTGTCGAGGCAGACGGCAAACAGGTTTATGCTTGTAATGCAAAATCAAAAGAGGGTATGAGCGTAGTAACGACAAGTGAAAATATTGCAAAAGAGCGTCGCGCAATCATGGAAGTTTACGATGTGAACCATCCTCTTCAATGCGGTGTTTGTGACCAGTCAGGCGAGTGTGAACTGCAAAACTATACTTTGGAGATGGGAGTTGACGCTCAAAACTATGCTATCAAAGATGTAAACAGAAAAGATAAAGATTGGGGACATATCCACTACAATCCGGGTCTTTGTATAGTTTGCGAGAGATGTGTAACGACTTGTAAAGATATGATTGGCGACAACGCTCTAAAAACAGTGGCACGCGGTGCAGATGCGATAGAGGCGGAGTTTAAAGACACTATGCCAAAAGATGCTTATGCAATGTGGAATAAACTTAACAAATCTCTTATAGGTTTAACAAGCGGTGAAGAGATGCTTGATTGTACAAGTTGTGGCGAGTGTGCGGCAGTTTGTCCTGTCGGTGCACTTGTTGATACTCACTTTATCTACAGCTCAAACGCATGGGAGCTTAAACAGATTCCTGCTACATGCGGACACTGTTCTGCAGGATGTCAAATCTCTTATGATGTAAAACATACAAGCATCGACAACACGAACGAGAAAATTTACCGTGTTATGAACGAGTGGAACTATGTAGCTCTCTGCGGTGCGGGAAGATATGGATTTGACTATCAAAATGAAGTTAAAGCAAAAGACGAAGCGGCATTTAAGAGAGCAATAGAAGCATTTAAAAAAGCTGATACCATAAAGTTTACTTCTACTATAACAAACGAAGAGGCTTATCTTCTTCAATCATTAAAAGAGAAATTCGGTTACAAACTTGTAAACAGTGAAGCAAAAGCACTACAAACATTTTTGAATGATTACAGCGAGATTAGCGGAACTAAACTTTACGGTTACGACCTTGAGGCAACTCACAATGCTAACTTTGTTATTTCTGTTGGAGCGGCTCTAAAGAGCGACAATCCAAATGCTAGATATGCACTAAACAACTCTATGACTGTAAACAAGGGTGCAGGATTATATTTCCATCCTCTAAAAGATCCTGTTATCGAAGGACTCGGAAAAAGTATAATGACTATGTATCATGCACCGCTTCAAGAGGAAGTAGTACTTTATCTGATACTTGATTTATTTGCTGATAAGACGAAACTGCCATCGGATATAGTTGAGTATTTGGCAACATTCCACTCACAAAAAACTATAACGGTTGAAGAGATAATCAAAGAAGAGATTACGGAAATCGTAAAAGTTATGAAGAAAAATGAAGAGAGCGGCGAAGAAGAAGAGGTAGAAGAAGAGAAGAAAAAGATGGTTCCTAAGAAAATCTCTAAAGAGGTAGAGGTTGATGATAACCGCCTTTTAGCGATTTTGGGAGCAGATGATAAATTTATGGAAGATTTAGAGAAAAATCTTGCTAAAAAAGATACATTTGCTCTTATGGCAGGAGCAGATCTCTATACTCATCCAAACGCAAAAAATCTTGCGCGTCTTTTAGCGCTTATTGAAAAATACAGTGCATTTGAAATCACTGTTATCCCGACACTTACAAACTCGCTTGGAGTTGCGCTTATCTGTGAGCTTGATGAGAAGCTGGGTTCATACACGATAGGCTATAACACAAAAGGCGACTTTACTCTCTCTGCTTTAGGTAACGGAGATTTGGATATGCCTGCTATGAATCAGCAGGAGGGAACGCTTACAAGTATAAACAAAAGAGTAAACCCTACAAATGCTGCGATAGGTTACAACGGATATGAGCTTAACGATATCGCAAACGCACTTGGTTTTAATGCCGAGAATGTAATCGACTATACGCCTATGCTTCCTTCTAACAAAGGATTTAAAGTTCAAAAATTTGACAATCTTCCTAACCATTATGAAAATGACGGTACGGAGTGCCGTGGATATCTGCTTGATAATGTAGCGGTTGCAACAAGCGGCGATGAGTCGGTTGCTGCGTTTAGTGAAGGTAAACTAGAGGGAACACTTATCTATCTTGCAAATCCGGTAAGACAATTCAGCGACTTTACAAACAAAGCTACCAATCTTGATGAGGTGAGCGGTGTGTACATGAGTGAGGAGTTCTTAAGTAAATCTGAACTAAATGAGGGGGATAGCGTGAGAGTTAAAAATGAGAATGGCGAGATTGTTGCAAAAATCGTAAGCGACAATAAAATCAGCGGTGATATCGTACTTTTACCGACATTTGATTCTAAGATAAATTCAGAGGCACTGTTTAGCACTTACCGCTTTGCAACAGCTTCGATTGAAAGGGTGTAGTATATGGAAATGGCATATTTTATTGAGACGATAATAAAAATCGTTGTGGTTTTACTTATATTTTCTGCATTAGCGGGAATCGGAACCTACTTTGAGAGAAAGGTTCTTGCATTTATGCAGAGACGTCTTGGACCTGTAAACGTCGGTCCTTTTGGACTCTTACAAGTTGCGGCAGACGGCATCAAGCTTTTTACTAAAGAGGATATCGTTCCTACGAATGTAGTGAGCAGAGTGTTTAAAATCGCTCCTGTTATTACTGCGGCAACTGCATTTATGGCTGCTGCTGCAATTCCGTTTTTACCGTCGTTTACACTCTTTGGATATGAAGTTCATCCTATAGTGGCTGATATCAATATCGGTATCTTGTACATTCTTGGAATCATGGGTGTCGGTTTATACGGTCCTCTTCTTGCAGGTATGGCTTCGGCAAACAAGTTTGCACTTCTCTCAGCTGCAAGGGGTGCTGCGGTATTTATCTCTTATGAGGTTATTACAGGTCTTTCTATCTTAGCTCCGATTATGATGGTGGGCTCTCTTTCGTTGATTGACTTTAACCAATACCAGTCAAGCGGTATTACAAGCTGGATAGTATGGAGTCAGCCTGTTGCATTTGTCCTCTTTTGGATAGCGGCATTTGCTGAGACTGGAAGAACTCCGTTTCACCTTATAGCAAACGACCATGAGATTATTGACGGATTTGGAACTGAATATTCGGGTATGAGATGGGGACTTTTCTTCATCGGTGAGTATGCAAATATGTTCTTTATCTCTTTTGTAATCTCTATTCTTTTCTTGGGCGGATATGGAGACGGAAGCTTTTTAGGCGCACTCGGACTTCTTGGCAAAGTTGCATTCTTTTTCTTCTTTTTCTTGTGGACAAGAGCTGCTTGGCCTGATGTTAGACCAGATCAGCTAATGTGGCTGTGTTGGAAAGTTTTAATGCCGATAGCAGTTTTAAATATTTTAATTACTGCTATAGTAATGATGTAAGGGGTGGCTATGCATATTGAACATATTGATGAGCATTTTAATAATAGAAATGTTACTGAATTAGATAGTAACTACTATTTGGTAGGTATTGAAGATTATCCGAGTGATAATTGGGGCAGATTTAAAAGAGTTGTAAAGAGAAGCTTAAGAGGCGAACTTTTTGTAGGTCTTTGGGTTGTAATGCGTGAGATGATTAGATTTGACATACACACGGTTCAGTATCCGGAAGAGAAGATGCCGATAGGTCCGAGATATCGTGCTATCCATCAGATGAAGAGACTTTGGGAGTCTGACACTGAGAGATGTATCGGCTGTGGACTTTGTGAGAAGATTTGTATCTCAAACTGTATCAGAATTGATACAAAACTTGACGTAAACTCTCGCAAAGAGGTTTCAGAATACAGCATCAATCTCGGTCGTTGTATCTTTTGCGGATATTGTGCAGAAGTTTGTCCGGAGCTTGCGATTACGCATGGCGGAGAGTATGAAAATGCAAGTGATCAAAGAGAGCATTTTACGATGTATCAAGATATGTTAACGCCGCTTGATATGATGAGAGCGGGAACTCAAGTAGAGTTTGAAGGTTTTGGTTCGATTACACCACATGAAGACGAGCGTGTTAAAAAAACACCTCTAGCATATTAAGGAGTTTGGTTATGTTTGAAGCAATTGCTTTTTATCTGTTTGCCTTTTTGACAATAACGATGTTTTATATAGCGGTGACTACATCACAGGCATTATATGCTCTTAGTTCATTAGCAGCAGGAATGATTTTCATATCGGCATTTTTCTTTATTTTAGGTGCCGACTTTTTAGGTGCGGTTCAAATCGTTGTTTACTCAGGTGCCGTAATGGCTCTTTATGCTTTTGGTATGATGTTTTTCGACACGACAAGAGATGTAAAAGAGAAGCAGGGCAATAAAGCAATTATTTTAGGGCTTAGTATTTTATCTGCTATTTTAATCGTGGTTATAGTTTCTGCTCCTATTGTAGGCAATAATATTGAAGCATTCTACCCTATGACTGAGGGTGCAGGAAATGTTCAAGAGGTTGGTATGGTACTCTTTACAAAATACCTTGTTCCTTTTGAAGTTGCAGCCGTTATGCTCCTTGTAGCCATGGTTGCAGGAATCGTTCTTGCAGGAAAGAAAATGGATCTCTCTCTTACTCTTATGACGGAAGCTGAGATTTTGATGATGAAAGAAGAAGATAAAAATAAAAAGGCACTCTCATGATGGAAATAGGACTCAATCACTATCTTGTACTCTCAACCATCCTTTTTGCTATCGGATTATTGGGTGTTATAAGAAGAAAAAATCTACTTATGCTCTTTTTTGCAACAGAGATATTATTGAATTCCGTAAATATCTCTTTTGCCGCAATTTCACACTATTACGGTGATTTAACAGGACAGATGTTTGCATTTTTCGTAATTGCTATTGCTGCATCAGAGGTTGCCGTAGGTCTTGGTCTTTTGATTGTTTGGCATAAAAAACATAACAATATAGATCTTGACAGTATGTCAACGATGAGAGGATAGAAGATGGAACTGTTTTTATATACCGCACTTTTCTCACCGCTGGTGGGTTCTTTGTTTGCAGCACTCTTTGGCGCATCGCCAAAAACTAAAATAGCAGGGATTGTTCCGAGTATACTTCTTGGAGTATCATTCTTAAGCTCTCTTATACTTCTTGTCTTGGTTATGGGTACAGGACTTACTCTTCATGTTGAGATGATGACATGGATGGCTACGGGAGATTTATATATTCCTTTTGGATTTGTAGTTGATGAAGTAAGCGTAACCATGATGATAGTCGTAACGCTTGTTTCAACTGTTGTACATGTATACGCTATCGGCTATATGGATCATGACAAAGGGTTTAACAGATTTTTCTCTTACCTTTCGGCTTTCGTTTTCTCGATGATGATACTTGTTATGAGCGATAACTTTGCAGGTCTTTTCATCGGTTGGGAAGGCGTTGGTCTTTGTTCATGGCTATTAATCGGCTTTTGGTATCATAAAGAGAGTGCAAGCTGGGCGGCTAACGAAGCGTTTATCATGAACCGCATTGCCGACCTTGGAATGTTAATCGGTATCTTTTTGATTTACTGGAATACGGGAACACTTCAGTACGAAGAAGCTTTTGCCGTAATGCCTTCACTAAGTACGGATATCCTGACATGGATGGGAATCTTCCTATTTATCGGTGCAATGGGTAAATCGGCTCAGTTTCCGCTTCACACATGGCTTGCAGACGCGATGGAAGGACCGACTCCTGTTTCAGCTCTTATCCACGCTGCAACGATGGTTACGGCAGGTGTTTATCTTGTTGTTCGTGCAAATCCTCTTTATGAGTTGATTCCAAGCGTAGGGCTATTTATCGCCTCTCTTGGAGCGTTTGTTGCACTTTTTGCAGCATCTATGGCGCTTGTAAACCGTGATATGAAGAGAGTTATCGCTTACTCGACACTCTCTCAGCTTGGCTACATGTTCGCTGCTGCAGGTTTGGGTGCATACTGGGTTGCACTTTTCCATCTTATGGCTCACGCATTCTTTAAAGCGCTTCTGTTTTTGGGTGCGGGAAATGTTATGCATGCGATGCATGATGAACTTGACCCGTTTAAAATGGGAGGTCTAAGCAAGGTAATGAAGGGTACATTTTTAATGATGACTATCGCTTCTGTAGCACTTGCCGGAATCTTCCCGCTTGCCGGATTCTTCTCAAAAGATTTAATTTTAGAGGTCGCTTTTGTTGAGCATCACTATATCATCTATACGGTTTTACTATTTACTGCAGGTTTAACGGCGTTTTACTCATTTAGACTTGTTGCGCTGATTTTCCACGGAGAAGATAGATATAAACTTTTTGGTATTCATCCGCATGAAGCGTATAAATTTATGCTTATTGCTATGAGTCCGCTTCTTCTTTTAGCGATTATTGCAGGTGCATTTAAGATGAGCTACTTTGAGATGGTAACAAATCTTCTGCCTGCTACCGAGTATCATGTACACTCTGCTGCAACATACTGGATAATGACTATCGGAACACAGATTTTTGTTGCTTTGGCGATACTTTATGCTTACAAAAAATATACAAGAAAAGATATTGTAGTGCCTGATGGAACTTCAAAAATGGAGAATAGTTTTGCATATAAACTTCTTATAAATCAATACTATATTCCATATTTTTATCAAGAGTACATAGTAAAAGCATATAGAGAGCTTTCAGAGGTTTTCTGGACGAAAATTGACCAAAAAGTTGTTGATGCTACGGTTGATGGTATCGCAAATGTGTTTTATCAAACGGGTGAGCGAACTAGAGTTATGCAAAGCGGTAATCTATCGACGATGCTTAAGTGGATGGTGGCAGGAACTGTTGCCTTGTTATCATTAGCTGTTGTTTTTGGACTAGCAGCGAGATATTCTGCAGAGATTAAAATATTTCTCTCAGGTTTAGGAGTTTAATAGATGTTAGACCATATCTTATCGATTTTAATTTTCTTTCCGGCTCTTGCTGCGATGCTCGGATTTGTGGTTCATAAGGACAGCATGCGTTCTTACGGTGTAGCAGTTGCTACAATCGAGTTTGCACTCTCTTTATGGCTTTGGTTTGCATTTGACTCAACAGTGTCGGGCATGCAGTTTATGGAGCAAATCGCTCTTGTTCCTACTTTCGGCATCAACTATATAGTCGGTGTTGACGGAATATCTCTGTTTATTGTCGTATTGGCATCGTTTTTTACAATGATCGGTATAGCATCACTTGGTGAAACCAAAGATATAAAAAACTTGATAATAACGCTTCTGTTTTTACAGATGACTATGGCGGGTGTTTTTTCTGCACTTGATGCTATCGTGTTTTATGTTTTTTGGGAGCTATCACTTGTTCCGATGCTATATATCATCGGTGCGTGGGGCGGACCGCTTAGAATCTATGCTTCCGTAAAGTTCTTCTTATACACTTTTGCAGGTTCACTCGTTATGCTTGTAGGTATGCTTTTTATGGCATATTTCTACTTTCAAGCGACGGGAGAGTGGAGTTTTGCGATTCTTGACTGGTATCGTCTGATTCTGCCGGAATCATTCCAGCTTTGGTTGTTTGCGGCATTTTTTATGGGTTTTGCCATCAAAGTTCCGATGTTTCCGTTTCACACATGGTTGCCGTACGCTCACGGTCAAGCGCCGACTATCGGTTCTGTAATCCTTGCGGCAATATTGCTAAAAATGGGTACTTATGCGTTTATCCGTTTTTCGCTTCCGTTATTTCCGGATGCGTCGGTTTACTTTATGTTCCCGATAGCTATTTTGGCAATCATCATGATTATCTATACTGCAATGGTTGCATATGCTCAAAAAGATATTAAGCAGGTTGTTGCGTACTCTTCTGTTTCACACATGGGTGTAATTATTCTTGGTACTTTTGCTCTTAATGTTGAGGGGATAACAGGTTCAATATTTTTAATGATAGCTCACGGTGTAGTTTCAGGTGCGCTATTCTTCTTGGTAGGCGTAATTTACGACAGAAGACATACAAAGTATATGAGTGAATTTGGCGGTTTGGCACATGTAATGCCTAGATATGCAACTATATTTGGTCTTATGATGATGGCTTCTGTAGGACTTCCACTGACTATCAACTTTGTCGGCGAGTTTTTAAGTTTGCTCGGTTTTTATAAACAGTCACATATCTTAACACTGCTAGCAGGAACTGCTATCATTGTCGGTGCTATCTATATGTTGGCAGCATACAAAAAGATGTTCTTCGGAGTGGTTACAAAAGAGGAAAATAAACATCTTCCTGACGTAAACAAAAGAGAGCTTATCGCTCTTATCCCATTGGCAATCATAACTGTCTGGCTGGGAATATACCCTAAACCGGTTTTAGGAACGATTAACACAAGCGTAGAGTCGGTTGTTTCATTAATGCATGAAAAAGCTCAAACGCAAGAGGCAAAATCTAGAATTCCTAATATTGCTAAAGAGGCATCTGCCGCTAAAAATTCAGTAGAGGAGGCACACTAATGTTATCACCGGTAAATGTTTCAATTGAGTCATTAAATCTTATGACTCTCGTGCCAATGTTAATTCCGATTGTCGGCGCATTATTAATCTTAGTCATTGATCTGTTTAAAAGCGAACAAGACCGCTCTTTGTATGTAATGTTATCTCTTCTTATTTTAGGAGTCGACTTTATATCTTTAATGGATTCAGCAAGCGTGTTCCACAAAAATGGCACTATTATGGGTGTTTTTGATGTAATGCTTATAGACGGTTTGGCGATATTGTCTCAGTTCATCATCGTCGGTGCTTCAATGCTCTTTATTCCGCTTGCGCTTACGCATAAAAGATTCCATGAGTTCTCATACCCTGAGTTCTTTGCACTCTTTTTGTTTATGATTGCAGGCTTCCAGTTTATGGTAGCAACTGACAATCTTATACTTATATTTGTAGGGTTGGAAACAGCATCTTTAGCACTTTATACTCTTATTGCAATGCACAACCGTGACAAATCATTTGAGGCAGCTGTAAAATATTTTACGATGGGCGCTTTAGCAGCCGGCTTTTTTAGCTTCGGTTCTATGATATTTTATGCACTTACGGGTTCAGTTGAGATAAATCAGATAGCTGAAGTTCTCTCGGCAAACAAATATGCGGATATCGGCTTTGTACTCGTAGGTGTTGTCTTCTTGCTTGCATCATTTGGTTTCAAGCTCTCTATTGTTCCGTTTCATACATGGACACCGGATGTTTACGAGGGATCATCTGCGGCACTCGCAGGTTACATGTCAATCGTGCCTAAAATCGCTGCATTTATCGTAGCTATGAGAATATTTGAATTTTTGATTCACAGCGGCGTTGTTTGGTTGGAAGTAATCTTATATATATTTGTAGTTATGACTATGACACTTGCAAATGTTTGGGCGCTTGTTCAAACAGATGTTAAAAGAATGCTTGCATACAGTTCTATCTCACATGCAGGTTTTGTTATGGCGGCTATTTTAATAGGTACGACACAATCAAACAGTGCACTCTTTTTATACTGGATACTTTTTAGCTTTACAAACTTGGGATCTTTCTCTATGTTATGGATAAGCCGACAGAAAAATCTTCCTGCACATCAGCAGTCGGATCACAGTTACAATAAATTTGCGGGAATGATTAAAACTGCTCCGGTTGCAGCGTCTATCATGGCTCTTTTTATGCTAAGTCTGGCAGGACTTCCTCCGTTTGGTCTGTTCTGGGGTAAAATGTATATGGTAAGTTCGGCGATTACAGGCGGATATACTGTTTTAGCGCTTATCATGGTTCTTAACTCGGCGATAGCAGGTTACTACTATCTAAAACTTATCGTTTATATGTTTATGAGAGAGCCTATTATGGAAGATAGCGGTCACATTTACAGTGCAAATGCAACGCTTCCTTTAAAGACAATTATAGGTATCGCAGCAATAGGAACTATTTTTGCTTTTTTAGCGATAAATCAGTTATTAGAATTTATTACAATGTTTGTATATAACAGCGGATACTAAAGAGTTGAAAAAAAGGAGTATAAAATTTGTTTAAGACGATACTCCTTTTACTTATTTCTATAAATATTTTTGCCCTTGAAATTTCACTTCAAGGCGCAAAAGAGAACCATCAAGAGTTCTCTACCCTGCATTTAAAAGATAAAGATAAATTTTTATGCCAAGAGATTAAAAATGATTTTGACGTTATTGTTAAAATTGTTTGTGCATTTACAAAATTTCCGACACAAAAAGTAGAAAAGCTGCAAAACAACCTCTTTCAAATTGATACAGAGGTAAAAAATAAAACATTTTTTCTAATTATTAAACCGTACCAAAAGATGAAGCTATTTCCAATGGTTTTTGACCTAATAAATGATAATACGATTTTCAACTCTAAGATAGATCTCTCAAACCATTGGATGATTGTAGGTTATAAGGATGAGATGCCTTTTATTAAAAAACGTGTTGATTCTGAGAGCACTATAAATTTTCCATTTACCTTTGCCAAGGAAAAACTGCCGCATGTGGGAAGCTTAGATATAAGCGGAAATCCCGTACATATAAAAAGAGTGGGAGATGTTACAGACTACATAAAAATCAAAAAAACATATGAAGAAAAAAAATATGAGATTACTCTAGATCTTATCAAGGATATTATGGAAGAGTATCCTAACTCGCTGTTTAAGGCAGAGTTGCTTTTTTATAAAATCAGAGTCTACTCAAAACTGCATCAAGATGAAAAACTAATAGAGGTTGCAAAAGATTATCTAAGAGACTACTCCTCAGATGAGAATGTCCCGGAAGTTTTATCGCTTATAGCAAAATCTTACAATAAAATAGGAATGAATAGTGATGCCGACTACTTTTTTGACAGGCTATTTAGCGAGCATGCAGACTCTGTTTATGCTAAGTGGGGCTATCTATATATGGGCGAAGCATTGGAGATTGAGGGAAGCTACACAAAAGCAAAATTACTATATGAAAAAGCACTCAAAGAGACGGACGATGTTGATGTAGCACTCGGTGCCGCATATAAATTGGCGCAAAACAACTTAATAAGTTTAAACATCCCTGAGGCTGCTAAACATATACAAAAAATCGTAAAGGCAAGACCGGAATTCTTTTCAGAAGAAAATCTTGAAAAGTCTATGGAGATGATGTATGAGTTTGTAGATAATTCAGATTATATCTCCGGTGCGGCAATAGCTAAAGCACTCTTTGAGAAAATGGATCCAAAAGATGAGCAATATGAAAAATTATCAAAAAACATAGGTATCTGGCTTAGTCAAACAGAAAATAAAAAAGAGGCTCTGGCAGCTTTAAATGTATATTTGGAGAAATTTAACGAAGGTGAATTTTCTCAAGAGGTGCAAGTTGCGAAAGATGCTCTATTTTTTGATGTAAATGATGAAAATGCATCGGCTAAACTCTCTACCTATGATAAATTGATAAACGAGTATGGCGGAGACAGCATCGGAAATAAAGCTTTATATGAAAAGGCAAAACTGCTAATAGCAAGTGGTGCGTTTAGTAAAGCGTTAGATATGGAGAAACAGCTCCTTGTGCTTGATGCACATGAGTATCAAGATATTCCAAAACTTATTACCGATGCAGCTATTGGAACGATGAAGCAGGCGCTCGATGCAAAAGAGTGTAACAGCGTGCTTGTCATATCGTCTCAGCATAAAATAGAGCTATCAAACGAGTGGGATGATGGCATCTACGAGTGTGCTATGAAAGGAGCCGACTTTATACTGGCTAAAAAAATGGCGGATAGAAACCTAAAGTCAAAAGATATAAACGAGAGAAAGAAGTGGCTCTACAGATATATAAAAGTTGATTTTGCAACAGGAAACTACAGCAATGTTATCGAGGCATCCAAAGAACTTATTACACTTATTCAAAATGATAAAGATTCACAATATAAGGATGTTTATAGATATATTTTCGATACTTACCATAGACTTGAGAATGCAAACAAGATGATTGAAGCTATAACAAATTTGCTAAAAGTGTATAAGGACGATTATCTTGATATTGATAGATATGTAGCTATTATGACTGTAGGAAGCGATAAAAAAGATAATAATCTGGTTATTGAATACGGTGAAAAAATTATGAAAATACAGCAGATATCAGTGTCACATGCACAAAGCCCGTTCGTAGAATTTGCACTTTATGAAGCATATATACAAAGAGAAAATTATACGAGAGCTTATGAAGTTGTAAAATCTCTAGATGCGCTTGAACTAAGCAAAGAGAACCGAGCAAGACAAAAATATCTTCTAGGAAACGTACTCTCCAAACTTTGGAAGGATGAAGCTGCACAAAAAGCTTACCAAGAGGCGATAGATGCAGATAAAGAGTCTGCATGGGCACAACTGGCAAAAAGCGCTAAAGCTTTGTAATATAGCTGTTTAGTGCTCTCTATGCAGTCTTACAAACCATATATCAATATATCTTGATATATGGTTTGTATTTTGCTATACTTCTCCTTATTTTGAAAACAGGAGGTGTTATGGAACTATTTTTACAAACTGTCGGCTCAATTTATGACGAGACGAGAGTTAAGATACTGAAGTTTATAAACCAAAACGGCGAAGTTTGCGTTTGCGATATAGAAAACTCGTTTGATATGATTCAGTCCCGCATATCAAGACATCTCAAAATCCTAAAAGAGGGCGGTTTTTTAAGGGTTGAGAGAAGAGGAACTTGGGCGTACTACTCTATCCGTTCGCCTCTTGATGAGTTTAGGTTGGCTGCTTTAAAAGAGATTGATTCGCTAGATATTGATATTCCAAAACTAAATAAAGGGTGTAACGCATGATAGTTGCAAGTTTAGTTTTTTTAATAACACTTCTTTTCGTTATCACTCAGCCTAGAGGTTTAAAAATCGGCACGACGGCGATGATGGGTGCGGCTGTTTCGCTTTTGCTCGGTACAGTTAACTTTAACGATGTTTTGCTGGTAACGGATATTGTCTGGGATGCGACATTGGCGTTTATCGGCATCATAATTATGTCGATGGTCTTGGATGAGATAGGTTTTTTTGAGTGGTGTGCCATTAAAATGGCAAAACTAAGTCATGGCAATGGGCATCTTATGTTTGTTTACGCTCTGCTTTTGGGTGCTTTTGTCTCTGCTCTTTTTGCAAATGACGGTGCCGCACTCATCCTCACACCCATACTTTTGGCAAAGATGCGACTGCTAAAACTTAACGCAAAAACCATTCTTGCATTTTTGCTTGCAGGCGGATTTATAAGCGACTCCGCATCTCTTCCGTTTGTTTTTTCAAACCTCACAAACATAGTAACGGCTAACTATTTTAACATAGGATTCGTGGAGTATTTGGGCGTAATGTTTGTGCCGTTTGTTGTTAGCGTTATCGTCTCCATATTGGTTTTATGGCTGGTTTTAAGAAACGATATACCAAAAACCATAGATGTAAATCTGCTTAAAAATCCAGATGATGTTCTTAAAAGCAAACCGCTTTTTTACATGTCATGGCTCTTTTTGGCTCTTCTGCTCGTCGCTTATTTTATAGGTGATGCATATAACCTGCCGATTTCACTCTTTGCGCTTGGCGGAGGGCTTCTCTTTTTGGCACTTGCATCGTACATGAAGGCGGCTCATGCAGGAGCAACCATAAAAAATGCTCCGTGGCAGGTTGTCTGGTTTAGCATCGGGCTTTACATCGTTGTTTACGGACTAAAAAATGCAGGACTGACCGACTATCTGGCTTCTGTTTTAAAAGATTTGGCAACGCAGGGCGACATGGTGGCGATTATCGGAACTGGATTTATCAGTGCGATACTCAGTGCCGTCATGAACAATATGCCAACCGTTATGATTATGGATATAGCTCTAGTTGATATACCAAATCAAGCTTTGGCGTATGCAAATATCATCGGATGTAACTTAGGGCCAAAAATGACCCCTTTTGGCTCATTGGCAACTCTGCTTTGGTTGCATGTACTTGCACAAAAAGGTGTAAAGATAGGCTTTTGGGAGTACAGCAAGTTTGGACTGCTTGTAACTCCGCCTATACTCTTTACGGTATTGGTGTCGTTATGGTTATTTGTATAAACTTAAAATAAGGAAAATAATAAAATGAGTAAAAAAGTATTATTCGCATGTATCCATAATAGCGCAAGAAGTCAGATGGCAGAAGAGCTTTTACGCAAATATGCACCCGATGATTTTGATGTAGTGAGTGCAGGATTTGAAGTAAGCACAATTAATCCTCTAGCTATAGAAGTACTAAAAGATGAGGGTATTGACATATCAGATAAATCTACAAATTCTATATTCGAATTTTTTAAGCAGGGAAGGCATTTTAATTATGTAATAACCGTGTGTGATGAGGGAAATGCTCAACGATGCCCAATTTTTCCGGGGCTTAGCTATAGAATTCATTGGAGCTTTGAAGATCCAGGAACTTTTGAAGGAAGTGCAGAGGAAAAGCTGCAAAAGACAAGGGTAGTAAAAGAGAAAATCAAAGCAGAAGTTCTAAAATTTATTGAACTTGTTCGCTCAAATCGATTAAAAGAGAATTTCCCAAATAATTGGAGAGTCGGTTAATTTAAAAAAAGGAAAAAAAGATGAAAAAAGTTTTAGTTTTATGTACGGGAAACAGTTGCAGAAGCATTATCGCAGAGGCTCTTATAAACGCTAAGTTAGAGGGTGTGGATGCAAAAAGCAGCGGTGTAAAGGCAAGCGGAAAAGTAAACCCAAATGCAAAAAAACTTCTGGAAGAGAATGGGATCTGGAGAGACGAATACCACTCTAAAACACTAGATACCGTGATAGATGAAGATTTTGATCTGGTAGTAACGGTTTGCGATCACGCAAACGAAACTTGTCCGATGTTTCCCCGCCCCGTAAAAAAGATACATGTAGGCTTTGAAGATCCAGACGGCAAGGGTTATGAGGCATTTGAGATGACTTACAAAGAGATAGAGGACGTTTTATTACCAAAAGTAAAAGAGGAGTTGTTCGGGATGAAAAAAGACGTAACACAACTGTGTAGCGGCGTGTCGATAAAGTTCAGCGGTGCCGTGCAAAAAGAGAGTATTGTAAAAATGGTGCAAAACTGCAAAACAGGTGCGTGTGAGTGTATGAGCGACGACACAAAAAAGAAGATAAAAGATATGCAAGTAAGCGGAGACGACGGCGAAGTACTGCTTGAACTCAGCGGAGAGGTTAAAAAAGAAGAGATAGAAGCGGCACTTGCCAAATCAAAAGCTTTGTAAAAATCTTGTTTATGCTATAAATCAAGAAAATACAATAATTTTAGATAAAATATAACACTTTAGTTTTAGGCGAGTGCTATGTATGAATGAACTAGCGATACAAACGACCATAGAAAACATGATCTTTACCATTCGCGGTTTGCAGGTGATGGTAGATAAAGATTTGGCAGAGTTGTACGGCGTTGAGACAAAAGTCCTCAACCAAGCCGTTAAAAGAAATGAAAACAGATTTCCTGATGATTTTAGATTTCAGCTAACAGAAGCAGAATATCAAAACTTGAGGTCACAATTTATGACTTCAAGCGAACAAGATTCTTTAAGGTCACAATCTGTGACTTTAAAGAACAATAGAGGCAAACATACAAAATATTTACCATATGCTTTTACCGAACAGGGTGTTTCAATGCTGAGTGCGGTTTTAAAAAGCGATATTGCGATTGAAATAAGTGTAAAAATAATCAGAAGCTTTGTAAATATGAGGAAACTCATCTCAAATAATGCTTTGATATTTCAAAGACTAGAAAGCCTTGAGCAAAAACAATTTAAGACAGATGAAAAGTTTGAAAAACTTTTCGATGCCCTAGAAGACAAATCTATCAAGCTCAAGCAGGGGATATTTTACGACGGACAAATATTTGACGCTTATGCTTTTATAAGTGAGCTTGTCAGAAAAGCCCAAAAATCTATAATCCTTATCGACAACTACTGCGATGACACCACGCTCACACACCTAAGCAAAGCAGACCCAAAAGTAAAAATCACACTGCTTAGCAAAACCATCACAAAACAACTCAAACTTGACATAGAAAAATACAACGCCCAGTACAAAAACTTAGAGGCAAAAGAGTTTAGTAGCTCTCATGACAGGTTTTTGATACTAGATGAAAAAGAGATTTACCACATAGGAGCAAGCCTCAAAGACCTCGGCAAAAAATGGTTTGTGTTTTCACTTTTGGAAGTGGAGAGTTTTGGGTTGATGGGTAGGGTGAAAGAGATTGTGGAAAATGATTAATATTAAAAATATTTAGAACAAAGTTATGAAACTTTAAATTAAAAAGGATTTAAAAATGAGTATAAAAAAAATAGAGATAAACAACTTATCTTCTTTTATAGATTTTGAATTTGATATTGCTAGTAAAGGTTCTGTTAATAAATATATAACTATTTTTGGAACTAATGGTTCTGGTAAATCATCCTTAGTAGAAATGTTACAAATATTAAATAAATACAAAGTAGAATCAACTAATGATAATTTGGTAAAATTTAAAGAGTTTTTATCAAATAAAATATCTAAAGAATCTATCAATAGTAAAGTAACTATTGATATTAATTTTAATCATTCTTCTGAAAATATATCATATAACGCAGCTACAAAAGAATTAATATTTACAGATAACTTATGGAAGAAGATAAAAGTATTTAATGAACGCTATACAAATGCGACTATAGGAACAACAATAGATATTAATTTAAAAGAAAATGGCTTAATTGTAGGTGAACCAAATAGAAAGTTAAATGCAGAGAGAACAAAACAAAAAGAACTAAACAAGGAAAAATCAAAATTAGAAAAATCTATAGATGATAGCATTGAAATTTTAAAAAATGAATATACAAACACAACCGATAGTAAAGGAAAATCTAATTTAGACAAAATATCAAAAAATGAGTTTTTAAAAGATACATGTGATTTCATAAGTAATTCTTTACTAATAACCCAAAGAAAAGCTCTAGGTAAAAAGAAAGAGGAGCAAAAATCAAATAAAATAGATATACAAAAGTTAAATAATTTTTTTAAATTAGAATATTTTGAATCTTTATTTAAAGAAGAAATTTTAAAACCAGAGATTACTGATGAATATAAAAAATTATTAATTATATACAGTGATTTTTATGAAAAAGGTATAAACATTGAAGATAATAACCTAATAGACAAATGTCCATATTGTTTGCAACCTTGGGAAAAAAAGGAAGAAACACTAAATAATTTTAAAGCATATTTAACATCAGAATACAATGCTAAAAAAGAAAAAATTAGTTCCTTAAAAAAAGAATTATCAGATTTTGAAAAATTTATACAAGAAAAAAACAAAGAAATCAAATTACAAGAAAGAATTGTTATTGAAGAGTGTGAAAAATATGGAATTGATAATTCGAAATATAAAACTATAGAGTTAGATAAAACACAAATTCAAAATATGATTGATTTAATTGATGATAAACTCAGCAATATGGAAAAACCATTTTCTGTTAAAGAAACATTAGAAACACTTCAAAAACAGCATCATTTATTATTTGAAATATCAACTAAAGCACTTTTAGATATTGAAGAAGCAATTGAAAAACGAACTACTCAAGTTACTAGGTTAAATAAACAAATTTCTGAACATATGATGAAAATTTTTTGGGAAGAAAAAAAAGAACTTAGAGAGGAATTTAATAAGATGAATACACTTATTGAAACTTGCGATGAAAATATAAAAGAGCTGGAAGCTAAAAATGAGGATATTAATACTATTCAAGAAGTGTTTAACGGATTATTAAAATTCATAGGCTTAGAAGAATATTATCTTGATTCAAATAACAAATTACAGTTAGACATTGGATCAAGTTATGATATTTCAAATGAGGGTGCTAGAATAAGTACAGCTCAAAGAAAAATACTTTCATTATGTTATTTTTATGCTGAACTAATTTCAGAAGTTAGTAATGAAAAAGAATTAAATGAATATACACTAATTTATGATGATCCATTGGATAGTGCGGATTACATTTTTTTCCATAGCATCACTTCATTAATTGAAAATATTGAAACTGTATTATCAAAAATTTTGAAAAAAGGGTCTATTAATATTGGACAACATATTGTATTTACACATAACTCATTGTTATTTAATAGATTGGCTCAAAACTTTGAATGCAACAAAAAAATGACCAAAGTAAATAAAAAATCAAAACTTTTGAAAGCTGATAAATTAGAGAATAATTATAAAATATATTTAGAAATAATAACAAGTTATTATAAAAATCCAGAAAATGCAAAAAACGAAAGAGTCTTTATTGGAAATATAATACGAAGAGTTTTAGAAATTATTATAAGTTTCAATGAATTAAATAGTAACAATGTTTCTATTATAAAAGACTATGGAAAACCCACTTTAGGAATGATTGCCAATCACTTGTCACATGAAAATTTTTCAAAAGTTTTAAATCCTTTGCCAACAGATGATGAGATGAAAAAAGCTTGTAAAGAATTATTTGAAATTATAGAAGAGAACCATCCCAAGCAATTTGAATATATCGAAAAAAATTTGTTATGAAGAATTGGTCTTGAAATATTTCAAACCGGTAAATAACTATAAAAAGGCAAAAAGAAAATGAACCCACAATCAAACATTCTCATTTACCAAACCGAAGACGGGCAAACAAAAATTCAAACACGGTTAGAAGATGAAACAGTTTGGCTTACTATTGAGCAAATGGCAGAACTTTTTCAAAAAAAGTCGCTCTACTATAAATGAATACATCAAAAATATTTATGAGGAAAAAGAGCTTGAAGAAATAGTAACAATGAAGAAATTCGGAATTTCCGATTTTTCTACAAAACCTACATTTAGTCAATCTATAGACGCTGCAGCTAAGGCGTTAAAAATTAAGGTCTGACGGAGAAAAGTAGATGACAAAAGTTTTGATTTTAAGCGGTGCGGGCATAAGTGCTGAGTCTGGCATAAGTACATTTAGAGATAGCGGCGGGCTTTGGGAAGAGTACGATGTGAGCGTGGTGTGTAACCATGATAGTATGCAAAAGCATGAAGCACTAACAGTAGAGTTTTACGACAAAAGACGAGAGGAACTTGAGAGTAAAGAGCCAAACTACGCACACAAAAGAGTAGCCGAACTAAAGAACATGTACAAAAAAGAGATAGCGGTTATTACTCAAAACGTGGACAATCTTTTTGAAAAAGCAGGACTTAAATCTGAGGATGTTATCCATCTGCATGGCTTTTTGACACAGCTTAGATGTCAGGACTCATATTGCGGTAAAGTTTTTGACATAGGCTATAAAAAGCAAAATGAGCTTAACGGGGGTAAGTGTCCTACATGTAGCTCAAAACTTAGACCAAACATCGTCTTTTTTGGCGAGCAAGCACCCATGTATGAGGAGTTAAACAAGCAGATTCAGGACTGCGAACTCTTCGTCGTCATCGGCACAAGCGGCAATGTCATAGGGGTAAATACAATTGCGCAGTTTGCTACAAGGTCGATTTTAAACAACTATGAGCCAAGCAGTGCCATAAACGACGCCTACTTCTCAAAAGTGCTCTACAAAAAAGCAACCGAAGCCGTTGATGAGATAGCAAAAGAGATAGAGGCTTTTTTAAATCCCAGATAGTATCATCTCTTCCAAATCCTCAAGTGGTGCGCTTATGACATCTCCAAACTGAGTACGGTTAAATGTCTGCTGTCGTTTTGCCAACTGCGCTGTATGGGTTGAAATGTTTTTTAGCATCTCATCTTTTGTGACTTTGCTATCAAGGTACTCTAAAACTTCCACTATTCCTATTGAGTTCATGGCGTGTGGCAGTCTTGTGTATTTTTGCTCCAAATAGCACACTTCATCTATAAGCCCAGCCTCTAGCATTTTCAGAGTGCGTTTTTTGATTCTCTCTCTTAAGAGATCTCTATCAACTTCTATGTTGTAGATAGGAAGATTTTCGATAATAGGTTTTGGCGGATTTTCTCTAAACCACTCGCTCGGAGTAAGTTTTGAGGCTTCATAGATGAGAAGTGCTTTTTCTATTCGGTATCTGTCGTTTGGAGATATATTTTTCATATATTTTTCATCAACTCCAAACAAAAAGTTATAACAACTTTCCAAATCTTTTAGCTTTATCTCGGCTTGAAGTGAGATCTCTTTTGTGATTGTCGGAATTTGTGAAAGCCCGTCTATAAGCGATTTAAGGTAAAAAGATGTGCCTCCGACGATGATGAGGTTTTTATGCTCCTCTTTACATATCATGAGTACATCTTTATAGAGTTGTATAAAAATATCGACACTAAAATACTCATTTGGACAGAGCAGATCTATGCCGAAATGCCTTACTTCATTAAGCTCTGCTTTAGAGGGCTTCGCTGATACGATGTCTATCTCTTTATAGATGCTGAGTGAATCGATTGAGAGTATGTAAGCATCTATTTTTTTGGCGATTTTAATTGCTAAATCACTTTTTCCCGATGCTGTAGGACCGATAATGGCTAGTTGAATCATGGCAAAATTATATCATTTTATATAACTCTTTGAGGGTTGATTTAAAGGGTAAGGTTGTTTCAGTGGAGTGTTTTTTCAGCTAAAGTGAGCTTATTTAATGGAGCACTTACTTAGAGTAAGGTAAAATAAGCGTCACTCTTAAAAATTATGTTATAAAAAATAGTTATTTTATAAATTCAGTATTATATATTTTAAAATTCGGCAAAGGGGAAACGTTGAGAGATATTTTTCAAAAAAAAGATATGAGCAGTGTTAATGGGGAGTTTCAGCGAAAATTGGGTCTTTTGGATGTGACATTTATCGGTGTCGGTGCAGTTATTGGGGCTGGAATTTTTGTTATTACAGGTCAGGCGGCAGCGACTATGGCCGGACCTGCTATCGTTTTGTCTTTTTTGCTTGCTGCCGTTATGATTGGAATTACCGCACTCATATATGCTGAACTTAGCTCCGCTTATCCCGTGGCAGGAAGCGCATATAGTTTTACGTTCGCATCGCTGGGCGAAGTGTTCGCATGGTTTGTCGGGTGGAACCTTCTGCTTGAGTATGGCGTAGCCACTGCAGCTGTAGCTACCGGATGGTCAGGGTATCTGCGCCGTTTTTTAGAAAACAGCATGGGGATAGAGATGCCGCTTGCTCTTAGCGGTGCTTACAACCCCAGTGCCGGTACATACATAGACATAAGTGCGTTTGGAATTATTTTGGCGATTTTTGTCCTTCTTGCGATTGGGATTAAAGAGAGTGCGCGCGTTAATACGGCGATTGTCTTTATAAAGCTTGCCGTTTTGATAACATTTGTAGTTGTCGGTTTGCCGCATGTCGATTTTAACAATTTGTCGAACTTCATGCCGTTTGGATGGGAAGGCGTTTGGCATGGTGCGGCACTCATAGTTTTCGCCTATTTGGGGTTTGATGCCATAAGCACCGTGGCGGAAGAGGCAAAAAATCCTACTCGAAATATACCTCTTGGACTTATGCTCTCACTTGCACTCAGCGTTGTTTTTTTTATTCTTGTAAGCTTTACTCTTACGGCGATAGTTCCATATCAAGAGCTTAATGTTCCCGATGCGCTGGCGTTTGCGCTCTATAAAGTAAATGAGCCTTTTGCCGCCAATGTCATTGCACTTGGAGCGGTTATAACGATTACAACGGTAATGCTGGTCATGGGACTTGGGTTTACACGTATCCTTTTTGCTCTTGCACGTGATGGACTTCTGCCAAAAACATTGAGTGAGATCCATCCAAAATATGACACTCCATACAAAGCAACTATTATCGGCGGAGTGGTACTTAGTATCATGGCTGGGTTAATTCCTCTTAAAACGCTTGCGGAGCTTGTAAATATCGGAACGCTCTTTGCCTATTTGATGGTGGCTGTAGCGATTATCGTTCTTCGTCGCCAAAATAGCATTCAGCCATCATTTAAAGTTCCTGCGTTTAAAATCCTTATGCCTCTTAATTTCATTTTGATAATTTTTATGATGGCAGGATTGCCGTTTGAAACATGGCTGAGATTTATCGGATGGTCGGTAATCGGAATGCTAATCTATGCGTTTTATGCTTCAAAACGCTCAAAGGCTGAGTAATGGCAGTTTCAGTATGGCGTCAGGTGTTGACACTTCCTGTCATCGTTATAGCAATGGGCTATTTTGTGGATATTTACGATTTAATCCTCTTTGGAGTCGTGCGTGTCGAGAGTTTAGGCGAATTGGGGCTAAATAAAGAAGAGATAACTTCTTGGGGAACAATCATCTTAAATGCCCAGATGGCAGGAATGCTTATCGGCGGAATCTTATGGGGCATTTTAGGCGATAAAAAAGGGCGTTTGTCGGTACTTTTTGCTTCGATTGTCCTCTACTCGGCTGCTAATTTTCTTAATGCTTTTGTAACCAATGTCGAACAGTATGCGCTTTTGCGTTTTATAGCAGGTGTCGGTTTAGCCGGTGAACTTGGTGCAGGCGTGACACTTGTTGCCGAGATTTTACCTAAAGAGCTTCGAGGATACGGAGTCATGAGTATAGCGGCGTTTGGAGTGCTCGGTGTCGTTGCCGCAAATATCGTTGCAGAACATTTTGCATGGCGTAATGCTTACATCATAGGCGGTGTGCTTGGCTTTTTGCTGTTGATTTTAAGATTTCGTGTCAAAGAGTCTGCAATATTTGAACATCATGTCAGCGACGATGTGAAGCGGGGTCATTTTTTCAGTCTCTTTAGTAAAAAAAAGCTTTTGTCAAAATACATAAAAGCGATTGTTATCGGAATGCCGCTGTGGTATGTTGTAGGTGTTTTAGTAATGTTTTCGCCCGAGTTTGCTACAGCTCTTTCAATCCAAGGAGAAGTGAGTGCAGGTACGGCACTAATGTACTGTTATATCGGTCTCTCAATCGGTGATTTGGCAAGCGGATATCTTTCTCAGAAAATGAGAAGCCGTAAAGGCGCTTATATTATCTTTATGGTTCTTTCGCTGGCTAGTGTAGTCTCATATTTTATGTTAAGCGGAGCAACAGCTTCTTCTTTTTATACATGCGTATTTTTTCTTGGTATATTTTGCGGTTATTGGGCGCTGTTTATCACCATGGCGGCGGAGCAGTTTGGAACAAATATCCGTGCAACCGTTGCAACTACAGTTCCAAATTTCGTCCGTGGTTCGGTAGTTCCCATTACATCAAGCTTTATGCTTTTAAAAGAGAGCATGGGTGCATTAGGCTCAGCTGCCATAGTCGGTGCGGTTACATTTTCAATCGCATTTATTGCACTCTATTTTACCCGTGAGACATTTCATGAGGATTTGGATTACATAGAAGCGTGAGATTGGGTCACTTCTATTCTTTTTGTTAATAAAGCGTTAATCTAGAGTTTAAAGAGCGTTAATAGCAGTAATCTATAATTTTAAAATATAATACAAAGGAGTTCATTATGAACAAAAGAGTTATATTAAGTTTAGGTTTAATAGCGTTATTGTCGTCTTCTTTACTGGCGAATGGGATGAATTGTGATAAAGAGGATAAGAATTTTAAGAAATCACATAGCCAAATGATGAAACACAACCGTAATGGGAGCGAACATTTAATGGCATATGTGATGAAACTTGACTTGAGTGATGAGCAGAGAAAAAAGATAGATGCTATTATGCAGGAGAGTATGAAAAATATGCCTAAAATATCAGATGCTTTCAGTGAAAACGGCTTTGACAAGAAGCTCTTTGTTAAGCTTTATAATGAAAAAACAGAAAATAAAGCAGAGAAAAAAGCACAGATGATAGAGAGTATCTATGCCGTTTTAAATGCATCTCAGAAAAAAGAGTTAAAAAAGATGCTTGATGAAAGGGTAGCAGCAAAAAAAGAGTTTTTTAAAAACTGTAGAAATTAATCTTTGAGCATATAATGAGTAAATTCATAAATAAAGATTTAGCTACATCCTTAACTGCACTTTTATTTGTAGTTATTGGTATTACCGGCGTAATAATGTTCTTTCATTTTTTTGACAAGTATGTAGAAGATATGCATGCGATTTTAGGTTTGGTTTTTGTAGCGGTTGTATTTTTACATGTCTTTTTTAATTTTAAAAGCATGAGAAATTATTTTAATAAAACTATATTTAAAATTCTTTCTGCTGCTGTATTTGTAGTCGCTCTTGCATTTGTTTTAAATGTGAAAGAGGGAGTAAACCCTAAAAAAGTTATAATGGAGTCATTGTTTAATACGCCGCTTCAAAACTCTGCAATTATTTTTGGAGTTGATATAAACAAGTTTAAAGTAGATTTAGAAAAAAGAGGTTTTGAGATGCAAGATACAATTCAGGAAACAGCCCTCAAAAATAAGATATCACCATTTGACGTAGTTACTATTATGATAGGAAAATGATTAGGAATTGACAGGTTTATGATAAAAATTGCAATGATTGAAGATGATACCGAGTTGGCCGATGTTTTAACTCAGTATCTTGCAAAATACAACATAGAAATTACAAATTATGAAGACCCGTTTTTGGCTCTGAGTGCTATATCTTTAAATAATTATGATTTGATTATTTTGGATTTAACTCTTCCGGGCTTAGATGGGTTGGAGGTTTGTAAAAAACTGCTTTTAGCACATAAAATTCCTATCATCATCTCAAGCGCAAGAAGCGACATAACCGATAAAGTAATAGCTTTAGAGCTTGGTGCAGATGATTATCTTCCAAAGCCTTATGACCCTAGAGAACTTGAAGTCAGAATAAAAACAATTCTGCGAAGATGTTCCAAAGAGTTGGAACTTTTAAAACCTGAGCTAAAACATGAGGTATTTATCTTAAATGAACAAAAACAAGAGATAAGGCAGGATGGTCGGCTGCTTAAGCTTACTCCTGCGGAGTATGAGATAATGTCTTTGATGTGCAAACGAAAAGGCTTTGTCGTATCAAGATATGATATCTTACAAAACTGCAGTTTTTTAAACGATAATGAAGAGAGCGGTTCTCTGGCTGTTATCATAAATAGAATCAGAACAAAAATAGAACAAGATCAAAAAAATCCGAAGTATCTTTTAACAATAAGAGGAACCGGATATAAGTTGGTAGAATGAAAAAATATTCCATACTCTTTACGATAAACATAACCTTTTTAATATCTTTTATACTGATAACCGTAAGTTTTTTGGCATTTTATAATTTCAATAATCAAAAAGAGAAGCACTTTAATAATAAAAGAGATATGGAAATTTCAAAAATTTTTATGCATCAATATAGAATGGGCGGTATGACAAATGAGCTTGTAGAGTATCTTGAGAGTTTGGATTTTTCTGTTATAACAGATGCAAAAGAGATAAAAAACATACTTGATAACAAAGATATAAAAGTCAAAGAATTAAAATCAAAAGGTTTATTTACGCTCAGGCAAATAGAACTTCAAGATAAATCTTTTATATTAATACAAACTCCAAATGAAAAAGTCGTCTTGGCAGATAAAAGTTTTTTGAGAGATAAGAAAAGCACGATTTTTATTGTCTATATAACGATAGTTTTGATATTTGCTTTTTTGTATCTATCAATCATAAATAAATTAAAACCTCTAAAGGTATTAAAAGAGAGTGTTAAAAATTTCGGTAATGAAAATTTTGATTTCAGGGGTTTTACATCCAATAATGATGAAATTTCTCAACTCTCAAACGAGTTTTATAAGTCGGCAAAAAAACTAAAAAAATTAAAAGAGTCAAGGAATGTCTTTATCAGAAATATTATGCATGAGTTAAAAACACCTATTACAAAAGGTAAGTTTTTAATGCAGCTTCCTCAAACAGACCAAAATGTAGAGAGTATGCAGAAAGTTTTTTATAGGCTGGAGTCACTCATAAATGAGTTTGCCTCTATTGAGGAGCTGATTTCAACTAAAAAAGAGTTAGAAATTAAAAATTACTACTTAGAAGATATCATAGATAATGCAGTAGATATTTTGATGTGTAATGATGATGAGGTAATAAAAGAGTTTGAAAATATTAAGATAGATGTTGATTTCAATCTTTTTTCAATAGCTGTTAAAAATCTGCTTGACAACGGTGTAAAATACTCTAAAGATAAGAAAATAGTAATAAAAAACGATGCAGACAAACTTATCTTTGAAAATGAGGGAATAGAACTTTCTTACCCGATAGAGAACTACTTTGAACCGTTTTTTAGAGGTGGAGATGCAAAATCAAACCAAAGTTTCGGGCTTGGTCTTTATATTGTAAAACATATATTGGATGCACACAATTTAAAATTAAAATATGAATATGAAAACAATATAAATAGATTTATAATATTTAGTTAATCTTTTATTACGGAATTTTAAATCAACTTTGGGTAAAATCAAACAAAAACAATTTCAAGGTCAATTTTGCAAAGATATATAAATAAACTCAAAGATTTTAATGAACTGGTTATGTTTGAGCACTCTATCTTTTCGCTTCCTTTTATTTTTATAGCTATGGTTGTCGCTGCAGATGGGTGGTTTGGTTTTTCTCTGCTTATACTAGGTGCGTTGGCGGCGGTAAGTGCAAGAAATTTTGCAATGGGATTAAACAGATTTGCCGACAGAGACATTGATGCGCAAAACCCAAGAACCATGTCAAGACCAAACGTTGACGGAAGGCTTGATGCAACAAGTATTATGATTTTTACGGCAGTCAATGCTTTTGCATTTGTTGCGGTTGCTTATATGGTAAATCCGCTTGCTTTTTATCTCAGTTTTCCTATTTTGCTGGTTCTTGGAAGCTACTCTTACTTTAAAAGATTTTCATCTTTGGCACATATTGTCTTGGGCATATCTCTAGGACTTGCACCTATTGCAGGCGTTGTAGCCGTGAGTGCCGAGATAACTGCATGGTCTGTTATGCTGAGCTTGGGCGTTATTTTTTGGGTTGCCGGATTTGATCTTTTGTACTCTTTGCAGGATATGGATTTTGACAAAGAAAAAGGGCTGCACTCCATTCCTGCAAAATACGGCTCAGAGGCGACGCTTTTAATCTCTTCTGTTTTTCATCTCTTAACCGTAATATTTTGGCTGCTTTTTGTCTGGGTTGCGGCTCTTGACATGTTTGCTTATGCGGCTGTGATTTTAAGTGCATGTATGCTCGGTTATGAACACTATTTGGTAAGAAAAGATTTTACGAAGATAGACCGTGCTTTTTTCACGGTAAACGGCTATCTTGGTATCGCTTTTTTTGTTTTTATTATTTTAGATAAGGCAATATTATGAGTGTTAGATTAGTTAAAGCACCTGTTAATATGGCTTTTAGTCAATTAGGAGAAAATAAAGAAGAGTTTCTTGTGGAGTATAGAGAGTTAAGCGAGAACACTGAAGACCCCGTAAGTCAGTGGTTAAAACTTGCACGTGCAAAGGGTGAAACGGTTGACACGGATCCCATCTTGCTCAGTCTCATCGTAGAGTTGCATAGGAAAGTGGATGCCTTAGAGCGTTCGTTTAAAGATGAGAAGCCAAAAAGATTGCCTTTAGAAAATGAGATTTCCATAGAATCGATAGGGTTTGAACACCTAAAACTCTCGCAAGATATTTTGCAAGAGGGTGTAGAGTATTACGGCAGAGTCGATCTTCCAGTTTATCCAAAAAGAGATATAGCAATCTTTTTTAGCGCAATTGACAAATCATTGGCTAAAATCACTAAAATGCATGATAAGGATGAGAGGGATTGGGGCGCTTACTTAACCTCAAGAGAGAGACTACTTATCAGAGAAGCGCGAGAGAGCAGAGAATGAACCTAAATCATATAAATATAGAGTATTTAGTCGTTGCGATGGGAGCTATGATTTTATATCTCATCTACTATGTTTTTGCAAAAGATGCCGAGTACAATAAAAATATTCGCTCCGTTGCAACGGTAGCGGAAGAGTTAAATAGAGAGATTTTTTATCTAAAGAAAAAACTGGATGAAACTCAACTCAGCATCAAGAAAAACAGCAGCCGCATGAGCGATGAAGATATATATCAAGAGGTTGAGAGAACAGTTTATGATATGGTCAAGCCTATTTCGCAGAGTTTAAAAAGATTGGAAGAGGGAATTCAGAGGATAGATGAACATGTAGAAGCAAGAATCTCTTCTTTGGAAAGCGGCGTTAAACAGATATCTATTCCTGCTTCTGTTCACGGCAACGATGATGAGAAGATAATTTCACTTTATAAGCAGGGAATAACGCTTGAGACTATCTCAAAAGAGTTGCATATATCTAAAGCAGAAGTTGAGTTTGTACTTAAAATCAACAAGATAAAGTAATTATGTATGGCTGACAGAAGACTTTTCGCACTTGTCTCAATGCTCATTGGCATTAGTATCATTCTCATATATTCACTCTCAGTCTACACAACCATACTTTTTGGGGTAAATGAGTTTCACTTTGCCATAAGACAGACAATTTTTGGATTTTTAAGCATATTTGTAATTTGGCTTTTAGCGCAAGGAGATCCGGATAAACTCTTAACTCCCATAGGTTTTACTCTATTTATCGGGTCGGCAATTTTAATGGTCGCTATGCCGTTCTTGCCGGAATTTTTAGTATCAGCCGTCGGCGGAGCAAAAAGATGGATAAAAGTTTTTGGTTTCTCACTCGCACCGGTTGAGTTTTTTAAGGTTGGATTTGTATATTTTTTAGCATGGAGTTTCTCAAGAAAACTAGGGCATCACGGTGGCATGGGAGTAAAAGAGGAGTTTATCCGGTTTATTCCTTATGGATTGATTTTCGTTGGAGCTATGTTTATCATAGCTATTGTTCAAAATGACTTGGGTCAGGTTGTCGTACTTGGGCTTACCCTGCTTTTTATGCTTATGTTTGCGGGAAGCAGTTTTAGATTTTTCTTGACTCTTCTCATTGGGGCACTTATCTTTTTTCTATTTTTTATTTTTACGGCAGAGCATAGAATCCTTCGTATAAAATCTTGGTGGGCACTCGCACAAAATAGCGTTTTAGAGATTTTTCCGGAATCCGTGGCGGCACAGCTGAGAGTTCCTACCGAGGTTGAACCGTATCAGATAGGACACTCGCTCAACGCTATCCATAATGGAGGGCTTTTTGGCGTTGGGATGTCAAACGGAACTTTTAAGTTGGGTTTTTTAAGTGAGGTGCATACAGACTTTATCCTAGCTGGGCTTGCGGAAGAGTTTGGCTTTATGGGAGTTCTCGTCGTCGTCATAATTTTTGTTCTGATGATTCAGAGAATTTTTAAGATTGCAAATAGAACAGAAGATTCAAGAATATATCTTTTTAGCTTGGGAATTGCATTTTTACTCGCTTTCGCATTTTTAGTAAATGCATACGGAATCAGCGGAATTACGCCCATCAAAGGAATATCCGTTCCATTTTTGAGCTACGGAGGCTCTTCGATTTTAGCCGCCTCCATTGGTATAGGCATGGTTTTGATGGCATCGAAAAAAACAAAAATGGATTAACTGATTTATATGGAGAAATAGATGAAATTTTGCATAACCGGTGGCGGAACAGGCGGACATTTGATGATTGCAGAAGCGTTGGTTGAAGCTGCGGTAAGTGATGGGCATGAAGCCATCTTTATCGGTTCGACAAGCGGACAAGATAGAAAATATTTTGAAGAGCATAGTACATTTAGCCATGTCTATTTTTTAAAAACAACAGGTGTCGTAAATCAAAAAGGTTTTGGAAAGCTAAAGGCTCTCTGGCTTGTAATACGTGCATTTTTTGCTTCAAGAAAAATTCTTAAACAACATAATATAGAAGCAACCTACAGTGTCGGCGGATTTTCTGCCGCTCCTGCATCGTTTGCATCTCTTAGTCGATTTATTCCGCTTTTTATACATGAACAAAATGCTGTTGAGGGCAGGCTAAACGCTCTTTTAAAACCCTTTGCTAAAAGATTTATCAGTGCGTATGACAAAAATTCGCTTATTGTGGGATATCCGGTTAAAGATGAGTTTTTTAAGAGTGCAAGAGTTAGGACAGAGATAAAAACCGTTATCTTTTTAGGCGGATCTCAAGGTGCTAAAGCGATAAATGATTTGGCTTTAAGTGTGGCAAAAGAGCTTAAAGAGATGGGGATAAAAATAATCCATCAAGCAGGCGAAAGAGATTTTGAGAGAGTAAAAAACGAGTATGAGAACTTAGGTGTAGAAGCAGAGATCTACGGATTTACCAAAGAGATGAACTCTCTTATGTCAAGGGCAGATTTGGCTATAAGCCGCTCAGGTGCGAGTACGCTTTGGGAACTGTGTGCAAACGGCTTACCGGCGCTTTTTATCCCTTTTCCGCATGCAGCTTCTGATCACCAATACTATAATGCGAAATTTATAGTCGATAATGATTTAGGATGGTGTGAGAGAGAAGGTCGTGATTTGAAATCTATTTTAATCTCAATTTTGGGGCAAAATCTAGAGGATAAAAGCAAGGCTCTCTTGGAACATTCAAGCAGAGATGTGGCAAAGATGATGATTCAAGATGCTCTAAAGGCAGTAAATGGTTAAAGAGTTAGCGGCAGATTTGGTTGATCTTATTTTTGAATGGGGTTATTTGGGAATATTTTTGCTTATGATGATAGAGAGTTCATTTATCCCATTTCCAAGTGAGATAGTGCTTGTTCCTGCCGGATATTTAGCATCAAAAGGTGAAATGGGAATCATGATGATAATGATAAGCTCGCTGGCCGGTTCTATGGCAGGAGCATTTGTGAACTACTATTTGGCACTTCTTCTTGGTAGAAAAATTCTTTGCAAATATGGAAAATACTTTTTTATAAACGAAAGTGCGATAGAGCGGATGGATAACTATTTTGCAAAACATGGGCATATCTCTACTTTTATAGGAAGATTGATTCCGGGTATTAGACAGCTTATCTCAATACCTGCAGGGCTGGCACATATGAATTTAATTACATTTTCGATATATACGGCTCTAGGAGCAAGTATTTGGGCTTTTATCTTAGTGATGCTAGGCTATATGATAGGGGAAAATCAAGAATTAATAGAAAGTTATCTAACTCAAATAACTATCATAGTTATTTTTGCTTTGGTTTTATTAGCTTCGTGGTATATTTATAGACAAAAAAAGAGAAAGGCTAAATGATGGCTGATAATACAGGATATATGTTTCAAAGCGGTTTTTTTGGAACGCGTGCTCCTTTTTTTATGGATTTAGTAACATTGATTGTCTCTCTTTTACCGTTTCTTGTAGCTGTCGCAATCTATTTCGCAAAGAAAAAAAAATATAAGGTTCATGCATATTTTCAGATATTGATTTTTGCATTTTCCGTTATCGTACTCTCATATTTTGAGTACGGGGTAAGAGTAAGCGGCGGTTTCAAGAGTTTTATGCAAGGAAGCAGCATCTCTTACGATTACGCTTTTGTGGTACTTATCTCTCATATAGTGATTTCCGTCATTGCTCTGATTGTGTGGGGAGTGACTATTTTTATGGCTAAAAAACTGCTACAATCAAACAGACATAAGAAAATGGGTCTAATAACATTTGTCGGTGTGTTTCTTACTTCGCTTACCGGAATATGGGTCTACTTTTTGATGTTTGTATATTAAAATCTTGGAAGTTTAGGAGTTTATAATGAAATATACATTGAAGTTTAGAATCTGGCACTGGCTTAATGCGATTGTTATTCTTGGTCTGCTTGGGACTGTTTTTTTAAGAAAAACCTTTCTTAGCTATAAGGCGAATGCCGAAATTTTGATGAGTAAACTCTCTGCGATGGGTACGGATATAGCTATCGAAGATGCGAAGATATTGGCAAAAGCGATTCGTGCAGGCATGTGGGAGTGGCATATAATACTTGGATATGCATTGGCATTTTTAGTTATTTATAGAATCTTTCTCTTCTTTGGAGATGAGAGTAAAAAAGAGGATTTTGCCTCGCTAAACATACATAAAAAAGCGGTAAAAATATCATACTATATTTTCTATGCAGTAATTTTATTTATGACGATAAGTGGTTTTGCAATACATTTTTATCAAGAGATAGGATTTAGCAAAGAGTCTGTAGGCGCTCTTAAAGACATGCATGAATTGGTTTATAATTTTATATTGATTTTTGTTCCGCTCCACATTGCAGGGGTGGTTTTTGCAGATGCAAAAGAGGAACATGGTATCGTTTCAACTATGATAAACGGAAAAACAAAAGAAAATTTTTAAAATTAAGGAAATAATATATGGTACAAATAGATAACGTTGCACTCGACTTTTGTCTGCCAAATCAAGATGATGTTGAGATCTGCTTAAGAGACTTAAGAGGGAAATGGATAGTTCTCTACTTCTATCCAAAAGACAGCACTCCGGGGTGCACGACAGAGGCATGTGACTTTAGTGATGCAGCACCTGACTTTAGTATGCTCAATGCAATCATAATCGGCATAAGTGCCGACAGTACGAAAAAACACCGTGATTTTATAGAGAAAAAAGATCTATCGGTTACTTTGCTAAGCGATGAGTCAACTTCCATGCTGCAAGAGTATGGCATTTGGCAGTTAAAGAAAAACTACGGCAAAGAGTACATGGGGATAGTCCGTACAACACTCATAATAGACCCTCAGGGCGTTATAAAAGCTATCTGGAAAAATGTTAAAGTAAAAGGTCATGTAGATGAGGTAGGAGAGAAGTTAGAGTTGCTTCAAGAATCTGAGTAAATTTCAAAATTTTTATAAATAGAGAGTATATATTTTGTTATCAAAATATATACTCATTACACCCTTGAGTATTATCAAAATCTCTCAAAATTATTTGCATCTTTTATATTTATACTAGGTTAATTTATATGTAAAAGTTAAATATCTTAATAAAAATTAATAAATATGTTTAGTTGTGAAGATTAAATTTAACACAAAATTAACACTCTACTGCTACACTTGACACTTCAAAGTTCCTTGCCATGATCTTAGTTTGGCGACTACAAGGCAAGGAATGGCGGCAAGCACCAACATGATTTTACCATTATCTTAGTTAATCAACATTGGTGCCATATATAATTATTACATCATGGAGATAAGAAATGACAAAAGTAAATGGTATAAGTTTATCCTTGATAGCGTTTGCAACATTTTTAAATGTAGCAAATGCGGATTCAACAGATTTGGGAAAAGTCTCTGTAACCGCTACAAAAACAGCGATTACTACATCTGAATCACCGGCAAGTGTTGAGATAATAACTTCAAAAGAGATAGAAAATAAGCAGGTGCAGCGAGCTGATGAAGCACTAACAGATGTAGCGGGAGTATATGTTAGATCAGATGCAAATCATGCACCAAATAGTTGGAGTAACGCAGTCTCATTAAGAGGTATCCCTCAATATACTAGAACCGCTGTCTTAGTTGACGGCGTATCAATAAACAATGCTTTTTCTTCCGGAGTGAACTGGTCTAGTATAGCTGTAGATGACATAGAAAAGATTGAAGTCGTCAAGGGACCTTTTTCATCACTATACGGTGGAAATGCTATGGGTGGCGTAATCAATATTATAAGAAAAGAACCGACAAAGCAAGAATTTAACATAAAAACAGGATATGGAAGCAATAATTATAAAAATTTAGAATTATCATATAAAGATAAACTTTTTGATTCTTTAGGTATTGATATCAACTTTGGAAGCAAAAAAAGTGATGGATATATAAGTGATCTTGTTGTAAAAACTCCTAGTAACGGAACAGGCGGAGTTGATGTAATAGGACAGCAGTTAACTACTGATTATAAAGGAGCCGCAAAGTATATAGTAGGAGACAAAGGGGAAAAATCTTGGGTACAAGATGATATTGGTTTGAAATTATTTTATTACATTAGTGATGATTCAAAAATAACATTTGATTATAATCATCATGAAGATGAAACAAAATACAATAGTTTTAATACCTATTTAACTGATAGTTCCGGTAATTTTATCTATAGCGGAAGCGCGCAATTAGATGCAACTCATAAAACAACCTTATCAGAAAAAGATTTTTTATTCGGTCCAAATGGCGAAACATCAGACAGATTTACGTTAAGTTATACAAATATATTTAGTGATGCTGTAGATTTAGATATTAAAACAAATTATTTAAAAAATAATTATTGGTATGTTTCTCAAACGACGGGAGCAGTTTTAAATAGTGGTCCTGGAACTTTTACAGATGTTCCTAATGAAAAAATATTTGTATCTGGACAGTTAAATTTTTCGTTAGGTAATTATCATTATATAACAATGGGTGTAGATATAACTAAAAACGAGCTGCAAAAAGATATCAATACGTTAACGAATTGGAGAGATTATGATAGCAAAACAACTTTGCAAAGAGAGAACAATGGAGAGAGTATTACAAAAGCCTTCTTTATACAAGATACTATAGATATAACAAAAAAATTGATAGCTTATATTGGCGGAAGATATGATTATTGGGGAACAGAAGGTGATTTTAAAGATTATATAAATAATGTGAATACATCTTATGAAAAAAGAGATGACTCATATTTTAGCCCTAAGGTATCGTTAGTTTATTTGCCGACAAATAATACAACACTTAGAACTTCTTGGGGAAAAGCTTTTAGAGCTCCGTCTTTAAGTGATCTTTACTCCGCATACTATTCAGGAGCTAAATTGATTCAATCAAGTCCAAATTTAGAGCCGGAAAAAATTTCATCTTGGGAAGTAGGTTTTGAGCAAAAATTTATTACAGACACTCAAATTAAAGCAACTTATTATGAAAATACTTTGACAGATTTAATGTATTCTACAGATGTAAGTTCGACCTTAAATGAAAAAAGAAATGCAGGAAAAGCAGAAATAAAAGGTTTTGAAATAGAGGTAAAACAGGCGATTACAGATGATATTTATGCATTCACCAATTACACTTACAACAAATCTAAAATGATTGAAAATGATTCTAAACCGACAAGTATTGGTAAAGAATTAACATATGTTCCAAAAAAACAGTTTAATTTAGGAGTAAGTGGAAATTCAGATTTATGGAATGGCTCAATTATTGGCTCATACGTAGGTGACATGTACACAACAGATGATAATACTGATGTTATAAAAGATGTATATGGAGCTTATGAATCATACTTTATCGTTAATACAAAAATAGGATATAAAATACGAGATTATTTAAGTGCGTCACTCTCTATAAATAATTTGTTTGATAAGGAATATTTCCAGTCTGATATGACACCTGGCAGAACTGTTTACGGGGAATTATCGTTTAAATTTTAGAAATAAATCAATAAGCAGGAATAAAAATGAAAATAAGAAATCTTTTTGTAAAGATTCATTTATATTTAAGTCTTTTTTTAGGGATAATACTTGGTGTTGTAGGATTAACAGGGAGTATTATTGTATTTGATGAAGCATTGGATAAGATGTTAAATCCAGACCTTTTGAGTGTTTCGTCAAAGGGTGAATATAAATCTGCTTCTGAAATCTTAGAAATTGCCAAAGATGTTTATCCCGATAAAACTCCTGCAATTATACATCCGCCAAAAGGGGATGACGGTGTGTTTGTTGTATGGTTTAAGGTACCAAAGGATAATTTAGTCAAAGATAAAGCTAAATGTTGCAGTGCGTTTGATTGGTATCAAGTCATGATTAATCCTGTTAGTGGTGAAGTTTTAGGATGGCGTAATCAAAGTGAATATGGATTTGACAGAAAACACATTATCAAAACAATGCATGGACTTCACTCTTATCTTTTAATGGGAAGTATGGGACGAAATATTATAGGCATAGCAGGAATATTGTGGCTGATAATAACTATTACCGGTATCTATTTATGGTGGCCGAAAAATAGAAAATTTAAATCGGCAATGACTCTAAAAAAAGATGCAAATCCTATTCGATTTAATTTTGATTTGCATAGAGTAAGCGGTTTTTATAGTGCGGTGATTGTTTTTGTGGTTACGTTTACCGGAATTTATATCGTATATCCGCAATACATAAAACCTGCTATTAAGATATTTTCTCCAATCGAAGAGAACTTAAAAAATATAACATCGCAAAGAGGATCAGACAGTAGCACCATCCCTGTAGAAACAGCTCTAAGCACGGCAAATAAAGTATTTCCAAATGCAGAACTAATGGCTATCGGACTGCCTATTGATAAAAAAGATACATATAGAATCTATAAACGTCAAAAGGGAGAAGTCAGAAAATCAAAAGGAAAAAGCGTCGTGTGGATAGATCAATACAGTGCAAATATTATTAAGATTAAAGATCCAAACAGCATGTCAGCGGGTGAAACTTTTGTTGATTGGCAGTTCCCTCTTCACACAGGCGAAGCTTTTGGTATGTTTGGACGGTTATTGGTATTTTTTTCAGGCATTGCAACGACAGTATTGGTAATAACGGGTACTATTATTTGGTATAGAAAAAAAAGAATGAAGTATCTAAAGCTTTTAAAACAGCGTAATTGATTTTGTGAATCAATTTTATACTAACAAATATATGCAATTTGAAGAGAAGATAGAATAAAAAATACGCAAGCATACACTTCCTTTAATAAAAATTTGTAAATATGTTTAGTCTAAAAAATTAAACTTAACACAAAATTAACATTCGACTGCTACACTGTGCGTCTCAAAGTTTCTTGTCATGATTTTAGTTTGGCGACTACAAGGCAAGGAATGGCGGCAAGCACCAATATTGTTTTATCATTACTTTAGTTAATTTGTTAATTTAATCATAATATATATTTTGGTGTTGTTTTATCAAAGCATAAATTAGGAGAAAAAATGACAAAAGTAAATGGTATAAGTTTATCCTTAGTTGCTGCTGCAACATTTTTAAATGTAGCAAATGCAGATTCAATAGATTTGGGTGACGTTTCTGTGACCGCTACAAAAACAGAACAATCTACATTAGAAGTCCCAGCAAACGTCTCCATTGTGACATCTAAAGAAATTGAAAAAACGAACAATCAACGCCTTGGCGATGCTTTAAATGCTAAAGTTCCTGGACTTTACTTACGAGGGGGTGCACTTGGCAACGCAAGACCTGGTGTAACTATGCTTAGCTCCATGCGCGGTCAAGGTGGAACACTTACAAAGCTAGCTGTTTTAGTTGACGGAATGAATATGGTTGATGCATACTCAGGGCAAGTCAACTGGTCAATGGTTTCAATGGAAGATGTAGAGCGCATAGAAGTCGTACCTGGAGTTGGCTCATCACTCTATGGAAGCAATGCAATGGGTGGTGTTATTGATATTACTACCAAAAAACCAACAAAAGAAGAGATGTCTTTTAATATAGGGAAAGGGTTCGGTGATTCTGCAGGAGAATATGCGAGTGCACTGTATCGCAATAAATTTGATAACGGCTTGGGTGTAGTTTTCGGGGTATCACAGAATAATCGTGACGGGTATGTTGGGGAATATGTCACAAAAACACCTTCTGGTGTGCCAGTGGCAGGTGCTGTAACGGTAGGTGATGGAGCCGAAGAAACGACAACGACAGCAGGTGCAAAAACTTATATCGTTGGAGATAAAGGCTTAAATGCTTCTACTGCTAAAAATATTCATGGGAAAATCTATTATGACCTCTCAAATACCTCAAAAATTCATGCCGGTTTTGCCTATTCTGACAATGAAAGTCTAACTACACCATATAACAGTTATTTACTGGATGTTAATGGAAACCCTATTACTATGGGAACGACAGCAACCAATCTTAGTCTAGATGGGAAAAAAACAACTATCAAAGAACAAGATTTTGCGAGTTCCATCCCGATGGGGAATACGGTATGGCGCTATTTTACTGGATATGATGGAAAAATCGGCGATAGTAAACTGAGTCTAAATTTTGGAAAAATCGATCGTGATTCATGGAATGCAAGTATAGGTTCAGCTGCTACTTTAGCATCAGGGGCTGGAACACTCAGTACATCGCCAAACAGTACGACAAACGCTTCGGCACAGTTAAGTATTCCAGTAGGTGATAGTCATTATTTTATTGTAGGTGCTTCGACGGAAATAGGTGAGCTAAATCAAAAAAAATATGCTGTTTCTGATTGGACGAATATGGATACCAAAACGGCAGAGTTGGATAGAATTGATGCAAAAAGTACAACAAACTCTCTTTTTTTACAAGATCAGCTTGCCATTGGAGATGATTTATTGTTCTATATTGGGGGTCGTTATGACTCATGGACAGCAGGGGGGACTGGGGTAGTTACTACCGGTTCAGTTCCTGGGACATTTGTTTACCCTGATTGTAGTGAAGCAGCGTTTAGCCCAAAAATTGCCGCTGTTTATATGCTCAATAACCGAACATCAATAAAAAGTTCGGTAGGGACAGGATTTCGAGCACCAACTAACTATTATCTCTTTGCTAATCCGACTTTCTCAGGTGCAGCTGCACCAAATGGGAAGATGATCTATTCGAATCCTGATTTGAAACCCGAAAAAGCAAAAGCGTTTGATCTTGGGGTGGAGTATCACTTTGTAGATGGCGGTAAAGCGACCACAACCTATTTCGTGACAAAAACAAAAGACTTGATTTATCAAAAAGTTACTAAAGTTGCTCAGTATACGGATCCTATTATCAATAAAGTGATTGACTATGAGTCACGACAAGAAAATACAGGTGAAGCGTTGGCAAGGGGGATTGAACTCTCGGGCGAATATCCTCTCAGTGATTGGTTAGAGGTAAGAGGGAGCTACTCCTATACCGATTCTAAGGTTACAAAAGACGACACTAATACGGGTATGGAAGGAAAACGGGTTACTAATGTACCTAAAGATATGGCTTCACTTGCTTTTGAGGTTAATCAAGGGGATTGGTCAGGAGTATTATCTGGTCGCTATATAGGAGAAGTGTTTAGTAATAATGACAATTCTGATACAGTCAAAGATGTTTGGACAGGGTACAGTAAATACAGTGTTATGGATTTAAAAGTTGATTATAAAATCAATAAAAATCTTAAAGCAAGTGTCATGGTGGACAACCTCTTTGATAAAGAGTATTTTGAATACTATCGTATGTCAGGACGTGGGGCAACTGTCAACCTCTCCGCTACTTTTTAGGCATGAAGATGAAACGTCTGAAATCTAAAAGCACTGTTTTTGCAGTGCTTTTATTACCACTTTTTTTACAAGCTTACATCTGGCTAGAAGAGAAAAAACCTGATGAGGGTGCAAGTTGTTGCACAGGCACTATAGAGCAAAAAATCGGCTATAAAGCATTGATACTCAAGAATGGTGAGCTGCACTACGCCAAACCACTTACCGATTTAAATACATCTACTGTGTGGGTGAGAGATTTCGATGATGTCGTGTCACATGGAGAAATCTTAGATGACATCATCCAAATTGCAACCCCAAATAAGGGAAGCTATCATGTGTTTTTTGAGCAAAAAAATGTTGAAAATAATGTTTTAAATGTTGTAGCCACAACTATGCGGATTTATAATAAAGATGCAAATATTCAAGAATCTGTTCTTAAAGAAATTCGAGGAAAAACAGGTGGTTCATATTATGATAAACCACCTTTAAAAGAATTGGATTTTGAAGTAGTTATGTTAAAACCAATCAAAAAGCATCAGATTAATTGTTGTTTATGGTCTGGTGATATTGCGCAATTTAAAATCTATCATAAGAGAATTTTACAAAAAGATATACCACTTAAAATCATTATGCAAACTGGATGGATTAATGAAGTTGTACCAAGTGAAGATGGAATTGTCTCGTTTGAAATCCCAAGGACTACATATGAAAAATCATCTTTAGATGAAAGATATTCTGAAAAAATGATTATTGAAGCAAATTATACCGTTGATGAGTCAGGTGAATATTTAGGTAAACAATATTCAAAAATTAAATATTCTATGAGTATGCCGCTTACTTTTCACTCCTCTCCACTTGAATACTCATCACAACTTTCTGGTTTTTACGTAGTTATTGGTGTAATGCTTGTTTTTTCATTAGGTATTTATTATTACAGACGAAAAAAGAAAAAAGAACCTAAGGAGATTTGGTTTGATGAAAAATAAAAATATACTTATTTCTCTTTTTTTAGCGACACTTTTAAATGCTGATACCCAAATGGATAATGGTTCAATGATTATTTCATCGCAAGAAATAAGAAGTTTAAATACTCAAATGCTGGTTGATTTACTTAATAAATTACCAGGTATCAAAGCCTCTGATAGTTTTATTAGTCTTCAAGGTTCTACAACCAATGAGGTTTTGGTACTTTTTGATGGCAGACCCCTGACGGATTCTTTAACTGGAACAGCTAGCTTAGGTGGTATTTCTACAGAAAATTTAGAAAAAATAGAGATTATAAAAGGCTCTGGTGCTGCACTTTACGGGGATAATACAAGTGGTGGAGTTATTTTAATAACTTCAAAAAAAACAAATAAATCGTATGTAAATAAAATAAATATCGCTAAAGGTTCTCTAGATACTCAAAAACAGGGTGTAAATATTGGAAAATCTTTTGATGATTTTGGTTTGGCATTTGATTCAAATCATGAAAAAACAGGTGGACATAGACTCAACGGCGACAGTGAGATAAACTCTGCCAAAATAGATTTTAATACATTGTTACTTGGTGCATATGATCTTAGTCTAACCTCAAATTATTTAAGTGACAAGGGTGGAGTTACTGGAAAAATAACAACTCCAACACTAAATGCACGATATGAAAAAGAATCATTCGGAACATCAATGCTTTTGAAAAATAATGGCTTTGAAGGGAGATTTTATACCAATAAAAATGATGATTTAAACACAAATCCAGATTCCAATCTTGACACTTTTTTAAAAACAAGTACTTACGGAAGTGATGTTAAGTATAGTAGTGATATACCAATAATTGGAAAAGCAGTTATTGGCATAAATGGGGAAAATCGCTTGGCAGAAGCTACAAATTCTGGAAGTCATAGCGAAGATTTACTTGGTGTTTATGGTATGAAACAATTTGAACTTGATGGCTTTGGATACAACTTAGGAATAAGGCTTAATAATCATTCTGAATTTGGCAACTCCGCAAATCCAGAGGCTGGTATGAGTTATAGTACCAAAAATACAAAATACAATATCAAAATAACTCAATCATCCAAAACACCAACTTTCAAACAACGGTATTATGAAAGTACTACTGTTCAAGGTAATCCAGATTTAAAAATGGAATCAACCACAAACTATCAAGCTGGATTGTCTTCTAAAATTACGGATAATTTTAATCTCAATGGCAATATATTTTATAGTCAAATAGATGATGGAATAAGTGGTTCGTATGATACAAATGGTGTTTATACTTATGAAAATGTAACCTCAAGTACAAGAAAAGGGTTTGAGACAAGTATTGATTGGAAAATAAATGAAATCTTTAAGATGGATGCTTCATATTTGTATTTATTATTTAAAAATGATGATACAGGGCTATATTTACCAGCTAAACCAAAGCATAAAATTCAATCAAATATTTATGCGGTTTATAGCAATTTTAAAGCAAATATCGGTGGATACAATGTAAGTGATAGCTTCAATAATAGTGCCAATACTGAGGTTTTACAAGGATATTTTTTAGCAAATTCAAAAATTGAGTATAAATATAAAAATATAAAATTTTATACTGAAATTGAAAATTTATTTAATAAAGATTATGAAGTGCATATTGGGTATCCATCGGCTGGAAGAGCATATCTTTTTGGTATGAACTATTTATTTTAAGGAGAATTAGTGTCAAATTTAAAAAGAAAAATCAATAATATGAATCTTGTAAGATTTCGTTTTTGGTTTCAAATAGTTGCATTTTTATTGATTGTATACGGTGGGTATATTGAATTTGATTTGGGCAATAAATTGCCTACTTTTGCGTGTGTATATAATGGTGATTTTACTGGCGGAAAGTGTTATTTGGGAATGTTGCAGCATGATTTAAAACACCCTTGGGAAACTTTTTTAGGATTTACAGGTTATGCTTTTTTAATTTCACTGGGAATATTTATAGGTTGGCTTTGGCTTTTAAATAAAGCTTGGTGTGGCTATGTGTGTCCACTTGGTACAATGCAAGACTGGATCACGGCGTTTAGAACAAAATTAAAAATAAGATTTTCACAGTATGACTGGTCTAGCAGAGCGAAAATAAAACCGATTAAATGGATTTTATTAATTTTGCTTTTGATAATTCCGGTAATGATTGCAAACTCTGTTTTTGGACTTCCAAACCTTCCAAATGGATTATCAATGCCTTTTTGTGATATTTGTCCGGGAAGAATGCTGATACCTGCTTTTACAGGTGATTTTAGCCAATTTTATATTGATTTTTCTTCTAAAACAGATCTTGTAATGACTACCTTAGGAATGATTATAGTTGGTCTGTTTTTGGTCGGCTCATTTATAAAAAAAAGATTCTTTTGTTATTTTTGTCCAATGGCAGCACTGCAGTATACCTTTTCAAAACCGGCTCTTTTAAAGCTCTATAAAGATGGTAGCAAATGTACAAAGTGTGGTGATTGTTATAGAGCGTGTGATATGGATATTTTAGAAATAGCTGATGATGTTACCAGTAAAAATCTTGTTACAGAAGACTGCACATTGTGTTTAAAATGTGTAGCAGCTTGTCCTGAAGAGGGTTGTTTGGAAGCAAATTTTGCAGGAAAAACTATTTTTGAATCAACAAAAGAGGGATTTATAATTAGAATGGCTATGGATAAAAAAGGAGAATCAAGTGAGTAGTATTGAACGCGTAATTGAAACGCCAAAAGACAAACAAAATAGACATAAAGCTATGGAAGCAATAAAGATTATAAACAGTATTAAAGATGATTTTAAATCTCCAATTCAAAGTATGAATTATTTTTATGATTTATTTGAAAAGGTTTACTGTAAAAATGAACCGCTTCATAACGGTAAAACAAAAATAGGAACTATGTGTATCCAAATACCATCTGAAATTATTTATGCCCTTGATGGAGTTCCAATAAGACTATGCAATGGTTTTTATACAGACGATGAAATAGGAAGCGATTTACTTCCGCAAAAAGCTTGTCCATTAGTAAAAGCTACTGTCGGACATTTCGCATCAAATAATTTTACCGATAAACCAGATATTGTGTTCTCTCCTACTACATGTGATCAAAAAACAAAAGCCGGGGCTATCGTAAAAAATTTTGGTTACAAGGTTGTTGATGTAGATTTTCCTCGTACAAAAGAGAGTGAAGGAAGCCGTGAATACTGGAGAAAAAGTATAAAGCAGTTTGCCGTTGAATTATCAAAGTTTAAAAACAAAAAACTCACAAAATCAAATTTAGAAGTTTCAATAAAAAAGATAGGCTATGCACAATCACTTTATCATAAATTATCGGAATATAGAAAACAAGAAATTGCTCCTATCTTGGGGGTAGATATGTTTTTGATAACAAACGCTTTTTTCTTTGATAAGATAGACAGCTGGATAGAAGCCATGGAAGTTTTACTTAAAGAGATGAAAACAAGGGTGGAGGAAAAAATAAATGTTGCAGGCAAAATAAGTCCAAGAATTGTTTTTACAGGCTCGCCGCCTATATTTCCAAACTATAAAATACCGCTTATTATAGAACAATCAGACGCCTTAATTGTGGCTGATGAAACATGTAGTTCAAATAGAATGTTTAATGACATGGTAGCTGTTGATGAGTGGAATTTATACGATATGATAGATTCCATTTCAGATAAGTATCTAAAAGCCTGCACTTGTCCAATTTTTACAACCAATGATGATCGTATAAGAAGAATTATTGATCTTGTAAAGAACTATAAAGCTGATGCTGTTATATATCAGGCATTCGCAGGATGTACGGTATATGAGATGGAACAAAGAAGTGTGCTCGATGCTATGGAAAAAGCCGGTATTCCTATTTTGTACATTGAAAGCGATTATAGCCCCTCTCAACAAGGACAGTTAAGCACAAGGGTTGAAGCTTTTGTAGAATCATTAAAGAACAGACGAAGAAATAAAAAATGAAATATTTTGCGGGAATAGATATCGGTTCAACTGCTATCAAAATTACAATAGCGGATAAAAATAAAAATTTAATAGGGCATAAAATAAGTGCAAGTGGAAGTATGTTTTATAAATATGCCCAAGAAACACTTAGTGCTTTGATAGCAGAACTTTCATTTGATAAAAATGATTTAGCCTATATAGTTGCCACAGGTTATGGTAGAAAGCTATATAAAGAAGCTGATGAAAATATAAGTGAAATCACGGCAAATGCTATAGGCGCAAGAGCAGCTGCCAAAGAATTTGGAGAGATAAAGACTATTATAAATATTGGTGGACAAGATAGCAAGGTTATCTCCATTGATAATGAAGGCAATATTACAAATTTTGCCATGAATGATAGATGTGCAGCAGGAACAGGAAAATTTTTAGATGTAGTTGCTCTTAAGCTTGAAGTTGGTGTAGATGAGTTGGGTGAGTATCATTTCAAATCAACTGGCACTCCATTATCAGTAAATAGCACTTGTGCAGTTTTTGCAGAATCTGAAATAATAGGACTTCTTGGAAATAATCATAGTGTTGAAGATATAGTATGTGGTGTGCATTATTCCATAGCAAAAAGGATAGTAAAGCTTGTAAAAAGAGTAGGAATAAAAGAAAGTGTATATTTTGATGGAGGACCTGCTCTGAATAATGGACTTGTAAGCGCTATAGAAAATGAATTGAGTCAAAAAATATTTATTCCAAAATATCCACAAATAACTACTTCTTACGGTGCAGCTATTATGGGAGTGGAATCGTATAATTACGAACAAAACAAATGATATTTTTAACTATCTTTTTTATGGGTCTACAGTTAGGTGCAACTGCTTGTGCTATTAGCTGCATGCCCGTAATGAGTCCTGTTTTATTAGCGAATGGAGAAAACAAATCAAGAAGTTTGAAAATTTTAATTCAGTTTTTTGGAGCTAAAGTAGTTGCATATACTCTTATAGCAATTTTAGCTTTTTTTGGAGCTGGTTTAGTCAAATCTATGATTGAGAATTCTTTTTTTTCACAAATATTAGGTACTTCCATCATTCTGCTTGGTAGTTGGCTTTTTTTTACAGCCTTAAGAGTTGAAAAATCTTGCATAAAAGATTGTACAAGTTCAAAAATATCTATATTAGGGTATTTGGGGATTGGATTTTTTAGCTCTTTTAGTTTTTGTGCTCCTACGATGTCTCTTATGTTACTTAGTTCTACAGCTGTAGATTTTAGTATATCGCTACTGTATGGAATTTCTTTTGGTTTAGGTGTAGTTTTGATACCGTTTCTGTTTTTTTATCTATTTGTTTTCAAAATTAGTTCAAGTATCGCTATGCAATTAGCAAAATATAAAAAACATATAGAAATTTTTGCTTCATTATTGTTGGTTATCATAGGATTTTTAGTTTACTATCAATATTTAAAACTATAGAAAGCTTAACTTAAATATTTTTTGGGTAAAATTCGCGGATTTTCTTTGCCGCGAGATAAAGCCAAAGAAGTATTCACAGGTATGTATCAAAAGTCAGTGCAACTCCCTTTATAGGCGAAAATTGCCCGATATTACCAAAGCTAACTGACAAAAATCTGGCTGAAAAATGCCCTTAAAGGACCTTATATGGTAACTATGAAAGACTTATTAGAGTGTGGTGTACACTTCGGACACCAAACACGTCGTTGGAATCCGAAAATGAAAAAATACATTTTCGGTGTTCGTAAAAATATCTATATTATAGATTTACAAAAAACTCTTCGTTACTTCCGTAACACTTACCAAATCGTTGTAGATGCTGCAGCTGAGGGTAAAACTGTTCTTTTTGTTGGTACTAAAAAGCAAGCTCGTGCTTCTGTTAGAGATGCGGCAATCGCTTGTGGAATGCCGTATGTAGATAACAGATGGTTAGGTGGTATGCTTACAAACTTCCCGACTATTCAAAAATCTATCCGTAAACTTGATGTTATCTCTGAGATGCAAGAAAATGGACAAATCGACCTTTTAACTAAAAAAGAAGCACTTATGCTTTCTCGCCAAAAAGAGAAGCTTGAGATCTATTTCGGCGGTATCCGCAATATGAAAAAACTTCCTGACATGCTTTTCGTTATGGATGCGGTAAAAGAGCACATCGCTGTTTTAGAAGCTCGTTGTTTAGGTATTCCAGTTGTTGCTCCACTTGACACAAACTGTGACCCTGACCTTATCACTTACCCAATCCCTGGGAATGACGATGCTATTCGTTCTATCCAACTTTTCTGTCGTGAAATGACTGAAGCTATCAACGAAGGTAAAGCATTAAGAAGCGGCGGTCGTGATGATATACAGCAAGAAGTAGGAGCAGATGAGTCTGTAGATGCTGATGCTCTTGAAGTAGAAGATTTCGATACAGAGGAAGCATAATTATGGAAGTTACGGCAGCAATGGTAAAAGATCTGCGCACAGCAACTGATGCGCCGATGATGGATTGTAAAAAAGCTCTTGTTGAGTGTGATGGAGATATGGAAAAAGCGACTGCATGGCTAAAAGAGAGAGGCATCGCACAATCAGCTAAAAAGGCTGATCGTGTTGCGGCTGAAGGTCTTGTAGGTATTAAAATTGCAGAAGACTTCTCTAAAGCTACAGTGGCTGAGATTAACTCAGAAACTGACTTCGTTGCTCAAAATGAGGGTTTCAAAAATTTAGTTTTAAAAACAACGGAAGAGATTTATACAACTTCTCCTGCTGATGTTGAGAGCCTAAAAGCAACTGCATTTGGAACATACTTTAGTGAGGCTGTTATAAAAATCGGTGAGAAGATAGAACTTCGCCGTTTTAAAACAATCAAAGCCGATGATGAAACAGTTGCGATTAACGGTTATATTCACTCAAACAACCGTATAGCTGTTATCATCTCTGCTAAATGTGACAGTAAAAAAACTGCTGATGCGCTTAGACCTATGCTTAAAAATGTTGCAATGCATGCATCTGCAATGAAGCCAAAAACTCTATCTTTTAGAGATTTTGATATGGATTTTGTAACATCTGAGACAATCGGAAGAATTGAAGCGATAAAAAAAGAGAATGAAGAGCTTTCTCGTTTGAAAAAACCTCTTAAAAATGTTCCTCAGTTTATCTCAATGTGCCAATTAACTGATGAAGTTTTAGCTAAAGCTGAAGCAGAAATTAAAGACACATTAAGAGCACAAAATAAACCTGAAGCTATCTGGGACAAAATTGTTCCCGGTCAATTAGCTCGTTTTATTGATGATAATACAACTTTAGACAAAGAGCTTGCTCTTTTAGATCAAACTTACGTTCTAAATGACAAATTAACAGTTGCACAGGCTGTTGAAGCGGCTGCTAAAGAAGCAGGCGGAACTGCTGAAATCGTAGATTTCGTTCGCCTTGAAGTAGGTGAAGGAATTGAGAAAAAAGTTGACGACTTCGCTGCTGAAGTTGCTGCTCAAATGGGTTAAGGATTTATCCTTACCCGTCTAAAATAAACTTCTTCATATAAAAACTCCATTACAATTTACACAACCTATTTAATTTCCGCTATAAGATGATATAATTTTTAATAAAATAACTATTAAGGTCAATTTTGGACAAAAATAAAATTATTGTTATAGGTGGCGGTTATGCAGGTCTTAGAACAGTTGAAAAATTGGCAAAAAACCCAAAAAATGAGATACTCCTTTTTGATAAAAATCCATACCATTTTATGCAGACAGATGTATATGACTTAATAGCAAATGAAGAAGATTTTGCACAAGTTACTGTAGACCTTTTTACATTTTGCTCCGGCTTTGACTCCAATGTAACTTTTTTAAAACAAGAAGTGAGCAATGTTGATTTTAAAAATAAAAAAATTATTACATGTATTCAAAGGTACACTTATGACTATCTTGTAATTGCAGTCGGTGCACGTACAAAGTTTATGGCAAATGTTATCGGTCTGCGTGAATATGCACATGGTATAAAAGCACTGCATCGTGCTATGTATTTTAAACAAAAATTTGAGATGTCGCTCTTTCACAAGGTTGATGAGGGCGGCGTAAGTTGTACGCCTATAAATATTGTCGTTGCAGGTGCCGGACTTAGCGGGGTTGAAGTTGCAGCACAAATGGCATCATTTTCAAAAGAGTTTTATAAGAAAAATAATTTTATTTGTAGAAAATTAAATATTGTTTTGATTAATTCTGCCAAAAACGTTTTAGGTGGATTTGAAGAGCAGCTATATAGCAAAACAGACAAGAGACTCAGAGATCTTGATATTATTATTAAAAACGATAGAAAAGTAGTTGAGGTAACGCATAACAGCGTAAAGCTAAGTAACGGCGAAGTTCTGGATATGGACTTCATGATATTTACCGGCGGTATAGAGCCAAATGGTTTGGTGCAAAATCTTACACTTGATAAAAATGAGAAGGGTTATATAGTTTCAAATAGCTACCTTCAATCTCAAAATTATGGAGAGGTGTTTGCGATAGGCGACTGCACAACCATATACAATAACGCTAAGATTGTGCCTCCGACTGCAGATACGGCAGAGCAGATGGCTGAACTATGTGCTAAAAATATAAATAATCTTATCTCAAATAAGCCTTTAATAGAGCACAATATCAACTCACGAGGAGTTCTTATAGCTCTTGGAAGAGGGTATGCTGTAGCTAGAGTTTTTGGTTTTTATATGCATGGATATAGTGCTTATATTATGAAAAAATTGATTGAGAGGGTTTATGCAAAAAAATTAAGTAATCGCTCAAGAAAAGGGTGTAAGAAAATATTTAGCAACTAAAAAAACAGTTTTAGTTTTAATTTATAAAAAAGGGAATTGTTTTTGCTTTAGTATTTTTATTGGCAGTTTTGCATCAAGGGATTTAGAAGAATGAAGAGAATCTTGTTATTATGGATAGTTTTGGTAGTAGGTGCACACGCTGCTACAAATATATGGATGAGCACAGGCAAATCCCATGGAATAGATCCGAGACTTCTTTATGCTATCTCAAAAGTTGAGAGTAATCATAATCCACTGGTAGTTTCCGTCAACTACAAAAAACTAAATAAAGTGCAGGCAGATATGCTGTATCTTATGCTGCAAAGCAAAGATATTCAGCATATTACTTATACAAAAGTAGTTTCAATTTACAGTAAAGATATTATTCAAGCAAAACAGGTAATTAGTTTTTTAGATCAAAATGATTATCCAAGTTTTGATATTGGGCTAATGCAGGTTAACAATGTTCACAAGGAAGTACTTAAGGGTCTGAAGATTTCGCTTCATGATCTCTTAAATGAGCAGATAAACCTTAATGTAGCTTCTGGGATTTTATGGAATTGCTATAAAAAACATCGTTCCAATAAAGAAGCCATCAACGCTTACAACGGTCGTATTGTCGGTAATGATTACTACACAAAAGTTTCAGAAGTACTGCATAAACTCCTGCTTCCACACGAAAACAGCTCAAAAAATCTATTCTATCGCATACTCTAATTCACTCTCAAGGGTGCAATTATATATACGATAATTGAGTAAATTAGTTATAATCCTCTTATGAATTTACTAAGCGCAAAAAACTTATCACACACTTATGATTATGAACTTTTCAAGGATGTTTCTCTTGAACTCCAAAGTGGTCAATCCATAGCAATTATAGGAATAAGCGGAAGCGGAAAGTCTACTCTGCTTCACATTCTTTCAACACTTTTAAAGCCGGATGAGGGGAGTGTCTCTATCTTTGGCGAAGAAGTTTCAAAGATGAGTAAAAAAAGACTCTCTGAGATAAAAAGGGATGAACTCGGGCTTGTTTTTCAATCTCACTATCTTTTTAAAGGCTTCAGTTGTTTAGAAAATTTAGAAGTAGCTGCAATACTTTCAAACCAGAGCGTAGATGAGAATCTTTTAAAAAGATTAAATATTGAAAGAACACTCGCTCAAAAAGTGACAGAGCTTTCAGGCGGACAGCAGCAAAGAGTCTCAATAGCTAGGGTTTTAACTAAACAGCCTCGCATACTTTTTGTAGATGAGCCGACCGGAAATCTAGATAAAACGACTGCAAATGAGGTTATGGATATATTTTTTGAGTATCTTCAAAAGCATAGTGCAGGGATGATTCTTGTAACACATGATGAAGATCTCGCACATAAATGTGATATAGTTTATAAGCTTATCAATAAAGAGTTAGTAAAAGTTAGTTAAGAGGATTTGCAAGATGGGCTGGGCTCAAGTTTTTAGCGATACTTATGTAGTCGGTTTTATTCTTCTTTTTTTTAGATTCGGTGCATTGTTTATGGCTGTGCCAATATTTTCTCACAACAGTATCCCGATGGAAGTAAAAGCGGCAATGGCATTTTTCTTTACCATCGTATTTTACTCCTCCATGCCGCCGCTCTCCATACCGATAACTGCTCCAAGCATAGTTATAGCGATATTGAGCGAAATGCTCTTTGGTTTGGCAATTGGAACGATTTTACAGCTTGCGTTTAACGTTATAACTTTTGCAGGCGGGCAGATTTCTTTCATGATGGGTTTTTCAATGGCAAGTGCTATTGATCCGCAATCAGGCATCTCAATGCCTATTATCTCGCAATTTCTCTCTCTCATTGCACTAATGATTCTTTTTGCAATAGATATGCACCACTGGATGCTGCTTTTTATAGATGAATCATTAAAACATATTCCGCTTGGCGGGTTTTTGATGAATGAGGATTTTTTCAACTACCTCATAAAAGCAGCTTCAAATATGTTTTTGGTAGGTTTTATGATAGCGTTTCCTATAACTGCACTCTCTTGGCTCGCTGATGTTATTTTTGGAATGCTAATGAAAACAATGCCTCAGTTTAACCTTCTTGTTATCGGTTTTCCTATTAAGATTACGGTTTCTTTTGCCGTGATTATTGCAACATTAGGCGCAATAATGTTTATTTTAAAAGGACAGATGGCAGAAGCTTTTAATTTTTTAGAGATGTTTTTTTAGTTTTTTTTGATACAATAATGTCAAAAGAGCCTCCAAAAGGGAACATGTAGTGAAAATATTACTTTTAAACAATAACCCGGTAGTCAATAAATTGGTAACTTTAAGTGCGCAAAAAACCTCGAATACGCTTGATGTTGCAGAGAGTGTCGGGGCTGTAGAATCCAAAAATTATGATATTTTAATTGTTGATGACGCTCTATATAGCGAAGATGCTATGAACGAGCTAAAAGATAAGATTGAGTACGGCAAATCTTTGTATATTTGCTCAAAAGATGCAAAACCGGTTCCTGAGTTTACTAAAATACTTAAAAAACCTTTTCTTCCTACGGATTTAGTAGAGTTGTTTATAACTTTAGCAAAAGAGACTAATACGATTAATCTTGATAAATTAGATTCGAGCAGTAATTTTGAAGAGTTGGATGAGTCTTTGGATGAGGAAATTGAAGAGTTAAATGAGAGCGAAGAGATTGCTGAACTAGACGATTTAGATGACTTAGAGGGTCTAGATTTAGATGATGATTTAGAGATAAAAGAAAGTGATAAAGACAGAGATAGTTATGAGTTAGAAGAAGATGATGATATAGACTTTGAAAATCTTGATGAATCTCTTGATGATGATATAGATTTTGATGAAGAGGAAGATTTTGATAATTTAGAATTAACTCAAGATAAATCAGATAGCGTTCTTGATAAAGATGAGCTAAATGAGGTAAAAAATCTTTTAGATGAGAGCGATATGGAAGAGTTTGACTCAGAAGAGTTTGATTTAGCAGGCTTGGCAGATATGCAGAGTTCTCAAGCAAAAGAAAATATTTTGGAAGTTGAAGATGATACAGATGATAACATGTTTGAAGATTTAGAACTTGAGGGTGATGATTTAGAGTTGGATGATGACGATGATGAGATAGGATTTGAAGACCTTGCGGCAGAGACTCCGACTAGCAAGTCTGATGATAAATTGGAAGATGAATTTAAATTTGAAGATGAGTTGGAAGTTGAAGATAATTTTGGTTTTGATAATAAATTGGAAGTTGAGGACGATTTAAAATCTGAAGATGATTTAGAGCTTGAGGAAGATATAGAAGAGGATTTTGCTTTAGAAGATGACGATGATGATAAGATGCAAAAGCTTGATGAAGAGAGTTCTGAATATTTAAATTCTGATTTGTTTTCGGATACTTTAGAAGAAGACAACTCAGAAGAAGAAAATTCGGAAGAAGCTGTGCATGATGAAGAAGCTGATGATTTAGAAGATTTAGAGTCTAAGATAGAGAGTGCGGTAAAAGAGTTAAGTGATGAAGATTTACAGAGCGAGGTAGATGAAGATATGTTAATGGATATTGATTCTTTAACGAGTAGAGATTTGAAGATTGCAATCGGTGAAGAAGTAGCATATGAAGAGTTTAGCGAAGCAGATAAGCAAGCAGGATTTGATGAGAGTATAGAAGAATCAGAAGCCAAGGCAGAAGTTCCAGAAATTCCAAAAGAGATAAATGCCAGTTCAAATGATGGCGTTGAAGCTCTAAAAAAACTTTTAAAAGCACTATCAAATGAGGAAGTAGCTGCCTCTTTAAAAGGGATGAAAATAAATATTAATATAACTTTAGGTGATCAGTAGTGAATCATAAAACAGGTGCTATTTTAGTTCTCTCCGGTCCAAGCGGAGCAGGTAAGAGTTCTCTGCTTAATAAAGTAATAGGTGATTTGGGTGAATGTTACTTCTCTATCTCAACGACAACACGCTCTATGAGAGATGGTGAAATAGACGGCGTTCATTATCATTTTGTAGATGAAGATGAGTTCAAAAATGATATGGAAGAGGAGTTTTTTTTAGAGTATGCAGTTGTTCACGGCAACTACTATGGGACATCTATAAAGCCTGTAAAAGAGGCACTAAAGGCAGGCAAGTTAGTTATATTTGACATAGATGTGCAAGGAAATGCTACTATCGTAAATAGACTTGGTGATATTACTACATCTGTATTTATCTCTCCTCCTACTCTCTCTGAGCTAAAAAGAAGATTGGAATTCCGTTCAACAGATACACAAGAAGTGATTGAACGCCGAATAGATATGGCAAAAAGAGAGATACAGAGAATTAGCGAGTATGATTTTCTAATTGTGAACGATAACATCGAAGAAGCTGCAGAGACGCTAAAAGTGATAGCAAATGCAGCAAAAGTTAAAATTCCAGGTAATGAGATTAATGATTTTGTGATAAATTGGGAAGATATGTAATAAGGCATAATAAAATATGCGTGATAAGAGAAGTTACAGCTAATTTGGCTATAATTTCTGACTTAAATTTAAAAGAAGAGGAATAAAAGAATGAGTATGCCTAGCGGAACTGAGTTATTATTAATTTTTGGAATTATTATTTTAATGTTTGGTGCGAAAAAAATACCTGATTTAGCAAAAGGTCTTGGTCAAGGTATTAAAAGCTTTAAAAAAGAGATGAAAAGTGATGATGTTGAAGAGGCAGGAATAAAAACTGCTCAAAATGATACTCCTGCTAAAAAAGTAGAGCCGACTGGAACTGTTGCATCTACTGAAACTCCAAAAACTTCACAACAAGCGTAAGTTTTGAAACAACGAGTGTCTGCGCTTTTGCGCGAAAAGTTTGGTCGTGAAGTTGTTTTAGAAAAACCCCGAGATCGCTCTTTTGGGCATTTTGCCACCCCTATCGCCTTTTCTTTGGCAAAGGAGCTCAAAGAGTCTCCTATGAAAATAGCTGAAGAATTAGCGTCTTCATTTCAAGAGGACGATATATTTAGCAGTGTTGAGCATGTAAAAGGTTATTTAAATTTTCGCCTTAGTGAAAACTTCTTGAATGAGTATGCTGCATGGGCTCTGCAAAATCCAAATGAATTTGCAAAACAGGATAAAAAAGAGAAGATTCTTTTAGAATTTGTGAGTGCAAATCCAACAGGACCGCTTCATATCGGACATGCCAGAGGTGCAGTTTATGGAGATACTCTTTATAGACTAGCAAAACACTTAGGTTACGATATAACTGCTGAGTATTATGTAAATGATGCAGGAAATCAGATAGATCTTTTGGGACTCTCTATTCAGTTAGAAGGACGTTCAAGCATACTAAGCCAAGAGGTTGAGTATCCTCAGAGTTACTACCGCGGAGAGTATCTATCTGTTTTGGCAGAAGAAGCTGTAGAGAAATTTGGCAAAGAGATTTTAATTGATGAATCTCGTCAAAAAGAGCTTGCACTTTGGGCTAAAGACGGTGTAATGGAGATTATCAAAAAAGATTTGGCAGACACAAATATCTTCTTTGATACTTTTGTTTATGAATCTTCTCTTTATGATGATTGGGATAGAGTCATGGTTAAAATGGGCGATGGTATCTATAAAAAAGATGATAAAATTTTTATAGCATCGAGCCAAAGGGGCGATGATTCTGATAGAGTAGTAGTTCGTGAGGATGGTCGTCCTACATATCTGGCTGGTGATATCGTCTATCACAATCAAAAGTTTGAGCGAGATTATGCTCACTACATAAATATATGGGGAGCCGACCACCATGGCTATATTGCTAGAGTAAAAGCTGCAGTTGAGTTTTTGGGCTATGATAGCTCTAAACTTGAAGTGCTCCTCTCTCAAATGGTAAGTCTTTTAAAAGACGGCGAGCCGTATAAGATGAGCAAGCGTGCAGGCAATGTTATTCTTATGAGTGATATAGTTGAAGAGATAGGTTCTGATGCGCTTAGATTTATTTTTGCTTCAAAAAAGAGCGATACGGCACTTGAGTTTGACTTGGCTGAGTTTAAAAAACAAGATAGCTCAAACCCTATTTTTTACATTCAGTATGCACATGCAAGAATAAAAACAATTATTTCAAAAAGCAGCCTGAGTGAAGATGAGATAATGTCTTCAAGTTTGAGAAATTTAGATGAAAATGCCGATATCCTTATGTTTGATGCACTTTTGCTTCCTGAAATTGTGGAAGATGCATTTGCTTCAAGGCAAGTTCAAAAGCTCCCTGAGTATTTAAAATTCCTTGCCGCATCACTGCATAAATTTTACTATGATTGCAGAATCATCGGAACAGAGGATGAAGCAAAACTCCTTAAACTTTTGATGTTGGTTGGTTTGTCTCTTCGTGTAGGTCTCTCTTTGATGGGAATAACGGCAAAAGATTACATGAGCAAAGAAGAGAATTAAAACTTAAGATTCGGATACAGCTTTGATATCTGACTTAACTGCTGTTTTGTGACTTGTATAAGGGTAGGGTTTTTACTCTTATCAAGCCAAGAGAGTACTTTTGTAATCTCTTCTAATTTCATAGAGGTGCATCCAGCCGTCGGTGCATCTTCTGCGCTCTCTACATGTAAAAAAATGCAAGAACCAGCTTCTCTTATCTGCTCTTTGTTGTGCCCTACAACTATGCCCAACTCATACTGAGCGTCGTCTCTTTTCATATTTTCAAAGCTTTTTGGCATAATTTTTGGTGTTTTAATGATTTTATTGTAGAAGTTTGAGTCAGAATCATCTACGCAGATAAGATCTTCACTAGCGTAAAGATATGGCATCTTTGTCTTTATCCCTTTTTCATAGCCAAACACGGCTTCAAGAGTGAAGATGCCTATAGGGGCTTTTTTGTCGCCCTCTTGTTTTAGAGGTTCTTGAGGATTATGTAAAAACTCTACCTCTCCAAGCCCGTGACCAAGTCCGCCTTTGCCGAGATTTACCTCAAATGAGTCAAAAACTTTTTTATTGTTTTCAAAACAGCTAAGTATTGCTCTCTGGGAATTAAAATCATCTGCAACTACGAGAACTATCTGTTCGTCGGCAAATAGAAAGATTTTACAAATTATAAGAATTAAGAAACTTTTTACCATAAAGTATGTTACTATTACTAAAATATGAAACAGATTAATTTTTGGATATGGAAAAAAAGTTTATGAGTATTAACATAAGAAAAGCAACTAGTGCTGATGCCCCGTTTTTAGCACAAATGATTTTACAAAGCACTAGGGCTGATAAAAAAATTGGTATTTACGATTTGATTTTTAAGAGTGCAGATGAGAAGCAAATTTTAAATTATTTAGAAAAATTAACAACTACAACAGCAAAATATAACTGCCATTTTAGTAATTTTTTAATTGCGGAGATTGACGGCAAAAGTGTAGGTTCACTTTGCAGCTATGAGCCGAGGCTTGTGACAAGAGAGGTTTTTTTAGCTTCTCTTAGTGAGATAGGCGTAAACGGCGAAGATAGCGAGTACTTAGGACTTATGGACATTTGTGGATTTGCTCTTAACAATAGAACTCTTGTTTTTGACTATATGGAGGAGCTGGAGGGTTTTATGGATGTCGGTATTTTAAAAGCGCTTATGCATAAAAGCCTTCTTAATGCCAGACTAAAAGGTTATCGCATCGCACAGACAATAGTTGAAATCGGTTCTTTGGAAACACTTCTGTACTACAAAAAGCTCGGGTTTAAAGAGATAAAACAAAAAGAGTGTGATCCATATAAAGAAATCTTTGGCAGAGCAGGTTTAGTTTTATTGTCAATTGAATTTTGATTGGGCTAATATAGAAGCTTCCTTTCTCTCTCTTCTTCCTTCACTTCTTGCTATCGCTCTGGCACTTTATAGCAGAAATGTGATTTTGTCGCTTCTAGGCGGCATAGTTGCCGGAGTTTTCATACTAAGCAATTTTTCTTTTTATGCCTCTTTATATGCCGTTTTTGAACTTTTTTTCTCCATGCTTAGCGAGGCTTGGGTATTAAAAACTTTGGGTTTTGCGATTTTAGTCGGAAGTATTATGGAGCTTATCGAGAAATCAGGCGGTATCGAGGGTTTTGTCGATTACATGCAAAACAGAGTAGCTCTTGTCTCTTCACCTCGTTCAGCACTTGTTCTGAGTTACATCATCGGAGTTGTTATTTTTGTGGAGTCATCTATCACATCTTTAGTAGCGGGTGCTGTCGGAAAACCATTCTGCAAAAAATACAAAATCCCAAATGCAAAACTCGCATTTGTATGTGACTCAACATCTGCACCGATTTGCTCTCTTCTTATTTTCAACGGTTGGGGCGCGCTTCTGCTAGGACTTGTTACGACTCAAGTAACACTCAACGCTATAAATATAAATCCACTCTCTTTGTTGATGGATGCGATTTTCTATAATTTTTATGCCATGATTGCTCTTGTTGTCACATTTACGGCAATCTGGTTTAACATCGATATCGGTGCGATGAAAAATGCAACAATCTCCGCCGCAGTAAGCTCTCATGATGATACAAAACATGCAGATATGTTCTATATGATTTTACCGATACTATTGATGATAGTTTTAGTTTTTCTCTTTATGTATATCACCGGTGGCGGCGATATCATAAAAGGGAGCGGTTCAAGTTCTATCTTTTACACAATGCTCACAACGCTTCTTTTTATGCTTTTTTACTATGTCGGAACAAAGAACATGACTCTTAAGAGATGGGGCAAAATATCTGTTGACGGTGCTTTAAAACTTTTTCCTATCGCACTTATACTTCTTTTTGCGTTTGCCATAGGCGAGGTTATAACAAACCTAAAAACCGGAGAACATCTCGCTTCGCTTGCAAATCAAAACTTAAGTCCATATCTTTTGGCTGGGGTTATATTTTTACTAGGAGCCGTTATATCTTTTTCAACTGGAACAAGCTGGGGAACATTTAGCATAATGATTCCCGTTGCCGTTCCTATGGCGGTTGCTATGGATGCAAATGTTGCTCTTTGCATTGGGGCTGTAATATCGGGCGGCGTATTTGGAGATCACTGCTCGCCCATTTCAGATACGACTGTCATATCTGCGATGGCGAGTGATTGTGAGTTGATAGAGCATGTAAAAACACAGATACCGTATGCTCTCATAAGTGCTTCTATCGCACTTGTGCTTTTTGTACTCTTTAGTTTCCTATAGAACCTAAGGCAGTATTGATAGAGTAACGCATATCATCATCAAGATTTTCCATGTTGCTAAGCATCCATCTAAGGTAAGGTGCATCGCTTGTTGCAACTTCTTGCAGCGTTTTTCCTTTATATTTCCCAAAGTTAAACGATTTTATCAAGATAGGCGTCATAGTTAAATCAACCATCTTCTCAACAGGGTTCTCATTTGGAAACTGCACTTGTACGGCTTCTCTCAATTTGCTAAGTAACAGTTTTAAAACTAAAACATCGCCGATGGCATCATGTGCTTTGACTACTATGCCGAGTGCGTCAGCCTCTTTTTGCTCATCTTTATACAACTCCATCTTATAGCGAAAGTACTGAAGTCTATGTGCCTCTTCGTTTGGAAAGATATGTTTTGCGACTCTAAGCGTATCAATTACCCTCATTTGAGTCTCAAATCCCTCTTTCTTGAGCATATCTACATCAAATTTTGCATTGTGAATTATGAGATAGTTCTCATTTGTGTTGAGTTGTAAAAGCCTTTTGTATGATGCGCTTTCTTTGCATGTACTCTTGCCCTTAAGCATATCAGGAGTGATTCCATGAACTTCCATCGCAGCAAAGTTTATAGGAACATCTGAGCTAAAAAACTCATTTTGAACCTCTACTTTTTTCTCTCCTAAAACCATAAAACCAAGTTGGATTACTCTGTCTAGTTCGCCTGTTCCCGTTGTTTCCGTATCTAAAATGATGTATCTCTTTGCCAAATATCAGTTCCTATTTTTTGTTGTAGTATAATATCCAAAAAGGTTTACATGTACAATTTTATAATTCTCTCTTTTTTGATACCTATCTCTCTTTTTGCGCTAAAAATAGAGCAGACTCCCGTTGAGTTTGGCGAAGTTAGAGTTCAGCAGACAAAAGAATATATCAAAGAGCATTACAATCTGGATGTTAAAGATATAAAAATAGTTCCCAAAATCATTGTAGTTCATCATACGGCGATAGACGATTTTGCAGAGTCGCTCTCAAGATTTACTTCACAAACGCTTCCAAGCGATAGACCTGAAATCGCAAACGGCGGAGCTGTAAATGTCTCGGCTCACTTTATCGTAGATCGTGACGGTACTGTACATCAGCTGATGCCGCTAGATTTTATGGCAAGACATGTGATAGGGCTAAATTACAGCTCCATAGGGATAGAAAATGTTGGCGGACAAAACTCTAATGACAATCTCACGCCGCAGCAGTTAAGAGCCAATATTGAGTTGGTACAAGAGCTTAAAAAAATGTTTCCGACTATTGAGTACCTGATAGGACATTATGAGTACAGATGTTTTGAGAAGAGCGATTTGTGGCTTGAGGTCGATAAAAAGTATAGAACTGCCAAAGATGACCCATCGGTTAGATTTATGAATGAACTACGCTCTCATGTGAGCGGTTTTAAGGGTGCAGAGTGTACCCAAGGGCATAAATGATTAGTTCACCGCTCATATATCTTTTGACGCTTGCTCTTTTGGTGGCCGTTATTAGTTTAGTAGAGCAAAAAGGAAGGTTGAAATTTTTTAAATACATTCCTGCCGTTGTTTTAATTTATATCTTTAGCATGGTTTTTGCCTCGTTGGGTCTGTTTGAACAAAATGAAGCGATAGATACGGTATATGAAAATACAAAAAAATATCTGCTTCCTGCTATGCTTTTTTTGATGCTGTTACAGGTTGATATCAGAGATTTTTTCAAGCTTGGAAAATCTCTGCTTATAGCGTATACTCTGGCTATTTTCTCCATTGTTTTTGGTTTCATAGTAGTTTCTTGGGCATTTAGTTTTGATGCTGATATGGCAGGTGCATTTGGTGCATTATCAGGAAGCTGGAGCGGCGGCATGGCAAATATGGTGGCGGTCGGCACGGCACTTGGTGTTTCACAAGAGGCGTTTGGATATGCGCTTATAGTCGATAGCGTAAACTACACGATTTGGATAATGTTCTTGCTTTTTTTAACCCCGTTTGCACACTATTTTAACAGTTTTACCGCTTCACATGAGCAGATGCAAAAGCTTGCTAATATAAGATATATATCCGAAGTCGGGTCAAAAAGATATCTATTTTTACTGCTTCTCTCTTTTCTTGTAGCTTTTAGTGTCAATTTTGCGGCATATAGCGGATTTGAGATATTTAACTATACAACTACAACCGTAATCCTCGCAACCGCACTCGGCATTTTAGGCTCATTTACAAAATTAAAAACCATGAACGGTGCCGGCTCAACAGGCTCGGCAATGCTCTATATGCTTATAGCGCTTATCGGCTCAAAAGCACTGTTTGAGAATTTTAGCGGAGTAGGGGTTTATGTCTTTGCCGGATTTTGTATCTTAGTTATCCATGCGATTATTATGATAGCAGGCGCAAAAGTGTTTAAACTTAATCTCTTTAGCATAGCCGTTGCTTCGTTGGCAAATATAGGAGGAGTTGCATCAGCATCAATTTTGGCTGCAACTTACAACAAAGCACTTGTTGGCGTAGGTGTTTTGATGGCAGTTATGGGGTTTATCATAGGCACTTTTGTCGGTTTAATGGTAGGAAATATTTTGGTTTGGATGGCGGGGTGAGAGAATGAAATCGGTGAACAAAGCAGAAACAGTGCTTATCTCTAAAGATGAGCATGAAAAAATGGCAGAGGCTTTAAAAATAGTAGAAGCCAATGAAATAATAAAATCGATTCAAGCAGGACTTGAAGATTTAAAATCAGGTAAAGTTCAACCCATAGAAAAACTTTGGAGTGAGATTGACAATTGAGTATAGCGACAACTTTTTAAAAGAGGCAAAGCCATTATCAAAAAAATTTAAACTTTTAAAATCAGATTTGAAAGAGGCTATTGATGAGATAGAGTATTCAAAAGATTTTGGAGTTCATCTGGGATTTAATCTTTTTAAAAAAAGAGTCAAAAATTCATCCATCTCGACAGGTAAGAGCGGTGGTTTTAGAATCATAATCTATCAACAACTTGAAAACAAAATCATCTTAATATCTATCTTTTCCAAAACTGATAAGGAAAATTTGAGTGATTATGAACTCTCTTTGGCGTTAAAGAAATTTTTGGAATAATAGGGTAAAAAGTGAAATTCTAACCCGCTTATTAAAAATGAAATGGACGGAAGAAAGGTTGTGAATTTTCTAAGCATGTATAATCTTAATTTAAAAACTAATATAATTCAGTTAAATTGAATTAAAAGTACTAAAAGTTATTTTTAAGAATGGATTGTATAGCTATGCCAAAAATTGATTTAAGAGATTATCAGCAAGATATCATAAACCAAACTATCAATAGTGATAAATCCACATTGATACAAGTTCCAACAGGCGGCGGTAAAACTATTATCGCAAAAGAAATTATCAAATATTTGACTAATAACCTAAATCAACAAGTTTTATTTGTAGCACCAAAAATTATTTTAATGGAACAAACAGCAGAAGTATTTAAAAGCCTAAATCCACATGTAGTTCACGGAATCAATCAATACGATAAAAATCATAAAGTTTTAGTAAGTACCATTCAAACAGCAAGTAGAAGAGATATAAATCCAGATGTCATTATTATTGATGAAATCCATTATGGTTTTGATGGTAAAATGATTGAGAGACTAATCAAAGATAAGCCAAATACAAAGATTATAGGACTATCAGCTACACCCTATGATAAAAATGGAGAGCAACTAAAAAGGTTTGAGTTAATTCTTGATAAATACGATATGAAATATATGGTTGAAAATAAATATTTAGTAAATATTGAGTCACATGTCTTAACCGAAATCAGAAAATTAGATACTGTCAAAATAACAGGAGGCGATTACAATATACAAGAACTAAGTAAAATTGTTTGTAATAATCAAACCATTTTAGAAATAGTCGGAAGCACCGCAGAACATATACTAAAGTACAAAAAAGCGATTGTGTTTGCTGTTGATATTAACCATGCTGAGCTTCTAACTAAAGCTTATCAACATGAAGGTTTTGTTGCCAAAGTTCTTCATTCCAATTTGAGTAAAAAAGAACAAGAAACTGAGATTGACCAATTTGAAAAAGGTCGAACAAAAATTTTAGTATCTGTTTTGATGTTGACAACAGGCTTTGATGTCCCAGATACAGATGTAGCAATAATCGCAAGACCTACAAAAAGTCAAAATCTTTATAAGCAAATGGTTGGTAGAGTTTTGAGATTAGCTCCTAATAAAACTCATGCCATACTTTTAGACTGTGGTAATGTTATAGAAAATTTAGGAATGCCCTTAGACCCTATCAAAGCCAACCAAAAGAAAGAGATTGCTGATAATCAGCAAAAGTGCGAGCTTTGTGAGAGTAAAAATTTAAAACTAAAGCATAAAGATGAAAAATCATTTTGGGAGTGCCAAGATTGCGGACATGTGAGAAATATAGAACATGGAACTTATGAGTGTAAAAGTTGTCATAAACTTTATGCTTATGCCCGAGATAGATTTTCTATCAAAAGCAATAAACTCTATCTTAATTGCGACAATTGCCCATATCCAACTTTTATATCTGAATATACGGGAAGTGAAATATTTGTTGAGATTACTGATAAAACAGAAGAAAAAATTAACCCTAACAAATCTCTTGTAAAAATATTAGAGGAAAAGAAGAAAAAAGAAGAGTTAGAAAGAGAAGAGGCAAAAGCTTTGATACAAAGAGAAAAACAGATACAAAATCAAAAATATGAAATTGCTACACTTGAAAAAATACAAGAGTTCGAAAGACGACAGAAAAATAAAGTAAATGAAACTATAAGTTTAACCATAGAGGAAAGAAAAGCAATAATATCCGAAAAATTACAAAAAATTGAAAATGACAAAAAAAATAATACAGTAGAAAAACGAAAAGAAAAAATTGAAAAGGAAAAAGAAGAAGAAAAAATTAAAACTGAAAAGGAAAAAATTGAAAAGGAAAAAAAACTTAAAAAGAAGAGAGAAGAAATTGATAAAAATGCATTATATTATTTTGAAATAAGTTTGAAAACAAGATTATCATCCTGTTTTAAATCAAAAAATATAGATTTACAAATTTATAATGACGATTCTTTTCAAGAACAATTGCTCGAAAAAATTAATACATTTCAAAAGAGGATATTTAATGAGTTTGAACAATATCAAATTGATATAGTTGAAGAATCATTTAATCTTGAAAACTTTCTTGAAGATTTTAAACTGGAAATTTGTGAAGATGTCGGGCAGATTGCTTGACATATCAAATGGAAAAAAGAAACAGGCAATTCAAATGACTTTATCAAAAAACTCGCCGAAATGCTTGATAATAACTAGAAAAAATCCAAAAATCACACAAGTAGAGTTGTCAAAAATAGTTGGAATAAATGAAAAAAATGTTAGAAACAATATTAAAAAACTAAAAGATATGGGAGTCCTTGAAAGAGTCGGTTCTGCAAAGGGTGGACATTGGGCAGTGAAATGAAAATATCAAAAATAGAAACACAAGTAAAACAAATAAAGCTAAAAACCCCTTTCAAAACAGCACTTCGTGAGACTTCACATGTAGAGTTTGTGAGAGTACATGTAGAAGATGAAAACGGACATGTCGGGATCGGTGAAGCACCTGCTACAAAGGCGATAACGGGTGAGGATATTGAGATAATTTTAAACTCCGTTGAGAGTGTAAGAGAGCAGTTTCTCAACCTTACATGTAAAGAGGCTTTAGAAATTTTGCATTCTGTATCAAATATCGGTTCAAGTGCAAAAGCGGCACTTGATATGGCGTTTATATCTCTACATGTAAAACAAGAAAACCGTAGTTTGGCGGAGCATTTTTGCATAGAGGATTTTACGCCTATAAAAACGGATGTGACTATCAGCCTCAACTCTGCGGATGTTATGCTTGAAGATGCGAAAAAGGCGTATAATGAGGGCAAATACATACTCAAAGTAAAAGTCGGCAGTGATGTTTTACATGCGGTGGACGTTATAAGAAAAATAGCTAAAGAGCTTCTACATGTACAAATATTGGTCGATGCAAATCAGGCTTGGACTCTTGAGGATTCACTCATATTTATAAAAAATATGCAAGACGTGAAGATTGAGCTTATAGAACAGCCTGTTATTGCGGCTGATTTGGATGGTTTGAAAAAGATTGCAGAGGCTTCTGATATTCCCATTTTAGCAGATGAAGCGGTTTTTACACTAGAGGATGTCAAAAAAGTCATAGAGTCAAAAAGTGCCGACATGATAAATATAAAACTTATGAAGTGCGGCGGAGTTACAAAGGCTATCGAGATTTTAGAGTATGCAAGAGAGAAAAAAGTTACATGTATGCTCGGTTCTATGCTTGAAGGACCTTACTCCATAAACATAGCACTCTACTTGGCGTTTGCCTACCGTGATGTTATACGCTATATAGATTTAGACAGTCCGCTGCTTTATAAAGGACCATCGGCGGAACTTGATTTTGAATTTTGCGGCTGTGAGATAACTCTACGAGATCTACACTAAACTCTGCACATAATGTGCAGGAGTTTTTAAAATTCTACTTTTCCTTACCGGAAGACTTAGTAAACTTAAGATAGAGCAGAGGCAACACTATTAGGGTTAAGAGTGTTGAACTTATCAAGCCGTTGATAACTACGATTGCAAGTGGTCTTTGGATCTCTGATCCCGGTCCTGTGGCAAATAACATCGGCAGTAGACCGAGTGCGGCGATAGTTGCCGTCATAAGAACAGGACGAAAACGCTTGAGAGTTCCCTCTCTTACGGCATCTATGACTTCATAGCCATGTTGAACGAGATAGTTAAAGTAGTTGACCAAAACGACACCGTTAAGCACGGCAATACCAAGCAGTGCGATAAATCCGACCGAGGCAGGAACGGATAGATACTCGCCGCTTATATAGAGTCCTGCAAATCCTCCGATAAGTCCTAAAGGTACAGTTATGAGCACCAATATGGCTTGTGTGATGGAGTTAAATGAGACAAAAAGCAGGATAAAAATTAGCAAAAGTGCGATTGGAATAATTATCATCAGCTTTGAGGCAGCTCTTTGTTGGTTTTTAAATTCACCTCCGTATGTCACGTAGTAACCGGCGGGCATTTGAACTTTCTGCTCGATTTGCGCTTTCGCGTCTTCGACGAAACCGACTAGATCTCTTCCTTCTACATTGCTCTGTACAACTGTTTTGCGGTAACCGTTTTCATGCTGTATCTGCACCGGTCCAGTCGTTTTTTTGAATGTTACCAAGTTTGCCAAAGAGATGCTTGTGCCATCTTTTAAGACATAGTGGAGTGACTCCAATGCACTTAGCGAGTTGTGCATGACATCTTCACCTTTTACCATCAATTTGATACGGCGCATGCCCTCTTGGACGACGCCTACTTGCACACCCGTAACCATTGTTTTCATAAAAGCGGCAATTTCTCTTTCGCTTAGTCCATAGTGACCCAGAGCTTGTTGGTTGAAGCTAAGCTCAAAGTATTCGATTCCCTCGTTGCTCTTTTTATAGACATCGCTGCTTCCCTTAACTTGTTCTAAAATTGTTTTTATCTCGGCAGCGACTCTTTCAAGTTCATCATGGTCGTCTCCAAAGATATCGATTGCCAAATCGCCGCGTACTCCAGTGAGCATCTCTGATACCCGCATTTCAATAGGCTGTGTAAATACATATTCTACGCCGACCATAGAGTCAAGTGAGGCTCTTATCTGGTTTTTCATCCACTCTTTTGACTGTTCGCGCCACTCTTTCATGGGCTTTAGTATGAAAAAAGTGTCGGTGTCGTTTAGACTCATGGGATCAAGTCCTAGCTCATCCGTACCGGTTCTTGCGATAATAGATGAAATTTCAGGTACATCGGATATAAGTTTGGTTTGGATTTTTTTATTTAGCTCAATACTCTCTTCAATGGAGATTGAGGGCAGAGACTCTATCATCGCAATCAAAGTTCCCTCATCCATCGTGGGCATAAAGGCTTTTCCTGTTTTTGAAGCAAGATATAGCGAGCCTCCAAAGATAAGAAATACCGTTACAAACACTGCCGTAGAGTGTTTTATGGCAAGGTCAAGAGAGGGTTTGAAAAATTTTAACAGGGTGCTTATGAGCCAAGACTCTTTATCCTCACGAATCTTTAAGATAAATGAACTCAGCACCGGAATGAGTGTAAGAGAAAGGATTAAAGAGCTAAATAGCGCAAATACGATGCTTAGCGCTACGGGTTTAAAGAGCTTTCCTTCAAGTCCCTCAAGCGTCAAGAGCGGCAAAAATACGATGATGATAATAAGCACTCCCGTAACTATTGAGGGTGCCATCTCAATGGCGGCATTATAAATGATATGCACTATATTCTCATTTTTCCGCTTTGGATTTCCAAGTTCGGCCGTTATATGTTCAACCATAACGACGGCTGAATCTACTAGCATACCAACGGCGATGGCAAGACCGCCCAAGCTCATCAGATTGGCACTGAGTCCAAAGTAATCCATAGCTATGAAGCTCATCAGCAGGGCAAAAGGCAAAATAAGTGCTACGCTAAAAGCTGAAGCAAAATTTCCAAGAAGGAGCAAAAGCACTATAACAATCAATATAACGGCTTCAAGTAACGAGTTTTTAACGGCATCGGTTGCCAGATTGACAAGCGTAGAACGGTCATAAAAAATATCTATTTTTGTATCTTTGGGTAGAGAGGATTCTATTTCTACAAGCTTCTCTTTTACATCTTTGAGCACTTTTCCGGCATTAGCACCTTTGAGTCCCAGTACAACACCTTGAACAGCCTCTCCTTGACCGTTTTTTGTAGAAAACCCCGCTCTGCTGAGATATCCTATTTTTACATCTGCCACATCGCCGATGGAGATTACTTTTCCACCGACAGAAGCAACACTTAGGTTTTTAATATCAAATATATCATTGACACGCCCAACACTTCGTACGAGGATACTGTTTACTCCCTGCGTGACACGTCCTGCACCGTCATTTAGGTTGTTTTCTTCAAGCGTTGATATAAGCCTCTCCAAGCTGATACCGTAAGTGCGCATAGCTTCAAGCTTAGGTGTGACTTCATAAGTCTTTACTTTGCCACCAAGCGCATTAACTTCTGCAACTCCGCTGACAGAGCGGATTTTTGGCGAAATTACCCAATCAAGCAGAGAGCGTTTTTCGCTTAAATCAAGTGTTTTTGACTCAATAGTAAACATCAAAATTTCGCTCAAAGGCGTACTGATAGGCGCTAATCCACCCTCTAGATTTGCAGGCAATTCATCAGCGATACCGCTTAGCCTCTCAGTTACTTGCTGTCTTGCCCAGTATATATCCGTGCCCTCTTCAAAGTCGATGGCAATATCGCAAATACCGTATTTTGCGGTTGAACGCATAACAGTTTGATGAGGAATACCGAGCATTCCCATCTCAATAGGAATAACAATTCGTGACTCGACTTCATCAGGCGTCATGCCGCTTGATTTCATAATAATCTTTACCTGCGTAGGTGAAATATCGGGAAAAGCATCAACCGGAAGATTGTTATAGGATTTAACACCGAACCCTAAAATAACAATAGCAAACAGTGATATAAAAAGTCTTTGCGTAAGTGAGAAAGAGATTAATCCTTTCATTATTCGTCTCTTTGGAGCATATTTTGCAATATGCTCGTTGCACTAACCGCAATCGGTTTTTTCAACTCAGGGTTATACTCAAGATAGCACATTTGGCGATTTTCGGCAATTATATCTACTTTTACAGTGCGGTATGTTTGAGCATCTTTTATAAAAACTACCGAGTTCTCACCATCTTGTATGATTGCCTTTTTGTTGATTAAAAAAGCTTTTCTCTCAATGCTAATTGTGGCTTTAGTTTTTAAGCCCGTCAGAAGATTTGCCTCTTTTGGAAGCGAAAAACGAACATATCTAGTCTGGTTTATGGGGTTAAGCGATGGAGAGAGAAGCAATACTTTTGATTTTATCTCGCTTCTATTAATGGTTATGATTACATCTTGAGATGCTTTAAGCTTATCTGCGACTGCTTGGGGAAGATCACTCTCAAGCCAGTTCTCACCCTCAGCTTTTATAACAAAAAGAGAGCTTGAGGGAGATATGTTATCTCCGGATTGGATATTTACTTCAAGAAGAACTCCTTTTAGAGGAGATGCCAATTTTATGGTAGAAGAGACGCTAAGATCTTTGGTTAATCTCTTAATCATCTCATCATCTGCGCCGTAAGTTTTAAGCAGGGCTTTTGATGAGGAGAGTTTTGTTTTACTTCTTTTAAGCTCCGAATCTGCCAAAAGGCACTCTTTTTGAGCAATAATCTCCTCTTTGCAAAGTTTTGATTTACGAGATGCTTCATTCTCGTTATGCATCAACTCCAATGAATCCGCAATCACCTCTTTTTGAGCTTCAATCCACTCAGTAGCACTCAGCTCGGCTATGATTTCACCTTTTCCGACATTCTCAAAATTCGCTTTATTAAGCCTTGTAACATGAGCTTCATATGGAAGGGAGATTGTATGGAGAAGTTTTGGCGGAGTCGTAACGCTCATCATATACTCATCCAGCGGCACATGGGTGACTTCTTGTGCCAGAGTGGTTTGAATCTGCCAATTTTTCTCATCTTGGGGAGTAAGTGTAATGTCCCCTAAGAGTGATATACTAAATAATGCCTGTAATAAAATAACTGTTTTTTTCATATCTGTTCCTTAATTTTTAAAACGCCGTAGAGTTGAAACAGTGTTTTATAATAGTTTTTGCGTTGCTCTATAAGTTCCTCTTTTAACTTCCATATTTCACGCCCAGATAGAAGATACTCAATAGCCGAACTCTCGCCCAGAGTATAAGTGTTTTCAATAAGAGGCATAAGGGTGTTTTCATATTTATTTAGCATATCCGTTGTTGCATGTATCTTTTTAAAATGTTGCAAAAGTTGGTTTTTTAACATATCCGCTTGGGATGCTTTTTGTAGTTTAACACCCTCTTTTTCATGCATAAGCGCGCTTTTTTTATGCATAAGCATTGCACGGCTCTCTTCATTTAGAGAGCTTGTAAAGTTCAGCGGAACTGACAACCCGACTACAAATCTATCCGTATCAATCTCATTTTGATAAGCCGCACTGAGCGTAAATGAGTCAAACTGTGAACTGTAGCGATCAAAATCGCTTTGAAGACTTTGAACTTTTTTATTTAGCGACTCTTCTTGCAGAGACTCTTCTTGATTGTTAAAGAGAAGCTCTTTTGTAACTTGCTGGACATCTTGACAGTAAAGTTGCTTATCGCTAAATAGCGGCAAAAGAACGAAAGATCCTAAAGCGGCACGAGAAACTTCTACTTCATCCTCATAATGTTTATACTCAGTTTTGAGGCGATCTAGCTCAAGTTGAAGCTGTAAAAGCTCTTTTTTGGAGATTTCTCCGAATGTATATGCTTTTTCTTTTTTTTTGTATAACTCAACAAAAGCCTCAAAAGATCTCTTATATTGCTCAAGGCTCTCTTTATCAAGACAGTTTACATGGTAAAGAAGACGCACTTCATTTTCCAGAAGCATAAACTCATGTTTTAGGCTTAAAATCTCGGCTTCACCGTGATATGTAGCAGATTTGACGATACTGTTTTTGACATTGGGATTCATGAAATTTTGTTCAAGTCCGATGCTGTATTCGTATCCTGAACGCTCTATTTGTGGCTTAGCATAAGTTGTATCAGCTAAAAGTTTAGTTGCTTCTCTTGATGAGAGAGCTTTGATTTGTGAAGAGTTTGCGAACTGGGAAGCTTGAATCGATTTTGCCAAAGGATGTTCGTTTTTAAGCTTTTGCAAAATCTCATCTAAACTAAGCGTTGATGCGTTTAAAAACATGGTGCAAAATAGTAGAAAAAATAGAGATTTCATTTCGACTCTTTCTCTATAACGGTGCCATCAAGCGCATTAATGATAACTCTATAATTTTTTGTCGTTATTTTGTAGATTAGATATCTGCCGCTGTGGGTAAGTTTTAGAGACATGACATCTTCTGTTGTCAGCTCTTTAGTTATAGAGTGGGCTTTTTTTTCACCTATCGTATCTATAGCATATAATCTTGCTTTTTCATTTTGTTGCGTAAAGGGCTGTTTGTCAATGCCGCTAAAGTACAAATAATCGGAGTTGCTCATCATTTTGCCCGAAGCAAAAACAATAAACGGAATAATTAATAATAGAAAAGTTTTCATAGTTACCTTTTTTATCACAAGCAAAGCTGTGAATTTATTTTTATATTACGCATTAAAACGAACTCGTCCGTTTTAATGGCAGGGACAATTTGTCCCTACAACCCCCTAAAGCTACGAAAAACAAGTTTTTCGAGATTTACAAGATTGTGTTTAAAAAAGGATTATGCGATAGGTGGTTTAAAAAAGTTGAAGTAGTCGAGTGAAAGAAATATCTCGTCGTATGCAAAAAGACTATCTTGCGTATCAACGATAGGAAAAGAGATAGGATTGTCTAAAAACAGATATGGCGTATGGTATTCAAAATGAATATCGCACAACATGTCTGCATGTTCGCCCATAACCGGAGATGAAAGTTCGGTTACATAGGCTTCCATAGAAGAGTGTTTGTCATCCAGTACGGCAAAAGTATAGTCATGTACTACCGAGAAGCTTATCGCAAACAACAACAGCAATGACCATATTTTTTTTGAGTTCATGGTGCTATTGTACTTAAAAAGGGTTAATGTCATATTGATATGTTAAAACTAAAAACTCTGCTTTTTAAAAACATGAAACTCTTTTGCAACTTTTTCATTTTGCAGTCCGAGTTGCTCAAGCGATTTTGGATTTACTAAAAACCATCCTAAAGTAACATTTACCTTATCGCCTTTTTCTAGTTTAAACTCCCGTTTTACGGCTCTTTTCTCATTTGCTTGAATCATTGTATCTTTTAGCGTCACATCTGCTGCCCACGGCATGGCAGGTTTGCCATCCTTGCCTATTACTCTTACGAAAACTTCATCTTCAAGATTTATACTCTTTTTATCTCTTGTCACGCTGATTTTTAAAACTGCCATTCGCATAGGATGAAGCAGAAGCGCATGTGAAGAGCGGTTGTCTACATTGACTATGAAATGATCTATATTTTTAACAAGAGAGATATCCACATATTTGCTAAGCATGTCAGAGTTTGAGTGCGCTCCGGCAAATCCGTGAAATGCATGTTTTTTAGTATCATTTACAGAAGATACGCTTCCGGCTACTTTTGGCATATGGCAACTCACACAGTTTGCTTGACTCATTTCGTCGTTTACATTGGTTGAACAGAGGTTAAGTCCATGGTTGTTGAGGTTATGTGAATGGCATCCGACACAAACATTTCCGTTGGCAAAATGCTCGTTTTTTTCAGTGATAATCTTATGGTACGGGGAATCAAGCGAAGCTCTTTGTGAACCGTAATAACTCTTTGGTTCTTTACTGATTATGTTTGTATTGCTCTGCTCATGCTTTTGGATATTCTCGATGCGGTGGCAATATGCGCAGCTGATTGCTTCTTGATGAGTAGGATTGTTAGAATCATGAAGAGCTTTTTGTCCATCTGTTAACATCTTGTCTAGATTGTCCGCAGCAGGAGAGTGACACTTTCCACATGAGTACTGTTCAAGCTTGTTTTTATGCGGATGTTTATCCCAGACGGCTTTATGAATCACGTCTTTATCGGGTGTCGCATTTGCATGCATGGAGTCGTAATACTCACTGTAGATTTGAGGGTGACATGTTTGACACTCTTTGCTAGGTTCGAACTCATGAACGCCGTCATTTGCAAAAAGAGCTAACGAGAGAGCAAAAAAGAGAGATAATTTTTTCATGGAATAATCCTTTGTTAAATTGGTTTTTAATTATAACTAATATTTTTAGAAACGCTCTTAAGCCAAAAAAATCCGATAAAACCTGCAATAAGAGATGCGCTAAGTATGCCGATTTTTGCTTGAAGTATCAGAACATCATTGCCTAAAAATGCCAGTTCTGCTACAAATATTGACATTGTAAAACCTATGCCCCCTAAAAAAGAGACACCTACAATCTGACTCATGGTTGTATTTTCAGGAAGAGAAGCTAGTTTTAGTTTTATGGCAAGCCATGAAGTTCCTGCAATTCCTATGACTTTTCCTGCAATAAGTCCAAAAATAATTCCAATTGAGACATCTTGTGTAATTGTTTGAGAAATGGAAGCAAAATCTATGGATATTCCTGCATTTGCAAGAGCGAAGAGCGGAATGACGACTAAACTCACAGGCAGGTGCATCGAATGTTCAAGTCTCGCTGAGGGTGAACCTACCGCATCGATTTTGTCTTTTATATTTTGCAGTATCGCTTTTTGTCGCTCATGCATCGTATAGTCGGTTGCAACAGGATATCTGTCGTACTCATCGAATAGATTTTTTGAATCATCCGTAAAAGTAGTCGGCTCGTATTTTGGCAGGGAGGGAATCGTCAAAGCCGCTATTACACCTGCGATGGTAGCATGTACGCCTGATTCAAGCATAAAAAGCCACATAACACTTCCTATGATAAAGTAAGGAAGTACGGCATGAATCCCAAAGCGATTAAAGGAGAGCATCACTAAAAACGAGATAAAGGCTAAGAGTAGCGGTATAAGATGTATCTGCTCAGTATAAAAAAGGGCGATAACAACAACAGCACCTAAGTCGTCTACTATTGCAAGTGCAACTAAAAATGTAACAAGTGCCGTAGAGACTCTCTTGCCAAGAAGAACAAGTGCACTTATGGCAAAGGCGATATCTGTTGCCATCGGGATGCCCCATCCGTTTGCGCCCTCACCGCCTGCGTTTATGCCAAAGTAGATGAGTGCAGGCATAATCATGCCGCCTATAGCCGCTAAAATAGGCAAGATAGCAACTCTTATATTTGATAGTTCACCTACAGATATTTCCCTTTTTATCTCTAATCCTATAAGGAAGAAAAACATAGCCATAAGACCGTCGTTAATCCAGTGATGAATGGAGTGTGAGAGACTCCATGAGCCGACTTCAATTTTTATATTTGTGTGAAATAAGTTTGCATATGTATCAGCAAAAGGCGTATTTGCAAGCAATAGTGCAACAATGGTCATACCCATTAATATCAAACCTGTTGTCGTTTGAGCATGTATAAAATGCTCAAACGGAGTTGCAATCCTGTTGAATGCTTTTTCCCACGGTGCGTATATTTTCATAATAATCCTTCTATTTGTCACTTGATTATACCAAATGAGAGTAACCGATGTTATAATCCGCTTATGAATTTAAAAGAATTAGAAGATAAAAAAATCCTCCTTTTTGGCAAAAGTCGTGCTTTTAGCATGGATGAGTTTGCATCACAGCTTAAGTTCCACAGAATCAGCCTAGTAACGGAGTTTGAGGAAGATGTCTCGCTTGTCGTAGAGGGCAGAATGATGACGCCTTATGAGCAAAACGCCGGCGATGCGCTCTATAAAGAGAAATCTGGGAGTGTAGAATTTGTCTCTATCGATATTTTGGAAAAAGAGCTCTCAAAGCATATAGACGCAAATACGCTTTTGATGAGCCTAAAACTTAGCCGCAACAAAGAGAGGCTAAAGAGCTTTATCCAAAATGCGATGATAGACGATGAGCTCTTTTTCAAACTTCTAAAGATGTATACATGGAGCGGCGAAGATTTTTTTGAAAATGACGACAACCGCGATGTGAGTGCGGCGATAATTGGGCGGTTTTATAAAAATATCGAGAGAAATCATAACGTTCAGTATGCAACTTCAGGTTTTATGCATCTCATATCTCAAACTTCAAATCAAGAACTTATAGAGACGATAGCAAGGCTTGAGCCTCTTGTAAAAGTTTCAAGCGATGCAAATGCAAACATCCTCTGCGCCATCTCTTCACATGTAGATACTCCAAAGAGCGTTTTAACTCTTTTTATAAAAAGGGCAGATCCAAGGGTAAGCAGAGTTATCGCCATGAGAGATGATTGCGATGAAGAGATGCAGCAAGGTCTTTATGACTCTAAGGATGAAAATGTTTTAGAAGCACTCTCATGGAGTAAAAATCTTGCAAAGAGAGTTATTTATAAAATTTTAGAAGTAGATCTGTATGCAAAAAATATGGCAAAAAACATAAATCTTGATGATGAACTTTTTACCTTATTTGCAGAAAAATACCCTTTAGAGACGGCAAAAAACAGTTCGCTCTCACTCTACATGCAGCAAAGATTGATGGATTTGAAGCTCCAAAATGTAAATATATCTTTGGCATCCAACACTTTTATAGATGCAGGCGTGGCGATGAAGCTTCTGCATGAAGATTCAAGTGAGATTGCAAATGAGATATATAAAAATAGCGCAACACCGCCACAAGCCCTTGAAGAGGCATATAAAGAGAGTTTAAATCATCTCTCTTTGTCATGCAATGTCTCCACTCCGCCGCATATATTGCTTGCGTTGGCGCAGAGTGGGAATGGTGAAGTTTTAAAAGCTTTGGCTCAAAATCCAGCCACTCCGGTTGAGGTTTTATACCAGCTTCAACTAGATGCCAGATTTGCAAGGGCAGTAAAAGAGAATCCTGCTTTTGGCAGATATATACAACAAGAAAATATAGGATGGGAAGTATGAGAGCAACAGAGTTAATAGAGATTATAAATTCTTTGGTAGAGCAGAGAGTTCCGACCTTTTTATGGGGTGCGCCGGGAATCGGAAAATCTTCTATCGTGAAGCAGATAGCAAAAGAGAGAGGTGTGGGATTTATAGATTTGCGTCTTGCTCTTATGGATCCGACCGACTTAAAAGGAATACCGTTTTACGATAAAGAGTCTCATACGGCACTCTGGGCGCCACCTGCTTTTTTACCTCGTGAGGGCGAGGGGATACTCTTTTTAGATGAGCTAAACTCAGCTCCGCCAAGTGTACAAGCCTCCGCATATCAGCTTATTCTTGATAGAAAAGTCGGAGAGTATGAGCTTCCTGATGGCTGGGCGATAGTCGCAGCCGGAAATCGTGAGGGAGATAGAGGCGTGACATATCGTATGCCGACTCCATTGGCAAATAGATTTGTTCACTTTGAGATGGAAGTAAGCACAGAAGATTGGCGGTTTTGGGCATATAAAAACGGCGTAAATGAGGCGATTATCTCCTATATCTCATATAAAAATGAGCATCTTTTTACTTTTGAAGCAAAAAGTGAGGCAAAAAGCTTTGCAACGCCTAGAAGCTGGGAATTTGTAAACAGTATACTCAATGCTAATATCTCAAAAGAGCTTCTGCTTGATACTCTTAGCGGAGCGGTCGGGCGAGAGGTTGCAGTCTCATTTTTGAGCTTCATCAAAGTCATGCATAAACTTCCCGATATAGGAAATATTTTATCTACAGGCAGCGGCGAATACAGTGATGAGATAGATGTTTTGTATGCACTCAGCACTGGTTTGGTGAGTGCATGTCTTAGAGATAAAAATGAAGAATATTTGGAAAATCTGCTTATATATACGCTTGGACTAAAGGGTGAATTTGCCGTTATGATAGTGCAGGATTTGCAGAGAAACGGCATAACGATGGAACACTCTAAAGCTTTTAAAGAGTGGGTTCAAAAATTTGCTTATCTTTTAGCTTAATCTTTTAAAACGAAATTAATCAACTTCGCTGTAAGATAAAAAGATTTAAAAATTTTTAACAGGAGTATATTATGGCAAGAGTAGGAAATTCAATCATTAAAGGTATAGAGGTTTCAGAGATAATTAATCTTTTAAATAGAGCGTATGCAGATGAGTGGCTGGCTTATTATCAATATTTTATCGAGAGCAAAGTAGTCAAAGGCATCATGAAAGATGCGGCTATTTTTGAGCTAAATCAACATGCGGCAGATGAGCTAAGACATGCGACTATGGTAGCAGACAGAATCATACAGCTTGGCGGAACGCCACTTTTACATCCAAACGAGTGGATGAAAATGACAAACTGCGGATATGATGAACCTAAAAATTTTGACGTAGTGGCAATTTTAGAAGATTCCATCAAAGGTGAGCAGTGTGCGATAAAAACATACTCAAGCCTCGTTGATCTTGTAAAAGATAAAGATATAGTAACGTATGATATAGTCTCTCAAATACTTGCAGATGAGGTAACACATGAAGAGGATCTTCAAGCGCTTCACGATGATATTACCGAGTTTGTAAGCGACCTTAAAAAGAGCCTTCAGTAAATGTCTTTAGCATCAAAGAGTCTTGTCTCTTTGATGTTGTCGAATGGATAACGGCATCCTTTCTAGGCGACCATCTCCACCGAATGACGAGAAAGACGTTGCATCTCTTCCTTGTCTAAGATTTTGTCAATATCAAGAATAACAATCATCTTATCCTCTTTTTTAAATAGACCTCTTAGATACTTAGGGGCTATAGAAGTTCCCATATCAGGAGCAGGGTAGAGTTTGTCAAGCTCAACGTTTTCCATATCAGAGACTTCATCCACGACTAAGCCTATCATTCTGGAATCTTCTGTTTTAACCGCAATGACAATAGTTCTTTCATTATAAACAGGCTCAGAGTTTATATTGAATCTTACTCTTAAGTCAATAATAGGAGCGACTTCTCCTCTTAGGTTGATAACCCCTTTAACCCAACGACTTGCATCGGGTATGGGTGTTACGATGGGATAAGTAAGAATCTCTCTTACTTTACTTATCTGAATGCCGTATGTTTCACTTCCAAGTTTGAAAGTGAGTAATTGATTACTTTCTATAATAGCCATGTTGTTCTCCTAATTCTTATCCATAATATTCATAGTATCGATAATAAGACCTATCGTTCCATCGCCTCTAACCGTTGCTCCACCGATACCCTGTGCATTTCTAAAGTTTCTATCAAGCGGTTTGATGACAAACTGCTGCTGATTCATAAACTCATCCACAAACAAAGCTATTTTTTTAGTACCCGATCTGACGACTATTAAAATCCCATCAGTGAGTTTATGATTTTGAGGGGCGATGTTGAATATCGCATGTAGCCTCACAACAGGAATAAACTCTTCCCTTAGCATAAGCACTTCAGACTCTTCGTCCCCTATCTGTTTAATCATTCCCTCTTCGGGTTTAAGTGATTCTATAATTGCCGATAGCGGTAAAATATAGTGCTCTTTACCCACACGAATATTAAGCCCGTCTAAAATAGCCAAAGTTAAAGGTAAAACTATAGTAAACGTTGAACCGAATCCCTCTTCAGTCTCTACCTTAACCGCACCCCCGAGCTTTTTGATATTAGACATAACTACATCCATACCCACGCCACGACCTGATATATCCGTAACAGCTTCAGCTGTACTAAGCCCCGGTGCAAATATAAGCATTGCTTTGTCTTCATTACTCATCCCGACGGCAACAGACTCTTCTAAGATACCATTTTGGATAGCTTTAGCGGTTACTTTTGCAAGGTTGATACCGCCTCCGTCATCTTGAATCTTGATTATCATCTGTCCGTTAGCCTGTTCTGCACTCATGAGAAGAGTTCCTGTCTCATTTTTGCCTGCGGCTCTTCTTCTGTCGGTTGATTCTATACCGTGATCCATAGCATTTCTTACGATATGCGTAAGCGGATCCGTAAGACCTTCAATCATAGCTTTGTCTATCTCTACACTGTCTCCGTAATGACGGAAATCTATCTTCTTGTTTAGCTTCTTGGCAGTGTCTCTTATAACTTTAGGAAACTTTGAAAATACAGTCTCCATAGGAATCATACGAACACTCATAACAGACTCTTGAAGCTCTCTTATGTAACGGTCAAGCAAATCGAGTCTTTCACTCAACTCTGATTTTATCTTCTGGTCTTGCATTATATAAGTATATTGCATAAGCATAGAGTGGGCAATAACAAGCTCCCCGATATTATTCATAAGAGCATCTATTTTAGATAAATCCACCCTGATAGAACTAGAAGCACTCTCAGGTTTAAACTTTGAGCTCTCTTTAACTTCAAGCTCTTTATTTGGAACTTCTTTTTCCTCTTTAGCCGTTTGAGCTGCTTGAACTTTTTTCTCAGGCATAGTCTCTATCGTATCGAAAAAACCGAATCCATCGTCACTCTCTAAGACATCATCTGAAATGTCTATATCATCGAAAAAACCAAATCCTTTATCCTCCTTGGTTGAGGGCTCATCAAAGAATCCAAACCATTCGCCGTCGTCTTCAATAAGTTCAAGTTCATCGAAAAAACCAAATCCTTCATCCTCCTTGGTTGAGGGTTCGTCTTCATCATTTTGTTCTTTTTTTATTACATTAGAGTTTACTGCTCCATAAGCTCCCTCATCATCTTTAGGCATCAATAGCCCAAATGCAGGCTCTTCTTCTACCTCTACGTCTTGGAGATTTAGCGCTTTTTCGTTTTTGCAATGTTCTTCTTCATCTAAAAGCAGAGATTCTTTGATATCTTGTGAAAAGTTATCCAGTTTATAAAGAAGATCTTCTTTAGTGGAAGTGAAATAATCATGTTCTAACTCATCATTCAACTCTAACTCTAAAATGTGCT